>Ga0194119_10000135_pt1 | contig 142185 bp, 120 predicted proteins | sample TA2MahC100mmetaG_FD_148620 | JGI IMG/M metagenome (GOLD analysis project Ga0194119, IMG submission 148620) | Freshwater microbial communities from Lake Tanganyika, Tanzania - TA2015018 Mahale Deep Cast 100m | ecosystem: Environmental > Aquatic > Freshwater > Lake | place: Tanzania: Lake...
GGCTAATGCATTAGATTTTGATAATAATGGCCGCGATGAAGGCCTTGTTTCTGTAACATACATGGAAAATGGGGCATACAAGCATCGCCTGCAAAAAATAGATTTTGCGAACGGCATAGTCTCTCAACTTGGCGCCACAAAAACAGGGGTTAATCTTGGTTCAACGCCTTTGATTTCGGATTTAGACGCAGACAACCAAATCGATTTGGTATATGCTGTTAAGAAGGATAGCACCAACCCCGTGGGGTGGAAAGGAATTTATGTGAATCGCCAGGAACTAACTGAAGTAACTCCAAATAGCGGAATCGCATGGGGCAGCTATCTCGGGACATCAAATGACGGTATTTATACCCTGGAGTCTGTCGATTGTGGTTTTGGCAGTGTAATTACGAATGCTACGGTAACTCCAATTTCTTGCAACGGACTTTCCAACGGATCCATTAGTCTTACTGTAAATCCAGCAGCTGGGCCTCATACTTATTTATGGACATCCGGGGGTCTCAATTCTACTGAAGATAATTTGTCCGCGGGAACCTATTCTGTTATGGTTACAAATTCGTTAGGCTGCTATGAAATTCAAACATTTAATTTGACCGATCCATTTCTCATTGCCTTTGGTGGAATTAATCCCCCTACATGCCTTGGAGACACGAATGGAACTGCTGTAGTAAATTCGTCCGGTTGCCCATGTATGTTTAATACTTGCACTTTTTTGTGGGATAACGGGATCACTACCAAACCTAATAATTCCTTAACAAGTGGTTGGCACACCGTAATTATATCTCATCCGGGAGGATGTGTGGTCACAGATTCTGTTTTCGTTCCGGAACCTCTGCCGGTCATAATTGCCACCAATATTGTCAATAATTTGTGTTATGGAAATAGTTTAGGTTCAATCGAATTGATTAACTCGAATTATCCTCCCTACGTCTATAATTGGTCCACAGGAGATAATACGGAAATCGCGGACAGTCTTACTGTAGGAAATTATTCTGTGATTGCCTCAGATGCAAGAGGGTGTACTGATTCGCTTGAATTTAGTATTTCAGAGCCTGCGGAATTGGTTGTCTCTGCTGTAGTAACAGATGCCTTGTGCAATGGTGATGCCACCGGTGAAATTTATATCCAAGGTGAGGGTGGGACAGAAAATTATACTTACTGGATAAATCAGCAAAATGTATCTGCCAACAATACAAACTTATTCGCTGGAACTTATACAATATACATATCTGACCAAAACGACTGTATCTCACAATCAATAAGCGCGCTAATTAATGAACCACAACCTTTAAGCGCTACATTAACATCAACACCCCAAATTATAGGCAATGACGGAACTGCCAGCGTCTCTGTCTCAGGGGGAACTGCGCCTTACACCTATCTGTGGGAGGGAATTGAGCAAACGGATTCGCTGATCGTTTACTTAAATACGGGTTGGTACTCAGTGATTGTAACAGATGCAAATGACTGTCAATTAGTGGATTCTATCTTTGTTGATTTCGGAGCAGGTATTGAAAATTTGACGCAAAATGATTTAATTTATCCAAATCCAGTGAAAAATATATTATCAATAATGGGTGTAGGAAAGTTTACTCAACTATATGACTTAAATGGTAGAATATTGCGCCAGAGTATATTAACGAATTCGATAGATATGAGTTCATTGCCAAGTGGAACCTACATAGTTGAGGTAGAAGTGGGGAATAATGTTATAAAACGCGAGCGATTTATCAAAATTGATTAGGGATTAGAAAACGAGTTGTCTTCTGTATTTATATCTGGTAAAAAATTGTTCGGATCTATAACTATTTGAGATACATCTTTCCATTTGATATCCTTTACTAATATGCTATATCTTTTAGATGCACAAGACCATTTTGGTAATATCTTAACATCTGTTGCGAAATCAGTTTTTGAATTATTGGTAAGATCAATTGGTATGTGGTAATAAATTGATTTTCCGTCTTTTAGCTTTATTTCAAATTCAAGTGGCATTGGAATTCCTTGATTGCCAAACGCTATTAAAATCCCATCTTTCGTTTTCTGAACTGAATCTATTGAAAAGTCTATTTTTTTAGTGGTATTCAACCAATAATTTTGAAACCAGGTTAGCTCCATAGTGGAGACATCTTCAAAAATTTTAACAAAATCATTTGGTTCCGGGTGCTTAAATTTCCATGTTTGATAAAATCGAGCAAAACCAATTTTCATAATAGAATCACCAATAATATAACGTATAAGCTCCGGAAAAAGTTGGCCCTTGAAATATGCAGCGTTGTAATACGGATAGTCACTTTCAAAATGATTTGCAGCAGTAGATATTGGCTCCTCCTCAAAGGAAGAAGATATCCATCGATAGTTTGAAATCGCTCCTTTTGATGGATTATTTGGTACTTTATTAACGTTACTTATTCGTTCCTCGGCATAGCAGGTAATCCCTTCATCCATCCAATGGTATAAATTTTCATCCGTTCCAAATATCCCATAAAAATAGTTGTGCATAAATTCGTGACAGGCAGTGTTAAAGAAATCGTACCTGCCGGACTCAAGCATTGTGCACATTGGGTATTCCATGTATCCCTCTCCAGCTTGAATAAATGAAAATTGAGGGTAAGGGTAAACTCCAAATTCACTCTTACAAATTTGGTAGGCCTTTGACCAATTTGACATCAGCTCCTTCCATGCCTTATCGTATTCTTCATTGTAGAAAAAATGAAAAGCTATCCCATCTATAGTTTGCACTTTATGTATCCATTCTTTGTCCATGGCAAAAGCAAAGTCATGTATATTCTCTCCTATGAATTCCCATTTTTCTTTTTTTGAATCATTTAAACCGGTTGTTGAGCTCCATCCTTTGTCTTTGTACTTTTTATTTTTAAGCGAACCTGTTCCTGCTACGACATATCCCGGATGGCAAGTTATCGATACGGAATATTTTCCAAATGTTCCTGCAAATTCTCTACCTAAATAGGGGTCTGTATGCCACCCCATTTTATCGTAACGACAAATTTTAGGATACCATTGTGTAAATGTATAATCAGTCCCCGCCGTATTATTTTTACCTGCTCTATTTATACAGGATGGAATAATTGATGAAAATCGAATTTTTATTTCAGAGTTTTTACCGGGAAGTATTGGTTTTAAGAGTTTAACCTGACCGATAGATTCAAAAATAGTAATGGTGTGAACTTCATTATTTATCGATAAATTTTCAATTATAATTTCACCAAAATCTGAATCATTTAATTCGGACACATTCATTTTTTCAAAAGCATGACTGCCTTTTTTAAAAGCGTTCCAGTACAAGTGAAAATAAATTTCTTTTAAGGTATCAGAGGAGTTGTTCTGGTAGATTAAAACTTCATCACCTGAGATGCGATTATTAATATCATCAACGATTACATTTATTTGATAATCGACACTTTGTTGCCAATAATTATGTTGAGCGAAAGAGTACGAGAAAACCAAAATAAAATATAGCAAAATTCTCATATCATCGAATTAAATAATAAAAACAGTAACGATTAATAAAGTTACGTTTTCTCAACATGATAGTCTGTTTTTTCAGTTACATAATATGTAAAAAAAATTAATTATCCGATAATCAAATAAAAGTTTAATAGAATAATTAGAAAAGAAAAATGGCCACCAATAATGATAGCCATTCTAAATTATGATTGGGGATTTTTCCTAGTTCAAGATAACAGTTTCTTCAACTGTTTTTTCCGCCTCTATTTTTATAATTCCCTGGCCCACAAGATTTAATTTTAGAGCTTTTATGTCTAAAACAGCTACTCCGGCCTGACCTAATTGATAAATATCATTAAAATTAAAAGTAGCTACTCCGTCCATATTTGTATAAGAAGTATCAAAAACATTCACTAGTTGCGGAATCGTTGTTGTGTTAGTTCCATACAATATAACCATAGCATTATCAACCGTAGCACCATCGCTATCTTCCACATAAATCTTAGCCAAGGTATCTTTTTTCTTTCTACAACCAGATGAAGCTGTGATTGCAAGAAATACGATGATCGTCAAAAATAGAATTCTTTTCATTTTTTTATTTAGTTGGGTAAATAAATCGTTTCAACAGATGTAGTATGCACCCTACATCTCGTTTCTCCATAGGCTGTTTTATTATTTGCCTTTACGATGATATCAAAATATCCAGTAGTATTTTCATCACCTGATTTATACTTATCAAAGTATTCATCCATATCAAAAACTGTGAATCCAGACGAATTTGTGTAGGTTGTATCAACGTATTCCTGAGTAGGCGGATTAGATTGCTGGTCACCAATAATAATTACTTTTGCACCTTGGACAAGTTGATTTGTTGAAGACCTCACAAATACCTTTAAAATAGCAGGGTCATTAGGTTCACATGAAGAAAAACTAACTAATATGACAAATCCTAAAAATAAGCAAAAAAATTGTTTCATAATTTTTCTATATTAACCAAAGTTACACATTAAAACGGATAATTCATTGTCATTGAAGGAAAAAAAATTGTTCATTTACTTTCTGTTCTTTTATTTCTATTAGCCCAGAACTGGACAAATTTGATTTCGTGGCATCAACATTTAATATTGCAAATCCAGTTTGGCCAGCATCATAAAATTCACTCAAATCAAAATAGGCACGTCCGTTAGCATCTGATACAGAATTTAAGTCTATGCGAAATTCTTGAGATAATTCAGATGTGTCCTCATTAAGTGGCTTACCATAAAGTCTTACTTGAGCTCCCGAACACATTGTTCCGTCTGGGTATTTTACATGAATAATCGCACTTGTCGGTTTGATTTTTACGCAACCACTAAGAACGAAGAATACTACGCCAAAATAAAATAGAATAGCAAGTGCACCAACTCGTTTTGATATTCTACTATTTGTCATTTATTTATATTTTTGTAAAGCTTTATGTATTTAACAGATAAAGTAAAAAAAAAGTTACAATCAAATCCAAAAAATGTCAAGCTTAGAAGGAGTCGCGTCTGAAATCAATTCCTTTACCATCAATAATGAAAAGGATGCAGAAGAATTTCGTATTAAGTTTATAGGATCTAAAGGTCTTATTAAGGGGTTGTATTTAGAGCTTAAAAATATTTCACCGGATCAGAAAAAAAAGTTCGGACAACAAGTGAATGGATTAAAATTACTGGCCGAAGAAAAATACAATTGTGCGAAAGAACGACTTATTAAGACTGGGTCAAATATTAGTAAGGTCGATTTGACAAAACCAGGTATTGATGAATCAGTTGGTTCACGCCATCCGTTGTCAATCGTGCGAAATGAAATAATTGATATATTTACTAAAATTGGCTTCTCAGTTTCTGAAGGACCAGAGATAGAGGATGAGTGGCATAATTTCTCTGCCCTAAATTTTCCGCCAGAACATCCCGCAAGAGATATGCAGGATACATTCTTTATTGAAAAGGGAGAGCAAGAAATTGCTTTAAGAACGCATACAAGCTCAGTGCAAGTGCGCGTAATGGAGAATTCAAAGCCCCCTATTCGAACAATTTCTCCAGGCAGAGTATATCGTAATGAAGCGATTTCTGCACGTGCACACTGCTTCTTTCATCAAGTTGAGGGATTGTACATTGATAAAAATGTTTCTTTCGCTGATTTGAAACAAACGTTGCTTTATTTTGCCAAAGAACTCTTTGGAGAAAAAGCTCAAATTCGTTTACGCCCATCGTATTTTCCTTTTACCGAGCCAAGTGCTGAGGTTGATGTTTCATGTTCAATTTGCAATGGCAAGGGGTGCAATGTTTGTAAGTATACGGGATGGCTTGAAATTTTAGGGTGCGGTATGGTTGATCCCACCGTACTTGAATCTTGCGGCATTGATTCTCATGAATATTCAGGTTTTGCTTTTGGGATGGGTATAGAGCGAATTTCTCAACTCAAATATAAAGTGAATGATTTACGCATGTATTCAGAAAACGATATCCGATTTTTAAAACAATTTACTTCAAATATATAATGGGATGGTTCTCTCAAAAATCCAATTTCCAATGGAAAGAATTATCAAATGAAAATTCGATTCATCAGTTACTGGATGAAAGCCAAGAAAGGCCAATTCTAATTTTTAAACACAGTACTCGCTGTAGTATTTCATCTATGGCGCTCTCAAGATTTGAAAGAGATTGGGACTGTAATAAAGATGTCGGGTTGTATTTTTTAGATTTGTTGAATTTTCGAAATTTATCGAATGTTATTGCTGACACCTTGAAAGTTATACACCAATCCCCCCAAGTCATAGTAATTAAAAAAAGTGAAGTAGTTTATCAAGAATCCCATAATGGCATAGACGCTCGAGAAATAGCTAAATTAATTTGATTTGAAAAGATGAAAAAAAAAATTTTAATCGCACTGCTACTTTTATTTGTGTCTGCCTTTATATACAAAGTCTGGATTGATGGTTCTCACTCGGATAATATTTCAGCGTCTTTTGCCTTTGATGAAAATCTGACTGTTATCACACAAAAAGAAGCCAAAATTGAAATAAAGATTGATAACCAAGATTTAAGAAAAGTAGAATTAAAGTTGAATGATAGTATTTTGCAAGTTTGGGATTCTCCCAAAGGCGATGTTTTTCATATCTTGAAGACAAGTTTCATGAAATTAGGAACAAATAAGTTAGTTCTAATTTCAACACTTAACGATAATACAACCGAAACAGAGGAGCGTGATTTGAAAATTCTAAATGATAAAAAACCAGTAAATTGGAAATTAGATGTTGTGAAAGAATATACCCATCGAGATTCAAGTTACACCCAGGGGCTTGAATTTTCTAAAGGGCAATTGTATGAGGGGACAGGAGATCCGTCGAATCAAGGAAACACACTCATCGCAAAAATTGAGCAAAGTTCAGGAAGAATAAATAAAAAGGTAAGTCTCGACGCAACTTATTTTGGTGAAGGTATAACAATATTAAATGATACACTTTATCAATTGACATGGAGAAACGAAAAGTGTTTTATTTACAATGCAGACAACTTAGCTAAATATTCAGGCGAATTTCAATATAAAGGAGAAGGCTGGGGATTATGTAATGACGGAGAAAATTTAATTATGTCAAATGGTACTGAACAACTTGTTTTTAGAAATCCACGTACTTTTGAAATTGTAAAAATAATTGAGGCAACCACAAATGAAGGTTCAATTTCGCAATTAAACGAATTGGAGTACATTGATGGAAAAATTTATGCAAATATTTACATGCAAGATTTAATTGCTGTAATAAATCCGAAGACAGGGGCAGTTGAAGCAATAATTCAAGCAAATGATATTGTAGCGAAGTATCGAGCTAGTGGCGAAGTATTAAATGGAATTGCCTTTAATTCTGAAGCGAACGAATTGGTAATAACAGGCAAATATTGGAATAAACTATTATCAGTAAAAATTATTAAATAAGAAGACTATTTAAGGATTTTTAATGAGATGCAAAAAGCCATGCCCTTCTAATAGTTCATTTGAAATACCTTTCCCCTCGTACTTATAAAAGTAAATTCCGTCTTTGGCATCTTCCCCATTTTCATATTTCCCGTTCCAGGCTGGAACGAAAGTTACTAAATCAGCACTAGTTTGGTCGTATAAAACGTTCCCCCAACGATTTAAAATAATTAGACGCAACGATGTTAAATTTACCCAATCCAATTCAAAAATATCATTTATTCCATCATTGTTTGGGGTCAAAACATTTGGTACTATGATAATGGGGTCCGGGTATGTACAGCTTCCATCGTCAACAGTGGCGTTCGGATTGTAGTTTTCAGCCTCATTATCCGTACAACCACAAACATTCGTAATTATTCCTGCTTGGATGGTGTCAGAACAAAAAGGGCTTTGAAAAGCGATAAACTGAATGATAAAATCTTGGTTTTGCTGGTCATTGGTAAAAACATGGGTCACAGAGTTCGTATTGGTTGATGTATATGTTTCTCCGTCTCCAAAATCCCAAAAATAAGAGCTTGAATTGAGGCTATTATTGGTAAATACAATTTGTAGCGGGGAACAGCCGCTTAATTGAGAAAGCTGAAAAATTGCTTGTGGCGGAGCAACTTCCCCAACAAAAACACTATCACTTACCGCGCAAACGTTATCGGAGACCGAAAAATAATACCAACCGGAAGGGATATTTTCCCAAACAGAAGCATTAATGAAATTTGGATTATTTGCCCCGGGGCCCGACCAATTGTAAGAAGGAATTCCGGTGGCGCCGATTACAGACCCAGAGACCGCTCCCGTTGGAACACAGCTTGAAGCAGTGGGGGTCATTGTATTTATCGCAAGCGTTTGATTCATTGTGATTGTAACAGTATCGGTTCCTGAAAAATTACAGGCATCTGTCGCGGTTATTACATAGGAGACAGTTCCATTTTGAAAAATAGCCCCAGTATATGTATCTCCGGATCCAAGGGCGCCACCCCCAACATCGGTCCATGTGTAAGTATATGGCGCGTAACCACCCGATGCCGATGCAAAAAGTGGAATACTGTCTGTGGCACATTGAACGAAAGGATCATTCTCAGTGATATTAATTATCGGTCCTTCACCAATATAAATGGTTCCAGAGGATATGATGGTGTCTCCACAGGGATTTATAATTTCCACAGTGATAATAACAGATTCAAAACCTTCTGTGATGCCGTCTTGAGTTGGATTAAGGGTTACTATAACTGTATCTTCACCCGGAAGAAATATTACCGTATCAGGTAAAAAGTTGTAGTCAGTTCCTTCAATGGCGTCTCCTGTAATTGTATAATTGATCAATAGGGTATCATTAGTTTGTCCTACAGGGCGTGTAAATATAAAATCAGCATAAGTACACCCTTCCACGATGGTTGTGTCACCAGATACAGTTGCAACCGTAACTGCTACAGCATCGGAAGCAAAACTACCAGCCTCCAAGAACACTCCGGAGTCATAGGCTTGATCCCCTACATTTGAAATCGCTAATTTGATGTGGTAAGTTTGGTTGCATTGTACGGAAGCAGCAGCAGTTAAAACCACTGTGGTTCCGTCATATTGAATTGCGTCGTTGTAAGTTGAGCCAAACTCATTAAATACATAATAGTTTGTGTTTGATTCATCTCCTACGTTATTGATAGTAACAGGAATACCGCCGGGTATGACAGCAATATTGGCTCCGCCCGCCGGGAAACCCGCCAAGGCATATGGCCCCGAAATACCTGGGCCCCACAAAAACAAACCGAATGCATCGTTAAAGATAGATGGGGAATATTCTGGATATTCATCTGAACCAAAAATATATTTAAAACTCATGGTATCCCCGGAGGGAATAAAATCAAACTCCAGTACAACGCCGTTGGTAACAGTTCCATTTGCAATATCATTCAAATGAGGGTCAGAGGCAACATTCGCGGTTGGGGGCATATTATTTGTAAAACTCGGACTTAAGTTTGGTCCCTGAGCGGCTGCGCCATTACCAGTTGTAAGCAGCAAGCCCGCGCTAAAAGGAAAAGTTGGATTGGTGTTGGTGAAAGACGTTAGATTCGCTATCGGGCTATTTGCGTTCAATGGATTTCCATTAATTGTTATGTTCGATGCAGTAACACCGAAACCCAAGAGTAAATTATTGATTAGTTGCGTTGGGGTTTGTGTTTCGTTTATTAAAATACTTTGAGAAAGTGAGGAAAAACAAATAAAACAAAAGAGAAGAGTTTTAAAAATTGTATTCTTCATAACGAATATTTTCCTTTTGACGTTCGATTCAATTTAGAAGTTGCACAACAAAACAAAAACTAATTTTGGTATTTTAAACTAATTGTATATCGAACGAAAGGCGGAAATAGTTTTATAATTGAGAACCTTTCAATTCAGACCAACACTAAAGAATAATGAGGGCATTTGACTTTTATTTGAATCTGAACCAAGACGCACAATATCCATTAGTTGTGCAACCTGAAAAATTGATAGATTAGAGTGTGTCCCCATTGAACGATGTTGAGATAATTTAGATTTTGCTGTACCGAAAGAAAAGCGGTTTAGATTTTGAAATGAGTCTTTCATTTTGATTTTTTAATGATAGACTAGTTACGACATGTATCGTGCCGAAGTTACAAAATAAGAGATAATTTTTTTTAATTATTTGATAAACAGAACTTTATATTTTGTGAACTACGATAAATTGGGCTTCATCTCGCCTCAAGGATAAAGTACAGTCATCGACTTCAATTGCAATTGGGTCTTTCAGAGGAGCACAAAAAAGCCACTCAATTTCTTTGTTGGAAACTAACCCCATTTCAGTAAACTTTGCCTCTAGATCACTAGATAAAATACGCGTGATTATCAATTTAGTGGGCTCAAAAATTTCAGACAGTAGAACTTCCATATTATTTTAAAACCAATCGTATTGTTTTTCTTGTTCGCTGTTCAAGAATAACTATTTTTCCTTTAGAAACCAAATCAATAGTCTCCTGGTCATAATGTCTTATTGTCACTAATTCGAGATTATTATTGTAACGCACCTTAAAATTTTCACCAAGAATAGAGATTAAATTTTCGGGACAAGCGTCTTTTTCATCACTAATTATTGAAAAACTTAAGGCAGAATTTTGCATCACGTTAATTTTTATACCTGAAGAAGCAAGTCGAGTAAAAATATCGCTTAAATGATCCTCAGCAATAAATGAGAAATCAATTGGTCTTATCGAAAATAGTATTTGCTTTTTTTTCACTATAAACGAAGGGACAAGTGCATCATAATTTGTTGAATCATGAATGATTGTTCCGGGGTCGTCAGGATGTATAAAAGATTTGACAAAAAGCGGAATCCCTTTGTTCTGTAATGGTTTTATCGTTTTTGGATGAATTACAGAGGCACCGTAATAGGATAACTCTATTGCTTCTTTGAATGAAATTTGATCTAATTTAATTGTATTTGAAAAATATTTAGGATCGGCATTCAACATTCCGGGTACATCCTTCCAAATCGTCACACTCTCAGCATTTGAACAGAAAGCGTATATTCCAGCTGTAAAATCTGATCCCTCTCTACCTAAAGTTGTCGTATGCCCTTCATTTGTATGACCTATGAAGCCCTGAGTGACGATAATATCTTCATTATTAAATTTTGGTAATAACTTATTTTTAATCAATTCTTCTGTTTTCTGCCATTCTATTTTACCTTCTTGGTATTTTTCATTGGTTCTGATCAATTCCCTTGAGTCAGTCCATCCGCAAGAAAACTTTTGATTGCAGAGGTAGGCATACACAATTTTTGAGGAAATAACCTCACCAAGGGAAACTATTTGATCATATTCAAAGGAGTAATTGTTTGAAAAAGGCTCATCGAATCGTTTTCGAATCGTTTTAAAAATATTTTCAATTTCGTTGTAAATATCTGAATGTGGTTCAATGAACAAACTATCCAATATATCTAAATGGAAATCTTTTAATTCATTAACCAAAAGGGTAAATTGTTCAATATTTTTGGTTTTCATAGCAGCGACAATCTCTTCCAATTTATTTGTTGATTTTCCCATTGCTGATAAAACTACAATCAACTTATCACTGCTGTATCTTTTTAAAATAGAGGCCACATTTTTAACAGCCATTGAATCTTTTACCGATGCTCCTCCAAATTTGAAAACTTTCATTGTAAAATAAATTTGAAAACAAAAGTAACGATAAGAACGAAATGAAAAATTGATAATTCTTAACATTCGCAATGAAAATTGTAAATTCGTGAACTAATTATTTTTACATGAACAAATTATTATTCATCGTTTCACTAGTTTTCATTTTTAACAAATCCGTTCGAGCCGATGAAGGGATGCTTATACCGTCTCTTATAGCGGCTTTTGAATCAGATATGAAGGCTAAAGGAATGAAGTTAACTGCAAAAGATATTTATAATGTGAATAAGGCGAGTTTAAAAGATGCAATTCTTCAATTTGGGGGTGGTTGTACGGCGGAACTTGTCTCTGATCGTGGATTGTTATTGACGAATCACCATTGTGGTTATTCTCAAATTCAATCGCATTCGTCGTTGGAAAATGATTATTTGAAATATGGTTATTGGGCAAAAACAAATGGAGATGAATTGCAAAATCCGGGGTTAACGGCAGTTCGTATTGTCCGTATTGAAGACGTAACTAAATCGATATTGGGATTGGGAAAAACTGATGACGCGAGTATTCAAGCATTGATCAAAGAGCTAACAGCTAAGGCAGTTATTGGTACGCATTACGAAGCGGAGATTAAACCATTCAATTACGGAAATGATTATTATATGATGGTGAAAGAAGTTTTTCTAGATGTTCGTTTTGTAGGCTCTCCACCCAATTCAATTGGAAAATTTGGCGGAGATACAGACAATTGGGTGTGGCCTCGACATACCGGTGATTTCTCTGTCTTTCGAATTTACGTTGGAAAAGACAATAAGCCTGCTCCTTATTCAGTCGAGAATGTTCCGTATAATCCGATATATTATCTACCGATTTCATTTAAAAACAGAAAAGAAGGAGACTTTACGATGGTCTATGGATTTCCAGGTTCAACGGAACAACATGTGGTTTCTTCCTATTTAAAATTTATTATAGAAAAAGAAAGACCAGCCCGTATAAGAATGCGTGATTTATCATTGAGTATAATAGATGCGGCCATGAAAGAATCAGACAAAACGCGAATTCAGTATTCAGCGAAACAAGCAAGTATTGCAAATGCATGGAAAAAATGGATAGGGCAAATTGACGGTTTGAAGAGATTGGATGCTGTAACTATAAAAATTAATCGAGAAAAAGAATATTTGGATAAAGCAAACTCTAATCCAGATTGGGCTTTAAAATATGGTAATGTCATTCAAAAGATGAATGAGTTAGTCGCAAAAAAAATTGATATCGAGTTTCAGTATGCCATGGGGATGGAATATTTCTCTTATGGACCTGAATATTTTAAATTAATACGTAGCTTGAACGATCTACTTATGAACTATTCTAAGTACAAAGAAAAAAATGAACTTACAAGTGTGATTACGAAGTTAAAAACGAGCGCGGAAGGATTTTTTAAAAATTACGATGAAAATGTAGATGAAAAAATCTTTGAATTACTAACGGTTGAATATTTAAAACAAATTGGAGATAATAACCTCAGTGAAACAGAAGTGATTGAATTGAAAAATGAAATCTATTCGCAATCAGTTCTGACAAATAAGGAGCGCTTCATCAATTTCTTAAATTCTTGTGACGAGGAGAGCAAGGTGAAATTAGAAAATGATCCCGGGTTCAAATATTACAATGCCTTGATTTCAAAGTTCAGATCTACAACAGTCCCAAATTTTCAGACCTTCAATGCAGAAATGACCTCCCTATTAAAAATTTATGTTGAAGGAAAAAAGGTAATGTTTCCAAAAGTCAAACATTGGCCAGATGCGAATAGTACCTTGCGTATTTCTTATGGGAAATTGGAAGGATCTACACCGACAGACGGCATGAAATACACTGAACATACAACCTTAGATGGAATAATAGCGAAATATAATTCAGGAAATCCTGATTTCGAGTTGCTTCCACGTATGTTAGATTTACATAAGATGAAAGACTATGGGCCTTATGGACAGAATGGAGAATTATGGGTATGTTTTACCGGCTCGAATCACACGACGGGCGGAAATTCAGGGTCACCTGTATTGGATAAAAATGGCTATTTAATGGGCTTGAATTTTGACCGCACCTGGGAAAGCACCATGAGTGATTACATGTTTGATGCTAGCCGATGTCGGAATGTGGTAGTGGATATTCGATATGTGCTTTGGGTTATAGATAAATATTCAGGTGCAAAGCATTTGGTGGATGAGATGAAGTTGGTGAAAGGGAAGTAAAAAATGTATAATTTTACAGTATTAAGTATGCCCTAATAATTTCAATAATTGACTTCATACAAATCAATTGAAATACTTTAAAATGAAAAGTATAAATTTTCTTGCGTTTACTGTCTTTAATTGCTTTTTCGTATTTTCACAATCCGAGGGCCAACTCAGTTTTGGCACAGATACAACCCTAGAAGTTATTACGTGGAACGTGGAGCATTTTCCAAAAAATGGCCAAACCACAATCAATTACGTAAAACAAGTCGTAGAAAATATTGATGCAGACATTTATGCTTTTCAAGAAATTGATGATACCATCATGTTCAAACAGTTGTTGAGTGAATTGCCTCAATATCAATATTATTTTGAAAGTTCTTATTATGCCGGGCTGGCCTACATCTATAAGACGGACATCATTCAAATAAATAACATTTATGAAATTTACACAACTTCACCCTATTGGAGCCCTTTTCCACGATCGCCTAAAGTGCTTGATATAACGTATGCAGATAAAAACTATATCGTAATTAATAATCATTTAAAGTGCTGCGGGGATGGCACACTCAATCTAAATAATACGAGCGACGAGGAAACAAGAAGGTATATTGCCTCCAATTTATTAAAGGAATACATTGATACTTATTTGAGTAATAAACGCGTCATCGTTGTTGGAGATTTGAATGATGAAATAACCGACAATGAGTATGATAATGTTTTTATTAATATTTTAACTGATAGTCAAAACTATCAGTTTGCAGATATGGACATTGCACTTGGAAATAGTTTGAATTGGTCCTACCCGTCATGGCCGTCGCATCTCGATCATATTCTTGTTACGAATGAGTTATTTGCTGATCAGCAGAATGTCGGGTCTTCAACTAGTGTAATTAAAGTTGATGAATTTCTACCAAACGGTTGGTATGAATATGATTCAAATATTTCTGACCATCGTCCCGTGGGAATTAAAATCAATCCTAACTCATCATTGAGTGTAAATAACACTTTGGTAAGTGAAATAGCTTTTTCAAATTATCCCAATCCTTTCAGTAATACCACCACCTTTAACTTTGGTGTATTGACAGAGAACTCGGTCATTGAGATTATCGATTGTTTTGGAGCCAAAATAAGTTCAATTTTTATTGAAAAGGGAGAGAAATCAGCAACAATTCATTGGAGTGACAACAAAACAGGAATTTATTTTGCCAAATTGATTTCCCACGGCATAACTCAGGCGGTCGCAAAAATCATTTCGAACTAACCAATAAAATGAGTGTTACTCAATTTGAAGTAAGCGCTCTACTCCATATCCCTCAATACGTATGAAGTACGTCCCATTTGATTGATCTTTTAAAGTAAATTTCATGGTCTTATTTTCAAACTTACCCACCATTACTTCACGACCCGTCATATCTTCGATGACCCAGGAGTTGCCGACAATTGCAATCGGGACTTCTACGAAAATTTCACCGCGACTTGGGATAGGATAAATTTTAACATTTTCTGACTGAGAATCAAAAATTCCTGCACCTGAACAATCTTCAACATATAAGGTCAATGTAATCAAGGAATCACATCCCCATACATTGTTTACTATATCGGTGTAAATGCCCGACTGCGAGTAATTATTATTTCCAAATTGTATAGTCTCTCCCTCACATATCGTATCGTAAATGTTGCTCTGAGAGCTTGGATAAACGGTTAGTTGTGTAACTAAAATACTATCACAACCTAAAGCTGTGTAAAGATTATTCGTGTAAATACCTGATGTTGAGTATACATTATTTCCAACGGTGTAGGATTCTCCTTGACAGATATTTACTTGCTGCGTAGAATTGAATGTAGGGTTGATAAGGATTGCAAAACTGCCGATGCATCCCGCTGAAGAGGTAAATGTTATCGTGGCTACTCCAGCGGAAAGTGCAGTAACAAGACCAGAGTTGCTTACCTGAGCGATTGAACCATTCAGTGAACTCCAAGGATTTCCAGGAGCTGGATTTTGGTTATTTATTACTGTTAATTGCTGAGTCGAGCCCGCACAAACCTCATCAAAACCTGCAATGCTTGGTTGAGGTAAAACAACTACGTTTATGGTTTCTGAATCTGTACCATCAGCGTTACTTACGGTTAAGGTTATTGAAAATGTACCAGGAGTTGAAAAACAAATGGAAGCAGCAGAATTGTTCGCCCCTGTTAATGATCCACCCGTTGACGACCACTGCCAACTTGTTGGACTATTTGTAGATAAGTCATTGAGGTTAATGCATTCGCCAACACATGAAGTATTGGAACTTACGCTGAAGGCTGCCACTGGAGGATATTCAGAAGGAAAAGACGTTATCGTGTAGCAGGAAAATTCAGAGGCATTTTGATTAGATACCTGAAGAACAGCAAGAGATTGATTTATAGGGCTGGATGCAGTAAATGTCCAAGACCCATTCGAGCCTACAGTCGTACTTCCGATATAATCATATCCTTGACATGAAAGTGTTGAGTTGTAATAATACAATTCAACTCGCGCTCCGGCCACGCCGGTTCCTGTAACGTTATAAGGCAAACTTACGGACGAGACAACTGGTGCCTGAATACTTCCATTTGCCCCACCTGAATTATCAATAACAGCAGTGGACGTGTTTGCCCAAAACTCATTTCGAGTCCATTCGTTATTCTGCCCGTTGTTTTCAATTGCCCGTTGACAATGTCCTATTTTGTTTGCATTTGCAGCATTTGTTAAACTTCCAACGAGAGCACCATTATTATCCAATTTAAGTCCAATGGCCAAATTATTCATGGCGATCGGACTGCCATTTGCCTGACAGCCGATTAAGTTCCCTTGTACTGTTGCATTTGAAGTTTCAACTCGAATGCCTGTGCCCCCAGTACCACCAGAAACAATATTCCTGTAAATGGCGGAATCACCACCAATTATCGCTGTAGTTCCGTTGACGTGAATACCGGGTTCCGCTGACAAAGACAATGTAGTTGTGCCGCTTGCATTTGTATTTATTTTATTTCCCCGAATGGTTGTTGTTCCGCTGCAAACTGAAGAAATATCAACTGCCCGACGCCCGACGGAAGCAACAATTACATTTCCTTGACCAAGCGTAGCGTCACCTCCTATTATACAATTGTCACAATGATTAAATTGAATGGATGCATTTGTGAAATGCGCCAGACCTGGAGTTGAATTAATATCTGTACCAATGAAATTACCTTGAATGGTAACGTTATCGCAGTCATTATTAAGTTCTATGCCTTGATCTTTTGAGCAATTGTAAATTTGATTATTTAGAATTTGAGTATTATCTGTAAAACGGAACATTATTCCTCTCCCGTGGTAATTTTTTATAACATTAGATTCAACTACAGCATTCGCGTAGTTATTAGACCATCCTCCAATCTCAATTACTTGGTCAACATTATAGGAATTTAGCCCATCTCCTTCAAAGGTATTATTCTTTATTACGATTCCTCCATAAGTACTACCGCTGGTTGATTCGATGAACAGGGTGTGTTGCCCTCTGCAATTAACAACTGTATTGTTGTAAACAGAATCTCTATTGTTAGCTGTCCCATTCGTGTTTATAAATTCTATAAACTTCGAAAAGGTTCCATTCACTGTATTATTGCGAACGGAAAATACAGCCGTATGATTCGTATAAGAGGAAATAACATGCTCACCTTTATTCATTCCGCAAGGTGTCGGCGAACAAACACTACTGTCGCCGTACCCAACCTGATTGAATGTATTGTTGAAAATGGAAATTTTACCCGCGGCACCGCCAGAGGCTGTATTATTTATTTCAAAAACTTTTCGTGCAACATTGGTTATAGTACAGTTCGAGACACGAATTAAACTTCCGCTATTCACCTCAAAGGCCTTTTGGGAGTCTCCGTTATTATACCAAAAGTCTTGTACCGTACAAAGGTCCACGACAACATTGTTTCCTCCCTGAACGCGAACAATATTTTTATCTTGTTTGTAAGCGCGACACTGCTTCACCAATAAATTATTACCACCATTTACCCGAATGGCAGCATCACCATTTCCATTGAAATTATTGGTAAAAGCCAATCCAAAAATTTTGATATTATTTCCGCTTTGTATTTGGATGCAATCATCAATGCCTTGCCAAACCAACGTCACCATTGAATTTGGATAAGAGAATCCAGGTGCAGTTGTACCATCCACCGTTGTATTCCCATGAGTAAGGGAAGGTAGATCTGACAAAAGGGTAATAAAACTGTTCGCTGAAATCGTAAAATTGATTACTGGAGTAGTTCCACTGGCACAAGCATTAGCTGTTAGAATAGCTTGTCGAAAAGAACCGGGCCCAGAATCTGCGGTGGTGCTCACGGTAACTGTACATTGTCCGAAATAAAAAAAAGCATTCAGAATAAAAAGAAAGGTGGTTATTTTGGTGCACATGGTTTAGAAATATTCGTTTTCAAAAAATCTTGTACAATTAACAAAAAAAAATCAAAAAACAATTAAAATTTCAATGAAATTTTTTCGTGTTGAATGTATCTTAAATCAATATTCCTATCCGAAAAAAAAAAATATCTCAATTATGATTTGAATAAATGAAAAGTACTGCAATCGCATGGCTTTTTTTATTTTCGTATTATGCAACTTTCCAAACTCAACGACGATAGTTCTTGGATGTTTCATTTCGATGAGCTCCGTGTAATCGTCGATCCCTGGTTTAGTGCCTCACAGGTCGATTTTCATCCACTTTTTAGTAGGCAGTTTCACAAAGGCCCGCAGCCAAATATTGAAACCATTCAACAACCCAATTACATTTTTATATCGCATCCGTTTACCGATCATTGCAATAAAGAAACCCTTTTACAATTTGATAAAAATATTCCTTTGATTGCGTTGCCGAGCATCTTGACGAAAATTACAAAATGGAATCATTTTCGGAAGTTAATGACATTAGAAGAAGCTCCGTTTGCTATACAAGTTTTACAAACTAAAAACGCGCTGGTACACAAAGCATATTTGATAGAAAGCGTACAAGAGAAGATTGTCTATGCACCACACGGAGCTGTGCTCAAGAAAAATGTGGATCTTCAAGTTGATGCCGTGATTTCTACTACGCTTCAGTATCAATTGCCGTTTTATTTGGGAGGTACCATTAACCTCGGATTCAGCCGAGCGCTGCAACTAAAAGAGCAACTTAGCGCTAAGGTTTTAATCGATACGCATAGTGAAGATAAAATAGGACAGGGCTTGGTGTCTTTCTTTTCGAAAAGAAAGTTTAGTTTGGAGCCAGGTGTTGTGTATTTGAAAATTGGGGAAATATTTGACTTGGAGCCAAACTAATTTATGGCTTGAGTACCAACAAGCTGCCATCGGCCATTGTTACATAGAGCTTTCCCTGATTGTATGCCATACTGAGGGCATTTTCCCTAGAAATTTGCTTCCAGGTTTTACCATCGTCTTTACTCACATCTATTCCGTTAGTGCCACAAGCGTAATAGCACTTGTTTGCATAAAGAACACATGATCGGTAACCTGTGGGGCCTTTTTTGGGTGCACTCCAAGTTTTACCGCCGTCCTTTGAGTAAAAACAAGTGTTCTTTTTGTTTTGAGGCTCGAGGTAAGAGCCGCCAACAGTCATAATTTCTTTTTCGGTTTTGACCGCCATTGCGTAAGGTCCGCAAGTTGGGCAAGAAGGATAGGGTAGTGCACTTTCTGACCAAGTCACGCCTTGATCAGTAGAATGGAAAAACCTTGAAGTGAGGCCTCCCGAAACAAAATAGAATTGCCCGTTCATAATTTGGTTGGTTTGGCCGCTAGCCGCGTAGGCTGCTTCGCCATTGTTTGCAGTTAGTTGACCTGGCGTGGGTTCCCAATTTAGGCCGTTATCGAAGGAGCGAAAGGTACTGAATTTGCCATTGATCGGGTCTCCGAGTAGGAATACATTATTACCTTCAGCACATATTCCATCCAAAAAGAGTGGCGCCTTTCTTTCAAAAAGATAAACGACAGAATCCACTTTAAAATTTTTATTCAACAACAAAATACAGCTAGAATCATGACTTTGCATGGCGATATAGCCAGTTGCAGTTATACAGAGGTCTCTAATTTCTTTGAATTGATCATTTAATTTATAGCGTTCTACATCCGTTTGCTTTGGGCCGTATACACGCAGTGCCGCTTCGCTAGAACCGCTAAGGAAAAGTCCATTGGGTAGAGGTATGAGCGCGCGTTGGTTTTCGGAATTTGTGAATTTGTAACTCCAAAGCTGGAATTGCGCACTTGAATTAAAGGCCAAACATAAACCTAAAAGTAATTTATACATCCTAGCGAAATTTTTGCTCGAATTTGCGCTGTAGCGTTTGGCTTGTTTGAGCCCAATGAGCTGGTTTTTGGTGCTTCCAGCGCTTGTGAGACCAAAGCCAACGCGCAGGATTTTTAAGAATTTGCGCTTCCAGTTTTTGTAAATGAAGCCGCGTTAGTTCTTGGTAAGGTAAAGTCAGTGAGTATTCAACCAATATTTCAAGTTGAACACTGTAATAACCTCTTTTATAATTAGATATATCTGCAAAAACTACAATACAATCATATAAATTAGCCATGTATTCTGGCCCAAAAATGACCCCGCTTTCCTTACCAAGAAAAGGCAGCCATAGGCAATTTTCCGAAGAACTTGGTGCTTGATCAGCCAACACCAAAACTTTAGCATTTTTGTTTGCAAATGCAGTTTGGTAATTATTGGCATTTACCACTTTTAAGCCAAAGCGCTCGCGGCGTTGCGTTAGTTTGTTATTCCAAAAAGGATGGCTAAGCGGCATTCCGATTCCATAATTGTCTTGTTTGAACCAAAGCGCTTGGCTCGTGATGAGCCATTCCCAGTTGTTGTAGTGGCCAGCAACCAATAAAACAGGTTTGTTCAATGTATCGATTTGTTCTAAAATTTCAGGGTTTTCCAATTGAAAGCGAGCGGCTAGTTCTTTCTCGGAAATAGTCAGGTTTTTAATGGATTCAACGAGGAGGTCAGTGAAAAAACGGTAAAAATTATTGCGGATTTGCTTTCTTTCTTTGCTTGTTTTCTCTGGAAAGGCGAGAAGTAAGTTGTGGTCTATTACTTTTTTTCGATAAGGTAGAATGGTGCAAAACAATAGGTGTAAAAAATGTGCAAATCCATATAAGATCCAAAGTGGAAGATAGGACAGTGGTAAAACCAAGCCGTAATAGAGCAAAGCTCCGCTCAGAAATTGTATTTTTCTTGCCACCATTTTTTGATTTGTTGCGCAATTTCTTGTTCTTTGGAGCTGCTGCCCGGTACAAAAAAAGACGTGCCTTTGATTGGTTCGGGTAAAAATTCTTGGTCGTAGAAATTGCCCGGATAGTCGTGGCTGTAGTGATAACCTTCGCCATACCCGAGTTCTTTCATGAGCTTTGTAGGTGAATTTCGCAAGGCAACAGGCACAGGTAAATCGCCGGTTTTTTGAACGAGTTGTTGTGCCTGATTAATGGCCATGTAGGCAGCGTTTCCTTTTGGAGAACTTGCAAGGTAGATTGCACATTCGCTTAGAATGATTCTGGATTCTGGCCAACCTACGTTTTTCACTGCTTCAAAGCAGGTGTTGGCCATCAGCAATGCATTTGGGTTGGCCAAGCCTATATCTTCTGCGGCCAAGATGAGCAGTCTTCTGGCAATAAATTTGGGATCTTCGCCGCCTTCTACCATTCTGGCCAACCAATATATTGCTGCATTGGGGTCTGAGCCCCGAACTGACTTGATAAACGCCGAAATGATGTCGTAGTGTTGTTCGCCGTCTTTGTCGTGGCGCGCCAAACTTTGTTGGGCATTTTGCATGACGATGTCGTCGGTAATGTCAATTTGTAGTTGTTCTTGAAAAGTACCGACAATGATTTCAAATACATTGAGCAATTTTCGGGCATCACCTCCAGAGATACGCAAAAGTGCGTTTGTTTCTTTGAGCGTGATTTTTTTTCGCCGTAAAATGGGATCCTCTTGAAGCGCACGATCCAATAATTGCAGTAAATCAGTTTGGCTATGTGGTTCAAGTGTGTAGACCTGACAGCGTGATAACAAAGCTGAAATCACTTCAAAGGAAGGATTTTCAGTGGTGGCACCAATCAGAGTAATGATGCCTTTTTCTACCGCTCCGAGCAAAGAATCTTGTTGGGCTTTGGAAAAACGGTGTATTTCGTCAATGAATAAAATATTCCCTTTTGGCGTGAACATGCCGCCGTGCTCTACTTTTGCAATGACATCTCTTACATCTTTGACCCCGCTTGATATGGCCGAAAGTGTATGTATCGGTCGCTGCAGGTGACTTGCAATGAGTTGCGCCAAAGTGGTTTTACCAACGCCAGGTGGGCCCCAAAAGATCATGGATGGAATAACGCCGGCGTCTAGGGCCCTTCTTAGAGAAGCATTTGGCGCCAAAAGGTGCTGCTGACCAATGTAGTGGTCAAGGATTTTGGGGCGCATGCGTTCGGCGAGCGGGGCGTTCATTAACCAAAGATAAGCAAAGTAATTTTAGTATCTTCGTGGCAAAACAGCCAGAATGAACGTCTATCTTGACAACGCTGCCACCACGCCGGTGGCTCCTGAGGTAGTTGAAGCCATGATCCCAGTGCTTTATGAGCACTTTGGCAACCCTTCCTCTACACATGCTTTTGGGCGTCAAGCAAAAGCCTTAATCGAAAATTCCAGACGCCAAATTGCCCAACACTTCAACTGTGCGCCATCTGAAATCATATTTACTTCTGGCGGTACAGAAGCGGATAACATGGCCTTGCACGCTGCAGTAACGCAACTAGGAGTAAAGCGCATTATTACTTCAGCAATAGAACACCATGCCGTTGGGCATACAGCTGAGGCGCTTCAACATCACCAAAATATAGAAGTGATCAACCTTAGGCTCGATGCAAAAGGGAATATCAACCTAGAAGAATTGCGTGCGCTATTGCAAGATGCCACGCCCACAATGGTGTCATTAATGCACGCCAATAACGAAATTGCCACACTTTTACCCCTTGCCGAGGTTACCCAAATATGTCGAAACTACGGTGCTTATTTCCATTCAGATACTGTCCAGACAATTGGGCATTACACTTTTGACTTAGCGACCCTCGACATCGATTTTATTACTTGTGCGGCACATAAATTTCATGGCCCAAAAGGCATAGGCTTTTTGTATGTCAATAAAAAAACGCGCGTCAACCCACTTATTCACGGCGGATCACAGGAGCGCGGTTTGCGTGGCGGTACCGAAAATATTGCAGGCATTGTAGGCTTAGCAAAAGCAATGGAGTTGGCTTACACCAATCTTGAAGCCCACCAACTACACGTTTGGGGTTTGAAAAACTACATGATGGAGCGCCTTCAGGTTATTTTTCCAGAGGTTGCTTTTCATGGAGAAACCAGTTACGAAAAAGCCTTGTACACCGTTCTCAATGTAAGTTTACCCGCAACCGCTAAAGCCGGGCTTTTATTGTTTACACTCGATTTGAAGGGCGTTGCAGTTAGCGGTGGCTCGGCTTGCACCTCAGGGGCTGCAAAAGGGTCCCATGTACTTGAGGGAATTGCTGCCGACATGTCCAGACCCAATGCGCGTTTTTCTTTTTCGCGCTATACGACCAAGGCAGAAATCGATTATGCACTCCAACAACTCGAGGAAGTGTATCAAAAGAATTTGTAACTTCAAAAAAAATGCGGACGCAACCCAAAGTTTTATTTATTTCTAGTTGGTACCCAAATCTTTTGAGACCCACAGAAGGTAATTTTGTCGAACAGCATATTCAGACTGCTCAAGAAATTGCCCAAGTTGCGCTTGTTCATGTTGTGTTGAGTTCTTCCCACAAAACGCTTACCCACGAGCGCAAGCAAACGCCTTTTGAAACGCATTTAATCTATTTGCCCAAGAATAACGTGCCATTTTTAGGTGTATTGATCAATTATTTTCAAGTGCTTTTAACATATTGGAAATTTGTTTCAAAAACGGAACTCGGCAAGCCCGACCTTATTCATGCAAATATTTTATATCCTATTGGCTTGGTTGGAATTTTGCTCAAATGGCGTTGGCGAATTCCACTTGTTTTTTCCGAACATTGGACCTGTTATCACCCTTACGCTGATCCGCAACCGCCGCTTCTTGTTAAAACAGCGCTGCGTTGGATTGCTAAACGCGCTGATCTGCTATTACCTGTCTCACTGGATCTTGCTGTTGCCATGCAGCAATTCGGTATGCGAACACCAATGAAAGTGGTGCCAAACGTTGTTGACCCGTCAATCTTCAAGTTAATAGAGAAGCGGGCCCATCGGGTATATCGCTTTGTGCATGTGTCCTCTTTGGATGTCAAACAAAAGAATTTTCATTTGTTGGTACGCGCATTTTACGCGCTCAAAAAAGAACAAGATAACATCGAATTGCACGTGGTTTCGGATGGGAATGAAAAAGCCTATACCCAATTGCTTAAAGATTTTGATTTTGCCAGTTCCATACATTTTCATGGCAAACAAAACCCAGAAGGCGTGGCAGCTATTTTGCAATTTGCCGACGCCTTTGTGTTAAGCAGCCGTTACGAAAACCTGCCTTGCGTGCTCATAGAGTCATTAGCATGTGGTACGCCGGTAATTACGACACAAGTAGGAGGGGTAGCTGAAATTGTTCATTCCCACAATGGTTTGCTCGTGCCATCAGAGGATTTAAATGCCTTGTCCAACGCCATGAAACAAATTCAAAGTATCTCTTTTGACGGTGCAAATCTACATCGTGAAACATTGCTTAAGTTTGGTCCCGATACCGTTTCAGGCCTGTTTTTAGAAGCTTATCAAATGCTACTCAAAACTGATGTGGCGTAGTATTTTCAGCAACTTTGGTGTGCGGGTTTTTGCCTCGATACTCAATTTGGGTTTGGTGATTCTTTTTTCACAGGTTGGCGGTCTTATCGGCAAAGGAGAACAGAGCTTATTGCTTACTACTATTGCCATTCTCACCATTTTTGATGCATTAATTGGCGGTGCAGCATTGGTTAATTTTTCGACTCGTTTTGCTTGGTCTATTTTACTACGGACCTCTTACGTTTGGATTTTTGCCTTGACACTTATTGCCGGCCTATTGTTATTTATATTGGAGGTGTTTTCTCCTATTTATTTGTTGAATGTTTTGATTTTAAGCGTATTGAGCGCAATAGTTGCTGTGCATTCCTCATTGTTATTAGGCCAGAAACGCTTTGTTGCCTATAATTTGATCCAAATTAGCATTCCACTCTTAACTTTCTTTACTTGTCTTTTTCAATATTATTTTGACGGAAAACTCAATTACGAATTGGCCTTGTATTTTGCATATGGTTCCGCTTTTTTAATCAGTAGTTATTTTGTGTGGTTTTATTTGCCAAAAGCGCAAACTGCCCCTCATGCGTTTGGATTTTTATTGCGGCAAATGCTTGCATACGGTACGTACAACCAAATGGCTCACGTCTTTCAATTGTTGAGTTTCCGGGCTTCATTTTATTTTCTTGAATATTATCACGGCAAAAGCACTGTTGGTTTGTTTTCAAACGCCAGCTCCTTAACAGAGTCTGTGTGGCTCGTTGCCACCAGTATTTCTTTATGGCAGTACGCCGTCATTGCCAATTCCGATGACAGCAAGTATAATATACAATTAACCGAAAAACTCACACGATTTGGTATGACCACAGCCTTTTTAGCTTGTTTGTCTTTGGCTATCTTACCAGGTTCCTTTTACGGCTTTCTTTTTGGTCCCGATTTTGCAGCATTGCAACCGATCATGTGGTTGTTAGCGCCTGGGGTTTGGCTTTTCTCTTATGCCCTAATTGTGGGGCACTATTTTTCAGGACATGGGCGCTATCAGGTAAATGCGCTTGCCTCTGGTATTGGTCTAATTGTCAGTTTGATCGGTTCATTCTTGTTGATTCCAACCTATCAAACCCAAGGCGCCGCCGTTGCAGCGAGTTTATCATATATGGTGACAAGTGCCATCGTTTTTTGGTTTTTCAAGAAAGAAGGGGGGCAATTTACCTTATTTCTTCAAATCGAGGAGATCAAATCATTTCAAACTCAAGTGCTACAGCGCTTACGTTCTATGAGGTTATGAATAAAATTATCAAGTTAATTAAAGCACTTTACTTGTTGCTTAAAAGACCCGCCCTTTTGAATTTAATTTTAAAAGAAGATGCGGTCTATAAGGAGAAATTTGAGCGCAATTACAAGCAAATAAAGCTTCAAGAGATTTCAGTGTTGGATTGGCCCGAAGCACAAAAAATCAAGATTGTTCCTTATGCTTTTTTATCGGGTTCATCTTTGCCCACAGACTTTGCACTTTTACAGTTGTTGTGCCGCAGATTTCAGGTCGAAAACTATTTTGAAATTGGAACTTGGCGAGGAGAAAGTATAGCGAATGTGGCGCCTTTTGTTAAACAGGCCTATACACTCAACTTGCCAGATGAGTCCCTCCGTCATATGGGGCAAACAGAAGCATATATTGCTTCGCATCGGTTTTTTTCCGAGCATCTTTCGAACGTAACCCATTTATTTGGTGATTCTGCCACTTTTGATTGGCAACCATACGTGAGGAAAATGGATCTCATTTTTATCGACGGAGACCACAGTACAGAGGCGGTAGAAAGAGATACCCGCAACACCTTGCGGTTGCAAAAAAATCAAGAATCCATCATTGTATGGCACGACGCCAAATCCGATACAGAGTATCCACGCTACGAAGTTTTGCTCGGTATTTATAATGGACTTCCTAAGACCATGCATCAGCATGTGTACCTGGTAAAAAATTCGCTTTGTGCTGTTTTTTTACCGCAACAACCAAATGGTGATTTTATTGAAATTAATGCGCTTCCGACGAAGTCTTTTGAGCTTACCATCAAGCAAATAAATATAGCGTCTTAACCAAAAGATTCAATCTGAAAAGCTTCAAGCCAAAACAAATAACAAGCATAACGAAAGGCAAAATTTTGGCCTGAACTTCGTTCGGGGTTCTTAAAAATATCTAATAGATCCTTTTGTAGTTTGTCCTTATCAATGAGTTCGCTCTTATCAAGGTGCGCTTTTTCTTTTATCGTATTGATCCAGAATTCAGCGCTCTGCATCAGCCATTGGCTTTCAGGTACTGAAAAGCCCTTTTTGTCTTTGCGCCAAGAGATCGCTTTTGGTAGTTGGTTATCAAGTGCATTGCGCAATGCAAATTTTGACCATCCATTTTGAATGAGGTCCTTGGAAGGCAATGATCGTGCGATGCGTATCAATGCTTCATCGTCGGCAAATGGCGTTCGAGATTCAATGCTATACTGCATTGCGCAGCGGTCTTCCCAACGCAAGAGTCCTTTTAATTGATAACCCCTACAAAAATCGGCAAGATGCCCTTGTAGCGTTTGCTGGCGCTGGCGTTTCGTTTTTGATTTGTTTGTCAGGTATTGCCAAGTTTCATTTTTTTGCTTTTTCTCAATGCGGTTATGGACACTTGACGGAAGGTAGCTAATGACATCTTTGAGCCATTCTTTGAAAATATATTTTTTAGAAGTAGGTGAGTTGTTGAGCGCAGACCACTCTTTGTGGAATAACCACCATTTACCTGTCCAAAAAAGTTCTTTGAAAAAAGTAGGATAAAACACTTGGTAGCCTGCAAAAAGCTCATCTCCACCTTGGCCATCAATTAGGATTTTTATGTTGTTCGAAGCAGCACATTTCATAACACTGCTTTGCGCAAAAGTACTGGTACTTAAAAGCGGGATGTCCTGGTGATAAATGATTTCTTGAACAGATTCAGTAAGTTGTAGGCTGTCGAGTTCCGAAATGTGCCAATGGGCAGCTGTAGCTTTGACCATTTGTTCAGCCCAGCTGCGTTCGTCTTGTTCGGATTGGTGTGTGGCAGTATAAGCGTGCAAACCATGTTGCAAGGAGCCAATCTGGCGTTCATTTTTGATTTCATTTGCCAAATGCAAAATACTGCTGGAATCTAGTCCGCCAGATAGGCAAAAGCCGATGGGTACATCGGCTCTCAAGCGCAATGAAACTGCATTTTTTAAAGCAAAAGCCAATTCTTGCTTGGCAATTTGAGGAGAGGTTGCTGCGTAATCTTCGTAGCAATAAATTGATTTTTGTTGCAGATCGGTACGGTAACAAAGCGCGTGGCCAGGCAAGAGTTCGTAAATACCTTTGAAGAATCCTTCTTGCTTCGTTTCTATGAGTCCGTGAGCAAAAAAAGTGTGTAAGGCTTCTTTATTTGCAATTCTTGCTTGGTTTGGTACTTCGAGTAAGGCTTTTATTTCGGACGCAAAAGCAAAATACGCGTCAGAATCGCTGTAATAAAATGGCTTGACACCGTAGCGGTCTCTGGCGCAAAACAACAAATTTTCTTGTGTGTCATAAATTGCAAACGCCCACATGCCATTCAATTCTTTTAGGAATGCTGCGCCCCAATGATGATAGGCTTGTAGTAATACTTCTGCATCCGACGCACTTTTGAATTGCGCTCCACATTGTTCTAATCTGATTTTTAACTCGAGATAATTATAGATTTCACCATTGAAAGTGAGCCAGTAGCGGTCTTCAATTTGCATTGGTTGGGCTGCTGCCGCGCTCAAATCAATGATGGAGAGCCGCCGATGTGCGATGCCAAAATGTTGGTCTTCAAACCATTTGAGGCCAGTGCCGTCGGGGCCCCTGTGGGCCAATTTTTCATTCATATTGGCCAAGATCGTTTGCGCTATGACCCCAGGTTGCTTTACTTTTTGATGGAGACCGCCAATGCCGCACATAGTAAAGAACTATATATTTTTATCGAGTAGATATACAAAGCTGGCAACAGCGGCGGCACCTAGCTCTAATTCTCTTTTATTGACGTTTTCAAACACATCAGAGGGCGCATGGTGGTAATCAAAATACCGCTGTGAGTCTGGGACAAAACCAAACAAAGGAATACCAGGATATAGGTTTTTGAGCGGTCCGATATCTACACCGCCATATCCTTTTTCAAAGATGTGCAAGTCGTACGGGCGCAATAACTGTTCAAAACTTTGAATGAGTGCAAGATAGGTGTCCGGGCCATCTAGGCCAAAGCCTCTCGGAACAAAACCGCCGCGGTCGCTTTCTAGCGCAGCAATTTGTTTTTCTTGATTAGAAAGCACCCATTTGGCATATTGTTGGCCACCTTGGTTGCCATTCTCTTCGTTCATGAAAAACACCACTCTTATGGTATGTGTGGGTTGGTAACCTAGTTCTTTAAGAATGCGTAGGGCTTCTAAACAGTGAATTACGCCAGCGCCGTCGTCATGGGCGCCTTCGCCGGTGTCCCAAGAATCGAGGTGACCACCTATCGTGATGATTTCGTTTGGAAACTTAGAGCCTTTGAGTTCGGCCATGACATTATATGATGGTGCGTCTGGAAAATCTCTGCAATCCATTTCCAAATAGAAATGAACTTTTCCTTTTTCCAATTCTAAGGACAAAGCATTCGCATCGGCAGTTGCCATTGCGGCGGCTGGTATTTTAGGAATTTCTGTTTCATAGTGCATTGAGCCGGTATGCGGATGTTCATCTTGAGGAAGGCCTAAGGAGCGAATAACCACCGCGCTTGCTCCGAGCCTAGCTGCCTCAACGGCGCCATTACCACGAATGGCATAACAGGCACCGTAGGCTTTAAAAGTTTGGATTTGTGCAGCATCCATAGGCTGATTCAAAAAAACAATTTTATTTTCGACAGCAGCTATTTTCGCTTTTTTGAGCGCATCCAAAGTTTTGAATTCGACTACTTCAGCAGTCATCAGGCCGTTGGTACCAACAGAGCCACCCAAAGCCAATAAATGTACTTTGTGCAATTGTCCGTCTTTGGACATGTACCAGGCAGTTTCGGTGGTGCCGCGTTCCCAGTGTGGAACAGTGATTGCCTGTTTTTGAACGCGGTCAAAATGATAGGCATTCATTTTGGTGTAGGACCAGTCGATGGCCATTTGGGCTTGTGCCGAGCCAGATAAGCGCGGGCCGATATCTTTGCAAAGTTGTCTTAAGTTTTCGTAGGCATGTCCGCGCAACAAGGCTTCGTCGTAGATGCGTCGAATAAAAATGCTGTCCTGGGCCAGACTAAAGAAGCTGAGACTAAATATAAAGAGCAGAAAGTGCGTGCTTTTCATGAATGAAGTTTGCGTAAAAATACCAAAAATAGACAGAAGCAAGCCGCTTTTGGCTATCTTTGCCTTTATAACTAATTAAGAGATTAAATGGCTTTAAAATGCGGAATCGTCGGCTTGCCGAATGTCGGAAAATCAACTTTGTTTAACTGCTTGTCGAATGCCAAAGCGCAATCCGCAAACTTTCCTTTTTGTACCATTGAGCCCAACCTCGGAACCATTTCCGTTCCAGATCCACGACTAGAAAAACTAGAAGCTATTGTCAATCCTGAGCGCGTGGTTCCAACCACCATGGAAATCGTAGATATCGCGGGTTTGGTTAAAGGAGCCTCTAAAGGCGAAGGTTTGGGTAACCAATTTTTGGCAAACATCCGAGAAACTGATGCTATATTACACGTGTTGCGCTGTTTTGACGACGGAAACATCATCCACGTCGATGGCAGTGTTGACCCAATCCGTGATAAAGAAATCATCGATATTGAGCTTCAGCTCAAAGACCTCGACACCATCGAGAAAAAAATACAAAGTTTAGCCCGCGTCATTAAATCTGGCGATAAAGAAGCCCTCAAAGAAAATGATTTTGCGCTGCGCATCAAGGCGGGCCTTGAGCAAGGTAAATCTATACGCGGCTTAGGTTTTGCCCGAGACGAGATGGATATCATCAAAGGTTTCAACCTCATTACCTCAAAGCCGGTAATGTACGTTTGTAATGTAGACGAAGCTTGTGTCAAGACAGGTAATGATCATGTGGCCCGCGTCAAAGATGCTGTAGCAGCAGAAAACGCCGAAGTGCTCGTCATAGGCGCTAAAATTGAAGCCGACATCACCGAACTAGAAACCTACGACGAACGACAAATGTTCTTGGAAGAACTTGGCCTTGAAGAACCCGGCGTGAATCGCCTCATTCGTCAGGCTTATCATTTGCTGAATCTTCAAACTTACTTTACTGCTGGTGTGAAAGAAGTTCGTGCCTGGACCATTCGTAAAGGCATGACCGCTCCTCAGGCAGCGGGTGTCATTCACTCTGATTTTGAAAAGGGCTTCATCAGGGCAGAGGTCATGAAATTCAACGATTATATTCATTATGGTACAGAAAGTGCCGTCAAGGACGCAGGTAAGTTTAAAGTCGAGGGCAAAGAATATGTCGTTGAGGACGGCGACATCATGCATTTTCGTTTCAATGTCTAATCTAATTTTCAATGCAAATTACCGCTAATAACCCCGCATTGCGCTCTTGGGTAGCCGGAGCAGATCATTCCGAGTTTCCTATTCAAAACCTGCCTTTTGGAATTTTTCAAGTTGCCGAGGGGAGTAAAAGGGTAGGTGTGCGCATCGGTGAGCAAGTACTCGACTTAGCTCAAATGGCAGCTTATGGTTATTTTCAGGACCTGCCGTTTGCAACTTCGGATTTTTCTCAAGATTATCTTAATACCTTTATGAAAAAAGGCAAACTCGCGGTAAGAGCTTTGAGAAATCGCATAGCAGAATTACTCTCTACCGACAATAAGTCTTTTCAATTGGCAAATGACAAACATGGCGCACTCATTCCGTGTGCAAATGTCAAAATGGCCTTGCCGGTTCAAATCGGAGACTACACTGACTTTTATTCCTCTAAAGAACACGCCACCAATATAGGTATCATGTTTAGAGATCCTACAAACGCACTTTTGCCCAATTGGCTTTGGATTCCGGTAGGTTACCATGGGCGTGCATCATCGGTTATAGCATCGGATCATCCAGTGATTCGACCAAAAGGTCAAATTAAACCTGACGACAATGCTGATCCTATTTTTGCACCATCGCGCCAAGTCGATTTCGAACTAGAAATGGGCTTTATTACTTTCGATGGCAAAGCACTCGGTCAAAGTATCAGTACTGCCGAGGCCGAAGATTACATTTTTGGACTTTGTTTGTTCAATGATTGGTCAGCCAGAGACATCCAAAAATGGGAATATGTTCCACTCGGACCTTTTCTTGCGAAAAACTTTGCTTCTTCAATGTCTTGCTGGATTGTTACACTCGATGCGCTGCAGCCTTTTGCTTGTACAACCCCTGATCAAGATCCAGAAGTTCTTTCGTACTTGAAATTTGAAGGGCTCAAGTCTTACGATATCAATCTAGAGGTGGCTATTGCTGCACCAAATTTCCCAGAACATACCGTCAGCAAATCCAATTTCAAATATATGTATTGGAACATGGCCCAACAATTAGCGCATCATACTGTAAATGGCTGTAATGTGCGTTGTGGTGACCTCATGGGTTCTGGTACCATCTCAGGTCCAACATCAGATTCTTATGGTTCCATGCTAGAATTAGCTTGGAAAGGTACCAAACCAATCCAAATGCCCGATGGTACCGAACGACGTTTTATCCAGGACCACGACACCGTGATTATGCGCGGCCACTGTGCAAAAAATGGCATTATTATTGGTTTTGGAGAAGTTAGAAGCAAATTACTTCCTGCCAACTAATGTATTACGACGGTCAGACACCCATTGATTTAGAACAAGAACGCATTGAAATCCTCAATGCCTTTAAAGGTCTATTGCGTGCCACCAAAGACCGGTCCCGCGACGAAACCAAACTCATACGCAAAGCTTTTGATATTGCATTAGATGCGCACAAAGACATGCGTCGCAAGTCTGGTGAGCCCTATATTTATCATCCCATTTCTGTTGCGCGCATTTGTGCCGAAGAAATGGGGCTCGAACCAACCGCGATTGTCTGCGCGCTGTTACATGATACCGTCGAAGACACGCACATGACATTACAAGATATCGAAGATATTTTTGGCGTGACCGTCAGAAAAATCATTGATGGATTAACAAAAATTCCTGAGGTATTCGACGAAAATACCTCCATTCAAGCGGAGAACTTCCGTAAAATGATCCTGACCATCTCCGACGATTTCAGGGTGGTGTTGGTCAAGCTAGCTGACCGCTTGCACAACATGCGGACCCTTCAAAGCATGAAGCCAGAAAAACAGCTCAAAATTGCTTCGGAAACTAAATTTTTATACGCCCCATTGGCCCATCGTTTGGGTTTGTATCCAATTAAATCAGAGCTCGAAGATCTTTCAATGAAGTACTGTGAGTCTGAAATATACAATCAAATAGAAGCCAAACTCAAGTCAACTGCCGATGTCCGAAATCGTTTTATCCGTCGTTTTTTGGCGCCGATTCGCGAAGAATTACAGGCTCAAGGTTATCACTTTGATATCAAAGCCAGGACCAAATCCATTTCTTCTATTTGGCGTAAAATGCAAACCAAGGATGTGCCTTTTGAAGAGGTTTTTGATGTTTTTGCACTACGCATCATTCTAGACAGCGCTCCGGAACATGAAAAGTCAGATTGTTGGCGTGTGTATTCGGTAGTAACTGATTTTTATCAACCCAGTCCGGAACGTCTCCGCGATTGGGTATCGACACCACGTGCCAACGGCTATGAATCTTTACACACTACCGTTATGTCTCCGCAAGGTCGTTGGGTAGAAGTACAGATCAGAAGCCAGCGCATGGACGACATCGCCGAACACGGTTTAGCCGCCCATTACAAATACAAAGAAGCCCACGCTGACTCTAATAAATTTGATCGTTGGATTGCTGAGATCAGAGAACTCCTAGATAACCCGGATAGCAGCGCCCTGGATTTTGTCAATGATTTCAAGCTTAATTTATTCAATGATGAAATTTACGTATTTACGCCAAAAGGCGAATTGCGTGTATTACCAACAGGTTCAACCATCTTAGATTTTGCTTATGACATACATACACAAATTGGCAACAAATGTATAGGAGCAAAAGTCAATAACCGATTGGCACCACTTAGTTACCAATTACAAAACGGCGATCAATTAGAAATCCTGACCTCAAGTAAACAAAAACCCAATGATGAATGGTTGCGTTTTGTGGTGTCTGCAAAAGCCAAGCAGCGCATCAAGCAGGCCCTCAATGAAGCCTACAAATTAGTAGCTTCCGATGGTAAAGAAATCCTTGAGCGCAAACTCAAACAATACAACATTCGATTTTCGCCAGAAAACCTGCGCACCCTTGAAAAGCATTTTCATGTAGATACCACAACCAATTTATATTATAAAATTGCAAAAGGTAAAATTGACTTATCCCAACTAAGAGAGTTTAATGTCCAAGGTGGGAGCATTATTGTTGAGCGTAAAATCCGATCTAAAAAGATCAAAGGGTCCGAAGAGAACTTGCTCAATGAGGGCATCAACACAGATACCGATACAATTGTTATTGGTGAAGACTTTAAAGGTTTTGATTATACTTTAGCGCGCTGTTGTAGTCCTATTCCAGGCGATTCCATTTTTGGATTTATAACAATCTCCAGTGGAATCAAAATTCATCGTTTCAATTGCCCAAATGCCGTCCATTTATTGTCTAAGTTGGCATATCGTTGTATCAAGGCAAAATGGCAAACTAGTGCCTTAGTGGAGCGGGTAGCGGCTATTCGTATCATCGGAATAGATCAAATTGGTTTGGTCAATCGTCTTACGGAAATCATTTCGAAGCAGAACAATATCAATATGAAAAGTATATCCTTCGAAACAAATGATGGCGTTTTTGAGGGCCGAATTAAAGTGTTGGTTTACGATACCGCTCAGCTTGAGCAACTCACCAGAAAATTCGAACAAGTTGAAGGTGTAAAGAGCGTGACGCGCTGGGATGCTGCTGTAGATTCTGAAGAATTAAGTTAGAAGCTTAATCCTTTGGATTTGTATGATCTTGTCTCAATAGTTGTGGCTGCATCGGCCGCAGCTTCGGATTCCAACTAAAACCTTTAATCCATCGCTCTTTTGGATCAATTTCCTTCATCGGAAAAAAAACACCATCTGGTTGGTCAAAATAGGTGATTTGGTGCAGTTCTCCATTCTTTAACTCAATGAGTAACTTTTCAGCAAAAAGCCGATTGAGTCCCTCGCGTTGAATTTGAAGCGTTGAATCGTTGTTCTGTTTTTTTGTTTCTGGATAAAAAATTGTCCAGGCTCGCCCAGTTGCATTTACCTTATTGACTGTACCGCTTGAATCAAAATAAGCCACAATTTGTTCAGAGGCCATTTGATTGTAAAGACTGTCTTCTAATAATTCGAACAAAATGCTGGCATTATGATCTAATTCGATTTGTTCAAATAACGAATCTTTGAAAAAAACACGAGCCGACTCGCTCTTGAGTTCACCCCGTTGAGACCATAAAATGGGGTCTTTACCGATAACCAGAACTTGTTTAGTAAAATCAAATAGGGTGCTATCGCCGATGCCCTGTAGTTTGGGATGTAAAAAACGGAAATCTCGATTGGCAATCAAAAATTGGGAATGATTGAGACTGTCTCTTTTTAATTGAAGTGTATCGGCATGAACATACAATGTATCGTTTTGGTATTTCATTAGGCCTAAACTGTTGCCGGTCACAAAAGCAATGTGTTGTGTGTTGCTAAATACCGCTTTTTGACCTAATAGAGCGATTTGTTTGTCGACATCTTTGTAATAGACGGCGCCTCGGCCCTCGTAATCATTTGTTTTGGTGTTGATGTATAGCGTATCACCTTTTATGATCTGATTGTTTTGGAAAATTTCAGCATGATTATAAAGTGCACCGCCTTCCTTTTGGACATCATACCAACCTTTGCGACAATAAATCTGCGTACTATCGTTGCGCATTTGTGTCTGCCCCAAGAAATAAAGTTTTTGTTGTTCGTAAGCAAACTGAAGCGTATCGGTTTTGACATCCAGATCTTCTTTGGTGTAGTGCACCTTTCCACTAAAAAAGAAGGAACCATTACCAGGATAGAAATAACCGCGCTCACAGGTTATTTTCTCGTCGGTGGTTGTGGAAGAAATGGTTCCGGAACTCCTAAAAATTGCGCGTCCTCTTTTGGCGTCGTAGTCCATGGAGTCAGCACTCATTTTGTAGGCGTCGTCGCGAGCGCGTACATTGCCCCAGAGTTTGGCATATTTGAGCCGTTCGGCATAAAAAATGGAGTCGGCATAAAGGTTGATGCCATTTTTTTGAATGTGAACGTTGCCATATGCATAGACCTCCTTGGCTTTCTCGTTGTAATGAGCTGAATCACAATACATTGTGTTGCCTTGATAAAGAAAACTAACAGACCCAACCAAACGATGTACGCCATTTTGGATCGCATAAATTTTTTGGGTGCCAGGCAATAGGCTAAGCGTACCTTGCCCTAAGGCTTGCATCCAAAAAAAAGTTGCAATCAAAATAAATGCAAAATGTTTTTGGCGGCGCTTGGTCATTTTTAATTTTGGAGGGTCTGTTTGCGGTCTGGCCCAACAGAAATAACGCGAATAGGAATGTTTAATTGTGTTTCGAGGTAAGTGACGTAATTTTGAAGTGCTGCTGGAGCGCTCTGAAAGTTTTCGAGTTCCGTAAGGTCACAGTGCCAGCCTTCAAGTTTTTCATATACTGGTTCGATTGCCAAATCGGTAACATCATAAGGGAATTCACTTATCTTTTGCCCATCGATAAGATAATGAGTACAAACATTAATATGCTCAAAAATGCCTAAAACGTCGCTTTTCATCATGGCAAGTTCTGTAACACCGTTTACCATGATGGCATAACGAAGTTGAACGAGGTCTAGCCAGCCGCAGCGGCGCGGACGTCCGGTAGTGGCTCCAAATTCATTGCCTTCTTTGCGCATGAGTTCACCGGTTTCGTTGATTAGTTCAGTGGGGAAGGGGCCGCTTCCTACTCGGGTACAATAAGCTTTGAAAATGCCAATAACTGATCCGATTTTAGTCGGTGCAATTCCAAGACCAGTACAAGTTCCTGCGGTGACCGTATTGGACGAAGTGACGAAAGGATATGTTCCAAAATCGATGTCGAGCATGGTGCCTTGCGCTCCTTCGGCTAAAACTTTCTTGCCATTAGTTAGCGCGCTATTAAGGTAGTGTTCAGAATCTACGGCTTGGAGGGCTTTAAGTACTTCAATGGCTTCAAACCAAGGTTTTTCCAATACTGGTAAATCATAGGTGAAATCGGTGTGGTGTTCTAAAATACCGACATGTTTTTCAACGAGTGCTTGGTATTTCTCTTGAAAATTTTGGGAGAAAATATCGCCAACTCGCAAACCGTTTCTGCCGGTTTTGTCCATGTAAGTTGGGCCAATTCCTTTGAGTGTGGAGCCAATTTTATTCTTTCCTTTTGCTAATTCCGATGCGGCATCTAATAATTTGTGCGTAGGTAAAATGAGATGCGCTTTTTTGGAGAGCAACAAGCGCTTATTGAAATCAATTTGAAAAGGTTTGAGTTTATCAAGTTCTGCAGAGAAAACAACTGGGTCAATAACCACACCATTGCCAACTAAATTGATCACGTTTGGATGGAAAATTCCAGAAGGAATGGTGTGTAAGACGTGCTTGATGCCTTCAAATTCTAGTGTGTGCCCGGCGTTAGGCCCTCCTTGAAATCTGGCAATGATATCGTAAGATGGCGTCAAGACATCTACTATTTTTCCTTTGCCTTCATCGCCCCATTGTAGGCCTAATAATACGTCTACCTTCATGTTGTCTGATCAAAAAACTTTTTTATTTGTTCGAAATCTTGAAAAATCCCAAAAATGTGTTCCATTCGGGTCAATTCAAATATTTTGTTGAGTTGTGTGTTTGGCTGATAGAGTACGGTGTCGCCGAGGTTGAGTCGAGAGCGGGTGAGGGTCTTGACTAAAAATGCAATACCCGTTGAGTTGATGTACTCTAATTCAGATAGATCAATCACGAGTTTCCAGTTATCGATTTGATCAAGTTTTTCAATAGCGCTTTCTCGGTCGCTCTCGGTAAAAAAACGACCTTGGAGCTTGAGGATACTCAGCGGCCCGTTTTGTTGTAGCTGTACTTCCATTAGTCGATTGTTGTTTTTTTAACACCATAGAAATATAGAGAATGATGCTGTACATCAACGCCAAAAAGTTCTTCTATAGTTCCTTTAATTTGTTGGATGCGGGGGTCGCAAAATTCAATTACTTCTCCGGTGTCAGTAATAATGAGGTGGTCATGTTGTTTGGAGCCGTGCGCTTTTTCGAATTGGGCTAAATTCTTGCCGAATTGATGCTTACGGACTAAGTTACAAGCCAATAAAAGTTCGATGGTATTGTAGAGCGTGGCTCTGGAAACGCGGTAGTTATGGTTTTTCATTTTGATGTATAATGATTCAACATCAAAATGACCTTCGTAGACGTATATTTCTGCGAGTATGGCAAAGCGCTCCGGTGTTTTTCGGTGGCCATTTTGCTCAAGGTAGGCAGCAAAAATATCCTTTACGGTTGTTGAAATTTGATTTGTTCCCATCTTTCAGGCTCTAAAGTTAAGTATAAAATCGAGAAGCCCGACAATAAAAAAGGGGACCGAAGTCCCCTTTGTATGAATTGGAAAATGGCTTATTCGCCACGCTCCATTTTTTCTTTCAAGTCAGCAAGTGCATCGAGGTCACCAAGTGTAGATTTTTCTGCACTTTGGTTGATTGCCTTCACTGCGTTGTCGGTAGAACTGGCAGCTGTTTTCTTGCCGCCTTTGCTTGGAGCTGTAGGTTTGTTTTCGCCTTCTTCAAACAAGCGTGTGTGGGAAAGAACGATTTTCTTTGCGTCTTTGTTGAATTCAATGACTTTGAAGTCAAGGGTTTCTTCAACTTTGGCATTAGAACCGTCTTCTTTGCGCAAGTGCTTAGATGGGCAGATGCCTTCAACACCATAAGGCAACGATACGATACCAGATTTGTCTTTCATATCGATGATTGTACCGCTATGTACGCTTCCTTCAGCGAATGTATTTACAAAGACATCCCAAGGATTTTCTTCAAGTTGTTTGTGACCTAAAGAAATTCTGCGGTTGTCGCGGTCGATTTCAAGAACCAAAACTTCCATAGCGTCACCAACTTTGCAGAACTCTGATGGGTGCTTGATTTTTTTCTGCCAAGAAAGATCAGAGATGTGGATAAGTCCATCAACACCTTCTTCTAATTCAACAAAAACACCGAAGTTAGTGAAGTTGCGTACTTTGGCGCTGTGGCGTGTACCAACTGCATATTTGATTTCGATGTCGTTCCATGGATCAGGCATAAGTTGCTTGATGCCCAAAGACATTTTTCGCTCTTCGCGGTCAAGGGTAAGCACTATTGCTTCTACGCTGTCGCCAATTTTTAGGAAATCTTGTGCTGAACGAAGGTGTTGTGACCAGCTCATTTCTGAAACGTGAATCAAACCTTCAACACCTGCCGCGATTTCTATGAACGCGCCGTAGTCTGCCATGACAACTACCTTGCCGGTAATTTTGTCGCCAACTTGAAGATCAGTATTGAGTGAATCCCATGGATGTGGTTGTAATTGTTTTAAGCCAAGCGCTATGCGTTTTTTGTCGTCGTCGAAATCGAGGATAACCACATTGATTTTTTGATCGAGCTCGAGCATTTCTTCTGGATGTGTTACACGACCCCATGAAAGGTCTGTGATATGGATAAGACCGTCTACGCCACCTAGATCAATGAAGACGCCGTAGGAGGTAATGTTTTTAACCACACCCTCCAAGACTTGACCTTTTTCGAGGCCAGAAATGATTTGTTTCTTTTGTTCTTCGAGTTCCGCCTCGATGAGTGCTTTATGAGAAACAACAACGTTACGGAATTCTTCATTAATTTTAACTACTTTAAATTCCATGTTTTTACCAACATAGACATCGTAGTCTCGGATTGGCTTGACATCGATTTGTGAACCTGGTAAAAATGCTTCGATTCCGAATACATCGACAATTAGACCGCCTTTTGTTCTGCATTTCACATAGCCAGTAATGATTTCGCCTGTGCGGAGTACGTCGTTCACACGAATCCATGCGCTGTGCATACGTGCAGTGCGGTGAGAAACAATTAATTGACCTGTTTTATCTTCTAGGCAATCCACGTAGATGTCAACAGAATCGCCAACCTTTAAGTCTGCGTTGTAACGGAATTCGTTGGCAGCCACGACACCTTCAGATTTGTAACCAATATTAATGATTACTTCTTTTTTGTTGATCATGACAACCGTACCCTGAATCACTTCTTTTTCGATGATGGAAGTAAGGGTTTTTTCGTAGCGATCTCCAAGCTCAGAGCGTTCTACTTGATTGTAGCCGTCCAATTGGAGCGCTTCCCAATCAAAATCTGCAGTTCCCTGCGGTTCGATATTTTTAGCCATAAGGCATGTAAGTTTGTATTTCCAATACCCTGATTATCAGAAAGTTGTTAAACAAATATAACCGTGCGATCAGGGAGCACTTCGATTAAAGAGGTGCAAAGGTAGTCATAAATTGTTGAATTCCAAGGAAAACCGACTTTTAATTGTCGGATATATTGACAGGGAAATGTGCAAAAACAGCTAGCTCAGGACCTTGTCTAAGCATACAATTTTTCCATAGCAATGAAGGCGGGGTTTTCAGAAGTTTTTTTGCTTCGAGCGTTTCAGTACAAATCCAAGCATGGTCGGCGATTTCATCAGAAAGCTGTTGGGGTCCCCAGCCAGCGTAACCCGCAAAAAAACGAAGTTGTGTTTGAGGCTCCTTGAGTACCATTGCTTGCTCCAAAACTTGTTGCCATTCACCACCAAAATAGAGGTCTGAGGTGACTTGCAGCGCACCTTTGATATGGGCAAATCTATGTAAGTAAAAGAGTTGTTGAGGTGCAACGGGGCCGCCATTGAAGATAGGTATATCTAAATCAATGTGCTCAAAAAGATCTTTCAGTGTGATTTCAGATGGATGATTGAGTACGAGTCCAAAACTTTCTTGATCGTTGTGATCGACAAGCAAAATAGCCGCTCTCTGAAAAAAGGCTTCGTCGAGTAAGGGATCGGCCAACAATAGGCAACCTTGTTTTGGTGCGGTTTTACTTTGAAAAATATGTTGGTCTTTGATCTTCATTTGGTAAGGAACAAATAAACACAAAAATTTGTGCGTTTGCAATAGGCATTGTTTAATTTTGTCTGATGAAATTTGGTGCTATTGATATTGGAACCAACGCGGCACGCTTGCTCATTGCAAGCGTAGATCGGATTGAAGGTGAACTCCAGCTTCGTAAGTTAGCTTATTACCGAGTTGCGCTTCGGCTTGGTGAAGATGTGTTTGACAAAGGTAAAATTAGTCCCAAAAAAGCGCAGCATTTTACCCAAACCATACAAGCCTTTCAATTACTTGCCCAAACTCATGAAGTTGACTTTCTGCGAGCCGTAGCCACCTCGGCCATGCGCGAAGCAAGCAATGCCAAAAAAATGTGCAAGCAAATTTTAGCGCAAACTGGTATTCAGATAGATATTATTTCCGGAGACGAAGAAGCACAACTCATATTTAATTCTTTTGAGCTCCTTCAGCTACACCAACAACAATTTGTGGTCGTTGATGTGGGGGGTGGAAGCACTGAAATTAGCGTGTTTGAAAATGGACAAAAAGTTGCAGCGCGCTCATTTGAGCTTGGAACTTTGCGCATTTTGAAAGGAAAAACCAGTCTTTCGTGTTGGGACGAGTTCTCCTCCTGGATTCAAACACATGTTGCGCTCGAGGAAGCGCATCTCGTTTTTGGTACCGGCGGAAACATCAATCAGGCGCTCAAAATGAGTGGTTCAAATCAAATGAATATCTTATCTTTAAATGATTTGAAAGTATTAGAACAAAAGCTATCGAAAGAAACCATTGAACAACGCTGCGCAAAATACCAACTAAAACCCGATCGTGCAGATGTAATTGTACCTGCACTTCAAATATATATCGCCGCGCTTCAAGCTCTGGGTCAACAGGAAATCATGGTTCCTAAAATTGGTTTATCCGATGGCGTTATTTATCAGCTTTACCTTCAAAATTCTTCTATCTAATATGGCACAAAAACCAGCTATTCCGAAAGGCACCCGCGATTTTCTTCCTTCAGAAGTGGCCAAGCGCAATTACTTATTTGAGACCATTAAATCTGTTTTCAGACGTTATGGATACGCGCCAATAGAAACACCGAGTTTTGAGTTATCAACTACCCTAATGGGAAAATATGGCGATGAGGGTGATCGTCTTATTTTTCGCATTTTGAATTCAGGAGAAAAAATGCGCAAAGCTGACCTTGATGCATTGGCCTCAGACAATCTGCCGCGTTTTGCCAATTCATTAGCTGAGAAAGCTTTGCGCTACGACCTCACTGTACCGTTTGCGCGCTTCGTTGTACAGCACCAAAATGAGTTAACGTTTCCATTTAAACGCTATCAAATTCAGCCAGTGTGGCGTGCAGACAGACCGCAACATGGCCGTTACCAGGAATTCACCCAGTGTGACGTCGATGTTGTTGGATCAGAGTCTTTGCTTTATGAGGTGGAACTTATTCAAATTTTTGACGAAGTTCTCTCTAAGTTAGGCTTGCCCGGATTTAGTATCCTGATCAACAACCGCAAAATCTTGAGCGGAATAGCTGAAGTATCCAATCAAGCTTCGCGCATTGTCGAGTTTACGGTTGCAATTGACAAGCTCGACAAAATAGGAGAGGAGGGCGTCGTCAAAGAACTTACTGAAAAAGGTTTTGGCGTTGAAGCTATTGAAAAAATCAGGCCGCTATTTGCATTTCAAGGTTCGAATTCGGATAAAATGGAGCTCATGCGCACGTACTTAGCACAAAGTGAAATTGGACAACAAGGACTTGACGAGCTTCAAGAGGTGCTTGACCATATTGCTGAATTGGGGCTTTCGAAGGGTGAACTCATTTTTGACCTTACACTTGCACGCGGTTTGAACTATTACACTGGCGCCATTTTTGAAGTCAAGGCGCACGATGTCAAAATGGGCAGTATTTGCGGCGGTGGCCGTTACGACGACCTCACGGCTCTTTTTGGCTTAAAAGGACTTTCAGGGGTCGGAATTTCATTTGGTGCTGACCGCATTTACGACGTCATGACCGAGTTGAATTTATTTCCGTCAACTCTAGATAAAACGCTTGATATCTTGTTTATAAATTTCGGCGATACAGAAGCCAGATATAGCCTGCAATTGTTAAAAGAGGTTCGCCAAATAGGACTTGCGGCTGAAATCTACCCGAGCGTAGCTAAACTTCAAAAACAACTCAAGTACGCCAATGACAGAAACGTGCCTTATGTTGTCATGATTGGCGCAGAGGAGGCCGCTTCAGGAATGTTGGGCTTTAAAGATATGGTAAGCGGCCAGCAAGCGCAAATTTCGCGGGCCGATTTTCTTACCAAATGCGCGCAACTTTCTTGACGTCATTTCGCATTTCGCGGCCTTCTGGAATTTCAAATGCTTCAAAAAATTCAGGGCAATTTTTGAGTGGCCCGTTGACTCTATACATTCCTGGTGAGTGAGGATCGGTAGCCAAGCGTTTTTTCATTTCTGCATCGGTGTATTTAATTTTCCAAAGTTGCGCATAGGCTATAAAAAAGCGTTGTGCTGGCGTATAACCATTGACTATTTCTCCAGACTTAAATTCCGCAGTACTTGCGTACGCATGATATGCCATTGTGAGCCCACCTAGATCGGCAATATTTTCACCCATGGTAAGTTCAGGATTCACACAATGGTTCTCCATAGGGCAGAAACCGGAGAAGGTAGTCCCAAGCAATTTGGTTTTTTCTTCAAATAACATGCGGTCTTCCTCGGTCCACCAATTGGTAAAAGAGCCGTCGGCTGCAAATTTGCTACCCATATCGTCGAAACCGTGCGTGAATTCATGGCCGATAACCATTCCAATTCTACCGTAGTTCACAGCATCTTCATAATTTTCATCAAAGAACGGTGCTTGCATGATTCCTGCTGGGAAGGCAATTTCATTGAGCAGCGGATGGTAATACGCATTGACCATATGCGCAGGCATGCTCCATTTTGCTTTATCGACAGGTTGACCATATTCGGCTAGATTTTTTACAACGCTATAACGCATGATTTCTCGGTAGTTCCAGAAATAACGATCGGCCCGCATGCGCAAACTACTGAAATCTTCCCATTTATATGGAAATCCTAATTTGCGACCAATGGCATCAAGTTTACCAATAGCCTCTTTTTTGGTGGCGTCAGACATCCAGTCTAGCTGCTGAAGGCGCTCTCGGTAAACAAATAAGAGGTTATCAACCATTTCATTGACTCTATTTTGAGCAGCTTTTGAAAAGTGTGCGTCAACAAAGGTCTTGCCAAGTAATTCTCCGATTGGTAGATCGGTGAGTTCGTCAATACATCGTTTTTCTATACTCGATTGTGCTTGTTTGCCTGAAAGGACGCCTCCGTAAAAAGAAAAATTCAATACATCGAGTTCCTCGTTCAAATGACTGGCATAATGGTTGATCAAAGACCAAGTGAAATAAGCTATGATTTGCGCCAAAGAACTATTTTGAATCAGGGAATTTATATTTTCAAAATAGCTTGGGTTGCCCACAATAAGTGTGTCTGGAATGCGCGCACCGAGCAAAGCAAGGTATTGTTCCATATCAAAATGCGGCTGCATACTTCTTTTAAAAGCACTGAAAGATTGTGGGTTATAGGTTTTTTCTGGCTGACGCTGTTCAGCTGGTTTGTACATTTTATTTGCCAAGGCGAGTTCAAAATCCATCAATTCCGAAGCCATTTGCTCGGCATTTTCTATTTGGCAAATTTGCAAGGCTTTGGATATAAAAGAGATATACGCCGTGCGTATTTCCTGCTTATTCGCTTCGTAATAGTAGTCGCGATTCGGCAAACCCAACGAGGCTTGACCGATATAAGCCACATTGTTATCGACATTTTTCAAGTCTTGTCCGATCCCGAAAGAAAATAGGACAGAAATCCCGTCTCGGTGCAGGTTAGCCACCAATTCTTCTAAAGCTTCTTTGCTCGTCAAAGACTGGATTTTAGCCAAATCTTCTTGTAGCGGGCTGGTGCCAAGACTGTTGCGCAATTCCATGTTGGTGAAAGACGTGTAGTAAGCACCTAGAATTTGATTTTGCGATCCAGTTGGACCTTGATTATCGGCTGCATTTTTGAGAATGTCAGTGAGTTTGTCATTGTTTTGTTTTTCCAGTTCATTGAAACTGCCCCAACGCGATTCACTTGCCGGGATTTCTGTGTTCGCAATCCAAATTCCATTTGCAAACAAAAAGAAGTCGTCAGCAGGCTGAATAGTAGTGTCTAAGGCTTTGAGGTCAATGCTTTGCAGCGCCTGCGTTTTGCTAGAATTCATTTTGGTTTGCTTACAGCTTACAAAAGCTGTGCTAATAGCAAGAGCGTAAATAATTTTGTTTTTCATGTATTTATTGTTTGATCATATGGATGTGAGGAATGCCGTCTTCAAGATAGATTGCTCCGTCGGGTGCGAAGTTGTGTTTTTTATAAAAATCTTGCAAGTGGGCTTGCGCAGATAATACGATGGGTTGAGGTCCGTAGTGTTTTTCAATTTGCGCAATGCAATAGCGCAGGAGTTCATGGCCAAGCTTTTGTTTGCGATAGGCTTCGGCAACGATCACTCTTCCTATTGAAATTTCAGCGTAAGCAAGACCAACGGGTACGATGCGTGCACAGGCTACTAATTGATCAAGATCATACACCAAAACATGGAAAGAAACCTGGTCTTTATTGTCTAGGTCTTGGTAAACACAATTTTGCTCGACAACAAAAACTTCGCTGCGCAAATTTAAATAAGCGTATAGCTCGTTAAGTGTTAATTGCTCAAACGATTTAAATACAAACTTTAAATCCATAAATACCGAATTTTAATAGGAACCGTGATATCTCCTTAAAAACCATTCCGTCAATAGCATACCAACGAGAATAAGAAGCAAAGAAAGTAAATCGAGTAGGGGGTCAAAATGATGTGTCTCGGAACGCAATGCGACCAACTCTTTTTGCTGCAGAATGCTTTGAAGTAATTTCTTGTAAGCACGCAAAGTAAACACTTTTCCATTGCTTTGCTCGGCAAGTTGATACAATGTGGTGTGTCTAGCCGCTGATTCGAGTTGTTCTAATTGAATATCATCGACAACAAAAGCACCTGATTTTTGATATTTTTTTTGATTGTGGGTGGTGTAGGCGCGCCAGTAATAACGACCTGCCTTTAGTTGCCCAAGTTGCTGTTGGTAATAGGCGCCTTTTTTTGAGAAGGTACCCTTTCTCAATTTGTTTTGAGCGTCTTTGAGTTCCCAATAGACAACCGGACTGGTAATTGGTTTCAAGGCTTCGTTATAAAAGGAGGCGTTGAGCACGCAGCGCTCGAAGGTACTGCGCTTTTTAGGTGCTTGGACCCGCAAGCCGCTACCTTCTTTTTTCACCATTAAATAACTTGCTATTTCTGAAGCAAACTGGTCAAATGCTTCGTGACTTTGTTTTTTGAGGTGGGAAATGAGTCGCCAGCGCCAAATACCTTCGCCAATAAGGTAGGCTTCACGCTGCTGGTTTTGCTGGTAAAAGCCAATTAGCGGTTGTTCTTTTTGGATATTTCCAACTCTTTGTTTTAGAAGTACTTGCGTGCCTGATTTTGCCTTAATTTCTCCGAATTTCTTGGTTAATGGCGCAAAAGAAGGGAGCAATTCAAGCCATGCTGTATTTGGCTCATAAATAGAGAATCCGGCATTGAAACTGGCTTGAATTTCTTCTTGTTGCTGCCTGAGGTCAACTAGTAAGCCTTTGGCAAGTTTTGCAGCAATTTGCTGTTCGGTTTGGGTGCCAAAGATATACCAAACTGGAAGCGCAAATTTTTGAATGGAAGTATACAAATCGTTATTGAACATTTTTCCTGGGTCGTGCCAAACAATGAGGTCGTAGCCAGCTAACGTTGTTGCGTCGAGTTGCGCTCCCTGCTTGACGACAACTTCATTGAGTTGATTGCCACTTAAGGCTTGTTGCAAGGCTGAAATGTCTGGGTGTGGGGCGTAGCTATACAATAAAATTTTACTGCGGTTATCCAATACTTCGATGTAAACCGTTCTTTGGTTATTTTGAAAAGAAAATTCGTCTTTTAGTGGCGAAATTCGAATCTGATATTCATGAATTCCGGGTTTGAGCGCTTTGTGCTCGAATGTGATTGTATTTCGACTGCTTCTTGAATTTGGTATTTGCAGGGTTTTGCTGTCTATTTTTTTACCGTCTTCGTATAGCGCTGCCGTAATGGATTTACCTGCAAATCGCTGTGCTTCGATGTCTATTTCTATCGGAAAGGTATTGTTTAGAAAAGTAAGATCGTTGTAAGCTACATTACTTAAAATGAGGTCTTTTTTGAGTGTGGTGTCACCAACAGCAAGACCGTAAATAGTACAGAGTGGTAGGTGTTCGGCTGCATACATGGGGTGTTGTCCTGTGTTGTAATTGCCATCAGAAATTAAAATAATGGCACCAAGGTTGGCATTTAGGTATTGATTTGCGGCCGCATCGAAGGCTACTTGCATATTGGTTTGTTGGGCGCTGAAACCTTTTTTCGGAAAATGTAGTTGTTGGCCAAAGTGCCACGTTTCTAGTTGACATTCTTGACCTAGTGTGGCCTCAATATTTTTTTGATATGCTGTCAAAGTGCGCTCCAAAAGAGGGCTTTCTTTGTAATTTTTCATAGACGCTGAACGGTCAATGAGGGTCAGGATAATCGGTTTTTCGGTTTCAAAATGCGTTTGTTCTAAAAGCAAGCCAAACAGCAAAATTGAAATTAAACCAATACTTAATGTTCTTAGTGTTATTAAACTGTATTTAAGACTTTTAGATTTGCTTTTTATCCAATTTTCTTGTCGGTAAAAAAGCCAGCTTATGACCGCTGCAACAGCCAAAATAGGGAGAATCCACCACAGTGAAAAAGAAGATAGCAAATGCATAGCTCAAAAGTACATACATTTTTACGTAAATTCGTGGCCAAAATACAATCAACATGTCAAAAACCGTTTATATCGTCTCAGCCGTCCGCACACCTATTGGTTCTTTTATGGGTGCCTTTGCAGGAGTTTCAGCAACAGAATTAGGAGCAACTGCCATCCGTGGTGCATTGCAAAAAGCAAATATTGAACCTTCTGTTATTGAAGAAGTTTTTATGGGCAATGTCCTGCAAGCAGGTGTAGGTCAGGCGCCAGCCAGGCAAGCTGCTTTGGCTGCGGGTCTCGGTAAAAATGTTCCGTGCACAACCGTCAACAAAGTTTGTGCTTCCGGCATGAAATCAATTATGCTAGGTGCGCAAAGTATTCTAGCAGGCGATAACCACGTTGTGGTGGTGGGCGGTATGGAGAACATGTCGCAAACCCCTCACTACCTCGATGCCCGCAACGGCACTAAATTTGGCAATATTGCTATGTTAGACGGCATCACCAAAGACGGCTTGCTCGATGTCTATAGCAAGGTGCCAATGGGCAACTGCGCAGAACTATGCGCCACCAAATACGAAATTACCCGAGAACAACAAGATCAATTTGCCATTACTTCCTATCAGCGCGCTGCTGCAGCATGGCAAGCGGGGCGTTTTGCCGATGAAGTTGTTGGCGTGTCAGTACCTCAACGCAAAGGAGATCCGGTTATTATCAACGAAGACGAAGAATATAAAAATGTTTTCTTGGATAAAATTCCTGCACTGCGCCCAGCATTTGACAAAGAAGGAACCATCACAGCGGCAAATGCCTCTACCTTAAATGACGGCGCTTCAGCACTCATTTTGGTTTCCGAGGAAGCCGTTCAAAAATACGGTTTAAAGCCAATTGCAAAAATCGTTTCTTATGCCGATGCAGCACAAGAGCCAGAGTGGTTCACAACCGCGCCTTCGCTTGCGATTCCAAAAGCTTTGGACAAAGCAGGTTTGACTATCTCAGACATCGACTACTGGGAGCTCAATCAGGCCTTTTCTGTCGTAGGCTTGGCCAACATGAAAATTCTCGGTTTGGATCCAGAAAAAGTAGACGTCAATGGTGGTGCAGTGGCACTCGGACATCCACTTGGAAACTCGGGTTCTCGCGTTATTGTTACCTTGCTCAATGTCTTGAAACAAAACGGGGGCAAACGCGGCGCAGCAGGAATTTGCAACGGAGGCGGTGGCGCTTCTGCCATGGTTTTAGAGTTGGTCTAATGCGCTTTTATTTCTGGATTTTTTGTTTTGTTTCGGCCTATGGTCAATCTGGGCTAACAGAATGGGTTCGCCCACTTATAGGAACGCAAGATGCAGGACATACTTTTCCCGGTGCAACAGTACCTTTTGGAGCCATTCAATTAAGTCCAGATACAGATACCATACCGTTTTCAGTAAATGGTAGTTATCAACCAAATGTCTACCGCTATTGTGCGGGCTATCAGTACGCAGATTCTACTATTGTTGGTTTTTCTCACACGCATTTTTCTGGAACTGGTCATTCGGATCTTGGCGATATCCTATTGATGCCAAACATCGGTGCAATTCAATGGAATCCGGGCACAGCCGCACAGCCGCAAAAGGGATACCGCTCTGTTTATCACCATAATGAAGTTGTGCAACCAGGATATTATGCTGTCTATCTTGATGAACCTAAAGTACAAGCAGAACTCACTACCACCCAGCGTGTCGGTATTCATAAGTATCGCTTTGATTCTCAAGAACCAGCTCATTTCATTTTGGATTTAACGCACGGAATCTACAACTACGAAGGTAAAAACGTTTGGTGTTACTTGCGCGTCGAAAACGACACACTGCTTACAGGATACAAACAAACCAATGGTTGGGGTCGAACCCGCACCGTGTACTTTGCTATTGCTTTATCTGTTCCGCTTAGCTCCTATCAAATCAAAGATTTTAAACCAAGTACGTATAAAGGATTCTGGCGCAAATTTGATACGGAAAACAATTTTCCCGAAGGAGCTGGAGCAGGTCTAAAGGCTGCTTTGTTTTTTGAAAATCAGAAAGAAGTGGAGTTCCGTGTAGCGTTGTCAGGCGTTTCAATAGACGGAGCGCTTTTGAATCTCCAAACTGAAGCACCTGTTGTCGGTTTTGAACAATATAAGCATGCTGCTCAATTGCAATGGCAACGCGCATTTTCAGTTGTGAAAGACATCGAATTTCTGCGACTTAATGATGCGTACAATTTCAGCACCGCTTGGTATCATACGCTCATTGGGTCTACTATCTATATGGATGTAGATGGTCGTTACCGCGGTTTAGATCAGCGCATCCATATTGCCGAAGGCTTTACAAATTACACTACTTTTTCACTTTGGGACACCTACAGAGCCGAACAGCCTTTTTTGAATCTATTTTATCCTAAGGAAAATGCCGATATGATTGAGTCGATGCAGCAGCACTTCATGCAAAGCACACAGCACATGTTGCCAATTTGGTCGCATTACGCCAATGAAAATTGGTGCATGATTGGTTATCATGCCGTATCCGTTATGGCTGACGCAGTGGTCAAAGAAAATCCCTATTTGAAAGACCCCTCGCGCTTTTTGCGTGCTGCAAACAGTACAGCAAACCAACGTTTTTACGAAGGCCTAGGAGCATACATCGATTTAGGTTACGTACCAGAAGATCAAAGTGGAAGTTCTGTTTCCAAGACACTAGAATATGCTTACGACGATTGGTGTATTGCCCAAATGGCTTCTCATTTAAAAGCTGATAGTTTGGCACTTGAATACCAAAAGAGAGCGAAAAATTACCGCAATGTCTTTGATGCCTCAAGCGGTTTTATGCGGCCAAAATTGACTAACGGTACTTTTAAGAATGCGTTTGATCCATTAGATACCCATGGTCAAGGATTTATAGAAGGCAACGCCTGGAATTATAGTTTTTATGTTCCTCATGACCCTAAAGGTCTTATTGAACTCATGGGAGGTGAAGCAAAATTCATTGCCCACCTAGATTCTTTATTTGAAATGCAACTCCCTGATGCATATTTTGCCCAAACTGAGGATATCATGCGTGAGGGTATTATTGGCAATTATGTACATGGGAATGAGCCCTCACATCACATACCATTTTTCTACAATTTTACAGCGCAACCCTGGAAAACGCAATCCTCCACCCGAATGATACTCGATAAGCAATACAAGTTAGAATCTGCTGGAATGGGAGGTAATGACGATTGCGGACAAATGAGTGCTTGGTACCTTTTTGCAGCGTTAGGCTTTTATCCATTTGCGCCAGGTTCCTCGCAATATTGTCTTACCGCACCTCTTGTGAAGAGTGCTATACTAGAATTTGACAACGGACAAGTATTGCGTATTCAAACAGTCAACAATTCAGACAAAAACATATACATCCAACAAGTTACTCTCAACGGGAGGCTGCTCAATCAACCATTCATTACCCACCGAGAATTGCTGGAGGGGGGTGAACTTTTATTTAAAATGGGGCCTAAACCAGCAAAAAAAGCATTTGTTTCGGTCAAACAATTTTGAATTATCCCTGTTCTAAGTGCATGTACCAGCTTAAAAGAACCCAGTTTATCCCGACCGACTTGCAAACATGTTGGGACTACTTCTCATCACCGATGAACTTAAAAGAAATAACTCCCCCCTCCATGGGCTTTATTGTCAAGTCTGAGGTGCCTCAGAAAATGTACGAAGGCCTTATGATAGCTTACACGGTCAAACCATTGTCGGGCATTCCTATGAATTGGGTAACAGAAATCAAAACGGTCAAAGACTTGGCTTTTTTTGTCGATGAACAAAGGATAGGTCCATACAAAGTTTGGCACCACGAACACCATTTTAAAGTCGTCGATGGTGGTGTGGAAATGACGGATATTGTCACTTATGTATTGCCTTTTGGTCTGCTCGGTCGTTTGGTACATCCTTGGCTTGTGCGACCCAAATTAGAACAAATTTTTGCCTATCGCTTCGAGAAAGTAGCCAATCTTTTTAAATGATGTTCATGTTTAGATGAATTGAATTACTTTTAATGCGCTCAAATGGAACACCACCCAATCATCGAAGTAAAAGGGCTCCAAAAATATTTTGGAGCGTTTGAGGCCGTCAAAGACGTCAATTTTACAGTAAACAAAGGAGATGTATTTGGTTTTTTAGGTCCAAACGGAGCAGGTAAAAGCACCACCATGCGTTGCATGCTTTCCTTGATTAAACCTAACGCAGGTCAAATACGCCTTTTTGGAAAAGACTTGCAAACAGAGCGAAACACCATTTTAGCCCGGGTAGGTAGTATTGTTGAAAAACCCGATTTCTACAAATATTTATCAGCGCAAAAGAATTTAGAAATTTTTGCGCGAATTTCAGGTGCAAGCGTAGACAAGCGCTCAATTTTGGCCACCCTCGATTTCGTGGGACTTGCCGGTCGTGAAAAAGACAAAGTTGGCGGCTTCTCTCACGGTATGCGTCAAAGACTCGGCATTGCCCAAACGCTATTGCATCAGCCCGATTTAATTGTTTTGGACGAACCCACAACTGGATTAGATCCTCAGGGCATCATAGAAGTAAGAGACCTTATTTTGCGCCTCAAAAATGAGCAGCTTAAAACCGTTATCCTTTCTTCCCATCAGTTGGCTGAAATTGAACTTGTTGCCAATCGAATGGTGATCATCAATCGAGGGCAAACGGTAATTGAAGGGACAGTGGCCGATTTAATGAACGCGCAGCAAACATTACTAAATATTGAGTTCTCTCAAGAATCTAGTGCAGCAGCTGCGCAGGTGATTGCACAACGGTTTCCTGGTTCGGAAGTTCAGGTAGTATCGCCCAAAACACTTCAGTTGCAATTAGAAAAACAACACATTGCTTCCCTTAATAGTCATTTGGTCAATGCAGGATTCGAAATCGTTGCCCTTGAGCCCAAACGCAAACTCGAAGATTTTTTCATTCAAATGACGCAATCCTAATGCTCTGGAAAAACACTTACAACGAATTCATTAAAATTCTGGCCAAGCCGCGCAGTTATATCGGGCTAGCAGCCCTTACTTTACTGATTGTCATCATTTTGTTTGCAATGAAAGCCGATGGCAAAATGTACATCTCTTTTGTGACGGCATCTTTTGAACAAACTTTGTCTTTTAATGGCAATGTACTCAATGGCAACCTAATTGCATTTATCATTTTGCAGATGCTCATTGTGCACATTCCTTTACTCGTTGCGTTGGTCACCGGAGATTTGCTCTCTGGTGAAGCCGCTATGGGCACGCTGCGCATGTTGCTCACCAAACCAATAAGCCGAACGCAGGTCGTGCTCTCCAAATTGATTGCAGCAGCAGTTTACACGCTTATTTTGGTTCTTTGGATGGGCTTTTTAGCGCTCTTGGTCGGTCGTTGGGTTTTTGGCACAGGTGACCTCATCGTTTTGAATTCTGACGGATTGGTCATTTTAAATTATACCGATGTCTTGTGGCGCTATGGCTTGGCTTTTTTGGTCGCTTACCTCGCTTTAATGACTATTTCGACGCTATCGCTCGCTTTTTCTGCTTTTGCCGATAACTCCATAGGTCCAATTGTATCAACCATGGCAGTTATTATTCTATTTACCATCATCGGTTCTTTGGATGTAAGTGTTTTTGATACCATCAAGCCATGGTTGTTTACAACGCATATGGCCTCTTGGCGTTCTTTTTTCAATGATCCGGTTCCTTGGTCGGCCATTTATAAATCCATATGGATTTTATTGGCCCACATCATATTATTTGTATCTGTTGCAATTTTCAAATTTCAAAGAAAGGATATTACCTCATGAAAATCACGCTATTATTTGCTTTTGTTTTTTCGTTTTTTACATTCTTAGCCCAGGATGCTAACCAGATCGTTAAAGCGGTTCGTTTGAAGCTAGAGCTTGTCAATGACTATACCGTTGATATTCATGTCAAGGCGCAGGTGCCAATGATTAAAATTGACGAAGTAGATGCCAAAATTTATTACAAGCAACCCAACCTCATGAAAGTTGAGTCTAAAGGCATCGCTATTCTTCCTAAACAGGGCATGGGAGAGCTCAATGCTTTTTTGACCAATGAAAAAGCATATACCTGCGCACTCAATGGAACCAAAATGATTGGAGACGTTAAAACAGCTGTGGTTTCGGTATTGCCCCTTACCGAAAATTCGGATGTAATTTTAGTAAAATTATGGATTGATACCCAGCGCGATTTAATCCTGAAGTCGCAAATCACAAGTAAAAGCAATGGAACGCTAGATGTCGATTATTTCTATGGAGATCAGGCCAAATATGGTTTGCCTTACAAAATGGTCTTTACCATCGACGTAAAAAAATTCAAGCTTCCCAAAAGCGTGGCTGCCGACTTGCATCAGAATAAAAAGAAAAACAATGCCAAGGATGGTCCTCAGACAGGAACAATTGTCATGCAAATGCGCAATTACAAAGTCAACCAGGGGATTCCTAATTCGAAATTTAAAAGCAATTAGTAAATAACCTCAATGAGGGTGGTGTCAAAGGCGGTAGTGTTGGTAGTCTTTAGGCCGCTGTTATTGGTATTCATTTCCCAATAATAGATAGAGTAGGTGGTGTTACCGTTGTTCACACAATAAAAAGTAGTATCGAGTGAGCCATAAAAGTTTTGGGTCGTCGACGGGCAACAGCTCAAGCAGGCAGCCAGGCCTTCTTGTTTGATGTATCTAAAATGATCCATTGGAACCGGATTGTTATTCTTAAAATGGATTTTTGCCCACGACATGGCTTTGGTTCCGAGGTCGCAAAGATTATCTTTCTCTATGCTGAGTTCCGAATAATACAAGTTTTTCTCAATTGGAAAGTACAGGGGTTTGTCTACGCGCAAGATGTAACGCTCCATTTTTTCTCTGGGCACACTGAATTCATAAGTGCCATTTGCGGGTAAAGTTAGGCTTTCAACAAACAGCTCGTCAGAAGTGCCTATTGGCACTTTATAGATGGAAATAACCGCTCCTTCCAATCCTGTTTGAAAAGTTTGGTCGCTTATTTTGCCTTTAATAACGAAAGTACCCGTGCCTTTTTCGCAGGAGAAAAGCAAACTTACAATACATATTAAGGTGATCAGGCGTTCCATTTGTTGAGTAGTTCGATTTTTTCAGTTGGAATAAAGAGGAAGTCGCCTCCAAAATGTGTTGTTCTTTCTATCTTACATGCCAGTCCGTCTAGTCCGCAACGAACATAGTTCAGCTGCTCAAAAAACTCAAAAAGTACGGCATTGTTCTTGGGGTCAATTTCCAGCTGAACAATAGGTCTTTTGTTGGCCAACACGTCTTTTAAGCGCTCGAAAACCTCCCATTCATGCCCTTCGATGTCACATTTGATATAATCAATGCGCTCAAAAGTATGAAAGAAGTCAGCGGTATTAATCATTTGGACTTCTTGTGTCTTTTCTGTGGTGCTTTTTTCTTCAGGCCGCATGATGTGAGGCAAGCCTGTGCGCAACATGCCGTTTGTTTGCGGCAACACCATGGTAATACTGCCAGATTGCGCACCGAGCGCCACGTTGTGGAGTTCTACATTTTCTTTGTGGCCAATAAAATGATCGAGGACGGCATAAAACTGAGGTAGCGGTTCTATGGCAATTACTTTTCCTCTGTGGGCTAAGCGTGAAAAATTTTTGGCAAAATAACCCAAGTTGGCGCCGATATCGATGACCATAAATTGCGGTTCAATGATGCGCTTGACGAAATAATGAAATTTGAATGCTTCTTTGTGCTTGAGCAAGCCAAGATCGTAAAGCAAGTAAAAGAACCGATGTAAGGTGCTTAGGTACGCCTTTTCAGGCAAAATAAGGTAGAGTAATTTCTTCATTCGGTTACTTTGCCTCAAAAGTACAATTATTTCTATTTTTAACACATGAAATTCACGCTGCTCCTCGCATTCGTTTTTAGTGCCTTCTTATCGATAGAGGCACAATTGCAATTAGATCAAATTATGAAAGGTCCGGGTTTTGTTGGCGCCTTACCCGAAGCACCCGAGTGGTCCGTAGATGGAAGTACCATTTATTATTGGAAAAAGTTTCCAGACTCTTTGCAAAGAACTTACTACAGCTACCATTTTGGGCAGAAAAAAACTACGATTCTGACCAAGCAAGAATGGCAAAATCGTTGGGTGTGGGCCTCATCTGCGGGCCCTTTCAATTATTTACGCATTCAAGATGATATGCTTCAACGAAGAGATCCCAAGACCCAACAGGTTAAAACGTATCCTTTGTTATCTAATGCATTTTGGAATTTACAATGTTTAAATGACCCTCAAAAAGTAATTTTTCAAGAGGGGCAAAGCTTATGGCAATACGATATGCAATACGGTTTGGCCAAACAATTGATCTCGTATCAAAAATCAAAAGCCCAGGCGCCTGCCTCAGACCATTTGTCAGCAGCTGAACGCGAATTTTTTGAAAGTATCCGCAAGCAAGAACTACAAAGTGTAAAATTTGATATTCCGAAAGTGAAATTTATCGGATTCGAACCGTCAGGTGCCCTTCAAGTGGATCCTACGGCGCGCTATGTATTACTGAAGGATGAAAAACAACCCGAAGAAACGTCAACGGAAGTCCCACATTTTATTTCGGCGGACGCACATGTTTACAATGAAAAAGCACGTTCGAAGGTACTTAATGAAGAACCATCGCAACGCTTGTTTTTACATGATTTGCGTTCCGACTCTTTGGTCGAACTCGACTTTTCAGGTCTCAGCCAAATGAATGCTGCAGACCGCGCTTTGATTATACACCCGGCAATTTTTTCCCAAACCAAGCCCTTGGCTTTGTTTGATATTCGCAGTGCAGACAACAAAGACCGCTGGATTGTAACTTTGGATCTTCAAACGAGTCAAATTAATGAGCTACAGCACCAACATGATAGCGCATGGATTGGTGGCCCAGGAATATCTTCATGGAATTTTGAGACGGGTACTTTGGGCTGGTTGGTAGATGGTCAAACCATTTATTATCAATCGGAAGAAACGGGTTATTCACACCTGTATACCTTCGATCTACAAACCAAAATGAAGATGGCACTTACCAGCGGCAATTTTGAAGTGCATCAAGTGTTTTTAGCTCAAGATAGCAATGCATTTTACGTGACAACAAATATGTATCATCCCGGGACCCGCAGTTTTCATAAGTTGGATCCTAAAAAGCTAGAAATAATACCAATTCTTTTAGAACTTGGCGCCTACGAAGTACAACTTTCACCAGATGACAAGCAGCTTGCTTACCGTTTCAGTACGAGCACTCAACCATGGGAAATCTATACAAGTACTGTTAAAAACCCGAAGAGTCAATTTAAAATCACAACTTCAACCACAGAAGCATATCAATCTTACCAATGGCAAAAACCAGAAGTAATATCGTTTGAGGCAACCGATGGGATTCCAGTTTACGCACGTTTGTACAAACCGAAAGAAGAAAATAAGAATGACGCTGCTGTTTTATTTGTACATGGTGCTGGTTATTTACAAAATGCACATTACTATTGGAGTCATTATCATAGAGAGTATATGTTTCATCAAATGCTTGTTGCGCAAGGTTATACTGTGCTCGATGTCGATTACCGCGCCAGTGAGGGCTACGGCCGCAACTACCGCACGGCAATTTACCGACACATGGGTGGCCGAGATTTACAAGACTTTGTGGATGCCAAACAATTTTTAGTAGCGAATTACAAAATAGATTCCAACAGGGTAGGTATTTATGGCGGTTCTTATGGTGGTTTTATTACCCTGATGGCTTTGTTCACGGAGCCAGGTACCTTTGCTTGTGGTGCAGCTTTGCGTTCAGTTACCGATTGGGCACATTACAACCACGAGTACACTACGAATATTCTGAATTTACCTGCCACTGACCCTGAGGCCTACCGTCAAAGTTCACCTATTTATTTTGCAGAAGGATTGCAAGATCCCTTACTTATTTTGCATGGCATGATTGACGACAACGTTCAGTTTCAGGATGTTGTTAGGCTCAATCAGCGTCTGATTGAACTCGGTAAAAAAGATTGGTGGATGGCACTTTACCCTGTTGAGCGCCATGCCTTTGAATACACGAGTTCGTGGACCGACGAATACCGACGTATTTACGAATTATTTGAAACTTATTTAAAATAACAGAGCATGGCGTTGCGCACCGAAATTTTGAAAGATAAACAAACGATGTTAAAATTCATCGCTATTTTACAAGAGCTTTACCCGAGTTTGACCATGGAGCAATATGCTACAGAGCTTGATCTCATGTTGCCGCATAACTACAGCCAGCTTGCGGTTTTTGATCAAGACGAATGCATCGCCATTTGCGGTATCTGGATAGGCAATAAGTTATGGATTGGTAAATACCTCGAGCTCGATAATATTGTCGTTAAAGAAGCTTACCGCAGTAGGGGGGTTGGCGACTTGATTTTTAAAACTTTGGAGCAAAAAGGCAAAGATGAAAATTGCAATATGATGGCCCTAGATTCTTACATAAGTAATTTCAAGGCACACAAGTTTTTTTACAACCAGGGCTTTGGCCCAAAAGGCTTTCATTTTGTTAAGTTGTTGAACGAAAAAGCGGTGCGCTAATTTAGTGTCCTTTGGCTGCTAAGTAACGTTCTGCATCTAAAGCGGCCATACAGCCGGTGCCTGCCGCTGTAATGGCTTGACGGTACGTTTTGTCGGCTGCATCGCCGGCAACAAATACACCTGCTACATTTGTCTTACTACTGCCTAGTTGCGCATATTGAATATAGCCTGTTTCGTCGAGGTTGATGTAATCCTTGAAAACTTCGGTGTTGGGTTGATGACCGATGGCCACAAAAAAACCAGTACAAGGAATCTCTGACTCTTGGTTTGAGCTGCGGTCGATGACGCGCACACCCGTTACGAGTTGGCCATCGCCGAGTACTTCTAAAGTCTCGGTATTGAATCGGATGTCTATGTTTGGCGTATTTTTAACGCGGACAGCCATAATTTTTGAGGCGCGGAATTCGTCGCGGCGCACGAGCATCGTTACTTTTGTACACAATTTGGATAGGTAATGTGCTTCTTCACAAGCCGAGTCTCCGGCGCCAACAATAACGACTTCTTGATTGCGGTAAAAGAAACCATCACAAACGGCACACGCCGAAACGCCCCCACCCATTTTAAGGTAATGTTGCTCGCTGTCCAAGCCCAAGTACTTTGCAGATGCGCCTGTGGAAATAATTACCGTATCTGTATGGATCTCGTGGCCGTCTTCGGTCCAGCATTTGTGAATAGGGCCACTGAAATCGACACGCGTAATAAAGCCGGTGCGTACATCAGTTTCAAATCTTTTGGCCTGGGCCTCTAATTGGACCATCATTTCGGGGCCGGTGACGCCATCAGGGTAGCCAGGAAAGTTTTCGACCTCATTGGTAGTAGTCAATTGACCGCCTGGTTGCAGGCCTTGATACATGACGGGTTTCATATCTGCTCGTGCTGCGTAAATAGCAGCGGTATAGCCGGCAGGTCCGGATCCGATAATAAGACAAGAGATGCGTTCGATTTGACTCATTTGATTTTTCTTTTTGGCAAAAATAACGCTTTGGTATGTATTCAATTGTAACTCTTTACACATTGTTTTGAACGTTTTCTTCACAACGCAACTTATCAACAAGTGTTTCGCCTACAAAAAATAAAATGTACTTTCGTTTTATTAAACTTCATTTACTCATGACTAAACAACTTATTTTAATTTCCTTCTTTGGTCTTTCGATGTTTGCCTTTGCTCAAAAGTCAGAAACAGAAGGCCCTGAAAACCTCAATTGGTATCTCAAAGACCCCAAAAAAGATGGCGTTTACGGCACTGGAGCCACTAAAGCCTATGAAATGCTCAATGCCGCGGGCAAAAAATCAACGACCATAATTGTTGCCGTCATTGACTCTGGTGTAGAAACCGATCATCCGGACCTCAAAGATGTCATTTGGGTCAATGAAGATGAAATTCCTAATAATGGTATCGATGACGACAAAAATGGCTACGTAGATGATATTCATGGTTGGTCTTTTCTAGGAGGTGCCACTGAAGATATCGATAAAGAAGCCATGGAACTTGCACGCATGTACCGCATTGAAAGCGCATACTTTAGCGACAAAAAAGCGCAAGATATTCCAAGCAACGAGTTGGCACGTTTTGCCACATATGAAAAAATAAAGATTGCTTTTGAAAAAGAAATAGCCGAAAAGCAACAGTCGCTCACCAATATCAAAGCGCTTTCAGATTATATGGGTCGCGTAGAAGCACAAACAGGTGCTACTTTTTCTAAAGAAACGAACAATGCCTATGTGCCTGCGAGCGAAACTGATACCAAAATTCAGAAGCGCATGAACGCTATTTTATTGTTGCTTCCCGCCGAACAATTAAACACTGAAATTGCAAGTGCGCTTGAGTCAGTTGAAAGCGACCTTCGAATGGCAACTCAAAATGCAGACTCTATTCGTACGGCAATTGTCGGCGACAATCCAAATGACCTTTCTAGTAAAATTTACGGTTGCAACCGTTACGAAGGCCCTGACGCCTTTCATGGTACGCACGTCTCTGGTATCATTGCCGCTACACGCGGCAACGGAATGGGAATAGACGGTGTTGCTGATAACGTGCGCATTATGGTTGTTAGAGCGGTTCCAGATGGCGACGAGCGCGATAAAGACGTTGCTAATGCCATTATTTATGCTGTGGACAACGGCGCCAAAGTCATTAATATGTCGTTTGGTAAATACTGGACACCAAACAAAGAATACGTCGACGCAGCAATTGAATACGCACGCAGCAAAGACGTTTTGCTTGTGCATGCAGCGGGCAATGACGCCAAAGACAAAGATGTTGAAGATTCTTACCCAACGCGCAGACTCAATAACAGAACCAATGCACCAAACTGGATCGAAGTTGGCGCTAGCAGCAGTGCAAAAAGCGGTAAAAAAATCATTGCTAATTTTTCCAATTACGGAGCAACCTCCGTCGATTTCTTTGCACCAGGCGTAGATATCTATTCAACCGTTCCTGACTACAACTATGGAAACGCAAGTGGTACTTCAATGGCTTGTCCAGCAACAGCAGGCGTAGCCGCTTTAATTAGAAGTTATTTTCCAGAACTCAGTGCAGCAGAAGTGCGCGAAGTCCTGATGGCTACAACTGCCACTTATAAGAAAACAGTAGTTGCGCCCAATGGCGAGAAAGCCAAAATGAAAGACCTTTGCATAACCGGAGGTTTTGTCAATGCAGCAAACGCGGTGGCTTATTTGTTAGAAAAAAAATAAAATTTGCTTAGCCCGAATATAGTAAGCCACATGGATTCATGTGGCTTTCTTTTTATCTTTGTCAAAACAATTCTGAATGACTTTTAATCCTTGGCTAATCGCCATTTTTGCGCTTGTTATTTTCACTATGCTTTTGATTGATTTAGGTGTGGTAAATAAAAAAGCACAGCAAATCACCAACAAAGAAGCGTTGCGCTGGACACTCGTCTGGATTGGTCTTTCTATGGGTTTCAGTGTTTTGGTTTGGTGGCAAATGGGCTTTGCTAAATTTGCCGAATACCAATCTGCCTATTGGATAGAAGAAGCACTCTCCGTAGACAACATGTTTGTCTTTATCTTGGTTTTTAAGTTTTTTAAACTCGAAGGACTACTCCAACACCGCGTACTCTTTTGGGGCATCATTGGGGCACTTGTATTTAGAGGTATTTTTATTTTCTCCGGAATAGGTTTAATTAAACTTACTTACCTTCCTGAATTTGAACTCTTTGGATACCATTTTAGTTTGGATCAAGGGGCACATTCAAAACCAGGATTTTTCTTTAGGCCCAATCTCATACTTACCCTATTTGGTGCTTTCTTGGTTTATGCCGGGATCAAGTCATTAGCTGATTCCGATGACGACGAACAAAAAGATTTCAATAAAAGTTTGGGAGCACGCCTTTTGCGTAAAGTTTTTCCGGTTACTAAAAATTACCACGGCGAGGCGTTTTTTATCAAAAGGGGGCGAAAACGAATGGCAACAAAGCTCTTTTTAGTGCTCATGGTTATCGAAACCACCGATCTCATTTTTGCTATTGATTCCATTCCAGCCATTTTTGCGATTGCCCCCAACGACCCACTTATACTATATACCTCGAATATTTTTGCGGTACTTGGCCTCAGATCCATGTATTTCTTGTTGGCCAACTCTATTCATATGCTTTCTAAACTCAAATACGGCCTGGCTTTCATCCTCAGTTTTATAGGTCTGAAAATGTTGTTAGCTCCTTTCATTCACATAGAAGCAGTTGTTTCTTTATCAATTGTGGTAGGTGCGCTCGTACTTTCTGTACTGGCCTCTGTAATTTGGAAAGAGGCGCAAACAGCATCAAATTAATTCAACTAAACAATAAACGACGCGCCTTCTTCGCTTTGGCTTACGCCACTGCGCAGATTTGCAAATAGTTCGCGTCCGAATTTAAACTGATTATTGTCTTTTTCAATAAGTGGGCGGGCTATTATACTTGCTTCGTTTAAAACCTCGATGCTGCCGTTTTGGCTGTCCAGACGAATGAGGTCACCAGTTTGGATTTTGGAAATTAATCCACCATCGTGTGCCTCTGGCGTAAGGTGAATTGCTGCAGGAACTTTTCCCGATGCACCGGACATGCGGCCATCGGTCACTAGCCCGACTTTAAATCCTTTTTTTTGTAGAACCGTTAATGTAGGTGTTAAGCTATGAAGTTCTGGCATGCCATTGAATTTTGGCCCTTGAAACGGCACAACCGCAATAAAATTTTTATTGAGTTCACCGCGCTTAAACGCAGCAATAAGGTCGGCTTGTTCGTAAAAAACAATTGCTGGGGCCTCCACGATACGGTGTTCAGGTGCAACTGCCGCAGTTTTAATGACTGCTCTACCTAGGTTGCCTTTGAGCAGTTTGATGCCTCCATCTGGTGTAAATGGCTCATTGGCAGGACGAATGATATTCGTATTTAAAGAGCTAAAAGCGCCTTCTTCCCAAACTAACTCGCCATCTTTTATTTTAGGTTCTTTTGTATATTGACGAAGTCCCTTGCCAATGATTGTTTGTACGTCCTCATGTAGAAGACGGTTGTCAAGTAGCGTTCGGATTACGAAGCCCATGCCTCCTGCAGCATGGAAATGATTGACATCAGCAGCGCCGTTTGGATACATGCGCGTGATCAGAGGAACTACCGCAGATAAATCAGACATGTCGTCCCAATTAATGATGATCCCAGCAGCTTTGGCTATTGCTATGAGGTGAATTGTATGGTTGGTAGATCCGCCGGTTGCAAGCAAGCCAATGATACCATTCACCACTGTTTTTTCATCGAATAAACTGGCTAAGCTGCGTTCTTTTCCGATTTTCACGTTTTCTACCGCAATTTTGACCGCTTCTCTATTGAGTAAATCTCGCAAAGGCGTATTTGGATTGACAAAACTTGAGCCAGGTAAGTGAAGTCCCATGATTTCCATGAGCATTTGATTGCTATTTGCTGTGCCGTAAAAGGTGCAGGTTCCTGGAGAATGGTAAGAATCAGATTCGCCTTTGAGTAGTTCCTCGCGGCCAATTTTACCTTCTGCATAGGCCTGACGAATGGCTGATTTTTCTTCATTGCTGATGCCACTCGGCATTGGACCGCCAGGCATGAAGACAGCCGGAAGGTGACCAAAACGAAGGGCGCTCATCAGTAAACCGGGTACAATTTTGTCGCAGATCCCCAGATAAAGTGCAGCGTCAAACATATTGTGCGTGAGCCCGATTGCCGAGGATAGCGCAATGACATCGCGGCTGTAAAGCGAAAGCTCCATACCGGGCTGACCTTGTGTAACGCCGTCGCACATAGCGGGCACAGCTCCTGCAACTTGTGCAACAGCGCCAAAGGTATTGGCGTAATTTTTTATTGATTGGGGGTAATTTTCATAAACTTGATGCGCAGATAGCATATCGTTGTATGCTGTAATGATGCCTAGGTTGGGGACGATATCCGCGGCAAGTGCCGCTTTGTCATGTTGGTTACAGGCCGCAAAACCATGTGCTAAATTACCGCAATTCAAAGTGCTGCGATGAACGCCCTGTTGAAATGCAGCCTCTATTTGCTCGAGGTAAATTTGGCGGGTCGTTTTGCCTCTTTCAATAATACGTTCTGTAATTTCGGCAATTCTTGGATGGATCATGATGCAGAAGTAAAATAAGTTTCGGTAAGTGCATTCTTAAATGCAGCTATTGGCAAATGATGTTGTTCACTGGTTTCGAAAATCAATCTTTTTTGAGTACCTGTAATCATAAGGTACAAATTATTAGCACGGCGCAGTACAGGGCCGTTAATTGTGATGCGCTGTTTGGGATCCGATGGTGCTGTTGTATTGGAAAGCAATTGTGCTTCATTGAAATTGGCTAAATCTGATGCCGTATCATTTGGAAAAATAGAAGCGGTGTGTCCGTCGGGTCCCATTCCAAGCAGTACAACGTCTGGTTCCGTAAAAATACGGTATGTGTCTTCAACTTTTTCTAAATTTTTTTGATAATCTTCGGTTTCCAAAACCAGCGGATAAATAGGTGCATTTTGTGCAGCGTTTTGTCCAATGCTTTCTCTAAGTAACTTAAAGTTAGAAAACGGACTTTTTTCATCGACGAAGCGTTCATCTACTAAACCGACATGAACCTTCGTCCAGTCTATGCTTTCATTTGATAACAAGCGATATACGCCACTTGGCGTTGAGCCGCCAGAAAGCAGTAAAGTTGCTTGGTCAAATTGAGAAATAGCAAGAGAAAGATCTGCTGAAATTTGTTTGCAAAGCGCCTGTTCTAAGGCTAATTTAGAATCGAATTCAATCATTCTCCCCATGTTTTGGTAATCCAAGATTCGCCCTCTTCTAGGATGTCGTCACCTGGCCCCCAGGTACCCGCTTCATAAAGTACGTTTTGCATGTTGGCGGCTTTCCAACTCGTCGTAATTGATTCTATCCAAGTCCATGCGGCTTGTAATTCATCTTGGCGCATGAACAGCGTTTGGTTTCCACGGATAACATCGACAATGAGACGTTCATACGCATCAGGAAATCTTTCTTTGAATGAATCTGTGTAATCGAGTTTGAGTGCAATAGGTTTGTATCGGTATCCGCCTGGTCCTGGTATTTTGGTCATTTGAATCAGCTCAATACGCTCCTCAGGTTGCAAGCGAATAATGAGTTTGTTGTTGTTGAGTTTCTCCTTTGAAGGAAAAATATTGTGCTTGACCTCTCTGAAATTGATAACGATTTCAGAGTAACGCTTGATCATGCGCTTGCCGGTGCGTAACATAAAAGGCACGCCCTTCCAGCGCCAGTTATCAACGTATGTTTTAATGGCGACAAAAGTCTCGGTTTTGGAGTCGTATTTTTCGATATCCTCAAGGTAGCTTTTGACTTGAGCAGATTCGGAAAAACCTCGCGTATATTGCCCCTTGACGGTGTCTTTTAGAACGGATTTTTTGTTGAGTGGCCTGAGGGCCTTGAGTACTTTTAGTTTTTCGTTGCGAACTTCATCTGCCTCGAGTGCAACTGGTGGTTCCATTGCGACAAGACAAAGTAGTTGAAGCAAGTGATTTTGTACCATATCGAGCAATGCACCCGATTGGTCGTAGTAAGAGGCACGCTTTTCAACTCCCAAACTTTCGGCCACTGTAATTTGCACGCTTTCAATATTTTCTGCATTCCAAGCGCGCTCAAAAAGGTTATTGGCGAAGCGCAAAACCATTAAGTTTTGAACGGTCTCTTTACCAAGATAGTGGTCAATGCGGTAAATCTGGTGTTCTTCAAAAGCTTGTGTTATTTCAGCATTTATTTCATTCGAAGAGGCGAGCGAGTGTCCTAGGGGTTTTTCAAGTACCACCTTGCTATTTTGATTTACCAAGCCACAATCCTTCAACGTTTGGGTAATGGGGCCGAATGCAGAGGAAGGAGTAGAGAAGTAGTAGATGTTCTGACGCTCTGGATATTGATTTAAAAAAGACTTGAGCTCCTGATAAGCCTGCACACTGGGGCTTTCAGCCTTTAAGAGCACTAATTTTTTAAGAAACTTCTCGATCTCTTCTTGGCTGTATTTATGGTGATCACTCTCCTGTAAAAAAGGAATTAGTTTTTGATGGAAAGTTTTGATATTTGGTTCTTTACGGGAAATGGCTATTACGTTGTTAGGAATATCGAGTTGTCCGTCGAGATCTCTATGAAAAATAGCTGGTAAAATTTTGCGGATTGATAGATCGCCGTCGCCACCAAAAACGACAATATTGAATGATTTAAAACGTTCTTGGTTTGCGTTATTTTTCGCTTGGACTGTCATGCCAAAAGTATTTAGTTTGTGTCAAATGTACACTAAGTATGTTGAAAATGCAATTAAATTTATTAAATTTAGCAACCTATATTTGTTTTTAACGTTTTGTAACCGATGAGAGTGTATTTGTTTGTTATTCTTTTTTCTATCTTTTGCATTGCGAACAGTTTAAATGCCCAAACATATGTTTTTGGTCAACTAACTGGCTCCCCAAATATGATAACCACTGGTTGGAACCTCAACGGAAATGCCGCTATTGGCGATACACCAGGTGATATCGACAATTTTCCAAACGAGTTGATCCTCACCAATGCCAACAACAATCAGTCGGGTGGTATTTTTTACAATACCCCAATTAACTTATCTATCTGCCAGAAATGGACTGTCGAATTTGATTATCGAATATGGGGTGGAAGCGCTGCAGATGGTCTAGCCTTCTGTTTTTTGAGTGTCCCACCAGCTGGATTTGTTTCCGGAGGTGGTGTAGGCATTCCAGGCACAGCAAATGGTTTAAAAGTGGTTTTGGATACCTGGAATAATTGTGGAGGTCCAAACCCAGAGCTTCAAATATATAGTGGTGTAGGTTATGACGAATGCATTGCAGGAATTGTCAAATTAGAAAATACCACAGGTAATTTAAATTTTGTAAGAAGTAATTCCTATCAGCCAGTAAAAATCACTTACAATAACGGACTGATTGCTCTTTTTATAAATAATATTCAATACCTTACAGCAAATTTTACAATCGGTTTTACTGGTTATATGGGTTTCACGGCAAGCACCGGAGGTGCTACTGATCAGCACTCAATTCGCAATGTCATTATCTATACAGATCAGGCACAATCCAATGCAGGAGTCGATGTGACAACTTGCTCAAATGATCCAGTAAGTATCGGTGTAGCACCCAACGTGGCCAATAGTTATTCCTGGTCGCCCGCAACTGGGCTATCTTCGGCAAGCGTGGCTAACCCGATTGTAACCCTTCCAAATACCACTGGTGCCACTATTACCCAAACCTACACAGTGACTACATCCCTTGCCAATGCGCCAGGCTTGTGTCCAACCACGGATCAAGTAGTAGTGACCGTACATCCGGAATACAACATTTCGAGTAATATCACCTCTTGTTCTGGACAATACATCTTGAATGGTCAAATAATAACCCAATCGGGTACATATAACACGGCCCTCACTACGGTTTTTGGTTGTGATTCTCTGGTCAACCTGAACATAACGATTTTATCCGCACCAGTTGTAAATACTGGTCAAAATATAACCCTTTGTTCCGGTGAAATTGGTAATTTAGGTATGTCTCCACAGGTTGGCTATAGTTACAGTTGGTCTCCCAACACAGGTTTAAGCGCAGCAAATGTAGCCAACCCTACTGTGCAACTATCGAATATGAATTCCAATGCCCCCATTGTCCAAACTTACACGCTTACTGTAACCGACAACAATAGTTCAGCGGGCTGTTCAGCAAGCGCACAGGTAGGCGTCACTATTTTTCCTGAACACCAAAATATCATTCAAGATACTCTTTGTAATGGTGGGCCTTTTTATTACAATGGTCAAGCTTATGCTCAGAGTGGCATTTATATAGATTCTTCACAGACTTCCTCCGGATGTGATTCCATAACTACTATCCAAATAGCTATTTCACAAACTCCTGTTTTCAATATCGATGATACGCTCATTTGTATTGGCCAACAAATCATTGTTTTTCCACAAAGCACTTTCTCAAACATTACCTACAGCTGGTTGGCTCAAAGTACAACAAATGCAGTTATTGCGCCAAGCCTTTCGCTAACACCAGCCCAGACTGTTAGTTATATGGTCTCGGCTATTGACTCATTTTTGTGTTATTACACGGATAATTTTACTCTTACTGTAGCACCATTGCCGCTATTAAGTTTAAGCGCAAATCAGATTACTTTATGCGCCCACGATACACTTCAGTTGACGGCAAGCGGTGCCAATGCCTACACTTGGATCGGTCCGGTATCTTTCGCTAACAACAATCAGAATCAAAGTGTCATTCTTCCTGTAACGGGTGTTTATCAAGTAACTGGAATCACCCAAAATGGTTGTCAAGATAGTTTAGCAGTAAGTATTACAGTGAATCCAGTACCTCAATTGCAAATTACTCCTGACCAAGGAATTTGCCCAGGATTCTCTGCAAATATCAATGTGAGTGGGGCCGTAAATTATCTTTGGGACAACATTGCTATTTCGGGAGATGGAGGAACAGTTACGCCGATTTCAACAACAACTTATCAGGTGATCGGACTCAACGTGTTTAATTGCCTTGATACAGCTAGTACAACCGTAAACGTGTATCCACAGCCTAGCGCGAGCTTTACTGCAAGCCCTTTGATTTTAACCAACGATGATCCTACGGTTTCATTTACATCCCTTGCACAAAATGCAGCCAACACTATTTGGGATTTCGGAGATGGGTCCACTTTACAAAGTAATCAAAATCAATTTGACTACACGTATCCTTTTGTAGAGGACCAAACATATACCGTCACGCTCACTGTAGAAAGCGCAGAGGGTTGTATTGATCAGAGCCAAGTTCAAATTCAAATTAAAGGAGGCATCATCTATTATGTACCCAACACGTTTACTCCTGATGGCGATGCTTTCAACAACCTTTTTACACCGATTTTTACTACTGGGTTTGATCCGGAGTCATTTCATATGACCATCTTAAACCGTTGGGGTGAAATCGTTTTTGAATCTTTTGATCCCAAAGGTGGTTGGGATGGCAAAATTGATATTTATGATGCTCAAGAGGGCACCTATACATATATTATCGCATTCAAAACGGTGAACAGTGACGAAATGAAAAGTGTCACTGGTCATGTTTTATTACTGCGTTAGGTTTATGGTAAAAAGAATACTAAGTGGTTTACTTTTCATTGTCTTTTGGAGTGCTGCACATGCGCAGTCAATTGGCGGTATTGTCAATACCTATGTCGCCGTTACAAATATTACTCTCAATAGCGTAACGGTAACAAGTAGTAATGGTTTCGCTGTAGGTGACCGTGTATTGCTCATCCAAATGAAAGGTGCTACTATCAACCAAACCAATACAGCAAGTTTTGGTCAGGTCACCGCAATTGGTTCAGCTGGGAATTTTGAGTTCACTAACATTGCGAGTATTTCTGGAAATACCATTACTTTCATTACCAATCTATGTAAACCTTTTTCAGTAGCGGGCCAACTGCAACTTATTCGCATTCCAGTCTACAATCAGGCAACCATTAACGCAGTGGTGACTTCCAGTCCATGGAATGGCTCCATTGGAGGTGTGGTAGCCATAGAAGCAACCACCAGCTTGACATTCAACAACATTATTGATGTCAGTGGAAAAGGATTTATAGGTGGCGCAGTAACCTCTGGGGGTTTCGCGTGTAACGATCCGAACTTTGCTAGCGCCGGCACCAACGCGGGTAAAAAAGGTGAGGGAATTGCCATTGCACCACTCAATCTCGCTGGCAACCGTGCGCCTTTAGCTAATGGTGGCGGCGGCTCTAACTCTGGCAACCCTGGTGCGGGTGGTGGTGCAAATGGTGGTGTTGGTGGCAGGGGCGGCAATCAATTCTCGGGTTCTTGTCCAGTGAATACAGCTTACGGCATGGGCGCTTACAGTCAAAGTTATGCCACTTACCGCGCATTTTTAGGTGGCGGTGGTGGCGGTGGTTACAAAGACAACGGGCTCAATGCGACCAACGGTTCTAACGGCGGCGGAATTGTCTTTATTATCACGCCAACAATCAGTGGCAACAACCAAAGTATCAATGCTAGTGGCGCGAACGTCATTGGCAATACCGATTCCGAAGGTGCTGGAGGAGGAGGTGCTGGTGGCTGTGTTTATTTGCTATCACAAACCGTGAATTCAAATCTGAATGTCAATGTAAGCGGTGGCAACGGCGGCAACATTTTTAGTACTTTGTGGTCTTCTGCTTGCCACGGCCCAGGTGGCGGTGGAGGCGGTGGAGCTGTTGTTTTTCAACAAGCCGCACTACCTGCAAACGTAAGTCCAATTTTGACAGGCGGCAATCCGGGTTCTGTCTTGCATACTGGACCGGCTTGTGCCGGAACAAACTTTGGTGCCCAAGCAGGGGCGTCAGGTATTTTGGTCTACAATTACATGCCTCCAAGCCCAGGTGCACCGCCCAATCTTGGATCCGATACACTCATTTGTGCGGGTACTTCCTTTACTTTGCAACCAGATTCAAGCTACGCATCATACGCCTGGAGCAACGGTGCCACGACGCCATCTATTGTAGTCAATGGTCCGGGAACCTATTGGCTCGATGTACCAAGTGGCTGCGCTTTGGCCAGAGATTCGATTGTTGTGAGTGTACAACAACCTATCTTAGATTTGGGTCCAGACCTTGCTCTTTGTGCCGGAGATTCCTCCTTGATTCAGCAAAATACGTCGTTTAGCAGCTATTTGTGGTCCACAGGTGCAACAAGTGCTGCAATTTACGCAAGTACTCCAGGAACATACTCATTAACCGTTACCGACAATTTGGGTTGTGTGGCCACCGATCAAATCAACGTCGTGGTTTTGCAACCCGACTCCTCTGCGAGTTCAATGAATTTATGCGTCGGCTCCTCATATGATTTTTATGGTCAAATAATAACGAACGCCGGATTGTACACAGCTATACTCAGCAATCAGAATGGTTGTGATTCAATCGTTACGTTAAATGTCAACTTAGAATCGGATACAACACTGCTCTCGATTACCATTTGTGCGGATTCCATATTGAATTTTAATGGCCTAAGCATTAGTGCACCTGGCGTATATACGGTTCATTTGCTCAATCAAAATGGTTGTGATTCTACAATTATTTTATCGCTTAACGAGTGGGCGCTGCCAATTGTAAGTGTGCCCGATACATTTGTTTGTGCCAATACTTGTGTAGATATCTTCCCTTCTGGCGGCCTGACTTACACTTGGAGTGTGCCTCAAAATGCGAATGGTAGCATAACGGTTTGCCCTAGTCAAACAACAAGTTATCAGGTTATAGGTACGGATCTAAACGGCTGTGAATCTTTACCTGTTCAAGCTACGGTTCAAATCGATCCTATTCCAGTTCCTAATTTTTATATCGACCCAGATCAAGTAGAAATCGATGATCCGGTTATTACCATTTACAACGTGACACCTGGTAATTTGAATCACTTATGGAATGTGAACGGCGTCGTTTTTGAAAATTCGAATGGTAGTTTTAATTTTGAGTTGCCATTTACCGAAGGCACTTACAGCATACAACTGGTGAGTTCCACAGATTTGGGTTGTACAGATTCTTTAACATTAACTGCCACCGTCATGAACAACATCGCGGTGTATGTTCCAAATGCCTTTACTCCTGATGGCAGCGAGTTCAACACGGTGTTTTTTCCTGTTTTTTCAACTGGATTTATTCCAAAAGGATATCAATTTTCGATTTTTAATCGTTGGGGAGAAATTATTTTCTATAGTGCCAATCCCAATGCTTATTGGGATGGTGCAATGGCGAACGGTACGGATTGCCCGGATGGTGTTTATAATTATTTAATTGAATATCAACAGACGCAAAAAGGAGAGCCTATTCGCATCTTGGGCTTTGTCCATTTGTTGAGATAAAAAAAAGCCCCGGATGAGGCTTTTTTAAAGGTTTTTTAATATTCATCTTCGTTGAAGAGAAAGTCTTCTCTTGATGGATAATCTGGCCATATTTCTTCGATGCTTTCATACATGTCCCCTTCGTCTTCAAGGTCTTGTAGGTTTTCTACGACTTCTAGTGGGGCGCCCGTACGAATGGCAAAATCAATGAGTTCTTCTTTAGTGGCAGGCCACGGTGCGTCTTCAAGATAGGAGGCAAGTTCCAGTGTCCAGTACATGAGTCTTTATTTTAGGTTTAATTTTTGGCAAAAGTAATTTTTATTTCCAAAAATCCAAGCCTTCGTCGTAAAAACAAGGAAAAATTAATGTCTTGGCGTCCAAGTTTGTTCTGTTGAACCTGCGTCATGGTTGATTTTTCGAGCCAAAACAAAAAGATAGTCACTGAGTCGGTTCAAATAAGCAAGCACCAATTCTTGAACACCTTCAAGTTCATCTAGTGTGACCACCATGCGTTCGGCGCGCCTACAAATACAACGCGCAACATGCGTATGTGCACTATTTATGTGTCCACCCGGTAAGATAAATGCAGTGAGCTCAGGCAAAGCTTCATCCATAATATCCATCCAGTGCTCTAATTTTTGAACATCAGATTCGTTTAAATCAGGAAGTTGCATTTTAGATTTTTCTGGATCTGCTGCTAAATGAGATCCGATCGTAAAAAGGCGATCTTGAATTTCTCGGAGTTGTTCAATATAACGCTTGTCTAGGTCTAGGGTGCTGATAAGCCCAATGTAAGAATTGAGTTCGTCGATGGTGCCATAAGCCTCTATTCGGACATCTCCTTTAGAAACGCGTGTTCCGCCGATGAGTCCAGTGCTGCCTTGATCTCCTTTTTTGGTATAAATTTTCATGCTTGATGGTTCAAGAGTAAAGTCGAAATTTGTGTGGCGTCGTAACGACAAGCTAATAAGCGTTCCATTACCGCCTCTAAAATGCTATCCGGGCAAGATGCACCTGAGGTCAAAACAATGCGCAATTGCGTTTGCGTTGGTAAAAATGCTTCGGTTAGCTTTAAATGCTTTTGGTGGTAGTCAAAATGCTGAATGTATTCATTTTGAATTTCAGCGGCGTCTTTGATGTAATAGGTTTTGAATTTTTGTTCGAGCAGCTCTACTAAATGACTAGTGTTTGAACTGTTGTACCCGCCTACAACGATTGCTAGGTCAGCCTCTTGCTCTAATAAACTAAGTGTAGCCGATTGGTTGTCGTTGGTTGCATAACAGAGGGTATCTCGGGTATCTGCCATGTGTTCTTTGATAGCGTCATCGCCGTAGAGCGCAATGTATGTTTGTCTTAAGAAATCTGTGATTTCTTGGGTTTCTGAAGCCAACATGGTGGTTTGATTGACTACACCAATTTTGTTTAAATGTTGTTCGGGATCAAAGCCCGGCGTGTGTTTTCCTTTAAAAAAAGCATGGAATTCAGCACTAGTTTTGTTTTTGGTGATTACTTGTGCCAGGAAGTTTGCTTCTTGTTGGTTTTTAATGACCAATGCGTGTCCAGATGCCGCAGCATGAGAAAAGGTAGCACGCGTTTCTTCGTGGTCATGTTTGCCATGGATAATGATGGTGTGGGCTGTTTGTCCTAACTTTTCGGAACGGTTCCATACTTTTTCGACAAACGGACAAGTTGTGTTGTAGGTCTGAACATCGATTCCTAATTCTTTGAGTTGCTGCTCAATTTCAAGAGTAGTACCAAATGCGGGGATCAGAACGACGTCGTTGGGTGTGAGGCTTTCAAATGCAATGAGTTGTTTTCCGTGGGTATCTTGTAAGAACTGAATCCCGTTGGTTTGAAGGTCTTCGTTGACCGCTGGGTTGTGTATCATTTGCGAAAGCAAGAAAATTCGTTTTCCTGGGTTCTCGGCGATAGCTTTGTAACTGCGTTCTATTGCGTTTTCTACACCATAACAGAATCCAAAGTGTCTGGCGAGTATAAAAGTAAAATTACCCAATTGAATTTCGGTTGGGCTGAAGTCTTTTTTGCGCGGATCAGCGGCTTTGCGCTGCGCCTTGACTTGACCTAAGATGCCAGAACGGTAAAACGCAGGTACTTCAAATTGTTTCATATTTTAAAAACGCATGAGCGCAAATTTAGTTCAGCTTAATGTTGCGTACCAGGATATTGTTCAAGTGCAACGCGTAAGCATTCAACAGCAGCTTTCAGATGCGCTTGATCCAAAACGTAAGCAATTCTTGCTTCGTTGGTTCCAGCGCCTGGTGTGGCATAGAAGCCATCGGCTGGCGCCATCATTACAGTCTGACCGTTGTGTGAAAACTCCTCGAGCAACCATTGACAAAAATGTGCTGCATTGGAAACAGGGAATTTTGCAACACAATAAAATGCGCCGCTTGGTTTGGGGCAGTATACACCCGGAATACTATTGAGGCCTTCTACCATAATGTTTCGTCGAGCAACGTATTCGGCAACGACCTCGTCGAAATAAGATTGAGGTGTTTCTAAAGCGGCTTCCGCTGCAATTTGGTCTACTGTTGGCGGCGACAAACGCGCTTGGCCAAACTTAAGTGCCGCTTGCATGAATTCATTGTTTTTGGAGATCAATACCCCAATTCGCGCGCCACACATAGAGTAGCGCTTGGAGACGGAATCAATCATGACGACATTTTGTTCAAGGCCGCTTAAATTCATGGTTGAGAAGGGTACCGCTCCGTCGTAGCAAAATTCTCTATAGACTTCGTCGGCAAATAAGAAGAGGTCGTGTTTTTGAACGATATTACTCAGTTCTTCAAGTTCTTGTTGGGAGTATAGATAACCAGTAGGGTTCCCAGGGTTGCAAATGATGATTGCTTTTGTTCTTTTAGTTATTTTTGCCTCGATTGCAGCCACAGGAGGTAAGGCAAAACCATTTTCAATGTGTGCGGTTACCGGAACAACCTTTAGACCCGCCATAACAGCAAAGCCATTGTAATTGGCGTAAAAAGGCTCAGGAATAATCACTTCATCGCCTGGATTGCAAGCGGTCATGAGTCCAAAAATAAGGGCTTCAGAGCCACCTGTTGTAACGATGATATCTGCGGAATTTACAGGAATACCTTGTTTTTGATAACTAAGTGCTAATTTTTGGCGATACGACTCAAAACCTGCAGAGTGGCTGTATTCGAGTACTTTGTGTTCCAAATGATGGATGGCGTCGAGTGCCACTTGCGGCGTTTCGATGTCAGGCTGACCAATATTGAGGTGGTAAACGGTTTTCCCGGCTTTTTTAGCGGCTTCCGCATAGGGCACCAATTTGCGAATGGGCGATGCGGGCATTTCAATTGCTTTTGCAGACAATAAAGGCATGTACTTAAATTTAGTTTCCAAAATTAAGCAATCTTTTTTTTGTGGATTTTTTTATTGTTTTCAAATTTTTTATATATTCGCCATATCTAATTTAAATCGCAACGCCTATAGATCAAATTTACCTTTAACCGCTGAAACCACTTTTCTGCACAAAGCGTAAACTATGATCTTATCTCAATTAAGCGATTCACAGCTCATCAAAGACTATGTATCTGGAAACGAAGAAGCCTTTGCTGTCTTGCTCAATAGGCATCAAGAAGCCATTTTTAAATTTATTTACAACAAAATAAAGGATACCGATTTAGCCAACGACCTCTTTCAAGAGACCTTCGTTAAAGTGATCCAAAAGTTAAAATTGGGTGCTTATCAAGAAGAAGGTAAGTTCTTGCCTTGGGTGATGCGCATTGCACACAACTTAGTTATTGATCACTATCGCAAGCAAGCCAAACACCGCTTGATTTCAGAGCGTCATTCTTGGTCAGAAGACTACAATATTTTTCATCGAATTGCCAGCGAAGATGCCAATTACTTGCAACAAACTACGCTAGAAGAAGTTGCCGAACAACTCCATGTACTCTTGGGTCACTTACCTGAAAGCCAGCGTGAAATGATTTATATGCGACTTTTTGAAGAACGTTCATTTAAAGAGATTTCCGAAACTGAAGGAGTTAGTATCAATACGGCTTTGGGTAGAATGCGCTATGCGCTTTTGAATTTGCGCAAAATGATCGATGAACATGCGCTTACAATGGTTCAATCCTAGCCCAATTCAAATAAGCTGCTTATCTTTGTAGCTCACTTTTGAATTATGTTTGAGAATCTAACCGATAAGTTTGAAAGAGCCTTTAAAGTCCTTAAAGGACAAGGTCAAATTACCGAAATCAATGTAGCTGAAACCTTAAAAGAGGTGCGCCGGGCTTTGCTCGATGCAGACGTCAGCTTCAATACGGCCAAGCAATTCACCAATACCGTCAAGGAAAAGGCTTTAGGGCGCGACGTACTTAATGCTGTTTCGCCTGGTCAGCTCATGATCAAAATTTGTCATGAAGAATTGATCGAACTCATGGGCTGCAACGAGGTTGAAATCAACTTAAAAGGAGCGCCAGCCATTATTCTTATGTCAGGTTTGCAAGGTTCGGGTAAAACAACCTTTACCGGAAAACTTGGCGCTTATCTCCAAAATAAAAAAGGCAAAAAAGTTTTGTTGGTGGCTTGCGACGTCTACCGTCCTGCTGCCATTGATCAGCTTCATGTGCTCGGAGAACAACTTTCCATTGACGTATTTTCTAACAAAGAAGAAAAAAATCCAATCGCTATTGCGAATGCTGCTGTAACGCACGCCAAAAGCAATGGTTTTAATGTTGTTTTGGTCGATACTGCTGGACGCTTGGCAGTCGATACCCAAATGATGGATGAAATTGCTGCGCTCAAACAAGCTTTGCAGCCATCTGAAACCTTATTTGTTGTCGATTCCATGACTGGTCAAGATGCCGTCAATACAGCTAAAGCTTTCAATGAACGCATTGATTTTGATGGCGTTGTGCTCACCAAACTCGATGGCGATACCCGAGGTGGAGCCGCACTTTCGATCAAAGCAGTGGTCAACAAACCTATCAAGTTTGTGGGTACCGGCGAAAAAATGGATGCCCTCGATATCTTTTACCCAAAAAGAATGGCAGACCGCATCTTGGGTATGGGCGACGTCGTTTCGCTAGTAGAACGTGCTCAAGAACAATTTAACGAAGAAGAGGCGCGTCGCTTGCAAAAGAAAATCATGAAAGATCAATTCGATCTCAATGATTTTTTAGCGCAATTGCAGCAAATCAAAAAAATGGGCAATGTCAAAGACCTCATGGGCATGATTCCCGGAATGGGAAAAGCCATGAAAGACGTCGATATTCCAGACGATGCCTTCAAAGGAATAGAAGCCATTATTCTTTCGATGACGCCCAAAGAACGCGCCAATCCTGGCCTACTTAATCCGTCACGTAAAAACCGCATTGCCAAAGGTAGTGGCACAAACATTCAAGAGATTAATAAGCTGCTTAAGCAATTTGAAGAAATGCGCAAAATGATGAAGCTTATGAGCAACCCGCGCAACATGATGGGCATGATGAGCAAACTCAAAGGAATGGGCGGTATGCCAGGCATGTAACATGGAAAATCAAAATCCATCAGATTGGTATTCACCTAAGCCGGTTCTTGAAAAGGTAAAAGTCAAGAGCAATTGGGTGCTTACTTTATTTTCTGTTTTGGTTTTTGCACTAAGTTTTCTATCGATTTTTTCCGACGAACTCGATTTTGTTTTTTATTTGGTGGTCGTACTTTTTTTGCACGAACTCGGGCACTACCTCTTGATGAAATACTTCCGTTACGAGGACCTACGCATGTTGTTTATTCCACTAATGGGTGCTTTTGTACAAGGCAGTAAAAAACAGTATTCTCAAAAAGAAAGTTTTATAGTGATTGCTGCGGGACCGTTTCCGGGTGTTGTATTTGGTCTGATTTTATTATTTATTGCGCAAAGTTACCAGCAAAGCTGGCTATTAGAGCTCAGTTTTTTATTCTTATTTCTAAATGTAATCAATTTGCTCCCAATAGATCCGCTCGACGGTGGGCAGTTATTTAAGCTCTTTGTGCGCCAAAAACGAGATCTTTTTTTACTGGTATTTGCACTTTTGTCATCATTACTAATGATAACAGTAGGCTATTTCATCGAGAGTTGGATCCTACTTGCCTTCGGATTTTTAATGTCCTTTAAGGTGCGCAGTTTTCAGCGCAACCACCAATACAGACAACTCCTCGATGCACAAGGCATCGATTACGAGTGTAATTACGAAGCACTTACTGATCAAGATTACCACCTGATCAAACAACTTATTTTGGATGAAAATCCAAAATTGCGTGCATTCGATGCGCAGTATCCTGAGGAAGCAAAAGAGATGATCGCCAGCCATGTCAACGCGGTTTTGGCTGTTCCGGTCAGTCGCGACACTTCGTTGTTGTTTAGAAGCCTGCTCATTTGTTGTTGGTTACTTTTGATCATTTTGCCCGTATTGCTATTGGTCGGGCCATTTCTCGATTTCAACTGGTATTTTGGCGCGTTTTAAGTTTTTTATAGGTTTGGTATGCTTTGCATGCTTCGGGGCAGAGGGGTTATACGCTCAGTGTCAGCAAGTGCTTGTGAGCGGTAAAATTATAGATACCGCGCGTTTGCAAAATTTCTACAACCTTATGGTGGTCAATAAAACGACAGGTAGAGGGGTGTTTGGGCAGCCAAATGGTCATTTTTCTGTTTATGCCAATTCAGGAGACCTCATTGCACTTTCGACAAAAGGATATCCCGTCTATCAATTTGTAGTGAAGCCAGACGAAAATTGTCAGACTAAAATCCTAGCCTATATTGAGCGCTTGCCTCAAGAAGTACCCGATGTAATTGTACGCCCACTCAAAACCTTAGAACAAATCAAGGAAGAGCGCGAAAACCTCGCGATGCGCGAAACGCGATTGGTTACAGGTGTAAATGTGCTCGAAAGCCCAATAACTGCTTTGTATCAGGCGTTTTCCAAGAAAGAACAAAACAAACGTTGGATAGCTGAACAAGAATACAAAGACGACCAACGCCGCATTGTGCAAGAATTACTAAGGTTGTACGTTGCTTTCGATATCATCGAGCTATCTGAGCAAGAATTCGATGCATTCATTACCTTTTTGAATATCGATGAGCAATTCATCAAAACAGCCACTGAAATGGAACTCATTTTGTTTATCAAAGACAAATACGAGCATTTCAAACGTCTATAATAAGGTGCGCTTGATCGCTTTTTATAAACTTTTGATTTCCTGCATGATGCGCGCTGCAAGGTCGTTTGCTTTGCCCTCTGAGGCTGATTCAGCATAGATTCGGATAATCGGTTCTGTATTGCTTTTGCGCAAATGCACCCATTCTTTATCAATATAAATCTTGACGCCATCAGTGGTGTCAACTTCATGGGCAGCATATAACTTTGCCATTTGTACTAGAATGTGATCGACATCTGTACCTGGGTCAAGATCAATTTTATTTTTGGAAATCACATAGTTAGGGTAACTGGCGCGCAAAGCCGTCATTGACAATTTCTTGTGAGCCAAGTGACTTAAAAATAAGGCGATGCCTACAAGAGCGTCACGGCCGTAGTGGAGTTCCGGATAAATGACACCACCATTACCTTCGCCACCTATTACTGCACCAATTGCTTTCATTTTGGCCACCACATTCACTTCGCCAACAGCGGCAGCTTCGTAGCGCAAATTGCGTTGTTCGGTGATGTCGCGCAGCGCTCGTGTCGATGATAAATTTGAGACTGTTGGGCCAGGGGTGTGGGTGAGTACGTAATCGGAAACGGCCACAAGGGTGTATTCTTCGCCAAACATGCTGCCGTCTTCGCAAACTAAGGCCAAGCGGTCTACATCGGGGTCAACGGTGAGACCAAGATGAGCTCTGCTCTGCACAACGCGCTGCGCTAGCTCGGTGAGGTGTTCTGGAAGGGGCTCAGGGTTGTGGGGGAAGTGCCCGGTTGGTTCGCAATAAAGTTCTTCTATTTGCGCGACACCTAGGGCGCGCAATAATGCAGGTACAAAAATACCACCTGAAGAGTTGACGGCATCGACTACAACTTTAAATTGTGCTTTTTGAATGGCTGCTTTGTCAACGAGAGGTAGTGCTAAAATCGCTTTGATGTGCTTATCCAGGTAAGATGAATCAAATTCTACTGTACCCAGGTCATCTACCTCTGCAAAATCAAATGTTTCATCTTGGGCAATTTGCATGAGCGCTTCGCCTTCTGCACCAGAAATAAATTCGCCTTTCGCATTTAGCAATTTGAGCGCATTCCATTGTTTTGGGTTATGACTTGCCGTCAATATAATGCCGCCGTGTGCGTTTTCCATTGGTACGGCAACCTCAACGGTTGGGGTGGTAGATAAGCCTAAATCGATAATGTCAATTCCTAATCCAACCAACGTCTGTTGTACCAATGCGGCAATCATAGGGCCTGATAAGCGCGCATCGCGGCCAATAACCACCTTCAATTTTTGTCCTGGATGCTGTTGTTGAAGCCAAGTGCCATAGGCGGCGGCAAATTTAACGGCATCAATAGGCGTAAGGCCTTGGTCAACACGGCCACCAATTGTGCCGCGAATACCCGAAATAGATTTAATAAGTGTCATTGGATTTTGTTCTGAAGCATTTGTAATACAGCGACCATTGCCTCGGTGCCTTTGTTTCCGTGAATGCCGCCAGCGCGGTCAATAGATTGCTTTTCGGTGTTATCGGTGAGTAAACAGAAACCAACTGGCTTGTTGTATTTAAGCATGACGTCCATGAGACCTTGTGTTGCGCCACTGCATACGAAGTCAAAATGCCGTGTTTCACCTTGAATCACAACACCAATGGCTAAGACGCCATCAATGCTTTGGTCCTGGCAGAGTTGTTGTGCACCCAAAGGTAATTCAAAAGCGCCAGGAACACGAATAATGCGTCTAGAGGCTTGTTTATGCCCAATGGCATCTAAGACTTCTAGTGCGCCTATTAATAGTCTTTCTGTAATGTGCCCGTTCCAAGCAGAAACAACAATGCCGATTCGAAAATCGGCACAGTTGGTTAATGTGGTTGGATCAAAGGCCGAGAGGTTTTTACCTGCGGTAGCCATGATGAATGTTATTTAGTTGCACAACGAGCGATATAGCGATCGATGGTTTTGGTGCTTGCGTAATTCGGATAATCGTCTTTGATGCGTTGGTAGTGCGCAGCGGCATCAGATTTTTTATTGAGTTCTTCACAAACCAAACCAGCCTTGAACAAGAACATTGGGCTTGTGAATTCGTTATCTTCGCGGTCTGCTGCTTCTAAATACAACTCAAGTGCGTCGTTGTATTTCTTCATTTGGTTGTAGCAGTCACCTTGCAAACCAATACTAAGCGTAGAAATGTAGGTGTCTTCGAGGTCTACACTTTTTAATTGATCGAGAGCAGCAGTGTATTTACCTTTTTTCATGTATTGTGTAGCTAAAAGGTACTGACCGATTTCGCCTCCGGTTTTGCCGTCGTTGTTTTTGACAAACGGGATCAATACACTGATAGCTTGGTCTGTGGAGTCTTTGGTGATGTAATTGAGCGCTACCCACCAACCGTCGTTGGATTTTTCATTGGCTGGGCCCCATATGAACTGACGGTAGGCGAAATATAGCACAACGAGTGCAATAACACCGCTGACAATATATGTGCCTAATTTGAAATTCTTATTAGTGTTGAATTTGTTTTTAAGGTCTTCGAAGCTCAATTGCTCTATCATATTCCAAAATTTTGAAACGCAAATATAAATCATTTTAGCAAATGAATTGTGTATTTTTGCGCTATGTTTACATACACAAGCGCTCCTTTTTCTCTTCTTGTCATCCTACTTCTTTTATTGAGCCCCACTTTTAAGGCGCAAAACACCATCAGTATTACAGGTAAAATATTATCCAGTGAGCGCAGCATTCCTTTGGAATATGTCTCTATAAAATTGTTTCTCTTACCCGACTCCAGCTTTCAAAAAGGAGTATTTTCCAATCTCGAAGGAAAATTTGAATTGATCGCAGCGCCAGGCAAATACTTTATTCAACTTAGTTTGGCACAATACGAGACCCAGAATACCGAAAGCTTTGAACTCAAGGCGGGTCAAGTTAATTTTCATTTCGGAACCATTCGCTTGCACATGACCAAAACGCAGGATGTAAAAGACATCGTCGTGCAGGGTCAAAAAGACATCATGCAAGCAGGTATCGACAAAAAAGTGTACAATGTGGCCGAAGACCTCAATGTCAACGGGGGTACCGCCAACGATATTCTCAATCGCTTGCCATCTGTAGAGGTAGATCAAGATGGCGGCGTTTTGCTTAGAGGGCAGGGGAGTGTCACTATTTTGATCGACGGCAGACCCAGCTCTTTGAGCGGAAGTACTGGCAAAACGCTCCTCGATGCCTTGCCTGCAAATTCTATTGAGCGCGTAGAGATCGTCACAAATCCTTCTGCTAAATACGACCCCGACGGCAGTTCAGGCATCATCAATATTGTTCTTAAAAAGAATAAACTACTCGGTTTTAACGGAATGGTTTCGACCAACCTGGCTTCCGGAGATCTTTCAGGCGGAAATGTCGGTGAGGGGACGGCTTCATTAAGCTACCGCAATGGCAATATCAATGTTTTCGGAACTTACACCGCCCGCTACCTCGACGGCTACCGCAATAACTACAACGACATTCGTCAAGATTTAAGTTCTGGTACGTTTATTTTAGATCAAAACCGAACTGGAACCGATTTGGACGCGGGTCAAACTTTTCGTTTCGGAACAGATATCAACCTCAATCCGCGCAATACGATTGGTTTTGTTACAACAGGTTCTTTAACGCGACGCGACCGCACCGGTGACCTATGGAACGCTGAACTCAACGAACTAGACGAAATCACAAACTTGTGGCAGCGCACCTCTTTAGACCCGACTAAACGCCGTAACCTGGACCTCAATATCAATTATAAACACGATTTCAAAGACGAACGCGGCAATTTAATCATCGATTTCAATCAATCTTTAGGTACAGAATGGATTGAAGGGTACTACAAAAATATTTACTATAACCCTGATAGTTCTTTATCAACTACGCCGATCTTGGATCAACAGCTTTTTAATACCGAAAAAAACAATATTACCACTGCACAAGCCGACCTCACTTACTTGTTTCCTGAACTTGGTTTGCGCACTGAGACAGGTTTAAAAGTTATCTTGCGCGACCAACTCGTCGATACTTATTCTCAAACCCTGGATAATTTTTCAGGTGCTTATCAAGCCGACACCTTGGCTAATTTTCTTTACGGCTACAAAGAACAAATCTTTAGTGCCTATGGCGTGGTTGGAAAACAATTTAATCGCTTTAAAGCACAGGCTGGTTTGCGTCTAGAGAAAGCCTACCAAATCCCGAACCTGATTTCAGACAGTATCCGGATTGTCAATGACTACTTCAATTTCTTTCCTTCGGCACACCTGCGCTACGAATTTAAGCCAAAATCAGAGCTCAGCCTCAGTTACTCTCGACGCATCAAGCGTGCTTCCGCCGGCGAACTCAATCCTTTCACTAATTTTTCGGATCCATACAATTTACAGCGCGGAAATCCGTACCTCAACCCCGAATTCATTCATTCGTTTGACTTCGCTTATTCATTGGAAAAAAAGAAATTGACCGTTTCGAGCGCTTTATTTTACCGTAGTGCCAATGACGTCATATCCAGGTTCAAAGAATTCTATCCGAATAATACCAGTGCGGTTACCTACCTGAATATTTCTCAGACCAAATCTCTGGGAGCTGAGCTAATCCTTATGATGAAACCCATCAATGGATTGCGCACAACGGTTTCTTACAACGGCAATTATACTTGGTATTTCAGCAACGACAGCCTCATTCCGGATCGCCAAGGATTTAACCATAATGTGAAATGGAACACCTCCTATGAATTCTGGAAAAAGACGGCAACAGTTCAGTTGAGTGTCAATTACAATGGACCAAGGGTTACTGTTCAAGGTATTGCGCAACGCAAAGGCCCAATAGATCTTGCGTTTGAGAAGAAACTTGCCAACGGTAATTGGACGATAGGCACAAGGGTCACCGATATTGTCAACCGACAAGGTTTTTATTTTATCGTTGATCGCCCTGGTATATACCAGTCAGGTGAATTCAAATGGCTCACGCGCCGAGTCTATATTTCTGCTACTTACAAATTTGGAAAGCTGGAGATTTCGAACAAAGGCAAACAAATGAGTGCCGACGGCGGCGGCGGAGAACTCTAGCTGATTTTAGCCTGAAGTGCTTTGTTCCAGGAAATCCATTCTTTTAATGAAGGCGGTGTATTTTGCTCATTTAATTCGTTTAAATGGCATATTCCTTTTCGCTCTAAATCCTTTAACTCTGTTAAAATGGAGAGCGGGTCAAATTGTTGAGACAATTTTATCTCGCTAGATGCCACATTGGCCTCTGACCAAAAAGTCAATGATTTGCTTAAAATGAGTTGATAAGCTAATAGTATTTCCCATGCATTTTGCGGTGAGGAGCTATTGTAGAGCAGGTGAGCCGCCTTGATTTTTGCTTGTTGAAGCAGGTTGTATTGCGCAACAAGGGTTTGGCCGGCAGCAGAAGGAAGGTCGTTGAGTACCTTCAATTGTTCATATTTGAAAGGGAGCTTTAGTGTTTCTGCGGATTTGGCTAAGTTTTTTAAAGCGCTAATGCATTTTGGAAACAACAAAATTTGATCGAGTTGTCGATAGATTTTTTGTTTGTGTTCGAAAAAAACAAATTCTAATTGCTCAGCGAGGTCCTTGTTTTCATCTAAATCCAAAAGAGCAAGGGCTTCGCTTTGTGTCATTTTTGCTGGTTTTTGCGCATGCGTAAATTGAGCAGCTCTACAATGAGCGCATAGACCAAGGCAAAGTAGATGTAGCCTTTTTGTATATGTTCGCCAAAACCGTCAGCGATAAGCATAACGCCAATAGCAACCAAGAAAGAAAGCGCAAGCATCTTGATGGTTGGCCTTTCATTGATGAATTTACTAATTGGTCCAGAAAATAGCATCATGACAACCATTGAAATCAATACCGAAAGTACAATGATAATCAACGGGTTGCCGTGCGTTTCGTGCGCAATATCGTTGGTCATGCCTATAGCAGAAATAACCGAATCAAAACTGAAAATAAAATCAACTATTACGATTTGGGTAACGGCCGCAGAAAAGGTAGCGCTAGCTTTTGAGCTGGTTTCGTGTGCGGTGCCTTTGACACTTGCGTGCATTTCGCCGACCGATTTATAGATCAAAAACAAACCGCCGATGAGTAACACTAAGCTGTGTGCCGTAAATGAATAACCAGCTAACGAAAAAAGTGGTTCTCGATCGAGGGTCATGATCCAGGAGACCAAACTAAGCATGATAATACGGATCAACAAAGCCAAGCTCAGGCCGATCATTCGAGCACTGCGTTGTTTGTTTTTGGGTAAGTTGTCAGTAATGATTGAAATAAAAATAATGTTATCGATACCCAAAACGATTTCCAGTAAGGTAAGGATAAACAAGTAAGTAAGACCAACAGAGGTGCCTAGAATGGCAAAGTAATCAATCATTGAAGTTATTTTTTGTTTTTTACGAAATTAAAAAAGTCTTGCAGAACAGCTGCGTTTTGTTCTTGATTGGTAGTTATTTCCAAAATTTGTTGGATCGGGTTCATTAAAAAAGCGCTAAGGGTTTTAGACAAGCTCTCTTTTTGATCGAGATAAACCACTTCAAAACCAAATCCTTCTGCAATTTTACCTGGAGATTTTTGATGCGTTGCCTCAAAATATTGACCGCGTAACGGTGAGGTAGCCGGACCTGGTATAATCTGAAAAATCCCCCCACCGTGGTTTTGAATGATGACGATCTTCAAGTTTTTGGGAAACGGTTGGGTCCAGAGTGCGTTGCTGTCGTAAATAAAAGAGGTGTCGCCGCAAATGAGCAAGTGTGCACTTTTTGGAGCGCTGAGAGCGGCTCCTACTGCGGTAGATACAGAGCCGTCGATACCGCTAGTGCCGCGGTTGCTGTGATAAATTACACCTGAGATAGGGTCAAAAAGTTGTGCATAACGAACTACCGAGCTATTGGCTAGGTGAAGTGTGCAAGAACCTTGAATGTTGTCTTGAATGGCGGAAAAGACGTCGTAGTCATAAAGTTGCGCCGGATTGGTTTCAAATAAGGCTTGTTTATCTTTGGCTATATAGTCAATTGCCTTCCATTTGCCTTGGAAATTATTGTTTTGCAATGAAATGTCCGCATTCAAAATTGACTCAAAAAAGAAAACGGGATCAATTGGTAGGCATTGAGTGAGGGTCCCGTATGTGTTCATTTGTGGGAAGTCACTAGCCAGACGCCAATGTACGGCCAAAGAAGTTTGACGCAAATAAGCCTTGATGCGCTTGGAGACAACAGCACCTCCAAGACTAATTAAAACATTGGGGTGAAAGCTGCTATCTGCCGGATCGAAACCATTAAGGCTGCGGTCAATACAGGAATTAAAGAGCTCAGACTGTAGATTGGAAGTATTCTCAACCAAAACCACCACATTGCTAAAGGCAGCAAATTGAGCGAGCACATTTTGAAGTTTGGTATTGGGATCCATTTGCCCCACAAGCACCATGATTTTTTGATCTTGGAGGATTGAAAAATCGGGGAGAGGAACTTCTTGAGTGCGCGTATTTCTGCGCTCAAATTTGAAACGTTGAATTGGCGCCAACCCGTAAAGCGGTTCGTTTAAACCGACATTCAGATGAATAGGACCTTTCCAAGGGGCATAGAGCACATCTAAGAAGGATTGAATTTGATAGGTGTTTTGCGCGTTATATTCAAAAGTATCTTCATCAAAACCAAGATATGCGTGGGCATGGTTTTTAAATACTTCGGCTTGTACAATCGTTTGGCCGTCGCCCTGATTGATCCATTTGGCAGGGCGGTCTGCAGTTAGCGCCAAAAGTGGAATATTTCGGTAATACGCCTCGGCAAGTGCTGGATAGTAATTGAGGCAGGCAGAGCCAGAAGTACAACAGATAGCCACTGGCGTTTGGCTTTCTTGTGCCCATCCAAGAGCAATAAATGCGGCTGCGCGCTCGTCGTGGACTACTAAAGTTTGTATTTCTGGATGCGCATCAAAAGCGATAGCAAAAGAGGCGTTCCGAGAACCTGGCGAAAGCACAACTTTTAGAATATTGTGCTCAGCCATTGCGGCTACCACAAATTGCACCAAAAGTTTATCTGAGCTTTGCATGGCGCAAATTTACGCCAAATCAGAGCAGGCGCAACAAGGTTTGGCTTTTATTTTCAGTTTCTTGCCATTCGTCTTGCGCCCCAGAATCTGGTGTAAAACCACCGCCTACGTAACAATAAAGGAAATCCGAGATGAGCTGACCACAACGTAAATTCACGTATAGTTTTTCAGACCCAATCCGACTGCAACCAATAATACCCGTGTAAAGTTCGCGCTCATGACTTTCAATGGCACTTATGTACTGCTGAGCAACCTTTTTGGGTAAGCCTGCTACTGCAGGAGTAGGGTGTAGGTGCTTGAGTAACAAAGGCAATACTTCGTCTGGCATTTGCCAGGTTAATTCTTGTAAAAGGTGTGTCACGGGGCCAGGGCTGTAAAATTGGATATCTGACACCTGTAATTGTGCACCTGGAATTTGCCGTAATTGCCCTTCGATAAATTCAGTGACCATGGCGTGCTCGTTATACTCTTTAAAACTGAAGTCGCGGTCGTCGCCGGCTGGCTTTGTGCCAGCTAAAGCCATTGTCCTGAAACGAGCGCCTGTTCTTTCCAGTAAAATTTCAGGACTTGCGCCAATCCAGGTTCCAATACTGGTATTGTCGAAGAAATACACAAGTGCATTGGGGTAATGTTCCAAGAGTTTTTCAAAAAGTGCTTCGGGGTCGAGGAGTTCTTTATGTGCTTTCTTGATTCTTGACATCACAATTTTATCGGCAACGCCTCGGTTGAGGTCATTGATGAGTTGTTGCGCTTGCTTTAAGTAGGCCTCTTGATTGATACAAAAAGGCGCTGCTTTGGATACAGGACTTGGTGTAGCTGATGTGGACCAACGATACTTAATGCTTTGATCGAAGTTTGTGACAATAAAATTTTTATTATCAATGCTTGCTGTTGAAATAAAATCACCAGTTAAACAAACGACATCTTGACCTGGAAAGCGATAACGCAGCATGCTATTCGGCTTTAGGTAAAATCATGACGGTGTGTTTGCCATGGCAAATAAGACGTTGGCTGCTGGCTTCGCGCACTTCAATGCTCCAAAGATGGGTAGTCCTACCAGCATGGATCAAACGCGCAGTGGCATGTACTTCACCTTCTTTTACAGCACCGACATGATTGGCCGAGATATCTAATCCGACTGCGTTTTGCATTAGAGGATCAATGAGTAAAACAGATCCCAAAGAACCAACGGTCTCCATGAGTGCAGCGCTAGCACCACCGTGTAACAAGCCCATTGGCTGTCTGGTGCGCTCATTGACTGGCATACTGGCCTTCACAAACTGATCACCAATTTCAAGGTATTGAATACCTAAGGCCTCCATAAGCGTTCCTTGGTTAAGTGCATTGAGTTGATCGAGCGGAACTTGCTTTAATTTCATGTTGCAAATATACGCAAGTGCTTTGCTTGCGCGCTCGTAAATTGTAATTTTGATTCATAGGAATGACAAAATCTATCGATGTTTTTTTAAGCGACGGTTGTGGTCGTTGTAGTAAATTTGGTACAGACGACTGCTCTGTGCGGATGTTTGCACAACAAATAATATGCGTCATTTTAATGAAGCCAAGCAAAGCGCAACCCGTACAGCGCGCATCGAAAAATACAAGCCTTTCATTTTCAGAGGCATCGGCATGGACGAAGCCTGGAAGCTGAAGTAGAAATCAAAAAAAAACTTTAGCTAAAGTTTAAAAACCCCTTGCAGGAACCCGAAGTTTTAGTACTTTTGCCTCGGAAAGTTGGCAGAGTGGTCGATTGCGGCGGTCTTGAAAACCGTTGAACCGAGAGGTTCCGGGGGTTCGAATCCCTCACTTTCCGCCAAGTAAAAAAAGCAACCAATGGGTTGCTTTTTTTTGTATTGATCAATTGGGATGAGAACCCCCCTTCGGGTTCGACCCGACGATCGAAGGGAGGAGAGCACGCGTAGCGTAATTCCTCACTTTCCGCCAAAGAATTAAAAAGCTAGCCATAAGGCTGGCTTTTTTTGTTTTACAAGCGTCAAAAGCTTGCTTTTGTAAGCATTGTAAAGTAAAAAAGTCAAAGTTGCGCAGCAGCTTAGCATTTGAATTCTTTGAAGCCTCCACTCAATAAGGGTTCACGCGCAGCGTAATCCCGCAACAAGGCTTCGTAAGATCGCGCTTGGGACATCAATTCTAAATTCATATTCCAAAGTGAGTTTCATTTGAGTGATTTGCTAAGATTTATGTATTTTCGGTTTCGCAAATGGTTTTCAGTAGCATTCTTTTCTTATTGTACTTTTTGCCCGTATTCTTATTGGTTTACGTGCTCTTGCCGAAAAGCGCTAAAAACGGATGGGCTTTAATAGTCAGCATACTTTTCTATGCTTGGGGAGCTCCTAATTTTTTATATGTGGTATTGGGTACGAGTTTGCTCGATTTCTATCTTGTAAATGCCCTATATAAAACTACGAATCAACGAAATAAGAAGATTTGGCTGAGTATATCACTTTCGCTCAATTTAGGTTTGTTAGCCTATTTCAAGTATGCCAATTTCTTTATTGAAAACGTTAATTCGGTTTTGGCAAGTATTGGAATTAATCAACTTGCATGGACGCAAGTGGCCCTGCCTATAGGCATTTCTTTTTTTACTTTCCAGACGCTGACCTACGCCATCGAGGTTTATCGCAATGAGCATCCGCCGTTTGACCGCCCCACACATTATTTGCTATACAAACTTATATTTCCGCACGCCATTGCCGGCCCAATCATTCGTTTTAAAAGTGTGGCTGCACAGGTTGTTGACCGTAAAGAAACCCCCGACGATCGGCTTTTGGGTTTGTTTCGCTTTGCCATCGGTTTGGCTAAAAAGGTGTTGATAGCCAATGTATTAGCCAAGCAAGCAGATTTATACATGGGCGGCGAGCTGAGTGCACTCAGCTTTGATGAGGCCTGGTTGGGTATCCTAGCTTACACTTTTCAAATCTACTTTGATTTTTCGGGTTATTCCGACATGGCAATTGGCCTTGCGCGCATGATGGGTTTTCGTTTTCCCGAAAACTTCGATTCACCTTACACCGCTCAGAGTATAACTGAGTTTTGGCGTCGTTGGCACATCACGCTCGGTGCGTTCATGCGTGATTTTCTATACATTCCCTTGGGCGGCAACCGCGTGCGTCAAAAATGGCGCTTATATTTCAATTTGTGGTTGGTATTTTTAATTTCCGGGCTCTGGCATGGTGCCTCATGGAACTTTGTTTTGTGGGGTGCTTTCCACGGTATTTTTTTGATTCTAGACCGCTTGTTTTTATTGAAGCTATTAGAAAGAATAGGGAAGGTGCCAGCAGCGTTTTTTACCTTTTTTATTGTGGCCATGGCTTGGGTTCTCTTTCGGATTGAAAACTGGAATGACGCCCTTAATTTCTACAAACAACTAATTGATTATAAAGATTTTAAATTTATAGAATCAAATAATAGCTTTATATTTATTTTTCTAATCGCAATTTTCTTTTCTCTTTTTGGTAGAAGCAAAATTGGCTCAAAAGCTGCAGCTTTTCTAATAGCACAAAATCCTGTTGTTTCTCTTTCAAATGCTGTGCTCATCACGCTTAGCATTATTCTATTATTGTTCTTCAGTATTGTGTTTTTGTCGGCATCCGACCTCAATCCGTTTATTTATTACCGATTCTAATGGAAGCCACCAGAAAAACCGCCATATTCAAAAACAGCTTGTTCGGACTTGTACTTGCTTTGTTGCTGCTGCCTTGGTTGGAGCAAAATGAACATCTTTTTGAGCCTAAACTCTTGGGCGGGGCGCAACCACAGACCGAAAATGTTCCATTTTCTATAGATAAATGGAACTCAGCGGCTTTTCAAGAAGGACAAGAGGCTTACATCAAGGATCATTTTGGCCTGCGGCCATTTATGGTGCGTTTTTACAATGAGGTTTTTGATCGGCTCTTTGGGGAATTTCAAGCCAATGGCGTCGTGCAAGGTAAAGACGGCTATTTATTTGAAGAAAATTATTTGTTGGCGACTAGCGGCCAAGACTATCTTGGTGCGGATTCAATCAATGCGCTTGTTGGGCAACTCGCCTTGGTTCAACAAGATTTACAAAAGAAAGGCAAGCAGCTCATGGTTTGTTTGGCACCGGGTAAGGGCACCTTTTACGCAGACCAAATGCCCGCTGGCTATAAATGGAATGGAAGTACGGGTAGAAATCATCCGGATTTTGTTCGGGCACTACTGCTGGAGCAAATACCGCTATTTGACGTGCAAACTTGGTTTATGCAAATGAAGCCAAATGCGCCTTACCCCTTGTTTCCAAAAACCGGAATTCACTGGAGTAGTTATGGTGAGTATTTAGTGGCGGATTCGCTCATTAGGCACATTGCCAAATTAACGGCTAAACCCTTACCAACCCTTCAGCTTACATCCATAGAACTAGACGAGCAGCCCCGTGATCGCGACGACGATATCGAACTTGGAATGAACTTATTGCGCAACTTACCCGACTTTAAGATGGCTTATCCTCAATTTAAGATTATGCCTGTTCGCGACGCAAAAAAACAGCCCAAAGTGTTGGTAATTGGGGATAGTTTTTTTTATGGAATGTACAACTGGGGCATGATGAATCATGTTTTTATAGGCGGTGAGTTTTGGTACTACAACCACGAGCGATTAGTGCCAAATAAACCCACTACTTACATTGAGGATATGAAGAATTATGCAGCCGAGCTACAGAAGTTTGATGTGGTGGTGCTGTTGCTCACCGAAGCGAATTTTCCTCGTTTTGGCTTTGAAATGATGTCGAGGTATTTGAAAAATTAAGCTTTGGGGATGATTTTGACATTTAGTGCTACCCAGCCTTTTTGACCTTTACTTTTTTCAAAACTGACTTCGTCGCGTTCAGCAATAGGTACTGATAAGTTTGCTGCATGCACAAAGATGTTTTCACCAGATGCTTTGTCTTTGATAAAGCCATAACCTTTTGAATCATTAAAGAAAATGACTGTTCAGGTGTCTGCGGCATCGTCTTCATCGGTTTCTTCGCGGCGTGGAATTCCGATTTCGATACTTTCAGCATCGATTTCTACTCTGGTCGATGGGTCGACAGGCGCGTCTAAAATGCGGCCAAATTCATCTACATAAGCCATCATGCTGTCTAGGCCTCCGCCTCCAGAATTGGCCTTGCGCTCTTCGGAACGCAATAATTTATCTTTTTTCTTTTTTGCTTTGAGTTTTTCTTTTTCCTTTTTTGAGAAGGTTTCTTTGGATTTGGCCATTCTAGGGTTTTAATATGTAAGGATGCCGTTAGAAAGAGTAGGAAGTGTGGGCAACTTACAATTACGATGGCGAAATAGGTTGCAAAGATACAAAAAACTTAGCGACCCTTCATGTTAAACTTACTGATGGCGCTTGGTGGGTTGCCATACCGAGGAGCGAATACCACCAAAAAACTTAAAAAGACCAACGAGCAATGCCACATTCATACTTATGAAATGTATCGGATAACGCAACCAAATGAGTTGCACATTTTGTTTACGGGCCAAATAATCAACCGCAAAAGATATGGGAATCAGCAATAAGAAATAGTAGAGCAATTCATGCAACCAAGTTGCTTGGTTGTGACCAATGATGTGAAAAGACATTGGAAACAAAAAGACAGGTAAAATCCAGCGCAAAACTTTGTGCGAAAAAAAGGTAAATGAAACCCAATTGAATTTGAACAAAAGGCGCCAAAACCGTCGCAGGTTCTGGAAATTACCCGATGAAATACGAATTTTACGTCTGAATTCAATGAGCAAATCATTGGAAACATCTTCAAGTACAACAGCCTCTTTTTGCGTTATGCAACGAAATCCTTTTTCAATACATGTCATATTGATGAAAAAATCATCTACTAAAAAATGTGCTGGAATGGGCTCAAAGCAGGCTTTACGAAATGCGAAACAACCACCGAAAGGTCCCATCATGGCACCCCAGAGTTTGCCTTCTGCCTCTTTTATTTCGACCTCGCCGGCAATGTAGCCCGACTCGGGCATAGAGATGCCAGTATTCTTGAGGCCATAATGTTGCATTCTTGTATCGACAAGTCCAATTTCAGGATCATTGAAAGGTGCTTGTAAATAAGTTAATGTTTCTTGCGTGAAAAGCACATTAGCGTCTGTAAGTACAATGAGATCGTACTTAGCCTTTGGCACCAAGGCATTAACAATTTGTATTTTTCCTTGTCTTTGCTCGAACTCATATACAGTACAACTTGAAAACTTGTGCTGGTATTCTTTTGCGATAATAGCACTGAAATCAGTGCTGTTGTCAATGCCAATCAGGAGTTCAATTTGTTGTTGCGGGTAAGTGCAATTAAGGATGGAATCTAGCTTTTCACGAAGCACCTTTTCTTCGTTGTGGGCTGCAATCACAATACTCAATGAAGGAACTACAGCAGTTGGTGGATAACTGGTCAAATTGCGCTTTTTTTTCAACATTGCTTTTAAAAGCACAGGGTAGAGAACGTAGCTGTAAACTAAAAAAACGACCCCTACTTTAAAATAGAACGGAAAACCCATGCGGCAATATTAGCGATTATTTTGGAGTTCATCGAGCACCGACTGTAGTTGTTTGCGTACTTGTATTGTTTCAAAATGGTTTTTAAAGTACTGTTTGAAATAAGCCGAACGCGCTTCTAGGTGCTGAGGGTACTGAAGAAGTTGAAGTAGGTCTTGTTTAAAATAATTTTCATTGGTTTTAATCAGATCTGTATCTAATTGAGGTAAACCATCAGCAGATTTACGACTCAGCACTATAGGCGCCCCTACACTCATGGCTTCAAGTATTTTCATTTTGACACCAGAACCAGATTGCAAACAACCTACAAAGATGCCATTTTCGGCGATGAATTTTTTGGCGTCAGGCACAAAGCCATGCACAAACACGCCAGGGCGCAACCAGTGCTTGAATTGTTCTGCGTCTTTTCCGGCTATGTGAAATTCTAGTGTCGGATGTTTGGCTTGAAGTTCGGCGAATACGCGGTCCAAAAACCAGTTCACGGCCTCGATGTTCGGATACCAATTGAAAGCACCCAAAAAACACATTTTCATAGGTTTGCAATTGCTTTGGTTGGTGGTTTGGTCAATGGAGGCTGGTAAATACTTACACGCGGTAAGGGTTTGCGCCTCAATTTGATGTAAATCAGTATGAGAGATCGTGAGGATCAAATCTAAGGCGCCTTGGTCTTCGCTCCAAATGCTACGTTCTGCCCATTTGAGTGCATAAGCCAATTGGTGTAGGTACCATTTTTTAAGTAGATTTTTGGTATTGCTAGCGAGGTCTTTCCAAATTTGATGTTCGATATTGTGCGCCCTGTATATAAATTGCGCTTTTGAAAAATTGCGCAATGGCGCAGCGTAAACTGCAGCAAATAGACTTTCAAATAAAACAAAGTCATAAGTTGTAACGCTTAATTCTTTTTGGAGTGCAGCGAGCACTTTTGCGTCTTTAAAGCGCACCAAATTATAAGATTCCTGCCGAAGCAGGGCAAAAAGTGCTCCTGAAATTCGGACCCGCGTATCAATTTGTTGCGCGCTGAGTTCTAGCTTGGGGTGTTTAGGAAAGGCTTCTTTTTGAAAAGGATGCTTGTACGTACTAAGTGTATGATAAGTGACTTGACTTACCTTTTCCAAAGCTAATAAATCTGTTAACAAGCGCGACATAGCTAAACAGCCTCCATCAGCAATTGGATAAGGTGGTTTGTGACTAAGTATGAGGATTTTCAAGCGGCTTAATTTAAATTGATTGGGCTTTTTTGGTAAGATAGATGGCAACTGGGGTGAAAAGTAAGCCAGCCATCCACATCCCAACAAAAGGTGTAATAGAGTTGGTATCTGCAAGGTTGTCACCTACAGAATTGACGATAAAATAGAGTAAGAAAATGATTGCTGCAATGACTACCGGTGCACCAAAGCCACCTTTTTTGATTAGCGCCCCCAATGGTGCACCGACAAAGAACAAAACGATGATCGCATAGGTCAAGGCAAATTTGCGGTGAAATTCAATCCAATATAAATCGGTTTCGCGTTCTAGCGTTTGTAGAAATTGTCCTTGATTTTCTAATTGTTGTTGATTGCGTCTAATTTTTGACAGGGCCAAATTGATGGCCAACTGTTGATCAGCTGCTGAAAGCGCTCTGAATTCAATAGGGTTTATGAGCGCCACTTCATTTTGCAAACCAGGATCATTTTCGATTCGTTTGGTTAGCGAGTCATTTAAGCTCAAAAAACCCAGTTTATTTTGTTGAACAAAGCGCGTGCTGAGTGTGTTTTTCTTGTTATCAATAGAATCAATGGCATCATTGATCTGAAAAACATTGAGCATTTCATATTTATCAGTAAATAGATCCTCTTTGGACCTATTTAAATCAAGTCCTCCAAGGTCAAGCTTGTAAACACCCTGATTAAAATGCGAAATCCGAGAAGGTCGATTAGAAGGGTTAGTCCATGTTTTATTCGGTAAATACATTGGGTTTTGGATATCCAATTCTTCGAGAATACTGCCGCTTTTGAGATTTAAAAAGATATAGCGACCATTTTCTGATTTATATACATTGGCTTCTTTAGCGCGTACGGTGCGCAGTTGTGTTGGCAAGGTGTAATCGTGTATTGTAACGCCCATGCATTTATTGCCGTTTAGGGAATCAATTTTAATTGCATAGCCTTCAAAGTGTTTGGAATAGATTCCAGGGGTTAAAATCGTCGATATTTTCTTGTTCTGTATGTCAAAAATGAGTGTGTGCCATTTGAGATTAGCGGCAGGAATCACGTAGTTGGCAAAGAAAAAGGTGGCCGTCGCAATAAGAAAGACAATTATTATGAGCGGTCGCATGATGCGTAAAAGTGAAAAACCACTCGCTTTGAGCGCAGTAAGTTCGTTGTGTTCGGAAAGGTTTCCAAAAGCCATTAAGGAAGACAGTAAAATGGCCAGCGGCAAGGCAAGTGGGACAATGCCCGCAGAAACGTAAACGAGCAATTCTAAAATAACCCAAACGCTGAGTCCTTTGCCCATGAGGTCATCGATGTAGACCCAAAAAAATTGCAAAATGAGCATGAACATCGAGATGAGCAGCGTCACGATAAAAGGTCCAGTGAAGGACTTGAGGCTAAACAGAACAAGACGTTTCAAACGGGTAATTTGAGGCAAATTTAAGCAATTAAGCCATATGATGGCGAGGCGCAAAGTACCACTCAGCCACCGATAATTCGCTTGAGGTCAGAGATGGCTTGGTGCCAGAGTGCTTGGCTGCTTTCGGTATCAGAAGAATCTGCAAAATCGGTAATATGTAAGATGACGGAATTGGTCATGGGGTCCACGACATAAGATAACTCAAAATAGGTGTCGAGGCCGTCATCTTCGTCAGCTAGCCATTGAAAGCGGATTTTGTTGTTGAGTTTAAATTGGAGTAACCTTGCTACTTCGGCATTGCCGTCCCATTCAAAGGTGTAGAGATCGTCATGGACCCGAACGTCATCGGCAAACCAGTCGGCAAGACCATCTGGGGTACTAATGAGCTTTTCGAGAACGCGTGGAGAGGTTTTAAGTAGAATCTCTAACTTGTATTTTTCTTTCATTGACCCCGGGATTTATTGTTACTTTTGTCAATCATTAAATATACATAAAATTCACTAATGTCAACTCAAAATCAATTGGAAAAGGTAGGAAATCAGTTTTTTAAATACCGAGGTCAAATTCCATTGATCTTTTTTGTTGCCGCTTTTGGACTCATGCATGTTTTTCCTGAGCCAACCAATTGGCTAAATGATACACGTTTATTGTTGGCACTGGGTTTGGTCATACTTGGGCACCTGATCAGGACGCTTGCCGTCGGCAAACGCGCTGCCCATACTTCAGGTAGAAACCGCGACGAACAAGTTGCTGAAGCGCTCAATTCTACAGGCATCTATTCGATGGTGCGTCATCCGCTTTATTTAGGAAATATAACCACTTATATGGGCTGGGCTGTCTTTACCGGCATCAATTGGTTGGTGCCTGTATTTTTGATTTTTTTTGTGGCTTACTATCGACTTATTATATACGCGGAAGAACAATTCCTGACACGTAAATTTGGCCAAAACTACCTCGACTGGAAAAAAAAAACACCACTATTATTACCAGCTTTCTGGAAATATAAACCCAACACGCAGCCATTTTCCATCAAGGTTGTGCTTGAAAACGAATATTCTGGTTGGGCAGCCTCCATGACAACTGCATGGGTACTTCTTGCATTTCAGCTCTACGTCATGCAAAGCTTGTTTGCAGGTCAGAATATGTTGTTTTTGCTTTATATGGCAGTATTTATCGTTGTATTTGGTTTGGGAATGCGCTACCTCAAAAAGAAAACCAATGTGTTCAAAGTCAATTGAGTTGACGCCTGTAAATTACTGAGCTAAATCGAATAGTTGCCGTTGTTGAAGACTGCGTCCAAGCGTAAGTTCGTCGGCATATTGTAACTCTGAGCCCACAGCAATTCCTCTTGAAATGCGGGTCACCACCAACTCGAAGTTTTTGATTTTCTTATAAATGTAGAAATTCGTGGTGTCACCCTCCATAGTTGGGCTAAGTGCCAAAATAATTTCCTTAGGCTTGTTGGTTTCTATCCTTGTGGGAAGTGTTGCCAAATTTAAGTCTTGCGGACCAATGCCATCCATCGGCGAAATAAGACCACCTAACACATGATATAAGCCGTTGAAGGCACTTGTGGCCTCAATAGCCATGACATCGCGGATATCTTCTACGACGCAAATGAGTTGCGTATCGCGTTTTGGATTACTACAAATCTGACAAATAGGTACATCTGAAATATTTCCGCAGTTTTGACAATGCAAGACTTTGTCTTTGAGCGCACTTAGTGCCTGAACAAAATCGTCGATTTCTAGTTCTTTTCTTTTGAGCAAATCAAGTGCGAGTCTGAGGGCAGTTCGTCTGCCAATACCAGGTAAACTGGCTAGTTGATCAACAGCTTGCTCGAGGTGAACGGACGGAATTTGCATGCCGTAAATTTAACTAAATTTGCAGTATGGCAATCAAAGAGCTCAATATCCGCAATAAGCGCGCGCGCTTTGAGTTTCATCTCGAAGAAGTGTTTGAAGCTGGTATTGTTTTGACCGGAACCGAAATCAAAAGTATCAGAAACGGTAAAGCCTCTATATTAGAAGCTTACGGGCTTTATGAGAAAGGGGAGTTGTGGTTGCGCAATATGCATATTACCGAGTACGAAAACGGTTCTTTTTACAATCACAAACCACGTGCAGACCGCAAGCTTTTACTCAATCGCAAAGAGATTTTACGCATCGAGAAATTCCTTAAAATCAAGGGGCACACATTAGTACCACTCAAATTGTTTCTCTCAGAAAAAGGTTGGGTAAAGATTCAAATAGCGTGTGCTATAGGTAAAAAGCTCCATGACAAACGCCAAGACCTTAAAGAAAAAGATGACAAACGCGAAATGGATCGAATGCTCAAGCGCTAAGGTCTATAGCTTCAGCCATCTCATTTTTAGTCCTTGATGACCGGATAACCCGGATACTTCTTTTTGTCAAATACAAACTTGGTATCATCGATTTCCGGGTTGGCAGTAAATTTAGTCACGATATAGGTCATGACGGTACCGTCTTTGGCCTTCATGCTGGCCTTTAGAAGTTCGTTGTCTGTTTTGGATATATACAGGACAATGGTGTGGTATTCCGCTTTTGATGGAACCTTAGGATATAAATTAATCACGTGTACAGGTTCTCCGTTGAGTTTGTCTTCGTGGTCGTATTTGTTTTTGAATCCGGTTTCCCATATCGTCATGAGGCGTTTTGGATTGATTGATTCTTCGTCGTCGGCGCTTGCATCTGACTCGTAAACAGAGCGTTCATCTTTAACGATGGTCCAGGTTTTTACACCATTACAGATCATGGTGTTGTCTCCGTAAGAAGCGTAAAATTTATTTCCTTTTACCCAGCCTTTCCCGATTTCGCTTTCGTTGGTGCCTGTGTTGCTATTTTTAACACTTGCATTGAATTCGATATAGAAAGACTTCATGCCTTTCATTTTAGTAGAAAGTTTGTCGAGTACCCCTTGTGCTTTGGCGTCTTGGGCCATAGCTTGGGTCGAGAACAAGGTAACGAATAGGAAAAGTAAAATGCGCATAAAATTGAATTTCGTTGCAAATATCACAAATTATGCCAAATCAGCGAAATCTTCGTGGGCAGTTTGCATTATTCTACCACGATGAGCGTGTGATTTGAAATCAAGGAGGTGCTATGCAGTTGAAGTAAGTAGGTGCCGGCTTTGATTTCTTGCGGTAAATAAATTTTTTCATCCGTAGTATAGCGCACGATTTCTTTTCCTTTCATGTCTATGAGTCTCGCCAATACAATGCCCGAGCCTGAAAAATTGATCAAACTACCTGGGCAAACTGGATTGGGAAATATATTTCTTTGTGTTTCACTTGTTTGAGACAAACCTGCCATTGATCCGATATTGATGTTGTCAAGATACAGGCAATTACCCCAATCGCCGATATTTCTGAAGGCTATTTGAAGGTTTCCTACATTTGCAAATGCACTGAGGTCAACGGAGTCAGTGCGCCATTGGGCAGCAGATGGGGTAAAAAAGCTTTGGAAATCTGGAGAAGTAGCTAGGTTTTCACCGCCTTTAAAATACAACACTTGTTCGGTTAAAAAACAATCTGTAGATACTACAACTTGAAGTGAATCTGAGTAACCGCCGCCCCAACGTGCATACGCAACATCGAAATATAAATTCGGTTGAATGCTCAAAGCACTGGTTTCGATAGGCATAATCAAGTCGTCAAAGCTTCCTTGCGAATCAATGTCGTAGTTATTGAAAAAAGTAGCCTGACTGGAGTTGCCGTAACCACCGGCAGTTGTAGATAAAGTCCATGTGCCATTGCCGTTATGGTCTTTAACTGACCAACCTTGTGGTAAAAATGCTTGCTGGAAATCTTCTTGAATACCGGTTAAAAACGAATAAAAGTCCAAGTTGACATACAAAGAATCGGTATCCGTTTGACCGTTTGCATCTGTGATTTGAAGAATCGCTAAATGCTGACCTGCACTTTGAAACAACACTGCTGGGTTTCTAAGTGAAGAGGTGCTCGGGCTACCTGTAGGAAAAGTCCATTGCCAAGTGGCATTTTGATGATTGATAAAAGAATAATCGTCAAAATAGAAAGAGTCTATAGCGCAAATTGCAGTTTGTTGGAGTTTATCAACGGTGATGCGCGCTAGAATTTGCGTTGGATTTTCTACAAGATTACTTTCGTAGATACCCTTGCCATAGGTTGCTAAACGAATTTTGTTGTCGCGGTAGAAAGGCTTCAGGATATTGCCATTTGTAAAAAGCGGCAAGCCATTATTCTCTACAGTGAAATTCGTTTGATTGTTGCGGTAGTAAACGGCTTTGTTGGTGGCAACATAAATTCCACCATCGGTTCCAGTGATATACACCAAAGATTGAATAGACTCATTGTTGAGCAAACTACTTGTTAAGTTTTCCCATGATCCGCCACCACTGTTGGTTCTAAATACCTTAAAACCATTTGCGCCACTTGGATACGCCAACCATAATTCTTGTGCATTTTGCGGATTGAGCGCGAGGAGCATGCGGCTTGAGTTACCACTGGGAGTGGTTAATTGCGTCCAAGAAAGGCCTGCATCCGAACTCTTCCAAAGCTTGCCAATATTACCACTTGCTGCGCGCTGGTTCAGGTAGATAATTTGTGGGTTATCGGATGCAATTTCGATGTAATTTATTTTTTCATTTGGATTGGAACCAAACGTTTGAACGATTTCAAAACTGGCCCCCATGTCGTTGGTACGGTATAATTTATTTTCAAAACCTGTGTATGCAATGCTATAACAATTCGGATGAAAAACCAATTCTGTTGACTCGGCGGCCCAATAGCTTTCATTTGGGTTCAGGCCGAAAGATGCATTTTGAATGGCGCCATCTAGGGTAGCTGGAATACGCTTTCCATCTATATCTGAATAGTAAGTGAGTTTGTTGTCGCCGGGGTTTACATAACCAGTAGGGGCCTCTCCGCCACCTAATTCCAAGAAATTCCCCGAACCGTAATTTTCGTGATAAGCTAAATTTCCATTGTGATACAAACCGCCAACCAAAACATCTTCGTTCCATCCGTTGTCAAAACCCCAGTAATCAGAACCATGAACCCCCGACATATAAAAATCAGGTTGTGTGCTTACAAAATCACTGCTATAATAGATACCGCCGTCTGTGGTAACCCATGTGTTGTTTCCAATAACCCGAAAATCTTGGTTATCTACATGTAAGTTTAGTGGCCCACCTACATAACCAGATACAGAAGAAAAACTTGTTGCACCGTCTGTGCTTCTATAGAGATTGAGCCCTCCAATAAGTAGTTCATTTGCATTGTTTGGGTTGGCCACAATTGCACAATTGTAAAATCCTTGATGGTAATTCCAAGTCGGTGTGCCCATTGCCAAATTAGGGTGAGCGGAAGTGTATGGACCTCCAATGGGGCCATTTGGTAAAATCCAAGACGCGCCGCTATTGTTGCTTCGGTATAATCCGATATAGCCGTAGTCGTTGGGTTTTGAATCGCCAATGAGGTATGCATAAACGCGCTCTGGATCCGCGGTGCTCACAGCCAATCTGCCGCCACCATCTATTCTTGCAGGATCTGTGGAGGTGTACCAACCAGCATCCTGAAGGGTCCAAGTTAAACCTGCATCGGTAGAAACAAAGAACTCACAGCGGATGAGTGTAGGATTGTTTTTCAAAAGATATAAGGTTTGTGTTGTACCTGGCTTGGGTTTGATATCGTAGCTACGATTGGTAAAAAGTTGGGTCCATGATGCGCCGGCGTTTGTACTTCTGAAAAGTCCTTTTTCAGTAGCTGCCAAAATGATATTTGGATCGGAAGGTAAAATGTAAATCTCATTGACATTAAGGCCAGTTGATGGCATGGTATTGGTCCAATTCAGGCCACCATCGGTACTCAAGAAAAGTCCTTTGTTGCCACCTGCAAAAACAATATTGGCATTGTTGGGGTGCACTTCAATGGCTGAAACACCTGATCCAAAATCGACGTCTTTTGAGCTCAATAACCAATTAAGGCCGCCGTTTGTACTTTTGTAAACTTCTCCGGGCTCGGTTCCACAATAACATATATTTGGTTGCCCCAAGCATTGGTCAAAACTATATATATTGGTTTGCCCGGACCCCTGAGTCAGACCTTGTTGGTAATTGGTAATAGGTCCTAAAACCGCCCAGTTTGTTGTTTTATTGGCTAGTTCTTGTTTTTTGAGGTACTGTTGATCGTTCTGTTTAATGGTGTTTGGATCCGGATAAACGATGAAACCGGCATCATTCACAAAATACTGGTTGAAGCGAATCCAGCGCTTATAGTATTGGGTATGGTAATTCTTTTCAAACGTGTTTGAGCGGTAATAATCTTGATAAGCGTTTTGAACGGCGAATACATTCGGGTGCTCACTGTACATAAGTTGTGCCCATGTCGGCAAAATTGCAATTTCATTTGAAGATGGCTTTTGCATTAACTGTGCAAACGTCTGAGCGTACATTAAAAAACAGGCCACAAAAAAGAAGGAGTAGACTTTGTTCATAGTAGGATATTATGACTCCAATTTACAATAATTTATCCAATAAACCGCTTTTTGAATGTGGGGCTTGGCATGATGCAGCTGTCATTTTTGCCAAACCATTTATAACGGTTTCGGGCAATAAATTCATAAAAAACATCTCGTAAAAAGCGAGGAACTATCCATGCAAGCTGCGAGTAGTGCAGTGCGCCAAATAAATCACGGTAGATCCATAAAACAGCTGTGCTTTTTTGGTGCCAAACGCCAAAACGTCGGTATAAAATACTTTCGCCTTTAGCCACTTTTAGCCCTTTCTGTTCAATATGAGAAGGAAGACCTTGGTAGCTACTGAAAATAAAATGGGCCCTAGTGTCTTTTTTCAGAACGAACTGAATAAAACGGTTACACAGCAGGCATTGACCGTCATAAACAATGAGTTTTTGTGTTGACAAGCTTATTTTTTATCAGGAATACGAAGCAATTTTGCATCCTGTACTTTTTCTTTGAGTAAAGCGATGGCGAGTACTTCCGTCATTTTATCCACATAGTTGATTTTCAGGCCCTTCAAGTAGACAGGTGCGATTTCATCAACATCTTGTTTGTTTTTGCTACACAAAATTAGCTCGGTTATTCCAGCGCGTTTGGCCGCCAAAATTTTCTCTTTGATGCCCCCAACCGGCAATACATCACCTCTGAGGGTTATTTCTCCTGTCATTGCGAGGTTTTTCTTGACTTTTCTTTGGGTAAACAAGGAAGCCAAAGCGGTCAGCATTGTGATGCCTGCGCTCGGGCCGTCTTTAGGTGTAGCGCCTTCCGGAACATGCACATGAACATTGTAGTTTTCAATTATGGCCGCCTCGAGATCGATGAGCTCGTGGTGGCTTTTGAGGTATTCGAGTGCAATAATAGCAGATTCTTTCATGACGTCACCTAAGTTACCAGTAAGCGACAACTTCCCGTTTCCTTTGGACAGAAGACTTTCTATAAAAAGGATGTCACCGCCAGCTGCCGTCCAAGCCAAACCGGTCACCACGCCTGCGACATCATTGTTGTCGTATTTTGTGCGCGTTCGACCTGCACCAAGGAAGCTGAATAAATCGGCTGCGCTCAGTTGCGGTTCAAAAGTTTCTTCCATGGCTATTTGACGGGCGCGGTTGCGCACCAATTTGGCTACAATTTTGTCGAGGCCACGAACACCTGATTCAAATGTGTAAGACTCAATAATTTGCTGCCAAAGTTTATTATCGAGGAGGATATCGTTATTGGTGATGCCGTGGGCCGCTATTTGCTTGGGTAGTAAATGTCTTTTGGCTATTTCGATTTTTTCTTCTAAGGTATATCCGTTGACTTCAATGATTTCCATTCTGTCCAGCAAAGGCCCTTGTATGCTTTGCAAATTATTGGCTGTGGCAATAAAAAGTACCTTGGAGAGGTCAAACTCTGTTTCGACGTAATTGTCATAGAAATTGCCGTTTTGCTCAGGGTCTAGAACCTCCAATAGAGCAGAGGATGGGTCGCCGTGATTGCTGCGCCCGAGTTTATCAATTTCATCTAACACAAAAACAGGATTCGCCGTTTCGGTTTTTTTCAGGTTTTGCATAATGCGGCCTGGCATGGCGCCGATGTAGGTTTTGCGATGCCCGCGAATTTCGGCTTCATCGTGTAGACCACCCAAAGACATGCGTACATATTTGCGCCCGAGTGCTTCAGCAATAGATTTACCTAAGGAAGTTTTACCCACCCCCGGAGGACCATAAAAACAGAGGATAGGTGCTTTCATGTTGCCTTTCAGCTTGAGAACGGCCAAGTATTCCAAAATACGTTCTTTTACTTTTTCAAGGCCAAAGTGGTCGCGTTCTAAGATAGGCCTGGCGATGTGAAGGTCTAGTTTGTCTTTGCTGTAGACATTCCAAGGAAGGTCCAATAATAAATCGAGGTAATTAAGTTGCACGGTGTATTCGGCCCCTTGCGGGTTCATTCGTTGCAATTTTTCGAGCTCTTTTTGAAAGAGTTTTGCCACGCGCTCGTCCCATTTTTTGTGTTGGGCGCGCTTTTCAAGTTCGCGGGCATCCTGAATCTGAGGGTTGTCTCCTAGTTCGTCTTGAATGGTGCGCATTTGTTGATGCAAAAAGTACTCTCGTTGTTGTTTGTCGAGGTCTTTGCGCACTTTATTTTGAATTTCATTGCGCATTTCCAAGAGCTGCGCCTCTGCGGTAAGGTGCTCCAAAACGAGCATAACACGCTTTTTAATGTCCATTTCTTCCAACATAGATTGCTTTTTAGCGACATCCGCGTTCATATTTGACGAAATGAAATTGACCAAAAAGCTTGGGCTATCAATATTGCCAATAGCAAATTGCGCCTCTGAAGGAATATTTGGACTTTCTCTAATAATTTGTAAAGCGAGGTCTTTTATGGTGTTAAACATGACCTCGAGCTCTTTGTTTGAGCTATCTACGGGCACTTCTGTGAGGATGCGAACCTTGGCTCTAAGGTAAGGTTCAGTTTGGGTTGCCTCAAGCATTTCAAAGCGACGCTTACCCTGAATAATAACTGTAGAGCTGCCATCTGGCATCTTGAGCATGCGGATGATTTGGGCCACGGTACCTATTGGATGAAGGTCATCGAAAAGAGGCGACTCCACTTCTTGGTTTTTTTGTGAGACCACACCAATAATTTTATTACCCCGGTTGGCCTCTTGAATCAGTTTGATCGATTTATCGCGACCTACCGTTATCGGAATGACAACGCCTGGAAATAGCACGTTGTTTCGCAAGGGCAAAATTGGTAATTCTTCAGGATATTCCTGCTGATTCATGTGGGCCTCTTCTTCAGCGGTGATTAGCGGAATGAATTCTGCATCGGCATCGTAGCCAGATAAACCAAAAAGTCCTTGGTCAAAAATGTTGTTCATTGGTAAAATTATTTCGCGCTACATTGGTCAAGATGTGTGCCAAAACGACATCTACTGCTAAAAAGTCAGTTATTGGCTAAATGATCAAAAATTTGGGCGTCTAGTTCGGTAAATTCTTGGTTTCTTCTTGCCATCATGGCAGCCGCAGCTGCTTTTGCTTTTTGTAATTCAAATAAAACTTTTTGCCCGTCTGACAGCCATTGGAAAGAACCAATGACTTTTTCGGGAAAACCACTGCAGAGAATATTGCTACTGACTCCAACAACACTAGCGGTGTTGAATTGTACATTAATGGCCGTTTTGCTGTGGTCTCCCATGGTGAGCCCCATAAATAATTCACTGGTTTGAACTTGGGCTCGCGTTTCATAAGAATAGGTGCTTACCTTTCCGTAGTTGTTCTTTAGGTTGGAGCAGTTGGTGTCTGCACCTAAATTGCACCATTCACCAATAAGCGCATTGCCGATAAATCCGTCGTGTCCTTTGTTGGTATGTCCCTGAAAAATAGAGTTGCTTACTTCACCACCAATTCGGCATTCGGGCCCGATGGTGGTGGCGCCATAAATTTTGGCACCCATCTTAATAACGGCGCCATCCAAAATAGCCAGAGGCCCCCTGAGCATACTGCCTTCCATTATTTCTACATTCTTACCAACATAGATAGGGCCTGTGCTTGTATTGAGTGTAGCACCTTCAATTCGAGCACCCTCTGAAATAAAAAGTTCTGATGCAGCGCCGATTAATAGGTTTGAAGCGGAGAGCGTTTGTGATTTTTTCGCTTTTGTGTATAATTCAAAATCGCGACGCGATACAATATCATTCTTCAAAAATAAATCCCAGCGGTTTTCCAAGACGAGTAATTCCGAAGCGGTGTATTCCAGAAGGTTAGATCCACTGCCGTTTTGAGCCAAACGGATTCCTTTATAAGCCAATGCTTCATTTGGGCCTAATTGTTGGACAGCCAATGCTAGTTGTGGATTTGGAATGATCTGTGCGTTGATCCAAAGTCCGTCAATTGCTTTGAATTTAGCCTGAAGGTAGTTTTCTGTTTGATAACCAATTTTTGCGTTAGGCAAAAGATGCTTCCACCTTTCCGCATTGGTGAATAGACCACAACGCAACTCAGCCAAAGGACGTGTGAGCGTGAGTGGCGCAAAGCGCAAGTGTAGTTGGTTATCAGAGAGCAGAATATTCATTAGGTTGGTGTTTGGTGGAAACAAAGCTACTCAAGAAGAGCAAAAGAAAAGTGAGTAAGCCGTTAATCAAAAGCATTTCGTTGCCAAATTGATAGCCTTTCCATATGAGATCGGCGTTTTTACTGAGCCAATAACAGCAGAGCGGGGCAGCGAGTACAATGAATGGGATGGCTTTGGACGCGGGCTGTTTATTGGTCAAAATGCCAAAGGTAAATAAACCGAGCAAAGGCCCATAAGTATAGCCGGCAATTAAGAAAATTAAATTAACAATGCTTTTATCGTTGTACCATTTAAACAAAAAGACCAGCAGCGTAAACAATAAGGCGAAACAAAGGTGCACGATTTTTTTGATGCGCATGCGCTCGGATTCGGGGAGGTCTTTGCGCTCAAAACCGATGATGTCCAGGCAAAATGAAGCTGTTAAGGCTGTAATTGCGCCATCCACGGATGGGAACAACGCGGAAATAAGGCCAATGATGAAAATAATAAAGACACCACTCGGCAAATAGGTCTGGATGATTTTTGCGAAGAGGTCGTCAGGCGCAATTTCGAGGCCGTTTTGAATGGCAAAATAACTTAAAATACTACCTAATACTAGAAACAAAGCGTTGACAATAAGTAAAGTAAAACTGAAAACCACCATGTTTTTTTGCGCGTCTTTTAGTGTTTTAACGCTGATGTTTTTTTGCATCATTTCTTGATCAAGACCGGTCATGGCAATAGTGATGAAAGCGCCGCCGATGAAATGTTTCCAAAAATAATCTGCTTTAGACGGATTCCATACAGTCAGTTGGGTAAGATGTTGCTTTTCTAAAGACTGCCAAAGTTGTCCCCAAGACAAATCTAATTTTTGCTGCAATGAGATAATACACACCACAAGTGCCAGCAACATAAAGAAGGTTTGTAAGGTGTCGGTCCAGACGATTGTTTTAACACCACCTTTGAGCGTGTAGGCTAAAATCATAAGGACGATCAATAGGGTTGAGTGCCAAAATTGCAAGCCAATAGGTTCAAAAACAAAAATTTGCAAGACATTGATAACTAGGTATAAACGCACTGTAGCGCCGAGAGTACGAGATAAAATAAAATAACCCGCACCCCATTTATAAGCATTTAAGCCCAAACGCAACTCGAGGTATCGATAGATTGAACTGAGATTGTGCTTGTAATAAAGCGGTAAAAGCACAAATGCGACTACAAAATAGCCAGCAAAAAATCCCAGAACCAATTGGTAATAGTGCCATGCACTTATGCTAACTGCGCCTGGTACTGAAACAAAAGTAACGCCTGATAGCGAAGTGCCGATCATGCCAAAGGCCACTAAAAACCAAGGGCTTTTTTTGTCGCCGGTAAAAAAACTATGGCTACTGGCGTTCTTAGAGCTAAAGTATGCGATGGCTAAGAGCAGTATAAAATAGAACAACAGGATAAGTGGCAATAGGACTTGATTCATAAGGTAAAAATAAGCTAAAGCACTATATTTGCCTCAAAAAAAATACGTATGGAACTCATTTTTGTAGTCATTTCATTTCTAATTGCGCTTTTAGCCATTGTAGCGGTGGTATATTTATTTGTTAAGCGCCAGCACGATGCGAGTCTTATAGGTTTGCAAACAGAATTAAGTACCCAGCGTCAAAACTATTTTTTACCGAGTAAACTAGAGGCCTATCAACGTTGTATATTATTACTAGACCGCATTGCACCTGCAAATTTAACCTTGCGTACCTTGCAGGTAACGCAAAATGCACGCACCCAACAGACGCTTTTAATTAAAACAGTCCGAGACGAATTCGAACACAACATTGCACAGCAGTTGTTTATTTCTCCTACGGGTTGGCAAATGCTAGTGCAGGCTAAAGAGGAAGTAATCCGCGTAATCAATATTGCGGCAAATACATTAGATGCAGATGCAAGTGCCACTGAATTGGCGGCAAAAATTTTAGAAATAGCTGCGCAAGTAACACCTTTTCCGACAGAGATTTGCCGAGCTTATTTGCAAGAAGAATTTCAAAGATTTAGCGCTTAATGAAGCCTTTTATGAACCTTTTTTGAATTTTTCATTCAACATTGCAACCAGCATCGGCAATAGAGAGAGACCTATAATGCCAAAGATAACGGTTTCAAAATTTTGCCTCACAATAGGTAAGTTCCCGAAAAAGAAACCGAGCAGGATGAGGCCAAGAACCCAGCAAATACCGCCAATAATATTGTATTTGAGGAAAATTGGATAACGCATGTTTGCCAAGCCTGCCGTAAATGGTGCAAAGGTGCGCACAATAGGCACAAAGCGCGCAATGATGATTGTTTTGGAGCCGTGCTTTTCGAAAAAAGATTGTGTTTGTGCAAGGTGCTTGTCTTTAAGTAATTGATAGCGGCCTATTTTCATTTTGGCCAATTGCTGTCCATATTTATGACCTATCCAAAAGTTGAGTGCATCACCTAAAATTGCTGCTGCTATCAGTAAAGCCAGCACGACAAATAAATTCAACTGGGCTAATTCATTTTCAATTTGAACACCTGCACAAAAAGATCCTGCTGCAAAAAGCAAAGAGTCTCCCGGCAAGAAGGGCATGACAACCAAGCCTGTTTCTACAAAAACGATTAAAAATAAAATGGCATAAACCCACAAGCCATAATCCTGAATGAGCAGTAATAAATAATTATCAATATGAAGAATAAAATCGATCATGTTGTGCATGGTGCTCATTTACTGACAAGTGATTTGAGGTGCATTTTGGGAAATCAAGGCATTGATACCGCCATCCAAAACACAAATATTCGTCGCGTTGAATTCAGTTTCAATAAAGTTAGCAAGCGCTTCTGCACGCTTTCCAGACTGACACATTAAAATGATTTGCTCGTAAGAATGGAGCGAAGGATATTTTGCTGCGAATGAGGCCATCGGAATCGCCAAGCAATCAATTTTGCAATTAAGCAGTTCATAGGGCTCACGGATATCGACAAGCAAACATTGAGTAGATTCTTGGAGCGCTATTAGAGCAGCCTCTGGACTGAGTATTTTCATTATTGAGCGTATTTTAAGCAAAGATAAAAGACTTGGTCAAAAGCATTCGATTTTTTGACTTTGCTTTTTGGCATTTATTCGAAGTTTGAAATCTTTGTGATTGACAATGTGAATTTTAATATTGGGTAAGAAAAAATGATAAGTACCTGGCATGATTTGCTGGTATGTGAGTTGGCAATTTTGCCCGATTTGCAGCGCTTCTAGAAAAAACGCCACTTTTTTCTTTGGTTGAATCCCTATGGCCAAAGCGCGGTTACCACATTTGTATAAAATTAGTTTTTCATGATTTAAATAAAATACCCTTTCATTGTAAAAAAGCATTTGTTTCTGGAGTGACATCCATAGTAAACAAAATAAAAACCCGGATTTCAGCCAGTATGTTCGGATCGTAAATAAATTGTAAAACCAAAAATAAGTCAGCAACCAAAACAGCGCCACCCACCAAAATGGCACCTCAATTCCTTTTGCAAGCGCTCCGGGCGCCTCGCTAAAAATGCGCATGATCCAAAGCATGAGTTCTATGGCGTATTGCAGTAGTTTAGCGCTCAGTGTATCGATTATCGGGAGGTATTGTAAAACTGGAAAGAACATGCCGACAATTAAAATAAGACTTGAAAGGCTCATCAAGAGCAGATTAGCAATTTGGGCGTAGTTGGGGTAAACATGAAAATGATACAAACTGAGCGGTAGGGTGGTGAGTGTTGCAGCGAGCCCGAGCGCAGTTCCCGTCCATAAAGATTGCAGCCAAGCCCAACGAAAAGTGCACCATGCTAAAATAAGGTCGTAATATAAGTAGATGCCGAGCATTGCTAAATAGGAAAGCTGAAAACCAAGATCGTATAAATAACTAGGGTCAAAAACTAACAAACAAAATGCGGAGAAAAATAGTCCCGATAAATTACCCATTTGTCTTCCAGAAAACTGACTAAACAATAACACGCTGTACATGAAAACACTCCGCAGCACCGAAGCCGACATTCCGGTTAAAAAAGCATAATACCATATGACGAACAACACCAATAGTAAGGCTTGCTTCCTACTGATCCAGTTCGCTAATAAACCCAGTAATTTGAGAAGGGCTATAATTAAAAGTCCAATATGCATTCCTGAAACAGCCAAAATATGCATCGAGCCTGTGGCCAGAAAATAAGTCCGCAATCGATTGTCGATTCCGTCTCGTTCCCCTAAAATGAGTGCTCTTCCAACAGCCTCAGCATCGGCATGCATTCCTTTTTTGAATAATGTTGAAAGTTGTTGCCTAAAGCCAAATAATTTTTCAGACCATGAATGCTTTTGCGGGCTTTTGATTGCGATTATTTGGTTTTGGGCAACAAACGCACGGTGTCCAATTCCCTGCAACTCGTAAAAGCGTTCTTGGTCAAAAGCCCCAGGGTAGCTTTCGTTTTGTATTCGTTGGGGAAGACAACGCAAAAGGTAATAGCCACGAGCTTGCAATTTTTCTTCTGTACGCACATAACAAAGTAGGGGTAGTGTTATTTTTTGCTTGTCTTGCGTGAAATAAAAAACACCTTTACATTTTTTAAGCTCCCCTTTAGGGTCTATTTCTTTGATTTCAAATACCCCATTTATTTCTTGTTGAAACCGCAAAGCTTTCAATACGCAGAAATCATGCTGATTGAAGAACTGACAAAAAAAACCGAGGGCCAAAAACGACATGTAGACACCTATTTGCCTGGTCTGTTGAGGGAACAAGAAAAGAAGGCCCAGCGAACTTAAAAAGGAGCAAAAATACAGAGTGGTATCCGTAAAATTACGGTAGTCTGCAAGATAAATGCCAGTCATAAACGGCAATAAAAGCAGAAAGATATGCCATTGCTGCTTGGCCGCAATGACTTCGGGTGTAGGTTGCATAGACAGGTCTTATAGGTAGAATTTTCCTGCCTTAAATTTGATTTTTTCAGTAAGTAAATGGGGTCGAATGAGCACTTCTAAATCACTTTTTGCACATTCAAAGTGGTTTTGTAATTCTTGTAGGCTTTTGGGCTCATTGAGAAAATGAAGAAGATTTGTCAGGTTGAGCAAAGCACTTTTACAGACATCACACTGTCCACAAGGATTGCTGTTTTGTCCAAAGTAATTAATGAGTTGCTGTGCCCTGCAGATAGAAACTTTGCAATAGTTTAGCATGGCATCTAGCTTTTGTTGGGTCGCTTGTTTTCTTTCTAGGTAGATACTTGGTTTGAGTTGGAAGTAGGACTCGGGCAGACGCTCTTGATTGAAGTACAATTGTGGGAGTGTGCTTTTCATTTTGAGTTCGATGATTCCGTTTTTTTGCATAAACTGCAGTTGCTCATAAAAACGCGCTTCAGTGGTTTTTAGTCTCTGAATGAGTTTGTGTTCGTGAAGCACAATCATATGTTCAAAGATGCCAGGATAGCTTCGTACAAGGGTGGTGCAAAGTTGGTAATATGCCTCATTTTGAACCTGAAAGTTATAAAGTACCTCGTTATTGACAATAAAATGCAAACGCGTAGGTTGATAAAAGCCATCTGACAGGGTAAGATTGCCATTTTGCTCTAATAATTTGAGTGCATAATAGACTTCGTTTTCAGGAAGTTCAAAAGTGCGGCAAAAGTGTTTTAGATCGAAGTCATAGCTCTCATCTTTGCCAGCACCCACGGCTATTTTTAGGTAATTACAAACAGCTCTGTATACAAAAGTGACGCGCTCCGAACTGGGAAAAGTTAGGTCTATTTGCCGCTGCATTTTTTGAAAATCCTGAGGACCATACAACAATAAAGCATAGGCGTCTTGGCCATCGCGGCCGCCCCGACCAGCTTCCTGAAAGTAAGCTTCTGGGGAGGTAGGTATTTCGTAGTGCAACACAAAACGTACGTCGGGTTTGTCAATACCCATACCAAAAGCATTGGTTGCAACCATGATTTGCGTGTGATTATTAAGCCAACTATTTAAAGAAGTACGCCGTTGTTCTGCATTGAGGCCACCGTGGTAAATTCCAACGCGCACCCCATTGTTGTGTAAAACAAGTGCTATTTCTTTGACTGATTTCCTGGTCTGGCAGTACACAATTCCAGTTCCGTTTTCGCGTTTGCATATAGCTACAATTTCTTCAGGTTTTTGCTCTACCTGCTGTACGCGATAACGTAAATTTGGCCGCGTAAAATCTCCTTCTAATAGCAGCGCAGTTGGCATGCCCATTTGCTTCAGAATATCCTGCTGAACTGCTTTGGTGGCAGTAGCTGTAAGTGCCAAAAAAGGAATGTCAGGTTGAATTTTCCGCAATTTTTCAATTTGACGAAAAGCTGGCCTAAAATCGTGTCCCCATTCCGAAATACAATGGGCTTCATCAATGACGAGTAAAGAAATTTTCATCCGTTTGAAGCGCTCGATAAATAGTGCGGATTGGATGCGTTCTGGCGATGTATAAAGAAAATCCAAGCCACCGAAGCGTGCGTTGTCAAGAATTTGATCTATTTCTCTGTAACTGAGCCCGCTCGTAATGGCTTTTGCGCGCAAACCGCGTTTTTGCAGGTTTTCCACTTGATCTTGCATGAGTGCAATTAAAGGTGAAATCACCAGGCAAAGTCCTTCGCGTTGGAGGCCAGGTACTTGAAAACAAATAGATTTTCCGCCTCCTGTTGGTAATAAGGCGAGTGCATCTTTTCCTTCTAGCGCTGCTTTTACTATTGGCACTTGACTTGGCCTAAAAGCGGCAAAGCCCCAATGTTTTTGGAGCAAGCTAAGGGCTTGGTCGAAATCATGCATATGACAAAGTTAAGGATTGCTTTTAATAAGGTCAATAAGTTGTGTGCTCGGCGATTTAGTGGTATATTCGCGCATCAATTAACGCTTATGTCTGGAGTTTCAGTACAATTTCCCGTTACCCACAACACCAAAAGCAATCTAGCCAATGTCGATTGGGACAATCTGCCATTTGGAAAAATCTTTGCTGACCACATGTTCGTCATGGAATACGCAAATGGTGCCTGGAAGCAAGGAGAAATATTGCCTTTTGGTCCAATAGCTATGCATCCAGCAATGTCTGCCATTCACTATGGTCAGTCTATTTTTGAAGGTATGAAAGCGTATCGTAATCAATCTGACGAAGTTGTCTTGTTTAGACCCGAGCTCAATGCACGTCGTTTTACCGAGTCCGCTGCGCGCATGTGCATGCCTGAACTGCCAGAAGAAATTTTTTTAGAAGCCGTCAAACAGCTTGTTGCACTAGATGCAGCTTGGGTTACCAATAAACCCGGCTACGCCCTTTATATCCGTCCATTCATGTTTGCCACTGACGAATTTGTCGGTATCAAACCTTCAGACACTTACAAATTTGTCATCATTAGTTCGCCAGTAGGTGCATATTACGCGGAGCCCGTTCGCGTTAAAATTGAAGAGCATTACACCCGTGCTGCTGTAGGCGGAGTTGGCCGAGCTAAAGCTGCAGGCAACTACGGTGCATCGTTATTTCCTGCCAAGCAAGCCCAACAACAAGGTTTTCATCAGTTGGTTTGGACCGACGCAAAAACCCACACGTTTATTGAAGAATCTGGCACCATGAACATCATGTTTGTGATCAATAATACGCTCATTACGCCTTCCGAAGATTCCGATACCATTTTAAGAGGAACTACCAAGCGGACTGTCCTGGAATTAGCCGCCTCTTGGGGTATTCCAATTGAAGAACGCCCGGTTACAGTAGAAGAAATTATAACCGCCGCTAAAAACGGCACGCTGCAAGAAGCTTTTGGTGCGGGTACTGCTGCAACTATTGCTCCGATCGCAATTATTGGTTACCGAGATGAAAAAATCGAATTGCCAGCATTAGAAACCAGAGAGATGTCCTTGAAAATCAAGACTTTTCTACACGAAGTCAAATCTGGCGCCATTGAAGACACCCACCACTGGGTTCAAAAAGTTTGTTGATTTGTGAAAAAAACGCAAACGACGCATCTTTGGAGTATGCGCCATTTTTGCTTGTTTCTTTTGTTTTTTGGCTCCTTTTTAACAGAAGCCCAAAACCTACTATTGACTTTCAAAGACAATAAAACCAACGAACCCATCCCAAATGTTCAGTGTTTATTAATCCTCAAGAACGATACGCTCAGGGATTTTAGCAACCAAAATGGCAACATAGCTTTTAATTTGAAAGAATTGGAGCAAGCAACCCAAGTCGCCTTTTCTTTTGCGCACCCCATTTATCAAGAAGGTCAAAAGCAGCTTTTTTTTGACCCAAAAAAAGACACCAATCAGTTCACTTATTTTCTCAAACCTACGCGCATACAAGAAACACCTGGCATTACTGTAAAACCCAATCAGCCAGATACCGTATTTGCCTCTAAAAACTACAATGTAGCTGACTTTGAGTTGGGTGAAAGTGGTGAACTTTTTTTGTTGACCTACGAGAAAAATCTGCTCAAAGATGCACAATTGCAATGCATTTGGAAAGACACCACTCTTTTTTTACAGCAGATACCGCAAAGGTCCGTTGGACTTAAACGCGATTTTCGTGGAAATGTGCATGTTGAAACGGAGCAACAAATGTATGGCATCAAGCGGGCAGATTCTACGCTCATTTTAGGAACCATCCCCAAGGATTACTACTATAAATACATCGCGCCAATTGTCGATACGAGTTTAACCCGTCAGTTTTATTCAAGTTATATCGATATTTACCCCGCCTTCGAATACGGCGCCGTAGATCTTTTGGACTCCAGTTACAAAGCCATATTACATATTCAAGATGACCTCATGATGGAACTTTACCGTTCTGAGTACAAATGGGTCGATGTTAGGACCAAACTCTGGGCTAAAAACTTAGAAAACCAAACTGGAATTGATGCTGAAATTTACGTAGGCGCCAATATTTTTACACAGTCTTTGTATTATGAACCTGTTTACGCGCCTATGTTTTTGGTGAAAGATACCATCTACATTTTTGATTACCCCAAAGACATGCTTCGCATTTATTCTTTAGATGGGAAGCTACTCAAGTCAGTTCCTATTTTTCATCATTACCACGCCAAACAAACGGGCTTTCGAAAGAATTTACAACAAGACCGACAAACGGGGTGTATTTATGCCGTGTTCGAGCAGGAGGGTTACACCTATGTTAGCCAGATTGATTTAACAACTGGTAAAATGATAGGTAAAGTCAAACTTGCCTTTCGTTATGTAGAAAAAGTTCGGATACATGATAATGCGGCCTACTTTATTTACCGACCTTTTGAATCCACACAAAGGAAATTTCTCTACAAGCAAAAACTTCCCAATAAGGAGCTTAAGGATGTAGAATAACCTGAATTGAAACAGGCAAATGATCGGAATAACCTCCAAGGTATTTTGGGCCGGCATACGTTCTATTTGGTACTGTTTGGCCTTTGTATTCTGTCAATAAAAAAGGAAAGCTTTGGATACTACCGCTTTCTTTTTGAATTTGAAATTTGCCGACAAAAGAATTTCCGGAAACCATCATGTGATCCAGTACCTCCCATTCATTCTTGTAGTTGTAAGACCCGCCAAACGCACCACTGGCTTTGGTTATGAGTGGTGTAAGTTTTTGCGCAACCAACTGAGGGCCAGCATCTGAAGGGTGATCATTTAAATCTCCCATAAAGATGATCTTGGCTTTGGGTTCGTTTTTTTGAATGGAATCTATGAATTGTGTAGCCATCTGAGCTGCTTTGAGCCTCCTTGGTGCGCTTTCATTTGTGCCACCTCTGCGACTCGGCCAATGATTGACCAGCACATAAATGATTTCTTTTTTGTATTTGAATTTGGCCCAAACGATGTCTCGGGTGCTTGGAATGGTGTCACCGGGTAGGGTAAATCGGATATTATCCGAGGATTTAAGTTGAAGTAAATCTTGCCGATAGAGCAAGCCTACGTCGATGCCGCGTGCATCTGGACTTTCGTAATGAACAATGCCATAGCGTTTATCTGAACCAACCAAATCAATGAGCACAGCTTTGTTTTCAATTTCACAAACACCCATGATGAGCGGCATTTGCAGTTCGGTCATGACCTGACGAATATGTTGAATTTTAGCGTTGTATTTTTCGGTATTCCAATTGCTGGCAGCACCGGGCAAAAACTCAGCGTCATCGTTTGGCCCGTCTATGGTATCAAATAAGTTTTCTACGTTATAAAAGGCAACTGTTTGTATTTGTTGAGCAGTGGTACTTACACTGAAGAATATAAATAAAAGGAAAAGTTGGTGTTTGAACAGTGTTTGTAAGTACTTCATTGTCGCGAGTTAGCAAGTAATCTATCAAATTTATTTCACATTCTTGAACTGAATGTGATATTCAAAAATCTTTTCTATTTTTTCTATTTTTTTAAGCAGCGCTACCAACTGCCGCCAGAGCCGCCGCCGCCAAAGCTACCACCTCCAAAACCGCCAAAGCCGCCTCCAGATGAACCGCCACCAAAACCTCCGCTGTAGCCACCAAAATAAAAGAAGCCAGGCCCGCGACCTCGACCACCAAAAGTAGTGCCACCGCCACCGCGTTTGATCAATAAATAAAGCACGAGCAAGACGACAATCAGTGCAAAGATACCTCCGATTTTATCGTATTGATGAATGCCGTCACGGTAGCTTTTTTCGTTGATTTCTCCTTTGGCCAATCCAAATAGCACATCTAGGGCTTGGTTGATGCCTGCAGCATAATTGCCTTCTTTGAATTTTGGGAGTATCTCGTGTTGCACGATGTCATGACAAGCAAGGTCGGTGATGGCGGCCTCAAGTCCGCGTCCGGGCGCTAGAAAAACCTTACGTCCTCCTAACTCCTCGTTGGGCTTAATCAAAAATACGACGCCATTGTTTTTGTCTGCTTTTCCGACTCCCCATTGTTCACCGAGTTCGGTGGCGTAATGCCAAGGTTCGTCGTAGTTGATGTCATCGACAATGACGATGGTGATTTCGTTGCTGGTTTCTTGCTCAAATCGATCGAGTCTTTCTTCGATTTGCGCCATTTGGTCAGCACTCAGAATGGATAATTGGGAGTAATTATTTAGAAAGCGAGGAGGGGATAGCGGTGCGGGATATTGCCCGTAGAGTTGAAGGCTTAAAAAGCTTGCGAAGAAGAAAAATAGTAGTGCTTTTTTCATCCGAAACTGATGTCGTTAGAGAGTTCGTTTTGGTCGTTAGTCAATGGCGGAAAAAATTCGGCGAGCTTTTGACCAGCGTGTGTAATTCCTTCGCACAAACCCTCGGCAATTTGCTTTTCTTTAAAATGGATAAGCATGCGGTCTCGAACGCTATTCCAGAAGTTTGTAGGCACTTTGGCGTCTATACCGGTGTCTCCGATGATGGCAAATTTTTGATCTTGAAATGCGAGATAAATCAGGACGCCATTGCGTTGCGCAGTTTGCTGCATGCCCAATTGATGAAAAACTTCAATTGCGCGTGCGACGGGTTCCTTAGAACAGGAGGCTTCGAGGTGCACGCGCAACTCGCCGCTGGTAGCCCGTTCAGCAGCAGCGATACAAGCCAATACTTTTTGTTGTTGAGCGGCGTCGAGCATTAAAATTTCACCTTTGGTGCGTTCTCCGAGCCAGCTGCTGCCACGAATCCTTCTTTTCTCGGGAATTCTTCACCATTTAAGAAAAAGCGCGCAAAAAAGCCACGGATATGGGTATTGTATTCTTTTACAGCTGAATTGTAGTTGTCGCGCTCTGTTTTGATGCGGTTTTCAGTGCCTTCTAGTTGGCTTTGGAACTGACTGAAATTTTCGGTAGATCTAATTTGTGGATACGCTTCGTAGGCCAAATTGATGGCAGTGTTGATTTTGCGCCCCATGAGCTCGAGGTCTTGTGGTGTTTTGGCGCCAACAATTCCAGCACGCGCTTGTGTAACTTGTGTGAGGATGTCTTTTTCATTTGCGGCCGCTCCTTTTACAGTTTCTAAAAGGTTTGGAATGAGGTCTGCACGTCGCTGGTAAGCTGATTGTACATTGGCAAATTTTTCATCTAGACCCTCTTGTAAGCCCACGGCTTTGTTATACATATTGTAGTAGCCTAAGAAAAGGAATAAGAGTAGGGCGCCTATGGCAGCCAATACGACATAAATTGGTTTCATTTTTAAGATATTAATTGTTTGTTGTGCGATATGCAAATTATGTTCCAAGTTACAAAAATGACACAATGGCAGTTTGCGTACCTTGTTTTTTTTTTTTTTTTTTCTTCTTTTCTTTCTTGTTGAAAACTTTTGTTTATTAATTAATCATTTTATTGTTTAATTATTAATCAATATTATTAATTTTACAGCACCAACCAATCGAACTTTTATTGTTTCACTCTTTAACTGACAGTACCTATGGCTACGCGTCGTTCGATTGTTCATATGGACCTCGACACCTTTTTTGTTTCCTGTGAGCGCCTGCTAGACAGCCGCCTCAACCACAAACCCTTGCTCATTGGCGGCACCAGCGAAAGGGGAGTGGTGGCCTCTTGTAGTTACGAGGCCCGTCGTTTTGGCGTGCGCTCTGGTATGTCTATGAAAATGGCCAAAGAACGCTGTCCAGAAGCCATTTGCATCAAGGGCAACACCCAAACCTACAGCAAGTTCTCTAGAATGGTGACCGACATCGTCAAAGAGGCTTCGCCTGTCTATGAAAAAATGTCCATCGATGAATTTTACATTGACTTCACCGGAATGGACCGCTTCTTTGGCATCTGGACCTACGCTTCTGAACTGCGCCACCGCATTATCAAAGAAACCGGTTTGCCTATTTCTTTTGGCTTATCCGAAAACAAAACAGTTTCTAAAGTGGCCACCGGAGAGGCGAAACCCAATAATCAGCTTCATATCAACTATGGTACTGAAAAAGACTTTTTGGCACCCCTTTCCGTTCAGAAAATCCCGATGGTAGGGCCCAAAACTTACCAAACACTTTGCAGCTTAGGCGTTAAAAAAATCGGTACCCTGCAGGCATTGCCACTCGAGCTTGTGGAGCAAGCTCTCGGTGAAAACGGTCGACATATTTGGTCCAAGGCCCAAGGCATAGACCGTAGCCCTGTAGAACCCTACAACGAGCGCAAATCTATTTCCAACGAGCGCACCTTTCATCAAGACACCACCGACATCGCTAAACTCAGTGGCATTTTGGCTGCCATGGCAGAAAACCTCGCTTTTCAGCTCAGGCGGGCCGGAAAACTAGCCGGTACCGTCACTGTTAAGGTGCGCTATGCAGACTTCCAAACCCAAACCCTCCAACAACAAATCCCTTATACGTCCGCAGACCACGAACTCCTGCCATTGGTACAAGAACTTTTTAAGCGGCTTTACCAACGGCGCGTTTTAGTGCGCCTCATCGGTGTGCGTTTCAGTTCTTTGGTCGGTGGTGCGCACCAACTCCAACTTTTTGACCAAGACCTTTCTTACCCTGCACTTTACAAAGCGCTCGATCACATCCGAGAACGCTACGGAGACCGCGCCATTCTGCGGGCTGCAGGCCTAGAAGCGCGCAGCATTGGCCACTACAACCCTTTTGACGGTGAGCCACCTATCTTGCTTGCCAATCGTAGCGTCTAAAATCAAATTAAGGGCTACAAATGCGCGCACACTCTTGTTTTAGCCTAGGCTACGGTATTCTCAAGCCCGAAGAATTGGTTGCTTGGGCCGTTGAAAACGGGCTGCAACAACTCTTGCTCACCGACATCAACCACACCGGTTCTGGTTTGGCATTTGTGCGCGCAGCTCAAAACCACGGTCTTAAATCTTTACTTGGTGTTGAGCTGCGCAACGGCTTTGTGCAAATAGCCACCATTATTGCGCGAAACAACACCGGTTTCCAAGAACTCAATGCTTATTTAACAGCACACTTGCTTGGCGCAAAGCCCTTTATTTTGCCGCTGCCTGCCTTTGAAAACTGTTGGATTTGGTATCCGCTGCAGCAGCACCCGAGTACGCTAAGCTCCCATGAATTTATTGCGGTGCAGCCCGGTCAAATCATTCAATGGCTACGCCGGCAGCAACCTTTTGAACACCACAAATATGTCGCTGATATTCCCATGAGTTTCAGGCATAAACGCGATCACAACACCCATCGCTTGTTGCGCGCCATTACCAACAATTGTTTGCTCTCCAAGTTACCGCAACAAGAACAAGCGCCGCCCACCGAAAAGTTTCTCACTGCGCAGCAGTGCTCGGTTGCTTTTGGGGCGGCGCCCGAGTTACTTGCCAACACCCAAGCTTTACTTGCGCAATGTTATATTCAGTTTGATTTCGGAGAAGCTGCAACACCCCAACAACCCCAACACTTATTTGGCTCCAAAGCCGCAGACCAACAACGCCTCAAGGAACTTTGTGCCGAAGGCCTCAGCTACCGCTACCACACCATCACCGATGAAATCATTGCGCGCATCGAAATGGAGATCGACGTCATTACCGAAAAAGACTATCTATCTTATTTTTTAATTACCCATGACTTCACTTCTTATGCAAGAAGCAAAGGGTATTTTTATGTAGGGCGGGGTAGTGGGGCCAACAGCATTGTGGCGTATCTCTTGCGCATTACCGACGTCGATCCGCTAGAACTCGACCTCTATTTTGAGCGCTTCATCAATCTATATCGCAAAAACCCACCAGATTTCGACATCGATTTCTCTTGGAAAGACCGCGACGACGTCGTTCGGTATCTCTTTGAACGCTACCCCAATGCAGCATGGCTTTGCACCTACAGTACTTTTCAGTACCGCGCTTGTATCCATGAACTCAGCAAAGTTTTTGGTTTACCAGCAGGTGTTAGTAAGACGCTCAGTAGAGGAAAAGGAAGTTTGGCAGAGTTTTCTGAATTGGGTGCACTCGTTTTGCGCTACGCCAAATACATAGAAGGCTTGCCTTCGCACCTGAGTGTGCACGCTGGCGGAATTGTCATTAGTGAAAAGCCCCTAAGTACCTTTGCTGCCTGTTTTTTACCGCCCAAAGGCTATCCCTGCACGCAGTTTTCTATGCTAGAAGCCGAAGACGTCGGGCTCTATAAATTCGATGTCTTAAGCCAGCGCGGGCTTGGTAAAATTGCCGAAGCACTGCAACTCATTGCGCAAAGCAACTCAAAAGAAGAACTTCAAGATATCCACAACATCCAAGTACTAAAACAAGACCCGAAAATAGCGCTGTTTTTACGCAAGGGTTGGGCCCTCGGGTGCTTCTACGTGGAGTCACCCGCCATGCGCATGCTGCTGATCAAATTGCAAGTAGACAACTACCTTGCATTAGTAGCAGCTAGTTCTATTATCAGGCCCGGTGTTTCGCAGTCCGGCATGATGCGCGAATACATCTTGCGCCACCGAGATGTGCAAAAGCGCCAAGAAGTACACCCACTATTACTTGCCATTATGCCAGACACCTACGGCGTTATGGTGTATCAAGAAGATGTCATCAAAGTAGCTCATTATTTGGCTGGCCTAAGTTTAGCCGAAGCCGATGTCTTGCGGCGCGGTATGTCGGGCAAATTTCGCTCGCGTAGCGAGTTTCTACAAGTGAAAAACCGCTTTCTAGAAGCCTGCGCAGCGCGCGGCCACAACCCTTCGTTTTCGGCCGACATTTGGCGTCAAATAGAAAGTTTTGCAGGTTACGCCTTTTCAAAAGGGCACTCTGCTTCTTATGCAGTAGAGAGCTATCAAAGCCTTTATCTTAAAGCGCATTTTCCGCTTGCTTATCTCACGGCTTGTATCAATAATTTTGGAGGCTACTACCGCACCGAAATCTACGTACATGAAGCACGTCGTTTTGGTGCTCAAATAGAAGCGCCTTGCATTAACGAGGGCGCCTATCAATGCATATTAAGAGACACACGCCTCATTCTTGGTTTCAATCTTGTTTCAGGTATTGAAGCGCTACTCATCGAAAAAATCGTCGCAGAGCGCACGCAAAATGGGCGCTTCTCTGATCTTGAAAATCTTTTCAGAAGAATCTTCATTCCCCTTGAACAACTCAGTATTTTGATCCGAATAGGCGCACTGCGTTGTTTTGAACAATCCCGAAAAGCCCTCTTATGGCAAGCTCATTTTTACCACCGGCAATACCATAACAAGACACCTAAAGCCGAACTTTTTGAAATCAAACGTAAAAAACACCCACTTCCCTTACTTGAAGAGCACCCCTTAGAAATTGTTTTCGAACAATTTGAACTTCTTGGTTTTCCACTTTGCGATCCTTTTTCGCTCTTGGCTAAGCCCTTGCCAAGCACTTATATTTTAGCCAAAGATTTTCCGAAATACAGCAAGCAACAAATTCAAACCTTTGGTTATTTAGTGAGCATTAAACAAACCAAAACGAGTAAAGGCGAAACCATGTCTTTTGGCACCTTCCTCGATCCAAGCGGTGATTTTATAGACACCGTCCATTTTCCTGAAATCGCCACCAACTTCCCATTCTACGGGAAAGGAATTTACCATATCCGCGGTAAAATCACAGAAGAATACACGTATTTCACCTTAGAAGTAAGCTACCAAGAAAAACTTCCTTTTGCAGAAGATGTCAGATTAGCAATAAGACCTTAAAATTTCAGCGCTTTGCTCGGGGGTCATATCTCGTTGTGCTTCAGCTAACAATTCATATCCTACCTGAAATTTTTTAACACTTGCGGAGCGCAATAAAGGAGGGTAAAAATGCATATGAATAGTCCATTCAGGGTGAGCTTTGCCATCGCAAGGTGCCTGATGAAACCCTGCAGAATAAGGAAAACTTACGTTAAAAACAGCATCATATGCTTTCGTTAGTTTAGAAAGTGCAGTAGCGAGGTCATTGATAGAGGCCGCATTTAATTCCGATAAATCCTTTGCGGAAAATTTTGGCAGAATCAGTGTTTCAAAGGGCCAAACAGCCCAAAAAGGAACTAAAACAACAAAGTGGTCATTTTGGTAAATCACACGCTCCATGAGCTCAAGTTCTTCTCGTAAATAAGCTTCCAATAAAGGCTCTTGGTGAATTTGGAAATAACGCTGCAAATGGGCTTGGGTTCTGGAAACCAGAGTTGGTAGACCTTCTTGCGCCCAAATTTGACCATGCGGATGCGGGTTGCTACAACCCATCATAGCTCCTTTATTTTCAAAAATTTGAACGTAATCAATAAATGAGATAGCAGCTAATTCTTCAAATTGAGTTTTCCATGTTCGAATAACGTTAATTAGCGCCTCATCAGAGAGGTCGGCCATGGTGAGGTCATGCCGTGGAGAATAACAAACAACCCGATTGATACCAAGCGCACTTTGGGTATTAAAAAAAGAATTGCCAGAAGGAGCCATTAAGTCGTCTGGACCCGAATTGGTGTCAAGAGCAGGGAAATCATTGTCAAAAACAAAACAAGCTTGATAATTAGGGTTCAATTCACCTACTGACCTTTGATTGCCAGGACACAAATAACAATTTGGGTCGTGCGCTAAGCGTTGAGCAATTGCTGCATTCTCTTGTTGGCCCAGCCAGGGACGCAGGTTGCGTTGTGGCGAAACCAACACCCATTCATCAAGTAAAGGATTGTAACGACGGTGGGGTTTATTGTGTAGCTTCAAATCAATCATTTATTACAATATGAACGCCCTCTGCAATACGAACTGGATGACAACTCGCTTCGCTGCCAAATTTTAAAGAATAATTAGTCAAAAGCTCTGTAAGCTCTTTATTAGGGATGAAATTATTTTTTGCCAAAACCAACAAACAGCCCCCAAAACCCCCGCCCATCATGCGGGCGCCTAGAATTTCAGGTTTCTCTATCAGCTCTGCTTGCAGAAAATCAATTTCAGCGCAGCTCACTTCGTATAAATCACGCAGGCCTTCGTGTGTTGCATTGAGCAGCATACCAAGTTCTAAGTAAGCTTCCATTGGTGACACTGAATTCTTTACCTTCTCTGAAATTTCGAGCGCCAAAGCCTGAAACTTTGCCACACGCGCAATTTCATCAATAACATAGCGCAAGCGTTTTTGGGCACTTAAGTCTAAATGTGAAAATAACAGAGCGAGCTGTTTTTCGTTGATGGCTCGCCAACTTTCTAAAGATCCAAAAACTTCTCTTGCTTTGCCCCATGCAGCCTCGAGCTGAGCACGTCTTTCATTATATGCCGACTCTGCAAGATTATGCTTGACTTTTGAATCAAGTAGAAACAATTGAACGCCATTTAGGGGTAGCGTAAAGGTGGTGATTTTTTGATCTAAGCAATCAAAGGCAATCAGTTCGTTTTGCTTTCCAAATAACGAAGCCACTTGATCCATTAGGCCGCATTTAACACCTGCATACTGGTGTTCTGTTTGTTGAGCGATTAGCGCTAATTCAAAACGTGTTTTACCCAAATTAAAGCACTCGTTCAAGCCAAATACCAAACCACAACACAAAGCAGCGGAAGACGAAAGCCCCGCGCCAATTGGAATGGTACTTTTGAAACGAATATGTAAACCGTCTAGAGAAAAACGAGAGATAGAAGACGAATTAGGATCAAAAGGAATCTTCGTGAAGAAATAATCTTCAAATAAAAGCAAGAAAACTCCTTTGACATAAGACCTCCAACCATTGGTTTGTAACTCGTTTAGCTCAGCAAACTCAAAATGCCAACTTTCATTTAAATCAAGTGCTTCGATGCGGATAGAGGGGGAGGTAGTTTGTTCAAAATCAAACTCAAAATGGCGGTCAATGGCTGCCGGTAAAACAATACCATGGTTGTAGTCGAGGTGTTCACCGATAAGATTGATGCGTCCTGGAGCGCAAATTTGGAGCTTTTTCATGGCTTCCAAGTTACTTGATGGTAAAGGCCTAAAGCTGTGCAAGCCACTTTAACATCGACGGGAGTTTGAGGTGTCTCGGTGCGCAAAAGTGCACTTGCAATGCCGGCTTCTACTTGCTGAATAGCCGGGCTCATGAGCCCAGCATCTTGGGCTTGCACGCTGAAAGTCACTTTGAAATCGTTTGTAGGAACAACTGTACCATTGGCATCTAGTAGTTTTGCTCTTACAAAGATCAAATCGGCTTTTGCCGTATCAATGCCTGTTTGTAAGAGATCTAATTCCAGAACAATTTTAACAGGTTTTTGCAGTGTTTGAATCGAGGAGCTTTGAAGTACTTTTTGTTTGTTATCCAGACCGATAGCCGTCAGTTTACCGGGATTGAATTGCTTGATTTCAAATAGAAAAGGAGGGTTATCAAGTGCAGATGAAGCCACGTTTCTTAGGGCCTGTTTTTTAGCAATAAGAATGTCATTTACGTATAAAGCAACTTGCGGACAATTTGAAAAAACAGTCACGGTGGTTGGCGAAAGCTCAGTCCAATTGTTGGCAATTTGGACAAAGGGTTTTTGAGTGACCTCTAGCAATTGACTCTTGTAAAAGCCAACCGCATATTTGGGCAAGCGCGTGATGTCATAAATGCCAGAAGCCTCAAGATCAGGGCTGTAACCGCGGTTGTAGTCAAAACAAACCCAATTGGCTTCGCCGATAATATTGGCGCCTTTGCGGTTCGAATTACTGGCTTCCTGAAAATTAAAAGCTTGTTGCAAAAGCGCTTGCTCCGAGGCGCTTCTTAGGTGCCGTGAATTTCTTTGCGAAGGCGTTAAATCTGCAAATTGGGTTTGGTTGAAGCCAGCATTTTGCGCATAGTACTCCCAGTCGCCGTATTCAGCTATCAACATGGCTTTAGCCTTTGGTTGGTAACCCGCCCAATAATTGGGTGCCTTCGCATGTTGGCGCGCCGGAATAAAAACATCGTAACTAGGATGATCGATCCAACCTGCCGTAAATCCATTATTTCCGAGTTGTTCTTTTGCTATTTGATTCATTTCAAGCATGAAAGTTTCGCTCATTTCGGTTTCATTGAGTGAATTTTCCCAAAAAATGACGCTAGGGTTGTTGCGATCTCTTAAAATCAAGGTCCGCAGGTCATTTTTGCAACGTAGCTCAAAAGGTGCGGGACCGAAAAATTGCCAGCCGGCAATTGCGTCCATCACAATAATACCAAGTTCATCACAAGCTTCATAAAAAGCAGGGGCTTGCGGATAATGCGAAAGCCTCACAAAGTTGAAACCTGCATCTTTGATGAGCTGCGCATCGCGTTTTTGCGCGTTATCTGGTACGGCATAGCCCACATACGGATACTCCTGATGGCGATTGGTACCGCTTAAAAAAAGCTTTTCTCCATTGAGGTAAAAACCATCTGACCTCAGTTCGGGCTTGCGAATACCAACTTTGAGCTGTTTTTTGGCAAGGGTATCGCCGGCGTAAATCACTTGGATTGTTAAATCATAAAGATTAGGTTTGGTAGGCGACCACAATTTGGGTGTACTCATTTTTAATGACCCTTTATAAACAATGGTATTGGTTGAATCGACGAATTGCTCATTAGAGAGTTGAATGACGGTTTCTCCGAGTTTTGCCTCTACTTGAAGGGGTAAAATGATCCAGTCAGGGTCAAATTTCAAGTCAAAATCCAACTTAATTTCAGCAATTTGGGCATTTGCACTTATCGTTTGAAAATATGGAGCCTGTATTTGAACGCCACCTACTTCTTCAAGCCAAACATTGCGGTAAATACCCGCATGGTAGTAAAAGTCTAGATCTTTTATGGGTTTGCCAGGCGGAACGGTGGGGTCTTCGCGGTTGTCGAGAAAAACTTCTAGTACATTGGCTGAATCTTTTAAAGATGAAGTCAAATCAAAGGAGAAGGGAAGATAACCCCCAACGTGTGTTCCAATTGGAGCGCCATTCAAATAAACTGTTGCCGTATGCATCGCGCCTTCAAAATGAATGTAGAGGTGTCTACCTTTTTCTAACGGGTAATCAAATCTTTTGCGGTAAATAGCTTCCCCTAGAAACTGCCCTTTCATGACTAAAGGCTCTATTTTAGGGGTGTGAGGCAAACTGACTATTGTGACAGGGTCAGCTGCATTGATTTGAAATTCCCAATTCGTATTGAAAAGTGTTCGCTTCAGTTGTCCAAAGGAAGAGATACTAAACAGGATAAAAATGAAGGAAACTAGGAAAATTTTCATTTGACGCCAGAGAAAGAACTTAATATAAGAATGCATCGAGGGCAGGTGAGGGGCGCCCGTTATCTTGCCAGCAATTGAGCTGATAACCGCTCCAAGGTTTAGCGCCCTGAGGCTCCCAATAAAAAACGCCTAAACATTGGTTGTCGGGCACATCTAAAGCTGCACCAATGGTAGCAATAAGTAAATCCTTTGAATTTTCTACTTGCCAGTAATCACCTCCCACTTCTACAACCATCACGGGTTTGTTGTAGCGGGTCACCATATCCTGTAAGTTATTTCCTAAATCTGAAATGGTAACGGTGTAATCTGTTCCGAGCCAATGCGGGTAATAAGATGCACCGATGATGTCGAATTGGGCACCATTTTGCTGCATCAGGTCAAAAAACCAGCGAAAACGCGCGTTGTCGTTACCTTGATCTATGTGAACAATTGTTTGAATCGTTGGATTAAAATCTTTTACAGCTTGGTTACCTGCATTGATAAGTTGTGCTAACTGACCAGGATTATTGACGTGCCCTTCAGGCCAAAGTAAGCCACTCGGAATTTCGTTTCCAATTTGCACCCATTTAGGCGTTACTCCTGCAGCTTCCAATAAATTTAAGGTGTGTTGCGTATGCGCATAAACGGAATCTTTTAAGGCGGCAAAGGTTGCGCTAGCCCAAGCAGCTGGCTTGGTTTGGTGTGCGGGGTCGGCCCAAGTATCAGAATAATGAAAATCGAGCATTACATCGAGGCCCTTGGATTTGGCACGAGCAGCCATTTGGGCAGTTTCTGCAGGGCTACAATGGCCGTTTATTTTGTCAGAATTTGGGTGAACAAAAACGCGTAAACGTACCGCATTAATGCCTCTAGCCATAAGTAAATCCAGGCAATCGGCAGGATTGCCGTTTTCATCGTAAAAAACATAACCAGTTGCTTCCATTTGAGGCAGCCAACTCACATCAGCTCCTTTGAAAAAAGTAGTTGGCGCTGTTGGTGTAGGTGGTTTTGGCTTTGGTTTTTCTTTGCACGCAATTAGCGTAAAGGAACAAAAGAGGATAATTATGGACGTAAATTTCATTTGCTTTGTTCAAAATTGATGGAAATACTGTTGGTCTTCAATTGACCTTTCGTCATGTAAATATCGCTAAAATTTTCCTGATTCGGCGCATTAGGCTCAGCTTGTTGTTCCAAGCAAATCCCACAGTGGTTATGATACGCTACATTTTCCTTGCCTTGAACTAAGCTTTCTCCTCCGATGTAGACTTGTATGTATGGTTGATTGGTTTGAAAAGATAATTGAAAACCATCAGGTGCGCGAAGAATTACTTGTGGCTTCGTATTCTTTATACGAAAAGCATGGTCGATTTCGGGAAAAAATGCCAGCTCATTGAGGTGAATACTTTGGTTTTGAGACAACCCAGAAGGGGAAATTGATCTTCCAGTAGGAATTTTATTTTGATCTAATTCAAGAAAACTATTGGCTTCCATTTTTATTTCGCTATTCAAAATACTGCCGTTATGTCCAGAAGGATTGAAATAGGAATGTTGTGTTGGATTGGCGATTGTGTCTTCTAAAGCAATAGAAGTAATATCGATTAGCAGTGCATTTTCTTGTAAGGTATAACGTACCTCGCAACGCAGGTTTCCAGGAAGCGAAATACCCGCATTTTTGGTCTCCAAGCAGAGTGTAACACTTGGACATGGCTTTTCTTCATAAGACAACAATTGCCAATTGACATTTGAAAAATTACGTTTTCCGCCATGCAATAAGTGTCGGCCTTCATTTGGTTCAAATTCGAATAGGGCACCTTTCCAAGGAATTGTTGCCTCAGTTATTCGCCCTGCAATTGGTCCGACAATTGCACCAAAATAAGCACTTTGGTTTTGTTCGAAAAGTTGTTGGTAGCTGCCCAAATCCGAATACCCCAAAACCACGTCCCTTTTTTCAAAACCTGGGTGATCGATTTCAAAGCTTTGAAGCGTTGCGCCAAATGAACTTAATACAACCCTCGCCTTTTCATTATGAAGTGAGAATTCTAAAACAGGCGCTTGATCCAATTCTACCAACGCATTGTAAATTTCTACCATTCAATAGAAGTTATTTATGTAACCAATTGCGGAATAAAGCGTGCCATTTTGGTAAGAAGGCACCCATTAAGGGAACGAGAATAAGCGTGAGCGTCAGGGTTTTAAGTAATTGATGCCATTCTTTCAACAATGGAAATAAGAGAAAGAACAAGATATTTATGAGCGGATAAATGAACAGCCATGTAAGTAACATGAGTTTCCATTTGGGTGGATTTAGTATGGTCATAAGCAAATATATTAATTATAAAAAAGGAAAAGTATCTTTGCTTCATGCAAGTCTGTGTTTATTGTGCGTCAAGTGGGCGAATTCATGCTGATTATTTTGAGGCCACTTCACGCTTGGCGCATTTGCTCGTGGAGAACAATATAAAAGTTGTTTTTGGTGGCGGGTCATCTGGTCTTATGGGACAACTCGCCGATAGCGTTTTAGCAGCCGGTGGGCAAATAAAAGGCATCATGCCGCAGTTTATGAACGAAGTAGAGTGGGGGCACCAAGGTGTTTCAGACTTTATCTACACAGAAAGCATGCACGAGCGAAAAGCCAAATTTCTAGAAGGCACCGACGCCTTGATTACTTTGCCAGGAGGTCCTGGTACGTTTGAAGAGTTATTGGAATCCATTACTTTGAAAAAACTCGCACAGTTCACCAAACCTATCGTGATTCTCAACACCAGAGGCTATTTCAATGCTTTTCATCAAATGATGCAACAGGCAGTTGACGAGCAGTTTATGACTGATGATTTAAAGTATTTGTATACTATTGTTGACACGCCTGAAGAAGTGCTGCCCGCTATTCATAACGCGCATCTTTGGAATAAAGGCTTGCGCGATGCAGGTAGTTTGAGATAGATTATGAAAAACAAACGCCTTAATTTTCTTGATCGCTACCTGACACTTTTGATTTTCTTAGCGATGGGTTTAGGTGTAAGCATTGGAAATGCCTTTACTGGGTCGGGAAATAATTTTGAGTTGGCCATTGCGGTTGCAATTGGTGTTTTTGGCCCGAATTCTGGGCAGGCTTTCGCGGGTTTAATTTGCCATTGGTCGAAGTTCCTGCTTTGATTCTTTTGGTAAAAGCGAGTTTGTATTTTAAGAAGTACTTTAGGTGAGAAAGAATATTTTAGTATTATGCACTGGCAACAGTTGTAGAAGTCAAATCGCGGAAGGTTACTTACGTTATTTTCACGGTGAAAAGGCCAATATATTTAGCGCAGGTGTGGAAACGCATGGTGTAAACCCACGAGCAATTGCCACTATGAAAGAGGATGGTATTGACATCAGCGCGCAAACCTCCAGTCATGTGGATGAATACCTCTCTATTCCTTTTGATTTTATCTTGACCGTTTGTGACCACGCAAGTGAACGCTGCCCGATTTTTCCGAGCAAGGCCAAACGCATACACCACAACTTTTCCGATCCTGCCAAAGCAACAGGTAATGAAGAGGAAATAATGGCTGAATTTAGAAGGGTAAGGGAGGAAATTAAAACTTTTTGTAAAATGCTAGAAATTTAATTTTTCCTATTTATCTCAACACCATATAAACTACCAGAACCGGAAAATGATCCGAAGGGTAACTGCGGTCAAAATTAGTTTGATCAACAAGATGTCTCGAAGGAAGAATGTGAGCAGACCCAAAAATATAATCGATGCGCTTGTCGTCTGAAGTAGTAGCGGTAAAACCATTAAATGTAGAAGCAGAACATAATTCGGGGTGGCGCAGGCTACAAGTCAAATCTTTGTAACTCGAACGGATCAATTGTATCCCTCTATCTGTAGGCTCCATATTGAAATCACCGATCAATAAAACTGGTGCGTTCTGCGTTTGCAAAAATTCGGCAATTTGATCTAAAATCAATTCAGCAGAATGCAAGCGCGCCTCTACACCGATGTGGTCAAAATGCGTATTGAAGACCCAAGTTAGGTCGCCACCGTTTATTTCTTTGAGTAGCACATAAGTACAAATGCGATTGAGCGCTGCATCCCAACCTCTAGACGGAATTTGAGGCGTAGGCGACAACCAAAAAGTACCACTTTGTACAGCTGTATATTTTGTTGAATCATAAAAAATAGGGGCGTACTCACCTTGGGTTTTGCCGTCGTCGCGTCCTACACCAACGTGTTTATAGTTGGGCAACAAAGCATGTAAATCCAAAAGTTGATTATGCAGTACCTCCTGAAAACCAATGATATCAATTTGATTGCTTAATATGAATTGAGCAATTGGTACTTTTCTCTCAACCCAGTCATTGGCTAAATCGGTATGCCCGTCGTAGCGGATGTTGTAGGTGGCTACAGTGCCGAATTGGGCAAAGGAATAAAAATTGTTTAAAGTGTAAGTAAGGAAAAGGAGAAAAAAGGATTTCATTTCATAAAGTTATGACTATGAATGTAATTACCTTTATTTGGGAAGGGTATTTATTTTCTCTGATCAAAGCATCAATTTCAAGAACTTCACCATCTTTAAATTGATCACCAACAACAAATTAATGGGCTTTTTTTCGTTTGTCCCCGTTTTGAAAATAAAATACTTCTTGCCCGAATGCTAATTCGACACCGCTGTTTTATTAATTCTAATATTTCATTCACAATAAATTATTTGTGTAAATGACCGAACTTTATCGCATATATTATGTTTAAACTTTTGAACCTTAAATTAAACAAAATGAAAAATCTAAAACTTTTATCTCTTTCCATCCTTACCTCAGGTATGTTTTGGAGCAACGCAGCTACTGCGCAAACCAATGTATTTGACAACGTCATTGCAACAAGTCCGAATCACACTTTATTAGAAGCCGCAATTGTGCAAGCAGGTCTTGTAAGTGCACTTCAAAATCCTTCGGCCGCCTTAACTGTATTTGCACCAGACGACCAAGCATTCACCAATCTTGCCACTGCACTTGGTACTAACGTAAACGGTTTATTGGCCTTGCCAAACCTTCAAGATATTTTGCTTTATCATGTTGTGGGTGCCGTTGTTCCGTCATCAGCAGTTACGAACGGTGCAATTGTTCAGCCTTTGAGCCCGACAAACACACTAAAAGTTACAGCAACTGCCAGTGGTAGTGTATTTGTAAACCATGCTCAGGTAACAGCGGTAGATCTATTCGCTACTAACGGTGTGGTTCACGTTTTAAATAATGTAGTTCTTCCTGTAGAGACTGTTGCCGATGTAGCTATCGATAATGGATTTACAACATTAGTTGCTGCGGTTGTTCAAGCAGAATTACTCCCTGCATTGACAAACCCATTAGGTAACTTTACTGTTTTTGCACCGAACAACGACGCTTTTCAAGACCTTGCTGATGAACTTGGCGTTACTGTCCCTATGTTATTGGGCTTCCCTGAACTTACCGAAATACTTTTGTATCATGTTTTAGGAACAGAGGTTCCATCATCTGCTGTAACGAACGGCGCAATTGTTCAGCCCCTGAGCACACTCAATACACTCAAACTCACCGCCACTACCTCAGGTGACGTATTCTTAAACCAGGCGGAGGTCATTGCTGTAGATATCACGGCAAGCAATGGCGTTGTGCACGCGATTGATGCAGTAGTATTGCCAATTGAAACAGTTGCTGATTTAGCAATTGACAACGGATTTTCAACACTCGTTGCTGCAGTTGTAAAAGCTGAGTTGTTACCTGCGCTTTCTGATCCTTTTTCTGAATACACTGTTTTTGCACCAACCAATCAAGCATTTTCAGATTTAGCGACTGCCTTGAATACCGACATCAATGGCATCCTTGCCTTGCCAAATTTGGCAGATGTACTCCTTTATCATGTTGTTGACGGAGCGGTACTTTCTACGCAACTTACAAATGGCCCTGTAGAAACACTTTCAGGTGCAGACGTTATTGTTTCTCTTGCGAGCGGTGTAAAAATCAATGATGCAAATGTCATTTTAGCTGACGTTATGGCTGACAACGGCGTAGCACATGTACTAGACAAAGTTTTACTTGAATCTTTTCTCGGGTTAGAAAATACCAACACGCTTCAATTTAATGTATATCCGAATCCAACAACAAGTGAAATTCATATTGCGGGTAGCAACGGAACGGTTTCTATTGCTGACATGAGTGGAAAAGTTCTCATCATCAAAACAATCAATAACGAAACAATTGATATCTCAACACTTTCCTCTGGTAATTATATTCTCTCAGTTGAAAGCAATGGAAAAACAGGCAAACAATTGTTGATCAAACAATAAACAACTCTCCAAGAATGAAACAAAGCCACCTCAATAGGGTGGCTTTTTTATTGAACTATCTTTATGAGTTCTTATATAACGGTCGACACCAAAGAAGAAATTGATACTTACTGGACTTATTTTACAAAAGAGGGGCAAGCCGGACAGTGCGGTGAGGAATAAATCTTAACTTTAGAGAAAACCCTAAATATCAAACTATGGACTGGTACATGAAAAACAGATGGTGGATTTGGACGGTAACAGGTGTTTACCTTGCTTACAGGATTTTTGTGAGTATTTATTATATGCCTGAATAGTCTAAACAAAAAAAAGCCTCACGTTTCCGTAAGGCTTTTGCTCCCCTTATTGACGAAAGTTGCAGCTATTTCCCGATGATTGAGTGTGTGACTATTAGGAAATTGAAGGGTTAAACTTCGTGCATATTTTTTGAATCAAACTCATTTTAAATCATCTAAGACTTTTTTGATTTTACTTGTAACTTAAGGTGATTAGCCACTTTTAATTCTATGAGGGCTAAAAAAACAACAATTATCGCTTCAAGAAAAAAATATACTACTCCTAATGGTGTCAGCATATTAAAGTAATAATAAATAAACACAAGTGAAGTAGAGCTGTATAATAAGTTACCAAGACCTATTATGCGAATAAATGATGACTAATTTCTCTGCAGTAATAAAAAACAAGTTGCAGAATATAAAAAAAGATTAGTCCAACATATAAAAAGCGTGACAAAATATGTACTGGCATTCCAATGTAATCGTCGAAAAATCTTAATATGATAAACAAGAAAAAAGATGTCAAGGCTGCACCGAGACTAACTAGAAGAAAAAGTCTCCTTGGCAAATGAGAAAAGTATTTTATTACAGGTAAGAGCATTCGAACAAAAAAGGGTTACACTATACAAGTATAACCCTTTTATCTTTTTATTTGCTCCCCCTGCTGGACTTGAACCAGCGACCCTCTGATTAACAGTCAGATGCTCTAACCAACTGAGCTAAGGAGGAATGTCTCAATTCGAGGATGCAAATATATGTAATTTTTCGAATTCAAAAAGTGAAAATTTGAAAAAAAAATCTGCACTTTTTTTCATCTTTTCGCTAAGTTATTCAAAATCATCGCCATCAAAAGTGTAATCGTCAAGGCTTGTGACGTATTGGTCTTCGTTGTCATCCTGATCAATGTATCCATGAGCGTCATCTTCTCGGTTGGCAGGTCTAAGGATGTTCGTTTTGGATACGTTGAGTCTGATTTCTGTGCGCATTTGGCCATCTTCTAGCTGAACGGTTTTGGCAAAGGGCGTACCTAATACTTCTACGAGGGTTCCGCGAGTTAGAAAATCGGTAATGCGCATGTTGGATCCATCTCTTTTCCAAATAGTGCAGTTTACCCAAGTGGTTTTGGTGCGCATTTGACCGGTTTTCTTGTCTTTCCAATTTTTATTATGCGCAACAGGGAAATTGATCGCGACAATGCCACGCTCCATCGTTTTCACATGGGCATCTTTGCCAATGTTACCGATTAGTCTGGTTTCAAATACTGTAGCCATGAGTAGGGTTCAATTAAAAAAGCGTGTACCGGAATATCCGATACACGCTTTTAACAATGAAGAACTTAAATTGTTTTAGTGCTGATGTCCGTGAGGGCCATGCGCATGGCCATGAGCCAATTCTTCTGGGTCTGCTTCGCGCACCTCGAGAATTGTTCCTGTAAAATGAAGATCAGTACCTGCTAACGGATGATTGAAGTCCATTTGTACGGTTTCGTCTGTGATTTCAAGAATGCGACCGCGCAATTGATTGCCTTCGTTATCAGACATCGGAACCATACTGCCCACTTGGAACATTTGGTCGTCGAACTTACCATCTTCGTTATGGAAGATATTTGCCGGAAGCATGACAATATGTTGAGGATCTTGTTCTCCGTATGCATTTGCCGCAGCGATATGAAAGTCAAAGTGCTCGCCTGCAGCTTTGCCGGCTAATTTTTCTTCGAATTCTGGAATCATGCCACCCACACCATGTAAAAAGGTCAAGGAGTTTTCCGGAGTTGTTTCTTCGATGTGTTCTCCGGTGGTGTGATCAGAGAGTTTGTAGGTCAAGGTAACGACCTTTTGGTGGGAGATTTGCATGATATTTTTAAATTAATTGCTTTACAAAATTAGGTAGCGCAAAAGTTGAGAAGTGGATGTCTTCGTTGTAGTAACGAAGTCCTTTCTCTGCAACAAAAGCTTTGATAGTTTCGGTGTTATTTATTTTGCGCGGATCCGCTGCGCCTTTGAGACCGTATTGGAAACTCCACATACCGGTAGGGTAAGTAGGAACAAAGAATAAGCCCACAGGAGCGTTGTTTGAGCCGAATATACCTTGCAAGGTCTGATTAAGTTCAGCGAAAGCTTTTTCATTAAATTTCGGAGACTCTCCTTGGGCCACCAAAATGCCGTCGGCCTTAAGGGTTCGGTAACAATTTTGATAGAAGTCTACGCTAAACAAGCCTTCTGCAGGACCTACTGGGTCAGAGCCGTCTACGATTAAAAGATCGTAAACTGCATCAGGTGCATTTTTAACAAACGCAATGCCATCGTCGACAATAAGTTCTAAACGCGGGTCGTTAAAAGCTGCGGCAATTTGTGGAAGGTGCTCTTTACAAGCCTTGATGACTTCGCCGTCGATTTCGACCATCGTTACTTTCTCGATGTTGCTGTGACGCAAAACCTCACGGACTGTTCCGCCGTCGCCACCACCAATAACCAATACATTTTTAGCATTTTGGAGCGTGAAAAGACTCGGATGGGCAATCATTTCGTGGTAGTGAAACTCGTCCTTGATAGTGGTCATGACCATATCATCTAAGGCGAGCATTTTACCGTATTTGGTAGATTCAAGAATGCGCACACGCTGAAACGGAGATTGCACATCAAAAAAGACATCGCCTGTGAAGCGCAAAGAGAGCGCTTGATCTTCGTCTTTGTCAGTGAACCAAACGTTTCGGGTGTAGAAATCAGGATTGCGCCATTCGGCTGCTTTTTCGCGAGCGGTAGTGATGTCAAAGTCGTTGCGCGTCAATAAATTGACAGAACCACGCTTCATTTCGATAGCAGAATAAGATTTGGCACCAAAGCACTCTTTAAGGTGATCAAAGGCAATCCAAGCGTTCATGTCACCACATGTAAAAACATCGACAGCAGCATAACCGTATTCTGGCCAAGTATGAATAGCGAGGTGGCTTTCTTGGATCACAACTACACCTGATACACCGTAAGGAGAAAAATGGTGAAAGGTAGAGTTGATTACAGTGGCTTCTGCCTTACGTGCAGCGCCAACCATATCGCGTTCAATCGCCGCGACATCATTCATAACATGCGGATCACAATTCATAAACTCCACCAAAATGTGGTTTCCAAGTGCTGTGTTGCTCATTTTTCTGTTTAAAATTTAAAAATTGACCGCAAAGGTACGGAATTTCAAAGGATTGATGTGTAATGTATGTTAAATTTCAGTCCGATAAATAGCGCAACTTATCCAAACTCACCTTTATGCGGGCCTGACCAAAAATTACACTAAGCTGCTTGCCTTTGATTTCTTCTACCAATCCGATGCGGTTGGTCTGGATCAATTGTACCTTACTGCCAATTTTGATTTTTTCTTGTTCGTATTTTTCTGCGCGCTGCACCTCTTTTTTGGTTGGTTTTTGAGTAGGTGAGGTGAGAGGTGCCTTTTTCTTGATCGTTTGTTTTGATTTTTCGAGGCGCAGGTACTGCGTTAGTTCTTGAAATAAGGCCGTATTCACGTCTTTTTTTCGGGAAGTGGCATTGAAACGCTCGATGAATGCCAGCATTTTTTTTCCTGCTTGCAACTGCCTTTGGCTTGTTTCTTGAACCTGCGCAACCTGGCTCTGCTTATGTTGCAATTTTTGTATTTCTTGTTCGTGCAACGAAGTGGATCGCTCTGCGGCTTTGGCCGCTTCTTCGAGACGTTTGTTTTGCGCCAAAAGCGTGTTGCGCTCTTTTTGCAAGCCACTCAAAAGCTTGTCCAAACGCACTTTTTGCTGATTAAGGCGCTGTTTGGCCTCTTCGATGAGCTGCTTGGATATCCCATTGAGCTGTGCAACTTCAAATGTAAACGAACTTCCTGGCTGGCCCAGCGCAAACCGATAAAGCGGGGAGAGGTCTTTTTCGTTGAATAGCATACAACCATTGCGTGCTTGCGGCAGTTCATCTGCTTTCAATTTGATATTGCTGTAATGAGTCGTGATGACAGCAAAAGACTTGAGCGCATACATTTGCTCAAAGAAAACTTCTGCCAAAGCGGCACCAAGTTCGGGGTCAGAGCCCGTTCCAAATTCATCTAGCAACAGTAAAGTTTGGCCATTGGCGCGCCCCAAAAAGTACTTCATTCTTTGCAAGCGATAAGAATAAGTACTTAGCTCATTTTCAATAGATTGGTTATCACCAATATCAGAATAAATTTGCTTAAAAAAGCACATCTGGCTATCGGGTGCTACCGGAACCAACAAACCGGCCTGCAGCATCAATTGTAGCAAGCCAACCGTTTTAAGCGTAATGCTTTTGCCGCCTGCATTTGGCCCAGAGATAACTAACATCCTGGCTTGTTGTTGCAAGCTAATTTCTTGCGCAAAAGTAGGCTTGCTGGCTAATTGATTTGCGCGACGCAAGAGCGGGTGATAAGCGGCTTTGAGCTGCATTGCGGGGTGCTGACCGATAGCAGGCAAAACCGCTTCCATTTCGAGCGCTAGTTTACATTTGGCATTCAAAAAATCAATGCGTGTGAGCAATATCTGATAAGCTTCTATTAAGGGTTTATATTGCACCATAAGCCCAGTGAGCGCCTGCAGAATGCGGTGGATTTCCTTGCGTTCGTCGTCAAATAAAAACTCGAGTTCGTTGTTGAGCGGCACATTTACCAAAGGTTCAATAAAAGTAAGGCTTCCGGTTTTGCTCGAGCCGTGGATATTACCTGGAACTTTGCGCTTAAAAGTGGACAACACCGTGAGTACGCGGCGTTCATTTACAAATGTTTCGAGCGTTTCAGCCAATACTTTGTCTTTGTTATAGCGACGTAGTTCTTTATCGAAGTTTTTATTGATTTGGTTGCGCAGAACACGAATACGCGCACGAATTTCAGCTAATTCAGCAGAAGCATCGTCTTTTATTTGTCCGTTGCGGTCAAAAACTTGATCAATTTCGTTGGTGATTTCCTTCGTATAATAAACATCACCGATCAGTTCATTGAGCAGTGGGTATTTAAACAAACTATTTTCAAAGAAAAGGACTATGGAATTTACCAGCTCCGATGCTTGGTAAATTCTTCTGAATCCTTCCAAGGAAATAACCGCTTTTAGAATACCAAGTAATTTAATTTCCTGAAGCAGTTCTTCAAATTCAAGTAGTGGAAATTTTTCGCCGTGAACACGGACTTGTCGGAGTTCATCTAGACGCTTGAGTTCTTGGCGCAGCATTTGAAACTGACTTCGCGGCTGTAAGGTCTGAACTTGTTTTAGTGCAGTTGGACCAATACAGAATTTTTCGAGCCATAATTTAATCGCTGCAAATTCGAGGTCGTGGAGGGTCTGTTGGTCAGTACTAAACACAATGCAAAGATAGATAACGTTTCAGATATGCTTTTGTTTGTTTTGTCATATAATTAATATTATGTTAAATAGAATTATTATTAAATTAGTTTCCTAAACAAAGACCCATGGCGATCTACTCTTTTAACGGTTTTATTCCTGTGATCAAACCATCAAGTTTTGTTCACCCACAAGCGAATGTCACTGGCAATGTCATTATTGGCGAGAACGTATACATCGGCCCAGGTGCCGTATTGCGTGGCGACTGGGGTCAAATCATTATTGAAGATGGCTGCAATGTGCAAGAAAATTGTGTCATACATATGTTTCCAGGAACAACGGCACACTTGAAGGCCAGCGCACACGTCGGTCACGGTGCTGTTATTCATGGCGGTGTGTTAGAAGAAAATTGTCTTATTGGCATGAACGCTGTTATCATGGATGATGTCATTGTTGGCAAGGAATCAATTATAGGAGCCCTTTCTTTTATTCCCGCTCAAATGCAAATACCACCGCGCAGCCTCGTTGTTGGGAATCCTGCGAAAATCATCAAGAAGGTTTCCGATGAAATGATTGCCTGGAAAACCGATGGAACGGCCTTGTATCAACAATTACCTTTAGATTGTCATTCAAGTCTTATTCCTTGCGAACCTTTGACCGAGATAGAAACTGATAGACCAATACAACAAAAGACCTATTTTAAGTGGCAAAAAAGGAAATAATGTATTACCTTTGTTTCCCGTAGTTACAAACGTTATATGTCCAATTCAACCAAGTATGTTTTTGTAACCGGGGGTGTGACTTCCTCCTTAGGAAAAGGCATCATATCTGCGTCGTTAGCAAAACTTTTACAAGCCCGTGGTTACACCACCACGATTCAAAAACTAGATCCTTATATCAATATCGATCCAGGAACCCTCAACCCTTATGAGCATGGCGAATGTTACGTCACCGACGACGGCGCAGAAACCGACCTCGATTTAGGCCACTACGAACGTTTTTTAAATGTACCTACATCACAAGCCAACAACGTTACCACCGGTAGAATTTACCAGGCCGTCATTGAAAAAGAACGCCGTGGCGATTATTTAGGTAAAACCGTACAGGTCATTCCTCACATTACCGACGAAATCAAAGAACGCATCCAAGCAGTAGCCAAAAACGGCCAGTTTGACATCGTCATCACAGAAATTGGTGGCACCGTGGGTGACATCGAATCTTTACCATATGTTGAGTCAGTGCGCCAAATGCTATGGGAATACGAAAACGATTGCATAGTCGTGCACCTGACGCTTGTCCCCTACTTATCGGCAGCCGGCGAACTCAAAACCAAACCAACCCAACATTCTGTCAAGCAGTTACTTGAACTCGGTGTGCAGCCCGATGTATTATGTTGCCGTACCGAACACGAGCTAGACTATGGTTTACGCAAAAAAATCGCCAAATTTTGCAACGTTTCTGTCAATGCCGTCATCGAGGCCAGAGACGCTTCCTCGATTTACGATGTTCCGCTTTTGATGCAAACAGAAGAATTAGATACAGTTGTTTTAGAAAAATTAGGTTTATCTAAGAAACAAAGCCCAAAGCTCGATAACTGGAAAGCCTTCTTGCAGCGCCTCAAAAATCCAAAACACTCCGTAAAAATCGGTTTGATTGGTAAATATGTCGAACTAAAAGATGCTTATAAATCCATCTCTGAAGCCTTTATTCATGCCGGTGTTTCCAACGAAACCAAAGTTGAACTTTCCTGGATCCATTCAGAAACCCTAGATCCAGAGAATATTGCTAAGGAATTAGAGGACCTTGATGGTATTTGTGTCGCTCCGGGTTTTGGTTCGAGGGGCATTGACGGCAAAATCGAGGCGGTGCGTTTTGCCCGTGTAAACAATATTCCTTTTCTGGGTATTTGCCTGGGTATGCAAATAGCGGTCATTGAATTTGCACGCAACGTTCTAGGTCTTTCGGATGCGCACTCTACAGAAATGTCGGAAAATACGAACGCAGCTGTCATTTCCATGATGGAAGAGCAAAAACGAATTTCCAACATGGGCGGCACCATGCGCTTAGGTGCCTACAGATGTGAACTCAAACCGAATTCCAATACAGCAAAAGCCTATCAAAACAACAATATTTCAGAGCGGCACCGCCACCGTTATGAATTCAACAATGCCTATCTTGCTGATTTTGAAGCAAACGGCATGATTGCGGCAGGTAAGAACCCTGACACCGGTTTAGTAGAGGTTGTCGAAATCCCAACGCACGAGTGGTTTGTTGGCGTACAATTCCATCCAGAATACAAAAGTACCGTTGACGCCCCTCACCCACTCTTTGTTGCTTTTGTAAAAGCTGCACTCAAAAACAAAAAACACTAATTATGGATCGCAATTCCACCATCGGCCTGGTTTTGATTGGCCTGATTATCACCGTTTTTTCCGTGATGAACCAACCTTCTCAGGAAGAAATCAAAGCTGCACAAAAAAAGGAAGCCAAGGCTATTAGTAAAAAATCGGAAAAGAAAGAAAATACAGTTGAGCCAGTCACTTCAAATACTTCGATAGCGAAATCGAAAATTGAAGCAAAAGAAAGTATCTCGATAATTGAGAACGATGAACTGCTCATTGAACTCAACAACAAAGGTGGTATGGTCGCAGGGGTTTACCTCAAAAACTACCGCAACTACAAAGATT
>Ga0194119_10000139_pt1 | contig 141649 bp, 140 predicted proteins | sample TA2MahC100mmetaG_FD_148620 | JGI IMG/M metagenome (GOLD analysis project Ga0194119, IMG submission 148620) | Freshwater microbial communities from Lake Tanganyika, Tanzania - TA2015018 Mahale Deep Cast 100m | ecosystem: Environmental > Aquatic > Freshwater > Lake | place: Tanzania: Lake...
TCGCCCACACGCGGGGGCAGCGGCACGTCCTCGCGGCGTTCTTCCGGGCGGCTGGGCTGGAGCTTTAAGGTGTACCATTACTTAGGCAAGGATCAATAGGTCGGCTTTTCTGGCTGCTCACCGCACGCCGGTCCCCCGAGCCGAACGTAGAGAAGGGTTAGCGTAATGGCGACCCATGAAGCCCCGAGCCCGGTGGCAACGTACTGACCCACATGCGGAACCTTGCCCAGCGTTGAGGTCAGAAGGATGGTGACCGCCACCTCCAACGCCAGCAGGAAGAACATCCGCCACCAGTGACCACGCAGGAGCTCGCCACTAATCCGGATCGCGCGAATCGGGCCCGCATTGCCCAAGACACCGGCTTGCACCACGAGAGCACCACGGACGAATGCCACGACACCCGGGATGATCAGCAGCACGAACCCCACGAACACCCTAACAAAGAGGGTTATCTCGGCGCCGAGTAGAGCCGGCAGACGGATCAGGGCCTTGCGCAGGGCAGCGCCAGGGGATATCTGTCGGGCGAGTTCGAGTTGTGCAGCCATGTGGCTCACGATGGCGGTCGCGAGGGTGTCAAGCACAGCCACGGCGGCAGTCACATACCAGAACCGCGAATCCAAGCCCAGGAACCCTTGTGGACCGAACGCCCCGGGATTTGGCGTCTGGACGTCGGGCAGAACCACAAGTGAAAACAACCACTCGTGAATCGCGGCGCCGACCAGGGCAGGCAGTACGAGGAGTGGTTGGCGCACCATCAGGGCCGCGGCATCCAGCGCTGTCCGAAGATGCACGCCGCGCGGAGGGGGGCGCCTATCCATCACTTCGTCTTGGGCCTGCCGGACGGCCTGGGGATCCCTCCACAGGGCTGGCCAGGCGACGGCGAGTACCCCCAGGACCAAGATGGTCCCTGTCGCGGTGTCCCTCACCGCCTCCGGTAGCCGGAGGATCTTGAACACCCAGAGAGCGCCGGCGGCGGCCACGAACGCGGCCGGCAGGACCGCCAGGCGCAGTGCCAGCCGCAACCACCACTGGCGCCGTAGGACGCGTCGCCCGTACTGCCACGCGGTAGCGGCCGCGATCACTCCCGCCAGGAACATGGAACCCGCCATGAGAAGGTCGGCGGCGTCTGGTAGATGGAGCTTGTCAAGCATGGTGGACGCGCTCGCCACACAGGCAAGCGTCGACGCAACGGCAACGGTACGCAGGCAATATCGCTGCCACGGGCGGATTCGCCCGTGGTGCCGTCGGAGGTATATCCAGGCAGCAACGGCACTTGCGCCGAAAAGGCCGACGGCGACGGCCTGACCTAGGACCTCTCCCGCTCCCGGCCAGCGGTGCAGCGCGGCTGCGCGGAGTAGGCGGTCGAGCCCGACCAGTACCAACGCGACCGCGAATACCCCCTTCCCCCATCTATCCCACGTCCGCTGGCATGCCAGGAAATCGGCGAAATCGCGCCAGCGGCGGCTACTCCAGGCGGCTCGCTTGCCACCAACCACCGAGGCAAACCACGCAGCGGCCAGGACGGCAGCGAGTAACCACTCGAGCGACTCCGGACGCTCTGGGAGGAACCGGGCGAACACGAGCAGCAGGATGGGGAGTATCAACCCGAGCGCGTACGAGTGCGCGCGCATTGCCAGCAGGTAGAGAGGGCCCAACGCGGCGGCGCCCCACGAAGGACTGCCGATAATCTGGTCCTGAACGGCGAGGTTCGGAGCATGTGGATCGATACCCACGGCAGAGCCTCCGGGCCATTCCTGGACTGCTCCGGGATTTCAATACTGCAAGCGGATATGGTGACCTTAAGGTCCAGAGGCATGTTCAAAGCCAGAGGCTCAACGCTCGGAGATCTTCATCCGCCGAACCGTAGCCGGGCAGGACAAACAAGGCCACATGGCCGACGGCGGGTTCCTGCTCCAAGGAGGATATGACACATGTCCGCTCACGCGGCGCGTGCTCGCCGTCCCCTGGTGCCGGGTGTGCTGACGGGTGCGCCTCGCCATGAGAGCGGGGCCGCGTGCGCCGAGCAAGCGGCGCCGCCGCGCGAAGGTGCCACTTTCTCAAGGTGGCGGCCCGACCGCGATGGCTCAGAGCTGGTCGTCTCAGGTCTGGTTCTGTACCTCGGACTGCGGGATCAGCTCATGAGGCCGGCCGCGGAACAGCTGAGCGCCAGCGCCGACTTCACCGCCCACCGGTGGCAGCAGTCGCCGGCAGAGGCCTGCGCACCGCCGGCATTCGGCAGAAGCGGCTACCCGCGCGCGTCTCCAGGCACACCGCCTCCTCCTCCTCGCCTGCCCGGACGGCCGCCGATCTACATTGCCTGCATGGACCGGCAGGGGAGCATCCTCGGCTCGATGAGCTTCCCAGGAAGTGAGACCGATCCTCTGCCCCAGGCCTTCCTCAACCCGTCGCTCCTGGGGGACGCCTTGGCCAATGGGAAGGCCAGTGACGTGGTGGACGGAGGTGAGGAGGCCGGACCGATCTATCGCGTCGCCATCACCGTCTCGAACCCCACCTCAGGCGGGGTGCTGGGCGTTGTGCAGGTGGGCCGTTCCATTGCCCAGCAGACGAGCGCGCTGCGGCTCCTGCGCGACTTGCTGTTCGCCCTCGGCGCCCTCGCCGTGCTGATCGCCACGATTGGCGGGGTGCTTCTTGCCAACAGAGCTCTAGCACCGGCCCAGATCGCGCTTGCCCGCCAGCAGACCTTCATATCGGACGCGTCGCACGAGCTGCGCACCCCCTTGACCCTCATCCGAGCAAATGCCGAAGTACTGCTCCGGCATCGGGACCGGCCCGACCCGGGCGACTCGGGGCTAGTTGAGGACATCGTGGCCGAGACCGAGCACATGGAACGGCTGACCACCAACTTGCTGACACTCGCCCGGCTCGACGCCGGACAGTTCCATCTTGAGCGCGAGCCGGTAGACCTCAGAGAGGTGGCCGAAAGCGTCGTGCGCCGGCTCGCACCGCTGGCGCGGGAGAAGGACGTCGCCGTCCGCGAAGACTACGGTACAGGGACGCGCCTCCTCGGCGACCGGCAGGCCCTGGAGCAGGCGGCCGTAATCCTGCTAGAGAATGCCATCAAGTTCACGCCGCCGGGAGGGACGGTCACCCTCCGAACCGGCGCGGGTGACGGCCTGGTCAGCCTCATCGTCGAGGACACCGGCATCGGAATCAGCAAGGAGCATCTCCCACGCCTGGGAGATCGCTTCTATCGTGTGGACCCTGCCCGCTCCCGGGATGCGGGTGGCGCAGGTCTCGGCCTTGCGATTGCCTTTGGGATCGCTGCGGCTCATGGGGGCACGGTACAGATCTCCAGCACGCCCAAGCAGGGCACGCGGGCGACGTTGCGGCTGCCTACTTGGAAGGATTCCGGCGGCGACCCTTGGGCTGCGAAAACTGCTTGACGAACTTCGCCGCGCGCGGTGAGGTCCGCGTCGGGCTGCGATAGGCTGCTTGGAGAATCCTGCTGGTGTCCGAGGGCGAGAAGGTAATCTGAGAAAGCCCTCCGCCGCCGGACGGAGCGACGGTCCCCCCGGTGATCCCGCACGCCGCTTGGAGCTCGCGGCTGAGTCCCTCAACAAGCGGCTTGTTGCCCACCAGCGTGAGGGTGCGCGGCACCCGCGGCGCCCGCGCACCCTGGCCGCCAAACGGCGGGCAGCGCCGGCTTCCCTCGAGATACCCTCTGACGAAATCCGGCCACAGCGCTGGCGGGATGAACTCGATGGGAATCGAGCCGTCTTCAGCTGAAGTACCGATCCCCCACTGGAGGAGCACCTCGGCGAGCGAGCGGTCGCGAACGTACGCCTGGCGCCCGTCGAGGCTGCTCTCGGCGAACTCACACCGGGGATGGCCGATGACCAGATCTGCCAGAAGCGTCTGGATGTGGGCCACGTCGTCCGGGTGAATCGCCAGGATCAATGTGGACAGGTTGTTCTGGCCGAAGACCCGGCCGCTGGCGGCTATGTAACCCAGCCAGTAGACCTGCACGGCGGCATTCGGCGGAAGATCGGCCCCCCGCAGCTCGTAGGGACTCAGCAGCGCGCAGGTCTTCCCGCTGGACCGCAAGAATCCCTGGACCGTGACCGCGGGCAGGTCGTGCTTCACCGCTATGTCCGCGGCACTCTTGCCGGCCTCGCGATCGGCGTGAATGCGGTAGATCGTCTTGGGATCGTACCTGGGGCGTGGTCTCGGGAACATTCTCACTGAAAACATTATACCACTTTCGCTCCGCCGCCAGAAGGCAAACTGGGCCGTGGCCGTGAATCTCCCTGCCGAGGGCCATCCCTTGAGCACCGTCGAGCAGGCAATGACCACGAACGTGGTCACCATCGGGCAGGACCGCACTGTCGGCGAGGCTGCTACCCTCATGCTTGACCGCGACGTGAGCGTCCTCCCCGTGGTCAGCAAGGAGCGCCTAGTAGGCGTCGTCGCGATGAGGGATCTCCTCCGCGCCCCGCCCTATCGGCCGGTCAGCGAGGTGATGTCCCGAGAACCTCCTGCCGCACGCCCCGGAACGAACCTGGCCGCCGCTTTCGACCTGATGGACAAACGGCAGATCGGCTACCTTCCGGTCCTGGACGACGACCGTCTGGTCGGTCTCATCACGCGGGAGGACATCCTCAAGGCGCTGGGGCGCCCGATGGATCCGCTGACGGAGCTTCCATGGGGGACCACCGTCCGCGATAGGGCAATCGAGTACCTGAGGGACGGACTCGAGATCACCATCCTCTTCCTCGATCTCGACGACTTCCGGTCGGTCAACAGGCGGTTCGGACACGCGGTGGGTGATCGTTGCATCCGGACGGTCGCCGAGGCGCTGCTCGCCACAGTGGACTCCGATCGCGACCTGCTCTGCCGGTACGGCGGCGACGAGTTCGCCATCCTGACCACACGACCGCAGGAAGAGGCGCAGGCGCTGGGCCTCAGGGCCCTTGAGGCCATCTGTGGGTTGCGATTGTCCGGGGCACCGCCGGGATTCGCCCTGGGGGCAAGCATGGGCATCGCCGGTGGGAAGCGGACGACGGAGCGGCAGGACGTCCACTTCGCGGCGACGGTGGACGATCTCATCACCATCGCGAGCCGGCAGTCCACGCAGGCCAAGAGAGAGAAGGCCCTGGCTGCGGGCGAATCTGCCGGGGGGCGAGTGTTGCCAGAACCGCGCCTGCAACTCCGGCGGGTCAACCTGTCCGCCGGGAACGGCAACGCAACGGTCACCGTCGAGTTGGGCCTGGGATCCGATCGCTATATCGGCGAGACCACAGGGCCGGACATGGGCTCGGTCCCGCTGCGGCTGCTGGCGGAATCCACGCTGGCGGCGGTGAACCAGGCGCTGCGCGGCGGGTGGCGGACGGCTGTGGAGGAGGTCCACGCTCTCCACATCCCCGCTGGCACGGCACTGGCTGTGACCGCCCTGCTGGGCGGGCCGGGCCAGCCCACTGAGCGCCTCATCGGCTGCGCGGCGGCGGAAAGCGACCTCGGGCAGGGCGTCGTACGGGCGACGCTGCTGGCGGTCAACCGTCGGCTGGCCCGCCTGTTGGAGTGACAGCCTCGAGCCCGAAGAAGGACTACGGTAAGTAGCGGGCCATCTGCTACAATGCTACCGCGGGCCCGTAGCTCAGTGGATAGAGCAGGGGACTCCTAAGCCTCTGGTCGGGGGTTCGATTCCCTCCGGGCCCGCCAATCCGGTCAGGACACGGGTTTCAGCCGTTGAATCCCTCGCAGAGCCGGCCGAAGAAGCCCCTGCTCACCCCCTCTGCGGGGCCGTCGAGGCGTCCCAGGCGTTCGCCACGCAGTGACGGCAGCGCGATCAGCATGTCCGAGAGAGCGTCCAAGGGGCCAGGACCGGCACAGCAGCAGGAACACAGCCCGAATAGGTACAAGTCTAACCATCGAACCACGCAACGCTGGGGACGAAAGGAGGTGGTGGAGAAGGTCCCCGGCAGCAACCAACCCATGATTGGGGGAGCGTGAACAGATGCGTAAGGCACAGGACACTTGGAGTGTCGTGCTGTTCGTCATAGCCCTCCTTCTGGCCTTCTACATCTACACTTCCATACAACCTCCCACGCTATGGGGGCTGGTTCCCATCTTGCTGTACGCGGTGCTCGTCCTGCTGGGCGTGGACGTGGTCTTGGCCACGCTCTCTTCCCTGGTTGTGGCGATCGTGATGACAGGAACCGGCGCCAAGGCCCTCGCAGGCCTGATGGCGGAGTCGCTGGGGGCTTTCATAACGGTCGTCGGCATGATCATCATGCTCGGGGGTGGCCTCGGCCAGGTCACGCGGGAGACCGGCGTGGCCGAGTATCTCGTACGGACTATTGTCTACCGGATCGGGGTGAAGACACGCACGCAGGCTCAGATCGGGGTCATGCTGACCTCGACGATCCTGGTAGCGGCCCTCGGAACGCTCGCCGGGGCAAACGCCATACTGGCACCGATCGTCATCCCGATCGTGGCCGCTCTAGGCTTCACACCGCCGGCGCTCGCCGCCATGCTCCATGCCGCCGGAGCGCCGGGGTTGTTCATCGGGCCCTTCACGCCACCGGTCGTCACGCTTACGGGAACCGCGAAGGTCGCCTATGTGCCGTATCTGCTCGCGGCAGGCATTCCGATGGCCATCGTGACGTGGATCACGGGGTTCTTCATGGTGCGCTGGATCCAGCGGAGAACCGAGGGCGTCTACGCGTACGACGAGTCCGACATCATCAAGACAGAGCACGCCCTCGGCCCCGAGGCGAGGAGGGGCACCTGGGCGTTCGTCCTCACCCTGCTCATCATGGTGATCTACGGCATCAGCATCAAGGCCGGCTACTCCTACGCGATCCTTGCCATGCTCGTGACCTCGTTCACCACGGGGCTCGCGGCCCGGCTGGGCCTGGTTCAGATCCTGCAGGCGATCTACGCGGGCGCCTCACGGCTGATCTGGCTGTTCTTCCTGTTCTGGCTGTTCAACCCGCTAGTCACCCTGGTGGGCAAGACCAAGGCCTACGACGCGCTGCTCGAGGCTCTCAAGCCGCTGCTGGCCACGGTGGGCTCGTTCGGCTTTGCCGTGATCGCCGCGGTCATCGGCTGGCTCGGTGTTTCTGGCGCTGCTGTCGCGCAGGTCGTGCTGATGAACGAGGTCTTCGGACCGACGGTGCAACAGCTCGCCCTTCCCGCCCTGGTGTGGGTGGCCGTGCTCCTGGCCTCCTCGCAGATCGACTGGTTCGGCCCGTTCCCCAATGCCGACATGATCGGCCAGATGGGGCTGGCCCGCTCCAAGGACCTGAGGATGCAGATGTACAACGGGTGGGCGATCATGGGCGCCAACTGCATCCTGTTCCTGATCCTGTTCTGGATCCTGCTGTGATCGGCTGACGGGAGGATCGCTGGCATGGGCACACTCGACGCGGCCCGCACGATCATCGAAGGCCTGATCGAGCGCGCGCCCGGAACGGTCGGCCTCGTCATCAAGGACGTGGGGTCGCAACAGGTCCTCACGTGGTCTCCAGACGAGCCGTTTCCCGCCGCCAGCGTGATCAAGATCCCGGTCCTCGTCGAAGCCCTGCGGCAGGCGCAGTCGGGGGAGGTCTGCCTCGATGAGCGCCTGCCCGTTAGGGCCGAGGACAAGGTAGGAGGGTTCGGCATCCTCAAGGACCTGGAGAGCGTCGCCGAGTTGACCTTCCTCGATCTGCTCACCCTCATGGTAATCATCAGCGACAACACCGCGGCCAACCTGTGCATCGAGCGCGTTGGTATGGCGGCAATCAACGAGTACATGGCCGCGCTAGGCCTGCGCGGGACGTTCCTACAGCGCAAGATGATGGACATGGAGGCGCGCCAGCGCGGCCTCGACAACTTCACAACGCCCGCCGACGTGGCGCTGCTGCTGGAGCTGCTCGCGAGGAAGCAGATCCTGACACCGGAGGGCTGCGATCTGGCGATCGGCATCATGCGCAGGCAGCAGGTCCGGGACAGACTTCCCCTCTGCCTCCCTCAAGAGATCGCCATCGCCCACAAGACCGGCGAGTTGCCGGAAGTCCGTCATGACGTGGGAATAATGCTCGCGGAGCGCGGACTGGTGGTGATCGCGGCGCTGACGAAGGGCTTCGGGACGCAGCTCGGCAGGGGCCTGATCGGAGGCGAGGCGTCGGCGCTCATCGCCAAGGTGGGCCGCGCGGTCTACGACGCCATCACGAACTAATGTCCTGAGTCAGGAAACCAGTGACAATACCTGGCCGGGGGCGCCAGGATTTGGGTGGCTGGCGGCCTGGGGTGGCGCCTGCAATCAGCCAGTTTGCGCATACCAGCGAGGCGAACGTGATGGATCAGGCGATCAGAAAGCCCCTGATCACCACACAGGCCTCAGGGAATCACTACCTTACGCCGAAATACACCACGCGCCTGTCCGGCATGTTCACGACAGGGTCATAGCCAGCGTATATCCCGGTCCATGATAGATTAGGAAAGTCATACAGGGGAGTCATGCTCACGCGGTAGTTACGCCCGAATTCCTCCTTCAGCTTGTCCAGCAAGTCGCCCACGCGGACGCCCCCAGGGGTGGCGAAATAGGGACTCGTCGTTTGAATCTCGTTGATTGGACTCCTTTCGTCCCTTGCGAATGCGGAGACCCGGGGGCTCAGGCGGGAAGTGGGTCCAGGCACGTCCCAGGACCAGAAGACCCCGCTCGGCGTTGCCGCGCCGCTTCGCGTCCACCTCCCGGCACTCAGCACTGCCTGTTCAATCGTCATATCCAGAGCAATCATCCCAATGCTTGCCCCAGGGCGAATCAACGTGGGGGACATTGGACCGACGGGCCGGGCAGACGGAGGAACCGGTTGCGGAGCCGGTGGGGGTGTCTGCTGAGGACCAGGGGGCTGCGCGCCCGGGGAACTCCTTGGCGCCGGGATGGCCACGGCGGTCAATTGAGTCAAGAGCGTGCGCGCGAGATTCGACGCCACCGCGAAATTCACCAGGGTGGCCTCCCGCAGAGAGGATACGGCGACCCCAACCACCTCGCCCCGTCGGTTCAGGACTGGGCCGCCGCTGTTCCCTGGGTTAAGTGCCGCGTCGAGTTGGATGTAGCCTTGGGCCGGGCGCAGCGCGCTGACGATGCCTCGCGTCACGGTAGCCGTCTCCGATCCAAGGGCACTGGCCCTAGGATAGCCGATTACGATCACTTCCTGCCCTTGTTGAACGCTGTCAGAATCCCCGAGTGGTAGTACTGGGAAGCCACTTCCATCAACCTTTAGCACAGCGACGTCAAAAAGCGCACTGTATCTAACGATGATGGCAGAGAGAGCTCTTCCATCAGCGATCTGAACGGCTATGCGGCCAGCGTCCTCGATGACATGTCGGTTGGTGATGATGTACCCAGTGGGGTCGACGAAGAAGCCGCTCCCAGAGAACCTTCCCCGGTCTGTTTCGACCATGATGAAGACTACGGCCGGTCTGGCACGAGTGACGATCTCCTCATACTGTGCTCGGAGTTCGGGCAGGGGCAGAACGAGAAGCAACCCGACGATGAACAGTGCGGCAGCCACGAATACGGCGCGCCATCTCATTTCTTCACCCCCCGCAAAGGCGGTTCGATTCACGCGGGTTCAGCTGTTGTCAACTATCTGAGGGCCTGAATTCGCGCCGTCGAGGGTGTGCTCCTGCTGTCGCAGGCCTCGGGGTCTCCCCAAACGTATCCCAGAGGCCGCGGAAGACAGGATCAGGAGCCATCTGTCGCGAACGGGGCTCCCCGCACGCACTCCTGACTCAAGTAGGTGCCGGAGGAAGTGGTGACGATGGAATCAACCGCAGTACCAGCATTGATCCTGAAGCGCAGGAGCATACGGGCCTACACCGGCGCTCCTGTGGCCGAGGACAAGGTCCGGGCCCTGCTCCAGGCCGCCATGGCCGCGCCGTCGGCCAACGATGTCCGCCCGTGGGCGTTCATCGTGGTCCGCGACCAGGCACGGCGCCGCGCGCTGGCACAGACCCACCGGTGGGCTCACATGTGCGCCAGCGCACCCGTGGTCATCGCGGTGGTCGGCGATCCCACCGCGTCCGACCATTGGGTCGAGGACTGCAGCGCGGCCACCGAGAACCTGCTGCTGGCCGCGGCCGGGCTCGACCTGGGGGCAGTGTGGGTGGCCGTCTACCCCCGCGAGCAGCGCGAAGCGTATGTGCGCAAGGAACTGGGCATTCCAGACCGACTGCGGGTGCTGTGCCTGGTGCCGGTCGGCCACCCGGCTGAAACAAAGCCGCCTCGCACCCGGTACGAGGAGGGCAAGGTGCACCACGAGTCTTTCGGGAATCGGCCGTGACCCTGGCCTGAACCCCTGCCTCAGTAGAGGTCCGCGACCGTGTAGAGCCCTACGCCCATCTCTTGGGCCTTCCTCAGGGCTGGCCGGCTGAACTGCCGCCGCGCATATAGGGCCAGGCCTCGGGGTGCATACCCGGTTCGCGTCTGGAAGTAGGCGGCCTTGCGCTGCAGCTCATCGACCTCCCGAGGATGCACGGCACCAGCAGACCAGGTGCATTCAGCCAGATAGGCCTCCTTCGTCGAGTGACGCACGGCGGCGACGTCAATCTCCGCTTTGCCATCCCACCAGGAGCCCACAGCGTCCGGCTCGAACGGCAGGCGCCCAGCGCGTGAAAGCAGCCAGGTGTGAGCGCGCGCGCACTCCTCGAACACGGGCACCATGGTCTCCGGCAGTCCGGGGCGGATCCGCTGCGACCACACCTCCTGGGCACGCCCCTGTTCAAGTGCGCTACGGCTGGGCGCAGCAGATCGAAACCAGAATCGAAGGAACGGGTCACTGATACGGTACAGGGCATCCCGTGTCCGCTGCGGGTTTCGTACGGTAGCCGGCACAGCGCGCTCGACTATTCCCAAGCCCGAAAGCCGGTTCAGGTACGGCTGAGCGCTCGCCCGCCCTTCGGGGCCGAAGATGGCCCGCGCAACATCTTGATGGCGCGTCGCACCGGAGGCCAGGGCGGACAACGCAGCGTAGTAGCGACTCGTCTCGCGGAGTTCGGCCTGTAGCAGGAAGTACACTTCCTCGTACAGCATGGAACCGCGCGACAGGACCCGCTCGACAACATTGGCTGCAAGCGGCTTGCTGGGGTCGAACTGCTCAAGATACGCTGGCATGCCGCCGAGGATGCCATAGGCGGTCAATTGATCTTCCCTAGAGTACTTGGGAAAGAACAGGGCAGCGTCACGATAACCGAGCGGCGCTACCCTCCACTGCCCCGTGCGGCGACCATAGAGCGGACTGCGTTGGCCGAGCACCTCACTTTCCATTACACTCACGTGGGAGCCACACAGGACCAGCATTAGCTTCGTCCGGCGCAGTTCCGCGTCCCAGAGGTTCTGCAGTTGGGAAGCCACAGCCGGTTCGGCCCGCAAGAGGTACGGGAACTCATCTAGTACCACAACAAACCTCCGGTCACGCGCGAGCCGGCCGAACACTCTAAACGCTGATGGCCAGTCCTGCAGGACCGTGCCTGACGGCAGAGGGCTTTCCGACAGGTCGGCCAGGTGGGTGGAGAAATCCCGTAGGAGCCGCTCGGATGTTGTCTGGCTGGCTACGAAGAACAGGTGTGGAAGCGAGGCACAGAAGTGCCGCAACAACTCGGTCTTGCCCACTCGGCGGCGGCCATAGAGGATCACCAGCTCGGCACGATCCGACTCGGCCTGGCTGTGGAGATACTTCAGCTCCTGCTGACGGTCTACGAAGGGCATGGTGTAATCCTGGTTAGTGTAATCTTGATTACACTATATCACTTGACAGATCCAACGAGGACTGTCAGGGGGAGCCACGCCGCCGCGACTCCCCCGTCCCGCTGGAAGAGCACTTCGTCCTGTGGTGGATCCCTGCGCTGCTCAGTGCCCGCTCTACGCTACCTAGCGAGCGCTCTGCGCTACGTATCGCCCGCTCCGCGCTTCTTCAGCCAATCGCGCAGGTCGTCGACCTCCATCCTGTTGGCGTGCATGACGTCCTTGAGCCGCTTACTTGGCGGCGTGTCCGCGGGAAGCTTCATCGCGGCGAAGATCTCGGCTGGAGGGATGCCAAAGGCCTTCGAGACGTCCTCAAAGGTCATCCATCCCTTGACCGTGTCCACGTCGCTCACGTCTACTGTGATTTGCTCGCCCGAGGCGGTAACCCGGTGGCTGGTGTTCCAGACGCCCGCGGCCTTGGAGACGTAGATCACCCCCAGGAACAGCACAACTGCCAGAAGGCCGTACGCGAACGGGTTCAGACGCATCGTCATCTCGCTCCTCTCCTCATCGTTCCGCCGAGACCAACGGCTTCGACCACGGCCAGCGCAGGGTGAGGTCCAGCGCGCCGGTGCGCGGGCAGACATCCACGCACTTCAGGCAGTCGTTGCAGTCCACGGCCGTGATCCGACTCGCCGTGGCGACGGGCAGGTTCATCGGGCACGCGACACTGCAGATGGCGCAATCCTTGCAGTATGTGCTTGTGCGCTCGATCTTGACCGACGCCAGTTTGCCTACCAGCCCCACGATCGGGGAGAGCGGACATAGGTACTTGCACCAGGGCCGCTCCGTGAAGAACGAGAGCACGACGGTCGCGATCAGGATCACCAGACCGGGCCCGAGCGTCGCCTCGGTGATGTTCAGGGCCGTGATGTACGGATCGTACGGCCGGAACACCATACGCGCGGCCAGGATCGTGCCGTATAGGAAGTAGGCGAGCATCAGGTACTTGCCCCACCTCAGGTACCGGTCCACGACTTCCAGGCCCCTTGTGCGCGCCTTGAGGGTCTTTGCGAGCCGTGCCACCGCCCGGAACCGGCGTTCGAGGAACCGCGTGATGCCGGTCAGCGCCTCCTGGAACGTCCCAAATGGGCAGATCCAGCCGCAGAAGGACGACTTGAGGGCCAGCGACCCGAGCAGCACGCCGCCCAGCACAATCAGACTGGACGAGGTGGCGTGGTGGATGTACTTGCCGGTCGTGATCCAATGGTAGAGCGTTTCGATTCCGCCGAAAGGACAGTACGCCTCGGGTGACGGCGGGGAGTTGACGACGCTTTCCGGCACCAGCGCGTGCCTGACCGCCATCACAACGACCGTTGCCAGGAATCCCGCCTGTACAAGGTACCGGAAGTTCTGAACGTTCCACAAAGCAGCGAGGCCCTTGGGTCTTCGCCTGATCGCTCCGAGCTGCACTCCCATCTCCATGCTCCTTTCGTATCAGGATGGCCGCCTGCCACCCGTGCGGCTGCTAGTCGCAGTGCTCCCGTACGCCGTTCTGGCGGCGCCTGGCCGCATCACGCATCTCGGTGAAGGCCGCGACTATGTCCGCTTCCTTGACGGTCTTGAGGAACTTCTCGTACAGCGCCACCCGCTCGTTCTCCAGTTGACCCGCGATGCGGCAGGCGTCCTTGAACGATGCCGGCGCGGCTACCTTTGCCGGGTCCGGCATCGCCGGTATGGGCACCCCGTACTTTGCGAACAGGGGCTTGAGGTTTTCATCAACCCGCTCCGGGCCGGAGCGAATCCAGCTCACGAACGGCCGGCCCTCGCCGAACTTCTTGACCACGGCCTGGTAGAGAGCCAGCGCCTTGAGCTCTGACGTCGTGGCGTCAATCAATGCCTGCCTCGCCACCGGGCTGATGGGCGCAGCGGCGGCAACCGCGATTGCCGCTGTCGCTGCGATCAGGACCAGGACAAAGACGAGCCCTCCGAACCGCTGCTGCCATCGGGTCCTTGCGCGAATCGTGCTCACGATCACACCTCCTCATCATCTCGCCGGGTCTTGCCACAGGCGATGCCCCGGCGGGGCAGAGGCGGCCCGCCCCGCCGGGTGGTGCAGCTCGGGACTAGCGCCCCGGGCCGAACCGGTGCATCCTGCCGCCCCGCATCTGACCGGGCCGCTGTTGACCTGCGCCCGCCCACCGACCTGCGCCGGGTCTGGCGCCGAAGCCGGGCTGCATCCCAGGGCCAGGGCCCATCGCGGTCCCGGTACCGGGCCTGCCGGCCGCCCCGAAGCGGGGTCCGGCCTGCAGCAGCGCATCTGCCTGGGCCTTCGTGATCTTGCCCGAGGCCAGTGCCTGGTTGATCGCGTACTTGCGGGCGTTGACCATGGCCGTCTGCACTGTCTGCAGCGGCACACCCTTGGCCCCTGCAAGGTATGCCAGGGTCTTGCCTGCCGCGCGCTCCTTCTCGAACTCGGCCGGGGTCATCTTGAGGACCCTGGCCGCGGCCGCTTGAGTCGCCGTCTCAATGGCCTTGTGGACGTCCGCGGGAATCGTCGCCGCCACACCGGCACCAGGGCCGCGCCCCGCACCTGGACCGGGTGCCCACCTGGGCCCGGCGGCCATGGCAGGGGCAACCGACACGACCAGCAGCGCCAGGAGAACTCCGGCGGCTGTCAACATCGTTCTCATCGCTCTTCCCTCCTCGTTGCCCGTGCCGGACCATGCACTCGGGTCCGGCGGGCGTATCGTTCGAGGAGAAGAGTAGTCCCGGTTGATGAGGGGAGCGTAAGGCGAATGTGAAGATTGTGTGAGGAGTTCAGGCCTCGCAGGCCCGGAACTCGCGCACGTTCTCTGGCCGGGGTTGCCGGGGATCGCTACGCCTAATCCACGAGGCCGATGATCTTGACCAGAACCCGCTTGCGGCGCTGCCCATCGAACTCGGCGTAGAACACCTCCTGCCAGGGTCCCAGGTCCAGGTCTCCGCCGGTTATCGGAACGATCACCTGATGGTGCAGCAGGAGGCTCTTGAGGTGGGCGTCGGCGTTGTCTTCCCCGGTTCGGTGATGCAGGTAATCCGACCGGAAGGGCGCCAGGTGGTCGAGCAGCCCCATCATGTCCTGCATGATCCCGGCCTCATGGTCGTTCACGTACACAGCGGCGGTGATGTGCATCGCGCTGACCAGGGCGAACCCCTCGCTCACGCCGCTGTCCTTGACGGCCTTGCGCAATCGGTCGGTCAGGCGGACGATCGCCCGGCTCTCCCTGGTCTGAAGCCACAGGTAGAGCGTGTGGCTGCGAAACGAAGCGCCCTCGTGCTGCGCGGTCTCCTCCTGCTTCAGGCTCTCGCGCAGAGACGCGTCTATCTCGACGGTGCGTCCGCCGCTGGTGATGCGCTGGGCCATGATGCGCTCGCCTCCCGGTAGGTCTTCGTTGAGTACTTCGGCAGACGGGGCGGCGACCCTGGGGGCAACTAGCGCGGGGTGTTAGCCAGGTGCGCCATGAGCGCCATCCCGGCCTGCTGTACGTGGCGGCGCATCGCGGCCTCGGCGGCGGCAGGGTCGTGGTTCTTCACCGCCCGCACGATGGCCTCGTGCTCCCGCAGCGACACGGGGAGTCGGCCGGGGAGCTGCGCGGACGTGCTTATCAGGAGCCGTATCTGCCCGTTGAACGCTTCGGCTACCCTGGACAGCCGCCTGTTGCCCGACGCCTCGCGCAGGCACCGGTGGAACGCGAGGTCGAGATCGCCGTAGCCCTCCACGTTCCCCTCCCGAACGCACACGCGCTGTCGCGTCAGCAGACGCTCCAGTTGCGCGCGCAGGCGCTCATCCCCTCGCCGCGCGGCGAGCGATGCGGCCAGCCCCTCGACGATCTCGCGCAGGGCATAGAGCTCCTCGATGTCGTGCGGTGTGATGGTCGGAATGCGGTATCCCCGGTGCGGAACGGCCACCACGAGGCCCTCGCGATCGAGGGCCGCCAGCGCCTCCTTGATCGGGGTGGGCGACAGGCCCATGTCCTCGGCCAGCACGCGCACGACGAGCCTGGCCCCGGCAGGCAGACGCCGGTTCAGTATGGCCGAGCGGAGCGCCCGGTAGGCCTCGCGCGAGAGTGTGGTCCGCGACAGGGCCGCACGGCCGACACGCAGATGGGTTGCCCGCATAATCCAAGTATACGCCTGGGGTATTGACCGGTCAAGATTTTGGATTTAGAATTCAAATATGGCCGAGCGCAATCCACACACAGCCGCCTCATCCGCGCACGGCCGCTCACGTCACGCCATCAGGCCAAAGGAGGCACCCGTGGCCTACAAAGCCGTCGCGCACAGGAAGGAAGACGCGGTTGCGGTAGCCATCGCCGACCTGCACGCCGGCGAGACCATTCAGGTACGCGTTCTGGACGGCTCTGCCCCGCTTGCCGTGACGGTGCGGGGCGCCATCCTGTTGGGACACAAGGTGGCCCTGGCTGACATCGCACCCGGCGGCGACGTCACCGAGTACGGCGAGCGCATCGGCAGGGCCACGCTGCGGATCCCCCCGGGCGAGCACGTGCACGTACACAACATCGAGAGCGCGAGGTGGTCGGCGTGAGACTCACCGGGTATCGCCGTCAGAACGGCGCGGCCGGGATCCGCAACCATGTCGTGATCTTGCCACTCGACGATCTCTCCAACACTGCGGCCGAGGGCGCGGCCCGGCTGATCCCGGGCGCTCTTGCCCTGCCCCACGCCTACGGCCGGCTGCAGTTCGGCGAGGACCTCGACCTCTTCTTCCGGACCATGATCGGGACCGGCGCCAACCCCAACGTGGCCGCCGCCGTTGTGGTGGGCATCGAGCCCAAGTGGACGCAGCGCCTCGCAGACGGCATAGCCAGGACGGGCAAGCCGGTCGAGGCGTTCTCGATCGAGGGTTCGGGTGACCTGCGCACCATCGAGCGCGCGGCGCAGGCGGCGAAGATCATGGTGCAGGACGCGAGCGAGACGGAGCGCGTGCCAATCGAGCCCCGCGACCTGGTGGTCTCGATCAAGTGCGGGGAGTCCGACACCACGCTGGGGATAGCCGGCAACCCGGCGCTCGGGCGTGCGGTGGACTGGTTGGTCAACGCCGGGGCGACGGTGATCTTCGGCGAGACGTCCGAGCTGACCGGCGGCGAGCACCTGATTGCCGCGCGGTGCGCCGCGCCCGAGGTGCGCGAGGCGTTCCTGCGCACCTACGCAGAATACATCGAGTTCATCCGCTCCACCGGCGCCGACCTGCTCGGCTCGCAGCCAACCGAGGGCAACATCGCGGGCGGCCTGTCCACGATCGAGGAGAAGGCGCTGGGCAACATCCAGAAGACCGGCACCACGCCGGTGCGGTCGGTGCTGGCGCCCGCGGAGGCGCCTCGTGGGCCCGGGCTGCACTTCATGGACACCTCGAGCGCCGCCGCCGAGATGATCACGCTGGCCGGGGCCGCGGGGTCCGTCCTGCACTTCTTCACCACCGGGCAGGGCAACGTCGTCGGCAACCCTATCGTGCCGGTTGTCAAGATCTCGCCCAACCCCAACACCACGACCTCGATGAGCGAGCACATCGACGTGGACCTTTCCCGGCTGCTGGCCGGCGATATGAGCCTGGAGGAGGCGGGCACGCGCGTCCTCGAAGTCTTCGAGCGCACGGTGCGCGGTCGGCTCACCGACGCCGAGGCCCTTGGGCACGTCGAGTTCGTGATGACCAAGCTCTACCGCAGCGCCTGATCCAGGCCAGTCCGATCCGGAGGGTACGCCGTGAGGATGTACGTCGCCGGGAAATGGATCGAGGGGACGCGGACCCTGCCGGTCACCCACCCCTACGACGGCAGCGTCGTTGACACGGTCCCTGTTGCAGGATCTGAAGAGGTCGAGATGGCGCTGGATGCCGCGGTCCGGGGCGCGCGCGACATGCGTGCCTTGAGCGGCCATGAGCGCTACCGCATCCTGACCAGGGCCGCGCGGCTGATCGAGGAACGCGCCGAGGAGTTCGCCCGAACGATCACCCTGGAGGAAGGCAAGGTCCTGCGGGAGTCGCGCGCCGAGGTCGCACGGGCGGTCGAGACGCTGACGCTCTCTGGCGAGGAGGCCCGGCGCATAGCCGGTGAGATCGTGCCGCTGGACGGCTCGCCGGGCGCAACCGGTCAGTTTGGGTTCACGGTGCGCGTGCCGTGCGGCGTAGTTGTCGCCATCAGCCCGTTCAACTTCCCTCTAAACCTGGTGATGCACAAAGTCGGCCCGGCGCTGGCCGCGGGCAACAGCGTCATCGTCAAGCCGGCCAGCAACACCCCTCTGTCGGCGCTCCGGCTGGTCGAGGTCCTGCTCGAGGCCGGCCTTCCCCCGCTGGGCGTGCAGTGCCTGGTCGGGGGCGGGCGCGAGATCGGCGAGCCGCTGTGCGCCGATCCGCGCGTGCGCAAGATCACGTTCACCGGCAGCCGGGACGTGGGCGAGCGCATCTGCCGGATCGCCGGCATAAAGAAGGTCACGATGGAACTCGGCAGCAACTCGCCGGTTGTTGTGATGCCGGACGCGGGCATCGAGGAGGCCGCCGCCGCGATCGCGGCCACAGGCTACTCCAACGCGGGACAGGTCTGCATCAGCGCACAGCGGATCATTCCCCTCGAGCCGATCTACGCGGACCTGCTCGACGCGCTGGCGCCCAGGGTGGCTGCGATCACCACCGGCGACCCGCTGGACGAGCGAACCGCCATGGGCCCGATGGTGCGCGAGAGCGAGGCGAGGCGCGTCGAGGCATGGGTGACGGAAGCCGTATCCGGGGGGGCCCGTCTAGTGGTAGGCGGCGAGCGCCGCGGCGCGATCTACGCGCCGACGGTCGTGGCCGATGTGAGCCCGCGCATGCGCATCTCGTGCGACGAGCTGTTCGGGCCCGCGGTGGCGGTCACGCCGGTCGGCACGTTCGAGGAAGCCCTGGCGCTGGCCAACGACTCCAACTACGGGCTGGCGGCGGCGATCTTCACGCGCGATCTTGACCGGGCGATGCGGTTCGCCCGGGAGGCCGAGAGTGGCAGCATCCACGTGAACTGGGGGCCGCAGTGGCGTGCCGACATGATGCCCTACGGTGGACTCAAAGAAAGCGGGTTCGGCAAGGAAGGCCCAAGGTACGCGGTGGAGGAGATGACCGAGCTCAAGATGGTGGTGTTGCACCTGAAGCAGCGGTGAAATCGCACGTAAGGCCGAAAGACGGCCATAGACAGGGAGGGAGATTGGCATGAGAACTCGCTTGCTGGCCATTGCGGCGGCGCTTGCGATGGGGTTCGCGGTGCTGCCTGTCTCGGCACAGGCACCGGTCACGATCACTTGGAGCACGCTCGCCACGGGCGGGCCGATCGTCTCCGACGTGTACCGCGCGCTCGTGCAACAGTACGAGCGTCAGAACCCCGGGGTGCGGGTGAACCTGCAGATCCAGCCGGGGACCTCAGGGGAACAGCTGAGCCGATACGTGACCCTGTTCGCGGCGAAGGACAGCTCGGTGGACCTCATCTCTATTGACGTGATCTGGCCGGCCCAGATGGCAGCCGCGGGCTGGCTTGCCCCGCTCGACCAGTGGTTCACGCGCGAGCGGCGCGAGGAGTACCTGCCGGGAGGCATCAGGGCCAACACGATTGGCGGGAAGATCTACGGGGTCCCGTGGTACGCCGACGCGGGGCTGTTCTACTATCGCAAGGACCTGCTCGAGAAGCACAGGGCGCGGGTCCCTGTGACCTGGGACGAAATGATCGCCACGGCCCAGCGGATTGTTGCGGCCGAGGCCAACCCTGCGCTTGGCGGCTTCCTGTTCCAGGGCGCGCGCATCGAGGCGCTGGCCAACTTCTTCTTCGAGGTCCTCTGGAGCAACGGCGGGGATATCCTCGATCCCGCCGGCAAGGTCATCGTGGACAACGGCAAGGGGCTGGAGGCGCTGAACTTCATGCTCGACCTGGTCCGGCGCCACCGCGTGACCCCGCCCGGAGTCACAACCCTGCCGACCGACGACACGCGCGCCATCTTCCAGGACGGCCGGTTCGTGTTCCTGCGCAACTGGACCTACGCCTACGGCCTGTTCCAGGGCGAGGGCTCCAACGTTGTGGGCAAGGTGGGCATCGCGCCGCTGCCTCGGGGGTCCGTGGGCAGCGCGTCCACGCTCGGTGGCTGGCAGCTCGCGGTCAGCAACTTCTCGCGCAACAAGGAGGCCGCCTACCGCTTGGTCGAGTTCCTGACCGGATCGGTTGCGCAGAAGAGCATGGCCGTGCAGCTCAGCACCGTGCCCACGCGCAAGGACACGTTCGAGGACGCCGTTGTGAAGCAGCGGGCGCCGCACTACCCCGACATGCTGAAGGTCGTCCTGAACGCGCGCCCGCGGCCGCAGATCGCCGACTACCCCCGGCTGTCGAGCATAGTGCAGACCAACCTGCACGCGGCGCTGACCGGCCTCGTGAGCCCGGAGGAGGCGATCACCCGCATGGCACGAGAGATCCGCTCACTGCTGGGTCAGTAGAGGAGCGGCGCGGCGCATGGCGGCGCCGACGATAGCGCAACCAGGAGCAGGATCGCGCGCTCTGCGCCGGTGGATGACCGGCCAGATCACCCAGGGCGAACTGGCCGCGATCCTGCTCTTGCCCTGCTTCGCCTTCCTGGTGGTGTTCGCAATCTACCCGGTGTTCAACGCAATCTGGACCAGCCTGCACCATCTGCGGCTCGACCAGCCGCACCTGGGCACACCCTTCGTCGGGCTGCGCAACTTCGCGCGGGCGTTTGGGGACGAGTACACCTGGCACTCTATCCGCGTGACGCTCGTCTACACCGGAGTGACCGTCTCGGCCCAGCTAGTCCTCGGTCTCGGGCTTGCGCTCGTTGTCAACCGCCTGGTGCGCGCGCGGGGATTCGTGCGGGCTGCGGTGCTGCTGCCCTGGACCATGGCTCCGGTGCTCGCCGGGCAGATGTGGCGGTGGCTCTTCAACGACCAGGCGGGCGTCGTCAACGACCTGCTCAATCGCACCGGCCTGGTCCAGGGGCAGATCATCTGGCTGGGTTCGCCGGTGCTGGCCTTCTTTGCGGTGACGGTCGCGGCCACCTGGGGCGCGGCCTCATATATGGCGCTGATCCTGCTCGCGGGCCTGCAGGGTATCCCCGACGACCTGTACGAAGCCGCCAGCCTGGACGGCGCGTCGCCGCTGCAGGCATTCCTTGCGGTCACCCTTCCGCTGCTGCGCAGCGCTATCATGGTGTCGCTGGTGCTGCGCACGCTTGGCGCGCTCCAGGCGCTCGACCTGCCGTTTGCGATGACCGGCGGCGGGCCGGGCAACGCCACCGAGACCTTCGCCCTGTTCATCTACAAGAACACTTTCCAGTTCCTCGACTTCGGCTACGGGGCGGCGCTGTCGGTCATCCTTGTAGTCATCGCGCTGGGCTTCGCCGGCACGTACTACCGCGTGCTGGCGCCGAGGGATTAGACCGTGGCCGGCCGGGGCGCACTCGCCCGCACCACTCTTGCCGCGCTGGTCGTGCTTGCGCTCGTCTGGTCGCTCGCGCCGTACCTCTGGACCCTGTTCACGTCGTTCAAGACCGAGCGCGAGCTCTACCAGTTCCCGGTCACGTACATCCCGAAGAACCCCACAATCATCAATTACGTGCACGTGTTCACGCAGAACCCCTTCGGGCGATTCCTGCTGAACAGCGCGATCGTAACTGTGCTCTCGACCGTGCTGTGCCTGTTCATCGCGTCGCTGGCCGCCTACGCGTTCGCGCGGCTGCGGTTCCGGGGCCGGGAGCCCCTGCTGGTCGGGCTGCTCGTCGTGGCGATGATCCCGCTCATCACCCTGATCGTCCCGCTGTACGTCCTTGTGCGCAACCTTGGTATGCTCAACACATACTGGGGGCTGATCGCGCCCTACGTCACGTACTCGCTCCCGGTCGCGATCTTCATCCTGACCGCGTTCTTCCGCGAGATCCCCCACGAGCTGGAGGAGGCGGCGCTCATCGACGGCTGCACGAGGATGAACACGCTGTGGCGGATCATCGCGCCGCTGGCCGCCCCGGGCCTGATCACGGCGGGAATCATCGTGTTCGTCTATACCTGGAACGAGTTCCTGATCGCGATGACGCTCACCAGCACCGCCGATGTGCGCACAATAACAGTGGGCATCGCGCTGTACCGGGGCGAGTTCACCTTCCCGTGGGGGGTGATCTCCGCGGCCGTCGCGCTGGCCACGATCCCAATCATGACGCTCATACTGCTCGGCCAGCGCCTGGTGATACGCGGCCTGACCGCGGGCGCGGTGAAGGGATGATAGGAGCGGAGAGAAGAGTGGTTCGCGTCGGGCTGGTCCCGGTTGTCCGCCCCATCTTTCGCGGCGCGCACATGGGCCTCGAGGAAGCGAGCCGCCGCTCGCTGGAGGCCCTGTCGGAGCGCCTGGGCTTCGCGCTGGTCTACATCGGGGCTCCGGTCACCGACGCCTCGGAGGCAGAGAGCCGCGCCGCCGAGGTGGCGGCCCTGCATAGTGGCGGCGGGCTCGACTTCCTGCTCGCCCTGCACGTGACGTTCGCAACGGGAGATCTCGTCAGACCGCTGTTGGGGCTCGACATGCCTCTGGGCCTCTGGGCCCTGCCGGAGGCCGCTGTGGATGGGCCGCTGCCGCAGAACGCCCTGTGCGGCCTCAACCTGGGTCTGAGCCTGCGGACGGGCCGCCGGACGCCCGTGAAGTGGTTCTATGGAAGCCCCGATGAACGGGCGTTCCAGGAGCGGTTGGGCATCACGATGCGGGCGATGCGTGGCTGCAGGGCCGTGCGCGAGGGCAGGGTGCTGTGGGTCGGCGGGACCGCGCCAGGCTTCTACCGTCTGGAGACCGTCCCTGAGTTGCCGCTACGGATAGACCGTGCACCCCTGGAAGTTCTCTTCGATGCGCTGTCGCAGGTGGACGAAGCAGGCGTCACGCATCGCCTGGCCGAAATGGACGAGCCCTTGGATATGCCAAGGGAGGATCTGCGGTCCACCATCAGACTCGAGATAGCACTCGAGCGCCTGGCAGAGGGCTACGATGGGGTCGCGCTGCGCTGCTGGCCGGAAGTGCCCGAGCGCGCGGGCACGATGGCCTGCGCCGCCTTCGCGCGCCTGGCCGATCGCGGCTGCCCGTACGCCTGCGAGGGCGACCTTGCCGGACTGGCGTCCATGCTCGCAGTGGCCGCTGTGACCGGCGGCCCGGCTGCGCTGCTCGACCTCTCGCACGCCGATGACGAGGGATTGATGTTCTGGCACTGCGGCAACACGGCGCGCTCGTGGGCCGATGGCGCCACACGCCTCGTACCACACTTCAACCGCGGCCTGCCCGCTGTGCGCGACATGCGCCTGGCGCCCGGCCAGGTCTGCGGACTGCGGTTCCTGGAATCGAGAAAGGCCGCGGTGTACGCCGGGGCCGTGCTCGGACGGGCTCGCGGCTACGACGGCGCCGCGGGCTGGATCGGGCACCTGCGGTGGGCAGGCGAGCCAGCCAGCCCGAGCGGATTCCTGGCAAGCGTCCTCAACCGGCGCCTTCCTCATCACCTGGCATGGGGACGAGGCGACGAGGAGGAAGCGCTGCTGGAGATGTGCTCCTGGCTGGGACACGAGCCGCTGCCGCTCGACCCAGAGGATAGGCTGCTCAGGTGGACCTCCGATGCGCCTTGACCCAGGGGCGCTGCGCCGTCTCGATACCCTGTGGCTACGGGATACCACGCCGTCCGGAGCGCGGTTCACCACCGAAGCGGGAACGCTGCAGGCTGAGATCTACGCGCCAGGAATCCTGCGTCTGCGCCTGTCTACCGGCCCTGAGATTGAGAGGCCGGACTACGGTCTTCTCGCGGCAAACCCGGAGCCGCCCTCGCGCATAGGATTCTCAGAAGACGCCGGCGTCTATCGTCTCGAGGCCGGCGGGATGGCAGGAGAGGATGGAGCCGAGCCGGGCTCCATCAGCCTGGAGCTGCGCGCCAATCCCCTTCGTCTGCGCCTGATGCGCCGCGGCGTCACGCTCCTTGAGTCAAGCGGCGACGCGCACATACGGGGCGGCCTGCGCCTTCCGGCTGTGGCGGTCGAATCCGGAGACGGCGGGGAACCGGGGTGGTTCCTGAACCTGGGCCTGCGCTCAGGCGAGCCGGTCTATGGGCTGGGCGAGAAGTTCGGGCCGCTCGATCACCGGGGGCAGTTGATAACTTCGTGGAACGAGGACGCACTCGGCGTAAACAGCGAGCGCTCGTACAAGAACATCCCCTTCGCGTGGAGCCCTCAGGGGTGGGCCCTGTTCGTCCACACCACGGGGCGCGTCACACACGGCGTGGGCTATCCGCAGTGGTCGCAGCGCAGCTACGTGCTCCGCGTGGACGACCCCACGCTCGACCTCTTCCTGTTCGCGGCCGACTCACCGGCCGCGCTGCTGGAGCGCTTCACGCACCTGACCGGCCGCGCGCCACTCCCTCCGCGCTGGAGCTACGGGGTCTGGATGTCACGCTGCTACTACCGCACGCCCGACGAGGCGCTCGATGTCGCGCGCACCCTGCGTGAGAGGCGCATCCCTTGCGACGTGCTGGTGCTCGATGGCCGCGCATGGCTTGAGGTCGAGACGCGCTACGGATTCGAGTGGGATGCCGAACGGTACCCCGATCCCAACGCTTTCATCGGCCGGCTCAAGGCACTGGGCTTCCGCCTGTGCCTGTGGGAGTACCCGTACGTATCGGTGCACAACCCGCTCTTCGCGCGCCTGGCTGAGAAGGGATACCTGCTGCGGCGCGCCTCTGGCGAGCCCTACATCTATGAGTGGGACCCTGAGCCATTCGGGATGCTGCTTGCCCCGCTGCCACACAGCGGAATGGTGGATTTCACGCACCCCGAGGCCTTCGCCTGGTTCCGCGACGCGCACAAAGACCTGTTCGAGCAGGGCGTGGACGTCTTCAAGACCGACTTCGGAGAGCAGGTCCCAGAAGACGCGGTTGCCGCGAACGGCGAAGCGGGCCGGCGCCTGCACAATGTCTACCCCCTCCTCTTCAACCGGTGCGCCTACGAGGCGAGCCAGCGCTACGCACCGGGCGGCGCGCTGGTCTGGGGCCGCTCGGGCTGGACCGGCAGCCAGCGCTACCCGATCCAGTGGGGCGGCGACCCGCAGGCCGACTGGGAAGGCCTGGCAGCCAGCGTGCGCGGGGGGCTGTCCTGGGGGATGAGCGGCGCGCCTTTTCACAGCCACGACATCGGCGGCTTCTATCACCAGAGGCCCGGCGCATTGCCTGATCCCGAGCTCTACGTGCGCTGGATGCAGGCAGGCGTCATGGCGTCCCACACGCGTTTCCATGGGACGAGCCCCCGCGAGCCGTGGTTCTACGGCGACGAGGCCGAGCGGATCGTGCGACGGTGGCTGGAGTGGCGCTACCGGCTGATTCCCTACATCGAGGCGTGCGCGCAAGAGGCGCAGCAGACCGGCATGCCGGTTGCGCGCGCGATGCCTCTCGCCTTCCCTGAGGACGCGGCGGCGTGGGCGTTCGAGCACCAGTACATGCTGGGGCCGTCACTGTTGGTTGCCCCGGTGCTCTCTCCCGATGGAGACGTCACGCTGCACCTCCCCAAGGGTGGATGGTACGACCTGTCAAGCGGCGAGCGCATCGAGGGCCCGCGCACGCTCCGGCGCACGATGCCGCTTGAGGAGATGCCTGTCTACGGCCGCGAAGGCCACTCCCTACCGCTGGGCCCCGCGGTGCAGCATACCGGAGAACTGGACGAAGCGGCACGGATCAATGAGATCTGGATCTTCGGTGCCCCGAGCCAGAAGGCGAGGGCAGATCTCAGCGGCCTCCCCAAGGGAACGCGCCTGCGCCACTTCTAGAAGAGAACCGCCCGCACGCGTCGAATCGTCTTCCGCCCGCAGCGCGCGAGTATAATGGTGTGCGGTGCGGCCCTGGGCGTGCAAGTTCAATGGAGGTGGTTGAGATGAACATCAGCCGTGTCCCGATCGCGCTGGCGCTCGCGCTGGTGCTTCTCTGCGTGGGCGTCGCGACCTCAGCCCCGGCCAGGCAGGAGATCGTCATCGGCAACGAGGCCGACGTCACGATCTTCGATCCGATCCGCATCCAGGAAGCCCCCACGAGCTTCGTGGCCGACATGGTCTACGATCCGCTCGTGCGGAGAACGCTCGACGGCAAGATCGGCCCGGCCCTCGCCGAGAGCTGGAAGACGTCTCCTGACCGCCGGACCTGGACCTTCAACCTGCGCAAGGGCGTCAAGTTCCACGACGGCTCGGAGTTCGACGCCTCGGTCGTGGAGTGGCACTTCAAGCGGGCGCTCGACCCCAAGGAGGGCAGCGTCTTCCGGCGGCAGTTCATGGTGATCGAGAGCATCAAGGTGCTCGACCGGCACACGATCGCCTTCACCCTGACCGAGCCCAACGTCGCGTTCCTGGAGTTCGTCCTGCTCACGAACGGCGGGTACATCCCGAGCAGGAAGGCGTACGAGACTCTGGGCGAGGAGTTCCCGTTCAGGCCCATCGGCACAGGGCCGTTCCGGTGGGCGCAGTGGGTCCAGGGCCAGCGTGTGGTCCTGGAGCGAAACCCAGATTACTGGGGGACTCCGCCAAAGCCGGACCGTCTTATCATCCGCCCTATCACCGACGTCAACACGGGAATCATCGAGCTGGAGACCGGCGGCGTGCACTACATCATGCGCGGCAGCCGGGAGGATCTTGACCGTCTGTCCAAGGACAAGCGATTTGTCGTACACCGCGTGCCGACCTACCGCGTCCGGTTCATCTCGATGAACTCGGTGCGGCCGCCGTTCGACGACATACGCGTGCGCAAGGCGGTCAACCACGCGCTCAACGTGCCTGAGATAACGAACGCCCTGACCGGCGGCATGGCGATCCCGGTGGACACCATCCTCCCGGTGGAGAGCCCGTTCCACCCCGCACGCGGGACCTACACGACGTACGACACCACCCCACAGAAGGCGCGTGCGCTGCTGGCGGAGTCCGGATGGCGCCCGGGCCCTGGCGGCGTCCTACAGAAGGGCGACCAGACGCTGCGGTTCCTGCTGCACTCGCCGAACGGCAGGTACTACATGGACAAGGAGATATCCGAGGTCATCTGCAACCGTCTGCGCGCCGTGGGCATCGAGTGCCGCGTCAAGGTGATGGACTGGGCGGCGTTCCTGGCCGAGGTGCGCGCCGGTAAGTACGAGGCCGCCTTCCTGGGATGGAACCAGTCGAGCGGCGAGCCCTCGCTGTTCTTCGATCCGCTGGTCGCGACCGGCGGGCGGGGCAACTACGGCGGCTTCAGCGATCCGGCGCTGGATGCCGTGCTCAGGGAAGGGCTGATAGCGTTCTCGGAGGGCCGGCGCAAGCTGCTTTACGCCAGGGCCACCGACATCGTGAACAAGAACGCCTGGTACGTGCCGCTGAACAACGAGTTCAAGGTCGCGGTCACGACCTCGCGCATGGGGGGGTACGTCCACAGCGCGGCGCGCAACGACTTCACGACGATGTTCCTCAAGTGATGGCGTAGCCTAGGCGCTGCTCCAGTTCGCTTGAGATGTGGCGGTACATCGTCCGCAAGTTCCTGGCCGCGATCCCGGTCCTGCTGGGCGCGGCGCTGCTGGCGTTTCTCATTCTCCACCTGAGCCCGGGAGATCCGGCCCGGCTGGTCGCAGGCGAGAGCGCGTTCGAGGAAGACGTCCTGTTGATCCGCAAGAAGCTGGGCTTGGACCAGCCGTTCCTGGTCCAGTATCTCAGGTTCGTCGGCAGCAGCCTGCGGGGAGAGTTCGGGCGCTCGCTCCGGACCGGAAGACCGGTGCGGGACGAGGTCGCGGCCAGGTTTCCCCATACGTTCGAGCTGGCGGTCGCCAGTCTCATCCTATCCATCGGCATAGGGGTAGTCGCCGGGGTCGCGGCCGCGATCCGGCCGAACACCGCGTACGATTACGGCGCCACGCTCGTGGCGCTTGCCGGAATATCAACGCCGGTCTTCTGGCTGGGACTGCTCCTGATGCTCCTGTTCTCCTACTACCTGGGCTGGCTGCCGGCCTCGGGCCGCGGGGGCCCGCTGTGGACGCTGGCAGGACTGCAGTCCATCATCATGCCCGCCATTGCGCTGGGCACGCCGTCGGCTGCCATCATCGCCCGCCTGACCCGGAGCAGTCTGCTCGAAGTGCTGAGGCAGGATTACGTGCGAACCGCCAGGTCGAAGGGGCTGATAGAGCGCGCCGTGATTGGCCACCATGCGCTGCGAAACGCGCTGATCCCGGTCGTGACCGTGGTCGGGCTCCGGCTGGGGGCCTTGCTCGGCGGGGCGGTCATCACGGAGCAGGTCTTCTCCTGGCCTGGGATCGGGACGCTCATCGTGACCGCCATCAACACGCGAGACTACCCAATGGTCCAGGGAACGATGCTGATCGCGGCGCTGGTCTTCGTCGTGGTCAACCTGTGCGTGGACCTGGCGTACGCGTTGGTAGACCCGCGCATCCGCTATGAATAGCGCGGGGTTTCTGCGCCGGCTGTTCCGGCGGCGCCTGGTGATCCTCGGCGCGGTGCTGGTGTTGGGATTCCTGCTGGTGAGCATCGCGGCGCCCCAACTGGCTCCGGGGGGTTACGACGAGCAGGATCTGCATCGCCGCCTGCAGCCGCCGTCGTCGGATCACCCGATGGGGACCGACATGCTGGGCCGGGACCTGCTGGCGCGCATCGTGTGGGGTGCCCGGATCTCGCTCATGGTGGGCTTCCTGGCCATGGGCCTGGGGTTCACGTTCGGCTCGCTGCTGGGCCTCTTCTCGGGCATGTACGGCGGCGTGGTAGACCGCGCGGTGATGGGCGCGATGGACATCCTGCTGGCGTTCCCGGGCATCCTCCTGGCCCTGGCAGTGGTCGCAGCACTTGGGCCAGGGCTCTACCAGGTCATGATCGCGGTGGGCGTGAACCAGATCCCATCGTTCGCGCGTCTGGTGCGGGGATCGGTGTTGTCCGTGCGCAAGCACGAGTACGTCGAAGCGGCGAGGGCGGTCGGCGCGTCTGACCCGCGCATCATGCTGCGGCACGTTGCGCCGCAGGTCATCGCGCCGGTGATCGTGCTGGCCTCTCTCGACGTCGGCACCGCGATCCTGGCCTCGGCCGGGCTTTCTTTCCTGGGTCTGGGCGCCCAACCGCCGCTGCCGGACTGGGGCGGCATGATAAACCAGGGGCGGGCGTTCCTGCGCAGCGCCTGGTGGGTGGGCGTCTTCCCGGGGCTGGCGATCATGCTGACCGTGCTGGGATTCAACCTGGTGGGAGACGGGTTGCGCGACGCCCTCGATCCGCGGTTGCGGCAGGCGTAGGAAGAAGCCGGCCCCGATCTCTCGAGCCCTCACATGCCATTTGTCAAAGACCTCTTGCATTTCGGAGAAACGTCTTGCAGAATCAACGTGCGGGGGGTGATCTCGGATGAAGACCACGGTGACCGCAAGAGGCCAGACCGTTATTCCCGCGAAGGTCCGGCGGGCCCACCGGATCACGCGGCAAACGAGACTGGAATGGGTGGACGACGGAGAAACAATCCGGGTCGTTCCCCTTCCCGAGAATCCCATCGCCGCCGCCCGCGGCGTCACCAAGGGCCTCCGGCGGGCGCTGTTGGCCGAACGTAACCGAGAGCGCCGGCGTGGCTGATTGTTACGTCCTCGATACATCGGCACTCCTGGCCTTCCTCGGCGATGAGCCAGGCGCCGACAAGGTGGAGCGTTTGCTCGAAGGCGCCCGCGACGGCCGGTGTCATTTGCTCTCGTGCTCGATCACGCTGATGGAGATCTTCTACACTGCCATGCGCGAGAAGGGCGAGGATGAGGCCATCAAGATACTGGCGCTGGTGAAGGCCTGGCCGATCGAATGGGTTGACCCTGACGAGAAAGTGCTACTACAGGCCGGAAGGCTGAAAGCAGCGTATCGTCTCTCGGTCGCCGATGCCCTGATTGCCGCCGTTGCAAGGACGAGGGGCGCAATCCTCGTGCACAAGGATCCGGAACTGGAGACCTTGAGGGGGAATGTGAGACTCTTGGGCTTGCCCTTCAGGACAACACGCTAGGCGATAGCCCGCAGCAGCGGTCCACCCCGCCGCGCTCAGGCGATGGCCCGCAGTAGCGCATCGGCGTCCTCGGGCGCGTTGTAGACGTGCGGTGACACCCGTATCCCGTGCGGTCGCAGCGAGACGACTACGTTCCGCTCCAGGAGGCGCCGGTGCAGCGCCTCGTCCCGTGCGCTATCGCCGGTGGTGAAGCTCAGAATCGTCGAGCGCGTCCCCGGGGCCAGCGACGACGTGATCGTCATCCCAAGCCGCGCCAGTCCGGGGATGAGACGGTCGAGTAGCTCCGTGATGTGCGCGTGCGTGCGCTCGATGCCCGACTCCAACAGCAGCCCGAGCGAACTCTCCAGGACCAGCAGGGCCGCGGTGGCCTCGCTGCCGACCTGGTAGCGCATCGCGTCCTCCTTCCATACAAGATCGGGCCGGGCGACCATGGAGGTCTTCACGCCCGCCTGGCCGGCGCGGTCCGGGGGAAGCGAGGGCATGGCGTCCCTGCGAACGTACATGAGGGCGGTCCCTGGGATGCCGAGCAGCCACTTGTAGCATCCGGCCACCAGCACATCCGCGCCCATCTCCTTTACGTCCACCGGCGTGACGCTCAAACTCTGGATCGCGTCAACGACGAGCAGGATTCCGCGCGGGCGGCACAACCGGCCGAGCCGGCCTACGTCGCACCGATAGCCCGAGGTCCACTCCACGTGGCTGATGGACACGACGCGCGTCCGGCCGTCAATGCGCTCGATCAGCGCGTCCATGTCCACCTGTCCGTTGGGCGCCGGCGTCATGCGCGCCTCGACTCCCCGGCGCGCGAGATTGAGCCATGGGTAGACCACGCCCGGGTACTCGCACTCCGGCAGGACCACGTTGTCGCCGCTCCGCCAGTCCACCGCGTTGGCCACAATGCCCACGCCGTCGGATGTGGACGGGACGAACGTGATCTCGGACGGATCGCAGTTGATCGTCTCCGCCAGTGAGCGACGCAGAGGTCCGAGATCATGTTCCTGGGCACCCGGCCGGTAGCGCAGGAGGCGGCGTGATTCAGGAAGGCGCACGCCGCGGTCAGCGGGAACTCGACTCGGCGCAGGTATTCTAGATCATGGCTCACGGTGTCCGGCTCCTTTGATGTGGGAAACGCCGTTCGGATTCTACTTCGTTTCCATCCCTGCTTCCTGCCCACCTGCCAGTTCGCGGTCCATTTCCTCAGCCGTCCCACAAGCAATTGACACAGCGTCTCGATATTGTATACTAAATTGTGCACAAATCTACGTCCACGACTGCCAGCCCGGGAGCAAAGATGCCCCAGCGACGCAAAGCGGCTACCAGCGGCCCCCCCACCACGTCGAGGCGCCGCTCCACTACGCCGAGCAATCCCTCCGCCACGTTGAAGGAACACGCCTACTCCCGCCTGCGCGCCGAGATCCTCAACGGCCTGATCACACCCGGCGCCGGCCTTCAGGAAGCCGATCTCAGCCGGCGACTTGGGATCAGCCGCACGCCGTTGCGCGAGGCCATCTGCAGACTTGCCGAAGAAGGCTTGGTCGAGGTCCTGCCCTACCGGGGCGCCCGCGTCGTCCGCCTGGACAACGACCACCTCGACGATCTGTTCCAGGTCCGCGAGATCGTGGAAGGATTGGCCGCGCGCCTGGCAGCAACACGGATGTCGAAGCAGGACGTGGCGAAGAGCAGGCGCAGCCTGAAGGTCCGGCTGCGTGAGACCGACCGGAGGACCTCCGTCTACCGGGCGCCGACCCTGGACTTCCACCAGGAGCTGCTGCGCGCATCCGGAAACCGGCTGCTCATCGACATCGCCGGCCGTCTTTACGCGCGCCTGTCCCTGGCGCGCGCGGTCTCCGGCGCCTTTCGCGAGCGCGCCGCCGACGCAGCGCGCGAGCACCTGGCAGTCCTCGACTCAATCGCGCAGCGCAAAGCCGACACCGCAGAGAGGCTGACGCGCCGGCACGTCCGGCGATCCCACGAGAACCTCCTTCGCTACCTGGAGGAGCTCAGCCGCGAGCAGGAGCGAACGTGGACGGAGTAACAGAGTATCTGAGCCCCCACGTCCGGCGGCCGGAGGCCCGCGCGGGGTTCAATCTGCCGGCAGACATCATAGTGTGCGACTGCACCGCCCGTGAGGGTGAGCAGGCTGCCGCGGTAGACTTCGGCGCCGACCTGAAGGTGGAGCTGATCCGGCTGCTGGACGAGATCGGCGTCCCCCAGGCGCAGGCGGGATACCCGGCCAAGTCGCCGCTGGACGGGGAGACCGTCCGCAGAGTGCGGCGGCTTGGGTTGCGGATCAGGGTCGAGGTCATCGCGCAGGTCTTCGACCCCAACTGGCGCGATGAGGTTGACGCGGCCGTCGCGTGCGGGCCCGACATCGTGGACATCCAGCTCCCCTGCTCCGACCGGCGGTTGCTGCTCCTGCACAAGATGACCCGCGGGGAGATGCTGGACCGCGCAGTCGAGGCGATCCGCCGCGCACGCGGCCGTGCGCCCGTCGTCCGCTTCGCACCCACCGACACCACCCGTGCGGATCTCGACTACGTCCGCGCCCTGTACCGTGCGGCGCTGGATGCCGGCGCCGACCGCCTGTCCCTGGCCGACACGGCCGGGGCGATGTTCCCACCGGCCATGCGCTGGCTCGTGGGCGAGCTCACGCGCGAGTTCACGGTCCCCCTTCAGGTGCACTGCCACAACGACTTCGGGCTGGCCCTGGCCAACACGCTGGCCGCGGCCGAGGGCGGGGCCTCCATCCTCGACGCGACGGTGAACGGCCTGGGCGAACGGTCCGGCAACGCGTGCCTGGACGAGCTCGTCGTGGCCCTGGAGGCGTTCTACGGCGCGCGCACCGGCGTCCGGACCGAAGGTCTGTACCGGCTGGCACATCTGGTCTCGAAGTGGACGGGCATCCCTGTCCCGACCCACAAGCCCCTTGTAGGGGACAGCGCGTTCGCGCACAAACTGGAAGGCCACGTGCGCGGGGTGCTGACCTCGCCGCCGCTGTACGAACCCCTCCCGCCGGAGACGGTCGGCAACAGGCGGCGCATACCCATAGGCAAGTACAGCGGTGTGCACGCCGTCCGCTACCGGCTCGGGCAGGCCGGGATAGACGTAACCGAGGAGCAGGCCCGAAAGGTCCTGGACGCCCTGGGGAAGGTCTGGGAGGAGACGCGGGCCAGCAGCCTCTCAGACGACGCCTTCCTGTCTCTGGCCGAGGAGACGCTGTGCCGATGCCCGGACTGACGATCGCCGAGAAGATCCTGTCAGAGCGAAGCGGGCGCGAGGCCCGCGCAGGGGCGTTTGTGGTAGCGGAAGTTGACGTGTTGATGGCGCACGACGGCAATCGGCCGCTGGTCATAGACACGCTCGGGGAACTCGGGTTCGACCGGCCGGCCCGTCCCGAGAGGCTGGTCCTGGTGCTGGATCACGCGGTGCCGCCGCCGACCTCCGTGGTGGCGAACATCCACGCCCGAATGCGGGCCTTTGCCCGGGAGCACGGCGCCCATCTTGTAGAAGCGGGCGACGGCGTCTGCCACATCGTCCTGCCCGAGCGCGGCTACGTGAGGCCCGGGGATCTCGTCGTGGCCTCGGACTCCCACACCACGACGATCGGTGCGGTGAACTGCTTCGCGACCGGCATGGGCTCGTCCGACATGGCACTGGCGGCGGCGAAGGGCGCGGTGTGGTTTCGGGTCCCGACGACCCTGCGCATCGTGCTGACCGGCCGTCTGGGCACCGGCGTCGCCGCCAAGGACGCCGCGCAGTACCTCGTCCGCCGCCTCGGGCTGCACCGCTGCAACTACCGGACGCTGGAGTTCGAGGGCCCCGGCATCGAGGCGATGGGCATGGACGGCCGCTTCGCGATGGCCAACGTCGCCGTCGAGCTTGGCGCCAAGTGCGGCATCTTACCGGGCGACGCCGTGCTCAGGGTCTGGCTGGAGCGGCGGCTGATCGGCCCACTCAAGTTTGTCGCGTCCGACCCGGGCGCGGTCTATGAAGAGAGCTTCGAGTTCGACCTTGGCGCACTGGCCCCACAGGTGGCCCGGCCGCACTCTCCCGCCGATGTTGTGGACGTCGCCGAGGTCGAAGGAATCTCGGTGCAAACGGCCTTCATCGGCACCTGCAGCGCCGGCCGATTGGAGGACCTGCGGGCGGCGGCGCAGGTGCTCGCGGGTCGCAGCGTCGCGCGCGGCGTGCGGCTGGTCGTCGCCCCGGGCTCCGCCGAGATCCACCTGGCCGCGGTCCGCGAAGGGATCGTGGAGACACTGCTGGCAGCCGGGGCAGCGCTGGTGCCGCCCGGGTGCGGGCCGTGCGCGGGCGTCTCCCAGGGGGTTCCGGGCGACGAAGAGACGGTGGTGGCCACCTCGCCCCGTAACTTCCGCGGCCGGATGGGCAATCCCAAGGCGCGCATCTTCCTGGCCTCGCCGGCCACCGTCGCGGCGTCCGCGGTCGCCGGCGCCATTACCGACCCGAGACGCTACCTTAGCTGAGGGAGAAGCCGTGATCATCAGCGGGCGCGTGCACCGAGTCGGCGACGACGTCAACACCGACTACATCATCCCGGCGCGGTATAAGAGCCGCACGGAGGACATCGCGTCCCTTGTGCCGGTGCTCTTCGAGGACCTGGATCCCACGCTGGCTTCCCGGATCCGGCCGGGCGACCTCGTGGTGGCCGGTCACAACTTCGGCATGGGCTCGTCACGGGAGACCGCCCCGCGCCTGCTGCGCGCCGCCGGCGTCGGCGCCGTGTTGGCCCGTTCATTCGCACGGATCTTCTTCCGTAATGCGGTGAATGTCGGCCTGGCGGTGATCGAGTGCGATACCGAAGCGATCGCCGACGGTGACGAGGTGGAGGTGGACCTGGAGTCGGGCTCTGTCAGAGTCCCTGCCCGTGAGGTCGCCGTGACGGCACAGCCGCTACCCCGGCTGATGCTCGACATCCTGCGGGCCGGGGGGATCAAGGGCTACCTGGAGGCCCAGGGCAGAGGCACGGGAGAGAATCGAGTATGAGCAGCCCGGCGGGCGTGGTCCTCGTGCTCCTCATCGGAGCGGCCGGCGGCTATGCCGGCCTGCGGCTCCGCCTGCCTGCGGGCGCCCTGCTGGGAGCGCTGCTGGCCGTCCTGTTGGCCCACGCGCTGATCCCGACACTGCCGGCCATAGACCCGACCATCCGGCGTTGGCTCCAGATCCTGGTGGGCACGGCCCTTGGCTCGCGCGTGTCGGCGGATACGGTGCGGCGGTTGCGCAGGGCGGTCCCCGTGGCCGCGCTGGTGGTCGCCGCCACGATAGCAGGGACGCTGGTGGGCGGTGCCGTTGTAGCCAGTGTCCTCAACATTGACCGCGGGACCGCGCTGCTCGCCAGCACTCCCGGCGGTTTGCCCGAGATGGTGGTGATGGCCGACGCGCTGGGCCGCGACGTTCCCACGGTGGTGGTTATCCAGCTCGTCCGGATCATCCTGACGCTGATCGTCGTGCTGCCGTTGGCTCGCCTCTTCATGGTCCGGCACGGGGCGGAGCCGTCGTGAGTCTGCTGCTGACGCTGGCCGCAGGCGTTGCAGGAGGCTGGCTGGGCATGTGGCTGGGCCTCCCCGCCGGCGCGCTGGTCGGATCAATGGTCGCCGCCGGTTCCCTGCGCCTGCTGGGCGGGCCGGTCCAGGAGATCCCCGCGGGAGTGCGCCGCGGGGCTCAGATGGTGATAGGCGCGGCTCTGGGCGTCTCTTTCGGCTGGAGTCAGCTAATGATCGGCCGGATGCTCTTTCCGGCCCTCCTCCTGGCGGCGGTGCTGTTCAGCTTCTCTTTCGTCCTGGCGGGGGTGATGGTGCGGCAGACCGGGTGGTCCTGGTCCGCGGCGCTGCTCTCTACGGCGCCCGCGGGCATGACCGAACTCTCGCTGTCGGCCGACGCGATGGGGCTGGACGCGTCCGTGGTGGCGACCATCCACCTGGTGCGCCTGACAACAGTGATGACGGTGGTCCCCTGGCTCGTACGCTGGCTGGGATGAAGGAGGCGGGTGAAGTGGACAAGCGGGAATGGCTGCGCCGGCGCCTGGCAGAGGGCCCCATCCTCATGGCGCCCGGCGCGTTCGACGCCCTCAGCGCCAAGGTCGTGGAGTGCTGCGGGTTTGAGGCCGTCTACGTGAGCGGTGGGGCAATCTCGCGGAGCCTCGGGTTCCCGGACCTGGGCCTGGTGACCGCCTCGGAGATGCTGGAGCGCATCGCCCGCATATGTGAGGCCACCGACCTGCCGGTGATCGCGGACGCCGACACCGGCTACGGCAACCCACTCAACGTCCACCGAACCGTGCGCGAGTGGGAGCGCGCCGGCGCAGCCGCGCTGCAACTCGAGGATCAAGTGACGCCGAAACGGTGCGGCCACTACGCGGGGAAGGCCCTGATCTCCACCGGCGACATGGTGCAGAAGATCCGGGCCGCCGTGGAGGCGCGCCGCGAGGGGACGCTAATCATCGCCCGCACCGACGCGCGGGCCCCAGAGGGTCTGGACGGTGCGCTGGCGCGCGCGCGGGCCTACGGCGAAGCGGGCGCCGACGTGCTCTTTGTTGAGGCTCCCGAATCCCTGGCGGAGATCGAGACGATCGCCCGGGCCCTGCCCGGGCCGCTGATGATCAACATCTTCAAGGGCGGCAAGACGCCCGTTGTGCCGACTGGCGAGCTGGACCGGATGGGCTACCGGCTGGCGATCTTTCCGAGCGAGCTCCAGCGGGCCGCAATCTACGCCATGCTCGAGTGCGGGCGGCACCTGCGGGAGACGGGAACCGTTGAGGACTTCGCGCCGGTGGTTTCATTCCGGGATCGTGAGGCGATAATCGATGCCGGCCGTTGGGCCTCGATGGGCGACCGGTACGCGACGCCGCCTGTGGGAGGCTGAGGGAGATGGCACATGCCGGGGGGAAGGGCACGGTCGCGATCACGCGCCGCCTGGCCGAATGGGTAGCGGCGCTCCGCCTGGAAGAGGTCCCCGACGACGTGGTCCGTCACGTCAAGCTGGGTTTGCTGGACACGCTGGGTTGCGGGCTGTTCGGCAGCACCCTTCCCTGGGGACAGACGGTAATCAGGTTTGCCGGCACGCTGGGCCGCGGCGAGGAGGCCACGGTCTGGGGCGACGGGTCCCTTCTGCCGGCTGCCAACGTTGCGCTGGCCAACGGTACGCTCGTCCACGCGTTCGAGATGGACGACCTCCACGCCAGCGGGGTGCTCCATCCGGGCTCGGTGACGGTCACGGCGGCGATGGCCGTGGCGGAGCGCCGGGAGCGTGGCGGCGGCCCGCCTGCAGACGGCCGCAGCCTTTTGGGGGCGCTGGTGGCGGGCTACGAGGTCGGCGCACGCATCGGCGTGGCCTGCGGCTACGCCAAGCTGCGCAAGGGGTTCCACCCCGCGGCCACCACCGGGGTGTTCTGCGCAGCGGCGGCGGCCAGCCGCATCCTGGGATTGGACGCGGACGCCACGCAGGACGCCCTTGGCACGGCGGGCACCCAGGCCTCCGGCCTGATGGCGGCGCAGTACGGGTCTATGGTCAAGCGCATGCACATGGGCCTCAGCGCCCAAAGCGGCATCTACGGTGCCGACCTGGCGGCGATGGGGTTCCGGGGGGTGCGCGAGGTGATCGAGGCGCCCTACGGCGGCTTCCTGAGCACGCTGGTGGGCGACGCCGCCGACCCGGCGTTCATCCTGGAAGGCCTGGGAGAGCGCTATGAGTTGATGGGAACCGGCTTCAAGGTCTACCCGTCGTGCGGCAGCTCGCACACCACGATTGATGCGCTGCTGGCCATCCGGGAACGCTGCCCGGATCTGAGCCCGGAAGCGGTCGAGTCGGTCGTGGTGCGGACCACCACGAGCACCCGGGACCACGTCGGGTGGCCCTACGTACCCGACACCGTTACATCTGCGCAGATGAATCTCCCCTACACCGTCGCCGCCCTCCTGGCAGACGGCGCGCTCACGGTCGAGTCCTTCGCCGAGCACCGGCTCCGCGAGCCCAGGCTGGTCGCCCTGGCGGAGAAGGTGCACGTGGAGGCCGACCCCGACCTGGACCGGATGGGACGTGACCACCGGCACACCGTGCGCGTCACGATTCGCCTGACCGACGGCCGACAGTTCGAGGATTCCCGCACCCACGCCCGCGGAACCGCCCGGGTGCCGATCTCGGCCTCCGATCTGGAGGCCAAGTTCACCGATCTCGCCGGGCGCGTGGTCGGCGACGATCAGGCGGCAGCGATCCGAGAGATGGTGGAAGACCTGGAACATCTGCCCACCGTATCTCCACTGGGAGATCAGATGGTGAGACCGCCGGAGTAGACGGCGAAAAGGGAGGCAGGGCGATGAAGCAGAGAGGGATGGGAGTGACGGTTCTGGTCGTCGTCGCGCTGGCGCTGAGCGGAGCGGCCATTGCAGGGCCCGCGTGGCAGCCCACTGCGTCGGTGGAGCTGGTCCCTGCGGGCGATCCCGGGGGTGGTTTGGACCTTCACGCGCGCATCATCGCGGAGGTCTTCCGCAAAGAGAAGATCCCGCCCACCCGGTTCATCATCAACAACATGGGCGGCGCCGGCGGCAACACGGCCCGCTCCTACCTGGCGCAGAAGCGCGGCGACCCGCACGTGCTCGTGCTGGAGAGCAACCGGGCATACCTGGCCGAGCTGCTGGGAACCACGAAGCTCAGGGTGAACAAGGACTTCCTGGCGGTGGCGCGCCTGACCGCGGACTACATCGTCTGGGCCGTACGCAAGGACTCGAAGTTCAAGACCGCTAAAGAGGTGCTGGACGCTGTCAAGCAGGATCCCGCATCGGTCAGCTTCGGCGTCGGCACTGTGCCCAGCAACGACCAGTTCCACATCATCCGGGCGGCCCGCTCCGTCGGCGCCAAACCCGAGCAACTGCGCATCACGGCCTTCCGGGCCGGCGGGGACCTGATGGTTCAGTTGCTGGGTGGCCACGTCCAGGTCATCTCCACCGGGCTGTCGGAGGCCGTCACGCAGTTCGAGGCGGGAGAGGTACGCATCCTGGCGGTGACGGCGCCCAAGCGCCTCGGCGGCGCCCTGGCCTCCGTCCCGACCTGGCGCGACCAGGGGCTCGACCTGGTCATCGAGCACTGGCGCGGAGCCTTCGCGCCGCCGGAGGTCCCGCGTGAGGCGATCGCCTTCTGGGTGGATGCCTTTGCCACCATGCGGCAGGTGGAGTACTGGGAGGGGCTGCTGCGCCGCTACAGCCTCTTCGACGCGTTCCTTCCCGCAGACCGGTTCGCCCGGGCCCTGGAGAGCGAGCGTGAGCAGACGCAGGAGCTGCTGCGCGTGACGGGGTTCATCAAGTAGCGTCGGCGGGCGGGCCGGCAGGCCGGGATGCTGGGGGGTTGAGCCGATGGAGATGCGGGCGGATCGTGTCTTTGTGGCGCTGCTGCTGGTCATTTCCATAGCCTATGCTTTCGAAGCCACGCGGATCTTCAACCCCCCGGCGATCGCCGATCCGCTGGGACCGCGGGCCTTCCCCCAGTTCCTGGGGATCGTGGGTGTCGTCCTGTGCATCGCCATCCTCCTAGGGCGGCCGGCCGAGGACGGGTTGCCGATCACCCCGACGGTGTTGCGCGAGATGGCCAGCATCCTGGCCGCGCTGGCCGCCTACACGCTGCTACTGCCACGCCTGGGGTTCGTACTGGCCACCACCGGGCTACTGACGGCGGGGTTTGCCTATGCAGGGGCCCGGCGCCCTGTGATACCCGCCGTCATCTACGCCGTGCTGGTCCACCTGCTGTTCACGCGGCTGCTGGGGATGCGGCTGCCCACGGGCATCCTGCCGTGGCTGTAACGGGGAGGCAACCGTCGTGTCGGTGATCCCTCAACTGATGGCGGGCTTCTCGACGGCCCTCAACCTGGAGAACCTGCTGTCGGCCGTGCTGGGGTGCTTCCTCGGCACGATCGTCGGGATCCTGCCGGGACTGGGACCGTCCACCACCGTGGCGCTGCTGATCCCCGTGGCCTTCGCCGTGCGCCCGGATACCATGCTCATCATGATGTGCGGGGTCTACCTGGGTGCCATGTACGGGGGCTCGCTCACCTCGATCCTGCTCAAGGTGCCGGGCGAGGCATCCTCGGCCCTCACGGCGATCGACGGTTTCGAGATGGCCAGGCAGGGCCGCGCCGGCCAGGCGCTGGCCATCTCAGCCATTGGATCGTTCATCGGAGGCACCCTCTCCGTCGTCGCTCTGACGGTCGTGGCCCGCCCCATCGCCCAGGCCGCCCTGAGGTTCGGGCCGTCGGAGTACTTCGCCCTGATGGTCTTCGCGCTGGTGATGTCGGCTACTCTCATCGGGAAGTCGCTGCTGCGAGGGTTCCTGGCGGTGGTGCTGGGGATCATGCTGGCCGTGATCGGATCGGACCTCCAAACCGGCGTCCCGCGCTTTACCCTGGGCATCTCCGAGCTGCTCGACGGCATTGACGTGGTGATCGTCATAATCGGGGTCTTCGGGGTCGCGGAGGTGCTGTACTACCTTCTCCACGAGCGCCGCGTGCTCGGCGAGCGGCTGGCGCTGCGGGGCCGGCTGTGGCTGTCGCGCGACGACTGGCGGCGGTCGGCGCCGGCGGTCGGCCGCGGCAGCGTCGTGGGGTTCCTGGCGGGCGTGATGCCGGGCTCGGGCAGCACGCTGGGGTCGCTGCTGGCCTACGCGATGGAGGGCCGGTTCGGGAGGGCGCGGCGAACCCTGGGGACGGGCGCGATTGAAGGCGTGGCGTCGGTGGAGACGGCCAACAACGCCGCGACCGGGGGCGCGTTGATCCCTATGTTCACGCTGGGCATCCCCGGTTCCGGGACCACCGCCGTGCTCCTTGCCGTCCTGCTGATGTACGGCGTGCAGCCGGGGCCACGCTTAATGATCCAGCAGGCAGATCTCTTCTGGACTGTCGTGGCATCGCTGTATATCAGCAACATCATCCTGCTGATCATGAACCTGCCCATGATCCCGCTGTTCGTGAAGATCCTGGACATCCCGGCCAGGTTCCTGATGCCGGCGATCGGGGTCTTCGCCGCCGTCGGCGCCTACTCCATAAACAGATCCGTGGCAGACGTCTGGCTAGTGTTCTTCTTCGGCCTGCTGGGGTATACCATGCGGTGGGCAGGCATGCCGCCCGTGGCCCTGGTGCTGGGCATGGTGCTCGGCGACCGGCTCGAGCAGTCGCTGCGTCAGGCCTTTATCCTCAGTAACCGGTCGTTCGAATTCCTGCTGCGGCCGATCACCCTGGTCCTTCTATCCGTAACGGTGCTGGTGGTCGTGCTCGACATCGTGGCCAAGACCCGAGATCGGCGCCGCGCGGCAGCTGCCCCCGGCTCCCCAGGCTAGCCGGCCTCCACCGCCTTGATCGCCCTCTACCCCACGGCTGCCGCGGGTACGCTGGCGACGCCCGCGCGTGGATCAGACTGAGTCTCCGATCATTCTCAAGAACGCCGCGACGACTTGAGGATCAAAGTGCTTCCCCGCCTGCTCGCGGATGTAAGCGCGCGCCTTCTCGTCGTCCCAGGCCCTCCGGTAGGGCCGATCCGAGCGCAGCGCGTCCCACACGTCCACAACGGCGAAGATTCGCGCCGCCAGCGGGATCTGTTCACCCCGCAGCCCCTGCGGGTAGCCCGTGCCGTCCCACTTCTCGTGGTGGGCATACGGAATGTCAAGGGCCGGCCGCAGAAATGGGATGGGCAGTAGGCGACCTTCGGCATTGTCGCGTCTCCCTGGGGCTCTACCATAGAACACCCAGTGCACCTCAGTATACCTCAACCGCCGAGCAGGGCGGCAAGCGACGGGCCAGGAGCGGGATCGGCGGCGCCTCGCCGGGCAGGCCTCCAAGGAGCACAGGCCGCGGGCGCCGAAGGAAGTCTCACTTACTGGTGGAGTGCGAGGGAAGGGAGCGGTGAGTGGAATGCGTACAACCTTCGTGGGTGTTCTGCTGATCTGCGTCCTGAGCCTCAACCTTCTACCGGCGGCCGGCCAGGGAGCGATCCGCGTTATCGTCAACGGCGAGGAACTGGCCTTCGACGTACCGCCCGTCGAGGTGGGCGGACGGCTGCTGGTCCCGCTCCGGGGCGTCTTCGAGCGCCTGGGTGCCACGGTCTTGTGGGAGCCTTCCACGCAGCGCATCACCGCCGCAACGGCGTCCAGGACGATTGAGCTGGTAATGGGACGGCGTGAAGCCGCGGTGGACGGAAAGTTGGTCCTCCTCGACATTCCCCCTATGGTTGTCGGGGGCCGCACGATGGTGCCGCTTCGCTTCGTGAGCGAGGCCCTGGGCGCGTACGTGCAGTGGCAGGCAACGGCGCGCACCGTTCTGATCACGCTTCCGACGGCCGAACCGGCTCCACCGGGCTATCGGACCCGGCCGACGCCACCCCCAACGCCGGTGGTGGTGACCCCGGCGCCGACCCCGGTCCCCACCCCGGCACCCATTATCACGCCGTCCCCGAGAGTCACCGAAGGGGCGCTCGTCGCGATCGCCCTGACCGCGACCCCACCCCGCATTCATGTAAGCGTGGGCGCGGTCATCTACATCTTCGCCATCACGCCTGAGACGGCAATTTCGAGATTCGACGCGGGCACAGGCGCAGGCGGGTCGGCGGCCCTGACAGCGCTGCGCATCGGCGACCAGGTCCGGGTTGAGGCGGAGGGCACAACCAACAACGCGGCCAGCGTGCGGGCCTCGTTCCGGCTGCTGCGCGGCCGCGTGGACGTGATTACGCCCACAGCGATTGCGCTGCAGGACGGCCAGGTGGTCCGTATCAACTCCGATGCCGCGGTTACGATCAACGGCGCGCCCGTGCCCCTCGGCGATACGCCGGCGCGCGTCCGCCGCGGTGACGAGGTCGCCGTGCGGATGAACCCGGTCACCAACGAGGCGTGGGAGCTGGCGGTGACGAGCCTCATATCCGCAACGCCGACGGCGACTCCCACGGCCACGCCGGTGGGCACGCCATCGGTCCGAACGGTAACATATGTGAGCCGCACCGACGCCCCGCTGATCGAAGCGGCACCGGGAACCCCGCACCCGACCGAGGTGCTCTACGTTGGTCGCGATGCGACTGGCCGGTTCCGATCGGTGGTGAGCTTCAACGTTACTCCGCCTTCGGGCGCGACCGTACGCCGGGCCACGCTGCGCTTGTTCCTGTACGGGTACAGGTCCGGCGGCGCCGACCTCTACACGGTATTCCCGGTCACGCGGTATTGGAGCGAGGCTACGGCCACGTGGAATCTGCTGGCCGGTAGCTACGCGATGCTGCGGCCCGCCGGCCCCGTAACGATCGCGGGCGGCGCGACGCGCATCTTCGTCGAGTGGGACGTGACCGAGATCGTGAGAGCGTGGGTTGCCGGATCGCTGGCGAACTACGGGTTTCTGGTCCGCAACATGGAGATGGGCGCCAACCTGGTGTACTTCGCTCACGGGGAGGACGTGCTGGCCAACCGGCCGAGGTTGATAGTCGAGTTCACGGCGCCGTAGCGGCGGAGGAAGCATGGACGCGCTCAAACAACGGATACTGCGCGAAGGTCGCAACCTGGGCAACGGGATCCTCAAGGTGGACAGCTTCCTCAACCACCAGGTGGATCCGGCGCTGTTGGACGAGTGCGGGCGCGAGCTGGCGGCCAGGTTCGCATCGGTGGGGGCCACCAAGGTGCTGACCGCGGAGATCTCGGGCATAGCGCCGGCCTTTACGACCGCCACGCACCTGGGCGTGCCGGTGGTCTACGCCCGCAAGACGCGGCCGGTGACCATGCCCTACCAGGTCTTCCTGACGCTGGCCCCGTCACACACGAAGGGGCATACCATAGAGTTGATCGTTTCGCCCGAGTACCTGTCACACGGTGAGCGGGTGCTGATCGTGGACGACTTCCTGGCGACGGGCCAGACCATCCTTGGCCTGGCCCGCCTGGCCCAGGCCGCGGGCTCGACAATCGTGGGCGTCGGCGCGGTTATCGAGAAAGTCATGGAAGGCGGGCGGGCGCACCTGGCACCCCTGGGCGTGCCGATCGTGGCGCTGGCGACGATCACGGACATGAGCGACGGGAAGATAGTGCTGGCGTAGCTCGCCGCGGCGCGGCGGCGGCGCCTCGCCCTCCTAGACCGTCTGCCCCGTCACCGGCACCTCGGCCGGGATCCCGGTCGAGACAAGCGCACCCGCCAGCGCCTCTGCCGCGGCCTCGTCGCCGTGCACGCAATACGCGGCGCCGATCCGCGGCACGCGTGCCGTCCATGCGAGCAGCTCCTTCCGGTCGGCGTGCGCGCTGAACGCGTCGGCCCGCTCGATCCGGATCTCCACCCTGTGCGGCTCACCGTAGATCCTGGCCTCCGGCGCACCTTCGGATAGCCGACGGCCCAGCGTGTGCTCGGCTTGGTATCCCACGAACAGCAGCGTGGACCGCGGATCGCCGATGCGCTCGCTCAGGTGCGACAGGATGCGGCCGGCCTCCACCATCCCGGATGTGGCGATGACGACGCACGGCTCGTCCGAGGCGCGCAGCGCCCTGCTCTCGGCAGGGGTGCGCACATAGCGCAGAGCGCCGAACCCGAAGGGATCGTGCCGCTTGATGTGCGCGCGTATCTCCTCATCGAAGCACTCGGGGTGCGCTCGGATGATCTCCGTGGCGTCGGTTGCCATGGGGCTGTCCATGTAGATTGAGATCGCCGGGATGAGGCCTTCCTCCCGCTGGCGGTGCAGTGTGTACGCCACCTCCTGTACCCGGCCGAGCGCGAAGGCCGGGATCAACACTCTGCCGCCACGGGCGACGGTCTCGCGCACCACCGCGGCCAGGTGTGCCTCTGCCTCGGCGCGCGGGGCGTGCTCCCGGTCGCCATAGGTGGACTCGATGAGCAGGAGGTCCAAAGCGGGCGGCACCTCGGGATCGCGCACTATGGCGGTACCGGGGCGGCCCAGGTCGCCGGTGAAGCCCAGGCGGCGGCCATCCGCCTCGAGCACCACCATCGCCGACCCGAGGATGTGCCCCGCGTCGCGAAACATGGCGGTCAGGGAGCCGACGCGAAACGGCCGGCCGTAGGGCACGGCGGCCAGGCGGGCGATCGCCCGCTCCGCGGCGCGGCCGTCGTAGAGCGGCTTCACCTCGGGCAGCCCCTGGCGTCGGTGGCGCCGGTTCAGGATCTGCGCGTCCTGCCGCTGCACCTTCGCGCTGTCCCGCAGCACCAGCGCCGCGAGATCGCGGGTAGCCGGCGTGCAGTAGATCGGGCCGCGAAACCCGTGCGCCACCAGCGTGGGCAGGTTGCCGCAGTGATCAAGGTGCGCGTGCGAGAGGATGACGGCATCGAGGTCGCCGGGCGCAGAGGGGAAACGCCGGTTCCATTCGGCGGCCTCGGCGCGTCGGCCCTGGAACAACCCGCAGTCGAGGTAGACCCGCGTGTCGCCGGCCTCGACCAGGTGGAGCGAGCCGGTGACTGTGCTGACGGCCCCGTGGAAGGTTACGCGGATGGCGAACTCCCCAGTCGGCTTGACCACGCCACGCGGCTCTTGTACCGTAGGTCGCGTGGTACAGGTAGGATTGGGATTCCAGGTATCTCGGGTTCGGTAGGCGCCAGGTGCCCTTCCTGCTCGGCGCCATCCCACTGATCGCCATCCTGGCCGCGCCGTTCGCCGGCCCAGTTGCCGGCCGGCTCCGGACGCACCCGGGATGGATCAGCGCCGTTGTCCCGGCAGGCCTGCTCGCGGCGCTCACCTGGATCGCACAGCCCATCTTCGGCGGCGAGACGCTGCGGCTGTCGCTGGCGTGGTTTCCCGACGTCGGCCTCCGGTACGCGCTCACACTCGATGGCCTGGCGCTGCTCTTCGCGGGATTGATCCTGGCGGTCGGGCTGCTGATCCTCGTCTACTCCGTCGCGTACATGCACGCCGGTCCGGAGCTGGGCCGATTCTACGCCCAGATGCTGATATTCATGGGCGCGATGTTGGGGGTCGTGCTTGCCGACGACCTCATCGTCCTCTACGTCTTCTGGGAGTTGACCAGCCTGGCCTCGTTCTTTCTGATCGGCTACAAGAACGAGGATCCGGCGGCGCGCTCCGGCGCGACCAAGGCGCTGGTCGTCACCGTGGCCGGCGGCGTTACGATGCTGGTCGGCCTGGTGATGCTGGCGCAGGTGGGCGGTACCTGGCAGATAAGCGCGCTGTTGGCCAAGGCCGCCGCCATCAAAGCAGATCCGCTCTACCCGGTAATCCTGGCGCTGGTGCTGACCGGCGCGTTCACCAAGTCGGCGCAGGTGCCGTTCCAGTTCTGGTTGCCCGCCGCGATGGTGGCTCCCACTCCGGTCTCGACGTACCTGCACGCCGCCACCATGGTGTGGGCCGGAGTTTACCTGCTGGCGCGCCTGCTGCCCGTGCTGGGTGGGGGAGCGCTGTGGGTGGCCGTGGTCACGCCCGTCGGATTGGCGACGCTGCTCGCGGGCGCGGCCCTGGCCCTGGTGCAGACCGACCTGAAGGGCCTGCTCGCCTACTCCACGGTCGGCGCGCTGGGGCTGGCCACCGCGCTGCTCGGGTGGGGCACGCCCGCGGCCGCGGCCGCGGCCATGGTCTTTGTCCTGAACCACGCGGCGTTCAAGGGCACGCTCTTCCTGGTCGCCGGAGCGGTCGAGCACGAGACCGGCACACGGGTGATTGCCCGCCTGGGCGGACTGCGCCGGGCAATGCCGGTCACATTCGGTATCGCGGCGCTGGCGGCACTCTCGATGGCCGGCCTGCCTCCCTTCGGAGGGTTCCTCAGCAAGGAGGCGGCGGTAGAAGCCTTCCTGCGCGGTACCTGGAACGCGGGCCCCTGGATCGCGGGTTCGTGGTTCGGGGGTTCGTGGTTCGCCACCGGCGCCGTGATTCTGTCCGGAGCGCTCTCGCTGGCGTACGGCGCCCGGTACATGTGGGTCTTCCTGGGCAGGGCACCGCAACCACGTCGCGGCAAGGACCGTGCCGGTGCGCCGCTCCTCCGAACGCCTGAAGCCGTGCACGAGCCCCCGGTGCTGCTGTGGATGCCTGCCGGCGTCCTGGCGCTCCTGGCGCTTCTGTTCGGACTGGCTCCGCGCACTATCGAGCGCCTCTCGGCCCTTGCCGCGGCGGCGATCACCGGGGCACCGCAGCCCGTGGCCCTCTGGCACGGCCCGACGCTAACCGCGGCCGCGGTTACGACCGTTGCGCTGGCCGGCGGATGGCTGTTCTTCATCCTGCATCCCCTGGCGGAACGGCTGGAGCGAGGCGCGCAGTGGCTGAGCGCGGGACTGCTCTACGACCGGCTGTACGCTGCCACCCTGGATGGCTCGAAGTTCCTGACAGGGCTGTATCTCACCGGCCGCCTTCGTGACTACCTCGTCTACATAACGGGCACGGCCACGGCGCTCGTGGCCGTCGGGTTCCTCCGCACAGGGATCGCTGCACCCCTCCTCACCGGGGACCACGAACTCGGTCCCGCGATCACCGTGGTCGTGGCTATGGCCGCTGCGGTCGCGGCCGTGCGCCTGCGGCTGCTGCTGGGGGCCGTGCTGGCGCTGGGCGCGGCAGGATACTCGGTCAGTCTGATCTACCTGCTGCTCAGCGCACCGGACATCGCCATCACCCAGGCGGTCATAGAGACGGTTTCGCTCGTGCTCTTCCTGGTGGCGATTACCGCGCTGGGCAAGAGCGACGTCGGTTATCCTCAGGCCCGGCCGGTGTCCGACTGGATGGTGGCGATCGTGGCCGGTGGGGTCAGCGCGGTGATGGCCGCGATGGTTGCCGACGTGTCCGGGCTCCAGCGCATATCCGGCGAGTTCTTTGCGCACGCCGCCCAGGCCGGCGGAAAGAACATCGTGAACCTGATCATCGTGGACTTCCGCGGCTGGGACACAATGGGCGAGATCAGCGTGCTGGCCATCGCCGCGCTCGGGATCATCTCGCTGGCGCCATGGCGGCTAGCCGCGGCACGCCGGAAGCGGCGTGACGCGCAGGAGGGCGTGCCGCTCACCTCGCCGATCCTGCGCACCATCGCGCGCGTCGTCTCGCCGGTGATCGTGGCCTACGCGTTCTTGCTGTTGGCCACCGGCCACTACGGCCCGGGCGGAGGGTTCGTCGGCGGGCTGATGGTCTCAGCCGCGGTAGTGCTGCGCTCGCAGGCCTTCGGCGCCATCCTGCTGTCCCGCCGCTGGGACATCCTCATGGCGGTTGGACTGGCGCTGGCCGCGGGCTCGTCCGCCATCCCACTGGTCGTCGGGAAACCGCTGCTACAGCATACCCTGTTGGCGATCGGCACGTACCGGTTGCCGTCTTCGCTGATCTTCGACCTGGGAGTGCTCCTGCTGGTGGCGGGCTCGGTGCTCTCAGCGTTGCGCTCGCTGGTGGAAGCCGTGGAGGCAGGATAGTGTCAACCCTGGTCGCCGTGCTGGTCGGCGTGCTGGTCGCTTCCGGACTGTACCTGCTCATGGGGAAGTCGCTGCTACGCCAGATCATCGGCCTGGCGCTTCTCTCCCACGCCGCCCACATCACGATCCTGCTCTCGGCCGGGCTGCGCGGCGGGGTCCCCGTGATTGGGTCCTCTCCCGGCCCGATGACCGACCCGCTGCCCCAGGCGCTCATCCTGACCGCCATCGTCATCTCGTTCGGCGTGACCGCGTTTCTGCTGGCGCTGGGATACCGGATGCACCTCTTCGGCGGCGAGGAGAGACACGGCGAGGAGAAGCGCGATGACCGCTAGATTGATCGCCGCGCTGCCCACGCTGCCGATCATCATCCCGCTGCTGACGGCGATTCTCCTGATCGCGGGACCATCACGCCGCGCACAGCGGACACTGGGGCTGGCAGGCAGCCTGGCAACGCTTGCGGCCAGCATCGCGCTGGTCCTGCTGACCCGCGGCGGGCAGGTAATGCCGATCCAGGCCGGGGGTTGGGCCGCGCCCTACGGCATCACACTGGTGGCCGACATGCTGGGCGCGCTGATGGTGCTGATCGCGGCGCTGATCGGCCTGGTAGGGCTCGTCTTCACAGTCGCGGCAGGGCGCGACGACCGGTTCGTGCACGCCGGATGGCAGTTCCTGCTCACCGGCATCAACTGGGCGTTTCTGACCGGCGACCTGTTCAACCTGTACGTCGCCTACGAGGTCATGCTGATCTCGTCGTACTTCCTGCTGACCCACGGCACTACCCAGCGGCAGGCCCGCGAGGCGTTCGGCTACGTCGCGATCAACCTGGTGGCCTCGATGTTCTTCCTGTTCGGGGTCGCGTTGATCTACTCGGCCACCGGTACGCTGAACATGGCCCACCTGGCAGAGCGGGTCCCGCTTGCTCCGGCCGGAACCGTGCGCGCCGCCTCGATGATGCTGCTGGTGGCGTTTGGCACCAAGGCCGCGATCTTTCCCTTCTACTTCTGGCTGCCCCATGCCTACGCCATACCGCCCGGAGGCGTGGCAGCGTTCTTCGGCGGGATGCTTACGAAGGTAGGAGTCTACTCGCTGTTCCGGGTGTTCACGATCGTGTTCCCCAGCGGCGGCCCGGACCCGCTGCTTCTATGGTCGGCGGCTGGCACGATGCTGTTCGGCGTCCTGGGCGCCCTTGCCCAGGACACAGTTCGGCGGATCCTATCGTTCCACATCATCAGCCAGGTCGGATACATGATCATGGGCCTGGCGCTGGCCAGCCAGCTTGGGATCGCCGGAGGGATCTTCTACGTTCTACACCACATCGTCGTGAAGTCCGGGCTGCTCCTGGTCGGCGGAGCCATCCAGGAGACGCAGCGCACGGACCGGCTCGATCGGCTGGGCGGCCTGGCCCGTAACAACGGCGTGCTCGCGCTGATCTTTATGGTGTGCGCTCTCTCGCTTGCCGGGGTGCCGCCGTTCTCGGGCTTCTTCGCCAAGCTGCTGCTCATCCGCGCCGGGCTGGAGGTGCGTCAGTACGGCGTGGTGGCAGTGAGTATCATCGTCAGCGTCCTTACGCTGATGTCCATGCTGAAGATATACACGACCGCCTTCTGGGGCCCGGGAGAGCCCAGGCGCGCGCCGGCCCGGCTGGTCGCTCCAGCGGCCGCGCTCGCACTGATCACGATCGCCGTAGGGCTCCGGGCGCAGGTCCTATACTCGCTCACCTCGACAGCGGCAGCGCACCTGACCCAACCGGCCAGGTACGTCGGCACGGTGTTGAAGAAGTAGGAGCGCCGTGGAAGCGCCTGCGATGAGGAACCGGGAGATGGCGCCGTTTCGACGGATCAGGTCGGGGCTCATCTGGTTGGCGACGTTCATCTACCAGAACTTCGTCGCCAACCTCGCGGTCGCCGGATTGGTTGTGCTGCGGCCGCGTCTGCGGATCCGCTCCGGCATCGTGCAGGTGCCGCTGGACCTCAAGACCGACGCGGGCATTACAATGCTGGCGCACTCGATCACGCTCATACCGGGCACGATGACCGTGGACGTTGCCGGGGACCGATCCCATCTGCTCGTTCACGTGCTGGCCATGGACGACCCGGCGGCCACGGTGGACGAGATCAAGCGCACGCTGGAGAGACCGATTCGGGGGTTGCTTGAATGACGGCCGTCACGATCGCGCTCGCCATGCTCGTGGTCGCGATGGCGCTGTGCCTGCTGCGCATGGTACGGGGCCCGCACCTGGGCGACCGCGTGGTGGCCGGCGACACGATCGCCACGATCCTGATCATCCTGGTAACCGTGCTGGGAATGCGAGCCGGGACGCGGCTCTACGCGGACGTGGCCGCCGTGGTGGCCATCCTGGGCTTCATCGGGACCGTTGCCGCGGCGCGCTACGTGCGGGGGAGGCCTCCCATTGCGTGATACCGCGATCGCCGTGCTGCTGCTGGCGGGATCGAGTCTCTCGCTGATCGCCGCGCTGGGGCTGCACCGTTTCACAGACGCCTACGCTCGCCTGCACGCGGCCACGAAGGCGACCACGCTGGGGCTGGCGCTGGTGCTGAGCTCGGCGATCCTGGCGCACGGGACCGACGGAAGGGAGATCGTCACGCTGCTCTTCGTGCTGCTCACCGCTCCGGTGGGGGCGCACATGGTCTCAAAGGCGATGTACGAGACCGGGTACCGGCCGTGGGAAGCGGACGAGCAGGAGCCCGGCCGCCGGCGGCGCCGCTGATGCCGTGACCGGCAGGTAGACCGGGCACCCGCAGGCTCGCCTGAAAGAGCTCTTGCAATCCCCTTCATCTTGTAGGACTATCTTGCATGGAGGGGTGCGCGTGGAGTCGCTCGAGGGGTTCCGGCAGCGGCTGGAAGACCGATTCCCCGGGCTCACCAAGAGCCAGCAGCGCATCGCCTCCTACCTCCTGGACAACTACGACGAGGCGGCGTTCCTCTCCGCCGCGGCCATGGCCGAGCGCTTCAACGTCAGCGAGGCCACGGTGGTACGGTTTGCCAGGGCCGTGGGCTACAACGGCTATCCCGAACTGCGCCGCGTTCTTCAAGAGTTGTTCCGCCAGAAGGCGAGCCCGGCGGCCCGCCTCCGGCGCAAGCTGGACGACCTGAAGGGCGACCAGAGGCACCTCCTCACCAAGGTTGCCGAGATGGAAGTGCAGTACCTGACGGAGATGCTCCTCGGCGTGCGCCCGGCCGACTTCGACCGCGCGGCGAAGATTCTCTTGAAGGCGCGCAGGGTCTTCGTGTTCGGCATGGGCCCCTCGCGCATACTCGCCGACCTTGCCAAGATCCGCCTCCAGCGGTTCGGCGTGCCTGTCCGCGGCCTGACCAGTTCGGGCCGGGACGTACTGGAGGAACTTCTGCTGCTTCAGCGGGGCGACGCGGTGCTGGCCGCGGGCTTCCTGCGGGCCACCCCGGAACTCGTGGCCGTGCTCACCCACGCCCGATCGCTGGGCTGCCGCACCGTGTTCCTGACCGATACCCTGGGGCTGGCCTTCAAGCGCAAGGCCGACGTCGTGCTGGCCGCCCGGCGGGGGCCGGTCTCAACGTTCCATTCTATGACCGTGCCGATGACAATCCTGAACGCCCTGATTCTGGCCGTGGCCGTGGCCCGCCCCAAGCAAAGTCTGGACAGCATCAACCTGCTTCAAGAGCTGCGTGCCGCGTACGGCCTCGACATGCTGGGAAAGGGTGGGACAATACAGGCCCTGGAGTGACAGAGATGCGCCGGATCGAACTGCGCAACGTGAGCAAGCGCTTCGGTAAGGTAGTTGCCGTCAACGACCTCAGCCTCGTTATCGAACCAGGGAGCTTCCTCACGGTACTGGGCCCCTCCGGCTGCGGGAAGACCACGGTATTGCGCATGGTGGCCGGCCTCGAGGATCCCGACTGCGGGGAGATACTGATAGACGGCCGCCCCATCTTCTCGCACCAGCAAGGCATCCACGTGCCACCGTCGCGCCGGGGCCTGGGTCTGGTCTTCCAGAGTTACGCGCTCTGGCCCCACATGACCGTCTTTGAGAACGTGGCGTTCGGGCTGGAGCTGGCCCGGCTACCGGCCCAAGATATCAGCCGCCGGGTCGCCCGGGCCCTGTCCGACCTGCAACTGGCCGGGATGGAAGGCCGCTACCCACAAGAGATGAGCGGGGGGCAGCAGCAGCGCGTGGCCCTGGCCAGGATGCTGGCGCCCCGGCCTGGTATCTTCCTGCTGGACGAGCCCCTCTCGAACCTGGATGCGCGGCTGCGAATGGACATGCGCTCCGAGCTCAAGCGTCTCCACCGGGATACCGGCGCCACGGTCGTGTATGTCACCCACGACCAGCTCGAGGCGCTGACGCTCTCGACCCATGTGGCTGTCCTGAAGGAAGGGGTCTTGGAGCAGCTGGCGCCGCCCGACGTCGTGTACCGCAGGCCGGCCACCGTGTTCGTGGCGGACTTCATCGGGACCCCAAAGATGAACCTGCTTCCGGCGACGGTGCGCGGAGGGGGAGAGGCAGCCGTCCTGGACTTCGGCGCGTTCACCCTGTGCTACCCCAGTCCGCCTGCCCTGGAGCGCGTCATCGCCGGCATCCGGCCTGAGAGCATCATGCTCTACCTGGAGCCCCAGCAAGGCGCGGTGGAGTTCGAGACGTACTCGGTCCTGCCCGCTGGAGCGGAACAGATTGTCAACGTCCGCCGGGGTGATTTGATGTTCACCGTCCGCGAGACGCGGCCGGTGACGATCGAGATGGACCGCAAGGTGTGGCTCTCGTTTGTCCCGGCCACGTTCAACCTCTACGATCCGGCCACATCGCGTCTGTTGCCCGATGGTCGCGGAGGTCCGGCGCAGTAATGGCCGCGCTGAATCCGCCCTGGTCGTCCGCGCTGCATCCGCACCTGCGGCGCCTCTGGCGTGCGATAACGACGCCCAGGATCCTGCTATCGCTCGGCCTCTGCGCCGTGCTCATCTACCTGGTGGGGGTTCCACTCCTGCGGATCGCGTGGGCGACAGTCACGTGGCACCCCGAGGACGCGCGGGTGGCCAGGGGGTTCGAGGAAGGCGCGTTCACCCTGTTCCACTGGAAGCGCACATTCCTGGGTGCCGTGAGCAACGAGCTGGTCTACAGGCCGTTTCTCAACACGGTCGTCACGTCTGCGGGCGCGACCCTCATGGCCCTGCTGATCGGGTGCCCGCTCGCCTGGCTCCTGACCCGCACTGATCTGCCGGGGCGCCGACTGCTCAGCGGCCTTATCACGATCCCCTTCATCCTGCCCTCGTGGACCATAGCGCTGGCCTGGCTGGTCTTCTTCAGGAACTCGCGGCTGGGCGGAGCAGGCGGCCTGTTCGAGTACCTTACCGGCGTCGCTACCCCAAACTGGCTGGCCTACGGACCGGTCCCCATCGTCATCGCCATGGGACTGCACTACTACGCCTTCACCTTCATCCTGGTGTCGGGCGCGCTCGCCTCGGTTGACAGCCATCTCGAGGAGTCAGGGGAGATCCTCGGAGCGAACCGATGGAAGATCCTAAAGAAGATCACGCTCCCCCTGGTCCTTCCCGCGATCCTCTCGGCCTTCATCCTGACCTTCTCACGGTCACTGGGGACGTTCGGCACGCCTATCTTCCTTGGCAGGCCGGTGGGATACTATACGCTGGCCACCACCCTCTACAACAACCTCAGGATGGGCTTCAAGGCGTCCGCCTACATCCTGGCCGTGGTGCTGGTGGCGCTGTCCGCGCTGACGATCTATGGCAACCAGCGCCTCATCGGCACGCGCAAGAGCTTCGTCACGATCTCAGGCAGGGGCCTGCGCGTGCGCCTGACGCCGCTTCGCGGCTGGCGGTACCCGTTGTTGATCCTGGTGTCGGCGTTCGTCCTGGTCTGCGTGCTGGTTCCCCTCCTGCTCCTGGCCTGGCAGTCGCTCATGCTCGAGGAGAACAACTACAGTCTGGGCAATCTATCGCTGCACTACTGGGTCTCCCAGGGCGGAGACCGCCGCTACGCAGAGGGGGAAGCAGGCCTGCTGCGAAGCTGGCTCGTGCTTGGAGCCGCGAAGAACAGCATCGCGCTGTCAGTGATCACCGCGGTATTGGTGGGCCTGCTAGGCCTGCTCCTGGGGTACGCCATCGTGAAAGGACGCGGGACGCGGCTGTCGCGCGCGCTGGAGCAGATAGCGTTCCTGCCATATCTCGTTCCCAGCATCGCCTTCGGGGCGGTCTACATAGCGATGTTCGCATCGCCGCTCGGTCCGATCCCGGCGCTCTACGGCACCTTTGCGCTGCTGGTGCTGGTCTGCGTCGCCAAGAACCTGCCCTTCTCGTCGCGGACAGGGGTCTCTTCCATGCTCCAGGTGGGCCAGGAGCTCGAGGAGGCCGCGGTCGTGGCCGGCGCCTCCTGGACCGCGCGGTTCCGGCGCATCATCGTTCCCCTGACCCTGAGCGGGTTCGTGGCAGGGTTCCTGCTGACGTTCATCAGCACCATCCGCGACCTATCGCTCATCATTCTGCTGGTGACGCCGTCCACCCGGGTGCTGCCCAGCCTGATCTTCCGCTACAATGAGCAGGGCTTCACCCAGTTTGCCAACGGCATCGTGATAATCCTCGTCGCCCTGAGTCTGGCAGGTCAGTGGTTGATCCGCAAAATCGGAAAGAAGGAGGTCACCCAATGATCAGGCAGGTCCTTTCCCTGACGTGCGCTCTGACCATCGGCGTCCTCGTCGTTGCGCTAGCGGGGGCCACGCCATCCCTGGGCGCGCCCGCGATGTCCGAGGCCCAGCAGAAGTGGCTGAAGGATGCCCAACTGGGCCCACACTCGCCGGCGACGCACGACTGGGCAGCGATTGAGGCGGCGGCCAAGAAGGAAGGTAAGGTCGTCGTCTACTCGTCGTCCTCGCGCATTCCGGCGGCCGCCAAGAGCTTCGAGGCCGCCTATCCCGGCATCAAGGTCGAGGCCTTTGACATGGGCACCGTAGACGTGATCAGCAAGGTCAAAGAGGAAGCCCGCGCGCGCGTCCGAACCGGCGACGTGTTCTTCGCCGGAGATCCGCCCACGGTTATCTTCGAAATGGTCCCGAGACGGATGCTCTGGAACTTCGTCCCAAGCGAGCTGGTGGGGCTGATCCCAAAGGAGTTCCGTGAGCCGCTGCTCGTGCAGCGCCTGGGCACGCGGGTGATCATCTACAACTCGGAGGTGTACAAGACGCCTCCGATCAAGAGCTGGTGGGACCTGACCAGGCCCCAGTGGAAGGGCAAGGTGCAGATCAAGGACATCTTCGAGTCCGGCGAAAACCTGAGCATGATGGCCACCTTCGTCAAGCATGCCGATCACTTCGCGAGCTCCTACAAGGAAGCGTTCGGCAAGGAGATCACGCTCGACAAGGACTGCCCGAACGCCGCCTTCCAGTGGATAAAGGACTTCCTCAAGAACGATCCGGTCTTTGCCGGCAGCGACGGCGACGCGACCAGGGCCGTGGGCACGAGGGGACAGAAGGACCCGCCCCTGGCCACGGTTGACTACGCGAAGTACCGCGACGTGATGGCCGGGAGGTTCGTCTTCGAGCCCGCGCTGGACGTCAAGCCCGTCGGCGCGGTCTTCTACCAGACCTACCTGGGCATCATTGACCAGGCGCCCCACCCCAACGCCGCCAAGCTCATGATCCGGTGGCTGATGGGCGACAGCCGGGGCGGAAAGGGCTATGAGCCGTTCTTCGTGCCCGGAGACTACCCCGTGCGCACGGGCATGCTGGAGTTCCCCCGCGGGGCTGTGCCCATGGCCGTGCTGAAGACCAAGGCCTGGACCATTGACCCCATGTACGCCTACGAGCACGGCGCCAGGATCCTGGACTTCTGGGTCGCGAACCAACGGAGAAGATAGTGATCAAGGCCGTCGTCTTCGACCTGGGTGGCACGCTGGAGGAGATCTACTACGATGACGCCACCCGCCTGACCGCTGCCGGCGGCCTGCTTGAGATGCTGGCGGGCCGGGGGCTTGACCCCGGCCTGTCGGTGGAAGACCTGCGCGCCGCAGTGCTGTCCGGCATGGCGGCCTACCAGCGCTGGCGGGAGCAGTACCAGCGGGAGTTGCCGCCGGATCGCGTGTGGACCGAGTACGTCTTTCCCGACAACGGGTTGCCCCGGGACCGGCTGAGTGCCGAGGCAGAAGATCTGACCCTCTACTACGAGGACAATTTCTACGGGCGGGAGCTCAGGCCGGAGGCGCCCGCCGTGCTTGCCGAACTGCAGCAACGCGGCTTCCGCCTGGCGGTCATTTCGAACATCCTGAGTCTGGGGCTGGTGCCGCGGAAGCTGGCGTCGTACGGCATAGCCCGCTTCTTCGACCCGGTCGTCACCAGCTCGGGGTTCGGCTACCGCAAGCCGCACCCGCGCATCTTCCATGAGGCGGCATCTCGGATGGGGCTGCCACCGGAGGCCTGCGCCTACGTTGGCGATACCGTCTCCCGCGACGTGGCAGGTGCCCAGGGGGCCGGGTACGGGCTGGCCATCCAGATCCGGTCGTTCCTCACGGACAAGTCCGACGGCGATATGGAGGAACCGGCCCCTGACGTTGTTATTCGCGACCTACGGGAGATCATCGCGGTCGTGACAGGACCGATCGCGGGCAGGGGCAGGCAGGGGATCGTGAGGGAACCATGATCCGGGGCGTGTTCTTTGACGCTGCAGGCGTTCTCTACGACCGCAAGGTGCCCACGGGCAAATACGCGGTCCGGCTTCTCGCGGAGAGGGGCTACGACCGCGAGCCCACAGAGTCCGAACGCGTCCGCCTGCGGGCCACGCAGGCAAGGGCATCAACCGGCCAGATCAACGCGGGCGACTACTGGGACGAGTTCCTGCGCGTGCGCGGCGTGACCAACCCACAAGAGCGCAGGGAGCTCACCCGGCTAATCATGGAGCAAACGCACCAGGTTCACGGCCTGCCCGGAGCTCGAGACACCCTTGCCGCCCTGAAGAAGCGCGGCCTCGTCGTCGGGATCATTACCGACACCATCTATCCGCTGGAGTGGAAGATGCAGTGGTTGGCCCAGGCCGGGGTCGCCGACCTGGTTGACGCGGTCGCCTGCTCCAGGGTCGTGCGTGTACAGAAGCCGGATCCCGCGATCTACATGGAAGCGCTGCGGCAGGCAGGCCTCGCGCCGGATGAGGCGGTGTTCGTAGGCCACGATAGCCGCGAGATTGACGGAGCGCACGCGGTGGGGATGATCACCGTGGCTGTTCACCACGAGCCGTCGGTGTGGGCCGATTACTACATCGAGGCGCTGCCGGACCTGCTTGAGCTGCCCTTGTTCACGCTACCGCCGGCCTGATAACATTAGGTTTTGGAGGAGTTCGGGAGCCCGGTACCCGGACGGTCTCGAAAACCGTTGGGCGGGAAACTGCCTCGTGGGTTCGAATCCCACCTCCTCCGCCACCTCCCTGCCACGCATCCAGGCATCGGCCGGCCGCGCGTGCATCAGAGGCCGTCCGGCGCTCCCGGCGCCCTTACCAACAGCATCGGCCTGCGGCACCTCGCCATGATCCGGATCGCCACGCTGCCCGCCCACACCGCGCTCATCCCGGACCGGCCGTGGGTGGCCATGACCACAAGGTCCGCGTCCAACCGCTCGGCGGCGGCGGCAACTTCCCAGGCCGGATCACCGCGCCCTACCTCCACCTCCGCGGTCAGGGTGTCCTGCCGCAGTCGAGCGGCCAGCCCATCGAGGTAGAGCAGCGTCTCCTGCTCCTCGAGATCCAGGGCGACCGCAGTCGCGATTGGAAGGAACAGCGCAGCGGGCGCGCGGGCAGAGGAGACCGTTGCCACTGTGGGCACCACGGTCAACAGGTGGAGGCGGCCGCCAAACGCGTGGGCCAGCGCCTCGGCCAGCGGCAAGGAGGCCTCGGATGGAACACTACCATCAAGGGGGACCAGAACCCTGCTGCATGCGAAGACCTGGGCCCCTGGGCCGGGTCGGATCAGCAGGACCGGGGCGCTGCCGTGGCTGAGAACCTGTTGGGCGACGCTGCCGTAGATCAGCTCCCGGGCGCCGCCCTGACCGTGGGTGCACAGCACGATCAGCGCGGCGCGCAGCTCATCGGCGTGGCGGGCGATGCTCTCGGCGACGCCGGTCTCGTCCGGACCGTGCACGTGCATGGTCACGGCCACGGACGGGAACTCCCGGGACGCCACCTCCGTCAGGTAAGCCTCTGCCTCTGCGACCGTGGTCAGATGCGGCTCACCATGCACCTCGTCGGGCGGCGTCCGTTCGACCACGTGCAGCAGGGTGACGCCAGACCCGAACCGGCGCGCGACCGCCCCGGCGGCAGGAAGCACGCTCTCGGCGAGCCGTGAGCCGTCAAGCGGTATCAGCAGGTGATCGAACACAACCGCATCATCCTCCGGCGAATACCTGGTAGATCAGGAACAGGTTGAGGGAGACGATGAGCGCCGTAACCAGAACCGTGGCCGCCGTCGTGATTGGATGGTTCGCCAGCGGTCCCATCAGGTCCCGCCGCCGCGTGAACAGGACCAGCGGGACAAGGGCAAACGGCAGCCCGAAACTGAGCACTACCTGACTGATGACAAGACTGCGCGTGGGATCCAGCCCCAGCCCAAGCACGACGAGGGCGGGCAGCATCGTCACCAGCCGCCGGACCCACACCGGGATGCGTCGGTGCAGGAAGCCCTGCATTATCACCTGACCCGACATGGTGCCCACCACCGACGATGAGAGGCCCGATGCCAGCAGCGAGACCGCGAACACCGTGCTGCTCAGTCCGCCGAGCAGCGGGATGAGCGTGCGGTGGGCCTCCTCGAGGGTCCCCACATCGGTCAGCCCATGTGCGAAGAAGGTGGTGGCCGCCATGATCAGCATCGCGGCGTTGACCAGCCCTGCGATGCCCATGGCAATGACGACGTCCGCGATCTCAAACCGGAACAGACGTCGTGCCTGCCGGGCGGTCCGGGCCACGATCCGGTGCTGCGTCAGCGACGAGTGCAGGAACACGACGTGCGGCATCACCGTGGCTCCCAGAATGCCGGTCGCGAGCAGCACACTCTCGGCGCCCGCGAAGCGCGGCCGCAGCAGCCCCCCAAACACATCGGACAGCGCGGGCCGCTCGAGCCCCAGCTCGATCAGGTAGCAGACGGCGATAATGCCGACGAACGCGGTTATCACTACCTCCAGGGGGCGGAATCCCCGGCGCTCCAGCGCGAGGATGAGGAACGTGACCGCGCCGGTCAGCAGGCCCGCCGCGAACAGCGGCAGGCCGAACAGCAGGTAGAACCCCACGGCGGCGCCGACGAACTCGGCCAGATCGGTGGCCATGGCCACAACCTCCATCAGGACCCACATGATCCAGACGACCGGCCGCGGAAACTGCTCGCGGCACAGCTCGGCCAGGTTGCGGCCTGTGGCTATGCCCAGTTTTGCCGCAAGCGCCTGCACCAGCATGGCCATCAGGTTGCTGGCCAGCACGACCCAGAGCAGCAGGAAACCGAACTTCGCGCCCGCCTGGATGTTGGTGGCGAAATTGCCGGGATCCACGTAGGCGACCGAGGCGACGAACGCCGGGCCGAGAAACGGCAGGAGTCGGGCCAGACCTCGCCGCCCGCTTCGGCCGGCAAGCACGTCCCCGGCGGCCTCAACGGTGACCTTGTCGGAACGCTGCATGCAGAGTGGCGTCCTGGACTTAGTCGTGTCTAAACAACTGCGACTACAGGGTACCGGCCGTATGCCGGACGGTCAAGGCAAGTGGTCATCCGCGGCCTGCGGCGTAGGGGGAATGGATCCCCCCAGGCCGAATGTCTCCGGCGGGCAGGCAATCAACGATGCCGGCGAACCTTCAGGTTCTACCCACCGCCGGGGCCACCCGGTCCGCGCTCGAGACGCTGCTCGGCGGCTCAGAGAGCGTAAGGATCGCATCTGCCTTTGTCCGCCAGAGCGGCGTGGACGAACTGCGCCTGCTGCGGCGACCCGTCCGCCGGTTGCAGGTGATCGCAGGGACCGACTTCGGGCTGACCCAGGTCGAGGCGCTGGAATCCCTGCACACCCCACCGGACCGGGAGTGCAGGCTCTACTACGCCCCGGAGGACGCCGCGGAGGGCGTCTTCCACCCCAAGCTCTACCTGGGCACCGCCGGCTCAGACTTCATCGCCGTCGTCGGCTCCTCGAACCTCACCGGCCCCGCCCTGACCAGGAACGTCGAGATCAACGTAGCCCTCACCGGCAGCCTCCAGGAGCCGCTGGCCCGGGACCTGGACGGGTTCTTTCGGAGCCTCTGGCAGTCACCGGGCGTGCTGCCCCTGACGAAGGAGATCGCCGACGCGTACCGCGCTAATCAACACGCCCGCGAGCACCTGTGGCGGCAGATGCGCCACTCGCCGGAGTTCCGCCGCGCCCGCGAACTCGTCCGGCGGACGGTGCTGGAACACTTCGCCGCAGGCACGGGCCGGAAGTGGCTGCTGGTGACCTCAATGGACAACTACTTCGCGTGCCTGGGCCGCGGGCGGTGGGGCGATGAGAACTACGGACGCATCAACCAGATCAAGCCCGGCGACCTCTTGGTCTTCTACATCAAGGGCGCGCACAGGCTCGGCGCGGCGGCGATCGTCACCACACCCGTGTATCGGTCGTCGGAGGACACCTGGACAGACCGCCAGTATCCGTACCGGATTGACTTCGAGGTCATCGCCCGTCCTGCGACGCCCATCGACTTCAAGCCATTCATCCCCCGGCTTGCCTTCTTGCGGCGCAAGGACGAGAAGTGGGGCACAGCCCTGCAGACCTCTTCGCTCGAACTCCCGCGCGCGGACGCGCAGCTTCTGCTCGAAGCGATCGGCGCCGCCGATGCGGCGCCTGAGCTCCGGCTGGCGGTGGCGGATAGCCGGGCAGGATACGGCGCAGAGATGAAGCGCTCAACGTAAGAGGGAGGCTGTCAGGGCCGCGATAACAAGTGTGAGGTCAGATTCTACGTGCCCATGCCACCAGTCGCTCTGCGTGCTTGATCGCGGCTTCCGCGTCATGCACCCGACACAGGCGCCCTTCGTACTCCACCGTATTCTTGCGATCAAGCAGCGCCGCCAGGTGACTTGATGCCTTCTTGGCTTCATCGTCCCCGGGAAACAACTGGCGAATTAGCCTGACCTGGTCCATGTGCGCCGGGCTGATCGACCGGACGCTTCGCGCTTAGCCACCGACGGCGATCTCCGCAAGGCTGCGTCCGGCCAGCACCCGCCCTTCGCTCACGATCGACCGCACCAGTTGGTCGCCGGCCCCTAGCTTCGCCCGTACCTCTTCGGCCGTCATCACCATCATTGAGATGAATCGGCCGAACCGCTCGCCGAGGCGCCCGCGAAGTTCGTCGACGCACCCCCCAACGGTCTCGCGTGCGGCCTCATCTGTCACCACCAGCATAAGGTCAACATCGCTACGCGGCGTTGCCGCCTCGCGGACCCAACTGCCGTACAGGACGACGGACTCCGCTGACGATCGGAGAGCTGCTAGGATCTCTTCACCGAGTCGCTCAAACCATCGCGCCTCGCTGCGGAAGGCCGGCTCCAGAATCTCGGTAACGACGTAGCGGTCGCGGTTCAGGGAGTAGAGATACGCCCTCCCGGCGCGGCGTCGCTCGAGCACACCCTCTTGGGTCAGCCGTTCCAAGACCTGACGTGCGACAGAGTGGTGGACCCCCGCGGCGCTGGCGAGCTGGCGACCGGTGATCGCGGAGGGATGGGTTACCAGGTAGCGGAGCAGTCGAACCGCCGGCTTGGAGGCCAGCGCGTCAAGCGGGCGCGGTGAGGGCAGGCGCGGGGGCTGTCCGGGTGTACGCTTTTTATGTACACGTGTACGCATTTCATGTACATTCTATCCTACGGGAGGCACGGGGACAAGCGTCGGCCTGCCCAAAAGTGGTCCGCACCTCCCGTATCTCTGCAGGCGACCAACCATTCGACGCGCGACGCTGCCGCCTCGTTTGTGACGGAGGCTGATGTCAACCAAAGAGGGCAAGTAGACGGCGCTGCTTGGCGGAAGGTGGCAGGAGGGTGCCGCGCGGCTCAGGGAAGATCTCAGTATCCCACCATAGGACCCTCAGCACGCTGGTCGCTATGCCCACCTTGATCCCTCGAGCCTCCAAAGCTTTGTGGAGGCTCGGCCCCTCAAGCAGGTAGACAGAGCGTATGAGCCAGGGGCGCGTACCTCCCCTCGATGGCTTTGCACCTGCCCGTGGCCCTGCCAGAACGAGGTAGTAGTCGGGAACGACTCCCATACTGAGGTCTATCAGCCCCTCGTCCTTTGCGTACCACTTGATGTTGACGCTTGCGCCTTCGAGCGGCCCGCTGGCGAATACCCCATCGATCCCCTCTTGCGCCGCCGACCTTGCCAGCGTTATGTCAAAGATCTTGCTGGCAATGTGCTCACCGATGTGCTCGATCTGTGCTGGACGCCCGACGATGCGGCAGATTTCCTCCTCAGTGGCGTTCCTCTTGCGGATCGGCTTCGCAAGTCTCTCCAGGTCCGGATCATGACGCATCGTCATGGGACTAGTCGCCACCCCCGTAACCACACGAATCCGGCAAGCAGACGAGTCGGACCAAGCGGACCGGTTTTCCCGATGCCGCTTGAAGAGCGCGGAAGAACGCACGTTGCTCCGGTCGCGGTCCGTCACGCGGCCGAGGAATTTGCATCCCATCGAGCCCAGGCCCGCCACCCGCCGCGGCCAAACTCTCGCGCTTGCCACTGGAGAACGGAGGAACGATCCAATCGCGGATCATCTGATGGCAACTCCTTCATGCAGACCCGCCAGAACGCTGTCAGCTACCCGGGGGTCAGCCTTACCTACCCCCGCAGCTCGTCGAGGGGGACCCACTGTCCAGGCGCCCGCTCGAATTGCCAAAAGGTCCAACCATTCGTCGGCCGTTTCGCGATCCGGTGTGCCGACGCCGATGGGCTTCGGTATAGCTTTCGGCTCAGCCGGATGGCGCCATCCGACCGCACGCGGGCACGAAATCTCCGCCCGTGGAATGAAGCCCTGAGCCTCAAGGACGTCTTCACGTAAGGAGCCAGTGCGAATCGTTCCCGGTCTTTCTCAGAGTCTTCTGTACGGCTTTCAACTGGCGTGGTCCGCTTGCCGATGAGACGCCCCAGTTCCTCGCGATGGAAGCTCCGGACATCTCGGGCTAGGTTCGGACGTAGATCCTGCGAGCGTACGAACTAACCCCTCTGCTTGTTGCCGGGAGGCCTAATGGTGCGCAGAACTAGTGTCCTGAGTCAGAGATTCGATGACAAAATCGTGCAATGGTCGCCAGGATCTCATCCGCCGTCTTCGTCCAGACGAACGGCTTCGGCTGATCATTGTATTTGGCGAGATAGGTCTTGATCGCGGCTTCGAGCTCCCGGGTGCTCCGATGGACCCCGCGGCGGATCTGCTTCTCGGTCAGCGCCGCAAACCAGCGCTCGACGAGGTTGAGCCACGAGGCTCCCGTCGGTGTGAAGTGTAGATGGTAGCGGGGGCGTTTGGCAAACCAGCGGCGGATTAGGGGCGTCTTATGCGTACTGTAGTTGTCGAGAATGAGATGCACGTCCAGCGCGGGTGGGACCGCGGCATCGATCGTCGCCAGGAACTTGCGGAACTCGACACTACGATAACGGCGGTGGCATTCGCCCAGCACCGTGCCCGTCGCGAGGTCCAATGCAGCAAACAGCGACGTGGTGCCGTGCCGTCGATAGTCGTGCGTGCGACGCTCCACCTGTCCCGGACGCAACGGCAGCAAAGGTTGGGTGCGATCCAGGGCTTGAATCTGCGCCTTCTCATCCACGCACAAGACCAGCGCCCGATCCGGCGGACACAGATAGAGACCGACGATGTCGCGGACCTTCTCGATGAACAGCGGATCTTTGGACAGCTGGAACACTTCGGTGCGATGTGGCTGCAGGGCGAACGCCCGCCAGATGCGACTGACCGCACTCTGACTCAGCCCACAGGCGGCGGCCATCGCCCGGGTACTCCAGTGGGTCGCGTCTCGCGGCTGCGACTCCAGCGTCAGGGTGAGCACCCGTTCCACGTGGGCGTCAGTGATCCGCCGCGGGGCACCAGGCCGGGGTTCATCAAGCAGACCGTCGAGGCGGCGCGTCAGAAAGCGCGCGCGCCATTTCCCCACCGTGGGCTGACTGACCCGATACGTGCTCGCCACCACGGTGTTCGGCTTGCCGGCCGCGCAGGCCAACACGATGCGGGCTCGTTGCGCCAAGGCTTGTGCACTTGTCGGGCGCCGCGCCCAGCGCTCCAACGTTTCCTGTTCCTCCGGGCTCAGGGTCAAGGGCGGAATCGGACGGCCGCGGGGCATGGGACTCCTCCAGGGGATAGATTCGCCATCGCCCTGGAGAGTATCCCACATAGGAAGATTATACAACAGATCTCTGACTCAGGACACTAGGATGTCCCGCAAGTAGTCCGCAACCGAGCGAACGGGCTTCATACCGGCTCCAGTTCGGAAAGGATGCGCTCCCCAATGCGGGGCTTCAGTGCGCTCTTCATTACGAGATCGACCTTGACCCCCACGAGTTCACGCAGGTGATCCTCCAGATCAATGAATTCGAAGAACGTGGGAGGGGACTCGTACTCGACGAGAATGTCGAGGTCACTTCCCGCCTCCTGTTCGCCCCGGACGTAGGAACCGAACAGGCCAAGCGACCGGACCCCGTATCGCGCCTGGAGCACCGGAAGATGTTCTCGCAAGGACTGGCAAATCTTCTCGAACGGCGGCCGCGCGCGCCTGAACTTCCTCACGCCTGCGATCCTCCTTGGCACTGGCTCAGGCCGGTGGTGGGGACCAGCATCCGGTCGCTCATCCTTCCGCATACTGCACCTGCGCTTCTTTGAGGACATCCTCCCGGAAATACCGGCTGAGATCCTCAGGGGTGCGCAGATCGATCTTGCGCCCCCCGAAGACGAATGATAGCTCCCTCTCCATCCGTCGGACATGATGCTCTCGACAGAAGGCGGCGATCCTCTCCCTGTTCAAGGTGATCTTCGCCATCGCTCAACTCCCTGGCGCCAGGGCCATGTGGAAGAACTTGTTGGCCTCAGGCCGCCCATGCCCCCCTCGTCCGCTCGCCTTTCACGGTTCACCGCCCATGGCCGGAATCTTGCAGTCTGCCTCCGCATCCTTCGTGAAGCCTCCCGCTGCGACGACCAGGCCCGCATCTCAGGACGATGCTTCGTCGCGCGGGCCGGAGGGCCTTCACGCTGCTACTACTTGATTCCCCTTCGCACCGGTCCAGAGGACATCCGCCGGCCATGCCTCACCCGCGGATTCAGGATCAGCACGGCGACGCGACTGCCCGGCCGGCCTTGACCGGATTTCAACCCAGCAGGAACCCCGCTGGCATGGCCTCGTCCGAACTCCGATGACAAACTGGCGTCAGAGCAGAACCGCACCATTCGGAGGTGTTGGCATGTTCGGCGCGATTGTCAAGAGAACGTTGCTGGCGTTGATTCCCATAGCGATCCTAACAACGGCCGGGCTGGCCCTGACCGGAGTTACCCAGCTTCCGGTGAAGTTCGTCAGCACACCCACCGAGGAGGAGGCCGTGGCGCCGCCCGCGACCGACCCGGCGGCGGTCCCACAGAAGACCCTGGTGGCGCAGAATCAGCCCTCGGCGCAGCCGGACCAAATCGCCCAGGCATCTGAGCAGGCCGAGGCCGTGGAGGAGCCCCTCCCGGTCTTGGTAGTTGACAAGACCGCGTTGGCCTCCGCCCTGACCGAGATTGACCGCGCGGCAGCGCAGGCCAAGCTGGCGGTCACCGCGCTGGACGCCGACGCGCAGCAGCGCTACATCCAGGAGACGATCAACCTGCTGGCGGGCTCCGCGGATCCCCTCTTCCAGCGCCTGGCGCAGGCAGGCAACGGTGACGTCTACAAGGGTGTAAGGCCGCTGCTGATCGAGGCCCGCGTCATCCGCGAGGCGGCCGAGGTGCAGTGGATCGCCGCGGTGCAGCGACAGATTGAAGCCAGCGCGCGCAAGCATGCCGAACTGGTGGCCCAGGCAGGAACCGGCACAGGCGTCACTCCGCAGCCGGCACCGGCGTCCGCCACGGCCGAGATCGCAGCCGTGGTCGGCCCGACCGGCGTGCTGGGAACCCGCGGCATGCGCCCCGAGGAGCAGGCCGCCGACCTGGTGAGCCGGGCGATCAGGCAGGCCGCCGAGGCACTGCGCGCGATCGCGAATCGTCCGCAGGGATCCTTCCAGGACGGCACCGTGGATATCCATCACGCATCGGACCAGGCGTCGCAGACAATGGAGGCCGTGCTCAGGATGCTCGATTCGGCCAGGAAGATCATCCAGATCGCTGCAGACCGCTAGAGAGGGAACGGCCGCGACGTAATATACTGGGGGCGTGACCAGGCTCAGCCTCGGTGGCAAGTTCGTCCTGGCGTTCGTGGGACTGTCGGTGCTCTTCGCCGCCACTTTCGGAACGCTGGCCGCCTACCGGCTGCAAAGAGCCCTGCTGGAGCAGGTGCGACTCCGGGCGAAGGGCGTCGCCGAGGAACTGGCTCGCGACGCCTCCCGGTTCCTTCCCACGCCCGAGGGCCTTTCGGAGGCGCCCACTTCCAGCAGGCTCACACGACGGCTCGTGGCAGGAACGGTCCTCTACGCGCAGATCATCCGGGACGGCGAGGTGCGCTTCACCGACGGCCGCTACGCGCTGGCGGTCCCCACCGGCCCGCTCGTGCGGCCGTTCGCCGTGGAGGAGCGCCGGACCCGAGGCGGCACGGCGTACCTCGATATCTTCAGGGCGGTCCCCGACTACCCGCTCGAACGGCAGACCTACGTGCGCATTGGGTTTCCCCTGGCAGACGTGCACAGCCGTATCAGGGCGGAGACCGAGCGGATTCTCCTGGCCAGCCTGCTGATGGCCGGCGGCGGCGTGGCGGCCGCGTTCGCCCTGCGGCGCGCGATCCTCGGGCCGCTGGCCCGCATGAACACGGTGATACGCCTGATCCGCCGCGGCGATTACTCCGCGCGCGTGGAGGCCGGGGGCGGGGACGAGCTGCAGCTCCTGGCCGACGAACTCAACACCATGGCGTCCGCGATCGAGACGCGCGACCGGGAGCTGGCACGCGTCAACGTAGCGCTCCGGAAGGCCAACCAGATTAAGGACGAGTTCACCGCGGCGATGAGCCACGAACTGAAGACCCCGCTGCACGCGGTGCGTGCCTATGCGCAACTGCTGCTGGAGGAGATAGACGGCCCTATAACCCTGGCGCAGCGCAAGGACCTGGAGGCGCTGCTGGCCGCCGGTGACCACCTCCTGCACCTGATCGAGGGCATCCTGCGCTACTCGGCGCTGGAGGCAGGAGGGATCCAACCCCAGGCCGGCCGCGTGGACGCGGCCGCGGTCATCGAGCAGGCCTGCCGGAACGTCGCGCATCTCGTGCGCCAGAAGGGATTGACCGTGGAGGTCGCCGGCACGGCGACCGTGGCGGCAGACGAGACCATGCTCCGGCAGATTCTGATCAACCTGTTGCACAATGCCGTCAAGTACACCGAGCAGGGGAAGATCACCGTGACGGCCGCGAACCGCAACGGGCTGGCCGTCTTCGAGGTGACCGACACCGGAACAGGCATCCCAAAGGGGCACGAGCACGAGGTCTTCGAACCGTTCCAGCGGGCAGGGCATCCGGCGCGTCGCGAGATTGACGGCATCGGCCTGGGACTGGCGGTGGTGAAGCGCTACGTCGAACTCCACGGAGGGCGGGTCTGGTTCGAACGCGCGGCAGGAGGCGGCACGCGGTTCACATTCACCCTGCCGGCCTTCACCGTGCCGGCAGGAGACGGGGCATGAGAATCCTGGTTGTTGAGGACGACGCCCGGTCCAGGGACCTCCTGGTGCGGTACCTGCGCGCCAAGGGCCACGACGTGGCATCCGCCGGGGATGGTGCCCGGGCGCTCGAAGCCGCCGCCGCCGGGGATCCGGACCTGGTGCTGCTGGACGTCAACCTGCCGGTGATGGACGGCTGGAGGGTGCTGGAGGCGCTACGGAAGTTCAGCCAGGTGCCGGTGATCATGGTGACCGTGCACGACAGCGCCCAGGACAAGGTCGCCGGGTTGGAGTCAGGCGCGGACGACTACATCACCAAGCCGTTTGATCTGCGCGAGCTGGACGCGCGCATCCAGGCGGTGATGCGCCGCTGCCAGGCATCTGCGCCAAGGGTGATCCGAACCGCCGAGGTGATCCTGGACGACGAACGCAAGGAGGTAACGGTCCGGGGCCGCCCGGTGGCTCTCTCGCCCAAAGAGTATGAGCTGCTGCGCCTGCTGGCGTCCCGGCCGGGCAGGGTGTTCCCCACCGAGGAGATCCTGGCTGCGATCTGGCCGGACCGCGATGCCGCGGCGGCAGAGGACGTCAAGAAATACGTCCACATGCTGCGCGCCAAGATAGAGCGAGACCCTGCTCTGCCGACGATCATAGTGACCGCGCGGGGGTTCGGGTACCGGTTCGCGTCCCCGGTGGAGGGGGGTCGCTAGGCCGGTGCCACACGCGGCGAAACCGGGTACAAGGCCGGTGCCACGCGTGGCGAAACCGGGTATACTGGGATCGGTTCTCCGGAGGGGTGCGAGAGCGGTTGAATCGGCACGCCTGGAGAGCGTGTAGGCGGGCTACAAACCTGCCTCGTGGGTTCAAATCCCACCCCCTCCGCCACATCATCAGGCACACCCGGTGACCCGGTCGCACAAAGCATGGTACTGAGGATGCTCACACTGCTCCGAGAATGGCTGGGCCGGCTCCCAGTAGACTGGCGCCGCACGGGCCGAGGTGTGCTCGACTTCGCCAAGACGCTTGTGGTCGCGTTTGTGCTGGCCCAACTGGTGATGGTCGGCGTGGCCCAGGCCTTCCAGGTCGAGCAGTACTCAATGGAACCCACCCTGTTGCCGCACGATCGGGTGCTGGTCAACAAGCTCGTCTACCGGATCCGCGAACCCAATAGGGGCGACGTGATCGTGCTGCGCTATCCCCGCGACCCGGGCCGCAACTACATCAAGCGGGTCGTCGCAGTCCCGGGCGACAAGGTAGAGATCAAGAGCGGCCACCTGAACGTCAACGGCACCGCGGTCGAGGAGATGTATGTGAATGGCACCCCGTCGGGTGATTACGGGCCGGAGACAGTGCCCGCGGGCTCGTTCTTCGTCCTGGGGGACAACCGCAACAACAGCGAAGACAGCAGAGCCTTCGGCTTCCTCAACCGAGCACAAGTGGTAGGGCAGGCGGCGCTGATCTACTGGCCGCCGCAGCGGGTCCGGCTGGTGCGGAACAGGTAGCCGAGGGAAAGGCAGCCGCAGAACAGGCGGCGCGTGCTCAGGGGCCGGGCGGTCCCAGGCGCCGGGCGGCCCCAGACGCTACTCCTCCTCCGGCAGCTCGCCCCTGAGCTGCTCTCGTTCCCGGATTTCCCTTCGCAACGCCTTGCCGAGCAGCGTCTTGGGGATCTCGCTCACGATCTCAAACCGCCGGGGCACCTTGTAGGCCGACAGGCGCTGCGCGCAGAAGTCGCGCAGTTCGCGTGCCAGCGCCCGCGCGTCCCCCACCTCCTTCGGCACGATGTGGGCGACCAGCATCTCGCCGCGGAGGCGGTGCCGGATCCCGGCCACGGCCACGTCCCTCACCCTGGGGTGCTCGTAGAGCACCTCCTCGATCTCACGCGGGAAGACTTTGAGGCCGCCCATGTTCACCATGTCCTTCTTGCGGTCCTCGATGTAGAAGTATCCATCGTCGTCCATGCGGGCGATATCGCCGGTGTACAGCCAGCCGTTCCGGATCGTGTGGTCGGTCTCCCCGGGGTTGTTCCAGTAGCCCTTCATGACCTGCGGGCCGCGGACGACCATCTCGCCGATCTCGCCGGGAGGGAGATCGCGGGTCCCGGTCTCGGTGTCAACGATCTTCGCGTCGGTTGAGGGAATCGGAATCCCGATGGAGCCTTCCTTGCGCGTGCCGTAGACAGGGTTGCCGTGGGTGAGCGGAGAGGCCTCGGACATCCCAAACCCCTCCACCAGCCGGCCGCCGGTGAGCTCCTCGAAGCGGCGCTGCACCTCCACCGGCAGCGGCGCGGCCCCCGAGACGCAGGCGCGTATGGACTTCAGGTTGTACTTCTCGACGCCGCGCAGCTGATTGATCGCCAGGTACATCGCCGGCACACCGGGAAAGATCGTGGGACGGTATTTCGGCACCGCCTCCACCACGGTCTTCACCTCGAACATCCGCATCAGCAGCATGATGTTGGTCGCGCCGATGGCCACGCTCAGGTTCATGCAGATCGTCAGGCCGTAGACGTGGAAGAACGGTACGACCGACAGGAGGCGCTCGTCGCCCTCTCTCAGGTCGGTCAGCCACGAGCGCGCCTGCAGGCAGTTGCACACTAGGTTGCGGTGGGTGAGCGTGGCGGCCTTGGGGATGCCGGTGGTCCCTCCTGTGTACTGCAGGACGGCCGCGTCATCGGGGCTGATGACCGGCCTCTGCTCGAGACGCTGGGCGCGCAGCGCCTCCCGGAACGGCACGATGCCGGGCCCCTCGGGCATTACGTCGCCTTCCTTCTTCGCCTTGAGCATCCCATAGAGCAATCGCCACTTCCCGGGGAAGAAGTCGTGGACGTTCGTGACGAACACGGTCTGCAGGTCGGTGTGCGGCCTGACCTCGTGCAGGTCCTTGTAGAGCCGGGAGATCCCCACGGCGTACCGCGCCCCGGAGTCCTTCAGGACGAAGGCAAGGTCGCGGCCCTTGTACAGCGGGTTGACCTGAACCAGGATCCCTCCGGCCTTCCAGATGCCGTAGGCGGCGACCACGTACTGGGGGTTGTTGGGCAGCATAATCGCCACCCTGTCGCCGCGGTGGAAACCGCGTTCGATCAACGCCTTGGCGAACCGATCGGAGAGGTCGTCCAGTTGCCGGTAGGTGATGCGGTTGTCGAACTTGGGGCCGACCTGGATCAAGGCCGGGTTGTTCGGGTACTTGCGCGCGCTTTGATCGAGGAAGCCGTAGATGGGTTGCGACGGGAAATCCAGCGTGCGAGGCACTCCCGGCTCATAGTGTCTGAACCAGGGCCGGTCTCCCTGGGTCACTGGGTTCACCACGACCAGCCTCCAGCAATGGGTGTGGGGAGGTGGGTTCTGCGACGGTCTGCGTGAATCCTGCCCGGGGGTACTCGCGGTGGCACCTAGGGTCCGTACACCGCGTCCCGATCGAGCGGGTAGATCGGTCGCCGCAACCACCTGTACGGAAGACCGTGCAGGTTCGACGTGCTGAGGCCAGGCGAATCCGTCGAGACTATGTGCCGTGCGACCCCCTCGAAGCCGGCCCGGAAGTGCGCGCTGGATTTCAGCCCGACGATGCGGCAACGGGCGACGTCAATGCCGTGGAGCAGGAATGGCCCGGGATCGAGCACCTGGGCGCGCCTGCTGGCCACGACGACGTCCACACCCCGGCCGATCAGGCGCGCCGTCCTCCCCAGGTCCACCGGACTCCCTCGGCCCATGGGCGTGCGGAGCGCCAATCTCCCGTCGGTCAGACACTTCACGTAGGCCTCGAGACCGATCGGCTTGCCGTGCATGGTGTCGGTCTTGCCGCCGATGCGCACGCGGATCGTGGCTCCCACGCCGGCCCGGTGCGCGGCTTCGACCACCGCGGGATCGCAGATCGTGGCAAACGCGCTGTCTGCCAGGCCGGCGTCCAGCATCGCCCTCAGCAGATGCGTGCCGTCACCAGGCGCGCCGCCGCCCGGGTTGTCACTGATCTCGTTGATGACGACCGGGCCGGCATCGGCCGCAAGCCGCGTCGCCTCCGCCACCGCCTCCTCCGGAGCCGGGTACGCCCTGAAGAACGCCTCCCGCCGCGCCCATATCTCCCGGGCTACTGCCCGGGCTGCCCGTCGCGCCAGCGCCAGGTCGCGTTCGGCGACGGCGACTACCGTCACGCCCGCCTCGGGAATGTCCGTGTGTGAGAACCCATGAAAGAAGGCGCAGTCTATCATGCCTGGCTCCCGCTCCCACCGGTGGCAGTATTCGTTGATCGCCCGGGTGGGCTCCACCCGCGACGGCGACGCCGGGATCAGCAGCGGGAGGATCTCCACCGCCATCTCCGGCGTGATCTCGCCGCGCAACACGCGGACGAGGAACTCCATCGCTTCCTGGCCGCGTTCGTAGGAATCAATGTGCGGGTACTCGTGCACGCCGAAGAGGCCGGTGGCCAGCTCCACCATCCGCGGCGTGACGTTGCCGTGAAGATCGAGCGTCACGGCGATCGGCATCGCCTGGCCGACGACCCCTCGAACGGCCTCGAGCACGGCGCTCTCCAGGTCGGAGATCCCCTCGGCTACGCCCGCGCCGTGCAGCGCCAGGCAGACCGCATCCACCGGCATTGCCTGCCGGAGGCCGGCGGTGAGTTCATCCACCATGGTCGTGAAGGCCTCGCGCGTGATCGCCCCCCAGGGCTGGGCGCTGGTGGCAAACGTCGGGGCCAGGTCCACGCCCAGGCGCCCGGCGGTCTCAATCATCCCGCCGACGTAGGTCCGCGTACCCGAGAACCGGTCAAGGATCTCGGGCCCCACGCACCAGACCTGCTGTCGGAACATCTCCAGCGTTGTCGGCGGGCAGAAGGTGTTGGACTCGTGGTTGATGCCTCCGAGCGCGATGCGGTACAAACCGCTTCCTCCCCTAAGGCCCACGGACGCCGGGAGAGACTGCTGCGCCGCCGGCCGGAACCTCGATGTCATAGAGCGGGGCGTGCTGCTGGCAGCCAAGCACGTCTGGGTCGCCGGGTGAGCCGCTCGACTGCCGGCGCAGGATCGTCACCTTGATCCCCTGGCCAGGGTCGTGATTCACCACGGTAATCACCTGGGCCTGTGGGATCCCGTACAGCGCGGCCACCGATTCACGCGTGATGACGTTGGCATCTCGGACCAGCCGGTACGATTCCCAATCGTCGAACATGATGTCGAACGTGATGTAGTGGATCCCGGCGTTCTTGCTGCGGACGGCCGAAGCCAGGTCGCGGATGCGCAGGGGCGTGGTCACGTCCTCTCTCCTCCCAGCGTGCCCAACTCTACCCGGGCATGGGCCATGGGGTCCGACACCCGGACGGTGTGGTAGATGGTCCAGCGATAGGCGTCCATGCCTCGAAGCTCCTCGTCCGCCATGATCGCCGCCTTGCCGGTCGTGGCCTTCTGGCCGGGGTACTCCGCGACCATCAGCGACTTGCGGTGCAGGCGGCAGATCAGTCTGGCCAGCGACTCGTCCCTGGACACGGCCTCAACGACTATGCCGATCTCGTGTGGAAGGTCACAGCGCAAGGGCTCCCAGTCCTTCATGGTGGCATCCACGCCGTAGACATGGGTGTGCACCTCGTAGTCCCGGCCCTTTACCCACTGAGGATACCGGGTGCGCACCCGTTCCTCCGCGAAGCTCATGAAGCGGTCCAGGTTGCGAATCGTCAGCGGGTCCCGGATGCCCAGGATGCCGACGAAGCGGTACCCGACGAATCCGGCGCCCTCGACCTTGAGGCGCAGCTCGGTGGGCTCGAATCTCGCCCCGGTCACCGCGACCGTGCGCGCGTTGCGCTGGGTGAACGCGCATCCGGACAGGTGCACGACGCCTCCCGGGACGCGGTGCAGGTGGGGATGCGCCTCCTCATACATGGAGTGGGCGGCGACCGACACGGGAGTGCACACCTGCCGCGGATTCATGGGTTCGAACAGGATGGCATCGGAGCGGATGGTCCCAAGCATGGCGTTGCGTGCCATGTAGGGGGTCGCCGCGACCGAGGCACATTCGAGCACCTTGCCGAGATGGATTGACAGCGCCCGATCAAACCCCTTGAAGATGGGATAGGAGGCAAAGATGGCGTCGTCGCAGGATCGCCCGGCGATGACGACGTCGGCGCCTTGCTGGAAGGCCTCGAGATAGGGCTCGGCACCCACGACGCTGACGGCGTGGTCCGTCGCGTCAATCAGCTCATGCGTGAGGGGCGGGGACCCGTCCAGCGTCTCCGTGTCTCCTGCGTCGAGTGCCCTGTGCAGCGCTTCCCTGTCCAGCTCCACGTAGATCCGCGCGAGGCGAAACGGGGGCAGGTTCTCCTCCCGTGCGATCTCCCCAAGGATGGACACCGTGTAGTCAACGCCCTTGTTGGTGCCCATGTGGCCGGCGGATCCAACCGTCATGGGTATCCCTCGCCGCCGGCTTGCCAGCAGCATGAGCCGGAGATCGTGCTTGACCCACTCGCGCGGGAAGTAGCAGGTGTCGGCACCCAATCCATAGGGGCCCACATCGTTGCTACCCGCATCCGCGCCGATCAGATGGGGGTGGCGCTCCACCCCGCGCCAGAAGGAGTCCTCGTCCATGGGGGTGGCCCCGAGGGCCCCGGTTGCCGACAAGACGCGCAGTTCGTCCACGCTGGTCCTCCCCTCAAGTGCTCAAGGCCGTCATTTCCGAAGCCGGGGGTCGAGCACGTCCCGCAGCCCCTCTCCAAGCAGGTTCAGACTGAGCACGAGCACAAGAATGGCCACGCCCGGCAGGGTCGGCAGCCACCACGCCACCGACATGAAGGTGCGGCCGCTTGCGATCATGGAGCCCCACGCGGGCACGCGCGGGCTGGCGCCGAAGCCCAGGTAGCTGAGACTGGCCTCGGAGAGGATGACGGTGCCCATGTGAATCGTGGCCAGCACCAGGAGCGTGTGGACGACGTTGGGCGCGATCTCTCTGATCATGATGGCCAGGGGCCTCCTGCCGATGGCCCAGGCCGCCTCCACATAGGCCTTCTCGCGCTCGGTCAGGACCTGGCCTCGAATCACCCGGAACTTGCTCACCCATCCCTTCACGCTGAGGACGAGTATCAGGTTGCCGATGCCCGGCCCGAGGACCCCCATCATCAGGATGGCGAAGACCAGCAGGGGGAACGCCTGCAGCCAGTCGGCAAAGCGGGAGATAAGGTCATCGAACCAGCCCCGGCTGAATCCGGCCACTAGACCGAGAAACAGCCCCACGGCAGATGTGAGCCCTACCGTTGCAAAACCAACCCCCAGGGAGACCCTGGCGCCGTAGACCAGGCGGGAGAGCATGTCGCGGCCCAACTCGTCGGTGCCAAGCAGATGCCCTGGCTCGGCGCCGGGGCTCCAGGCCGGGGGCTTCAGCCGCAACATGAGGTCCCCACGCGCTGGATCCTCGGGCGCGAGGAGCGGGGCAAACACGGCCACGAGCAGGTAGGCAAGCACGAAGACCGCGCCGGCGACCGCGGATGGATGACGCAGCAGTTTCCAAAGCGGGCTCTTCACCGCGTCACCCCCACCGGATACGCGGGTCGAGCATGGAGTAGGCGACGTCAATCAGGAAGTTGATCCCAACGAACAGCAGGGCATAGAAGATGACCCCGCTCTGGACCACCGGGTAGTCACGCGCGAAGATGCCGTTGACGATGAGCAGGCCGATGCCGGGCCAGGCAAAAACGGTTTCAATGATGACATTGCCGCTGAGGAGCGCCCCGGCTTCCAGGCCCGCCACGGTGACCGTGGGCAGCAGCGCGTTGCGCAGAGCGTGGTGGCGGAGCACCCTGCTCTCGGTCAACCCCTTGCTGTTGGCGACACGGATGTAGTCCTGTCCCAGCACCTCCACCATGCTGGAACGCAGGACCCGGGCGATGATCGCGCTGTAGTGGGCTCCCAGCGTGACGGACGGCAGAATCAGGTGGGACAGGGCACTCAGCAAGGCCGGGGCATTCAGCGTCAACACCGAGTCCACGACCAGCAGTCCCGTGAGGCGGGTGGGTTGCATCTCGTACGCGATGCGACCGATGCTGGGCAGCACCTTCAGGTGCACGCTGAAGACCATGATCAGGATGATCGCCAGCCAGAACCCCGGCGTTGAGATGCCGAGAAAGCTGAGCCCCATGCTGACCCTGTCTATCGCTGAGTGCTGCCTGGCCGCGGCTATGACACCTATCGGGATGCCCACGGCGAGTGAGAAGAGCAGTGCGCCGAGCGCCATCTCCACGGTGGCGGGCAGACGCTCCAGGATCAGCCTGGCCACGGGGCGCTTGAGTACGATGGACGTACCAAGATCGCCGGACATCAAACCACGAATGTACCGGACGAACTGGGCATGTATGGGCTGGTCGAGTCCGAGTTCGGCGCGCATTCCGGCGATGTCTTCTTTGGTCACGCCCTCGCCGCCCCGCAGCATCAGGTCCACAGGGTCGCCCGGGGCGTAGCGCATGACCACGAAGATGGCCAGCATGATGAAGATCGCCACCAAGAACAGGTGGATCGCGCGCCGGACGATGAATCGCGTCGGCAACTAGCGCTCCACGTCCACCCTGTGAAGGTTCACGCGCCCGTTGCGGTGGGGCGTGAAGTTCAGCACGCGCTTGCGCGACGCCTCGATGACCTGCGGCACGAGCAGCGTGACTATCGGCAACTCGTCGTGGATCATCGCGTACCCCTGGCGGAACCGCGCCGTCCGAAGGGTCTCGCTTGGCGTGTTCTGGGCGTCATTCATCAGCTTGTCGAATTCGGGCCTGACGTACAGTGAGAAGTTGGCTGCCTGCTCGGCGCCGCACGTCCAGTAGGCCCACATGGGATTGCCCGAGGCATTCCCCCATTGGTCCACCACGGCGGTGCGCTCGCCCCGCAGAGCCAGGGGCCTGAGAGCGGCCAGCTCCCAGATACGGACCTCGGCCCGAAGCCCGACGATATCCAGCATCTGGGCGATGGCCTGGGCGAGATCCCTGTTGTCCGGCGAGGTGTCGATGACGAAGCCGGCACCAGACGCTCCGGCTTCCTTGAGCAACGACCTGGCCTTGCCCGGCGAGTAGGCGTAGGGCTTGAGGGCGGGATCCACGACCTCGCTGGCGTCCATGAAGGGCCGGCCGCCCAACACGTTGCCCATGCCGCCGTACAGCTTGTCCACGATCAACTGGTAGTTGATGGCGTGGGCGACCGCCTGGCGCACGCGCTTGTCGGAAAACGGAGGCTTGGTCACATTCAGGGCCAGGAACAGCATGTTGGTTCCCTTGGTGGTGGCCACGTTGATTCCTGGGTCTGCCCTGAGGACCGACACCATGTCTGACGGAACGGCCTGGATTATGTCAACCGCACCTGAGCGAATAGCGGCCACGCGGGAGGCCGGGTCCGGGATGAACTCGAAGATCGCCCTGTCAATGGGAGGTGGGCCGGGCCTGCCCGGGAGCTCCGGCGATCCGCCCCAGTATTCGTCGAACCGCTCCAGCACGATGCGCTCCTTGATGTCGCCCTCGATGAACCTGAAGGGCCCGGCGCCGACGGGCTTCCTCACGAAGCCGTCCGGGCCGACCTGCTCGAAGTACCTCTTTGGCATGATCTGCATGTTTATCGCGGTGACCTGCATCCGATACTGAGAGACGGGCACGCTCCGGTGGAACCGTACGGTGTAGTCGTCAATCTTCTGGACCATCTTGACGCCGACGAACAGGCTCTTGCGCGGTGACGTCCTGCCCTCCATCGCTCCGTCCTGCGTTGCCCGCACATAGGTGAACACCACGTCGTCGGCCGTGAGCGGGTCGCCATTGTGGAAGACAATCCCCCTGCGGATCTTGAACTGCCACGTGGCGGGATCGATCCTGCTTGTTGACTCGGCGATCTCAGGGATGAGCTTTCCGTCCGGCATCTCCGTGTAGAGCCCGTCGCCGATGTTGCGGAGGATGGTCTCGGTAATGCGCGAGCGGTGGTTGCCCGGGTCGAGCGGAGTAGGGTGGGCCGGCAGTGCTACCCGAATCGTCTTGAGCACGGGTGCCGCCGTGAGGGACAACGGCGCAGCGGTGAGGGCCAACACGACAACCACGGGTACAACGACGTGCAGCCATCCACTCATGGCTACATACCCCCTCCTCTTGGAATGGCACGCTTGTTCGAGGACTGCACATACCCCAGGGCGCGCGAAACCGACGCCCCAGATCCAACCACGGCGCCCGAGAGGGCGTCCGCCGCGTACGCAATCATGCGCGTGGTCGGCCCTGTAATGTTGATGCTGCCGATGACCTCGCCGGAGGCGTTCCGCACGGGTGCCCCGACCGAGGTCGCCCCTGGATTCCGTTCGCCGGTGGTCACGACATAGCCCAGCCGGCGGGTCTCTCTCACGGCCTCCCACAACCGGGCCGGGTCGGTGATTGTGTTGTCGGTCATCCTGACCAGAGGGACCTCGGCCAGGTAGTCCTGAATGCGCTCATCGGGCAGAAAGGCAAGAATGGCGCGCGCCGCGGCCCCGCTGTGCAGCGGCGAGCGCTGGCCCACCACTCCGACAGAGCGCACTTCGTGGATGCCTTCGATTGAGGCTACGCAGAGGCGCTCGTTGCCCACCAGCAGGTTGAGGTTCACCGTCTCTCCAAACTGGTCACGCAGGCAGCGCATCACCGGCATGGCGGCCTCGCGCAGGTCCGTCACCACGCGCACCCGCATGGCCAGGTGCAGGAGGTGCGGTCCGAGCTGGAGTTCGGCAGTCGGATGCGGCCGAAACACGCACCCCCGGTTCTCAAGCGTCGCGAGCAACCGGTGGGTGGTCGTCTTGGGGAGGCCTATGCGGCGCGCGATCTCGCCGGTCGAGAGTGGGCCTTCTGCCAGCGCATCCAGGATGTCCAGAGCTCTGGTCACTGCCCTGACGCTCGACACTGTCGTGCTCCTACAGGGTAGCGCTGGCGTTCCGATTGATGATATAAAGTCCATCTAGCGGAACGCACTTCGGCGGCTGGATGAGGAACTCCTGCAGGCCGGCGCGGGCGCCCATCCGCGCACCGGCCGATTGTGGCACGATGCAACGGTCCTTCCACCGACTGATCGTGGTATGATGCCTGTGGCCGTGCTAGGTGGGGAGCTAGCGGTTCCCTGTACCCGCAATCCGCTACAGCGGGGCTGAACTCCCGCCCAGAGGCGCCATCTCGTGGGGCCAGGCCCGCGCGCGCAGCAAGGAGGGCCGGGTCCTGTGCAACGGGAACTGACCAACCCCGCCAGGCCCGGAAGGGAGCAACGGTACGTCAGCCGCCCCGTGTGCCGCAGGGAAACCTGGCCGGAGCCGGCGGCGCGGATACCGCCCGGGAGATGGTTGTCGAAGGCGGGTGCACGGCCTTTACATCGTGCCGACCAGGACGAGGGTAAAGGAGGGCATGTGATGGCCGACCGGCAGTGGCTTTTCGATTTGTGGCAGAGGGCCTGGACCGAGGGCCTGTATCACGTGGGATGGGGGAAAGCGCTGGAGGGACTCACGGCGCAACAGGCGGCCTGGAAGAGCGCGCCGCAGCGGCACTCCATCTGGCAGATCCTCCACCACATCCTCTTCTGGCGCGAGTACGCGTTGCGCGCAATGGCCGGGGACAAGCCGGGCGAGGATGAGATCAAGCGCCGCAACTGGGAAGAGCCCTCCGAGGTCAGTGACGATGCCTGGCAGACCGCGCGCAGCCGGTTCGCGGACTCCCACCGGCAGGTCTCGGAAGCCATCGGCACCGCCGATGAGAAGAAACTGGAACGGCTCGCGCCCTACATCGCGCACGACAGCTATCACGTGGGGCAGATAATGACCCTGCGCGGCCTGCAGGACCTGCCGTCGCTCGACTAGCCGGCGGTCTGCTGGACCTGCCGACGCTCGACTAGCCGGCGGTCTGCTGGACCTGCCGACGCTCGACTAGCCGGCCTCCGGCGGGTCCGTGCCCGGAGCGTCCGGGGTGGCGTCGGGCAGCGCCTCCTTGTCCGCACCTTCCTCGCGGGTTCTCGCCTCGTCGCGCGCCGCGCGGTGGGGCGCAAACCGGCGCAGCAGATCCGCCAGTTCGTCTAGACGCTGAGCCACCATGAAGTTGAGCGTACCCTCGGGGTAGCTCCCCGCTTCGTCGGCCTGGCCCGCGGGCAGCCCGGTTAGCACCTCGATGCCCTCGTCAATCGAGCGCACGGCCCAGATGCCGAACTTGCCTTCCCGAACAGCCCCGGTCACCTCGTCGTTCAGCATCAGGTTGCGCAGGTTCTGGTGGGGGATCAGCACGCCCTGCCTGCCGGTCAGCCCCAGCGTCTTGCACGCGTAGTAGAAGCCCTCGATCTTCTCGTTGACCCCACCGATCGGCTGGATCTCGCCCTTCTGGTTCACGGAGCCGGTGACGGCAATCCCCTGGTCTATCGGCGCCCCGGCCAGGTCGCTGAGCAGCGCGTACAGCTCGGTGGATGAGGCGGAGTCCCCCTCGACCTCCTCATAGGTTTGCTCAAATGTGATCGAGGCATTGAGGGAAAGCGGACGCCGCCGGGCAAACTTCCCGCCCAGGTAGGCCGACAGCGTCAACACGCCCTTGCTGTGGATGCGGCCGGACATCTGGGTCTCGCGCTCGATGTTGACTACTCCCCGGCCGCCGACGAATGTGCGCGCGGTCACCCGCGACGGCCTGCCAAAGGCGTAGTCGCCCAGCATCAGGACCGACAGCCCGTTCACCTGCCCCACCGCGGACCCGTCCACGCTGACCAGGATCTGCCCGTTGCGGATCAGGTCGCGGATGCGTTCCTCGATCCGGTTGCTGCGCCGTATGCGCTCCTCTATCGCGCGCACGACGTGAGGCGCCGACACCACCGATGCCCCCTCGGTCTTCGCCCACGCCGCGGCCTCGTAGATCACGTCCACCATCTCGTTGAACCGCATCGAAAGCCGGTGCTGGTCGTCGGCGATCCGCGCGCTCTGCTCGAGCGTGCGGGCCACGGCGCTGCGGTCGAAGGGCAGCAGCCCCTGCCGGCGGCAGATCGTCCCGATCGCCTGCGCGTACTCGACCATCGCGGTCTTGGTGCGCTCGACGTCCACGTCGAAGTCGGCCTTGATCTTGAACAACTTGGGGAAGTCGTCGTCGAGCTGGTACAGCAGATGGTGGATGATGGAGGCGCCGATGACAATCACCTTGACGTTCAGAGGGATCGGTTCAGGGCGCAGCGTCGCGGCAGCGAACAACCCGTACTGCTCGGCGATGTTCTCTATGCGTACCTCGCGGCTCTTCAGCATGCGCTTCAGGCCGTCCCACGAGAACGGCGCCACCAGCAAATCCCGTGCCTGGACGATCAGGTAGCCCCCGTTGGCGCGGTGAATGGCACCGGGCTTTATCATGGTGAAGTCGGTGACCATGGCACCGAACTCGCCTCGAAACTCCGCCTTGCCGAACAGGTTGTAGTAGGTGGGGTTCAGCTCGAGCACCACCGGCGCGCCCCGGGTCTGGCTGTTATCAATAAGGAGGTTGACCTGGTAGCGCGTGAACTCTGCCCGCCGGGCCATGAACGGGAGTTGCGGCTGTTGGGCCGTCTCGTCCTTGAAGTCGTCGTGGCGGTCGACAACGTCGGCAAGGAAGCGGTCCAGCCACCCAACGATCCGCTCGTGGCCGGCGTAGTGCTGCTTGAGCGCCTCCACCGCGTGGCTGGCCACCGAGAGAACGGCGGAGCGCTCCAGCTCCTGCACCGCCTCCTTCGCCTCCCGCTCGATGCCGCGCACCTTGCGGGTGGCATCGCCCACGCTCTCCTGCAGCGCCCGCGCCCGGCGCTCAAGCTCCTGGCGGTGGGCCGCGGTGAGTTGGGCCAGTTGCTCGTCTGCCAGCGGCTCTCCGGACGGCGCGATCGGGATCGTTACTATGCCAACGGGCGTACGCTGGAGCGCGAAGCCCAGGCGCCGCGCCTCCGCCTCCAGGTCGCGCCAGATCGTGTTCGCCTGCTGCTCGAAGGCCTGGACGACCCCGCTGCGCTTGGCTTCGAACGTCTCGCTGGCGAACAACTTGCGTATCGAATCCTTGAGTTCGTCCACCAGGCGCTCGACCCCGCGGCGGAACCGGGACCCTTCACCCGGAGGAAGTGAGATCGCCATGGGCTGATCGGGATGCTGGAAGTTGTGCACGTAGATCCAGTCGGATGGCACCTCCTGGGCGGCGGCGACCTGCTGCACCCGGCTCTGGGTATAGGTGGTCCGTCCGGTTCCCACGGGTCCGGCCACGAAGATGTTGTAGCCGGGCTGGGAGACGGTCAGACCGAAATCGAGCGCCCGGACAGCACGGTCCTGCCCAACAATACTCTCCCCGGAGGGGAGATTGGCTGTGGTCTCAAACGGCAGGTCCTCCGGCAGGCACGTCCAGCGGACCTGGTCCGCGGGCACCCTGCGGCTGGCAAGGATATCGCTGTTGCGGGTATCGTCTGGAGTAGGCATGTAGGGAACATTCGGGGGGTAAACAGCCCTCTCCTATCGAATCGAGGTGGGTGTAGGGAATCCGAAACACCAGGAGGGGTGGCGGATGGGTGCCTATCTGATGCTCAGCAACCTGACGGACGAGGGCGCGGAGACGATCAGGAAGAACCCGGCCCGGATCAAGGAGGTCAACAAGGAGGTCGAGGCCTGGGGGGCCAAGATCCTGGCGCAGTATGCCGTTCTGGGCCCGTTCGACTTCGTTACTATCCTGGAAGCGCCCAGCTCGGAGGTCGTGGCGCGGGTCTCGATCGAGTTGGGCGCGCGGGGCAGCGTGAAGATCCAGACGCTGCCCATGATCCCCATTGACACGTTCATCGCCTCGATGAAACCGTAGAGATTGAGAAGCCGTAGTGATTGACGTCGCGCTTGTAGGGCACTTCGCCAAGGACAGGTTGATCTTCCGTGGGGTCACGGAGATCGCGTCCGGGGGCGGGGTCTACTACGGTTCGATGGCGCTGCGCCGGCTCGGCTTCAGCGTCGCGGTCGTCACTCGCCTCCACCCGGACGATTTCGGACTGCTGGAGGAGCTGCGCAGCGAGGGGATAAGCGTCCACGCGGTAGCGGCTCCAGAGACCACCGGCATAGAGAACACCTATCCGGGCAAAGAGATGGACCGGCGGATCTGCCGGCCCCTGGCGTTCGCCGGTCCATTCTCCTCCGGGGAGATCCCTCGCCTGGACACGCGCGTCACCATCATCACTCCCTTGATGGCGGGTGAGGTTGCCCGTGATGTCGTGGGCGAACTGGCTGGGCGCGGGCCGGTCGGGCTCGACGTGCAGGGGTTCGTGCGGGTCCGGCAGGGCGACGCGCTGGTCACCGTGGACTGGCCCGGCAAGGCGTCAGACCTCGCCGGCGTCGCGTTCCTGAAGGCCGACGACGCGGAGGCCGAAGTGCTCACAGGCCAGACCGACCTCCGGAAGGCGGCGGAAGCCCTGGCCGCGCTGGGGCCGCGGGAGGTCGTGCTGACGCACGCGGGCGGGATCCTCGTCTGCGCGGAAGGAACGTTCGTTGAGGCCGCGTTCACTCCCCGGGTGGTGCGCGGCCGCACCGGCCGGGGCGACACGTGCTTTGCCACGTACGCGGCTTCGCGGCTGGACTCATCACCAGAGGAGGCGTGCCGGATGGCCGCCGCGGTCACCTCGCTGAAAATGGAACACCCCGGGCCCTACCGTGGGTCTCGGGAAGAAGCAAAGGGCATGCTGGCAGGGAATCCACCGGATTGGCTCTAAGCAGGCAAGGTGTCTTACTCGGAGGTGGCAAGATGAAAGCACGTCGGATAGCTCTGTTCCTGGCAGTGGCCCTGGTAGCGGGCGTGCTCGTCCGGCCCGCGCCCCTTCCTGCCCAGACCCCGCTCAAGATAGGATATCCGGTCTGGGTGGGCTACGGTCCGCTCTTCCTCGCGGAGAAGAAGGGTTTCCTGAAGGAGCTGGGAACCTCGGTCGAGTTTGTGCTGATGGAGGACACCAAGCCCCGGTACGTGGCGCTGGCCGCCAAGCGCATTGACGGGCTCATGACGACGATTGACACGGTGGTGCAGCGCGTCAAGCCCGACTTCCAGATGGCCGCCATTCTCGCGATGGACGACTCCAAGGGCGGCGACGGCATCGTCGCGCGCAAGGAGATCGCATCAGTCAAGGATCTCAAGGGCAAGAAGGTGGCATTCAGCGAGGGTTCGGTAAGCCACTTCTTCCTGGCCTTCCTCCTCAAGCAGGCCGGCCTCTCGCTAAAGGACATCACCGCGGTCAACATGACCGCCGGGGACGCGGGCGCGGCGTTCGTGGCCGGCAAGGTGGACGCCGCGGTAACCTGGGAGCCCTGGCTGACCAAGGGCAAGCAGGCGCCGCACGGCAAGATCCTGGTTGACTCTTCTGCCACGCCCAACCTGATAGTGGACGTCCTGGTCTTCCGCAAGGACGTGATCAAGGCCCGGCCCAAGGACATGGCCAACCTCGTGCGGGCCTGGCATCGCGCCGTGGACTACTGGAAGCAGAACCCGGACGAGAGCAACAAGATCATGGCCGAGGCGGTCGGCGGCTGGCTGAAGGATACCAAGGTCTTCGCGGAGACGCTGACCGGCATCCGTTACTACGATCTGGCCGCCTCCCAGGAGTTCTTCGGCACGAAGGACAAGCCCGGGATCGGCTACAAGACCGCGCAGTTCGCCATTGACCTGTGGACCGGTCTGGGCAAGGCCGGGATGAAGGGAATCAAGGCGGCGGACATCCTGGATCCATCGTTCGTAGGGAAGTGAGACGCTCCGGGCGGTGAAACGAGACCGACCCGGGCTGCTGGCCCGGCTAAGCGAGATCCTGCGGCCGCACGAGCCGATCTCCCGCAGCGCGTACCTGGCAGGGGTGGGCGCGTCGGCCGCAGGGCTCTTCTCGCTGTGGGCCATCCTGACCTACGGCGGCTTCGTCACCCCCCTGTTCCTGCCGTCGCCGTCTGACATCGTGCGGGCCGCGGCCGCGCTCATCGCGGACGGCAGCCTGGCCGAGCACACCTGGGCCAGCGTCAGCGTAATCGTCACGGGATGGGTGCTGGCCGTGCTACTGGCCGTGCCGCTCGGTATCCTGATGGGCACCCTCAAGTTCGTCGAGTCCCTTGTGGAACCCGTGGTGAACTTCGTCCGCTACCTGCCGGTAAGCGCGATGATCCCGCTGCTGATCCTCTACATCGGGATCGGCACTTCGCAGAAGGTGGCGGTGATCTTCATCGGCACGTTCTTCCAGTTGATCCTGCTGATATCGGACGTGTCCGCGGGCGTGCCAAAGGACCTGCTCGACAGCGCTTACACGCTGGGCGCCAGCCGCGCCGACGTCTTCGGCCGTGTGCTCCTGCCCGCCACACTGCCGGGGGTTATGGACAACCTGCGCATCACGATGGGCTGGGCCTGGACCTACCTGATCGTCGCCGAGCTGGTCGCGGCCAACCGCGGGCTGGGATACATGATCCTGGACGCCGGCCGCGGTCTGTTCACCGACCGCATCTTCGTCGGGTTGTTCACCATCGGCCTACTGGGCTTCGTCTTCGACCTGACCTTCAAGCGCCTTCACAAGCTGCTGCTGCCGTGGTCGCCGAAGATCTGAAGCTCGCCATCCGCGGCCTGAGCGTGGTCTTCACCCGCCGAAGGGGCGGCACCGTGACGGCCGTTGAACATCTCAACCTGGGCGTCCGCGACGAGGAGTTCGTCTCGATCGTCGGGCCCTCCGGCTGTGGCAAATCAACGCTGCTGCGCATCGTGGCCGGACTGATCCGGCCGACTTCGGGCGAGGTGTTGCTCGACAACCGCCCGGTCGAGGGCCCGGGCGCCGACCGCGGCATGGTGTTCCAGTCCTACACGCTTTTTCCCTGGCTGACGGTGCAGGGCAACGTGGAGTTCGGCCTGCGGCTGCGCGGCACTCCGGCGGAGGAGCGGCAGGAGGTGGTGCGCCGTTACCTGGACCTGGTGGGCCTGCGGGGCACCGAGCCGGCCTACCCTAAGGAACTCTCGGGCGGGATGCAGCAGCGCGTGGCGATTGCGCGCGCGATGGCCAACGAACCGGCGATCCTGCTGATGGACGAGCCCTTTGGCGCGCTGGACGCGCAGACGCGCTCGGTGATGCAGGAGTTGCTGCTGCGGGTCTGGGAGCAGACGCATAAGACCGTGCTGTTCGTGACCCACGACATAGACGAGGCGATACTGCTCTCCGATCGGATCTACGTAATGACCTCTCGCCCAGGCCGGATCAAGACCGAGGTAGCGGTCACGCTTCCCAGGCCGCGCGAGGTGAGCGTTATGGACACGCCGGAGTTCATCGCGCTGCGCCAGCGGGTGCACGGCCTGATCCGGGAGGAGACGCTGCGGGTGCTGGACGAGGAGCGCCCGACGGGCGGCGGCTCCGCGGGCGGCTAGAGCGCCCCGTCGGCGCGCCGTCGGGCGGCTAGAGCGCGGCGACCACCTCTGACAGGATACTCAGCCCCTCGTCGAGCTCTGCGCGGCTCACCGTCAGCGGCGGGGTGATCCGCAGCACGTGGCCGGACTGCCCGGCCGGATAGAGGAGCAGGCCGCGCCGCAGGCATCCCTCCAGGACGCTGCGAACGGCGTCGCCGTTGGGCGCGCCATCCGCGGAGGGATCCACGAACTCCAGGCCGATCATCAGTCCCCTTCCCCGAACGTCTCCCACAAACGGCGATCGCCGGGCAAGATCGCCCAGCCGAGCCATCGCCTCCTCGCCGCGCGCGCGGGCGTCGTCGAGGACGCCCTCCTCCCGGAACACCTCCAGGGTGGCAATCGCCGCTGCGCACGACACCGGGTTGCCGCCGAAGGTCGTCCCGTGCGTGCCAGGACCCCATCTTTGCATCAGGTCTGGGCTGGCGGCCACCGCGCTCAGTGGGAAACCGGAAGCGATGCTCTTGGAAAGGGCCAGGATGTCCGGCGTGACACCGAATGTTTCGGATGCGAACATCGCGCCGGTGCGGCCGAACCCTGTCTGGATCTCGTCGAAGATCAACATGATTCCGTGCTGGCTGCAGCGGTCCCGGAGGCCGGGCAGGAAATCCGACGGCGGCACCACGAAGCCGCCCTCTCCCTGGATCGGCTCAACGATCACCGCCGCGACCTCGCCTGGGTCCACCACATACTGGAACAGCCGGTCCAGACTAGCGAGGGGATCGCCGCAGCATCCGGGGCCGGTGCGGTGCGGGCAGCGGAAGCAGTAGGGGAACGGCACATGGTAGATCGAGGGAAGCAGCGGCTCGTAGTGCCGGCGATACTTGGCGCTGGACGCGGTGACCGAGGTTGATCCAAACGACCGGCCGTGGAAGCCGCCGATAAAGCCCACGATGGCCGGCCGGCCGGTAACGTACCGCGCCAACTTCAGGGCGCCTTCCACGGCCTCCGTGCCGCTGCTGCCCCAGAAGAAGGCGTTGAGATCGCCCGGCGTGATCCGCCCCAGATCCTCGCTCAAGCGCAGGACCGGGTCGTACGCGACCAGGCCGATCGCGCCGTGGATGAGCCGGTCCATCTGGGCTTTGGCCGCAGCGACCACGCGGGGATGGCGGTGACCCAGGTTGCACGCGGCAAACCCTGCGACGAAGTCGAGATAGCGCCGGCCGTCCAGGCCAAACAGAAATGCGCCTTCGCCGCCGACTACAGGCAGGTTGGGCCAGTCCTCGGAGAGGTTGGCCGCGAGGAGGTCGCGCATACGGGTGACGCGGTCTGCGAAGGCGGCGTGTTCGTCCGTCATCGTTCACCTCGGCAATCTGATCCCATTCCACATTACCCGGCGGCGGAGGTAGTTCCTGCGGCTGGCTGCTGAACACCTGCCGCATTTGTGCTACCCTTTACGCAGGCAGGGCGCAGTAGCAGGGGGCGAAAGCGATGTTCAGGGGGGCAGGTTGGCTACTGCTGGCGGTCGTTGCGGTCGGGGCGGGTGGTGTTGTCTATACCGCGGTCCAGGCCTCTGACCGCGCGGCGCCGGTGACCGCGGCCACCGTTTCTCAGTCCATTCTGCAGGCGCCGCGGCCAGACCAGCAGCCCCTGGAGATGCGCGAGTTTATCCCCCTGCCCGGACCTGACAGCCAGCGCCAGCAGCCACAGCAGAGAGAGTGCGAGCCCGTGATCCTGTTCTACCACGAGGGCCGGCTCTACCAGTTGAAGCCCGGTCCAAAGGACGGTAGGGGCAACCCGGGTGCACCGCCGGAGTTCTACGAGATGAAGCCGTATCAGGCCCCGCCGCCCTCTTCGCCCAACCCTCGCTCGTAGCGGACACCGGAATCGTGGCCCGCGTAACACCCATCCGCGTGAGCAAAGGAGCGGCGGTCATAATGCCGCTCTTGCTCATCCTCGTGGGATTCGAGATAGGCGTTTCCGTCTTCGGCCCGCTCCTGCCGCAGGTGCAGCGGGAGTTCCGGGTTTCTGCCGGCAGCGTGGCACTTGCGCTGTCGGTGTACCACGGGATCCGGCTGCTCGTGAACGTACCGATGGGCCGGCTCGTGGCCCGCTCCGCCCTGCCGGCGATGCTGGCCGCGGGCGGCGCGATCCTGGCCGCAGGAGGGGTCGCCGTGGCCCTGGCGCCTTCGTTCGCCGTCGTGCTCGTTGGGCGGGCGATCATGGGCGTGGGGTCCGCGCTGTTCTTCATCACGATCCAGTATTGGATCTCCAAGGTCGCCACGCTCGACAACAAGGCGCAGTTGTTCAGCTACCACCAGATCGCAGCTCTCACGGGCACGGCCCTGGGCCCGGCGCTCGGCGGCGCAGTGGCCGGCTGGCTGTCGTGGCGGTATTCGCTGGTCCTCGCGGTGATCGCCGGGACCGTGGCGCTGGGGGCAGGCCGCCGGCTGGCAGATCCTACGGCCGATCGTCCTGTTGCGCCGGCGCAGACCGATCCCTCTGGCGGAGCCCCGCTGGAGATTCGGAGCATCCTCGGCCCCGGCATCATCATGATGGCGCTGTTCTTCTTCCACGGCGGGGTCATCGCGACGCTAATCCCGCTGTTCTCCGCCCGGGAGATACACCTCGGGCCAGCGGCGATCGGCGCCATTCTGATGATCGGCACGATCCAGCGGTTTGGCGCGGCGCTGGCCAGCGGCCGTCTGGCAGGTCTGTTTGGAACGCGGCGCGTGATTCTGACCGGCCTCTTTGCGCTGGGGGTCTCGGTGCTGAGTTTCCTGGGCGTCGGCTCCCCGCTGGGAGTGGTCCTCGCGGTCTCCCTCGTCTCGTGGGCCAACCTGGGAGGCAGTCTCGTAATCGCGCTTGTCACCGATGTCGTGCCCGAGAAACACTGGGGCGTGGCCCTGGGGATCAACCGCACCATGGCGGATGTCGGCGCGATGGTGGCACCTCTGCTGGTTGGGTTCGTGATAGACCAGCGGGGATTCGGCGCCGCCTTCGTCGCGGCTGCGACCGTGCTGCTGGCGGCAACGGGGCTGGCCGCCGTGCTTACCGCGGCTCATCCGACCGACGCCACAGGAGCCGGAGGACGTGATGCGCCCTGAGATCACCGCACATCAGATCGCCGCGGCGGCCGCAGCCGGCCGGCGGCCGTTCGACCTGCTCGTAACCAACGTGCGCGTGGTCAACGTGTTCACCGGCGAGGTGCTTCGCGGGCACATCGGCATCGCCGGCGGGCTGTTCAGCCGCATCCTCGCGCCCGGCGACCCGCTGCCGCTTGCGCACCAGATCATCGAAGGCCGAGACCGATTCGCGGTGCCCGGGCTGGTGGATTGCCACCTGCACTTCGAGAGCACGATGGTGCTTCCGCCGGCCTTCGCAGAGGCGGTTGTCCCGCTGGGCGTGCTTACCGTGACGCCGGACCCGCACGAGATCGCGAACGTGATGGGCCTGGAGGGCATACGCCTGCTGATCGAGCAGAGCCGCAACCTGCCGCTGGACGTGTTCATGCAGGTGCCGTCCTGCGTCCCTGCAACCGCGCTGGAGACCTCCGGCGCAAGCATTGGCCCGGGGGAGGTCGCGACGGCGCTGGGATGGCAGGGAGTGGTCGGGCTGGGCGAGGTGATGGACTACCCCGCGGTGATCGCAGGCGACGCCCGCATGACGGCAATCCTGGAAGAGGCGCTGGGTGCCGGAACCGTGATCGAGGGCCACGCGCCCAACCTGACCGGCGTGGACCTGGCCGCGTTCGTGGCTTCGGGGATAGACTCCGACCACACCTTCGTGACACCGGCGCTCGCACTGGAACGGCTGCGCAGCGGAGTAACGTTGCAGCTTCAGGAGAAGTCGTTGGCGCCGGACACGCTGGCTGCCTGCCAAGGCGCGGCCCGCGCCCTCAACCTGTGCCTGGTCACCGATGACGTCCTTCCCGACGACCTGCTGGCACGCGGGCACCTGGACCTGGTGCTGCGCGAGGCGGTCCGGATGGGGCTGGATCCGGTCGAGGGAATCCGCGCGGTCACGCTGGCGCCGGCGCGCCGGATGCGGCTCTACGATCGCGGTGCGATCGCGCCCGGGCTGGTTGCGCACCTGGTGCTCGTCAGGGACCTGGAGGAGTTTCGGGCGGACGCGGTCTTCTCCCGGGGCGTGCTCGTGGCCGAGGAGGGACGCCTGCTGCCCGGAGTGGTTGCGGTGCGACCCGCACCCGCTGCCGGCCTGGGGACGGTGCGCATCCCGGCGCCCGGGATCGAACGCTTCCGCGTGGAGGCGCCCGCGGGCCTTGCGAAGGCTCGCGCGGGACCGGCCGTCGGACGCAGCGCGGCGCGCGTCCGGGTGATGGAGATGAACGCCACAACCACCTACACGCGGGCCGCGGAGACCACGCTGCCCCTGGTGGACGGTCGCCTGGACTGGGAATCGAGCGGTCTCTGTCTGGCCGCGGTGTTCGAGCGCCACGGCCGCTCCGGGAGCGCCGGCTACGGGCTGGTGCGCGGTGCGCTGCGTGAGGGAGCGATCGCGACCACCTGGGCGCACGACAGCCACAACCTGCTGGTGGTCGGGCGCAACGCCGCCGAGATGGCTGCGGCCGCCGGCTGGGTCGTCGGGCACGGCGGCGGCATGGCCGCGGTACGCGGCAGCGAGGTGCTGGCGGGTGTCCCTCTGCCGGTGGCCGGAATCGTTTCCGGTCAGCCGGTGCGCGTGGTCGGCGAGCAGGTGGCGGCGTTCCGGTCGGCGCTGGCAGCCCTGGGATTCGAACACCGCTCGCCGATCATGACCCTGGCAGTCCTGACTCTCGCGGTCAGCCCTGCGCTGAAACTGACCGATCGCGGGCTGGTGGACGTCCTCCGCGGTCGCCTTGTGGATCTGTTTGTCACGGAGGATGAGCCATGAGCGATGAACTTCCTCAGCGTCACCTGAGAGTCACCACCGGTGCCGTGGCACGCACGGTCCTCATCCCGGGCGACCCGGCCCGGGCCGAGCGCATCGCCGCGCACCTCGAAGGAGCCCGCGAGGTGATACGCAATCGCGAGTACCTGGGATTCACCGGAACCGCCGGTGGCGTACCAATCTCGGTCTGCTCCACCGGCATCGGGGGGCCGTCCGCGTCGATCGCGGTCGAGGAGCTGTGCAATCTCGGCGCGGACACGTTCATCCGGGTGGGCTCCGCAGGCGGCCGGCAGCCCGAGATCGAGGTCGGGAACCTTGCCATCGTCACCGCCGCCCACCGCGACGAGGGCACCGCGCTGGCCTACCTTCCGCTGGGATTCCCTGCGGTCGCGGATCTGTCTGTGACTCAGGCACTGATTGACGTGGCCCGCGGCCTGGGCCACCGGCCGTACGTGGGTGTGGCCACGTCGCGCGACGCGTTCTACCGCAAGGACCCCTCGCTCACCGAACTGCTCACGGCGCAGGGGCACGTCGTCGCGGCCGAGCAGGAATGCGCAACGGTCTTCATAGTGGCGCAGGTCCGGCGCGCGCGGGCGGGCGCGGTGTTGGCGATTGACTCCAACATCCTGCGGGAGAAGCTGCCGCCGGAAGAGGCCGCGCAGAGGTTCCGGGCGGCAGAGGCGGCCTCAATCGAGGTGGCGATCGCGGCGGCCAGGAGGTTAGCCGCGGACTGAGGTCGCGTTGACCCGCTGGGCCCCCTACTCCTCGGCCGCGACGCTGTTTGTTAGCGTGCCTATGCCTTCGATCTCTATCGAGACCTCATCGCCGGGCTGTAGCTGTCCAACCCCGGCCGGGGTTCCGGTGGCAATGATGTCCCCGGGTTCCAGCGTCATGATGCGCGACGCCATCGCCACCAGCGCAGGAACATCAAAGGCCAGGTGCCGGGTTGAGGAGTCCTGCTTCACGATCCCGTTGACGCGCGTCACCAGGCGCAGATCCAACGGGTCAACGTGCGTGGCCACCACCGGCCCGTAGGGCGCAAACGTATCGAAGCACTTGGCCCGAACCCACTGCGGCTCTACTTTCTGGATGTCCCGGGCTGTGACGTCGTTGAAGATGGAGTAGCCCAAAATGACGGACCGGGCGTCCTCGATCGGGACATTGCGGCAGCGCGCGCCGATTACCGCGGCCAGTTCACACTCGAACTCGAGCTGCTTGGTCTCCGGTGGATAGACGATGGTCTCGCCGTGCGCCAGCAGCGCGCTGGGCGGCTTCAGGAAGAACAACGGCTCACTGGGCAGCTCCCGGCCCAACTCCTGAGCGTGGTCACGGTAGTTGAACCCTACGCAGATGATCTTGCTAGGCGCGGTGGGCGTGGAGAAGCGGGCGTCGCCGACGGCGATGCGGTGGCCGGACTGCGTCGTGACCACGGAGCCCTCGACCTTCGCCTCTTCGATGGTGTCGTCGTGGAACACTCGTGCTAGGAATGGCATTGTGCTGCCTCCTGGTAACCTGACGTGGTCCTGACTGATTCGACAGCACCCCTGGCCTGTCCCGCGACTCCGCACCGCCCGACGTTGCTATACTGTAGAGGCCCCACCTCCACGTTCCTTGAAGGGGGAATCTTCAGATGCGCCTGGGTGTGGTCTTCCCTCAAACCGAGATAGGCACCGACCCCGTCGTGATCCGCGACTTCGCGCAGGCCGCGGAGACGCTCGGCTTCCACCACCTGGTGGCCTATGATCACGTGCTCAGCGCGAGCACAGCGAACCGGCCGGGATGGCTGGGCTACGACATGGACGATCCGTTCCACGAGCTGTTCGTCCTGTTCGGCTATCTGGCCGGCTGCACGAGGCGGATGGAACTCGCGACCGGGATCATCATCCTGCCCCAGCGCCAGACCGCGCTCGTTGCGAAACAGGCGGCAGAGGTGGATGTGCTCTCCGGCGGCCGCCTGCGGCTCGGGGTGGGCCTTGGATGGAACTCCGTCGAGTACGAGGCGCTCGGAGAGGACTTCCAGAACCGCGGGGCTAGGATCACCGAGCAGGTCAAAGTGCTGCGCGCCCTATGGACCCAGGAGATCGTGACCTTCCGCGGACGGTGGCACACGATCGTCGAGGCAGGGCTCAATCCCCTCCCGGTGCAGCGGCCGATTCCCATTTGGATGGGAGGCGCGGCGGACGCGGTACTCAGGCGCGCCGCGCGGATTGCCGACGGCTGGTTGTTCGGCGGCGGACTGCCGAATCCGTACACCCGCGGCCCTTCCAGGAAGCCTCGCGAATCCGTCGAGCGCCTTCGCGTGCACCTTGAGGAGGCAGGACGCGACCCGGCGTCATTTGGCATCGAAGCGCGGATCGTCGCTGGCAAGGACGGACCGGACGAGTGGCGCCGGCTCGCCGAGGAATGGCGGGAGATGGGAGCCACCCACCTCAGCGTCTCCACGATGGGCGCGGGGCTGGGGACGCCCGACGACCACATCGAGGCGATCCGACGGTTCAGGGATGCGGTCGGCTAACGTCCCGCCGCCAGCTTCAGGTCCGCAGCCACAAGAAGATCGAAGGCATCGCCTTGCCGGAGTCGTACTGAGAAGAGTAAGATCTCCAGGTTCTCGACCTCACCGGTCGCCGGGTTGATCCGGGCAACGACCCCCTCGCCCAGCTCCTCAGACTCCTGTTCCGGGTAGGGGGGCCGCTTGCTGATGTGAAGGATGTCGGCGTCCCGGTCATAGTGGAGCGTCAACTTCGCGTCCATGCCGCAATCCCCAACGTGCTTGCCGCCTCGAGGACCAGTATACCAGCGCGAGAACAGCCGCGCGGTCGGGACACTGGCACTTCTGCGAATGAGATCAGGATCGGATAGTCCCACCTCCGCTGTGAAGTACGGACACGGAAATCGGAGCACGATGAACCCCCAGGACATGCCTCATGAAGGTTATCGGCATTGGCTCGGTGGCATTCAGTGGGCGAAGTGACATACTGCCACCTGCCCTCTTCCTGCGTCGACTAGGGGCGGGAACTCGCGACGGCAGACCTCCTGCGCGATTGGACAGCGAGGGTGAAAGGGACAGCCCGGCGGAGGCGCGACCGGAGACGGCACGTCTCCCTGGAGGATGATTCGCTCCCGCATCCTCGCGAGCCGTGGATTGGGGACGGGCGTGGCCGACAGCAGCGCCTCTGTGTAGGGGTGCAAAGGTCTGCCGAACACCGCCTCGGTCGGGCCTTCTTCAACGATCCGCCCCAGGTACATCACCGCAACACGCCGGGCCACCGAGCGCACGACAGCCAGATCGTGGCTTATGAACAAGTACCCAACGCCGCGCTGCCGTTGGAGTCGCTGCATGAGGACAAGTATCTGTGCGCGTACCGAGAGGTCGAGGGCGGAAACCGGCTCATCGGCAATGATCACCTTGGGATCGGTGGCGAGCGCGCGGGCCACGTTGATCCGCTGGCGCTGGCCTCCTGAGAGCTGATGCGGGAACCGTCCGAGGAACACCGCCGGGGGCTCCAGGCCGACCTCAACCAGCAACCGGGCTGCGGAGTCTCGACGCGCTCCAGGAGCCACCCCATGCGCGGCCAGCGCTACCTCCAGGATCTGCGCCACGGTCTTGCGGGGGTTCAGCGAAGCCTGCGAATCCTGGAACACCATCTGCACGCTGCGACGGAACTCGCGCCAGTCCTGACCGGTCAGCGCCGAAAGCGCCCTGCCACGATAGTGCACATCGCCTGAGGTCGGCGCCTCGAGCCCGGCCAGGATGCGGCCCGTCGTGGTCTTGCCCGACCCGGACTCGCCGACAAGCGCGAGCGTGTCACCCTCGGCCACGCCCAGGGAGACGCCCTCCACGGCGCGCACCCAGGCGCGGGTGCCGGTGAAGGTCCGGCCCCACGGGAACCGCTTCGTGAGATCGCGGGCTTCCAGGATCACGGCGCTCCCTGCTCCTCGTGGAGCCAGCATGCGACCAGATGGTGCGCTCCGAGACGGAAGGCCGGCGGGTCCTCGATCCGGCAGCGGTCCATCACAGCCGGGCAGCGGGGATGAAACCGGCACCCGCGCGGCAGGCGGGCCAGGTCGGGCACCGCGCCCTCCATCACCCTGGTGATGGGACGGGCCTCGTCAATGCTGAGCGTGGCGGCCAGCAGGCCCTGGGTGTAGGGATGGCCCGGAGACGCAAACAGCGCTTCCGATGGGGCGGACTCGACGATCCGGCCGGCGTACATGACGTGGACAGTCTCGCAGACCTCGGCCACGATCCCCAGATCGTGGGTGATCAGCAGCAGCGTCATCCCCAGTTCGCGACGGAGGCGCTGGAGCACATCTAGGATCTGCGCCTGGATCGTCACGTCCACCGCGGTCGTCGGCTCGTCGGCGATCAGCAACGCGGGCCGGCAAACAATCGCCATGGCGATGACGGCGCGCTGGCGCATCCCGCCCGAGAGCTCATGAGGGAAGCGGCGGTAGGTCTCCCCGGGGTCAGGCAGGCCTACGAGTCCCAGTGCCTCGACCGCCTTCTGCCGCGCCTGCGTCCATCCGTGTCGCATCGCGTACGCCTCGGCCACCTGCTGCCCGACGGGCATCACAGGGTTGAGGTAGGTCGTTGGGTCCTGGAAGATCATGGCCACGTCCCCGCCGCGCGCCCGGCGCATCTCCTCATCCGTGAGGGACAGGAGGTCGCGCCCGGCGAGCTCGATCCGGCCGCGCACGATGCGGGCGGCGTCCGTGGGGAACAGCCGGAGGATCGAGAACCCGGTCATCGTCTTACCTGACCCGGACTCGCCGACCAGTCCCGCGGCGGAACCCTGCGGGAGCGAGAGCGAAATGCCGTCAACCGCGCGCACCACGCCCCGCGTCGTCAGGATGTGGGTGTGGAGGTCCTCAACCAGCAACAGGGGCCCGGTCCCGTTCATGGCGCCTCACACCCCAAGTCGGGGATTGGCAGCGTCATTGAGGCCATCGCCCATCAGGTTGAACCCCAGAACCGCCAGCGAGATGGCAATTCCGGGGAACACGCTCATCCACCAGGCCTGGCGCAGGTGGGCCTGCGCGTTGTTCAGCATCATTCCCCAAGACACGAGGTTGGGATCCCCCAGGCCGAAGAACCCCAAACTTGCCTCCAGCAGTATGGCGCCGGCAACGTCAAGTGACCCGATCACGACCACCGGGGCCAGCACGTTCGGAAGAATCTCCGAGAAGATTATGCGTGCGTTGCGCAGCCCCAGGACGCGCGCCGCGTCCACGTAGGCCGCGCCCCGTAGCGCCATGACCTGCCCGCGAACTACCCGCGCGGCCTGCGGCCAGGACAGGATGCCTATGACCGCTATCAACTTCCACAGGCCGCTGCCGAAGAGCGCCACCACGAGCAGCGCGAGCACGAACCGCGGGATCACCTGGAACAGCTCGGTGATGCGGCCCAGAACCGCGTCGGCCCATCCCCCGTAGAACCCGGCCAGGGAGCCGATGAATACACCGAGCAGCACCGCGGCGGCGGCGGCGCAGACGCCGACGGTGAGCGAGACGCGGCTCCCCCAAAGTACGCCACTGAGGATGTCGCGGCCGAGGTTATCCGTTCCGAGCGGATGCCCAGGCGTGCCGGGGGGGTTGAGCGTGACCAGGGAGGTGGTCTGAGGGTCGCGCGGCGCCAGCAGCGGCGCGGCCATGGCGACGACAACCAGGAGAACGACCAGGCCCAGGCCGATGATGCCTGCACGGCTCCGGCGAAAGCGGCGCCAGAACTCGCGCCCGCCGGCCGCGGAAGGGGTTACTGCGCTCTCGTCGGCAACCATCTGTCAGTACCTGACACGCGGGTCCAGCGCCGCGTAGAGAAGGTCGGTAAGCAGGTTCACGACAACAACCGTCGCGGACACCATGAGAAGCACGCCCAAGAGCACCGGGGTGTCACGCTGCAGAATCGCGTCGTACAGCAGCCGCCCCACACCCGGCCAGCCGAAGACGGTTTCCACCAACGCCGACCCGGCCAGCACGAAGGCGAAGTTGTAGCCGATCACCGTCACGACCGGTAGGGCGGCGTTCCGCAGGCCGTGCTGGAGCAGCACCAGCCGTTCCGGAAGGCCGCGGGCCCGCGCGGCCAGGATGAAGTCCTGGCTCATCGCCTCGAGCATCGAGGCGCGGGTCAGGCGGGAGATGAGCGCCATGTACCTGAACGATAGCGCGGCCGCCGGCAGTATCAGGTGCCGCGCCACATCCAGGACGGCGGCCATGCCGGTGTACTGCTCGCGGACCGAGCGGATCCCCTGCGCCGGAAGCCAGCCCAGGAACACGGCGAAGAGCAGGACCAGGAGCTGCGACAGCCAGAAGTCGGGGATCGAGTATCCTGCCAGCGAGATGCCGGTGGCCGCTGTGTCCAGTCCAGAGCCCCGGCGGCGGGCCGCGGTGACGCCGAGCCCAACACCCACCAGCGCCGCGAGCGTGAGGGCCGTCACCATCAGAAGGAACGTGTTCCCGAGACGCCCGACCACCAGTGCGGCGACCGGAAGGCGATAGGCAAATGAGAACCCCAACTCACCGCGGGCAACGTTCCAGGCATAGAGCGCCAGCCGCACCGGTGCCGGTTGGTCGAGGCCGAACTCACGCCGGAGTTGAGCAACGTATTCCGGGGGCGCGGGATACTCGCCCAGGAGGGTGGCCACGGGATCGCCGGGAGCCAGCGAGATGAGAAGAAAGTTGACTACAACTACACCTAGCAGTAGCGGGACGGCCTGTGCCAGCCGTCCCGCCGCGTACCGCCAGAGCGGCGTACTCCCCGCCGTCACCACCGCGCCTGTGCCACCCTCGCCGCGTGAACCCCCGCCTGCGTCTCTACGCGCGCCCCCGCCCTGGCTACTTCTGTACCCACACCGCGTCCCAGCGGTCGCGGGCCTCGGCTCCGATCCAAACACCCCGCAGCGTTGCGCGCGCGGCATCCACTCCGATCTCGTCAAACAGCATCAGCGTCGGCAGGTCGGCCGCCAGTATCTTCGATACCTGTGCATAGATCTTGCCCCGGGCCGCCCGCTCAGGCACCTCCGCGGCTCGGTTGAGCAACGCGTCCACCTCCGGGTTCGAGTACCCCGTGGCGTTGACGAACGGTACCCCTGGCGCCGCGGATGCGTAGATGCGGTGGTACCCGATCGCAGGATCCCCGCCGCTCGTGAAGGTCTGCACGGTCAGTTCGTAGTCGGGTCGGGTGTAGATGCGCTCGATCATGACCGCGCGGTCCATCGGCTGCAGATCCACGGTGATGCCGACCGCGCGCAGGTTGTCCCGAATGATCGCCGCCGACGCCGCGATCGGGGCACGCGCCGCGTCGTAGACCATGCGCAGGCGCACGGGACGCTCGCCGCCGGCACCCCGGGGAAGACCGGCTTCATCCAGCAGGGCGTTGGCCCGTTCGACGTTGTAGGGGTAGAGCCGGTTGTAGTCGGACTCGGGCGAGTGGGCCCACTTGAACCCATCGCCGAACGGCCCGCGCGCCGGCCTCGCGAGGTTGCCCATGGCCTGCGTGACGATCTGCACGCGGTTGATGGCCAGGGCCAGCGCCCTGCGCACCTTGGGGTTATCCAGCGGAGCGCGGCGCGCGTTGATGAACATGAACCCCATCGAGGGTATAGGCTGGCCCAGCCGCAGCCGGACGTTGGGGTTGCGCTTGAGCCGATCCACATCGGTCTTGGGCAGGTAGAAGTCCGCGACCATGTCCACCTCGCCCACTTCCAGCGCGGTCACGCGCAGGGCAGCGCCGGGAATGATCCGGAAGATCAGGCGATCCAGGTAGACAGGGTCCCAGTAGGCATCGTTGCGCTCCAACACCAGCCGGTCACCGCGCACCCATTCGCGGAACTTGAATGGCCCGGTGCCCACCGGATCGTTGTTGCGTGAATGACGCGTGATGTCCTCGCCCTGGTAGACATGCCGCGGCAGTATCGGGCAATCGAAGACCGTCAGCAGCCGCAGGAGCGGCGCGTACGGACGCTTCAGCGTGATCTTGAGCGATTGAGGCGACGTCACAGTAATGGACTCGAAGTTCAGGTAGGCCGGCCGGAACCGACCGTGATAGAGACCGGTCACCTGCTCCATCGTGAACTTCACATCCTGCGCGGAGAATGCCCGGCCGTCGTGCCACTTCACCCCCCGGCGCAGCTCGAAGGCGTAGATCAACCCATCGGGCGATGTGGTCCACGAGGTGGCCAGCCCTGGCTGGATCTCGCCGCGCGCGTCTATCCAGACCAGGCCGCTGAAGATGCTCGCGGCCACAGCGCCGACGGCGTAGCCCGTGGTGATGCCCAGGTTGAGGGTCTCCGGATCGCCGCCGATGGCTACAACGGCCGAACCACCACGCTGGGGCTCGGCTGGGGTCGCGGCGGCAATGCCGGTGGCCAGGAGCGTAACCAGTAGAACCGCCACAATGCGCGTGCTCATCGCTTGGTTCCTCCAGTGTGATCAACAGGTACTCTGGCTCGTAGGGGTCTTTGACGGTGCCCGGCACGGTCCTCCTGATCCGCGGTAGTCGGTACGGTCCTCCTGGCTCACGGCGCGCGTAGCCACTACGGGGCCAGGGGGTCCCGACCCTCCCGATGCCGCGTGTAGCGGGCCACGAAACCGTGGGGCGACGGAAGCGGCGTCGCGCTCGCCTCAGCGAGCCGGGCCACGAACTCCGGCGCCAGCGCCCACCCGACGCTGCCCAGGTTCTGCTCTAGTTGCTCGACGGTCCGGGCGCCAAAGATCGGCGCGGTCACCCCCGGCTGCCGGAGCAACCAGTTGAGCGCTACCTGAGACGGCGTCCTGCCGACCTCGCGGGCAACCGCGTCCAGCTCTTCTATAACGCGCCATGCCTGCTCGGTCGCGCGCTGCTCCGGGAGGTCCTCGAACCGGTCCCGCCTGCCGGCCCGGCTACCCTCGGGAGGCGCCTGGCCCTTTCGATACTTGCCCGACAGCCACCCACCGGCCAGCGGAGACCAGGGCAGGACGCCTATGCCCTCTGACCGGCACAGCGGGAGAAGCTCCCACTCGGGGCTGCGCACCAGCAGACTGTACTCGGGCTGCAGGCAGTCCACCCGCACCCAGTTGTTCAAGCGGCTCAGCATCACCGCCCGGTCCACCTGGGACGGCGTGAAGTTGGACGCCCCCAGGTAGCGAACCTTGCCCGCCCGCGCCAGGTCGTCCATTGCGCGCACGGTCTCTTCCAGCGGCGTGGCCGCGTCCCAACAATGCATCTGGTATAGGTCTATGTGGTCGGTCCGCAGACGTCGCAGGCTCCCCTCCACCGAGGCCATTATGTGCGCCCGAGACAACCCCCGGTCGTTGGGACCCGGGCCCGTGGGGAAGAACACCTTGGTGGCGACCACCAGGTCGTCGCGGCGGCCGCGGCAGGCGATCCAGGTCCCCAAGATGGTTTCCGACTGGCCGCGATTGTAGGTGTCGGCACTGTCGAGAAAGTTACCCCCTGCCGCGGTGAAGCGATCCAGCATCGCGTGCGAGGTGGGCTCGTCGGCCACCCACCCGAAGGTCTGCGTGCCGAAGCAAAGGGCCGACACCTGCAGGCCTGTTCTGCCCAGATATCGGTATTCCATCGTTTCGCCTCCTCCTAGGATGCCGGGGCGTTCTCGCCACGGAGCAACGGTTCAAGAGGCATCGTGGGCCGGATGAGCTCGCGCCGCCGGCAGGCCGGCCTCATCCAGCAGCATCACCGTCCGCAGCAGCACCTCTGCTCCCAGTGCCGCGTCCTCCCAGTCGGTCCACTCGCGCGGGGAGTGGCTGATCCCGCCGACGCTGGGCACGAAGATCATGCCGGAGGGCACGTGCTGTGCCATGACCATTGCGTCGTGGCCTGCGCCGCTGGGCATCGCGAACGGCTCGCATCCGGCATCCTGAATCGCCCGCGCGATCGCACGCTGAACGCCCTCGTCCATCGGCACGGGATCGCGCAGATCCCAATCTCCGATGTGGCAGCTCAGGCCGCGGCTCTGCGCCACCTGCCTGGCCTCCACGCCAATGCCGGCGCACAGGCTGCGCAACTGGACGCCGTCGGTTGTCCTGAACTCGATGCTGAACTCCGCGTGGCCGGGCACCACGTTGGATGCCCCGGGCGAGACGGACAACGTGCCAACGGTTCCCACGGCAGGCGCACCCGCGGTCCGGGCCAGGGAGTGTACAGCCAGGACCACGTCGGCGGCGCCCACCAGCGCATCGCGGCGATCCACCATCGGGGTCGTGCCCGCGTGGTTGGACTCACCTTCCAGGACGACCACGGTCCGGGCGATACCGGTAATCGTACTCACCACAGCGACACGGCGGCCGAACCGCGCAAGAACAGGGCCCTGCTCGATGTGTAGTTCCAGGTATGCCGCTGCGCGCTCGGGAAATGCGCAGCGAGGAAGGCCGGGCGCGAACGCCGCCAGCGACTCGGCCAGGGTGCGGCCGTCGCGCCCGCGCAGCGAGGCAAACCTCTCCCTGGGGATCCGGCCGGTCACGCACCGTGACGCCAGCGTGCCCACCCCGAACTGATGGCCCTCCTCGTCGGCAAACCCCACGATTGCCAGCGCGTGATGCAGGCCGCGGCCTGACTCGTGCAGAGCAGCCGCCACCTCAACACCGGCGGCGACGCCGAGCGCGCCGTCGAACATGCCGCCGCAGGGTACCGTGTCGAGGTGCGACCCAAGAATGATGGCTGGCCCGTCCCCCGAACCCGGGCAGGTGCCGATCAGATTGCCGAACTCATCGCAGCCCGCGGAGAGACCCGCCTCTTCCATCCATGCAGCGACGATGCGGACCGCGTCGGCGTGGGCCGCGGAGAACGGAAACCGGCTGACACCCCGGACGTCGCCACCGGATGCTTCGCCGCCCTGCGCGGCCAGCATCTCGAGGCGCGCCCTCAACCGCTCGGGTCGAACCAGAGGAGAGGAAATGATCGGCTCCATCGGTGCTGGCATGAAGTTGGCAGGGCTGGTGGCATCAGAATCGTATTACTAGACGGGCGCGGCTATTCCTGTAGCGTGCCGGGAGAGTGAAACGTGACCGTACCTCACCGACCCAAGGTCTTGATCTCGGCGCCGGGCTTCGGCCGCACCGGAGACGAAGCGATCGGGCTGCTCCGAGGAGCCGGGTGCGAGATCATCCCCAACCCAACCGAGGCCACCCTTACCGAGGAGCAGTTGGTCGGGCTCGTGGGCGACGCGGATGCCATCATAGCCGGCATGGAGCGCATCACCGAGCGCGTGCTCGGCGCTGCGCCTCGTCTGAAGATAGTGGCCCGCCGCGGGGTGGGATACGAGACCGTGGATCTGGACGCGGCCACCCGGCGGGGTATCCCGGTGACAATCACCGCCGGCGCGCTCACCGACACGGTGGCCGATCACACCATGGCGCTGTTGCTCGCTGTCTCCCGTGGAATTCCTTCCCTGGACCGCAGCGTCAAGGCCGGCAAATGGGATCGCGTGCCCACGGTGGACGTCCACGGCAAGACGCTTGGCATCTTGGGGCTCGGCTCCATCGGTCGGGCAGTTGCCCGCCGCGCCTCCGGTTTCGGAATGAGGCTGCTGGCACATGACGCGCTGCCTGATCCCATTGCCGCGGCAACGCTCGGTGTAACGCTCACCGACCTGGACACGCTGCTGGCTGAGAGCGACTTCGTTACGATCCACGTGCCGCTAACGCCGCAGACCAGGGGCATGATCTGTGAGACGGCGCTGCGCAGGATGAAACCGGGCGCGTATCTGATAAACACCAGTCGTGGGGCAGTGCTCGACGAGGCGGCGGTGCTTTCGGCCCTGCGCGAGGGCCGGCTGGCAGGAGCCGGCTTGGATGTGTTCCAGGATGAGCCGGTCCGGGATCTGTCGCTGGCCGGGCTCGACCAGGTCGTGGCCACGCCGCACGTGGCTTCGCACACGGCAGAGACGCTGGCCCGCATGGAACGCTCCTGTGCGGATGCGGTGCTGGCAGCGCTTAGGGGAGAGCGGCCCCATCATGTGGTGAACCCGCAGGTGTACGACCGCGGTCCCAGCAGGTGCGGCCCCAGTAAGCGCGGTCCGAGCAGTCCGGGCAGGTAGGGACGGCCCGCGCCCCGGCGAAGCGATATTCTATGCCTGCCACCACGCACGCGATGCTGGCCGAGATCCGCGAACAGCCGGCCGCCCTGGAGCGCATGTTGAGCCGTCACGCGGCCGAGATCGGCGAAGCGGTGCGGGCGCTGCGGCACCGGCGCCCGCCGTTCGTCGTCTTCGTCGCGCGCGGCACCTCGCACAACGCGGCCATCTACGGGCAGTACCTGGTTGAGACCTTCCTGCGAATACCCACGGGCACCGCGATGCCGTCGGTGACGACGCTGTACGGCCGCACGCCGGACTGGCGCTCCGCGGCTGTGATCGGCATCTCGCAATCCGGCCGGTCGGTGGACGTCACCGAGGTGCTGGCCGAGGCGCGCAGGCAGGGCGCCCTGACCATGGCCATCACCAACGATCCCGCCTCGCCGATGGCAGGTTGCAGCGATCAGATCCTGCCCCTGGCCGCGGGCCCCGAGATCAGCGTGGCGGCGACCAAGACCTTCACGTCTTCGCTTGCGGTGCTTGCCGCCCTGGTCGCGGGATGGGGCCGGGTATCGGCTCTGACGCGCGCCCTACCCCGCCTGCCCGACGCCGTTGGCTCGGCGCTTGAACGCGAGGCCGTGATCAGGTCGCTGGCCAGACGCCGCGCCCGGCGCGATCCCTGGGTGGTGACAACGCGGGGCTACATGCTGGGCGTGGGGGACGAGGCGGCACTGAAACTCAAGGAGACCGCGTACGCGGCCGTGGAGTCGGCCTCCTCGGCCGCCCTTCTACACGGTCCTATCGCCGCCCTCGATCGAAGGAGCACGGTGCTGCTGCTCCTGCCGCCGGGAAAGAGCAAGGCCGGTCTGATTGAACTCCGAGACCGGTTGCGCAAACGATCGGTTACAACGCTCACGTTCGCGTTTGACGATGACCCGGGGGACGTGTCCATCCACACCGGCCTGCCCGAGCCGCTGGCGCCCATCGCCGCATCTCCAGCCGTGCACCTCTTCGCCTACTACCTCTCAGTTGCGCGCGGCCTGAACCCGGACATGCCCCGAGGCCTCAGCAAGGTGACCCCGACTCGCTGAGCGATGCCCACCGTTGCTGCGCGCGCCCTGCTGAAACGCTTCGGCGACCTGGCCGCCGTGGACGGCATCTCGTTCGATGTCCGCCCCGGTGAGTGCTTCGGCTTCTTGGGTCCAAACGGCGCCGGCAAGACCACCACCATGAAGATGGTATACTGCGTGCTGCCTCCGACCTCGGGCGACCTGCGGGTGCTAGGCATGGACGTGCGCACGCACCCGCGCGCGATCAAGGCACGGCTGGGCGTTGTCACCCAGGACAACACGTTGGACACGGCGCTGACCGTACGCGAGAACCTCGTGATCTTCGCGCGCTACTTCGACATCCCGTGGGGATTGGCCAGGCGCCGGGCCGACGATCTCCTGGAGTTCGTGTCGCTCACCGACCGCGCCGGGGACAGGGTTGAGTACTTGAGCGGCGGCATGAAGCGGCGGCTGATGGTGGCGCGGGCGCTCGTGCCGCAGCCCGAGCTGCTCGTCCTCGACGAGCCGACAACCGGACTCGACCCGCAGGCGAGGCAGCTGGCATGGGAGAAACTGCGGCAGCTCAAGCGCACGGGCGTCACCCAGATCCTCACCACTCACTACATGGAGGAGGCCGCGGCGCTGTGCGATCGCATCGCCATCATGGACCAGGGCCGCATCGTCACCGAGGGCTCCCCGGCCGACCTGATAGCCGCCCACGCAGGCCGCGAGGTGGTTGAACTGAGGGCTACCGACACCGAGTGGCAGGAACAGGGCACCCTGGAGCGGGTACTCGGCATCGCAGGCGACCTGGCAGAGACACATGAGGTATACGGCGACCTTCTGGTGATCCCCACGCACGATGGCGAGGCCCTGCTGCGTCGCATTCGAGAAGACGGCGTCGTGCTCGAGTCCGCAACGCTGCGCCGCGCCACGCTAGAGGACGCGTTCCTGCGGCTCACCGGCAGGAGGCTCCGCGACTGATGAAGCCGCAACTGATGGCGCCGCGCGCGCTGGGCGCATACTCGCTTCTGTTCTTCTCGCCCCGAGGCGCGTTCCGGTTCTGGCAGCGCAACGCCTACATCTTCAGGCGCATCTTCCCGGAGTCCGTAGCGGTGAACTTCCTGGAACCGGTGATCTACCTGCTGGCGATGGGGTTTGGAATCGGCGCGTACCTCAGCACTGTCGGCGGGCTTCCCTATCTCACGTTCGTCGCCACCGGGCTGGTGGCGACCGCGGCGATGTTCGGGGCCACCTTCGAGTGCACCTACAACGCCTACGTGCAGATGTACTACGAGAAGGCCTACGACGCGGTCATCACGACCCCGCTGGGGGTCGAGGACGTGGTGATCGGCGAGATCTGGTGGGGAGCGACCCGGAGCGTGCTCTACGGGACGGTGTTCCTGGCGGTGATAGCGCTGTTCGGCACAGTGCGGTCACCGCTTGCCCTGCTGATACCGGTGCTGTTCCTCCTGTCGGGATTGATGTTCTCGGTCATAGCAATGACCTTCACCGCGGCCAACCCCAGCATAGACTACTTCACTTTCTACTTCGCCCTGTTCATCACGCCGATGTTCATGTTCAGCGGCGTCTTCTTTCCCCTTGACGCCCTGCCGGCCTGGGTCCGGACCGCGGCCTGGTTCACGCCGCTCTCCCACGTCGTCAGCCTCAGCCGGGCGCTGGCATTGGGAACCCTGGAAGCACACCATGCGACGGACCTCGCATGGATCCTGACAGTCACCGTGGCGATGTTCCCGCTGCCGGTCGTGCTGATGCGGCGCCGGCTCGTCAAATAGCGCAGGGCAACAACGTGCGATCGCCGGCGTCCGCGATCGGCCGAGAGCCCCTCCTGCCTAGTGGAACAGCCGCGTGAGCCGGTACAGCTCCGGATCGAACGGGCTGGTGCCGGATAGCGCCTCCTCCAGGCCTACGGTGGTGATCTTTGTCCCGCGCAGGGCGACCATTACGCCGAAGTGCCCGGCCTCCACCGCTTCAACCGCGGCCACGCCGTAGCGGGTCGCAAGTATCCTGTCGAACACAGTAGGTGATCCACCCCTCTGTAGGTGGCCCAGCACGGTCACGCGCGTCTCGTAGCCGGTTTGCGCCTCGACCTCGCGCGCCAGCAGGGCTCCTATCCCGCCCAGGCGCACGTGGCCGAACTCGTCCACGCGGGCATCCTGTGTGACCTGCATACCGAAATCGGTCGGCCTGGCCCCTTCGGCGACGACAACGATGCTGAAGGTCCTGCCGCGCGCGTGACGCCGGCGTACGATCTCGCACACGTCCTCGATCGTGAACGGGACCTCTGGCACGAGAATCACATCGGCACCGCCGGATAGGCCGCCGACCCCGGCCACCCAGCCGGCATCGCGTCCCATGACCTCGACTATCATCACGCGGTGATGGGCCTCCGCCGTTGTATGCAGACGGTCGCAGGCGTCCATCACGATGTTCACGGCCGTATCGAAACCGATCGTGTAGTCGGTTCCGGGAACGTCGTTGTCCATGGTCTTGGGAACCCCGACCACCCTGGCGCCCATCTGGAAGAGCTTGAGGGCCACGCCCAGGGTGTCGTCACCGCCGATGGCGATGATGGCGTCAATTCCCAACCGCTCAATCGTCCGCAGCAGGCGCCCCTCGCCGCCCTCGGCCTTGAACGGGTTCGTGCGCGAGGTACCGAGGATGGTCCCGCCGCGCGGCAGAATACCCGAGACGCTGTCCCGTGTCAGGGGGAAGACGTCCCCTTCAAGCAGGCCCAACCAGCCCTTGCGGATCCCGATGACCTCGTGGTTCCCCTCGAGTGCCCGCCTGGTTATCGCACGAATCGCCGCGTTCAACCCAGGCGCGTCACCTCCGCCGGTCAGCACCGCAATCTTCATCCGCGCACCTCCTGGCCCACACCTCCAGGCCGCCAGCCCTCACTCCGAGCCGTCATCCTTCGCTCCCCAGCGAGATCCCCAACTCGCGCGCCGTGCGGGCCATCTCGCCGTCCGGGGCCACCCGCTTGGGCTCGGCGATCGCCTCTGAGATTGGCACCGCGACAACCGAAGGACCGCGCAGCGCGACCATCTGACCCAGGCGTCCCTCCATGACACACTCGACCGCGCGCACCCCGAACCGCGTGGCCAGGAGCCGGTCGGATGGGGTGGGGCTCCCGCCCCTCTGGAGATGCCCCAGCACCGTGCACCGGGTCTCTCGACCGGTCATGTCGGCGAGGGCATTTGCGACCTGCTGTCCTATCCCGCCGAGCCTGGGCAGCCTACCCGGGCCGCCCTCCTCTACAACGACCTGCGCCCCGCCGACCTGGACGGCTCCCTCGGACACCACAACGATCGAGAACCGCCGCCCCCGGGCCGCCCGCTCCTCGATCGCCTGGGCGACGACCTCGAGACGGAATGGGATCTCCGGTATCAACACCGAGTTCGCGCCCCCGGCAATCCCAGACTCCAATGGGAGCCATCCGGCGTTGCGGCCCATCGTCTCCACGACCATGATCCTGTGGTGACTCTCAGCGGTCGTGTGGAGCTTGTCAATCGCCTCGGTCGCCGTGAGCCGCGCGGTGTCGAATCCGAACGTCACGTCCGTGGCGGAGATGTCGTTGTCAATGGTCTTGGGAATGCCGACGATGGGCGCGCCCATCCGGTGCAGCGCGTCGGCGATGTGCAGGGTGCCGTCGCCTCCGATGACGAGCAGCGCGTCCAGCCGGAGGGTTTCCACTCGCTTCAGCACCGTGCGGGACGCGTCAATGACCTCCCGCCGCCCGTCGCGCTCGACCGGCCAGGCAAAGGGGTTCCCGCGGTTGGTGGTACCGAGGATCGTGCCGCCCTGCGTCAGGATGCCGCGCACGTCGTCACCCTCCAGCGGCCGGATCCTATCGTGCAGCAGTCCGTCGAACCCGTCCTCGATGCCCAGTACCTCCCAGCCCATCCCGACGGCAGCGGACAGCACCACGGCCCGGATGACGGCGTTCAGCCCCGGGCAGTCCCCTCCCCCGGTCAGGATTCCTATTCGCCGCCGTGAACTCATCGCAACAACCACCTCAGCGTAGGGTTGCCTCGGTGTTCCGCCGAAGCTACCTGGCATGGTGAGTTCTGCCCGAGACCTGCCTGCTTCCTCCTGGATCTCGATAGACGGCCGGATTATCCTGGGCGCACGCGCGGTTCGGACGTTCGCCTACGGGTTCCAGTCGGTGTTGCTGGGAGTCTACCTCAAGGAAGCGGGCTTTGCGCCCTGGCAGGTAGGCGCGGTGCTGACCGCGACCCTGTTGGGATCGGCCGCGCTTACCGCGCTGTTTGCCGGGACCGCCGACAGGTACGGTCGGCGCAGGATGCTGCAGATCAGCGCGGTCTTCATGGCCGGCAGCGGCGCGGCGTTCGCGTTCAGCACCTGGTACCCGCTTCTCATCCTAGCATCGCTGACCGGCACGGTGGGAGCGACATCGGGCGAGGTCGGCCCCTTTCTCTCGCTCGAGCAGGCGATGCTGCCCCAGACGACCGCGCAGGAGCACCGGACGCGGCTGTTCTCACTGTACAACATGGTGGGCGCGCTGGCCGGTTCCCTGGGCGCGCTGGCCGCCGGCACACCGGTTCTGCTGCAGCAGGTCCTGGGCATGGATCCCAGGATGTCGTTTCGGACGATGTTCCTGGCCTATGCCGCGTTCGCCTGCGTTGCGCTGTGGCTGTTCAAGCGGCTCAGCGGCCGCGTAGAGGTCGTGGTAGGCAGCGCGTCAGGATACGGCCTGCGGCGCTCACGCGGAATTGTCCTGAAGCTGGCGGCGCTGTTCAGTCTGGACTCGCTCGGCGGCGGGTTCGTGGTGCAGAGTCTGATCGCCTACTACTTCAACCTGCGCTGGGGAGCAGGGCCGGAGATCCTCGGCCCGATCTTCCTGGGCGTCGGCCTGCTGCAGGCCGCCTCGTTCCTGGCCGCGGCGCGGGTCGCCGAGCGCATCGGCCTGATCAACACGATGGTGTTCACGCACCTGCCCTCCAACGTGCTGCTGATGGCCATCCCGCTGGCGCCTTCGCTGCCGTGGGCGATCGGCCTGATCCTGGCCCGCCACGCCCTCTCCCAGATGGACGTCCCCACGCGCCAGTCCTACGTCGTGGCCGTGGTGGATCCCGAGGAACGGGTGGCCGCGGCCGGGGTGACGAACATCGCGCGCAACCTGGCCCAGGCCACGACACCGATCGCGGCCGGCGTGGCGATGCAGGTGGTCGGACTGGGCGTGCCGTTCTTTCTGGGAGGCGGGCTTAAGATCATCTACGACCTGCTTCTCTTTCGCATGTTTCGCAACGTCCGGCCGCCAGAGGAGCGGCGCTAGCGGCCGGAGGGGCCGATGAGACCGGGCATGTTGACGACCAGCTACCACACCCACAACCGCTACTGCGACGGGGAAGGCGAGATCGCGGAGTACGTGGACGCGGCCATCGGCGCCGGTCTGGAGGCGGTGGGGATCTCCAGTCACTCACCGCTGACCTTTGCTAACGACTTCGCCCTGCGGGCCGAGGACTTGCCGGCATACTGCGCCGAGGTCGAGCGGCTTCGGAAGTCCTACGCCGGGCGGCTGCGCGTGCACCTGGGAATGGAGTTCGACTTCATCCCTGAGCATGCGGCGCCTCTGTGGGAGATCGTGGCCCCATTCCGGTTCGAGTTCCTGATCGGCGGCGTCCACTTCCTCGGGCACGACGCGGCAGGGGTACCCTGGGCCTTCGACTACACACGGCAGGAGTTCGAGCAGGGGCTGCGCGAGATATTCGGTGGCGATGCCCGGGCGCTGGTTGCCGAATACTACAGGCGTGCGCGGCAGCTGGCAGAGTGGGGCCGCGTGGCGATCCTGGCGCATCTAGACCACATAAAGAGATGGAATGGCGATGGACGCTACTTCAGAGAGGACGAGGGGTGGTACAGGGACGAGGTGGAGACCACGCTGCGGGCCTGCGCGAAGGCAGGCCTGATCGTGGAGGTCAACACGTCGGGATGGCGCTGCTCGCCGGCGGCGCCACATCCAAGCCCATGGATCGTCCGGCGCTGCGTGGAGATGGCAATCCCCCTGGTCGTAACCGCCGACGCCCATCAGCCCGAGCACGTCGCCGCCTTCTACGCCGAGGCAGAGGCGATGTTGCGCGAGGCAGGGTGCTCCACGACCGCCGTCCTGCGCGAAGAAGGCTGGCGGATGGAACGGTTCTGATAAACGAGGAGGCTGGATCTAGATGGCCGCAACTTCGGTGGCAGAGCAATGGGTGGACGAGGCGGCACGACGGTGCCATCCCGATCGCGTGGTCTGGCACGGGGGCTCAGAAGAGGAGTTCGAGCGCCTTGTTGATGCGATGCTCCGCGACGCCACCCTGCACCGCCTGAACCAGTTCACCTATCCCAACTGCTACCTCCACCGGAGCCATCCACAGGACGTGGCCCGCACCGAGCACCTGACCTATGTCTGCACCCCGCGGCGTGAGGACGCCGGCCCAACCAACAACTGGATGACCCCTGCCGAGGCCGAGGAGAGAGTGGGAGCGCTCTTCAATGGAAGCATGCGGGGCCGGACCATGTACGTCATCCCCTACCTGATGGGGCCGGTGGGATCACCCTACAGCAGGGTCGGCATCATGGTCAGCGACAGCGCCTACGTAACGGCCAGCATGCACATAATGACCAGGGCGGGACGCGTGGCGCTGGAGCACCTGCGCACCCCCGAGGACTTCGTCGCCGGCCTGCACTCCCTGGCGGATCTCTCCCCGGAGCGGCGGTTCATCATGCACTTCCCACAGGAGCGGCTCATCTGGAGCGTCGGCACCGGGTACGGCGGAAACGCCATCCTGGCGAAGAAGTGCCATTCGCTGCGCATCGCCTCCTGGCAGGCCCGGCAGGAGGGCTGGATGGCCGAGCACATGTTGATCCTCGGGCTCGAGGATCCGTCAGGCGAGGTGACCTACCTGGCGGCGGCCATGCCCAGCGCGTCCGGCAAAACCAACCTGGCGATGGTGCAATCGGCGCTTCCCGGCTACAGGGTGTGGACGCTCGGCGACGACATCGCCTGGCTGAACGTGGACGACAAGGGGCAGTTGTGGGCGATCAACCCCGAGCAAGGGTCGTTCGGGGTAGCGCCGGGGACAAACATCAATACGAACCCCAGCGCGCTGGAGATGATACGCCGTAACGCCCTCTTTACCAATGTGGCCGTGTCCCCGGGCGGAGAGCCCTGGTGGGAGGGGACGAGCGACGCGCCGCCCGCGGGCCTGCTGGACTGGCAGGGCCGGCCGTGGCAACCCGAAGCCGGCCCCGCCGCCCATCCAAACTCCAGGTTCACCGCCTACCTGCGGCAGTGCCCCACCATCTCGCCCCGATGGGAGGATCCAAAGGGGGTGCCGATCTCGGGCATCATCTTCGGAGCGCGGCGATCGCGCGATGTCCCGCTCGTCTTCGAGGCGTTCGACTGGCAGCACGGCGTTTACATGGGTGCCTCGATGGGAACCGAGACCACGGCGGCGGCCACCGGCAAGGTGGGTGTGGTGCGCCGCGATCCCATGGCGATGCTGCCGTTCTGCGGCTACAACATGGGGGATTACTTCGCCCACTGGCTGGAGATGGGCAGGCGTCTGGCAGTGCCCCCAAGGATTTTCCGTATCAACTGGTTCCGCCGCGGCGCCGATGGACGGTTTCTCTGGCCCGGGTACTGCGAGAACGTGCGCGTCCTCAAGTGGATCGTCGAGCGAATCAAGCGTAAGGCCAGGGCCATCGAAACCCCTGTGGGTTTGATCCCGTCACCTGACGACCTGGACCTGACCGGCCTGGAGCTGGGTGGCCCGGAGGCCCCCCACAGCGCGGTGGCGGAAGCTCTGAGCTACGACCGGGAGGGCTGGCTGCAGGAGCTGGAGGAGCAGCGGACGCTGTTCGAGCAGTTCGGAGATCGGATTCCGGCGTCCATCTGGGAGGAGCACGCGCGGACCGGGCGGGAAATTCATAGATAATTCGCCGTGATCACTACCCCATCCTCTCGAGCAGAACCCTCAAGTTGCGCGGAAGAATATCAACCATGTCCAACAGGCCGCACTCCTCCAGCTTCTTCACCATCCTGGCGGGCAGTTGCTCAAGTGGTGTCCCGGCCACAAGGAGCGCCGTCTCCTCCAATGAGAATTGCGCTCCCTCCTCAACCCACCCCACGAACTCTTTGTTCTCCGGGCAGACCCTTTGGCATTGCATGCAACCCACCAGACAATCATGCCACGAAGCCTCCAACCACGCCGGAAAGGGAACTTCGCCGGGCCTCTCATTATGGAACGCGATACACCGTTCCGCGTGCAGCAGAAAGCGATCTGCGCTGATCGCGCCCGACGGACATTGCCTTATGCAGGCACGGCAGCCTTCACACCGTTCCACCATCCTTGATTCCTGCCAGTTCCCTTCCTCACATGGCAGATCAGAGTAGAAGGCCACCAACCGATGAAAACTCCCCATCCCGGCAACGTAGGTGATGTTGTTCTTGCCATACGCCGCCAGCCCACTGTGCGCTGCAAGCGGCTTCTTCGGCAACACTGCCTCACCTACCTGATACCCTTCTGGACCGAGGATCTCGGCCAAGGTCTCTTGAACTTGCCGGTCGGTCTCTCGCCAGTGTATGTACGTGGGTGGCACAATGATCGGTACGGGCTCGCCTTTCCAGGCAAAGGTGAAGCGCACCTGAGGCTGCCTTACGGCCACCACGATCAGAGACCGAGCCTCTAACAGGCTCTCGGGAGGACTGAAGGCAAATCCAGTCAGGCGTTCCTGATAGAACTGTTCCTCGAATGAGCCGCTGCCATAGTTCGCCTCGATGTCCCGCCGCAGGTCATGAAGGTGCTGGATTGATGCGACACTCCCCGCATACCCACGCTGCTCCAGCCGCTGCAGCATTCTCGCTTTCAATGAGATTCCCCCTTCGCCATGAGTAGCTTGCCTGACGGCCTCGAGCTAAGCTGCCTCCTTCACTCCAAAGTGAGACTGCGAGCACTGAGAGACGCGCCTGAGCGCTAGCCTGCCGGGCCAGCTTCAGCCAGTTGTTGTGGGGGCTGTTTCGAGCCTGCGGACCAACGAGCATGACAAAGCACGAGACGCATCGGGCACCGCTACGATAGAATCGTTTCGCTCTCCACATCATGCGTGGTCAGGTTGCGCGCTGCACCAGGATGGCCGATTGCATCCCGCAGTTGTGGATGGCAAGGACCTGCCTTGCTTCCTCCCTTGTGCAACCCACAAGAACTTTCAGTTCAGCGTCATGCTTCTTCTCATCTACCGTTACAAGAAGGCCGGTGACAGTACCCCCGGAAAGGCTTCCAACCCAGACATCGACCTCGGCACCATCGCCGGAGAGAGTGCCCTCCAGAAAGCCATAGTCCAGCGGATACACAAGATCTGGCTCCTCAGGATATGATAGCCCCTTCGGCCGATCGACCCGAATGCGGTGCGACGCCACGAATTCGTCAAGCCGGACCCAGAACTGTTCGTCTTCCATGGGAGAAGATGGCTCCAGAGGGTCGCCTAACATAAATGCCTTCAACCGAAACACGCGCCCGCCCTGCGCAACGCTTGCCCTCCACCCAAGTGCCGGAGCTCTTGCGGTCCCCCGAGTCCTTACTCCCCGGCGCGACGAATCTCCGCGACTCCACGATTCTTGTCCTTAGATCGCTTGCCCGTGATCCGCTCAATCGAGATGCGCCACAACCGCGTCTTCTCGAGCGACCGCTCGTTGAGGCTCCACTCCCTGCCGGAGTAGTGCCTCATTATCTGGCTCAGCGCATCGGCCTTGCCCTGGGGATCCACTATCTCCTCAACCGTGCCAAACCCGATCACGCTGTAGAAGGAGAAGGACCATTCGCAGGCTTCACCGGAACTTGGGATGACCCTAACATCGTGCTCCAACTCAAAGCAGACCCTGTTGTTGGAAGCCAGGTAGTCCAGCTTCATGCCCTCCCTGGCCGAGTGAAAGTAGATGAAGGCACCGTCATAGCCGAAGGACACGGGAACAACATAGGGCATATTGTCTTTGCACAGCCCCAACCTGCAGACCTGGGCCTGCGCAATGACCTTGTCGATCAGGTCTCTATTCGGGATTTCCTTGTCCTCACGTCTCACTGGGAGCGCCCGCGGGCATGCTAGCCCGCGTACCTCAGCACTGCGACGAAGTGACAGGCCGTACCCGTGAGAACGTACAGGTGCCAGACGAAGTGGCCGTAGCGAACCCGCTCCGCTGCCAGGAATCCGACGCCCGCCGTGTACGCCACGCCGCCGGCCACGAGCCACAGCAGGCCGGGTAGCGGCAGATGGGTCCAGAGGGGCTTAGCCGCGATGACGATCAGCCATCCCATCCCCAGATAGAGCGCTATCGACAGGACCGGGTACCTCACCCCGCACACCGCCTTGAGCACGATGCCCGTGATCGCTATGCCCCACACGAGCCCGAGCAGCGTCCAGCCCCACGTACCCCGCAACGCACCGAGGGTGAACGGCGTGTAGGTGCCGGCGATCAGAAGGAAGATCGCGCAGTGATCCAAGATCTGAAACACGCGCTTGGCCCGCCCCTTCGCCAGCGAGTGGTATAGCGTGGACATCAGGTAAAGCAGCAGCATCGTGGTCGCGAAGATACTCGCGCCTACTATTCCTAGGCCATCCCCGCTTCGAACCGCGGAAACAATCAGGAATGGAGCGGCTACGGCCGCTGCCAGCGCGCCCACGCCGTGGCTGACGCTGTTTGCGATCTCCTCGCCCAGCGACTGCGTCCTTGAGTTGGCCCGCACAGACTAACCCGTCGCAGCGTCCTAGGTCTGGTTGGTCAGGTAGTTCGCCAGGCCCATCTGCTCGATCTGAGCGTTCTGCACTTCCGCCCAATCCTCGTGGTCCTCTTCCATCTTGAGGATGCGGGTCAACAGGTCAACGCTGGCATTGTCACCTACCTCGCGCGCCAGCGCGATGGCTTTGTTGTAGGCAGCCACCGCGTCAATCTCGGCCTCCTGGTCGAACTTGATCATCTCGGGCACGGTCGGGCCGATCCTCATGGGATTGAGCTTCGATACGATCGGCGTGCCGTCCAGGAATAGGATGCGCTGGATGAGCCACTCGGCGTGGTGCATCTCGTCCACCGCCCGGGCCTCGATGGCCTTGTGAAGCTTCTCGTATCCCCAGTTGGCGCACATCTCCGAGTGCACCATGTACTGGCTGATGGCGGTGAGTTCGTCAGCCAGGAGTTGGTTCAGCGCCGATAGCATCTTCTCGTTACCCTTCATTCTTCTCGCCCCTTTCCCGCCCGAGTCAGGTTGCCGGTCCTTCCTACTATGACATCTTGGCTGACAAGGCGCCCACCTCCTGCGACGTGGTCGCGAGGGAAGCCTGCCGAACCGCGGGAACGATCCCTGGGGTAGGAGAACGCGGCGGTGGGTCGAACCGCTGGAAGGATACGCCGCTTCATCACGAGGCACAACAGGCGCGCACCGGATGGTCGAGCAGATCACCCTGGCCCGGCCCCGCGTGGATCCGGGCCTCATCCTGAGGCTGCAGAAGTACCGGAGGATCGAGGCGGTCTCGCCGGTCGTGCGGGAGACCTCTGCGCGGATGGCCGCGCTGGCCGAAACGCTGGTGGAACCACGGGCGTGGCTGGCACGCGGGCGGCTCACCCGGGTTGAGACCGCAGGCGGCGTGCTGCTTGCCGGTGGCCTCGCCTTCCACAGCCGCGCGCTGGCGCGCCGGCTCGCCCAGGCGGTAGAGGTCGCGATCGTGCTCCTCACCGTCGGGTCGGAACTGGAGCGGCGCGCGCAGGAGATGGTCCGCGACGGGCAGTTTGTGGAAGGGTTGTTGCTGGACACCGCGGGGTGGGTAGTGATAGAGATTCTCATTAAGGACATCAGGCGTCGCCTGGCCGCCGAGTGCCGTGCGCAGGGGCTGCGGCTGACCGGGCGGATGGCGCCCGGCTTCGGAGACTGGGGCCTGGAGCAACAGCGCGTCCTGTTCTCTGCGTTCGACGGCGCCGGTGTGTCGGTGCTGCTGACCGAGGCCTGCGTGATGCTGCCCCTCAAGTCCGCCTCAGGGCTCTACGGTTTGGTCCCCGTGGCCGCGCGATGATGACGGTGGCACGATGATCACGGTGGCGCGATGATGACGGTGGCACGATGATCACGGTCAGGTTCGAGCCGGACGGGCGGACCACGGAGGTGCCCAGGGGCACCACGATCCTGGCCGCGGCGCGGCAGGCGGGTCTGGAGATCGTGGCCACCTGCGGCGCGCGCGGCCGGTGCCGGAGCTGCCGGGTCCAAGTGGTCGCGGGCGCGGTCCCACCGCCTACGTTGGCCGACCGGGTCCAGCTCGGCGAAGACGAAGTGCGAGAGCGCTTTCGCCTGGCGTGCCAGGCCGAGATCGGCGAGCCGCTGACGGTCCTGGTTGCCCCTATCCTGAAAGAGGTCGCCTTCCAGATCATGTCCGACACGCGGGCACTGCGGTCGGCGGCGGGCTTCCTTCTCGACTCCGGCGTGGAGCAGAGCCCTGCCTTTGGGCTGGCGTTCGACATCGGGACCACCACGGTCGTGGGCTACCTGGTGGACCTGCCCGGCGGTACGGTCGTCGCGACCGCCTCCGGCCTGAATCCCCAGGCCGCGTTCGGAGGCGACCTGATATCCCGCATTGCGTTCGCGCAGGAGAACCCATCCAACGTGCGTGCTCTCCAGACAAGGATCGTCCGGCTCCTCAACGGGCAGATCGAGGAACTCTGCTCGGATGCGGGCATCAACCGTGACGCCATCTACAAGACCGTGATCGTGGGCAACACCGTGATGCACCACCTGTTCCTGGGCATTGATCCCACGCCCGTGGGGCAGGCGCCGTACACGCCGGTGGTCCGCAGCAGCATGCGCCTGCGTGCGCACGAGGCCGGCCTGCGGCTGGACCCGCAGGTCCCGGTCTTCCTGCTGCCCATCGTCGCCGGGTTCGTGGGCGCCGACGCGGTCGGCATGGTCCTGTCCACACGCCTCTACACGAGTACCGAACCCCGGATCGCCGCGGACATCGGCACCAACGGCGAGGTGGTCCTGGGATTGCCCGACGGCCTGATCGCCTGCTCGGCGCCGGCCGGCCCGGCGCTGGAGGGCGGACAGATCCACTGCGGCATGCGGGGGGCGCGCGGCGCCGTAGACCAGGTTCATCTCGGGAGCGATGTCGCCTACCACACAATCGGCGGCGGCGCGCCGCTCGGCGTGTGCGGATCCGGCATCCTCGATGCGGTCGCCGGCATGCTGGATGCGGGCATCCTGGACGCGTCCGGGCGGTTGCATCCCGATCCGTCGGCCTCGGTACCTGATGCGCTCCGCCGGCGGGTCGTCTCGACCTCAGGCGAGGCGCCGGCGTTCGTGCTGGCTCGGGGCGACGAGACCGCCTCAGGAGAGGACATCGTGCTGACCCAGGCGGACGTCCGTCAGGTGCAGCTCGCCAAGGGCGCGATCCGCAGCGCGATCACCATGCTGGAGCGGATAAGCGGAACGTCGGAAGGCAGGATAGCCGAGCTGATGCTGGCGGGCGGGTTCGGCAACTACCTCAATGTGCGCAGCGCGATCCGCATCGGCCTGATCCCTGCGATGCCGCTCGATCGGATCAGCTATGTCGGCAACGCCGCCGGACTGGGCGCACAGATGGCACTGGTCTCGGAGACGGAGCGACGGAGGGCGGATGAGCTGGCAGCCAGGATCCAGCACGTTTCGCTGGCCGCGCACCCCGAGTTTCAGGAGGTGTTCCTGGAAGCCGTAGCGTTCCCGCCTCCAGACGGCATGGGAGAAGGCATGGGTAGGAAGGAGTGAGCGGGCCAATGGCGTCGAGGGGACAGGAGTTACTGGAACGGCTGCGCACCGAGGTGCTGATCCTCGACGGCGCAATGGGCACCATGCTGTTCGAGGCCGGACTGCAGGACGGGGGCTGCCCCGAGCTGTGGAACGAGACACGGCCCGATGCCATCCGGGAGATCCACCTGGCCTACCTGGAGGCCGGCAGCGAAGTCGTGGAGACCAACACCTTCGGCGGCACGCGGCTCAAGCTGGCGGCCTACGGCCTGGCGGACCGCGCCCGCGATCTGAACCGCCGGGCGGTGGAGATCGCGCGATCGGTCTGCCCACCGGGGAAGTACGTGGCCGGCTCGATCGGCCCTACAGGCCATCTCCCGGACACCGTCGAGCCGTTGGGCGACGTTCCGCTGGAGGAGTTCCACGCCAATTTCACCGAGCAGGCGGTCGCGCTGGCAGAGGCCGGCGCGGACCTGCTGGCGATAGAGACGATGATGGTCCCCGAAGAAGCCCTGATCGCGATCCGCGCGGCCAAGGAGGTGACGGACCTACCGGTCATGTGCACGATGTTCTTCAAGTACGGCCGCGAGAAGGGCATTGACCGGACCCTCTGGGGCTCCTCGCCCGCGGAGGCGGCCCGGTTCCTGACCGACGCCGGCGCGGACATCGTCGGCTGCAACTGCGGCGAAGGCGGCCCTGACCGCGCCGCGGTCATCATCAGGGAGATGCGCGAGGCCACGACCCGGCCGCTCGCCGCGTACCCCAATGCCGGCCTCCCCCGTCTGGTGGACGACCGCACGGTCTACGATATGCCGCCCGACGAGATGGCCGCGGGGTATCCCGCGATTCTCGACGCAGGGGCCCGCATCGTGGGCGCCTGCTGTGGGAGCACGCCGGCGCACATCCGGCAGATCGCGGCCGCGGTCCGCAGGTGGCGCGTTCGGTAAGACCTGCGCCTACACCGGCGATTGACAAACAGATCTAATGTCCCTAATGTACGTTACGTACGGAACGTGCATAGCGCTGATGTCTGTGAGGAACAGCTATGGCGCGACTGACAACCACCGCAGCCCGCAAGGACTTCGCGTCCGTGGTCAACCGGACGGCGTATGGAAAGGAGCGCGTGGTCCTCGGTCGTAGGGGAAAGGATCTGGCGGCGCTGGTCCCCATAGAGGACCTAACGCTCCTGGAGCAACTGGAGGATGCGCTGGATCTGTCGGAAGCGCGAAAGGCGCTCGCGGACCCGAAGAACCGAAAGCGGATTCCCTGGAAGAAGGTCAAGGCCGACCTGGGACTGTGAGCCGCTGTGGCCTCCTACAGGGTCGACCTGTTGCCCTCGGCCGTGCGCGAGCTTTCGGCGCTTCCCAGGGCGGTCCAGCAACGCATCGGCCATCATCTCGACGGGCTTGCCGGCAATCCCCGGCCTCGCGGCGTAAGAGCCCTGGCCGCGGAAGGCGGTTTCCTGCGCCTGCGTGTTGGTGACTACCGCGTAATCTACAGTGTGGACGACGGCGGCAAGAGCGTGCTGGTCGTGAAGATTGGCCACCGCGGAGAGGTGTACCGGAAGAGGTAGGCGTCAGGCACTGGCGGAGGAACCTGATGGACCGGACGGAGATCCTGGACGCGCTCAAGCAGGCGATCCTGACCTACGACGAGGACGGCGCCCGGGCGCTGGTGGCGCAGGCGCTCGAGGCCGGCATTCCGCCGCTGGAACTGGTGGACGGCGGCCTGTCGCGCGGCATCAAGGCCATCGGTGAGAAGTTCCAGGCGATGGAGGTCTTCCTCCCCGAGCTGATGCTGGCGGCCAAGGTGTTCCTCAGTGCACTGGAGATGATCGAGCCCGCCCTCGTGGGCTTGGGCGAGAACCGGGCCAGGCAGGGGGTCGCGGTTATCGGCACTGTCAAGGGCGACGTCCACTCGATCGGCAAGGACCTGTTCGCCACCCTACTGAAGGTGGCCGGCTTCGAGGTCCACAACCTGGGCGTCAACGTGCACCCCGGCAGGTTCGTCGAGAAGGCCCAGGAGACTGGAGCCCAGATCGTCGGCCTATCTGCGCTGATGACCACCACGATGCCCTCGATGCGCGAGGTGGTCGAGTTGTTCGTGACCCAGGGGATACGCGACCGGCACGCGATCCTGATAGGCGGCAGTCCGGTGACGCAGGCGTTCTGCGACAAGATCCAGGCCGACGGCTACGGCGAGACCGCGCAGGACGGCGTGGACCTGGCAGTTCGGTTCGCAGGGCAAAGGGAACAGAGGAGGCAACCATGCTGATCGTCGGTGAACTGATCAACTCGACCCGCAGGCAGATCCAGCCGCTGCTGGAGGCGCGGGACGGCGGCGCCATCGTGGATCTGGCCCGACGGCAGGTTGAGGCCGGCGCGCACCTGGTGGACGTCAACTGCGCCACGTTGATGGAGGGCGAGGTCGAGTGCCTGGCCTGGGCGATCCAGACGATCCAGGAGGCCTGCGACGCGCGGATCAGCGTGGACAGTCCGAACCCGATGGCGCTGCGGCGCGGTCTGGAGGTAGTCCGGGACAAGGCCATGCTGGACTCGATCAACCTGGAGCACGAGCGCTGGAGCGGCTTCCTGCCGGTGGTCCGGGAGTTCCGGCCCGAGGTCGTGGCCCTGTGCATGGATGACAGCGGGATTCCCACAACGGCCGAGGGCAAACTGGCGCTGGCCACGACCCTGGTCGAGGGACTGACCGGGGCCGGAATCCCGCCGCAGGACATCTATATAGACCCGCTCATCTTCCCGATCGCCACGGACAGCGGTTGCGTGAGTGTATTCCTAGAGGCGCTGGACCTCATCAAGAAGCGCTTCCCCGAGGTCCGCACGATCTGCGGGCTGAGCAACGTCTCGTTCGGCCTGCCCCACCGCGCCCAGATCAACCAGGTGTTCCTGGTCCTGTGCCTGGCGCACGGGATGGACGCGTTCATCCTCGACCCGCTCGACCGGCGGATGATGGCCAACATGGCCACGGCGCAGATGCTGCTGGGCCAGGACGAGTTCTGCCGGCAATATCTAGGTGCGGTGCGGGCCGGGAAGTTCGACTTCCTGAAAGCCCGGCGTGTGTAAGCTGCCCGGCGCGACGACCTCGTCGGCGACGGCCTCCGGCGCGACGGCCATCGTGCTCGCGGCCGTCTTCTTGGCCATCCTCGCGGGAGCGCTGATCGTAGCCGGGTGCGGCCCCCGGCCCGTCAACGTCGCAGGGACCTGGGAAGGGATCTGGATCGGTGCCGACCCGCAATCCCGCGGGACGTTCCGCGTCGTGATCCAGCAGCGCCGCAAGGTGATCAAGGGAACTATCGAGCTGAGTCTGGACTGGCTGCCCCAGGCCCGGATAGACGGCGTCGTGGAAGGCCGGCGGGTACGGTGGGGCGTGCTGCGCGGCGGGCTGGTCGCGTTGACGTTCGACGGGTCCGTGTCCGGGGGCGCGGCCGAGGGGACATACTCGTTCGGTCAGGCCGGCGATGGAACCTGGACCGCCCGGCGGACCGGACGCCCGTGAGCCACGAGCGCAGGCCCTTCGGGTTGGGCGACCTGCTGGTGCTCACGACGGTGGTGCTGTGGGCCGCGTCGTTCACCGTCATCAAGTCCGCCTACGCCGAGTTCACGCCCCTTTCCTTTGCCGCGACGCGCTTCGCGATCGCCTCGCTCGGGCTGTTGTTGATAGCCACGCTACGCAGGGAGCCGCTGTCATTCGCGCGCCGTGACTTCCCGCGCATCGCGGCGCTCGGCGTGTGCAATGTCACTCTATACCAGGCCTTCTTCGGGGTCGGACTGGGCTACACGACTGCGAGCAACTCCGTTCTCATCACTAACACGGCCCCTGTGATGACGCTCCTCCTGGCGGCAGCGACGCGGGCCGATCGAATCACTCCCAGGCAGGCACTGGGAGTGCTCCTGGCGTTGGGTGGGGTGGCCGTGCTCGTCTCCGCCAGCGGCGGGTTATCGGCAGGGCATCTGAAGGGCGACGTCCTTACGCTGCTTGGCGCCGCGTCCTACGCGGTGACGCCGATCACCGTGCTGCCGCTGTACCGACGCTACAGCACGCTGCCGGTCATGGCCGCCTCCATGACCTTCGGCACGATCCTGCTGCTGGCGGTAGGGTTTCCCGACCTGGCGCGGCAGTCGTGGGCGCTCTCGCCCGCGGCCTGGAGCCAGCTCGCGTACGCGGCCCTGGGCGCGGGTTCGCTCGGATACCTGTTCTGGTACGAGGGCATCCGCCGGATCGGCCCAACCCGGGTCGCCGCGTACTCCTACCTGATCCCGGTTCTGGGAGTGTGGATCGCGGTCGCGATTCTGAACGAACCTTTCGGCCTGCGCCACCTGATCGGCGCCGCGGTCACGATCACCGGCGTGGCGCTAACCCGCTGGCCCGGCGGAAGAGGCTAACCCGGGCTCCTCACAACCGCTCGAACCGCGCCTGAAAGAAGCGCAGGTACTTCGGCTCGTAGACCATCCGCAGGCCCCCGGTCTTCCTCCCCTCCTCGAAGACTGCGTCAACCGACTCGGCCACCACGTCCATGTGGGCCTGCGTGTACACGCGGCGGGGGATGGTCAGTCGTACCAGTTCCAGCTTCGGATAGCGGTGATCGCCCGTGACCGGGTCGCGGCCCGCTGAGACCACGCCCCGCTCCATGCTCCGCACCCCGGAGTCCAGGTAGAGCTCCGCGGCCAGTGTCTGCGCCGGGAACTGGTCCTGGGGAATGTGCGGGTAGAATCTCGCGGCGTCCAGGTAGATCGCGTGGCCTCCGATCGGCTCCACGATCGGGATGCTCCACTCCAGCATCTTCATCCCCAGATACTCCACCTGGCCCACGCGCGCCCGGATGTGGTCGTCCTGCACCGACTCCTCGATGCCCCGGGCCATGGCCTCCATGTCGCGCCCGGACATCCCGCCGTAGGTGTGCAGCCCCTCATATACCACGACCATGTTGCGGGCCTCGTCGAAGAGCGCCGGGTCGTTCAACGCCAGCCATCCGCCGATGTTCACCAGACTGTCCTTCTTGCCGCTCATGGTGCAGCCGTCGGTGTAGGAGCAGAACTCCCTGAGGATCGCGGCCACGGGTGCCCCGCGGTAGTTCTCGTCACGCTGCTGGATGAAGTAGGCGTTCTCCACGGCGCGGGTCGCGTCCAGCATGACGCGGATGCCGTAGCGGTCGCAGAGCGAGCGCAGCTCACGCGCGTTCTGCATCGAGACCGGCTGGCCGCCGGCCATGTTCACGGTCGCCGCCAGGCTGACGTACGGGATCTTGTCTGCGCCGACCTTCTCGATGAGGGCCTCCAGCTTGTTCAGGTCCACGTTGCCCTTGAAGGGTAGCCACGCCCGCGGGTCGTGGGCCTCGTCAATGATCACGTCCACGAACGTGCCCCCGGCCAGCTCCTGGTGCAGACGGGTCGTGGTGAAGTACATGTTGCCCGGGACGAAATCGCCGGGCTTGATGAGCATCCTGGAGAGGATGTGCTCGGCTCCCCTGCCCTGGTGGGTGGGCACGACGTGGGCGTAGCCGTAGTGCTTCTGGATGGCGGCCTCCAGGTGGTAGAAGTTCCTGCTCCCGGCGTAGGACTCGTCGCCCAGCATCATCCCGGCCCACTGGTAGTCGCTCATCGCCGACGTGCCGCTGTCGGTGAGCAGGTCGATGTAGACGTCCTCCGAGCGCAGCAGGAAGGTATTGAATCCGGCTTCGCTCATGGCCCGCTCGCGCTGCTCGCGGCTGGTCCACCTGACCGGCTCTACCACCTTGACCTTCCACGGCTCGGCCCAGGACCGGCGGGCCGGGCGCTTGCGCGTCTCTGCCATGGCGTTGTTCCTCCTCTTCCTCGTCGGCCGCCCGCGCAGGGGGCCATAATGATGCTTCGAGATTGGCTGGGGCATCTCCCTGGGCACAGATCTACGCATCCCAGCAGGAACCATGTGGCCTACCGTATGATGGCGACGTGAGCGCGAGCGAGCTCCCTGCCTGAAGGTGAAGCATGGCCGCCCAAAGAGAGCAGTTCATAGTAGATGAGAACGGCAGAAGGACCGGCGTGGTCCTGTCCTTCCGTCGCTATCAGAAGCTGATGGAGGATCTCCACGACTTGGCCACTGTGGCTGAGCGGCGCATGGAGAAGCCTGTCGGCCTCGGTGAGGTCAAGCGCCAGCTCAAGCGAGATGGCATCCTTTAGTGTCGCCCTGAATCCATCCGCCGAGAAGGACCTTCGCCTTCTTCCAAAGCCGCTCGCCAAGCGTCTCTGGGCGAAGATCGAGGCACTATCCGCAGAACCGCTTCCGCGCCAGTCGGTCAAACTGGCTGGTGGGGAGCACCTGTACCGCGTCCGCGTTGGTGACCACCGGAGCGACGCGTATCGCCAGACAAGATGAGGCGGCTGGCCCGGCTTGCCCTGGCTGTGGCGACGCCGTGGTGAAGCATGATCGGAGGTGAACCATGCTTCAGGACGTCTTCCTGAACGAAGAAGAAAAGGCTCTCCGCCAGGAGATCCGCGAGTTCGTGAGGCATGGAGTCTCCTCAGAGTTGCTGCAAAGGATGGACCGCGACGAGATCACGTATCCCAGGGAGTACGTGAAGGCGCTGGGAGACCGGAACCTCCTGGGCCTGCGTTTCCCAAGAGAGTATGGTGGCCGGGGCCTCGGCTGGACCGCGGAGATCGCTGCGCACGAGGAGATCGGAGTCCTGGGGACCTCGCTCGGTTGCGCCTTCTCTATGCCGTCCATCGTGGGAGAGGCGCTGGTACGCTTCGGGACTGAGGAGCAGAAAGAGAAATTCCTGAAGCCCATGCTGAAAGGCGATCTCGTCTCTGCTGAGGCTCTGACAGAACCTCGGGGAGGATCCGACTTCTTCGGCGCCACGACGACGGCCGAGTTGAAGAACCGGGCCTTCAAGGTGAGGGGACAGAAGCGCTTCGTCGTCGGAGCGGCGTCCGCGGACTTCTTCCTCGTATACTGCAACACTAATCCAACCGGGAAGCCCCACGAGCGCATCAGCCTGATCCTGATCGAACGGGACCGCCCGGGCGTGGAGGCCAAGTACCTGTACAAACTCATGGGAACCCGAGGAGGCGGTACAGGCCGACTGCTGTTCCGGGACGTGAAAGTGCCCGAAGCAAACCTGGTGGGCGGGCTCAACCAGGGGGCTGCCATCTTCAACCAGATGATGATCCCCGAGCGGATGACCTCGGCCGGCGGATCCTTGGGCATGGCCCGTGCCGCCCTGGAGGTCGCCGTCCGGTACAGCAACCGGCGCATGGCCTTCGGCCAGAAGATTCGCGCCTTTCAAGGAGTGAGCTTCAAAGTCGCCGATGCCATCACAAAGCTCGACGCGGCCCGGGCGCTCACGCAGGCCGCGGCCCGAACCGTGGATCAAGGACTGCCGACTGCCCGGCGCATGGTGAGCGAGGCCAAGAAGTTCGCCACGGATACGGCCTGGGAGGTGACCAATCTCGCCATGCAGATCGTCGGGGGGATCGGATACACCAACGTCTTCCCCCTCGAGAAGATGATACGGGACACCCGCCTCATCCAGATCTGGACCGGGACCAACGAGATCATGAGCCTCCTCATCCAGCACGAGTTCTACAAGGAGGTGCTCGGCGCGGAGAATCCCGGGCGGATGATCGAGATGGACGCCGAAGAAGCCCGGGCCGAGGATGAGAAAGTGTTCGAGGACGAGGAGATGTGGATCAAGGGCTGGTAGTCCCGGCGAAAACCGCCCAAAGGAGTGTCTTGCCGATTTCGCCGGGGATCGATAGAATAACTGTAATACGATAAGCTGATCGATCGGGGCCGCCGATGGAAACCGTAACAATTTCGCCGAAGTTCCAAGTCGTGATCCCAAAGGGCATCCGCGACAAGCTGAAGCTAAGGCCCGGCCAGAAAGTTCAGGCCATCCTCTACCAAGACCGCATCGAGCTAGTTCCTGTGCGGCCGGTTCGCGAGATGAAGGGCTTCCTCAGGGGAATTGACACCGATGTGCCCCGTGAACGGGACCGCGTGTGAACGTAGTCGATTCCTCTGGCTGGCTGGAATACTTTGCGGATGGCCCGAATGCCAAGTTCTTCGCGAAAGCCATCGAGGCACCCGCGGAGCTTCTGGTTCCCACCCTGAGCCTCTACGAGGTTTTCAAGCAGGTTCTTCGGCAGCGTGGCGAAGGGGAGGCTCTTCAGGCCGTTGCGGTTATGCAGCAAAGCACAGTCATTGAGCTCACCGCGCCCCTGGCTTTGGCGGCTGCTCGTATTAGCCTTGACCTGGGAGTCCCAATGGCGGACAGCATCATGCTGGCAACCGCGCGTGCCTCAGGCGCAACCCTGTGGAGCCAAGATGCAGACTTCGCCAACGTGCCAGGGGTTCGGTACATCGCCAAGCGCGGTGGCGGAAAAGCAGGCTAATCTGCCGGCCCGGGCGGCTCGGGAATCTGCCTGAGCGCCCGCACCGGCGAGCGCCACACCCACACAAACGCCAGCGCCGCCCCGGCCGCGGCAATCGCGATCGTCGGGCGCAGCCCCAGCACCTGACCCAGGGCGCCACCGGCCAGCGCGCCCAGCGGCATCGTACCCCAGACCAGGAACCGCATCGTGGCGTTCATCCGTCCCTGCAGCCGGTGCGGGGTAATCGCCTGACGCAGACTCACCTGGCTGATGTTGTAGACGGGGGAACCGAAACTGACCACCAGCGCGCCCAGCGTCAGCAGCGGGACCGCCAGCGCCGGGGTAGCCAGCACCACCGGCACGAACCCCAGACCTGAGATCAGCGGCGCAACCACGATCACGCGGCCTACGCCCAGCCGCCGAGCGAGTGATCCTGCGAGCAGCACACCTGCCAGCGCCCCGAGGCTGCCCAGGCTGAAAACGGCACCGATCGCGACCGGCTTCATCCCCAGCTCGCGCGTGACAAAGAGAATGTAGAGAGCGCCTGCCACAGAGGCAAAGAAGTTTGACGTACCGGTGCAACCGGCAATCGCACGAAGCATCGGGTTTCCGAAGACCACCGCGAGCCCCTCGCGAATCTCGCCCAGCATAGGCGCTCGGACAGACTCAGGCGCCGGCTCGGACCGCCTGATCAGCCCGATGAACAGGCCGGAAACCAAGAAGGACAGGGCGTCGAAAACGATTGCCATCGGGGCCGAGACAATCTGGACGACGACGCCGGCGAGCCCCGGTCCGGCGATCTGGGCGGTCGAGCGGCTCGCCTCGAGCTTGCTGTTCCCCTCCACGAGATGCGCGCGGTCAACCAAGGACGGCAGATACGACTGGTAGGCGACGTCGAAGAATACTGTCAAGACGCCGGTCAGAAACCCTACCGCGTAGAGTAGCGGCATGCTGAGCGCGCCGGCCACGTGCGCGATCGGGATCGCCGAAAGCACCAGCGCGCGGCCCACGTCGCCGGAGATCAGGACCGGCCTACGGCGCCAGCGGTCCACCCAGACTCCAGCAAACAGACCTACGAGCAGGAAGGGCGCGGTCACGACAGCGGAGAGGACGCCCATCTGTGCCGGCGAGGCCTTCAGGATCACCGCGGCGACGAGCGGTACGGCCAGGTGCGTGAACTGGCTCCCGAAGACCGAGATGGTCTGTCCGGTCCAGAGCAGCAGGAAGTCGCGGTGCCGCCAGAGGGTGTTGGGTTTCATCGGATCAGGCTGACAAACGCTGCAAGGCCGAACGCGGCGATGATGCACCCTGAGAGCCGGTTGATCCAGCGCATCCCCGGAGGACCGACCTTCGATCGGACGGCGCCGGCGCTGCTGCTCAGGATCAGCCACCAGGCAGCCGACCCAAGGAACACCCCTGCCACGAGCGCTCCGGCCGGTGCGTACCCTCCGGCCACGGCGTACCCTCCGGCCGCATTCGCCAGCCCCAGCCCTGCAAAGATCGCCGCAAACGAAAGGATCGTCATGGGATTCGTTAGGGTCAGCAGGAACGTGGACGCGTAGGCGCGCAGGAGACCGGCGCCAGTCCGAGACGGCCCCTCGGAGGCCGGAGTCGCTGAGAACGTTCTCACACCGAGGTAGACGAGAAAGACGCCACCGGCCAGGCGGAGCCAGGCCTGGTGGCCGATCAGCAGGCCTGATATGAACGTCAGCCCGAATCCGGCGATCGCGCCGTAGACCGCATCGGCCGTGGCCGCGCCCAGGCCGGAGACTAGCCCTGCCGCCCGCCCGTCGGCGAGTGTCCGGCGGATGCACAGCACGCCAATCGGCCCGACCGGGGCAGCGATCGAGAAGCCGATGACGAGTCCCTTCAGGAAGAAGCTCAACGTGGATTCCTGGGTGTGCGCGAGGCGGTCTTCACCATCCGGTACTTCAGCGGCCCGCGCTCCGCACCCTGCCCCTTCGGCCTCCCGGCGGCTCGCGACCTCACCAGGCACCCTGCCACCGTTCACCAGGGACCCAAACCTCGCCCGCGGAATAGGAAACCCATGGACGCCCTTGTCGCCGCCGGGAACCTGGTCAAGCACTACGATGGGCATGCAGCGGTCCGCGGGATCTCGTTCGAGGTGCGAAGCGGCGAAGCGTTCGGGTTGCTCGGCCCCAACGGCGCCGGCAAGACCACCACCATCGGCATGTTGGCCTGCCTGTTGGAACCCACCTCCGGTGACGCCTTTATTGCGGGCAACAGCATACGCAGGGATCCGATGGCGGTCCGCCGGGCGATCGGCGTGGTCCCACAGGAGATCGCCCTCTACCCAACCCTCACCGCGCGAGAGAACCTGCGCTTCTGGGCGCGCATGTACGAGGTCGCGGGCGAGGAAGCCGCGCGCCGCATCGAGGAGGTACTCGATGTCGTGGGCCTGCGCGACCGGGCCGGCGAGCGCATTGACACCTATTCAGGTGGGATGAAGCGCCGGATCAACATCGCCGTAGGCCTCCTGCACCGGCCGAAGCTGCTGATGCTGGACGAGCCCACCGTGGGTGTGGATCCCCAGTCGCGAACCAACATCCTGGAGACCGTGAAGCAGCTCAACCGCGATGGCCTCACCGTCCTCTATACCAGCCACTACATGGAGGAGGTCGAGTTCCTCTGCAACCGGATCGCGATCATGGACGCGGGCCAGATCATCGCCATGGGCACCCAGGAGGAGCTGCGCCTGCAGGTCGGGGAGCGCGACCTGATCAGCATAGCCACGCACGCGGCGCGGCTTGGCGCCGAGCTGCCCGCGTCGCTCCGCGCGCTTCCGGGGGTGGACGATGTGCGGATGCGCGAGGACCGGCTCGAGGTGCTGACCACGACAGGCCGCCGGCTGCTGCCGCAGATCGTGACGCAGTTCGTGGCGCACGACGTGCCGATCCTGGCCATCGAGGTCCGGGAGCCCAACCTCGAGAGTCTCTTCCTCCACCTCACCGGCAAGGGACTCCGTGACTGAACCGTGACCAGCAAGGCCCTGTTCATCGCCGCGAAGGATCTCAGCATCCGCGCGCGCGACCGGCGCGCCCTCGTAGTGCTGCTCGCCATGCCGATGGCGCTCATCTTCATCCTGGGCCTAGTCTTCAACCCGATGTGGCAGGGCACCGCCGAGTTCCAACGCATCCCTGTGGTCGTTGTGGATCAGGATCAGGGCGAGATCGCGCGGCTGCTGGTGGAGCAGGTACTCGGGACCGGAGAGATCGGTCGGATGCTGCGTGTGGACCACGCCGGCCAGCCCGCGGATGCCCGAAACCTGGTTCTGCGCGGGCGCCGAGCCGCCGGGCTGGTGATCCCCCGGGGATTCTCGCAGGCGGTCATGACCGGGCGCCCTGCGCGCCTCATGCTCTTCACGGATCCGGCCCAGAGCATCCGGGCCGGCATCGTCAACAGCATCGTCAACCGGTTCGGCGCGGAGGTGGTCAAGCGGCAGGTGGCGATCACGGTGGCGGCCGAGACGCTCATCGTCGAACGCATCATGACCCCGGCCACGGTCGTCGCGGCCATTCCGTCATGGCTGAAGGACGTCGAGCAGTTCACGGGCCGCCAGGCCGTGGCGATCGCCGAGGAGCGCGGCAGTGGGCCCCGCTTCCCCGCGGCCATTGACTACTACGCCGTGGGGATGGGTGTCATGTACCTGCTCTTCGGGGTGAGCATGGCGAGCCAGAGCATCCTGGTCGAGCGGCGCGAGGGCACGCTCGCGCGCATGCGCACAACCCCCACGGGCTCCTCCGACATCATAGCCGGCAAGCTCCTGGCCACCTTCCTGACGGGTTTGGTACAGTTCAGTCTGCTTGTTCTCTTCACGTCGGTCTTCTACAAGGTCCGGTGGGGCTCTCCGCTGCTGCTGTTGTTGATGATCGGCGCCACGGCGCTGGCCGCGGCCGGGCTGGGCACGTTCCTGGCCGCGCTGGCCCGCACCCCCGAGGCCGTCGAGTCGCTGGCACCGGCCATCATCCTGCCCATGTCGTTCCTGGGCGGCGCGATGTTCCCCGTGTACTTCATGCCGCCGTGGCTGGAATACGTCAGCCGGCTGACCTTCAACCGCTGGGCCCTCGACGGATTCCTGGCCATCATGGCCGGCGCACAGACCCCGGTGGCCATCTGGCAGCCGCTGCTGGCGCTGCTCGCCATGTCCGTGGTGTTCCTCACCGTGGGGGCGTGGAGGCTGCGGTTCCGGTGAGCGCAACGTGACCGCCCTGCGCAAGGCCTGGACGATTGCGCTGCTGTCGCTGACCATCACCGCGCGCGATCGCGGCGCGCTGCTCTGGCGGCTGGCGATGCCTCTGTTGATGACCGTGCTGGTGGGCGCCGTCTTTGGAGAAGGCGCCGCCGGCGCGCGCACGCCGGTGGCGGTCGCCGACGAGGACGACAGCACGTACTCGCGGCTCTTCGCTGAGCGTCTTGGAAAGGAGCCCACGGTCGGCCTTCGGAAGACCACCGGGGTGGAGGCGAGGGCGCTGCTCGAGGATGGGCGCGTCGCCGCCGTCATCTTCATACCCAAAGGGTTTGCCGCCCGCATCAACACGGGCAAGGACGCCGACGTGAGCGTGCGGTTCGACCCACGCCGGGGCCCGCCCATGCTCGTCACCGAGATCGTGCGCGAGGTGGCGATGCGCCTGGCGGTGGACGCCATCGCGGGCGAGTTCACCGCGGCGCTGGCCGTGCGCGAGACGCAGGACCCCTCGCTGGGACCGGCTGTGCGCCGCCGCGCCATTGATCGGGCCGACAGCCGCTGGTCGCCCACTCCCCCTGTGACCGTCAACGTGGAGGTGGCAAGCGCACTTGCCCCCGACCGCCGGCAGCGGCTCCCGACTGGCATGGAGCAGGCCTCCCCGGGCTTTGCGGTGATGTTCGTCATGATGGCCGCGGCGATGAGCGCGGCAACCCTTGTGGTCGAACGCCAGAACGGCACGCTGGCGCGGCTGATGACCACCCCGACGCGGCGGGCATCCATCCTGGGAGGCAAGATCTCCGGGATCTATCTTCAAGGAGTCGTTCAGATGGGCATCCTGATCATCGTCGGCTGGGGGTTGCTCGGCGTGAACTGGGGGCAGGCCCCTGCCGCGCTTGCCCTGCTAGTGGCCACGTATCTCTTCTCGGCCACCGGGCTAGGCGTCATGCTCGCGGCGGTCGTCCGTACCGAGGCGCAGGTGTCCACGCTGTTTCCGGTTGTAACCATCATCCCGGCGATGCTGGGCGGGGCCTGGTGGCCGATCGAGGTAGCGCCGCGGTACATGCAGACCCTGGCCTACGCCGTACCGCAGGGATGGGCCATGACCGGGTTCGTGAACATCATCACGCGTGGCCTCGGGCTGGCGGAGGTGCTGCCGCAGGCGGCCGCGCTCGCCGGATTCGGCATCGCGTTCTTCGTGGTGGGGATCCTGTTGTTCAGGTTCGAGTAGCCAGGTTCGCATAGGCGGGCCGAGTGGGCGGGCTGGAGCCCGCAGCGCAGGGACAGTGAGAAGCCACAAAGAACCTCACAGGAGTCGAGGGGAGGGATCGGCATGCACTATCCCTGGTGGTACGTCCCGCTTCTCACGTCCCCCATGCTCATCGCCGCAATAGCGGTGCTGCACGTACTGGTCGCGCACTACGCCGTGGGCGGCGGGCTGTTCCTGGCGGTCGAGGTGCGGCACGCCTACCGCACGCACAACCGGCACTACCTCGCCTACCTGAAACAGCACGCGTGGTTCTTCATCCTGCTCACGGTAGTCTACGGCGCCATCACCGGCGTGGGCATCTGGTGGACGATCGGGCTGGCCTCCCCTCTGGCTACCAGGACGCTGATCCACATCTTCGTCTTCGGCTGGGCGATGGAGTACGTGACATTCATTATCGAGATCGTCGCCGCGTTCATCTTCTACTACTACTGGGGCCGGCCGGACCCGAAGACCCATCAGACCATGGGGTGGATCTACGCGGGCTCGGCCTGGTTGAGTCTGGTACTGATCACCGGAATCACCGGCTTCATGCTCAACCCCGGCGCCTGGCTGCAGAGCAAGAACTTCTGGGTGGGGCTGCTCAACCCGCAGTTCGTGCCCCAGGTGCTGGCGCGCACAGGGGGCGCGATCCTCCTGGCGACGCTGTACGTGTACCTGCACGCGGCGTTCAAGATCAAGGACCCTGCGCTGCGCGATCTGGTCGCAAAGCGATCGGCCCGTCCTGGGCTGCTGGGCTCCATCCTGATCCTGATCGGCGGCATGGGATGGTACGCGTTCCTGCCCGAGTCGGCCCGGGCGGCCCTGATGGCCTCCGGCGTCCTGACCGTGCTCACGGCCCTGATCTTCGCCACCACGGCCATCGTGTTCGTCATGCTGTACCTGGGGCCTTACCGCAACCCTGGGTGGCTATCCCCGGGATTTGCGATCTTGCTCTTCATCTTCGGGGTGGGCGCGTTCAGCACGGGTGAGTTCATCCGTGAGGCGGTCCGCAAGCCGTACATCGTTTATAACATCGTGATGGGCAACCAGTTGTTGACCGAACAGCTTCCCCAGGTGCGCAAGGTCGGCTATCTGGAGAGCGGCACCTGGACCAAGGCCTTCGTTGCCTCGCAGTATCCCCAGGTGATGGACGGGACTAAGATCGTTCGGGAGAAGCTGAGCGGGCTATCCGAGCCCGACCAGGTGCGGCTGGGCCACCTGATCTTCCAGTACGCCTGCAACAACTGCCACTCCACAACCGCGGGATACTCGGCGGTCGGACACCTGATGCGGGGCTGGACGCCGGACATCATCCGGAGCACCGTCCCGCACCTGGGAGATGTGAACATCTTCATGCCGCCGTGGGCGGGCACGCCCGAGGAAACGGAGATGCTGGTGAAGTACCTGGCGTCAATCGCGCTGCCGCGCCCGGAGGGAATGCGGTAGGGAGGCGAAGATGGATCCAACCCGTCTATTAGGACCCGACAGCCCGCTGGGAGTCCCATCACCATACTGGTTCACGGTGTTCTTCAAGGTGTTGGGGTTCACGCTCCACACGATTCCGATGAACCTGTGGTTCGCCGGGGTCCTGCTGGCAATGCTCCTGCGAGGACGCGACGAGCATGCCAGGACCTGCTCGAACCGCCTGATGAACCAGATGCCGATATTGATCGCCCTGGGCATCAACTTCGGGATCATACCGCTGCTGTTCATCCAGGTCGCGTACTACAAGGTGTTCTTCCCGGCCACCATCCTGATGGCCTGGCCGTGGTTGAGCATCATCCTCATGCTCATCCCGGCCTACTACGGCGTCTATTTCTACGCCATCGGTCTCCGGAGGGGACGCACCTCGCCGGTTCACCGCACGGCCGGATGGATTGGGACGCTGCTGTTCATCGCGATTAGCTTCGTGTTCGCCAACGGCTTCAGTCTGATGACCAACCTGGCCGCGTGGCCGGCACTGTGGCAGAAGACGAGCGTAGCAGGCGCGCCGCTGGGAATCGCACTCAACGTCGCCGACCCGACTCTTTGGCCCCGCTGGCTGATGATGTTTGGCCTGGCGCTGACAACGACGGCCGCCTACCTGGTGGTGGACGCCGCCTTCTTCGCCGCGAAAGAGAGCGACGCGTACCGGCGGTGGGTATCCGGCTTCGCGCTGAGACTCTACACTGCGGGCGCGGCCTGGTTCGCCCTGATGGGCACCTGGTACACGTTCGGAACCTGGTCCCCGGAGCTGCGCCAGACTATGTTCGGCGGCTCCCTGGTTGTGCTGACGGCCCTGACCGCACTGGGCCCGGGCCTGCCCTGGGCGTTGATCCTGGCTCAGAGCAGGAAGGTGCGGCGGCCGCTGGCGCTGGCGACCGCTCTTGCCCAGGTGGGCGTCATGGCGCTGAACGCGGTCAGCCGCCAGGTGCTGCAGAACGCGGAGCTTCGCAGGTATCTTGACGTGGCCGCGGAGAAGGCCAACGTACAATGGAGCCCGCTGATTGTGTTCCTGATCACCTTCGCAGTCGGGGCGGGGGTGATCGGCTGGATGATCGTCAAGGCTGTTGCTGCAGCCAAGCAGCCAGCGCCGTCGAAGGGGTAGCTATGTGGCCTTACGCCTGAACGCTGACCTCATAGCGCTCTGAAGCAGGCGGCCCTGCAAGAACACCTGCGAGCTTGCCCAACAGTTCCCGGTAAAGAGGGCTGGCTTCGAATGCCGCCAGGTCGGTTTCCGATTCCCACAGGTTGACCGAGATGGCTTTGCCGGTATCACTCTGTGTAAGGAGAAACTGACCCTTGAACCCCTTTTGCTCCTTCATCACCGGAACGATTGACTCGTTGACGATGCGGCTCGCTTCATCAACCTTGCCAGCCTGGAACTGGATATTCACTGCTCTCGCGAACATGGCCCAGCCTCCCTCCTGGCATACGATTCGCCTTCGACTACCAGCCCCTCACCCTGGGCGCTCCTTGACGCCGGCCAGCTTCCGCGCCAACCGCGTCTTATCCTCCAGGTCGGCGAGCCGCGCCAGCATGATCCTCTGCGCCTGCGGCGACCCGGCCCCGTGCATTGACTCGGTGAGATAGGCCGCCGCTCCCGGCCCCAGCGTGAGGTTCTCCAGCAACCGCAGCATCCGGCAGCGTTCTTCGGTCGTGTAGCGGTCCACGCTGTGCAGGTACTTCACTAGGTAGGGGCCCACGACGGGGTTGGCCAGGTCCTTCTCCGACGGCAACGTGACAAGCAGGCCGCCTGCGATATCCTGCGCCAGCCGCGCGATCTCGTACGGGAAGCGGGTCACGTTGAGCTTGCACACGTTCGCCAGCAGCGGATCAATCAGGTAGGTGCCGGTAGCCGTCGGCCTGCCTTCCGCTGAGCACGCGATACCGCACGCGTACATCGTCTCGTTGAGGTGGACCATCTCGACGATCTTGTCCTTGATGTGCGACGCCCCCTCCGTCCCCTGGTACTGGGCCAGCGACTGCGCCGCCCCGATCATCACGTCGCCTACACCTGCCTTGCAGCCGCCGTAACTCTGGCGGTGGTAGCCGGCAAACCGCTCAACGAGCAGCCCGCTGAAGGCGTGTTCGCCGGCCATGAAGACCCGCTCCCAGGGGACGAATACCTCGTCCAAGATGATCACGGCCTCGTGACCGCCGAACTCTCGGTTGCCCACGTCAATCTGGCCGCCTTCGAGTCGGCGTGTGTCCGACGACTGCCGGCCGCAGATCATGAGAATGCCCGGAGCGTCCGCCGGAACTGCGAATGCGACGGCATAGTCCCGGTCTTCCTCCGAGAGCGTCTGCGTGGGCATGACGAGGATCTCGTGTGCGTTCAAGGCGCCGGTCTGGTGGAGCTTGGCGCCGCGCACCACGATGCCATCGGGCTTCCGCTCCACGATGTGCACGAACAGGTCCGGATCGGCCTGCTTCGAAGGCCTCAGCCGCCGGTCGCCCTTCGCGTCCGTCATCGCGCCGTCCACCACCAGATCGTGCTCCTGCACGTGCTGCAGGTACCGGCGAAACCTGGCGTGGTATTCCGTACCCAGCGTCCGGTCCATCTCGTAGGTCACCGAATCCACCGCGTTGAACGCGTCCATGCCCACACAGCGCTGGAAACAGCAACCCGTCCTCTGCCCAAGCAGGCGCTGCATCTTCACCTTCGCCACCAGGTCTGCCGCATTCTGGTGCAGGTGCGTGAACCGGTTGACCGTCTGGCCCGTCAGGTTGGAGGTGGCCAGCATCAGGTCGGCGTACTCGGGATCCTGGGCCAGTTCGTAGGTCATCGCGCATGCGTTGAGCGACGGCCGGACCAGCGGGTGGTCCACCGGGCTCTCGACCTCCTGGCCCATGATGTACGCGCGCTTCTTCATCCTCCTGAGGCTTTCGATGTAGTCGTTTCTAGTCATCAGCGCCATGACGACCCTCCTTCTGAGGCAGCCGTGTACCCGGACATCATCCCTTTGCAATTGAAGGCAAGACTTGGAAGTTATCAGTACGCGTAAGCGACCGTAGAGCGCTGGTCAATGCCTCCGGTGGGATAGTCAGTCTCCGCGTACCAAGATCGAGCCATCCACCGACACTTGTGACCTTCGCGGCCAACTTGCCGTCGCGCTTGAAGAACTCATTGCGTATGTGAAAGTGGCTGCCATCCTCCGCGAGGGCGGCTATGGCCAGAGTCACCCTCAACTCCTCCAGCAACTCGACTTCCCTGTAGTACTCAATCTCGTCCTTCATGACCACAGGACCGATCCTGAGCCGGTAGAACTCGCTCATCGGAAACCCGTTCTCCGAGAAGAACATCATCCGAACATCAGCCGACTTGTCCAGGTAGGCCGTGTTTCTCATGTGGGAGTTGAAGTCCATGTCCCCCCAGCCGGCCACGAGCCATTTCTCGTACATGGGGTTCACCCCCCGAACTTCAGCGCGAGCTCGATCTCGTCAAGCGCCACAGGAACATTCCAGGGCAGCCAATCCCATCATCGTAGTCGGAGCCAACGTGCAGCATGAGGAAGCCGACCGGCGTGTCATCGGCATAGATGGCACGCATCCAGGCATTCTCGGAGAAGTGCGCCTGGGCGATGGAGAGCGCGTTATCAGCAACCATCTTCCGCTGCTCTCCAGAGAAGGTTCCACTCAGCTTGCGGATTGCGACAACCGTCCGCGCGGTGATGCGCTTGAAGTGAATGTCGGGGGCCCGGGTGGTGGAATCGTCCGTATGGCTCCGGCGTAGGCCACGCTCCAGTCCAATAGCGTCAGCACCAGGGACACAGCCGCCATGATTCCAACCAGCCGGGGCCACCATGCCCAGCCTGCGAATATGGCGATGCCGCACAAGACGAACCCTACCGCAGGGACCAGCCAGAGAATCCCGAAAACCCGTATGCCCGCGTCGCCGACATGCCACGCGCCGCCAAGTAGCGTCGTCTTGTACGGAAGTGCCTCGACCCGGCCGAGCTTCAGGTATGCGGCTGTGCCCATAAGATGGATCAGTCCGTGAAGAACCAGAAACGCTGCTGCGCCCGCGAACAGGAATCTATTCACTCACTCCACCTCGCTCTCAACTCCTCAAGACGCTGCTTGTTCTCGTAGGGCGCGATGAACCTGGCGCGGTCTTCCTCCGGGATCGGGGCCCCGAACCGGGCCGCAACGTCCTCATAGTTCACCAGACGCTCTGCGAGTTCCTCACATCCGTAGTCAGCACATTCGGCGCAGTAGCGCAGCGCTCTCTCGATGACGCACGGCCTGACCGGACACGTGTGGTCAATGAGGCGCCCATCCTCTGCCATGCAGCCGTCGCACACGACTTCTCCTGGGGGAATTCTGAATCCGAAGTACTTGTGCCACCTATCGCTGAGGATCTGCTGGCTTGATGGATTCGCCTGGACGTTCGGCCGATACGCCAGACACAGGTCGCAGCGATAGCCGCATCTTGCGAGGATCTGCTCCATGATCGAGCGCCTCCCATGACGAGCTGCAGGATGTTGTGGAGCCGAAACAAGGTGATGTCGTTCAACACCTGGAACCGACGCCAAATCAGCGGCTGCGCCCCTCGCAGCGAAACCTTGAGCTCGTAGACCGTCTTGGCTCGCTTGACCTCCGGCACCCGTGCCACCTCGCCAGGTGACAGTACGCACGAAGTCGGGCGCGCTGTCAGGTTGACGCGCTGGTTAGCCCAACCTCTCCTTCAAGAAGAGCAGCGTTCGGTCCCACGCCAGTGCCGCCGCCTCAGGGTCGAAAGCGTCGACACGGTCTTGCTCGAAGAACCAGTGACCTGTCCCCGGATACGTGTAGAAGAACACCGTCCTCCCGGCTGCGGTCAGGCTCCTCTCGAGCTTCCTGATACCCGCCGCGGAAACCCACTCGTCTGTCTCGGCGAAGTGAGCTAGGAAGTCCGAGGAAGTGGTCGCGTAGTCGCCGTTGCGCGCTGCGTAGAAGGTCACTGTGGCCGCGATCGGCAGCTCAGGGCGCTGCGCGAGCCAGTAGGCCCAGTGTCCGCCCATTGAGAAGCCGATCACCCCAATGTCGGGCCCGCGAACCGCAGGCTCGCCCAAGAGCACACTGATCATCCGGATCAGGTACTTGTATGCGGACTCCTTGCGTGCTGCGGTGGTCTTCGCCCGCAGCTCCTTCGCCTGCGTGATGGTGGTCGCAACCTTGCCGTCGAACAGGTCCGGCGCGAGAGCAACGAACCCCTGGCCGGCGAGTCGGTCGCAGAAGCCCCTGAAGAACTCGTTGCGCCCCCACCACGAATGAAGCACGAGGACTCCTGGCCCCGATCCGCTCTCCGGTGTGGCGAGATACAAGCCCGCGCCCACGGTTTGGGCTAACGGTTGGGTTCAGCCGTGTCGCGGGGCGCAGCGGAGCAACGTCGGCTGTAACCTGCCGTTGGCCAGCCCCTTATAGCTTGAAGGTGCGCGCAATATGAACGCAAGCCGCATTCTCGCTACGCGTTCTTCGGAGATCGCAATACCAAGCCTGTCCAAATGGCTCCCAGCAGGTCCACGGCCCCGAATAGAAGGAGGGGTGGACTAGCCATACCCAACAACACGAAGGAGGCGAAAAAGACAATGACGGTGGAACGGACATAGACCGTCCATCGGAAGAAGTCGGTCATTTCTTTTCGGGCTGCCTGCGTGTAGTAGAAGCCCAAGAAGAGAACCAGCATTCCGGCGACACGAATCCATACTTCAGTGGTATGGGGAACGAGAAACATCCCAAGCAGAATGTTCGGTGCTACAAGCAAGAAGACGCCGAGCACCGCGAGATACAGGCCAAATACGAAGACACTGCGGGCACTGTTACTCATCTTGTTTGCTCCTTTCGGCCCCAAATGCACATGGATGCCGGCTATCACTCAACTTGCACTTCGCCTGCCGCGCTCGGATAACAAAGACACGACGGCCAACTCGGCCCGCCCTTGTGATGAGCAGGCGGGACTTGAAGTAAGCCGAACCATCTGGCTTGACTGGCGCTCCATGCGGGTCGTCCCATTCCTCGATCACCCCTCACGCCGGCCCGGTTCCGTTGGTCAGCCCTACAATCCTTTGTCTCCCACTTCCTCACTACGTTAGGGTGCCGCCAGCCGATCGGGCCAGGCTGCGGGGTACACCCCGAACTACCTTGTTCTCACCCGCATCCCGTCCCGAAGACCCTCCGGGGGAGTCCCCACCACCCGATCGCCGACCTCCACTCCGCTGAGCACCTGCACCTGCTTCGACGTACGCACGCCTATCTCGACTGGTCGGAGCCGGGCGATCCCCCCGGCAACCACGAACACCCCAGTGCGCTCGAGGCGGGTCACGATGGCCGTCGCCGGCACCAGGAGCGCATCGGCCGCGACGATCCCGGTCCCCTCGATGTCCACCTGCACCCCAGGCCGCAGCAGCCGGTCAGGGTCGGTCAGGGCGACCTTCGCGCGGATGGACCAGGCCTGCCCCACGCCGAACCTGGGATCGGCCACGCGGGAGAGTTCCGTGACCTTTGCCGGGAAGACGCGGCCGGGATAGGCGTCCGAGCGCACCTCGAGATCCTGCCCCACGCGGACCTTGGCGACGTCGCCGGCGGCCAGGTCCACGGTCACCCAGACCTCGCGCAGGTCGGCGAGCGCGAGCAGCGAGGCGCCGGGCGTGACCAGTTCTCCGACTTCGACGTTCTTGCGCACGACCGTGCCTGCGATCGGCGCGGTGATCGTGGCAGAAGCCAGTTGCGCCCTCGCGGCGCGCAGCGCCGCCTCGGCCTGCCCAACAGCGGCGCGGGCCGTGGCGAGATCGGCCTCGCGGATGCGCTCCTCTGCGGCCGCAGCCCGGGCGGCGGCAACTGCGGCCTCGGCCTGGCGCACGCGCGCCTCGGCCGTGGCTATGTCCTCGGCCTGCGCTCCGGCCTCGACGAGGCTCTGAGCCTGCAGCGCGGCATCGTACTGTGACTGCGCGGTCTCCTCGGCGGCGCGCGCGGCGTCGAGCGCGCTCTGCGGGAGTGCGCCCCTGGCCACGAGATCGCGCACGCGCTGGTGCTCGCGCCGGGCCTGGTCGAGCGCCACCTTCGCCTGCGCCACGCGGGATGCAGCCTGCTGCCGCTCCTGCGGCCTGGCGCCGGCGCGCGCCTTGTCACGCTGCGCCCGGGCAGCTGCCAGCTCGGCCTCGGCCTGTGCCATGCGGGCGGCAGCCGCTGCGCGCTGCACCTCCAGGGCCGCGGCGGCCTGATCCCGGCGGGCCCGGGCCGCTGAAACGGCCGCCGTAGCCTCGTCCACGCGCGCGGCCATTTCCTCGTTGTCCAGATCGATGAGGATCCGACCGGCGGGCACCTCGTCGCCGCTCGCCGCGTGTACGGCCCGTACCCGCCCCGGCACCTTCGGCGACACCGTCACGGTCCGCGCCTCGACCATCCCGGTGACGGCCAGGGAGTCGGAGAGCGATCCCCGCTCAACCGGCGTGAGGTCCACGGCGGTGGCCCGCCAGGGAGCGCTGATCTGATAGAGCACGCCAGCAGCAACGACGCCTGCGACGACGAGAACAATAACGCGACCGCGTTTCACGCCCTGCCTCCCGGGTGCTGCGGATTGCGATCCTCCCTGGCGAGTTCGACCCGGACCCGCGCCTCCCTCTGGGCGGGCCGGGTCCTCCAGCATTCCCGCTGGACGGTGGCCCGGGCGGAATCCTCAGGCGGATCGCGAACAATCCACGCAACCGCCGATGGAAACCGGAGGTGCAAAGTGTCAGTCTCTGTCGCATCGCTGCGAGCCCTGCTCCGCGCCCATGCCGACCCCATCAACGCCGCCGGGGCCCGGCGCTACTTCACCGACGGTGTCAAGACCTACGGTGTGCGCCGGACGCTGCTCGACGGGTTCGCCCGCGACGCCGCGGCGGCGCTTCGGGTGGGGCAGGCCAGGGAGCCACGCCTCCGCGCGGTCGAACGCGCCGGATCGAAGCCCGCCGCACGCGGCGGGCTGCCGGCGGCCCTGCGGATCGCGGGCGGCCTCTATCGCTCGGGCAACATGGACGAGGCGGCGCTCGCCGTTCGCATCCTGGAGCGATTCGGCCGTCACCTGGCCCCGGCGCACTTCGGCACCTTCGACCGATGGGTCAGCTTCCTCAACGATTGGGCGAGTTGCGACTCGCTGTGCTGCCAGATCATCGGGCCGCTGGTCCGCGACCACCCGGCGCTGATCCGTCGGCTCGTCCCCTGGGCGCGCAGCCGCCATCGGTGGCGCCGCCGCGCAGCCGCGGTCAGTATGATCCCACTGGCGCGGACCGGCGAGCACCTGCCCGAGATCCTTGGCATGGCAGACCGGCTGCTCGGCGATGCCGACCTAATGGTACAGAAAGGGGTCGGATGGTTGCTGAAGGAAGCGACGAAGAAGAAGGCCGGCGAGGTCGTGACTTACCTGGTGGCGAACCGCGATCGAACCACGCGGCT
>Ga0194119_10000142_pt1 | contig 139439 bp, 138 predicted proteins | sample TA2MahC100mmetaG_FD_148620 | JGI IMG/M metagenome (GOLD analysis project Ga0194119, IMG submission 148620) | Freshwater microbial communities from Lake Tanganyika, Tanzania - TA2015018 Mahale Deep Cast 100m | ecosystem: Environmental > Aquatic > Freshwater > Lake | place: Tanzania: Lake...
CAAGGCTTTAAATGATCAAGGGTTCGAAATGAGCGGGTTTCGGGATCTCCTTCAAAGCCTTGAGAAGATGAGCGTGGGTCAGGAGAAGATCTACTTACCGGAAACCCTGATCGCCTCCATTGGACAGAGCCCTCTGCAAAAAGGGATTGAACCCTTTCTCACGCAAAAGGGAGAGACCTATCGCGTGGTTTCACATCTTTACTATGGAAAGGGAAAACTTGCGCTGGATCAATTAGAGAAGGAGATTCCGGGAGTTTCCATCACCGGTCCTGAACGGGTGGAATCGGAGATTCTGAAGGTGGTCAAAGAAGACCTTTTCCTCCTCGCACCGATTTCATTCATGATCATCCTGCTTCTCGTCTTCTCCCATTTCAGGAGATGGAGCATCACCCTGTTTACACTGACGCCACTGGTGATGGGACTGACCTGGATGTTAGGGGCAATGGTTCTCCTCGATATACGAATTAATTTTGTCAATGCGGTCATTCTTCCCATGATCATCGGGATGGGCATTGATAACAGCGTTCATCTGATGCATCGCTATTTAGAAGATGGGGGGAGGGATCCCATTCATGCCTTACGAACGACAGGCAGGGCCATGACCCTATGCACCCTCACCACGATCCTCGGTTTCGGTTCTCTGGTCACTGCTCGATATCAGGCCCTCACCACCATGGGATGGGTGACGATCTTAGGGATGGGATTCTGTTTGATCACCTCCCTCTTTTTTCTCCCGTCGATTCTCATCCTCTGGAGAGGTAGGCATGGGAAACCATAAGAAATACGATGTCCTCATCATCGGCGCAGGCATAGGAGGCCTGACTGCGGGAGCCTTGCTTGCCAGAAAAGGATGGAAGGTTCTTCTTCTCGAGAAAGAGAAACAGGTAGGAGGCTATGTTGTCTCCTTCAGAAGGGGAGAATATACCTTTGATGCGACAGGGGCATTCATCGGAGGATGTGAGAAAGGGGGAGAGTTTGATCGGATTCTGAAAGAGATGGACGCCCGTGAGGCCATCGAATTTATTCCGGTCCGGACTATCCATAACATCTACCCCGGATTTGAGATTTGTCTCAAAACAGGAGGGTTTGCATCTTATGCCGATCGGCTACTCCATCTTTTTCCCGAAGAAGAGAAGGGGTTGAAGGACTATCTCTCCCTGGTAAAAAAGATTGGCGATGAAGTGAATGCTTACTCCCGGATCACTCCAGTCAGAAAAATCCTCTTTCCAATTTTTTTCAGGAACCTGATTCGCTATCACCGGACCACTCACCAGAGCATTCTTGATCATCTTTTCGAAGGAAGGGAGATCAAAATGGCTCTTCACACACTTCCTGTGACCGACCCACCTTCACGACTCTCCTTTCTCTTTGTTGCGACTCTGATCAGCAAAGCATTGAGGGAAGGCGTCTTCTATCCAAAAGGCGGTATGGGAAAGATCTCGGAAGCGATGGCCCATTCCATTCTTCGCTCAGGCGGAGAGATTCTCCTCCGAACAGAGGTGGATCAGATTCTGATCAAAGATGGAAGGGCCGAAGGGGTCCTGACAAAGGATGGACAGATATTTCAATCACCCCTGATTATCACCAATATCAATCCGAACCATCTGGTCCAGATGTTGCCTCAAGAGTCTCGTAACCCTGTAGCGAGAAAGATGGAGCGATTCGAATATTCTCTTTCCTGTTTTATCCTCTATCTAACAACGGATTTAAATTTAAGGGAGAGGGGGCTTCCCTATTTTACATATCTTCGCTCCCTTTCAGACCTTGAGGAAGAATACCAGATAATGCAAAGGGGCGAGATTCCTAAGAACCCCACGCTGATCGTATCAATTCCGACGCTCATGGATCCTTCATTAGCTCCTGAAGGGCAGCACATTGTTAAAGTCCTTGTCGTTGCCCCTTACCACTATCAGGAGAGATGGGGGGCGGGGGATTCTAAGACCTATCGCCGGATTAAAGAAGAATTTTCCCGGAAAATTCTTCAGCAATTAGAATCGAAATTGATTCCCGGATTGAGAGACCACCTCCTTTTTTCTGAGGCGGCCACTCCGCTCACCCTTGAACGATATACCGGAAATGAGCAAGGCGCCATGTATGGCCTCGCCTCTACTCCCGGGCAGATCGGAAATTTCAGGCCCCCTCATCAAGCTTCCATCCCAGGACTCTTCCAGGTGGGCCACTACACCCGGCCCTCCCATGGTATCGTCGGAGCCAGTCTGTCGGGGCTCTTTGCAGCGAGAGCGATCCTCCAAAAGAGTAAGCACCAAATCTCAAGCACCAAATAACAAATAAGCTCCAATCACCTAAATTCCAAAAAAGTCGTTTCGGTCATTTGGAATTGATATTTGGAATTGATTTGAGATTTGGGATTTGGAATTTGGAAATTAAAATGGAGGTGGGGTTGAAATACTCTTTTCTAACATCTTACAATTCGTTCGATGGAAAAGGTGGATTGTCTCTTCATCCATGTCCCCAAGCTACAGAACTATTACCGGCCCATCGGCCAGTTCATCTGGATCAACTTCCTGCCCATGGGACTCCTTGGGTTAGCCGACCTCCTTCAGCGGAATAATATCTCGGCCGAGGTGGTCCACTTAGGAGTGGAGTTCATCGAAGATCCTTCCTTCTCCGTTCTCGATCACATCAAAAAGAAAAATCCAAGAATCGTTGCCTTTGACCTTCACTGGCACCATCAGAGTTATGATATTCTGGAAACAGTTAGAAAGGTGAAAGAGGCCTTTCCCTCTGTCTATCTTCTCCTGGGAGGGTTCACCGCCAGTTTCTTCCATGAGGAGATCATGAAGAATTTTGATGGGGTCGATGGAGTGATCCGGGGAGAAGCCGAGGTTCCAATACTGGAACTGACTCACGCTGTGCTCCGGGGAGAAAAAGACCTCTTCTCCATTCCAAACCTTACCTGGAGAAGAAATGGGAGAATCATGATTAATCCCCTCTCCTATGTGGCCAACGAAGACGATCTGAACCGGCTCTCTTTTACCAATTTCCCTCTGTTGAAAAATTATTCCACCTATATCCGGTACATCGGACAGCCTTTCTATGTGAGGGGTGTTTCCAAAGAAAAAAATTTCTGGATGTATTCTCTGAAATCACCCATCTATCATCTCACCCTGGGCAGGGGCTGCCCTGTTCAGTGCACCTGGTGCAGCGGCAATATTCCCTCCCAGAAGACCATTACCGGCCGTAAAGAGGTCACCTTCAGAGGGGTGGAGGAAGTTCTCAAGACGATCCGGGAAGCCCTCTCTTACGGATACGAGACTTTCCATATCTGTTTTGATCCCTATCCCGGGAAGCCAGACTACTTTCTAAAACTCTTTTCCCGGATTCGCGAGGAGAAGATCCGGATGGAATGTTTCTTCGAATCATTCGGATTACCTACACCCCTTTTCATCCGTTCTTTTAAAGAGACCTTTCCAGGGCCTAAATCCCTGATCGGTATTTCGCCGGATGTCGGATCGGATCGGCTGAGAAGGGTTCACAAGGGACATGCCTATACGAAGAAAGATCTAATGGCGTGCCTCGATCAATTAAAAAGCCAGGAGGTCTTTTGCGACCTTTTCTTCACGGTGGGCGTGCCTTTTGAAAGGGAAGGGGATGTCGAGCAAACGATTGAGCTTCAAAAGGAGGTTCGTAAACGATACCCCAATGTGAGGGGGATTCGCACCTTTACGATTGAGATGGAGCCGGGTTCTCCGTGGCATCTTGATCCGGAGACCTTTGGAGTTAAAACCCAACTGGGGAATTTCATGGATTTCTACCATTACCATTCTGGTAAAGAGAACGCTTTTTCATCGCTGGGCTACTGGATTCCTGATTACTTCGAAGGTGCCGCAGATGGGAAAGCGTTTGAATCAAGATTGCAGGAACTGAGATGCAACAACTTCTGTTTCATCCATCCCGATGCAAGAAAGTCTTCGAGCCCCTTCTGGGGAAGGAAACTTTGCGACCTTTCAAGCTTCTTCTGGAAAGTGAAGGGATTGATAGGGAAGGAATAAATCACTCCTCGCCCGATCATAACCAATATCCAAGAACTTTCTTCTACTTCAATATAATCTCCCCTCTATCACCCGTATTTAACTCCCCCTTCCCATTAACCCCACCTCACCTCCCCTTAAATTAAGGGGAGGAAGGGAGGGGTTATGGGAGAAGAGTGAAGAGAGCCTTAGATTGAGGGATGGGAGGTAAGTTTTTAAAAATATCGATTGAATCTTGTAGGGGAAATTTGGTAGACTGGATTTCACAGATGAAGAAGAGAATCAAAGAGCTCATCAGCGACCTCCAGGACTTCTACCTCCTCTCCTTTCATGGGATGATGGGGGTCGTTAGACGGCCTTTCTATTTTAAAGATTTGATTGAGCAGATGGACTATGCCGGATCAGGATCGCTCCTCATCATTGTGCTCATCTCCCTCTTCCTCGGTATGGCCCTTTCCCTCCAACTTTCGGCAGAGTTGTCACTTCTCGGGTTGAAGATGTATACGGGAAAGGTGGTGGGCATTTCCATCATCCGAGAGATCGGCCCTGTTTTGACGGCTGTCGTCTTTGCAGGAAGGGTGGGCTCAGGTATTGCTTCTGAATTAGGGTCGATGGTTCTTGGACACCAGGTGGATACCCTCCGTGTCTTTGGCGTGGACCCCGTGAAGAAGCTGGTGACTCCGAGAATATGGAGCGCCTTCCTCATGCTGCCCGTTCTCACGATCATCGGGGACTGCGTCTCCCTCTTCGGGGCTTATTATATCGCCGTCTTTGTCAGCCATCAGAGCGGAACGTTTTACTGGAGCTCGATCAGGGAGGTTCTGGTCTATGAAAATGTGCTTGCAGGCTCCATCAAACCCTTTATCTTCGGTGTGTTGATCGCCTGCATCAGTTGCCATATGGGGCTCTCCACGAAAGGAGGGGCAGTCGGACTGAGGAAGACGACGACCAAAGCAGTAGTCATCTCCTTTATTGCCATCATCGTCGCCGATTTCGTTTTGACCAGAATCTTACTCTATGCTTTAGGGTTTAGCCTATGATCGAATTTGACCAGGTTTTCTTCTCCTATGGCCAGCGCTCCATCCTCAACGGTTTGAGTTTTGCCATCGATGAGAGCGAACGAGTGGCCATTCTCGGCGGAAGTGGGGATGGAAAGACAACGATCCTGAAACTGATCATCGGCCTGTTGAGACCTGACTCCGGGAAAATATTGATCGATGGAGAGGACATCGCTGAGAAGACAGAGGTTGAACTGCGAGACATTCGGATCAGATTCAGCATGGTTTTTCAGGATGGCGCTCTTTTCGATTCATTGAACGTCAAAGAAAATGTGGCCTTCCCGCTCAGAGAATATACGGAAATGACAGAAGAGGAGATCGATCATAAGGTGAGGGAACTGCTGAGAAGGGTGGGACTGGAACAGGCGATCGGACAGATGCCCGAGGAGCTCAGCGGCGGGATGCACCGGAGGGTGGCCATTATGAGAGCGATGGCCGCCTTTGAGCCCAAGATGTTTCTCTATGACGAAGCTACGACAGGCCTTGATCCTGTCAGCGCGGATGTCATCTGTAAATTGATTCTTGACCTTTCCCGGCAGGGAAGTGGATTTATTATTGTCACCCACAAAATGTTTGATGCCTTCCGATTGGCAAACCGGTTCATGTTTTTGAAAGGCGGTAGGATTGCCTTTGATGGAGACAGGGAAGCTCTGTTTCGGTCAACCCTTCCAGAGATCGGGATCTTTCTTGGAGAACTGAATGCTCAACGTGAAGGGTAAACTTCAACCTTTTTAAGCTTAAGAGCCGTTGCCGGCCATTGGAGGAGAGAGATGTTTGATATGAAAAAACAATTAAGGTGGGCCAAGCTTAAGGTGGGCCTCGTGATCACCCTTGCCCTCCTGGTGCTTCTGGTTGCGCTCTTTTTTGCAGGAGGGATTGAAAAGATCTTCTCCCCAAAGGTCGATCTGAAGATTCAGTTTCAGGATGTGCGAGGATTACGAAAAGGAGCGCCTGTTTGGATCTTTGGGACCGAAGTAGGTTCGGTCCGAAAGATTGATCTGGACCAGACGTCCGGAGCATTGGTAACCATCTCTCTTAAAAAGGATGTTTTGGGGTTTATTAAGAAGGATGCCAAGGCAACCATTATGACCATGGGGTTGTTGGGTGATAAATATGTTGAGCTCAACACTGGCTCTCCCAAATCGGAGCCCATTCAACGAGGAGAAGTGATCAGAGGGTCGCTTCCCGTTGAGATTTCAGAGGTGATGGAGACTGCAGGCGTCTCCATCGCAAAGATAGGCGATTTCATCGAGAAACTGGACAATCTCATATTGAAGATAGAGCAAGGAGAGGGGACGCTGGCTAAATTTCTCACCGACCCCTCGATCTATGATAACCTCAACCGAAGCGCCAAAACCTTATCCCTTACCCTGGAAGAGGTCAGGGGATCCAAGGGGACCCTTAAGATGCTCGTGGATGATCCATCTCTTTATCAGAAAATGGTCTCCGCGATTTCCTCCATCGAGGAGTTTGCCAAAAAGACAAACGAATCCGTAAGCGAAATCACCCGGAAAGTGAATGAGAGCCAGGGGACACTTAAAAAACTGTTGGAGGATCCCTCTCTCTACGATAAAGCCCTGGCAACCGTTTCCTCGATAGATCAGTTCAGTAAGAAATTGCACGATCAAACCGGTACCCTGAAAAAGCTGATTGAGGATCCACAGCTCTATGAAAATCTAAATGAAGGAGCGGGTCGTCTCTCTTCCATTCTGAAGCGGATCGATCAGGGAGAAGGCGTGGCAGGGTCATTGGTCAGAGAGAAGGCATTAATCAAGGAGTTAGAGGAAACGATCCATGAGTTTAGAGGGGCAGCAGGAGAGCTAAGAGAATTGATCAAGGATATGAAGGCCAATCCCAAGAAATATTTAAAGTTCAGTATCTTTTGATTGAAGAAGAATAATCGAAGTCAATCGGAAGATTTATTACTTCTCACTTCATAGACGGTGAGAGGAACGGAACTGCCTTTCACTGAAACTTCTCCCAAACTCCGTAGCCTATGAGGATGGACCTTGGGCAGGTGGCTGACCACCTCAGCGGAGATGAGCATGACCACCCCAAGAGACTTTGTTAATTCTTCGATACGCTTGGCAAGGTTGACCGTGAGACCGAGAACAGTCGAATCCATCCGTTCGGTTGAGCCAATTGTTCCCAGAATGACCGGTCCGCTATGGACACCGACACCGATCTGAATCACATGATCCGGAGAGAACTGATTCGCTGCATTGAAAGTCCTGACCGAAGTTAGCATGTCTACGCCACAGGCAACTGCCCGCTGGGCAGAATCAGACCCTTCAAAGATACATAAGACCGCATCACCGAGAAATTTATCGATCACTCCCTGTTTCGCATTCACCACATGGGCAAACTCCTCATAGAGTTGGTTGACCAGGGTAATCAGTTGGGCTGGGGAGAGACGTTCTGATAAAGCGGTAAATCCACGGATATCACAACAAAGGACGGTCACCCACTGCTGGTCGGCCTGGCCAGGACGGATCGATCCAAGGCCATGGATGGCAATGCGGCGTAGATAAGCAGGAGGAACAAATTTTTCAAAGACATCCCTTGTCTCACGAACAGTTTTCTCCAGGGCTCGGAAATGGACAGCCACCGTAAGGGTTAGAGAGATCGAGAGCCAGAAGGAGGTGAACCAGAAGATCTGATTGCCGAACGGCATGGGCAAGCCGGAAGACCGTAAAATATCGTGGAGTCCACCTAAGAGCCACAGGATCATGCCGAAGACAAATGGAAGAAGATAGGAGGGGCCTTCCCTCTTCAATAATTTTCTGGCTGCGGTGAGACAGTAGAAGAAACCAATGGCCAGAGTAAAGAAGTGGATCAGAGGCCTGAGCAGTTTTGATTGTGGTCTGAGAATTCCGGTGGCCACTTCATGGGGGACAAGGGGAAGCCCTAAAAACCAAGAACCCTGACCCGCAAGAGCCATTAAAGCCAGAATAAGGCTGATCCCGATGATGGCTTGAGATAGCCGGCTTTGTTTCATGTTATCAAGAGATGAAGTAAACCAGGCCCAGGTGGCTGGCAGGAGAGCCAGTGCGGCGAGATCGATCCGGTACCCCCAGAGAATGGATAGTGGCGATTTCTGAAAACCATAGATGACCCAGCCAAGGAAGAGTAAAGCCGAAAGAAGATAGAAAAGAAAGAGGCTTCTCAGGGGATGGTATTGACGATAGAGGCCCAAGGTGACCAGGCATAGAATAGACATGACCCCATTGGCAATCAAACCGATAAAGGGCCCTACGCTGTAATGAGGGATCAGATTGGGTAACATTTGAACAAACCCCGTAATAGAATTTTTAACTCCTCAATTTGGCATAGCCAGACCAAGCAGTGTTTGCAATTGGATAAAACTGAAACCTAAGTTTAAGGTTCCGAAGGGGATCAGGCAATCAGGAAATCAGGGAACAGGACGTCAGAACATCAGGGTATCAGAGAAAATCATAGCAAAAAGAATGAGTTATCCTGATGTCCTTATATCCTGAAACCTGCAACCTGATACCCTGGTATTCTGATAACCATTTCATTTCTAAGCAACTAACGAATAATAATCTTTCCCTTGTCTCTCTTCCACCCTGACCTTTCCTTCCTCCTTCAAAATCTCAAGGTGGCCGACGGCTTCGGAGACGCCAAGGAATATCTCAAAGGGGGGAACGCCCGGAAAGAGATCCATGGCGATCTCATAGGGGGTTTTTTCTCTTTGAGAGAGAAAGGAATAGACATAATCCATTCGTTCCTGATGGTGTCGGGTGATCTTCTGAATCAGACCTTTTGAATCATAAACCTCTTCTCCGTGACCTGGGAGAAGCAGGTCAACATCCAGCCTATCAATCTTTTTCAGGGAAGAGAGATACTCCCCGAGACCCGGATAACGAAGGGGAGCATTGTTATCTGGAACATATAAAACAGGATTAGGAGTGATCTCCTTTAACAGATGATCCCCTGTAAAGAGAGCCTTTTTCTCAGGCCAGTAAAAACAGATCAGTCCAGGGCTGTGGCCAGGACAGTGAATTGTCCTCCAGGTCATTGAAGCAAAAGAGATGGGCTCTCCATCTTCTAAGAAGAAAGCTTCATGGAGGGGGTCGGTCATTTTCTGGGCTGATTCCATAAAATGGATGGCTTGATTGACCAGGGTTTCCGGAACGCCATTTCTCAGGAGAATCGACTTCAGAGAACCGAAGGAGTGAATGATTGAGCGAATTCTTCCATACTCCTTTGGATGAATATAGATGGGAGCGCCGGAAAGAGAGGATATCTTCTGGGCCTGTCCATAGTGGTCGATATGGCCGTGAGTGACCAGAATGCGTTCGATCGATGAAATGGAGAAACCTAAATCGTCCAGACTCTTTGTAATGGTTTCGAAGGAGGCATCGGTCTTTATTCCAGCGTCGACAAGCGTCCTCGGTGACTCATCAATCAGATAGACATTGGTTGTCTTCAAGGGAAAAGGGATGGGAAGTTCGATCTGGTAGATCTTATCCAAAAAGGTTCGGATCATTGTCTTTCCCCATTTGCGTTTTCAATGGCGACTTTTTCTGTAGCGTAGGTTGATATCCTCAATTTCTGAAATACCTCCTTTAAGGTTTAGGCAAAATCCTATTCTCTTTTCCGGCAATTGTCAATTTACGGGCGCTCGAGATAGCATTTTTTCTGAAAATATTCGAGCAACTTTTTTGCTGAGATAAGAAGGTAGAGATTAATCATTCGATAATGACAGGATATCAATAAGGAATTACGGATGAGAAAAAAAATGCTTGACACCACAAAATATTGTGTTAACTTTTTTAGTGGTTCATAAATATAGTAGAGAGGGAGGAACATGGGATTGACCCACCTAACACAGAATGCAATGGCTGTTCTACAGAAACGGTATCTATTAAAAGACATCCGTGGAAATATCGTTGAAGCGCCCGAGGATCTCTTCAGGCGTGTTGCAAGTAATGTTGCTCAGGCTGATCGGCTTTATGACCCTTCCAGCGATCTCACTTCCGCTGAAACGGGATTCTATCAAATGATGGTCTCGCTCGACTTCCTTCCCAACTCGCCCACCCTGATGAATGCGGGCAGGGAACTCCAGCAGCTCTCCGCCTGTTTTGTCCTGCCGGTGGGGGATTCGATGGAGGAAATCTTCGATGCTGTGAAACAGATGGCCCTGATTCAGAAGAGCGGCGGCGGAACGGGGTTTGCTTTCTCCAGGCTCAGGCCAAAGAATGATGTGGTGGGTTCGACTAAGGGCGTTTCGAGCGGTCCAGTCTCCTTTATGGGTGTCTTCGACAATGCCACAGAGGCGATCAAACAGGGGGGAACACGGAGAGGAGCCAATATGGGCATCCTGCGTGTGGATCATCCTGACATTCTCGATTTTATTAAATGTAAGGATGAAGACCACCGCTTCAACAATTTCAATATCTCTGTGGCAGCCACGGATGAATTTATGGAGGCTGTTGAAAAAGGTGAAAAATATCCTCTCCGAAATCCGAGGACGCAGGAGGTTGTCCGTCTCCTCGATGCTAAAGAAGTTTTTGAGAAGATGGTCTATTATGCCTGGAAGAATGGAGATCCTGGGATCATCTTCATCGACCGGATCAATAGGGATAATCCCACTCCCCAGGTGGGTCCCATCGAGAGCACCAACCCCTGCGGTGAACAGCCACTGCTTCCGTATGAATCCTGCAATCTCGGTTCCATCAACCTTTCCAATATGATCAAGGGCGGAGAGGTTGACTGGGAGAGACTGGGCTCGGTCACTGAAAGGGCGGTTCATTTTCTGGACAATGTGATTGACATGAACCGTTACACCCTTCCCAAGATTGAGGCCATGACAAAGGCCAACCGTAAGATCGGCCTGGGAGTGATGGGATTTGCAGACCTTTTGATTCAACTGAGAATTCCCTATGACCATCCAAAGGCTTTTGAAATCGGAGAGAAGGTGATGGGTTTTATTCAGGAAAGAGGGAGAAAAACATCCCACGAGTTGGCTCTGAAACGAGGATCCTTCCCCAATTTCGAAGGCAGTGCATTGAGAAAAAAATGGGATGCCATGAGGAACGCAACCATTACAACAATTGCTCCAGCCGGCACAATCTCCATCATTGCAGGAACCTCTTCCGGGATCGAACCCCTGTTTGCGCTGGCCTTTGCTCGTCATGTTTTGGAAGGAAAGGAACTCCTGGAGATCAATCCCTTCTTCGAAGCGATGGCCAGGAAAGAGGGATTCTATTCTGAAGAGTTAATGAAAAAGATTGCCCAAGCAGGCCATATCGAGGGCATGGAAGAGATTCCGGAGAGGGTCAGGCGCCTCTTTGCTACGGCCCACGATATCTCTCCCAAAGATCATATCCGTATGCAGGCCGCTTTCCAGAAATATACGGATAATGCTGTCTCGAAAACAGTGAACTTCCCTCATGAAGCCAAAGTGGAGGATGTCGCAGAAGTTTATCAGATGGCTTATCAATTGGGTTGCAAAGGGGTGACGATCTACCGGGACCGAAGCCGTGAGAAGCAGGTGCTCTATAAGGGACTAAGCGCTCCAGAGGCCGATCGGGCAGCAGCTCAGGAGGACGTCCCGGAAATGGAGAGGAAACCAAGGGCGCGCCGGGATGTGATCCATGGCTCTACCTGGAAGATCCGGACAGGCTGCGGGAATATCTATGTGACCGTCAACGAGGATGAGGATGGGCGGTTGTTTGAGATCTTCAACCAGATCGGGAAAGCAGGAGGATGTGCGGCTTCCCAATCCGAGGCGCTCGGCCGCCTGGTCTCCCTTGCTTTTCGATCGAACATCGAACCGGATGATATCATCCGGCAGTTGAAAGGGATCAGTTGTCATATGCCGGTCTGGCACCAGAATGGGAAGGTTCTCTCCTGTTCGGATGCAGTGGCCAAGGCGATCGAATGGCATGTTCAGAAGATGAGGTCGCAGAGGGGAACCGCCTCGGAGAAAGAAGCATGGTCAAACCCTCCGGAAGTCATCATGACACAAAGCCGAGAGCAGAAAATTCCGACACAGGAAATGAAAGGGATCTTTTTCAGAGGGGCTTGCCCAGAGTGCGGAGGCCCACTCATCTTTGAAGAGGGCTGCGTGAAATGTTTCTGCGGCTATTCGGATTGCGGATAGAATAACATAGGCAACCTGACATAAGACATTTATTCATTTCCCTTTTTCCCCACCATAAACTATCTAAGCAAGATATAAGACTATCTCAAAATAGGCTATACATAATCCCTCCAACACTCCCCCTGTGGTCGGGTCTAATCGACTTGCCTTAAAGGGAGAATATCCCCCTCTTAGGGTAAGTGGGGGTAAAGGGGGAGTTACGTTTATCGACTGCGACCTTAATGCACAAGAGTCAGGATAGATTGTTCTGGACAAATCAAAATTTTAAGGGATAATTAAATAAACCAACAGGAAACTGGAAATTGATATCGATCGTTGAGAAATGAAAAACAAAACCCTCCTTTTGATTGCCATTCTTCTCCTTCTTGGGTCGTCGGCTTACGGGAATGAACAAAATGTTCCCAAGATAGGGCCCGGAACAGGCAAAGAGTTTATCTATACTGCCAAGAAATTAGGCGTCCCGATCCTCAAAGCCTCCATCAAAATTGAGAACGGATTTTGGGAAGGGGGGAAATCCTACTATCGAATCCATGCTCAGGTGGACTCTCTCCCCAATCTACGACTCCTCTTCCGGATGAAGAACCGGTTCACCTCCATTGTGGAAGTATCCACCTATACTCCGATTCGATACATCAAGGAGATCGATCAAGGAGGCCCTTTTGTAAAAGATAAGCATTATCATCAAACCCTCTTTTTCGATCTTGCCCGCCAAAAGGTAACTATAGAAAAAGAAGAAAATGGGAAGATGACTGAAAAGAAAGAGATTCCCATCTCCCATGACACCTATGATCCTCTCTCCTTATTTGCAAGGTATTATTTGAAGGAAGAGGTTCGTCCAGGCCAGGATATTCAGATGTCCATCTTCGATGGAGTCAAACTGCGGCAGATCGTATTTCGTTCAAAAAAGGAGAAAGCCGAATTTAAAAAAGATAAAGCGGTGGAAACAGTATGCCTGGAGTGCACGACTCCGTTCTCCACGTTTGGAGATCAAGAAGGAAGCATTCGCATCTGGTATACGGCAACCGGGGAGAAGATTCCAATCGCTCTGGAACTGGATCTTCCTGTAGGGAGTGTGAAGTTTGAGTTAGAAGAGATTAGAGAAAACAAAGAGGTCATACAGACGTCATCTAAAGAGTAATGAGAAAGGAGGGCGCAATGGCTACAAAGAAAGTCGCGAAGAAGGTTTCAAAGAAGGGTGTGAAGAAGGGCGATGCCTACAAGTGTTATACATGCGGGCTGGTCGTATCGGTGGATGAGGTCTGCGGGTGTGTCGATACCTGCGATATCATCTGCTGTGATAAACAGATGAAGCCTAAGAAGTAAAGTCCCCAGGTTAAGGTTCAGGGGAAGGATGCCGGTTTCGTCTATTGGTTAGGGCAATGGGTATTAACTTAATTTCCATAACCTTTACCCTTTGTCAAAACTGGTGTCCTCACCTTTGCCTTAACCAAAACCCAAAAACAACTCTTGAGAGTGATACTCCCTTGTAATAGATTACCTGGGATGAAATATATACGAACGCATTGAGGAGGGTTTGAATGAAAGCACCTTATCGTGTGGAAGTGAGAGTCATTGATCAGAAGGGGGAATGTGAATTTGGGCATCGGGTTGGAGATCTGGTGAAATTCGATGGAGAAGGAATCGAAGGAAGAATCTGCTGGCACTCCCTCTGCAGCATGATGTATAAGGTTCATGGAATGCTCTATGGATCAAACTACCCTTGGCTGAACGATAAGGATGTCGCAAGTCATCCCTGTCCGGATTTCAAGAATCCAGTGGTCTACGAAATCCGGCGATTCAAAGCGGAATGATCCTATGGAAATACTCTCCACCGATATCCTGGTGATTGGTAGCGGTCTCGCGGGTATGATCTCTGCCCTGGAGGCTGAGAAGGCAGGCCTTCAGGTGTTGATCACCGGTAAATTTACGATCGGATTGGGAACGAACACAGCCCTGTCGAATGGAGCTTTCTCCGTATCCAACTCCCTTTTTTCAAGGGAGGATCACTTCAGAGAGACCTTAAATGCCGGCAAAGCGTTAAACCATCCCGGGATGGTAAACACCTTGATCGAACGAGGCCCTGATGCCATGGAGAAATTGAAGGGCTATGGGGTTTCATTGGTTGAGAACCAGATGGGATATTTCGTGGAGAGGGTCAAAGGGTCCGCCTCCTTGCCAGGCGTTCTTCTGACGAATCCAATAAGAGAGAGATTGAAGAATAGCTCCATCCGGTCTCTTCCTGGCATGGTGATTTTCGACCTGATCGTTGAAGATGGGAAGATCATAGGAGCCTTTGGCTTTTTTAAAGACGGAAGACCCTGTCTGGTCCAGTCGAAGGCAATCCTCCTGGCAGCAGGCGGAGCAGGCGCCATCTACCGACGGAATGATAATCAAAGGGGTATTCTCGGAGATGGGTATGGTTTGGCCCTCCGGGCAGGCCTTTCCCTCCTGGACCTCGAGTTTGTTCAGTTCTATCCCTTTGTGATGGCTGAACCGAGGCTTCACACCTTCATTCTTTTTCCTCCTTACCCGAAAGAGACAAGATTGATGGATGAAAAAGGGGAGGATCTTTTAGAGAAATTGAACCTTGGAAATGATTTGAATCGGGCAATCATTACACAAAGAGACTCCCTTTCCCTTTCCTTATTTGAGGCTTCTCGAAACGGAGACATCTATTTTGACCTGAGACAGGTTCCTGAGGAGAAGTGGAACGTTTATCCGCTCAATTTCCTGAAGCGATCGAAATTTCCCTTCCGGGATCGCCCCTTTCTAGTCGCGCCGGGGGTCCATTTCTGCATGGGAGGTCTGGAGATTGATGAGAACGGAAGGACCGCTCTCCCCGGACTGTTTGCAGCAGGGGAGGTCGTCTGGGGAGTCCATGGAGCCAATCGCCTTGGAGGAAATGCCCTGACCGAATGTGCTGTCTTCGGGATGCTGGCCGGTCAATCTGCATCAGAATTTGCAAGAGGAAGAGAAATTGCTCCTTTGTCTGAAGCGTTACAAAGAAAATGGCAGAGGAAGGCCGAAGGTTATCTGAGGAAGAGAAGAGGGGGCTTTGACCTTCCTGTGCAACTCCTTAAAGAACTGAAGATATTAGCCTGGAAGCATGCCGGCCCGGTTCGTGAAGAGCATTCCTTAATAGAGGGGATCGAACGGTTAGCGTCGATTGAGAAAAGGATTGAAAAAATCTTTCCTGCCACTTTGAAAGACCTGTTCAGGAAGAGGGAGCTGGAAAACGTGGCTCTCGTCTTAAAAGCTATTTTAGAGGGAAGTTTGCTTCGAAAGGAGAGTAGGGGTTCGTTTTATCGTCAAGACTTCCCAAACCAGAATGAAAAAGAATGGCTAAAAAATACCTGCTATCGCCTTGAGAAGGGAGAACTCCAGATCACTCACCGGCCGATCAGTGGTTCTGACTGATCTTCAAAATAATCTCATAACCCACTCGGGGAAACACATTTAGGAACCAGTTTCTTCCCACTAAATATTGAGAATCTCCTGTGCCTCCGACTTATCCAGGTCCATCACATATTTGATGCCACTAATTGCCGATGCCTCCGGTGTCAGGGCGGCGATGTCATCTCTGGAGAGATATTCGAGAGAAAACTTCCGGCTTCCTGCCATGAGCTGGCGAAGTCCTTGGGCGATGCGTTCATAGTAGGTATAAAGACCGAGGGCACCCGCCGGCATTTTCTCAAACTCCTGATCCCCCAATTCCTTACGCAACGAACTTGCCGTCACAAAAATTTCATCTTTCGTCTGTCCGAAGCGTTCAATATAGACTGGGACCTGATGATTTTCAATGGTCCTTCCAATCGTCTTTCCGACCATGGCCGCGGCCACCGGAGCCCTTGCCATTCCCACCAGCTTGACAAAAGGAGCGCCCAGAGCAAGAGCCTTGAAGATGCTGTCCTCAAAAATGAATCCACCTCCGACAGCCAGCGGAGGCACATATTTTTTATTTCGGTGGAGATGGGCGGCATATTGATAGAGGAGGGAATGAAGTTCGATCGGAGGGACTCCCCATTCATTCATCATCCGCCAGGGGCTCATTCCGGTTCCACCACCAGCAGCATCCACCGTGAGAAGGTCCAGCCTATATTTCGAGGCATAGGCGATGGCCCGGGCCAGGTCAGCCGGCCGATAGGCGCCGGTTTTGAGAAAGATATATTTGGCCCCTGCCTTACGAAGGGCTTCGACTCTTTCTCCGAAAGATTCTTCCGTAACCATCCCCACTCGTGAGTGCCGTTCAAACTCCTTAAAAGCCTTTCGCTCAAAGGCCCTGATCACATCGGGATCGGTCGGGTCGGGAAGGACAATGTAACCCCGCTTATGGAGCATCTGGGCTTTTTTGAGGTCTTTGACCTTCACCTCACCTCCAATATCCTTTGCTCCCTGCCCCCACTTGAGTTCGATGCATTCCACTCCAAGCTTTTCAATGGCGTACTCATGAGTTCCAAGGCGGGTATCTTCAATATTGGCCTGAACGATGATGGCTCCGTAACCGTCACGCTGATAGTCCTGATAAAGCCGGATGCGGCGTTTCAACTCCACCGTATCAATGACCCTCCCATCTTGGATCACAGCCTCCGGGTCCATGCCAACGACATTTTCTCCGATGGTGAGCCCGGTTCCTGAAAGGGCGGATCCAATGGCCAAGCCTTCCCAGTTGTTTTTGGCAATGTCGGTTGATCCAATTCCTGAAATCAGCCAGGGATAACGAAACTTAATTCCCTGATCATGGCCGATTCTTAATATGAGATTGACCGCTGGAAAGATCGCCTTATCGCTGTCCGGTTCGATCCCGTGAGCCCCAACTGCCGTGCCCATGATGTTGAAATGGGAGTAGTCGACCGGATATTGCTTTTCTGAAGCGGTGGTGATGACGCCGAAGGGTTGCGGATAGATCACCTCATGGCCCCGGTAGGCGGACTTACCGATCTCGCACATTCCGATACATCCATCCACACAGGTGACACACATCCCTGAAACGGGAACAACCGAACCTTCGGTCCTATTTTTGGTCAGTGTTGCGGCCGAGGCGTTGATCCTTGATAATGCCATTTGTCATTCTCCTTTCCTTTTTCAATCCTTCTTAATCTCACAGGCCACGCAGGGTTCCATATAGCACATCATGTCATCGAATGAGTTTTTCTCAAGGCAGGGCGGGCCCAGATTGGCGCATCCTCCACAGATGGCCCTGTCAGGTTCGGTATAGGTGCATCGAAGCTCACAGGCGGGGCAGACATACATGCAGGCCCCGCACAGCCGGCAGGTCTCCGACTTCAGGTCAAAGGGAGTGCCCAGGCTTCTCTTCTCCCCCCGGCTGCGAAAACCGATCGCCTTGGCCATCATCTGTTCTTCGCATATCCGGACACACCGGCCACAGAGAATACAATCCTCATGCTCCTGCTTGAACCGCTGTTGGCGAACATCATGGGCAGAGGCTAAGTCCTGAATGGTCTTCGATTGAGGGCAGGAGGCGAGAAACAATTCAAGAATCATCTTTCGCGCTTTGACCACACGCGCGGAAGCAGTGCGGACCTGAAGACCCTCTTGAACTGGATAGGTACAGGAAGTCACCAGTTTTGCATTGGCTCCTTGTCCAATCTCAACCACACAGAGGCGACAGGCCCCATAGGGAGAGAGTCCGTCCATATGGCAGAGGGTCGGGATGGGAAACCCGTAGAACCTTGAGGCTTCGAGAAGCGTTGTTCCCTCTTCCACGGAAACTTCCAACCCGTTGATCGTGAGCGTGACCATGGTTTTGATCCTTATGCTGACCCCTTTTAGTTTATGTCGATCGCATTAAATTTACAGACCGCTCTACAGGCTCCGCACCGAATACATTTATCCTTGTCAATCCGATGGATCTCTTTCTTCTCTCCTGTGACCGCTCCGACGGAGCATGTTTTCAAGCAGAGCTGGCATCCCGTGCACGTCTCGTTGATCGAGTAAGTGATGAGGTCTTTACAGACTCCTGCCGGGCAACGATGATGCTCGATATGGTCCAGATACTCCTGACGAAAATAATAAAGCGTTGAGAGAACAGGGTTCGGAGCGGTCTGTCCCAGTGCGCACAGGGTTGTATCTTTCACCATGTTCGAGAGTTCTTCGAGAAGATCGAGCGTTTCCGGGACTGCCTTCCCTCCTGTGATCTCATCCAGAAGCTCATACATCCGCTGTGTCCCTTTGCGGCAGGTAAAGCATTTTCCACAGGATTCCTCTTTGAGGAAGTTCATAAAATATTTGGCGACATCCACCATACAGGTGTGCTCATCCATGACGATCATTCCGCCGGACCCCATGATCGATCCGGCCGATTTGAGACTCTCATAGTCAATAGTCAGGTCGAATCGGGAGGCAGGAATACATCCGCCAGAGGGTCCCCCTGTCTGGACCGCTTTGATTTTTGCTGTTCCAGAAGGTCCTCCTCCAATTCCGTGAACAACCTCTCCCAGCGTGATCCCCATCGGGACCTCGATGAGCCCAGTATTTTTAACCTTGCCGACGAGGCTGAAGATCTTTGTACCGGAATTTCGCTCTGTCCCAATTTTTTTAAACCTCTGAGCATCATTATTTATAATGATCGGGACATTGGCCCACGTCTCCACGTTATTAATGAGGGTTGGTTTGCCATAAAGTCCTTTCTGCACTGGAAAGGGGGGCCTCTGGACGGGTTCTCCCATCTTTCCTTCGATGGACTTGATCAAGGCTGTCTCCTCGCCACATACGAAAGCGCCTGCCCCGCGGACAAGCCGGAGATCGAATGAGAATCCGGTTCCAAGGATGTTCGAACCCAGAAAACCAAGCTGGTAAGCCTGCCGGAGCGCAATGACGAGGTGTTTGATGGCAAGGGGATATTCGTTACGAACATAAAGGATGCCTTCGGTTGCCCCGGTTCCGAAGGCGCCAATGATCATCCCCTCGATGATGCCGTGAGGGTTTCCCTCGAGAAGGCTACGGTCCATATAGGCGCCCGGGTCACCCTCGTCACCATTGCATATCAGGATTTTACCGTGACCATTCGATTGCCCGGCAAGCATTTCCCACTTCAGTCCTGTTGGAAACCCAGCCCCGCCACGGCCGCGAAGCCCGGAAGCCTTTATCTCCTCGACCACCCATCTGACATCGCCTTTGGAAAGGACATTGACCATGGCCTGGTATCCGCCATGCTCGATGTAATTATAAATGCGGATCGGATCCACTTTTTCATTCATTTCCAGGAGGGTCCGAACCTGGTTCTTGAAAAAAGGGATCTCATCCTGCGTCTCCATTCTCATTCCGGTAGCTTCATCCACGAAGAAGAGGTCCTCGACGAGCGAATCGGTTGAGATGGCTTGAACGATTCGGGCCATATCTTTAGGGTTCACTTTCGGATAATAGGTTCTCCTTGGCTCTACAAGGACCGATGGTTCCATTTCGCAAAACCCGTGACAACCAGTAATCCGGAGGTGAATTCTCTCAACCAGTTTCCTTTCAAGGATTTCACGTTTGGCCATCCGGATGAGATCATTGGCACCGCTTGCCTGACCGCAGGTTCCAGCCGATATGATCAGTGTCGGTATCGTTGGATCTCTGTGGGCAAGTAACCGTTTTTGAAGCTCGAGGAATTCGTTGATTGTTTTTAGAGATTCCATAGATTTATACTTCGGGTTAGAGATTGACACTGGTCAAATCGAGCATATGCCCTTTGCATCCCCGACGGGAACATATCTGGATCATTCCCCCTTCTCCACGAACCAACATCGGGACCATAGGGGCGCCACAGGTGATACACTCCGAAGCTCCGATCAATTCCGCATGGCAATGGGGGCAGAAAAAGTTTACCACTGAATCCATTGGGACCTCATACTCCTGATCAACCGAGAAACTGCCATAAAGGCAGGAGAGCCTGACCCAGCCATGTTTGTGTTCAAAAGAAACGGTCACCTTTATCGAAGGATAGCCGTCAATATAGTAATGGTGATCCATGAGGCTGTGATTGCATCGGGGACAGGCGACTTCAATCGGAAAGATTCGCTCATCCGTTTTAATGTCCACCCTGTCAAGGCCGGTTTTAGTCTTTTGAATGATCTCTTTGACCTTGGGAGAATTGACATTCGAAAAATAGTGTCCATCCACCGTGACAATGGGACCAAGGGCACAGGCACCGAGGCAATTCACAGTCTCCAGGGTGATCTCACTGTCATTCGTGGTCTCGCCTGTTTTGATCTTGAGCTGGCGCTCAAATTCCTCGGCAATCCGTTGCCCGCCACGGACATGGCAGGCCGTACCAAGGCAGACAGAAATCAGATGTTTCCCCCTCGGTTTCAGACTGAAGGCTTTATAGAAGGTGGCAACTCCATAAATATCGACCAGGGAACGGCCCGTCTTTTCAGCTACTATCTTTAAGGCTTCCTCAGGCAAGTAACTGTATTGGGACTGGATGTCCTCCAGAATTCCGATGATCCCGGCCTTTTCTCCTCTATCATGATGATCGACGATTTGTCTGATATGTTCCGGATTCATTTCCTTTCTCGTCTAAAATTTTTGATGGAGAGGTCCTTCTTTATTAACAATACTCCTCGCAATGCCAGACTCCACCTTCTGGTTTGGGATAGGTGCAGGTATGAAGGTTTTCGCAATAAGCGCATAACCCGGTAGACATACCCGGACTTTGATTACCCGAAGGGATTCCGGAGAAATGATTCACGGAACGGTTTCTGACCTCATTCATCCTCAGCTCCGGGGAAGGAGAGATTCCATCAAACTCGTCACACTGAAGGACAGGCCTACCGAGCTCTCTCGGGTAGGTGCAGGTTGAAGTGAGAGTGCAACAAGTGCATAGCCCCCGATAGATCTTCACCTCTGTGAACGGCTTGATCTTTATGACTTTCTGTTCAACATTGTTTTTTTTCATCCTGCCCCCTCCTTTTTAACAAGAGATAACCTATGGATACTGCAAATGAGTTGCCAGGAAACCTGTTAAAAGCGAGAAGCAGGGGTTGTCCGCAAAAAACAATAAAATACCTGTTAAAACATTCAGTTATCCCAAACAGACAAAAATTTTTTTAGCAGAGGTGTGATAGGTTTGATAGCAAGAGAAAATTTGGATGGGGAGATTTGAACCGTTGAGGAGAAATTCCCCTAAGTCCTTCGATTCATAAATTCAATAACTACTGACCCATGTCCGGGGGACGCCCACGAGCCATGAAAATCCGTACCCCCTACCGGCAGGCAGGTATTCCCCCCTTAGTTTAAGTCGTTGCGACTCGAAACCGAGGGGGGATGAAGGGGGGTTGAGATTTTATTTTCTAGCTAATTCATTCACTCTGGAGTTAGTGCTGAGTGAGAAATTTCGATGTCCATACCTAAATTGAGCGATTCTATTTGAAAACCTCTTTAGCTACAGGCTTCAGATCAGGTTTAAAATCACCCAGAGGGTGATTTGTAGCGCAAGGCTTTAGCCTTGCTTGCCTACCGTAGGTAGGCATGAGAAGCAACCCTAAAGGGTTGCGCTACAATGAAATTTATAATTAATCACTCGATTTAGGCCACAACAAACATACGTTATGATATTTGCAAATCGAAGCACTAAGCATTTGGGAATCAAAAGGATTTCTGTGGTTTTTGTAATTTTTCTCTGAGTGTCTTGCGGTCTATCCCGAGAATCTGAGCGGCGCGTGTTTTGTTGCCATCCACGCTTGCCAGGACATTGCGGATATAATCGGCTTCCACTTCGGCGAGGGTCCGATTGAGACCGGTCTCTCGTAGAGCGGAAAACCGCATCAGCGAGGGAAGGTCAGGGACTGCGATGAGATCCCCCTCGGTCATTAATACGAGCCGTTGGATCACATTCTCAAGCTCCCTGATGTTTCCGGGCCAATGATAATGCTGGAGGATCTGGAGGGCCTCTTCTGAAAATTGCAGAGGAGATTTGCCGGATTCTTCTGCGAACTTTGTTGCAAAATGGCGAATCAGAAGAAGGATATCGTTTTCTCTTTCCCTTAACGGAGGAAGCTCGATGGTGATGACATTGATCCGGAAGAAAAGGTCCTCACGAAAAGCCCCTTTTTTGACCAACTGGAGAAGATCCTTGTTGGTGGAGACGAGAACCCTGACATCCACCTTTCTCGGCCGACTTGAACCCACCATGCAGACTTCCTTCTCCTGAAGGACCCGTAGCAGCTTGACCTGCATGGAAAGGCTGGTTTCGCTGATCTCGTCGAGAAAGATGCTTCCTCCATCAGCGGTCTGAAAGAAGCCTGCCCTGGTTTCGGTAGCACCGGTAAAGGCGCCCTTAATGTGGCCGAACAGTTCACTTTCGAGAAGCTCGTTCGGGATGGCGCCGCAATTAACGGGGACAAACGGCGCCGAGGCCCTCGGGCTATTGTAATGGATTGCCCTTGCGACCAGTTCCTTTCCCGTGCCACTTTCTCCGGCAATGAGAACTGTGGCAGAGGTGGATGCGACCTTTGCAATCGAATCTCTGACCCTTGCCATGGCCTCCGAATCGCCGATCAATCCATAAGGGGCATAAGCCCCTCCTGACGGAGGAGCTTTTGCGATTCTGCGGAGGCGGAGTTTATCAAGGGTTCGTCCTACTGCAGTGAAAAGCTCCTCATCCGTAAAGGGTTTGACAAGGTACTCCTCGGCTCCTTTCTTCACCGCCTCCACGGCTCCCTCCACGCTGGGATAGCCTGTGATCATCATTACTTCCGTGTTTTTGAAATTTTCACGGACATGCCGAATGAGATCAAGGCCGCTAACCCCTGGCATTTTGAAATCCGTGATGATCAGATCCATGGGGGTTGTTTCAAGGATATGGATGGCTTCAGCCGCGTTCGAGGCAATAAAGGTTCGGTATCCCTTGGAGGTCAGGTTTCTCTGGAGCACCTCCAAGGTATCCGGGGTGTCATCTACAATCAGAATCTGTTCTTTTCTGACCGAATTATCCATCTATTCACCTCCCTCAACCTCGTTTGAACCTGTGAGGGGCAATTGAACCTCGAACCGTGATCCCTGATTCGGTTTGCTTTCGACTCTGATAACCCCTCCGTGGGAGGTCACAATTCCATGAACCACGGGAAGTCCCAGCCCGGTTCCCTGACCGATGTCTTTCGTCGTAAAAAATGGAGTGAAGATCTGCTTCATGACCTCTTCGTTCATGCCGATCCCCGTATCTTCCACGATGAGCGTGAGGTGTTCTTGGCCGGCGAAAGACTGAACGGTCAATCTGCCACCCGACTCCATGGCCTGTAAGGCGTTGATGATCAGATTGACAATCACTTGATTCAACTGTGCCGGATCGGCCGGGATTTCCGGCAGTGAGGGAGAAAGCGATCGGTGAAGTTCGATGCCCTGTTTGGTGAACCGGGATTCAAAAAAATTAAGCCCCTCCTCGACCAATTGATTCAAATTTACCCTTGTCTTTCTTGGGACCATTTTACGGGCAAAGATGAGGAGCTTCTTGACGACTTCCCGTGCATTCAAAGAGGCCGTTAAAATTTTTTCAATGTCCGACTCCGCCTGTTTGGGCAGTCCGGGACATTTTTTTGCAAGCTGGGCAAATCCCAGGATATTTCCAAGAGGTTCGTTCAGTTCATGGGCTACGCCAGCAGAAAGTTGTCCGATGGTGGCCAGTCGGTCGGCATGGCGAAGCTGGTTTTCAAGCTTCGATTTTTCCTGCTCGGCCTCCCTCCGTGTAATGATCGTTGCGACTTCTCTTGCAACCGTATCGAGGAGATTCCGTTCTTCTCTCATAAAAGGACCTTCATCCAGTTCTGGCTTCTCTTCCCCGTAGAAGATCTCCACCTGTCCCCTGGTCTCCTGGCGAACCACGATGTCTGCGGCCTGCCTCCATTTTCCCTCTCTGAACTGTGGGGTACAATACGAATGACCATCCAATACGATCCGGGCGCAGGCAATTTCAGGATAAAGCCAGGCAGAAGGGAGAAGTCGGACAATGCCATCCAGAATTCCTTCCAGCGTTATTCCGGGCTGGGAAACGAGGCGAGCGATACCGTAAAGACAGGTCAGTTCTTTGACGCGTTCGCGTAAATCAATCTGGGCATCTCGGCTTGCAGCCGCAATTTCGAGGCTCCGGGCAAGGTCTTCATAGCCTTCTGTTTCTCCCTTTTTAAAAAAGTTCCTTACATTGCTTTTCAACTGCAGCAGCCCGATTCTTTTTTGATTGACCGAGAGGGGGATCAAAAGGAGAGAAAGGTGATGACCGCTTTCGGATAATATGGCTTTGGGAGGCTCCATCTGATTCTGAAGAACGTTATTGCAAAGACGGATAAGGTTCGGATCATCCTCTGGTTCCGGGATGATTTCTCCATGGACATTTTGTGCGGAGGACCTGATTCCAAAAAGGGAGTTATCGGGGGGATGACGCTTCACCATGCTTCGGAAATACTTGCCATGGTCTTTCAACCACAGTTCAACTTCGTCAACTCCTGAAAAATCAAAGATCATTTGAGAGACTTCCCGCTGGAAATCAGGCCTCAGAATCACACGGTTTGATAACTGGAGAATGCGATAGGCGAGTGACTGAAAATCGTCTTGAGAGTGGGTTCGCCTATTCTCTTTCTTAGGTCTTTTTGAAAGGCTCATTCTGTTTCCTCACACAATAAATAACACTATTGTCCGTACTTGACAATTGATATGGGATTTAATATAAACAAGGCACTTCATATTTATGAAAGGAGGTTCTCTCATGAAACGTTTTATCATTTTGGGTCTCATCGCTCTAATCGTTTTTGGGGCTTCAACGGCTTGGGCCCAGAAAGCGGTTCGGCTCTCCATCGCCACCGGCGGAACAGGAGGGGTTTATTATCCCCTGGGAGGGGGAATGGCCAGCGTGATCTCCAAGTATATCCCCTACGCGGAGGCAACTGCGGAAGTAACCACTGCATCTGTGGATAACTGCCGGCTGGTGGGTGCGGGGAAGGCGGAATTGGCCCTGATCATGGCAGATACGGGATGGGATGCCTATCAGGGAAAAGCACAGTTTAAGGACAAAGTCCCTTTAAGGACGATTGCGGTTCTTTACCCCAACAATATGCATATTGTAACTGCAGAGGGAAAAGGCATTGAGAAGGTGAGTGATCTGAAAGGAAAGAGAGTTTCGACAGGCGCTCCAGGGAGTGGAACTGAAGTGATGGCCTTACGGGTAATTGAAGCCTATGGTTTGGATCCGAATAAGGATATGACGAGAGACAAATTGGGTGTTTCCGAATCGGCAGGGGCGCTTAAGGACAGGAAGATTGACGCCTTCTTCTGGGTGGGAGGTCTTCCCACTGCTGCCGTAACCGACTTTGGGGCTACTCCGGGGGTTAAAATAAAGCTGATTGGCCACGATGATGCGGTTGCAAAGATGAGAGAGAAATATGGACCTCTCTATGTAAAAGGCACTATCCCCGCAAAGACCTATCCAGGACAGGATGCGGCGGTTCCGATTTCCGTCGTTTGGAACCTCTTGGTCTGCAATGAGAACATGAAAGGCGATGTCGCCTATGATATTTTAAAAACCCTCTTTGAACGTAAGCCTGAATTGGTTGCTGTGCACAAGGATGCAGGATGGCTTTCCTTAGAGCCCCAGGCTGCTGGCGGCTCTCCGATACCATTTCATCCGGGCGCTATTCGATACTTCAAAGAGAAAGGGATAACCGTTAATTAATTGATGAGGAAAAACTGGCCCCTCCTTGCGCTGATTGGATTTCTGATCGTGGCAGGAGGGGTTTTATTTTTTAATAAAGTCACCTTCCTCCAACTGGAGAATATGGACAGGGGGAGAACGCTCCATATCAGAGTGGAGCCCTCAGAACCTTTTTCCATTTACTATATCCATTCGATTTATCGTGAGCCTGTCCTTGAGGAATTCCGGGTTGGGAAAGGTCTCTTGCTCCTTGAAGGGGTCAGGACAAAGAGCTTTGCTGTGATGGAATATTATGGATTCGAGGATAACAAAGAATTCCATCCTGTCACTCAAAAGTTGGGTGCCATCTTTTTTAAATGGGGGACTGGAGACGGACAGGCGCTGATCGTAAGAGAGAAAAAAATTTATTTAAGCGAGGTCGGAGAGAGAGGGGATCGAATTCGATTGAGAGCGGTTTCTGTGCCCCTGGGATATTATTTTTTAAGGCATTTTAAAACTTAACCCCCTTTCATCCCTCAATCTAACGCCCCCATTCATCTTCCCCTCTTAAGTTAAGAGGGGGTGAGGGGGAGTTAATGGGAGGCTGGGTGGGGTTATTATAGAGTGGGACCGGGGAGTTATCATTATTTAATCGAAGGGATCTTTTTTTCTTGTCTGATGAATGAGTTGATTTGGAAGATTGCCTGAAGAATCAAATACCATGGGGTAGGGCCCTTCCAGAATTTCAAGATCGGATTTCTTCTCAATCTCCTCTCTATAAATTTCGGAAACTTCCACTTCATCCAGTTGAAGGGTATTCTTAATCCGCACAACCCTGCTTTTCTCCGGCGGGGTCAGGCCTGTTGATCCCAAACCCACCCGGATGGCCTCCTGATCAGTTTCGAAGTACATCGGGATCGAAGCCTTTTCAAGGCTGATGGCTGTGATGCAGTTCATATACGTTGCCGGATAATTGATCTTTTCAACAAGCCTTTTTGTCGCGAGATCGGCCAGGCCAATCCCGATAGCATTACCGTTTGACGAAGGTGTCAGATCTCGCACAAAGAGTCTTCTGACATGCGTGGGGTGAGGAAAGGTTCCTGTGATGTCGCGGTTCCGGCCAGTGACATTTGGGTCGATTCCGACCCCGCTGATATCTTTTCCCATTTCATCAACGATCAGCAGATCGATTTCATTAAAAGGAAGTTTCGGCATCATCTGTTTTGCGAGAGACAATAGGTCTTTCTCTTTTTGTTCGATCTCGCCGGGTTTTAACCCAACGATTTTTGCTGTCCGATCGTAACCATTCTCCACAATTCCCAGTCCGAAAATTATAGAGGCGTTTTTCAAAACCACTCGGGCTCCATCAAGGATGATCTCTGAAAATGGATGTTCAATGGCTGCTTTATGATAGAGGTCTGCTCCCTTCTGTTTACCCATGCCAATGGCCATCATCTTCATCAATCCACTTTCAACAGGGCCTTTAAACTTGGTATGGGGTTTGATCCGGTTGACGACTACGATGTGGTCAGCCTGAAAGGCATACTGGTCGATAAAGATGGGCAAACCCTGTTCAGTTGTTCCGATCTCAACGACATCCATGGAGGAGAGGATGGAGGCTCCGATAAACTCTTCTGTCACCTGATAGTGTTTGAGAAGGGAGAGCTGGCCTTCGGCCGTGGCGCCACCGTGGCTGCCCATGGCAGGAAAGAGGAAAGGCCTGGCCCCGAGTGTCTTTAAATAATCTACGATGCCTTTCAGAATCAGGGCGATATTGCAGACGCCCCGGCTGCCAGCCGTGATAGCAATCCGGTCAGCTGACTTAATGATTTTTTGGAGAGAAAGTTTTGTTAATTCATCCCTGACCACTTCAGCAATGTCTTTGACAGACGTTTGGTCAAAGGTCTGGCGGATTCGATACATCCTTGGAAAAGTCATGAGATATTACTATGATTTATGATGGTTTTTGTCAACCCGCGAAAATTTCATTGACAATAAAATCAGATTTAATTTAAGGTAAGGGGGTCTCATAATAGGGTTTGGGTATAATCTGATACAGGCTTTGATTTATTCCGTTGGGCAAGGCTTAAGCTTTGCCTTGCCATTGGCCGGCTTTAGGAAACCCTAAAGGATTATCCTATTGAAATATTTCATGCTAAACATCAGGACCGAAGAGGTGTGCTATGGAAGAAGAGAAGAGAAGGCCAGATGAAGAAGTCGTGATTACAGAAGAAGCCCTTAAGGAAGCTGAGAAATATATTGAAGAGGAAGAAGGCCCTTCCCGCAGGCTCACAGGAAAGATGGATGTTTTCATCACAGCGATCGCTGTGATCATGTCGCTCATCCATCTCTATGCGGCTGTCGGCATTATCATGACACAGGTTTTAAGGGGTATTCACGTGATGTTCGTACTCTTCCTCTCCTTCCTGGTTTTCCCCTCCTTCAAGCGATTCAAGCACCGGATCATCTGGTATGATTACATCCTCGCCTTGCTGAGCATCGCTGTCATTGTCTACATGTTTGTTGATTTTGAAGACTTCATCTACCGTTCGGTCGTTCCGAATTCCTGGGATATTGTCTTCGGAATGATCCTCATCCTCCTGGTGTTAGAGGCGACCCGGCGGACAACAGGCTGGATTATGCCCGCTGTCGTGATTGCCTTTATTATCTATGCCTTTATTGGACCGGAGCTTCCAAAACCCTGGACTCATCGAGGATATGACATCGATCGCTTGGTAGGCCACATGTATATGACTCTTGAGGGGATCTTCGGCGTTCCGATTGATGTCTCCTCCACGTTCATCATCCTCTTCACCATTTACGGCGCTTTTCTTGAGTTTTCTGGAGCAGGAAAGTTTTTTATTGACTTCTCCTTTGCGGCCATGGGAGGAAAACCGACTGGTGCAGGCCGGACCGTTACCCTCGCCTCTTTTCTTCTTGGAGGTCCTTCCGGCAGCGGTGTCGCGACTACGGTCACGTTGGGTTCTGTAGCCTATCCCATGCTCGCCAAGGCAGGTTATAGCAAGGATGCCGCCGGTGGACTCCTCTCTGCGGGCGGAATCGGAGCCATCCTCTCACCGCCGGTGCTCGGGGCGGCCGCCTTCCTCATTGCCGAGTTTTTGAAGATCTCCTATCTCGATGTGATCATTATGGCTTGTATTCCCACCTGCCTCTACTACTGGTCCATCTTTCTGATGGTCGAGATCGATGCGAAGAAGTTCGGCGTAAAAGATATTTCAGTGGATAAGACCTATAACCTTTGGCAGCTCACCTACCTTTACGGATTTCACTTTATATCCCTGATCGCCATTGTAGCGATAATGGTCGTTGGTTTCACGCCCATCATGGCTGTCTTCTGGGCAACGGTAGTGGCTTTTGCAGTCAGCTTCATCCGGAAAGAGACGGCCCTTACCCCACGAAAGCTGATCAAGGCATTGAGGAGCGGTTCGATCGGCGTGTTAAGCGTTGGCTCAACCTGCGCTGCCGCGGGAATCATTGTCGGAGTGGTCACCCTTACCGGCCTGGGATTAAAGTTCAGTTCGATCATTATCCAATATGCAGGAGGAAGTCTCTTTCTGACAGCCATCTATACTGCCCTGATCGTCTGGGTGATCGGATTGGCTGTCCCAGTCACTGCTTCCTATATCATCGCCGCAGTGATCGCCGCTCCGGCACTGATCCAGTTGGGAGTTCCGGACTTTGCCGCGCACATGTTCGTCTTTTACTATGCCATCCTTTCAGAGGTCTCTCCTCCCACAGCCCTCTCCTGTTTTGCAGCGGCTGCCTTAACCAAGGGAAATCCCTACAAGACCACCATGTACGCATGGAAATATACCCTCCCAGCATTCATCGTGCCCTTCATGTTCACGCTCGACCCCAGGGGAGTGGGTATTTTATTGAAGGGGACGCTGACCGATATGATCTGGACAACGACCACTGCTTTTTTGGGGATCGCTGCCCTGGCAGGCGGAGTGGAAAACTGGTTTTTTAAGAAGACGACCCTTTATGAGCGGATGATGCTCATTGCCGCAGGATTATTACTGGTCTATTCAATTCCCCTTTACGATGCCATTGGTTTGGGTTTGATGATCCTGGTCATTGTCCTGCAGAAATTAAGAAAAGAATAGTGTTGCAATGTTTGGTTTTAGGCAAAGGCAAGGGCTAAGAAGCCGGTTTTTTAAATTGGGTTATGTCATTGGTCATAAAAAAGCTTCACTTAACCTTTTACCTTTTAACAAAATTGGCTTCATTGCCTTAACCTATAGATCCAAGTCATTTTTTCTTGCCCTACCCATTCTCTTCCTTCTCCTCTCTCTGACCGGCTGCGGAAATCTCCTCTATTTTTCCAAATTGGGATGGCACCAGTCCTTTATTACCTTCCAGAGTGTTCCTGTGCAGGAAGTTCTCATTGATGAAACTGTTGGTGACGAAGCAAAAGAGAAGATCCGCTTCATGCAGGAGGTTAAACGCTATGGAGAGGAGAAATTGGGATTAAAAAGGACAGGGAGCTACACAAAATATTTTGAGGTCAATCGGCCTGTCCTTCATGTCATCACAGGCAGCGAAAAGGACCGTCTCGAACTCTATCACTGGGATTTTCCTATCGTTGGGAAAGTGACGTATAAAAGTTTTTTTACCTTAGAAGGGGTCCAGAAGGAGAAGAGGATTCTGGAGGGCAAAGGGTTTGACACCTACCTCCAGCAAGCTGCCGCTTACAGTACACTCGGATGGTTGAAAGACCCCATCTTTTCGACGATGCTGAAGTGGGACAGGCCTTCACTGGCTAACATCACTCTCCATGAGATGGCTCATACCACCATCTATTTTAAGAACGAGACCGATCTGAATGAACAACTGGCGACCTTCATCGGGAATCAGGGGGCCATCGATTTCCTGTCTGAGAAGTATGGGGCTGGTTCAAAAGAGGTGGCCCTGGCGATCGATTATCAGAAGGATGACCTGCTCTTTGCGAATTGGATCGAAGAGGCTTACAACGGGTTATCGAAATTCTATTCCCAACCCATCTCGAGAGAGGAGAAATTGAAAGGACGAGAGGAAATCTTCGAGTCGATTCAGAATAAATTCGCAAAGATGCAGGGGCAGTTCAAAACAGATTGCCATAAGGGATTTGAAAAGACAAAACTGAACAATGCGGTTCTCATGGCCCACCGGAGATATCTTTACCGCCCCGATCGATTTGAAGCCCTTTATGAAAAACTGGGCCGGGATTTAAAAAAGGTGGTAGAATTTTTCAAGGAAATTAAATCTTCAGGAGATAAAAGCGGATTAACTTCTTTTAAGGAATAAGCTTTCCGAATTTTTTTTAACCTCCGAACTCTGGACTCCGAACTCCGAACTTTGAATTACCTTTCCCTCTTTCCCTCAATGAATTCCTCCACCATCCGTTTGGCGTCATTATCTGGAATTTGGATCGGGGGGTGTTTCATCGCATAGGCGGAGATGGAGAGGAGAGGGCCACTGATTCCTCGGTTGCGGGCGATCTTGCAGCACCGGATGGCATCGATGGTGATCCCACCGCTGTTGGGAGAATCTTCCACGGAGAGTCTCATTTCGAGATGCAAAGGAATCTCTCCAAATCCCCTTCCTTCCATCCGGAGGAAGCAGACCTTGTTGTCATTCTGCCAGGGGACATAATCGGATGGGCCGATGTGAATATTCTCTGGCTCAAGAGGGACACCGAGTTGTGACTGAATGGCTTCAGTTTTAGAGATCCGTTTGTTCTTCAAACGGCTCCGGTTGAGCATGTTGAGGAAGTCTGTATTTCCGCCTGTATTAATCTGATAGGTCCGGTCCAGTTTCACTCCACGGTCCTCAAACAGTTTGGCCAGAGCCCGATGAATGATGGTAGCGCCCATCTGGGACTTCACATCATCCCCTACAGCCGGAATACCTTTCTCCTCAAACCGTTTTGCCCATTTGGAATCGGAGACGATGAAACTGGGCATACAGTTAACCAAGCTGACCCCGGTGTTCAGACAGGCTTCTGCATAGAATTGGGTTGCCTGATCCGATCCCACAGGAAGATAGTTGAGAAGAATTTCCACACCTGATTCCTTGAGAACCTTTTCCACATTACAGGGTTTCTCATTGGCCACCGTGAAGATGCGGTCTTCTGGGTAATCTTTCATATGTTCAGAAACGCCATCGAGTGGTTCCCCCATAGAGACGACGACGCCTGAATTGTTGAATTGGGAGTAGATCGTCTGAGTGCAATTAGGCCTGGCAAAAATGGCCTCGCGGAGAGGTTTGCCAACTTTTCTACGGTCAATATCAAAAGCTGCTCCCACCTCGATATCCCAGGGCCGATAGCCTCCAAGATCCACATGCATCAACCCCAGGGGGTCAAATTTCGGATTTTTCCTACTGTGATCCCTGTAGAATTCAATCCCCTGGATGAGAGCGCTGGCACAGTTTCCGACACCTACGATGGCAATTCGGATCGAACTTTTTTTCATAAACGTTCAGCCTTTCCGAAAAAATCGTATCCTATTTACAACTTCAAATAATTATCTCATTTCATTTCGATTGTCAAGAAATTTGGCAAATTTAGGGAATCCCATAAAACCACACTTATTTCACACTTATTTCTTGACTTATCTTTTTCAATTTGTTAATTTCCGCAACGATTCAGCGTTCCCTAAGGTCATTTTGCCGATGAGAAAAAAAAGGAAATCGACACTCCTCCATCAGCCTGTTCAATCGATCGATTTGAGAAAAACCCAGAGTCTTTATGATCTGGTCCAGGCCTTCCAGCGCACCTCTTTTCAGAGCCGGAACCTCTTTAAATGTTTTGAGGTGTTTAGAAAGATGCTTTCCGATCCATCCTGCATCATTTTTATGGGGTTATCCGGTGCCATGATTCCGGGCGGGATGCGGAGGGTGATCCATGATATGATCGAGATGAAATTGGTCGATGTCCTCGTCTCCACGGGCGCCAACATGTTCCACGACCTCTTTGAGGGTTTCGGATATCGACATTATATCGGGTCCGTGGAAGGGGACGATGATGCACTGAGGAAGCACCGGATTGTGCGGGTCTATGATGCCCTGATGGATGATCACGAGATTAACCAGGTCATCAAACTTCTTTCCGAGGTTCCTGAGGAGTTGGGAGAGAAGGCCGTATCTTCAAGGCGATACCTGGAGGTTCTCGGCAAGCACATACGAGATGATGGATCGATCCTCAAGACAGCCACCCGGTGCGGCGTTCCAGTCTTTGTCCCCGCCCTAAGCGACAGTTCGATTGGGATCGGTTTGACCTTTCTCCATGCCCAAAAAAAAGATCCCTCTGACGGACTGATTATCGACCAGATTCGAGATAATTTTGAGATTGCACAGCTCAAAAAAATGGCTAAAACGACCGGAGCGATCTATATCGGAGGGGGGGTCCCGAAAAATTATATTCAGCAATTGGGGCCAGTGAGCGAACTCCTCTTCCTGAGAAAGAGCGGTCACCGGTTTGCCTTTCAGGTGACCACGGATGACCCGAAATGGGGCGGCCTCTCAGGGTGCACCTTTGAGGAAGCAAAGTCCTGGGGAAAGATTGAGAAAGAATCAACCTATGCGGCTGTCTATATGGATGCCACTGTTGCCCTTCCCCTGCTGGTCGGGGCCATGTTTCAAGAAGGAAAGGTCTGCCGAAAAAGAAAGAGACGGCAGTTTATATGGGAAGGGGACCGACTGAAAACCATCAAGTTTTCATAACCTTCTTTTGTATTGATCAAACCCTTCATCTTCTAAACCTCTTTTTCCTATTAGGGTTCAAGGATTCAAGGGGTCAAGGGTTCCAGCAAAAAGTCGAGAAAAGTGATCAAGCATATACGAATCCTTGAACCCTCGACCCCTTGGGCCCTTCTCTCCTGATGGAGGGGGTTGCAAATGGGGGGTAAGGGTTATATTATATTTATTAACCCCTGAAAAGAAAAGGAGTTTGGTGTCAATGAAAGATTCCGATTCAAAAATCCCGGACCAGAAGGAACTGGAGAAGGAACTGAATGAGTATTTAGGGAAGAAGTATGGAGACCGGATCCGGCTGGTCGTTCCCATGCTCTTTCCCAAACCTCATGCTGAAGAGGTCTCGAAAGAAGAGAAAGAGACCGGTGAGAAGAAGAAACACCATATTCAATTCGATCTGAAACCCGAGGAGCTGGAAGCCTTTCTCAATGATTACATCATCCGGCAGGAAGAGGCAAAGGAGATTCTGGCCACTAAGATCTGCACCCACTTCAACCGGATCCAGTTCACTGAGCAGAGAAAGGGAAAGACCCGGTATGAAGGGGTCGGGCACATTAAAAACAATATCCTGATGGTTGGGCCCACTGGCGTAGGCAAGACCTATCTGATCAAGTTGATTGCAAAGAAGATCGGTGTTCCTTTTGTCAAAGGAGATGCCACAAAGTTTAGCGAGACGGGTTATGTGGGAGGGGATGTGGAGGATCTCGTCCGCGATCTCGTTTATGAGGCCGATGGCGATATTGAAATGGCTCAGTATGGAATTATCTATATCGATGAGATCGACAAGATCGCATCATCCAACCATACCATCGGCCCGGATGTTTCAAGAACAGGAGTCCAACGGGCTCTCCTCAAACCGATGGAAGAGACGGAGGTGGACCTTAAAGTTCCCCATGATCCGATTTCACAGCTGGAGGCTATCGAACATTACCGGAAAACCGGAAAGAAGGAGAAGCGGACGATCAATACGAAACATATCCTCTTCATCATGAGCGGAGCTTTCAACGGCCTGGAAGAGATGGTGAAGAAACGACTAAACCAGGAGGGGATCGGTTTCAGGGCGGAGATCCGCTCAAAAGATGAAAGGGCTGAATATCTCAAACAGGTGAAGGCTGAGGATCTCATTGCCTTCGGGTTTGAGTCGGAATTCATCGGAAGGCTTCCGGTCACCGCCGTTTTTGAGAGACTGGAAATAGAGGATCTCTTTGCCATCCTGAAGAATCCAAATAACCCCATCATCTTAGGAAAGAAGAAGGATTTTAAATCGTATGGGATCGACATCCAGTTTGAAGAGGCCGCTCTTTACGAACTGGCGGTGAAGGCTTATGAAGAGAAAACAGGCGCAAGGGGATTGGTCAGCGCTGTGGAGAAGGTGCTCCTTAAATTTGAGAAACGGCTTCCCTCCACTGGAATCAAGCAATTAGTCGTAACCCGCGAGGTGGTCAGACATCCGGAGCAGGAACTGGAACAATTGCTCGAAGACCCGATGCATCCCGAGAGGGTGGCCAGGTTCGAAAGGCTTTTTTCACAGGAGAGGTTGGAGTTGAAGGAGTCGATTTTGAGGAGGGAAGGAGAGTTTCGTAGACGCTATGGCATCGCCTTTCCAGAGAGCAGGATCAATCTCATTGCCCGGAGGATGGTGGATAAAGGTTACGATGTCAACACTGTTTTTGAAGAAGTGGTGGAGGTTCAACGACAGGTCGAGGAGTTTGAAAAAGAATTCCAACAACGAAATGGAGTACGACTCCAGTTTGACAGCGAGGCCATTGATCGGATAACGGACATGGCCCTTGAAGAGGATATGAAAGGGCAGGTCATTTGCTCCCGCCTGTTAAAAGATTATGAACATGGGATAAAATTGATCCGGGATAGAGTCGGCCGGAGGGAATTTGTAATCACCAAGGAGGCGATTGATGATCCGGAAGAATACCTCAACCGGATCATCCAGGAGGCCTATAGCCAGCGGTTCGAATTGGAAGCTGAAGGTAAAGGATAATGGCAAACCGGGATTACTATGAAGTTTTAGGCGTCAGCAAGAGCGCCAGCGATGAAGAGATCAAACGGGCTTACCGGAAACTGGCCATGAAATATCATCCGGACCGGAATCCGAATAAGAAGGAGGCAGAGGAACGTTTCAAGGAGATTAACGAAGCTTATGCAGTTCTGAGCGATAAAGAGAAACGAAAGCAGTATGATACCTTTGGAGCCGAAGGATTCCGTCAGCGATTCACCCAGGAAGATATTTTCAGGGGTTTCGATTTTGATGAAATTCTTTCGGGCCTCTTTGGCGGAAGAGGGCGGCGAGAGTTCAAATTCGGAGGAGGAAGGGGCGGTTTCGATTTCGGGGATATGTTCGGTAGTTCCTATGGTTATCAGGATATGGGACGGGCACCCCAGAAAGGAGAAGACATCCTTTACGAATTAGCGATCTCTCTCGAAGAGGTGGTTTCAGGCGGAGAAAAAAGGATTTCGTATCCAAGAGACGGCAAAACCGAAGAGGTCTCGGTGAAGATTCCCAAAGGCATACCAGAGGGAAAGAAGCTGAGGCTTTCTGGAAAAGGAATGCCTGGTAGAAAGGGCGCTCCTCCGGGTGATCTATATCTGCAGATTTCCATCCGGGAACATCCTGTCTTTTCCCGGGAGGGAGATGACCTGGTCGTAGAAAAGGAGATCAATTTTTCAGAGGCTGTTCTGGGAACGTCGATTGAGGTTCCGACGCTTGAAGGGACGAAGAGAATCAAAGTCCCTCCAGGAACCCAGACTCATACGAAGTTGCGATTAAAGGGACTCGGCATTCCCCACCTTCAGAAAGAGGGCAGAGGGGACCAATTTGTGAAGGTGATTGTGAAGATTCCCAAAAGGGTATCAGAGAAAGCGAAAAATCTGATCCATGAACTTGCCAGAGAAGGCATCTGAATTCAATTTCCCATTCATAAATCACAATTCATAACTCATAACTCTTCATTCTTAACTCTTAACTCCATTTCCCTCTTGTTTACATTGACTTTTTTCACTCACTATTATAAATAGAATCTGTTTATAAATTCAGTTTGTCCGTCATGCCCCGATTTAATCGGGGCATCCAGAAGCCCTTGAAAGAACTGGATTCCGGCTTTCGCCGGAATGACATCTTTCTTGAAACAGTTAGTTTATAAACGGACTCTAAATAGAACCAAAAGAGTTTTTTCATGGGAGGAACAGCTCATGCCAAATGGACTTTACAATGAAGTGCCCGTAGAGAAATTGAGATGGCGATGCGACCCTGATTCGCTCTCCTTTGAGACGACGGAATCGGTCCAACCCTGTGAGGAAATCATCGGTCAGGAGAGAGCGTTGGAGGCAATACGCGTCGGGCTCGGGATTAACAGCATCGGTTATAACATCTTTGTGACCGGCCTGGCGGGGACAGGACGTTTCACAACAATCAAGATGGTCCTGAAAGGACTCGATGTCACAGGAAAGATTCCCAATGACCTCTGCTACGTGAATAACTTTAAAAACGCGGATATGCCCCATATGATCAGTCTTCCCGCAGGCGAGGGAAATCGTTTTAAAAAAGAGATGGAGACCTTGATCGAAGGCCTCAAGAAGAAGGTCCCTCTCATTTTTGAAAATGAGAACTACCAGAATAAGAAGAAGGAGCTGGTCGAAGGATTCAGGAACAGGCAGGCCGAGATGTTCCGGGAGTTTGAAAAGAAGGTGAACAAAGAAGGGTTTGCTCTCGTTCAGATTCAAATGGGGCCCTATTCCCGTCCTGGTATCTTTCCGGTGGTGGAGGGAAACCCTGTCAACATTGAGCAGTTGGAATCGATGGTGGAAGAGAATAAATTCACCAAGGAGGAACTGGAGAGGCTTAAGGGAGCGCAGGTTGAGCTGATCAACGAATTGGAGATTATCTTCAAAGAGACCCGGAAATCAGAGAAAGAGATCAAGGATCAATTGTCGGCCCTGGATATGGAAATGATTTCGCCGATCGTCAAAGACTCGATCTCAGATATCAAGGAGAGATTTAACGATGAAAAGATCCATCGCTACCTGGATGAGGCCCAGGAGGATATTCTGGCCAATCTTCCCCGGTTCAGGGAGAAGGAGGAAGCGGCACCCTCTCCTCTGCCAGGGCTGGTTTTGCCTCAGCCGGTGGATACCTTCACCGAATATCAGGTTAATGTTGTGGTTGATAATTCCGAGACCAAGGGAGCGCCAATTATTGTTGAAATGACGCCCAATTACCGGAACCTTTTTGGCACCATCGAAAGGGTGGTGGAACGCTCCGGAGTCTGGAAAACTGACTTCACCCATATCAAGGCAGGGTCTTTTTTAAGAGCCAATGGCGGGTATTTGATTATTAACGCCCTGGACAGTCTTGTTGAACCAGGGGTCTGGCCCGCGTTGAAACGGACCCTGAAGAATCAGGTGATGGAGGTCCAGACTTACGATCCCTTCTACTTCTTCGCCACCACGGCTCTTAAGCCGGAGCCCATCGAATGTAACACAAAGGTCATTATGATCGGCGATGCCCATCTCTACCATCTTCTTTTCGGCCTGGATGATGACTTTAAGAAGATTTTTAAGATCAAGGCTGACTTCGATTCGGTTATGGAGCAGGATGAAACGAAAGTCAACCAGTACGTTTCCTTCATCTGTAAGATCTGCAACGAGGAAAAATTGAAGCCCTTCGATAAGACAGGGGTAGCTTCTGTGATAGAATACGGGATGGAGATTGCGGGGAGGCAGAAGAAACTGACCACCCGGTTTCATCTCATTGCCGACCTCCTGAGGGAGGCCAACTATTGGGCTTCGAAGGATGGAAGCGATATCGTCAAAGAGAAACACGTGGATATGGCCGTTGAGAAAAAGACCCGCCGGGTCAATCTCATCGAAGAGAAAATACAGGAGATGATCGATGAGGGAATCATCATGATTGACTCCGATGGAATGGTTGTGGGTCAGATCAATGGCCTGTCCGTCTATAGCATGGGAGATTATTCCTTCGGGAAACCCTCGCGAATTACAGTGAAGACCTCCCTGGGCAAGGCTGGAATTATAAATATCGAAAGAGAATCAGAGATGAGCGGCCCTATCCATAATAAAGGGGTCTATATCCTTTCGGGATACCTCCGGGACCGATATGCTCAGGACAAGCCGATCACCATGAGCGCCAGCATCTGTTTTGAACAGTCTTACAGTGGAGTGGAAGGAGACAGCGCCTCCTCCACAGAACTCTATGGGCTTCTTTCGAGCCTCTCAAGCCTTCCCTTACGGCAGGATCTTGCCGTCACAGGTTCGGTCAACCAGAAAGGAGAAATCCAGCCGATTGGCGGGGTGAATGAGAAGATCGAGGGCTTCTTTGAGGTTTGCAAGGCGAAGGGTTTAACAGGAAAGCAGGGTGTGATGATTCCTCACCTCAATGTTGATGATCTCATGTTGAGAAAAGATGTGGTGCAGGCAGTCAAGGAAGGGAAGTTTCATGTCTATCTGGTGAAAACAATTGATCATGGGATTGAGATTTTGACTGGGGTGGAGGCAGGCGGCCGGCTGGAGAATGGACGGTTTAAAGAAGACACGGTTAATGATCTGGTGGACAAGCGACTTCAGGATTTAGGAAAGAAGATCAAAGAGTATGAGGGGGTCGGAGAGGAAACCAAGGAGAAGAAGAAAAAAAGGGGAAAACCCTCCTGTGAAGGATAGAATCGTTCTAAATCAGAAGCTTGAAGCAGGTAAAGAAATTATTCTCGAAGGGCCTCCTCTGGAGGCCTTTCGAGTTCAGGGAGGACGTGTGGGAAGCATCATCACCCTGACCGATTCCCAGGGAAAGGATTTGCGTGGAAGAGTCCTCCAACTTTCAAAAGAAAAGGCATCCGTTCTCATTTTCGATTTATTTCTTTTCCCAACAGAATCTCCCGCTGAGATCATCCTCCTCCAAGCTCTCCCTGAGAAAGAACGAATGGAATGGATCATTCAGAAAACCACGGAGTTGGGTGTTGCAGCGATCGTCCCTTTTAAATCCGAAAGGTCGATTTCTCTGGAGGAAAGGGAATCCAAACAGAAGAAGGCTCACCGCTGGCAAGAGATTGCAGTCAAAGCAGTCCAGCAGTCGAGAAGGGCAAGAGTGCCGAGGATTGAGAAGTATTGTTCCTTTGAAGAAACGCTGGAGTATTGCCAGGGAGAAGTGTTGAAAATTCTCCTCTATGAAAAAGAGGGTAAGAGCCTGAAAGAGGTCCTCAGGAAGATTTCTGTATTATGCCCCCCTTTGGAAAAGGGGGGAGAGGGGGGATTTGGGATTTTTCGTTCAGCTAAAGTTTATCTCATGGTTGGACCCGAAGGGGGATTTGCTGAAGAAGAGGTGAGATTGGTTGAGAGACAGGGTTTCCTCCCTGTAAAACTGGGCCAGCGTATTCTGCGAACAGAAACTGCCGCCATCACCCTGATCGGAATTCTGCAATACGAGCTCGGTGACCTGGGCTAAGAAAAGGGACCTGTAACAAGAAATCTCTGGAGTCTTTTTTAAAATCTGTATAATCATGAGAGCTTAAAGTAGTTTTTCAAAGCTCTCATCAGACTGCTTCTACCACGGTGGCAATACCCACTCCTCCGCCACCGCAAAGCATTTGGAGCCCCACCTTTCCGCCCGTACGTTTTAGATGGTGGACCATCTCCCCAAAATATAATGCACCAGAGGCGCCAATGGGATGGCCCAAGGCAATGGCGCCACCTGTTGGGTTCACTCTGGGATCGAAGCGACCGTATCCCAGTTCATCTGCAAACTGGAGCAGTGGAGAGGCGAATGCTTCGTTGGGCTCGATGATGTCCATCTGATCAATCGTTTTGCCAGCCCGCTGAAGGGCCTTTTTCACAGCCGGAATTGGCGCAAGGAGCATCGGTACCGGCGCACCTCCTGCCACAGCGCTAGTCTTGATTCTGCAGAGGGGTTCAAGCCCCAATTCCTCGGCCTTTGTCCCACTCATGAGCATGACTGCAGCGGCTCCATCCACGATCTGTGAGGAGCTTCCTGGGCTGACGAGACCATGCTCTTTGAAAGGGGTCGGAAGCGCCATAAGACTTTGAAGGTATGCTTCTGAGTCTTCGATTGCCTTTGTTCGAAGGACTTCATCCTTTTCTACTTTCCGGGTCGCGCCTTCCCAGGTGAACTCGAACGGGACGATATGATCTACGTACCATCCTTTTCGCTCAGCCTCAACCGCCTTCTGCATGCTCCACATGCCAAAACGTTCCAGATCCTCCCGGGTGTGCCTTTGATCCGCGGAGATCATCTCGGCACAGACCCCCTGAGTCACAGTCATTCCTGTCTCCGAGAGCCGGGGTGACAAACGCACAGGATAATTTGCCTTCATGGCTACCTGAAGATCGGAGATCATACCATAGTGAGACATAATCTCCACACCTCCGCAGATCATGATGTCTCCTTCTCCCACCATGATTTCATGCGCTGCGATATTAATCGCCTTGAGGCCGCTATTGCAATATTGATTCACAGTACAGCCAGAGGCTTCTTGTGGGATTCCGGCGAGGAGTGAGGCAATACGCGCTATATTAAGACCCTGCTCACCGATCTGGCTCAAGCATCCAATAATCACATTTTCGATCTCGGCTTCATTAAATTTTAGGGACCGGGAACTGACTCTTTCCAGTAATCCTCGGATCGTATTGGCCATGAGATCTTGAGCCGATGCCTGGCAGAGCTGACCGCCTTTCTCCATTCCCTTCCAGCCCGACTTGCCAATAGGAGACCGCACCGCATCCACGACCACCACTTCTCTCAACGTAGCCATTTTTTTATCTCCTTGAAGAAGCAATATTGGATGAGTTGAGTCTATGAAAAAAGAGGGTGTGTGTCAAGGAAAAGGAATAACAACAATTACTGATATAAATCAGGAAAGGTTTATCTCTCAGAAGCTTTTCAGAAAAGAAAATAGTTTTGATAAGAATGACAAGAGGAAAGGAGATAGTCAGTGGCTGATGGTTTTTTCTAATTCTTTTACACGGCGATCGAGGTCATCCACACGTTTACTAAGATCAAGATAAGAAACACGAATGATGGATGAAAGATCATTTTCAACATTAACAACTTTTTCGACTAATCTTTGTTCGACTCGCCCCAAATTTTCATTAACATTTGTAACCCCTTCAGCCACAAGATCAATTTTTTGCATTAATTCCTCAGAAATGATCTTAAATTGATGAACGATTCTATCTTCAAACTCAACAAGGTCTTTCTTTGTCGAAGGCTTCTCTCCATTCTTTTGGACCATTATTAACCTCCCTACCTTTCACCTTTTTACGTTCCAAAGTTAAAAACAAATTAGCAAATTATGATTAAGAAATCAAAAAAAATTTTATCATAAAAAAACTTTTAATTTTTCTCTTAGTTGTTGGGCGGAAACGAAATGGATGCCCCGGATGCCTAAGGAGACAGCGGCCTCCACGTGTCCTTTAGTGTCGTCGATAAAGAGAATTCTTTCTGGCTCAACCCCTGCCCATTGAATCGCTTTTTGGAAGATCTGTGAGGCAGGCTTCTTAAATCCCACCTCATAGGATAGAATCCATTTCTCGAGCTCGGACACCACAGGGAAGGTTGAGACGATATACTCAAAGTGGAGGGAATCGGTATTGGAAAGAAGACCGAGTCGGTATCTTCTCTTCAGGGAGCGGATGATTTCGGAGACTTCTCGATCCTCGACAAAAATGCGATCCCAGATCGGAACAAAGGCATCAAAAGAGATGGAGAGTTTTAGCGATTCCTTCAGAGATTGAAAAAATTCTTGAGGTGATAATTTTCCTGTGTCGAAGGAATTGATAACCCCATTCTGCCAATCGAAGAGGTAGGAAAAGATCTTGTTCGGATCTTGAAATTCCCTTCGTTGAACAAAAGGGAGAAGTTTTTCTGCAATCTGGTAATGGTTGAACGGGCAGATGACATTGCCGAGATCAAAAAGGATGACTTCGATAGATTTTCGATCCATTATCAAATATTTCCTCTTTTGCCCTGGTTATCAATATGACATCAGAAATTGAATTCCAATCACCATTAACGCCCCCCAGCCCCCTCTTAAATAAGAGGGGGAGAGGGGGAGTTATTCTTTTAGGCTTTGGTTATTTTTAAAAGTATTCAACGATCGCTTGAGTCAGTCCGGGGATTGTAAATTCTCTGGGTTGGATATGGACCTTCAAGCCGGCTTCCTTGACAGTCCGAGCAGTAACCGGTCCGATGCAGGCAAGGGCCCCCCCTTTTAAAAGGTTTTTCACATCCTCTTTTTTCAGGAGATCGATGAAATGGCTGACCGTTGAAGAGGAAGTGAAAGTGATGACATCAATTTTTCCTTTTTCAAGAAGCTGTCTTAATCTCCTCGATCCTCCCCTTGGTTTGACTGTCCGATAGACTGCGACCACATCAACTTTTGCCCCCATTTTTTTCAAACCTTCAGGCAGGACATCTCTTGCTCTTTTCGCCCTGGCCAGGAGGATTTGCTTTTCTTTAATGCCTATCTTCTTAAATCCCTTGAGAATCGATTCAGCGATAAACTCTTTCGGGATATAGTCGACCCTCGTGTCTCGTTTTTTTAACTGTTTTGCCGTAGCGGGGCCGATCGCACAGATTTTTAAACCCGAGAGGGAGCGTCGATCCTTACCCTTTTCCTTTAGCCTTTGATAGAAGAAGTTAACGCCGTTGGCGCTGGTGAAGATCACCCAGTCGTAAGATTTGAGTTGAGCGATGGCGTGGTCCACTCCCTTCCAACTGGAAGGCGGGACAATCTCGATCGTGGGAAATTCGATGACCTCTGCTCCGAGTTTCTTAAGCCGGGTCGTAAATTCACTCGACTGCTCCCGTGCACGGGTGATGAGAATCTTTTTTCCCAGAAGAGGCATCTTGTTCATGTGGCTGGCCTGAAAGAGGGCAAGCTGGTTTCTCCGGGTTCCGATTCTCAGTCTGCGTAGGGTCATTGGATCGTTACACCTCTTAGAAATTCTGCGCATTGTTCCGGCAGGGTTGTGTTGATATAGATGCCTGTCCCGATTTCGAACCCTGCGGGTGTGGTTAATTTGGGAACGATGACAAGATACCAGTGATGATACTTGACCTCACAATCCTCTGTAGGAACGGACCGAATAATATAGTTATAGTCCGGATCGTTCAATCCGACGTAGAGCCTCTTTAGCGTATGTTGAAGCACGGTAGCGAATTCCATCAACTCTTCATCCGAAATCGAGATAAAGGAGGAACGATGGATTTTGGGATAGATTCGAGTTTCAAAGGGAGAACGGGAGGCAAAGGGGCAGAGGACGACAAAATATTTGGTCTCGTCCACCACTCTCACCTGTTGACGCCGTTCTTCCTCCATCATTCCGCAATAGATGCAGTCTCCGAAGGTATCGCAGGCGAGCTGAGATTGATAGAGCGGATTTCTCACGTGGGGAGGGACGATAGGGGTGGCAATGATCTGGGAATGGGGATGCTCAAGAGATGTTCCGGCCTTCTCGCCGTAGTTTCGGAAAATGGTAATGAGATCGATTTGCTCTGTCTTTGAAAGGGCGATGTATCGTTCTTTGTAAGCCATCACCGTATTTCTGACTTCCTCCAGGTCCATCGTGGCGATCGTCCGGTTATGGATGGGGGTCTCAATGATGACCTCTGCGATTCCGAATCCGTCGGCTTTAAGGAATCGGCCTTCATGTTTCCTTTTTGTGGTGAGATGGTCCTGAAGGGCGGCAAATTTATTGTGGACGACCCGGAGCGACCAGGCCCCACTCTTTTCGATAGAGAAGAGGGAAGGAGGCGTCTTCGATTCATTACCCGGGCAAAAGGGACAATCGTCTTGATGAAGGGGAAGAGGTTTCTTTCCCTCCTTTTTCTGTAGGAACTGGTCTGGCCTTTTTGCTCTCTCGGTGGCAATGATCACCCATTCCTTTGAGACCATGTTTTGTCTGAATTCCGGCATATCACTCCTCCTCCTTGATTTCTACCCCTGCATGATCCGGAAGTTGAAAGAGGGCTCTGAGGGAATTAACATAGAAATCTGACATCGCTTCTTCGTCTTTCTGCTTGAGCCGGGTCAGGGGATCATGGAGAATCTTGTTGACAATGGCTGAGGTCAGGGCCTCCAGGGAGCGTCGCTCCTTTTCAGAAAAATTGGGATGGAGGGAAACCATTTTCTCCAGCTCTTTTTTTCTGATCTCCTCAAATTTTTTCCTAAGGGCAATGATCGTAGGAGTAATTTCGAGAGATTGGTACCAGTGGACGAATTTGATCACCTCATCCTGAACGATCATCTCTGCTTTTTGAACCTCTTTTTCGCGGTCTTTAATATTTTTGTTGGCCACATCTTGAAGGTCGTTAATATTGTAAAGATAGGCGTTCTCAATATCGCCAACTTCCGGGTCAATATCCCTGGGGTCTGCAATATCGATAAAGAAGATGGGCCTCTGCTTCCGCTCCTTCATCACCTTAACCACCTGGTCATGACTGATCAGATATTGTGGAGCATCGGTTGCACTGATCACAATATCCGCCCTTTTCATGCCCTGTCCCATTTCGTCAAATGGGACGGCTTCCCCATTGAACTCCTTGGCCAGAGAGACGGCCCGCTCATAGGTTCGGTTGGTCACCAGGATTTTTCCAGCACCTCCGGCCACCAGGTGACGGGCAGCCAGTTCACACATCTCACCGGCCCCGATCAGGAGAACAGATATTTGTTCCAAGCTTCCCAAGATACTTTCTGCCAGCTCGACCGCAACAGAGCTGATTGAGACAGCGCTGTTACCAATCAGCGTTTCGGTCCTCACCCTTTTGGCTACATGGAAGGCCCGGTGAAGAAGCCGGTGCAGGATGACGCCGGAGGTGTTTGATTCCGTTGCCATGGTGTAGGCATTTTTGATCTGTCCCAAAATCTGCGGTTCGCCCACCACCATTGAATCGAGACTGGAGGCGACACGGAAGATGTGTCTCACTGCCTCTTCTCCGACGAGGAAATAGAGGTTTTTTTCAAAATGGATTAAAGGAAGGTTGTGGAACCGGGAGAGAAAATCTTTCAGATCCAGGATGCCTTTTTCAGCATGTTCCGAGATGGCATAGACTTCCACTCGATTACAAGTGGAGAGGATCATGTTCTCCTTCAACGAGGGAAGGGAATTGGCCTGAGAAAGGGCCTTCTCCATCTCCGATTCCTGGAAGGCCAGTTTCTCCCGGGCCTCAATAGAGGCTGTTTTGTGATTTAAGCCAATAATAATCAGTTCAAGCATTGTTATTTCACAGGTTCATGTTGAGGTATGGTCGCTTATGAATTAAATAATTGTATTAAAGTTATTCTTGATCAAGCGGATTTAAATCCGAAGCACGAAATCCCCCGATTTTATCGGGGAAACAATCTCAAATGACCAAATTTCAAATTTTCTAAACAAAAGAGTTTAAAGATTTTGGTTTTTGAAAATTCGAATTTGTTTCGGATTTCGATATTCGAATTTCGGATTTTATCAACCCTCCAAAAACCTATTTAGTACTGGCTATCCAGGTTAAGTTAAAGTACTCCACCAAAGATTGGGCGTCCCTCTTATGGTTTCCAATTTGAATAGGCATGCAATCCGGGAAGGATAAGATTGACACCTAAAAAAGTGAAGAGTACAGCAAAAAATCCTGCAATGGCCATGATGGCAGCCTTCCGCCCCCTCCATCCAACGGTAAGACGCTGGTGGAGCATGGCTGCATAGAGGAACCAGGTAATCAGAGACCATGTCTCTTTAGGGTCCCATCCCCAGTATCGTCCCCAGGCATATTCAGCCCAGACAGCACCCGTGATGATCCCAAGGGTTAGCAGTGGAAATCCAAACTTTAAAGACTGGTAGTTCAGATCATCGAGAACTTTGAGAGAAGGAAGCCTTTTCGCAACAGCTCCCATCTTCTTCGATTTGAGTTGATGCTCCTGAATGAGATAGATCACCCCACAACAGAAGGCCAGCGTGAAGATGGCATTCCCTAAAAAGGCGAAGGTGACATGGAAGGGGTGCCAGAAACTCCTCAACACGGGTGCAAGGGGGAGGATCTCTTTGGGAAGGGCAAAAGCAAAGAGCATGAAGATGAGGGCAATGGAAGTGAGGAAGGCCCCTAAGACCTTAATCTTATATTTGAAATTGGCAATCAGCAGAATGCCGATGATCATCCATGCAAAGAAGGAGAAAGACTCGTGAAGGTTGGTCACGGGGGTGTAACCCGCTTCGAGATAACGTACAATGAGAGCTAGAGTATGGGAAACAAACCCAATGATGACGATGATTGTTGATAACTTAAAGAGGGATTCTTTCAGGAGAAGGATATAGACCGAATAGAATAATGTTCCAAGCAGATAAAAGAGTGATGCCAATTTAAAGAAGTGGATGTTCATGATGTCATTTCCCCCTCTTATAAAAAACCCTGCTATTTAAAGCATGATGAGTTGTTATCAAAGCTTGATGATCTTTTAAGAAAAGACGGGAGATTCAACCCCATCCTTTCAAACCGGATCCACCTCATCCTATCCGTGATAGATGTCATTTTACCATTTTTTTGTCAAATGGTGAAATTGGAAGTTCATGACCAGGTAGAAGAAAGGATGGATCCATGGTTTCTTCAATATTCTCCTATAGATTGAAGGGAGCGAAAAGACCTCTTTCCATATCCTCTTCATCCCCTTTTCCAAATTCTCCACGGACATCAGGAGGGGTTGATAGACCACATTGAGGGAATCGTATTTCTCCCAGTCCCTGCAGAAAATCCTTCCCTCCCGTTCCAATCTTAAATAGGACTCGGTCCCTGGATAGGGCGCCATAATGAAGGTGAGGGCCCAGTCAAGTTTTGAATCAACGCAGAAGTCGATGATTCGCTGAAACACTCCCTGGTCGTCGTCATCAAGGCCTACAATAAAGGTTCCCATAATGCCAACGCCATGATCATGTATTCTCTTGACGGCCTCAGCATAATGAGGGGGTTGATTGAACCCCTTGCCCATGGCTTTCAGATTTTTTAATGAGAACGATTCGAAACCAATGTTGATTGCAATGCATCCACTTTGTGAAAAACCTTCGAGGAGTTTCTGGTCGAAGGCAATGGAGACGGGCGCATGGCCGTACCAGAGGAGATCATACTCTTTAAGAAGAGAGACTAGTTCCAGGGCAAATCGTTTGTCACCGGCAATATTGGAGTCAATGATATAAAGGAGTTTTCTTTTGAGGAAATAGGGAAGGTCCTTATTAAAGGTCGAAAGAACCTTCTTGGGGAAAGGGCTCATGACCGGCCCCTTTTGAAAAAGGGTTGCCAGTTCCCGGTCGATTTCGGCAATGGGTCGATTACGGTATTTAAAACCAAAAAATTTTGAGACCCCGCAAAAGTCACAGTGATGAGGACATCCCCTGGTCGTCTCAAGGAGTTTTAAGGGTAAATAGAACTTAGGGTTGAGCAGTTCTCTTTTCGGAAAAGGAAGCTGAGAGGGATTAATAAATCCGCTGGCCTGATAGATCTGTTTCAACTGCCCCTTTCTGAAATCTTCAATCAGTTGAGGCCAGATCTCTTCTGCCTCGCCGATGACCACGGCATCGACATGGCGAAGGGCCTCGTCAGGAAGCATGCTGGCATGAACGCCTCCCATGACGACCGGGACTCCTCTTTTTCTGAATTCATCTGCGATCTGATAGGCGCGGGGCGCTGCAGGGGTCTGGGCCGTGAGGCCCACTAAATCGACTTTCTCCTCAAAGTTGATCTTCTCAAAGGCTTCATCGATAATCCTGACTTCTACGCCCGAAGGAGTGACGGCTGCCACATAGGGAAGGTTGAGAAACCCGATCCTGAAAAGGAAAGCCTCCTCTTTCTTCCTTTCTCGTTCCGGTGAGATCAGGAGAATCTTCATGGTCTTTATTTAACCCATCGTAGGTCTTCGTGACAACATCGCTCAATCTAACGCCCCTATCCATCTTCCCCCTCTTAGGGAGGTTGTGTTGCAATCCCGTTCATGGTTCGAGTGCCCCGTCCTGAGTGAATTGTTCATCCTTCGAGAGCCTCAGGATGAACGGTGAATCGAAGGGTTCACCACGAACGGATTACGAAATCTTAAAAATCAATCAGTTAGCCGTTCGTCTCGGTTGCGAGTCGAAGCGACCTGAGCGTGTCGAAGGGCGAATGGCTAATTACGACGCAGTCTCTAGGGTAAGTTGTTGCGACTCGAAACCGAGAGGGGGAAGATGGAGTTATAATGGGACGCTGGGTGGAGTAATTATAAAGGTGGAAGGTAAGGGGACGAAGTCTGTAAATTCTTTAAGATTCGGTGAAGCTTTTCAGCTTTTCTGCGCGGCTGGGATGTCTCAATTTCTTTAATGCCTTTTCCTCAATCTGCCGGATTCGTTCCCGCGTGACATTGAACTCCTGTCCCACCTCCTCGAGGGTATGGTCGTGTTTTTCTCCGATTCCAAACCGCATCCTCAGGATTTTTTCCTCCCGTTTATCCAGAGTGGAGAAGACATTTTGAATCTGTTTGACCAGATTGGAACCGATGGTGGCATCCTGAGGAGAGAGGGATTCCCGGTCCTCAATAAAATCCTCCAGACGACTCTCTTCCTCCTCACCGATAGGCGTTTCGAGGGAAATCGTCTTTTTGCTTGCTTTTAAAATCTTCTGAATATGATGAAGAGACAGCCCCATTTTTTCTGCAATCTCATCCAGGGAAGGTTCCCTTCCCATTTCCTGAACAAGGGTCCGAGAAGTTCGGTTTAGTTTATTGATGACTTCGATCATATGGACGGGGATTCGTATGGTGCGAGCCTGATCTGCAATGGCTCGGGTGATAGCCTGACGAACCCACCAGGTCGCATACGTTCCGAATTTATAACCCCTTTGATATTCAAACTTCTCCACTGCCCTCATCAATCCAATATTCCCTTCTTGAATCAGGTCCAGAAATGGAAGCCCCCGATTCGTATATCTCTTGGCGATGGAGATCACCAATCTCAGATTGGCCTTGATCAATTCAGCTTTGGCCTCGTTTACCCGGACCTCTCCTTTTACGATTGCCCGGAGCGCTTCCTTGAGTTGGATCGAAGAAAGACCACATTCAGCCTCCGCCCTACTGATTCTACGTTTGATATTCCTTAGAACCCTTTTATTCTCTTCAAGCTCTTTTCGCTTTAAAGTCCCCTTCTTTCCTCTTGCCTTTTTCATTTTAGATGTGGGACCGTCTAATCTTGCCCTGGCTCTTTTTAATTCCTGCTGGGCCTTTTCGATCTGGGTATTGGACTGCTTCAGCTTCTGTATGATTTTGTCAATCCGATTCCCTCTTAAATTGATCCGCTTAAATGCCATGAGTATGTCGGATTGCATTTTATTAATTTCTTCATCAATCTTCTTTTTAGAGGATTTCTTTTTAAAGCTCTTCCACTTTTTATGAAGAAGCTGAATCCTGCGGGTTCCCTTATCAATTTGATGAATCAGGTGAAGGACCTTTCTCTTCTGAATTTTTTCTTCTTTAAGGCTCATCACCTCTTCATCAGCATCGTTGACCATTTCATTGATACGGATCTTTCCTGTCCGGAGAGCTTTGCCCAGATTGACGATTTCTTTGATCGCCATCGGACAATTGAGAACCACACGCAGGATTTCCTGGTGTCCGCTTTCAATCCTTTTTGCAACCTCAACTTCTCCCTCACGTGTCAATAATGGGAAGGAGCCCATCTCCTTCAAATAGATCCGGACTGGATCGATCATCTTTCCGGGGAATCCCCCATACCCAACTCCGGCGACGTCTTCTTCCTCCGATACACGAGCGCCTTCATCCTCCATTTCGAGTCCTGGAAATTCGGTAAATAGTTCAATATCCAACTCGTCGGATAGAAGGATAGGATCTTCGCCTGGTTCTAATAGGTAAGGTTTTTCTGAACCCCGATCTTCCAAACTTCTCTCCTTTTTCAATTCCTTAGCATCAACTTTCTATTTAAGAGTGAAGGGTTACGTCGGGCGAGGTGGGATTTTAGCATTTTATAAAAAAACCGCAGAGAAGTTGCTTAAGTTTCTCCGCGATTCTCCTGTTTTAAGACGGCAATCGATTTTTTCCAAGCAGAAGCGGACTAACTATAAGTCATTCCTGGTCAAATAGCAAGGTCATTTGTATCTTATTGAAATCTTTAATTTTTGTGTGGACCTGCAAGGTCTCCCGGGCAGTATCGGGTACAGTTATCGCAACGATAATGGATAAAAAACTGGAGATATTGGAGGTGACGGAAGAACCGTGGAGATTTCATCATCTCCAGCCGTTCTTCCATGGATGGTTTAGCTGCCATTTCAATTAAAAACCGCATGAAGTTTCCAACATCGTCAGGCTGACTCACCTTTACACAGCGGTGGCTCTGCACACGACCGTCCTCTGTAAAGGCTTTTCCCGGGCAGGTTGATCGGCAGTCATGTTTACAGGTGAGACAGGGATCATAGCCCTGGATAGGAAGATCGGATTTGAGATCAAGACTGTTAAGAAGGCCAAGAAACATGACCCGGGGTCCAAATTGCGGAGTCAATGCAAGTGTGTTTTTGCCCCAGACAGCCAGCCCGCTCTGAACAGCGGCATGGCGGAGCGAGATACTGCCGATGGGGGAACGAAAGGTTTCTTCATTGATTTCAAAAGGGCGATGTGCCTGGACGAGGAAGGATTCAGCCTTCAATTCCCTTTCCATAAACTTCCCTAAATGATAGGCCGCTGTATTGCCGGCGGACTCCACGCTATATAAGAAAGAGGGCATCTTGCTCCAGGTGTTCTCCTGATATCGATAGGCGCCTGCAAGAGGGGCAAAGGCTAAAAGGACGATGGATTTGGCTGACGGGAGGTAACGAAGAGGGTTGGGCGAACGTTGACTCTTGTAGTCCTTTAAATTCAAGACGCTGACGAGGTCCGCTCCCAGTTCCTTGGCCTTATTCTTAATCGTTTCTTCCATTCGGGGTCTCCTTGAGAAATTAGAATTTTGTTAAAAAGAAATAAGCGTTTGCCGTTGTCGAGGCTCGTTTCAATGCTCGACCTTCGTCTTCCGGTTAGGGTAACGAGGCCCGTTTCGATTATCGGTAACGGTTAGGTAAAAGTATTAAAAGACGCTCAACGTTACCTTGAATCAACGATACGGGCTTCGTCACCGTAACCCCCACCTCTCCAACACGATTCCCATTATTCAATTTATCTCCCTCTCCTGTCAATTAAAAATTTCTCTTGATTCTTTATGTGTTTTCGGTAAAGAATTCATATCAAACCTGTATTGTACCGGGAAAATTTCAATCAAGGGGGGAAAGCCATGTTCGATATTCTATTGGCGCAGGAGGAGCGGAAGCTACAACAAGAGGTAAGAACTTTTGTCAAAGAGAAGGTCCCGAGTTCCCTCATCCGGGCGATGGATGCCGAAGAGGTGAAGTATCCGAAGGAGTATATCACCAGTCTGGCTGCACAGAATCTTCTCGGGCTTCGTTTCTCCAAAGAGTGGGGAGGCAGGGGAATGAAGTGGACCGGAGAGGTGGCAGCCATCGAAGAGATCGGTGTCCTTGGATCAGGGCTGACCTGCCTCTACTCATTGGTGAGCATCTGCGGGGAGGCGATCCATCGTTTTGGCACTCCGGAACAGAAAGAAAAATATCTAAAACCCACCCTCGAAGGAAAACTCTGCTGTGCAGAGGCCCTGACTGAGCCGCGGGGAGGATCGGACTTTTTCGGAGCAACCACCCTCGCCCGAAAAGACGGAGATTATTATATTCTCGATGGCCAGAAACGTTTTGTGGTGGGCGCGGAGGGGGCGGATTATTTTATCGTTTATGCGAAGACAGCGCCCGAGGCAGAACCCCACAAATCGATTTCCTGCTTCATCGTTGAGAGGGAGATGGGCGTGGAAGTCAAGCATGTTTACGGGTTGCTGGGTTCCCGCGGGGGAGGGACAGGTAGGCTCTATTTTAGGGATACCAAGGTGCCGGCAAAAAATCTTATAGGGCCGCTAAATGGAGGGTTCATCGTCTTCAACCAGATGATGATCCCTGAACGGTTGACTACGGCTGCAGGAGCCCTTGGCATGGCACGGTGCTGTCTGGAGATTGCGACCCGATACAGCGATCGGAGAAAGGCGTTTGGAGAAACGATCCGTAAATTTGAAGCGGTCAGTTTTAAAATAGCAGATTCGATTGCCAAGCTGGATGCGGCTCGAAGCCTTGTCTATGTGACGGCAAGACATGTGGATGAGGGGTTGGATTCGAGGAAGATCGTTTCCGAGGCAAAAAAGACCTCCACCGAGATGCTCTGGGATGTGGTCAACCATTCCATGCAAGTGATGGGTGGAATCGGGTATACGAATGTCTATCCCATCGAACGTTTCTTCCGTGATGCAAGGCTGCAAATGATCTGGACCGGGACAAACGAGATCATGAATCTTCTCATCCAACACGAGTTCTATAAAGAAGTCTTGGGGAAGATCGGCGAATCGAGGGATGTGGAGAGTGACGCAGGAGACCTTGAAGGCGAAGAAGAAAAGGTTTACGAATAACCAAATTCCAAACACGAATAACCAAATAATAACCAATACCCCAATGACCAAACCCTAAGTTTGATTATTTAAAAATTGGTTATTGGAGCTTATTTGGATATTGGAATTTGGTTATTGGGATTTCATAATGTCAGACCCTATCTGTATCACAGGAATCGGAGTGGTTTCTTCGATTGGAATCGGGAAGGAGGACTTTCTTTCCTCATTGAAGAGGGGTCGCTCAGGTATCGATGAGATTAAGACCTTTGATACCCAATTCTCCCGTTCTAAAAAGGGGGGAGCGATCCGGTCTTTCCATCCCAAAGATTTTATCCCCGCGAGCAAGATCAGACGTCTCGATCGAGCCAGTCAGTTTGCCATTGCCGCATCCAAGCTGGCTTTGACCGACGCTCAAATTTCAGTGACCCAGGAGAATAGCTCCAGGGTGGGAGTCGTTCTGGGTTCTGGTTTCTGCGGACTCTCCAGTTCAGAAGAATTCCATCGGGGGCAGGTCTTAAAAGGTTTTTTAGATTTAAACCCAATCCTCTTTCCCAACACTGTCCCTAATGCAGCTTCAAGCCATGTTTCCATTGAACTCGGGATTCAGGGAGTTAATTGCACGCTCGTTCAATCTTTCTGTACGGCAGAAGCAGCCATCACTTTTGCCTGTGATCAGATTCAAGGGGGAAGGGCTGACCTCATTCTCACGGGTGGAGTAGATGAACTGAGTGAGTTTCTATTTCGTGGATTTTCTGATCTTCATCTATTAGCCACGGATCAGGGACATGGGGAACGATCGTGTCCCTATGATCGGATGAGAAATGGATTAGTCCTGGGAGAAGGGGCAGGGGTATTGGCGATTGAGTCAGAGGAGCATGCCCGCTCAAGAGGGGCTAAGATTTACAGTTATATCCTGGGATATGTTTTGGTTGGGGGAGCCCCCAAGGAAAAAGAACAAGAAGGAATCAACCGATCCATAAAATTAGCCATGAGAGGGAGAGAGGATATCCAAATTGATCATATCAGTGGCGCTGGAAATTCATCTAAATCACTGGATGAGGTGGAAGCAAAAGGGATCAAGAAGACTTTTTCTTCAGGGGCTTTAGGGATTCCAGTGAGCTCCATCAAATCCATGACCGGAGAAGCAATTGCTTTCGGTGGGATAAGAATGGTAGCCAATGTGCTTTCCATGGAGCATGGTTTTATCCCACCGACCATCAATTATCAGTTTCCAGACCCTGTCTGCGATCTTCGATATGTCACTCATCAAAAAATGGATCAAGAGCTACAAACTATTCTCCACCTTGGGATATCTCCCGGAGAATGTTATTCTTCTATTCTGATGGGGCGCGAACCCCCGTTAGAAGAGCGTTGCCCTTCTGACGGGAAGATTCACCCCGATAGAAGCTAAGCTTCGCACGGGGCAAGCAGCGGGGCTTTCTAACGTGGTAAATGGAACCAATAACCGGCACAGGAAATCTCATCCTCCTCTTCACCCTCATTCATTTTACTCTGGGCCGTTCCTTCTCTGTGCTCTTTGCCATTGTCAATCAGATGTCTGTGTTTATCTATTTCCCTTTAGCCCTGGCCTATGATTATGTCCAGATTCCTGTCTATGGAATGTTGTTAGAACAATCGAGCAAGAGGTTTTTTGTCGTTCGTTGGCTCACCCACAAAACTGAACGGGTGATCTCCAATTTGAATGAGAGACCCCTGATGAAGAAGGTGATGTCTCTCGGAAATATAGGCCTCATCTTACTCTCTGCCCTTCCCATCCGTGGTTTCGGAATTCTGTCGGGAAGCATCGTCAGTTTCTTTCTCAAGAAGGGCAGGGTCGAAGGAACGATCTTATTGATGACCGGTTCCTTCATCGGAATTTTTATCATCATGGGAATCGCCAAAGGAGTGTTTAAGGTTATTTCTTTCTTTTGATCATTTGGAATTGGTGCTTGGAAATTATTTGGGATTTGTAATTTGGGATTTGGAATTTAGAATGGCGGGGCTCATAAAATCTGAATAGGTAGTTGAGATTATGGAATTCGACGAGATCTTGCGAAAACTTCCCCATTCTTTTCCTTTTCGGATGATCGACCGGATCGTTGAAATCGAGCCAGGGAAAAGGGCAGTCGCACTTAAGAATGTCAGCATCGATGAGCCCTACTTTTTAGGCCATTTTCCAAAAGAACCCGTCGTGCCGTCCATTCTCATCCTGGAGGCATTAGCTCAGACAGGAGGCATTGCTTTTCATTCATCCTTTGAAAAGGAGGAAGGAGGCGTTCCCTTTCTGGCAAGAATTGACGAATTTCGATTAAAGAAAGAAATTACTCCCGGAGATCAAGTCATCTTAGAGGCAGCAATTGAGCACATCTTTTCCAATCTGGCCAAGGTCAAAGTTTTGGCTAAAGTCGGCGAGGAGATAGTAGCAGAAGGAACCCTGGTTTTAGCTAAAGGCCCGTCCCAAGAATCTCCGACTTAATGTTTTTTTTTAAATTCCCGGTTTGCTCTATCCAAATTTTCTTTCTTTAAGAAATAAGCTTTTACAAAAATCTCGTAATCTTCTTTTGATAAAATATCTTTATACTTTTCAACATTTATTCGAGTTATTTCGAATGCCTTTTCAATTTTGTCGCAAGGATAACTTTCACATTGCCCACAGTTTTCAATATTTTTTTCTATGCCGCATTCCCTTACCTTATATTCACAAGGTCTATTGAAAGTTTCACATCCATAACAGGCTAATGTTTCGGGGGGATCGATGTTCTCGCGCCAACCGATCTTTTTCCATAAAATAGCTAATTCTCCCAGTTTCTGTTTGTCCTGATTTAAAGTCGCATTGTATCGAGGGCAAAAATTACAATCATCTCCGCAACAAGCCAATTTAATCATCGGATTTTATCCTGTCTTTGAACTATGCGGTCTACTCCCAGCTATACCCTAATATAGAAAAGCAGATGTGTGGAATGTGGGAACTGATTATTTTCTTTAAACAAAATGGGCAACTGGAACCGAGCGATTAACTGCAAAGCTTTTTTTATGCAACTTAATGCGCTCAATTTCATACAGCGTTTCTGCCTCCAGATAACTTTCTCCGCAGTGATGACATGTTATGATAGGTACATTTTCTATGACCAATATGTCCCTACCTTTGCCGTAAGTCCTACTAATCCTACGGATGCGAGCACCCTGTTTTCCACAATTATCACAAATCATCTTGCTACCTCTTGTGATAGCATTTGAATTCAATTTATGGATCTGTATTTAGCCATGTACTCAGAATGTTATCGGTTTTCGCGTTCCCAAAGCGCCCACAGATCACGGGCACCATGAATAAACCCAATAACATATACAGATTTTTCTGCTATTTGATAGATGAGACGATAGCTCCTTACAAAAAGCTCGCGGATATTTGGATCGTTAAATTCAGGGACTGTACGGCCCCGCTCAGAAAGATAGGCCAATGTCCGTGCCGCATCCCGGGCTTCACGAACAAATGCTGCCGAATAGCTGAAAGAGTCTCTTGCGATATAATCTGCAACTTCTTCGAGGTCTCTCCAAGCTGTTTCAGTCCATATTACTTTCCGAGCCATTTGGCCATCCTTTTTTCAATTTCTTCTAGGCTTAAAACACGGCCCTCCTGAATGTCCTTCAATCCGCGCTCAATCTTCTCTCGAACATAAATGTGGTATTGGATGTCCTCAAACGAAGCGTCATCTGGAAGCTGATCAAGCATCTTCCGAACTTCTTCTTTTGCTGTGTTCATCTTTTACTCCTTTCAGAGAATTTTGGCTAATGTTCAAGGTCGAAAGCAGTATGATAGCATTTGGACTAAAATCTTTTAGCCGGTGTTATCTGTAGTTGTGGGCAGTCAATAAATGAATCCGCTTTTCCTCTTTCAAAGAACCTTCAGCTGCTATCCTAATTTTTTGAATAACTTATCTACGTTCCAGTTCCTAATGTCAAGGGTTGCCCCCATCATTTCCCTCACCTAACTCACCTATTGTTAAGGGCTGACCCAATCTGTGCCTCTCGTAATTCTGAATAGTTGTTCGTCATTTTTTCCATAAATTTCCCTCTTTTATCAGATTTGCACTGTAAATCCAATAGTCAACAGTTACAATATCCCATGGGGAATAGTCATTTCAATTTCTCAAAGCATTTAAGAAAGAAGGATTTTCCATTGGTGCTCTTTCCTTAATTATCGAAACGAGGGCGATATCATTTGTTTTATTTTTTATCACCCGCTGCTTTATCTCCTCCCAATTGTGTTTGTACTTCGTATCACCCTTACATAGATTCGTCATGAAAAGTAATCCGAATTCGATGCCATCAAAATTATTATTATTATCCAAATAGGTAAATAACGTACTTAATTTTTCATGATATTTAGAAACATTTGTTTCACCTTCCACGGGTATGAAGGGTCCATCTCCTTTACACAGCAATATATCTGCATTTGTTTGGCCTTTTCTTCCTTTACCTGTTTCTGGGGAAGGAGCGCCGTCAATAATAGAATTTTCCCGTGAAAAGTTAATCCATTCAGTTGATATAAACCCAATTATTGAACTATGGGCACAACCATACATTTTTTGTAATGTTCCCCATCGAAATTTTTTTAATAAATCTTCTATCCTACCAATATCCATATTATCACCTTTTCCCAAACTATCACACTATTATGGGTATCTTGCTCATATCTGAAATGAGTTTTGGATATACCGACCTTAGGTATTGCCCCATTCTTCCATAATGTATAATTTTTCATACAAAATACCATAATCATGAAATAAGTCAATAATTTTTAAGCACTCATTGCTCAAAGAGAAGTCCTTGTTGCGATTTTGGGGTGGGTGGTTTATGGTTATTTTGATGAAAGAGCGTATTTCAGAATCCGGGGTCATTGAAGACCAGGAACTCGCTGAGTATTACAGCCTCATGGCTAAGAAACATATGAGGATTCCCTGCCAACGGGTGCTCAGCCGGATAGAGGCTAAAGGGATTCATCAAGGGAATTGCCTTGATGTTGGGACCGGCCCAGGAATTTTTCCCATTTATTTATCGAAGACACTTCCGGAAATTCAATTTAAAGCAATTGACCTCTCTCCGGTCATGGTCGATATTGCTCGAAAAAATGCGATGGAAGCAGGCACAACGGGAAAGGTTGATTTCCAGTTGGGCTCTGCTTATTCGCTCCCCTGCGAAAATCAATCCCTTGACCTCCTGCTCTGTATCAACACGCTTCATCATCTGGATCGCCCTGTTGATTTCTTCAATGAGGTGGCCCGGACATTGAAGGCCGAGGGGAGCTTTGTTATAGTTGATTTCCACAGGGACGCTTCTTTTGTCTGGATAGGGCTCTTTAATCTCTTTTGGAAATTGTTCTTCGGAAAACATCCAAAAGCCAAAGATGGATTTATCGAATCGGTCAATTCCTCCTATACGCTGGAAGAATGCCGAGCCTTTTTGAATCAGTCACAATTAACGAAATGGAAGCTTTATACCCGCACCATTGAGATGTGGGTCGAGTCCATGACTGTCCCGAATAACGGATGAGAGAAAAAATAGATATTGAGATGGAGAAAATTTCCTGCCCGGTCTGCGGGGAGGTGGAGTATCGCTTCCTCCACAGAGAAGGTGAATTTCAAATGGTCAAATGTTCTTCATGTCAATTTATTTACCTCAACCCAAGGCCGACAAACAAATCCCTCTTACATTTCTATCAGGGCTATCTTCCAGAAGGCGAATCTTCAGTCGATGCCTGGCAGAGGATGATGCAGTCGGTTTTCCAAAAAGCGGCCAATCTCATAGATCATTACAAAAAAAGGGGCAGGCTGTTGGATATAGGCGCTGGTTTTGGTTTCTTTCTCTCGGAGATGAAGGAGAGAGGGTGGGAGGTTGCAGGTGTGGAGATTTCGCAAAAGGCCCTCGCTTATGCAAGAGATGTCCTGAGACTTACCGTGCATGAGGGGCCTTTAGAGAAAATAGGTTTTCCAGAAAGTGGTTTTGATGTAGTGAGCGGTTTTTATGTGATTGAACATCTCCCCCAGCCGATAGAGTTTCTCAAGGAGTGTTATCGAATCCTTAAGCCTGGAGGGCTTCTCCTATTGAGATATCCTCATACATCGCCGATCAAGAGTTTTCTCCGTTTTATTGGCTTCGAGAATCGCCTCTATGATCTGCCTGCTCATCTTTCTGACTTCTCACCCGAAATGATTCAGCAATGTCTGAAAAAGGCAGGGTTTAAAGAATGGAAACACCTGATCGGTGGATATACACACCCACGTGAACCGGGGAAGAAAATCGCCTCGTTTGTTTTTGGGAATCTCTCTGAAACCCTCTTCCATCTCAGCGATCAAAAAATTCTTTTTCCGGGAGCGAGTAAAACCGTATTAGGATTTAAGGGGTAATTCTTTATGACGAAGTTAATCCTTTTGATTTTTACCTTTTTGCTTTTCCTTCCATACACTTCCATTCAAGCTCAAACCCTAAGCGTGGATGAGGTCGTGAAACGGATAAGAGAATCCCGTGAAAAGACGAAGGACTTTTCCGCTGACCTCCTTCAGGAAAAGAGGGTAGCTTTGCTCAGAGAGAAGGTGGTCTCAAAAGGAAAAATTAGATTTAAGAAACCAGACAAGATTTCGATCGAATTCTTCCAGCCTGATACAAACCATATGGTTTACGATGGCAAAACCTTCCTCCTCTACTTCAAGGAAGAGAAGATGGCAGAACGCTACCAGGTTCAGGGGAACCCAGCGGTTGAAAAATACCTGCTCTTTTCAAAGGACCCCTTTCAGGAGAAGCTTGCCCAATGGAAGATCCTGGAGGACCGGGAGTCTTTTCTTGTGATGGAAATATTACCGAAAGTGAAAGATCCGCTATTTGTTAAGACGAAGATGTCGATCTCAAAAAAGGACTGGATCATTACAGGGATCGAGATGGTTGAAAAAAACGGAGATACAACGGTCCTCCAATACTTCAATATGAAGGTAAATATGGGGCTTTCGGATTCAGATTTCGAGATTCGGCTTCCCAGAGATGTGAAGGTGACAGAGATCAAATGAGAAAGAGGGTTGTCGTTACAGGTCTGGGTGTTGTGAGCGCAGTGGGGAATAGCGTTCCTGAATTCTGGAATTCCCTCATCGAGGGAAAAGATGGAGCCAAAGAGATTACTGCTTTTGATGCTTCGCCGTATCGGACTAAGAGGGCAGCTGAGGTTTCAGGTCTGAATTCTCAGAGCCATTTCTCAGGGAAAGAACTGCGCAGACTTTCACGGTGTGACCAATTCGGACTCGTTGCATTCAGGGAAGCATGGAGGTCTGCCCGACTCGATCAAGACCCGATCGACAAAGAGAGGGCTGGAATCATCTTGGGAGCAGGTTCTGGGGGAATCCTCTCGGTTGAAAAGTATTTCAGGGATTTCTATCAGGGAAAGGGAAAACCTTCCCCTTCTCTCCTCATCTCTTACTCCCTCGCTACCACCACTGACCTCATCGCCGTTGAATCAGGGTTAAAAGGCCCTCGTTCGACAACTGCAACGGTCTGCTCTTCAAGCTCTGTTTCGATTGGAGTCGCCTACGATATGATTCAGATGGGATTATCCGATGTCATGGTCAGTGGTGGTAGCGATTCTCTCTGTGAGGTATCCTTCAGCGGATTCAGCAGTCTGAAACTGGTTGATCCTGAAAGTTGCAAACCTTTCGATAAGAGGAGGCAGGGATTAACCATTGGTGAAGGAGCAGGCATTCTTATTCTCGAAGAAATGGAACATGCCCTCAAAAGGAAGGCTCCCATCTTTTCAGAATTTCTTGGATATGGTATCTGTGCTGATGCCTATCATCTTACTGCACCGGAGCCCAATGGAGAGGGTGTGGAAAGGGTGATCAGAATTGCATTGTTCCATGCAGGAACCTCACCGGAGGAGGTTGATACGATCAATGCCCATGGAACAGCCACTATCTTTAATGACATCGCTGAGACCAGAGGTATCAAAAGGGTATTCGGAGAGAGGGCAAAAGAGGTTCCCATTAGCGGAATCAAGTCAATAGTGGGACACTGTCTTGGGTCAGCAGGGGGTATCGAGGCAGTGGCAACCGTTCTTACGACCAAGAACGGAATCATCCCCCCCACGATTCACTATGAAGTGCCTGACCCCCATTGCGACCTTAACTACACACCGAATCAATCCATTAAGAAGGATGTGCGGGTCGCTATCTCAAACTCTTTCGCTTTCGGTGGCAATAATGTGTGCTTGGTGTTTGGGCGATTTAGTTCGGAGTCATGAGTTCGTAGTTCGGAGCTGACTACTTTAGGAGAATTGTTTCACAGTTGATAAGCATGGATAAGAAGATGAAGAATAGTTTTTTAAATCAGACTCCTAACTCCGAACACCGAACTCCGAACTCTCCAGAGGAGCCTCGCATCGTCATCACGGGTCTTGGAATCCTCTCTTCCATTGGAGTGGGGAGGGAAGAGTTCTGGAAGAACTGCCTTCTGGGTGTTCCCGGGATCAAGCCAATCTTGAGGTTTGATGTAAGTTCCTCTCGTTCAAAAATGGGGGGGCAGCTTCCTGAGATCGATTTTAAAACCTTCATCAAGCCTGCCAATCTTAGAAGGATGGACCGAATTGGAAAGGTGATGGTTTCGGCCGTAAAGATGGCGATCGATGATTCGGGTCTCGATTTAAGCAAAGAAGATCCACATCGAATAGGAATTTCGATCGGGACCGGACTCGGAAGTTCAGATACGGTAGATCAATTTTTCCGTGGACTCTTAAAGGATGGTCCTGTAGGGGCGCAACCCTTACTTTTTCAGACCGCCGTGCCCAATGCGATCACCAGTCATTGCGCAATTGAATATGGAATCAAAGGGGTCAATATCACTTTTTCCCATAAAGAAACCTCTACAGAGATGGCAATGGCCTATGCCTGTCATCTATTAAGAGAGGGGAAGGCAGATGTTATTCTTACAGGAGGAGGAGATGAGTTGAGCGAGCCTCTCTATCATGTCTATTCCAGACTGGGAGCCTTATCACCGGGCAAGGAAAAGGGATTCGAGGGAATGAGACCTTTTGATAGGGATCGCAACGGTATAGTTCTGGGAGAAGGAAGTGGAATCCTCGTATTAGAGAGATTGGAACATGCAGAGAAGAGGGGAGTAAAAATCTATGCAGAGATAGCCGGAGTAGGTCTTTCAGGAAGCACGGACGGAGTTCTCCGGTATGACCAGAAGGGTAATTCGCTTGCAAAGGCGATGTCCCAAGCTGCACAAGATCCCTCTATAGTCGATTATATTTCCGGTGCGGCCAATTCAACGCTTGACCTGGATCGGGTAGAGGCGGTAGCGATCAGAAAGGTTTTTAGGGAGAAGGCCAAAGAAATTTCCGTAAGCAGCCTTAAATCAATGATTGGAGAGTTCGATGGTTCAGGAGGGGTGAGAGCATGTGGTGTAGCATTAAGCCTCTATCAAGGAATTATTCCTCCAACGATCGGGACTGAACATCTTGATCCCGATTGTGATTTTAATGTCGTTCTGGGTCAGTCAAAAAAAAGAGAGATACGATCAGCTCTATTGAATAGTTGCTCCAACGGTGGTTCGAATATTTCTTTGTGGCTCAAACGTTATGTGTAATCAACCTAAAACAATATGAACCTTATCAGTTTGTCATTCCGGACTTGATTTAGCCTGCCCCGTACTGGATACGGGGGAATTCAGTATTTCACTAAAGATAGTCGCATACCAAGGCATTAAATCAGATGCTGAAACGAGTTCAGAAGCATGACCTGACAAGTTAATTACTGTCTCGGATCTCTTCCTTGCGGGGGCATCTCCCAACCTGACCCCGAATTCTGCGGTCTAGCTCCCTCGGCCTTTTCGTTTTCTCTTCCTGGAGATTTGTTCTCCTGTGGTCATTCGACTCGTGGCTCCGGCCTCTGCTCTCGTGCAGGAGGTTTGATCTCCTGTCGTCTTGCCACACGTGGTTCAGGTCTTTGCTCTATCGTCGGAGGAGGCGTCCCCCGGCCTTGACTTGTAACCGGAGGTCTGACACTCTGACTTGGAGGAGGAGAAGCTTGTCTTGATTTATCAATCTCCCTTACAGGTGGCCTTTCCAGACGTGTGTCTGACCTTTGATCCCCTCTGGAAGGGGGCATCACCTGGCTTGGACCCGAATCCGGCGGCCTATTCCCCAGACTTCCCGAAGGAACGGGTTGACCTGGTCTATCCATACCCCTAGTCGAAGGTTTTATTTCCTGTTGTTTTTCCATTTTTTGTTCTGGCTTTAGTTCTTTTTGAATTTGCCGTTCCCCTTCTTGGCGTCTCTGCTCAGAAGGTTTTTGAATCTCTCTTTCGGGGGTAGTACCGCTCTTCCGGTCAAGAGTTGACCTATCTTTCGATTTATCTCTCTCAAGCTCTATGGGTTTTCGATCTTTTCTCGGACGTTCAACCCCTGGTTGAGGTGTTCTTTCTATTTGTTTTTCAACCCTTTCAGAAGGTTTTCGATCGATTGTTTTCTCCGCCTTCCTAACAGAAATTTTTCGATCTCTCCCTTTTTCCATTTCTCTCGCTGCTGGCCGTTCTCCGACTCGATCTATCCCTTTCTCTACGGGTCCTCCTTCCCTTCTTTTAATCGTCATCTCCCTGGGTGGGAATTCAGGTCGTAGAACTGAGACTTCCCGCTCTTTAACCAATGGGCGCCTTTCCTTTACTTCTCTTACTTTGATCTCCTGAACTTTTTCGGGGGGCCTCCTGACCTGAGGAATTTCGCGAACGACAGGCATCACCGTTGTTCGTTCTGGTTTAATATTGGGCCTTCCAATATGTATTCTCTCTCTCAAAAAGGGATTCTCTCTTTCCCTCACTTCGACATGCCTTCCATGAACAAACGTGTCATGGTGAACAATTGTGACGGCGTTATGAACATGAACATTTCGATAGACTATCTTCCCAACATTGATAGTATTGATGTTGATATTTGTGATATTGATGCTGTGAGGGCCGTAATATCCATGACCGTAGTAGATCTCCCTCGGCGCCAGTGGAACCCAAGATACATGGGTAGGGGTACGAACCCAACCCACAAATCCAGGCCCCCAGTAGACGGCTCCTCTCGCAGGAGGAACCCAGCACCATCCGAAAGAGGCGACGAATGCCCATCGGCCATAGTGATAGGGTACCCAGCCCCATGGTTCGTAGGAGATCCAGACATAGTCACCCCTGATCCATACCCATCTCCCTAATCGGTAAGGAGCCCATCCTGCGGAAACGACTATCGTAGGAGTCCAGACATGACCGTATTCCCTCACATAAACCCATCTTCCATTATCTTCAAAGTCGTTCGAATAGGGGGAAAGCTCTTCGGGAAGATATCGAGAAGGGGCGCGACGATAAGCGTACTTCTGGTTTCGGTTACGATTCCATTCCTCCCATGCATCTGGTGGGCCTATGGGACCGAGTTCTGTGGGAAGTCCATCCCTCAGGGCGAGGGTCCTGTCTTGATCCACTCTGAGTCTCCCATCTTGGTTCTCTGCCGTAACAGAACCCATGTATACGGATATGTCTGTACTACGATCATCCAATAGGTCAATTCGAAAGATTGCCCGATCATGAGCTCTAACAGATGACATGGGTGTGTCAATCTGGAGAACGGTGTCTCTTAATCCCTTGAAATTAGCATAAACCCGACCTTCTGGGAGATAAAATTGAAAGGAATTTTTTTCAAGGGTGAGGACATCGAAAGCGGTTTTTTCATCAAGCCTCAGGGCGGTTCCATCCCTTAACTGAAGCTCAATCCGGCTCCCTTCAGGTACCCAGATTCGATCCCCATCTTTCAATGGCATGTTGATGGATGCAGGGACCCAATCACCTGTGTCCTCTGTATTGACCTGGGCGTCGCCTTCAATGAAGCTAATGCGTAAACCCCCAAGGGTTGCCGGGTAGGATATTGTAGGAAGAAAAATGAGTACCGCCATCAGCACCACCCATCTTAATATTTTCATAAGTCCCCTCCTTTTATGTTAAAGCCTTCTACCATAATTTTAACCTTTTAATCCATTAGACGAAAGAAGATGGTTTTTTATTCTATCCAGTCCGTCGGTAACGGGCAACCCTTTAAATTCAGGAGAGATTTTTCTCTATCCCGAACCAAAAGGACCACGCCTGCCTGCCCCGTACCATGTTAGGTTCGGGGCCTGCCAGTAGGCAGGGGTTGTACCCGCGGGTGAATTGGTCCTCTGGTACGGAATGTTCACCCCTTGTGGGCGTTTCTTGGGAACTACGGGCTTTGCCCGTGGGGCTCCATAAAAGCCATTCCTGCCTTTTGGTTGATCATTTGTATCGTTCAAATTTTAAAGGTTTGGATGCCCCTGAAGAGCAAGGGATGGCAGTGCAAATCAATCTTCAAAAATACTTCCCTGTTTTGCGAGAAACCCGTCGATTAGTTTTCGGGCGATACTTATTTTACCAGGGATACGTGGGAGTTTGTTGACGGTGAACCAGCCCGCGTCTTCGATTTCCGAATCATTCAGGGAAATCTCACCGCTAGCGTAAGTAGCTGTGAATCCAATCATAAGAGAATGAGGGAAAGGCCAGGGTTGGCTTCCAAAGTATTTAATGTTTTTAATATCCACCCCTACCTCTTCCTTCACTTCACGCACTACGGCCTCCTCAAGCGATTCTCCCGGTTCAACAAAACCAGCAAGAACGCTGTACATTCCTGGAAGGAAATGTCGGGATCTGGCCAAAAGGAGTTCCTGACCTCGCTCGACAAGAACAATGATGGCTGGAGCGAGACGAGGGAAATGGAGAAGGTTACATTGGGGACATTCTTTGGCTCGTTCGGTTGTTTTCAGTTTCAACGGAACTCCGCATCGGCCACAAAACTCGTGTGTCCGATCCCAATCCACAATTTGAACGGCCCGAGCTGCAATCCAGAAGAGGTCTTCGTCCAAGCGGCCATAAACTTGGCGCAACCCTTCAAACGTCATCCCTGCCGGGGGAGTCGTTCCATCTACTGCTTCACATGCATAACAATGATGATTATTTAACTTGCCGAGGTAGTTTTGCCTTAAAACGCTTAGATCCAACTCATTTAAGTCCATCAAGAAGGGGAGGATTATGGATTCGGTTTTTTGATAGATAAGAAGTTTATTCTCCTGGAAGATGAACCACCAGGCGGGATCAGATAGCTCTTTAGGGGGTACGATGCCCGAAATAAATTTTCCGCCTTCATCCATACTGATATCCTGTGAGGTTATTGTAGAACAATAAGACTTTTTCAGCCACTGATCCAATGGGTTTCGATCAAAGAGAAAGAGATATTGATATGAGTGCTGATGGTTCGACGTGATCCGAAAAGTTGTGTTATACTGCTGACATTATGTCTGACATGGATGTCATCATCATCGGAGCAGGAGTGGCTGGCCTGACTTGCGGTTGCCTTTTAGCCCAAAGAGGGCTGAAAGTGCTGATCGTTGAAAAAAACCAAAAAATTGGCGGCTGCTGTTCCTCTTTTCAGAAAGAAGGGTTCTCTTTCGATCTCTCTGTCCAATCGTTGGGTGAATGCCAGGAGGGAGGACGAATCTGGAATTTACTGAGAAAGTTGGGTATTCTTCATCACCTCCGCTTTATCCCTCTTGAGCCGGCAAGGGAGTATCACTTCCCGGATCAGAAGATCGTTCAGTCTTCTCAACTTGAAACTCACATCGAACACCTCTCTAGAGTCTTTCCAGATCAGAGAAAAGGGATTAGCCAGGTCTACGAAGTTCTGAGAAAGATCTTTGATGAATTTTCTCATGTCCCTTCATCTCTCAACTGGTTCGATCCGTCTTCCCTCAGTTCGCAGTTTCCTTTTCTCTTGAGATATAAAGATCAGACCTTTGGACAACTCCTCGGTGAATACATCTCTCATCCTTTCTTGAAAACCATCCTCTCCATTCGAACTTCTTATGCCTTGCTTCCTCCAGAAGAAATCTCTGTGGTGGGAATGGCAGGGATTGAGATGTCCTATTTCAACCACGGCGTCTCATGTTTGGAGGGAAGGGTGGAACAGTTTCCGCTGGCAATGGGGGAGGCTTTCAAGGGGATGAATGGGAAAATGATTGCCGGGCAGGAAGTTGAAAAAATACTAATGAATAAAAAAGAAGCTATCGGCATCAAACTAACAGATGGCCAAGAATTGACAGGAAAGGTTATTATCTCCAATATCGATGCACAAGCGACTTTTTCCACTCTTCTCAGTGAGGATAGTATCCCCATGGCCTATAGGTCGAAACTGAAAGGGATGAGGCCCTCTCTCTCTTATTTTATCCTCTATCTTGGAATTGATGGGAGCTTGGAAGAGCTTTCTATATCCAATAACGAGGTTTTTCCAGACGATCAAATTTCGCAGGAGTATCAAGCCCTCTATGAAAATCGGATTCCTGGTGGAGCGCCTTTCTATCTGCTTGCTCCATCCAAAGTCAATCCCTCTCATACGCCTGAAGGAAAGAGCACGCTCTGCTTGAGCATGAAGGCTCCGTATCATTTCAGTGGAGGGTGGGCTCAAAAGACCATTGATGAACTCTCTGAGTTTCTCATTTCCAGAGCGGCGGTTCTGATTCCTGACCTGAGGAAGAGGATTCTGGTTAAAGCAGAGGCCACTCCAAAGACAATTGAGAAATGGACAGGGAATCTTTCAGGAGCGGCTTATGGATGGGCCCAGATCCCAAGCCAATCCGGTATCCACCGTCTCCAGCGGACAACTCCTATTCCAAATCTCTTTTTAACCGGACACTGGACATCGCCAGGCGGAGGGATCGCAGCTGTGGTAGCTTCGGGAGAGTTGACAGCCGAAGTAATTTGGAGCAAATTTGAGAGAGGAGAATCTTAAATGGTTCGAAAATCGTATTCGTTTTTATCCCCTCTCCCCCAGGTGGCTGTGTCGCAATCCCCTTTTCGTCATTGCGAGCGACCAGAGGGAGCGTGGCAATCTAAGGATTATCAATACCGTATGAGATTGCTTCGGTTGTTTCACTCCCTCGCAATGACATTACGACACAGTCTCCAAAGGGGAAGAGATGGGGTGAGGGGGGAACAGTGGAGAGATAATAAATATCGGTTCCTATGTTTCAGTCTACTACTTTTAGGAATTCTTCTTACAGGATGTCCTAAGAAGATTGAAATCATCCCCCCCGAGAAGCCACCCTTTGAAAATCCGGTCATCAAACTTCTTGAGAAGTTTTCCCCTGCAGAATCTCTTCAGGCAAGAGCCTCCATCCGAATCGAAACAGTGAGAGATGGAGAGGAGATGAACTTTATCCTTAATGGATTTCTCCTCTATCAAAAGCCCGATAAATTTCGGCTCCTCGGCTATCACCCATTGGGAATGGGGCTTTTCGATGCACTCTACCGGAACGGTGAGTTCTTTCTCCTGATTCCGCCCCAGAAAAGGGCCTATACTGGAGAAGTCTCCCAGTTTGAAAATGTGATGGCAAAGGCAGGGGAAATCAAAATCTCTTCAGAAAAGGGCGAAGGGAATGAGATTCCCAATCGCATCCAGATTGAACTGGTGGAGAAAGAGACCCGCATTGATTTGCGATTGAGAGGAATTTCTATCAATCCCTCCCTGCCCGAAGACAGCTTCCGATGGAATGTTCCGGAAGGAGTAGAGGTGAGATCCATCGAGAGGCTTTTGAGAGGATTGAAACGTAGATGAAAATTGCCCTGATCATCCCCAGATGGCCCAAAGACAGTTTCTGGGATGTGATCGCCTTTAAATTCCCACTCCTCTCTACCTCACTTCTTGCCAGCCTGACTCCTGCCCAACACCAGGTCAGCGTCATTGATGAGAGCATCTCTGAAATTGACTTTGATCAGGACGTTGATCTAGTCGCGATTACAGCCATCACTCCACTTGCCCCAAGAGGCTATGAGATTGCGGATCAATTCCGGCAGAAGGGAAAGAAGGTGGTCATGGGAGGAATCCATGTCTCGTGGCTTCCTGAAGAGGCAAAACGACATGCAGACAGCGTTGTTATTGGTGAAGCGGATGAAATCTGGGCTGATATTTTAAAGGATGCAGAGAAAGGATCACTTAGACCTTTTTACCAACAGGAAGAAAGAACTGACCTGAGTCGTCTTCCCATTGCCCGAAGGGATCTTCTTCCCCGGAAAGGCTACCTCTTTCACAACCTGATACAGACCACCCGGGGATGTCCCTATGACTGCGAGTTCTGCTCGGTGACTGCCCTTCATGGGAAAACTTATAGGATGAGGCCGATTTTCGAAGTCGAAAAGGAGATTCAATCCTTGGAGCGTTCAAAAGCCTACATCTTCTTTGTTGATGACAATCTCGTTGGAAACCTCTCCTATGCGAGGGAACTCCTGACGATGCTTTCCCATTACCGATTGCGGTGGGTGAGTCAGGGGCCGATTCATATCGCCGAAAATGAAGAGATCCTTTCACTCATGGCGAGAGCCGGATGTCACGGACTCTTTATCGGGTTTGAGAGCCTTCGCGAAGAGAACCTCGACCTGATGGGAAAGAAAATAAATCGGGTAAAGATGTATGAGAAGGGGATCCAGAGGCTTCATGATACAGGCATCGGAGTCTATGGTTCCTTTGTCTTTGGATACGATTATGACGATGTTTCGGTCTTCGATGAATTTCTGGAGTTTGCCAATCGAAACAGGATCGACGGGACGTTCCTTCCTATTCTTACCCCATTTCCAGGGACACGGATCTACCAGAGATTAAAGAAGGAAGGGAGACTCCTCACGGAGGACTGGTCGAAGTACGATATGGCAACGGTCGTTTTCCAGCCGAAGAAAATGACTGTGGAGGAGCTTCAGGAAGGGTTCTGGAAGGTGAATCGGTCTTTCTACTCTCCTTCTTCGATGGCGAAAAGGATCTTCCATCCCTTTCATCTCAGAAGAAGCCTGATCATCTTCGGCCCCATGAACCTTGGTCTCTGGCCCGCCGTCAAAAAAGCCGAACGATATTTCATAACTTTAAATAAGGACCCCAAACGATCTATTAAAAAGAGCAATTAGAGATACGTTGATGAGAACAATAAAGGTCTACCTCATCCTAATCATTCTTTTCACTATCTTAGGGGTTTCTTTCTCCAGCGCAGAGGAGAGGATCCTCAGGTTTCACAGCGATATCACGGTCCACGAGGATGCATCCCTCACCGTGAAGGAGACGATTCAAGTCGCCAGTGAAGGCAAGGAGATCAAGCGCGGGATTTATCGCGACTTTCCCACCAGATACAACCAGCCCTGGGGCAACCGCACCGTGGGTTTCTCTGTTCAGGAAGTCCTCAGAGATGACCGACCGGAAAAATATTTTCAAAAAGGTATCCTCAATGGTGTCAGAACCTACATCGGCGATCAGGACACATTGATTCCTCCGGGCGAGCATACCTATACCATTGTCTATAAAACAGACCGGCAGCTCGGTTTTTTTAAGGATTATGACGAGCTCTACTGGAATGTAACGGGCAATGACTGGAACTTCCCTATTGAGAAATCCTCAGCCCATGTAACCCTGCCTCAGGGCGCTGTCCAGAAGATCATCAACCATACTGGTTATACAGGGCTTTCGGGAGAGAGAGGGAAAGATTTTAAAGCGGAGATTGATTTCGACGGGCGGATTATATATGAGACAACTAGACCCCTTGCCCGATACGAAGGATTTACCATCGCCCTTTCATGGCCCAAAGGCTTTGTGACCGCACCGGATACAAAGACAAAGCTTAAACATTTTTACCAGGACAACAGAGATTTCTTCTATGGTTTCATCGGTCTTCTGGTTGTCCTGGGTTACTACCTGTTCGCTTGGGCCAAGGTGGGGAGAGACCCGAGAAAGGAGGTGACGGTCGTCCAATATACTCCCCCCGAGCGTATGAGCCCTGCAGACATCAGATATTTTCTGAGAAAAGGATATGATGATAAGACCCTTGCTGCCGCAATCATTAATATGGCGGTGAAAAGGCATCTCTCCATCGAAGAGGAGGATGGAAAGTATAAACTTTTGAGAAGGGAGAAAGAGAAGGCTCCTCTCTCCGCAGACGAGATATTCGTCTTTTCAAGGCTTCTCAATTCTGAAAAGGAGATGGTTCTGGAAAAAAAGAACGGCTCCAAGATCAGAAGTGCCATGAGAGACCTGGAGAACCATCTGAAATTAAAATATCGGTTAGGAAAATATTTCTTTTCTAATAAAAAATATTTTTTGGTTGGCCTTATGCTTTCGTTCATTGCTTTTTTGATCGGCGGCGGAATCGATGCGAATGAAACATATTATCTCCCAGCCTTTATTTTCATCTGTTTCTGGTTGACGCCTTGGAGTTTTTACACGTTCGGCTTTCTGGTGCCCGGAATGATAAAAAGCTGGATGAGCCTCAGAGGCCCTTTCCTGAGAGAAGGCTCCTCCAGATTCCTTCTATTCTGTTCATGACATTGTTCACGCTGGCCTTTCTGGGTGCGGAGGCATTTGTCATTTACTACTTCTTCTTCAGCATGTCGTTTGCAGTGGGACTCTTGATTCCTTTTGTCTTGCTGGTGAATGTGGTATTCTTTTTTCTTCTTAAAAATATCACCCCAGAGACCAGAAAAATCCTCGACGCGATAAAAGGGTTCAAACAATTCCTCGTGGCTACCGAGAAGGACCGGCTCAATATGCTCAACCCGCCTGAGAAGACCCCGGAACTTTTCGAAAAATATCTGCCCTATGCCCTTGCCCTCGATGTTGAGCAGAGATGGGGAGAGCAGTTTTCAGACGTCCTTGCGAACCTGTCAGCAACAGGATATTCACCCACATGGTATTCAGGGATGGGAACCGGTCTTGCCTCGGCAAGCACATTTTCATCTTACTTTGGCGACTCGTTTACAAATGTTCTCTCATCCTCGTCTCCTGGCTTAAGTAGCGGAGGAGGGGGCTTTGGTGGAAGTGGGGGCGGTGGAGGTGGCTCTGGAGGAGGTGGATCTTCAGGCGGAGGCGGCGGCGGAGGCTGGTAAGCCAGAGGGCCTGTAGTCAAAAAAAGTGAACGGTTTTTTTGGATAAAATGAAGTGAGGGATGTTAACCATCTAAATTCAAACCTTCCTTTTTCAGAAACTATCCACCCACAAGAAGTCTCCCAAATTAAACAATTTCCCCATACGAAAAGTACATCACTCTCTGCCCCAATTTAGGATTTGCTTTTCGTTGGGAAAATATTCTAAAATTACAAAGTTGAAATATAAGGTTTTTACCGATGAAAGGTTTTTCGTCGGATAGCAGGAGAGAAACAGGAATGGATCAGGAGAAACTTATCTATTTTAAAGGATTTCTTGAGGGTCAGCTTCATAATCTGTTAATAGAAGCCGGAAAGACTTGTAGCGATATGCGTCATGATCGCAATGGAGATTTTCCCGATCCCACGGATCGGGCTTCACTTGAATCGGATCGGAACTTTCTTCTGAGGATCAAAGATCGGGAAAGAAAACTGATACTGAAGGTGAAGGAAGCCCTGGACCGGATTGACAACGGGACCTTTGGTATTTGTGAGACTTGCGGCAAATCAATTTCCGAGAAGAGGCTGATGGCCAGACCCGTCACCACACTTTGCATCGATTGCAAAACCGAATTGGAGGATCTGGAGCGGAAAGAGAGGCTCAGGGGAACGAAACCAAAGAAAAAATTTCCTTCTTAAGAATTAGCATCTACTAACCTAATCTGGGGAATCCAGAACAAAGCAGGGTTTGGAGGGTTAAAAATTCGAAATCCGAATATCGAAATACGAAACAAATCCGAATTTCCAAAATTCTAATAAGGAACGCATATATGCGTTCCCAACTTTTTTGTTTAGGACATTTATGATTTGGTCATTTTGGATTGTTTCGAAATTCGAATTTCGTGCTTCGGATTTAGACTTATTTAAAAGTGATTCATTCCGTTGTCGCAGAGTAGCAAAATTAGATCCCATTTCATTAAGCGACTATTATGCCTGAATTGAGAAAGGATCCCATCCATGGAAGATGGGTAATCATTGCAACAGAACGGAGTAGAAGGCCCTCAGATTTTGTGCCAGAAGAACGAAGGCCCGTTGGCGGATTCTGCCCTCTCTGTGAGGGAAATGAGGACCGGACTCCTCCGGAGGTGTTGGCTTTTCGGGATAATGGAGTCATTCCGGATTCACCAGGCTGGTCGCTGCGCGTCGTCCCGAATAAATTCCCCGCCCTCCGGATCGAGGGGGAACTCGACCGGGAAGGCGAGGGGATCTATGATAAGATGAACGGAATCGGGGCCCATGAAGTGGTGATTGAAACGCCCCAGCATTCCGAGACCCTGTCCACTCTCCCGTTAAAGAATGTGGAAAATGTCCTCTGGGCTTACCGGGAGAGGATCGTTGACCTGAGGCGGGATCATCGGCTTCGCTATGTCATGGTCTTTAAAAATTATGGTTCTGCGGCTGGAGCCTCTCTTGAACATACCCACTCCCAGATCATTGCTCTCCCTATTGTTCCCACAAGAGTGCGTGAGGAAATCGAAGGGGCGAAAAGTTACTTTCTCTATAAAGATCGGTGTGTCTTCTGCGATATCATCCGCCAGGAACTCCGGCAGAGGAGCCGGGTGATCACAGAGAACAGCGGGTTTGTCTCCATCGCTCCCTTTGCCTCGCGGTTTCCCTTTGAGACCTGGATTCTTCCGAAGATCCACCAGACCAGTTATGAACTGATGGAGAACTCCATCTATGGGCAGGCCGCTGAAATTCTCTCTGACACCCTGAAACGATTGAAACAGGTTCTTGACGATCCTCCATATAACTATATCATCCACACCTCTTCCTCTCCGGAGCAGGACCGGGACTATTACCACTGGCACATTGAAATCATGCCCAAGTTGACGAAGGTAGCCGGGTTCGAGTGGGGAACAGGATTCTATATCAACCCGACCCCTCCTGAAGAAGCCGCAGAGTATTTGAGGGAGGCCAAGTAACAGGCTATGTCCGATCATCCTAATGGCTATGATCTTCTAAAGACGACGATCGAACTTTCCGTCTCCTCATTTCCCATTGAGACGAAGCTGGAAAAGATTTTTCAGTGCATCACCAACGGTTTTCAATCGGATCGCTCGCTCCTTCTGCGACCGGAGATGATTCTGAAAGAGGGATTTCTCTCCCGGGTCATAGAAGAGAAAAAACCCCTGTGGGTGGATGAGGAGAGGCCTTTTAAGGAAGATACGATTCTTCCGGAAGAGAGGGATCTGGTCTGTCCGGCTTTTGGTTGCATTCCTCTCTCTGATGAAAATTCTATTCAGGGAATCATTTATATTGGTTTTTCAAAAGGCCGAACATTTTCATCAAACGAGACTGAACTCCTTCTCCTTCTGGCAAAGGAAATCGGAGTAACGATCCGAAATGATCAGCTCCACCGTGGAGCAGATGATGATGAGAGAAGAGTGAGGCAGCTCTCAACCCTGTGGGAGTTGAACAAGGCATTGCTCACCACCGTCAATTTTGAGCGGATCGTCCATATGACCTTGACCGCCATCACGATCGGCAATGGGCTTGGATTCAACCGGGCCATGCTCTTTCTCGTCGATGAAAAAGGGCATGTTGTCAAAGGAACGATGGCTGTTGGGCCGAACAGTGCAGAGGAGGCAGGAACAATCTGGCCTGCTCTTTCCCAACGAAGCAGAAATCTTTCTGAGCTGGTTACTCAGATCGAGTCATCCACCGAAAACCACTCCGTCCTCAATTCCATCGTTAAGGAGATTCAGATTCCACTGGAAGATGGGCAATGTATTATTTCGAAGACTGTTCTCGAGGGAAGACCCTTTAATATCCGGTTTCCTCTGGGTGAAGAGGAATGGGTTCAGACCCGGTGCGAGAGGGGGTGCCATCTCAGCTCGGAAGTGGGATGCTATGTGGGCGAGCATCTCAGCCGCGATCCCAAGGTGTATGCTTTTGCCACAGTTCCACTCTGGGGAAAAGGAAAAGTGATTGGGGTGATCCTGGTCGATAACCTCTTCAATCAGGATACCATCACCGACGAGGATATTCGTTATCTCACCATGTTTGCAAGCCAAGCAGGGTTGGCCATTGAGAATACCCTGCTCTATCGCAATTTAGAAGAGATTCACCAGGAGCTGAAAGAAGCCCAGACCTTCCTGGTTCATCGGGAGAAGATGGCGGCCTTAGGGGAACTCTCCACCTCCATTGCCCATGAGATTAGAAACCCACTCGTCTCCATTGGAGGATTTGCGCGTCGCCTCGATCGCGCGCTTCCGGCAGATGCCTCGGAGAAACGGTATACCCGGACCATCGTAAAGGAAGTGGAGAGGGTCGAAAACATTCTGAGTAATGTCCTCACCTACACCAAAGAAGAAGCGATATGCTTGAAGATGCTGGACCTGCGGGAGGTGATAGAGGAGAGTCTCTCCATGATTTCAGAAGGGTTAAGAAATGGGGGGATTCAACTGATGAAATCGTTTTCGGATCAGATCCCCCCGGTCAAAGGTGACTACTATCAATTGAAGCAGGCCTTCTTCAACCTGGTGAGCAATGCCTATGAGTCGATGAGAGGCGAAGGAAAGCTTTCCATCCGCATTCATCCCTACAAGAAGAATGGGGTCTCATGGGTTGGAGTCGAGGTTGAGGATACTGGTGGTGGCATTGATCCTGAGGCGCTTCATCATATCTTCAACCCCTTTTACACGACAAAAGACAACCGGTTAGGCTTGGGGTTGCCCATCATCCATAAGATTGTTACTTCTCATCAGGGGCAGATCGAGGTGAACAACCATCCCGGAACGGGTGCGACCTTCATCCTCACCTTTCCGGCACAGGAGGTGCGAGAGAAATGAAGAGGATCCTGGTCGTCGATGATGAAGAGAGCATCCGCCTTCTCTATAAGGAAGAGCTTGAGGAAGAGGGCTTTGTCGTGGAGGTGGCCAGGGATGGTTTAGAAGCTCTTGAACAACTTCCGTTATTCAAGCCGGACCTCATCACCCTCGACATCAAGATGCCTGGACTCAACGGCATTGAGACGCTCAAGCGGATCCGCGAGACTGAGAGGCAACTCCCCATCGTCATGTGTTCTGCTTATGGGGAGTATAAACAGGACCTGACGACCTGGGCTTCCGATGCCTATGTGGTCAAGTGCGCGGACCTGACAGAATTAAAAACCACGATTCGGAGACTTCTGGGGCTTCTATGAAAGTAAAAAAAGCAGTAATTCCAGCAGCAGGTTTCGGCACCCGGTTTCTTCCGGCGACGAAAGTTGTACCCAAGGAACTCTTGCCCATTGTTGATAAGCCTACCATCCAGTATATTATGGAGGAAGTTGCCTTATCAGGCATTGAAGAGGTGATCCTCATCACCGGCAGGGAGAAGGGTTCGATTGAGGATCATTTCGATACTTCGACCGAATTGGAGAACCATCTCAGAAAGAAGGGAAGGGATGACCTCCTAAAGGTCGTCCAGGAAATCTCCGGGATGGTGACGCTGGTCTCGGTGAGGCAGAAGGAGCCTCTGGGCTTGGGTCATGCGATCCTCTGTGCGAAAAGGGTCGTTGGGAAGGAACCTTTTGCTGTTCTGTTAGGTGATGATCTGATCGATGCAAATGTCCCATGCATCCGTCAGATGATGAAGATCTATCAGGATATGGATGGAGCGCTTATTGCCATTCAAAAGGTTCCGAGGCAGGAGGCGCATCTCTATGGAATCATCAAGGGTAAAAAGGTGATGGACCGGGTTTATTCTGTCGAAGAAATGGTGGAGAAACCCGAGAAGGGGAAAGCGCCATCCAATCTTGCCATCATCGGAAGGTATATCCTTCCTCCCCGCATCTTTGATATACTGGAAAGGGTCAAGCCTGACCGGAGAGGAGAGATTCAGCTCACAGAGGGTCTGAAGGAGCTGAACCGGGAAGTTCCCATCTATGGATATGAGTTCATCGGAGACCGTTACGACGCAGGGGATAAGTTTGGTTATCTGCAGGCGAATCTTTCTTTTGGGTTGAGGCATCCGGAGATCGGCACGAAACTGAAAAGATATTTAAAGACATTATCCTCATATTGTTAACTGTTCATAGTTTAAGCTTTATTGGTTAATTGTAAAATGCGACTAAAACATAGTCGCATTTTCCGGGGCAGTAGCTCAGCTGGGAGAGCGCCAGAATCGCACTCTGGAGGCCGGCGGTTCGATCCCGCTCTGCTCCACCAGAAATTAAAAGGGTTGGACATCGACATTCTGTCTGGCCCTTTTTTTCTATAAAGTTAAAAGGTGTGAGAGGAATTATCATGAGACTCCATGAATTTGAGGCAATGGACATCTTTGAGACGATGGGAATCCCTGTTCCGAGGCGCGGGGTTGCGGAGACTGCGGAAGAAGCGCTTCGCGTGTCCGAAAAAATCGGGTATCCGGTAGTGGCCAAAGCCCAGGTGCTGGTGGGCAGCCGTGGCTTGGCCGGAGGAATCAAGATCGCATCGAATCCGGAAGAGCTCGGAGAGATCGGCAGGACTCTTCTTGGTTCTGCGATCAATGGCCTGCCTGTACGAAAGATCCTGGTGGTTGAAAAGGCGGACATCGCACAGGAGCTCTATGCGGGCATTACCGTGGATGGATATTCGGGGAAGCCTGTGATTGTTGCCAGCACTGAGGGCGGCATTCATATTGAAAAGACAGCGCAATCAGGTCCCGAAAAAATCGCAACCATTCAGATAGATCCGTTCCAACCTTTGGACCCCCATCAGGCCATTGCCCTTTTACAGAAATTTGAATTAAACCAGAATCTCCTCGTCGCCTGGGCGGATGTCATTGCTAAGCTCTATCGTACCTTCATACGCTACGAAGCCCTGATTGCGGAAATCAACCCTCTGGTTCTTCTTCCAAACCACGACCTTCTGGCAGTAGATGCTGTTCTGGAATTGGACAACTCCGCTCTTTCAAGGAGTAAACATCCATTGCCAGATCGGCTGGAACGGATTGAGAATCCTCTGGAACGGAAAGGCAGGGAGATTGGTGTCACCTATGTCGATCTCGGGGGAGATATCGGGCTCATCTCTTCAGGAGCCGGATTGGGGATGGCCTCCATTGACATGATTGGAGAAAAGATGAAGCCTGCCAATTTCCTCGAAACAGGAGGAGGTATCACAGAGCAGCTTCTCTACAAATGCATGGACCTGATCATGATGAAAGGAAATCTTCGGGGAATCCTTATCAACATCTATGGAGGCATCAATCCCATTCATGAAGGGGCCAAGGGAGTGGTACGCTATATCAAGGAACACCATGTAAAGATACCGATCGTTGCCAAGGCTCTTGGAAACCATCAGGAGGAGACCTGGGAAATCTTTCGCTCAGCAGGTGTCCACGTGGTCACTGAAGCCGCAACGGAAAAAGCTGTTGAGCGACTCTTTGACTTGGTTGGAAAAGCATAATGAACTCTAATCTTGCTAAAACAGGAAACAACCATGAGCATACTCATAAATGACTCCACGCGGGTCATCGTGCAAGGGATTACCGGACGGATTGGAAGCCTCCAGACCCACTGGATGCTTGCCTATGGAACAAAGGTGGTGGCTGGCGTCACTCCCGGAAAAGGAGGGACAATGGTTGAAGGAGTGCCTGTTTTCAGCAGCGTGGAAGAGGCGGTGAGTAAGACCGGTGCAAACGCCTCTGTCTTTTTTATCCCAGCCGCTTTTGTCCTGAATGCTTTTTTAGAAACAGTGGATGCGGGCGTGAAACTGATTGTGATGATTCCCGAGCACATTCCCGTCCACGATGTGATGAAGATGAGAGCCTATGCCATTGAAAAGGAAGTCTATGCCCTTGGCCCCACCACCCCCGGGATTCTGGTTCCGGGAAAAGGCAAGATGGGCATCATGCCGGCTTCTCTCTTTGCGCCCGGGAGGGTTGGGATCATCTCCCGGAGTGGAACCCTTTCTTATGAGTTCGCGGGCATTCTCTCGGAATGCGGAGTGGGACAGAGCACCGTTGTGGGCATGGGAGCTGACCCTGTGGTCCTGACCAATTTGGTAGACATCCTCCGGCTCTTTGAAGAGGATAGAGATACAGATGGAGTGATCATCGTGGGGGAGGTTGGAGGAGACCAGGAAGAGAAGGCTGCCCGGGTTATCCAGGAGAAGATGACAAAGCCTGTTGCCGCTTACCTTGCAGGCCGGCGCTCCCCTGAAGGAAAGCGCATGGGACATGCAGGAGCGATTGTTCGGGGTTCAGCCGGGACCGTGGCAGGCAAAGAGGAAGCTCTACGTTCAGCAGGGGTAGAAGTCCTGGAAAGCCCCATCCATGTAGCCCTTTGGGCCGAGAAGCACCATCTCCGTTAATTGGTCTCTACATGTTTAGCAGGTTAGTTCAGCAATAATGTTGGAATGCTATCAATCCGGACTTGATTTAGCCTGCCCCGTACCGGATACGGGGGAATCCAGTATTTTCAATCTGAGTTCCTGCTGCCAGCATTGCCTCAATCCGACCAGTTTGTTATATTGAAACTATTCTGTCTGGAAAGGTATCAAAGCGATGAGGATTCGAAAATCGGGGAAAGTTCGAGAGGGAGTCTGGTTTTTAGGCCGGAAGGAATCAGGGGTCTATCTTTTAGAGGGGAAAGATGGATCAATGATCATCAGCGGCGGGATGAGCTACATCATTCCGGACATTCTTGAACAGATTGAAGAATTTGGAATCGACGAGAGCAAGATCAATAAGATCCTCATCCTTCACTCCCATTTTGACCATGTAGGGATCATTCCATTTTTTAAACGCCGTAACCCACAGATCGAGGTCTGCGGTTCGGAAAGGGCCTGGGAACTTCTAAAAATGGAGAAAGCAATTGTCACGATCAATCAGTTCAGTAGGAACGTGGCCAAGAGGATGGGGAGAGAAGAGGTTTACTCAAAATATGATCTGGAGTGGAGGGATGATATCCGTGGAAGAATTGTTCGGGAAGGCGAGAAAATCGACTTGGGCGACCTAACCCTGTCAGTCTTTGAAACTCCGGGTCACTCTTCATGCTGTATTGCCGCCTACGTCTCCGCTCTGAAAACTCTCTTTCCAACGGACGGAGGAGGCATTCCCTTTGATGAAACGATCATCACTTCTGGAAACTCGAACTTCACCAAATATCAGGAGAGTCTTGAACGATTAAAGTCTCTCGAAGTGGATTACTACTGCGCCGACCACTATGGATATGTGGTCGGGGAAGAAGCCAGACAGTTCATTCCAATGACGATTGAGATGGCGAAAAAGAAGCGGTTGCAGATGGAAGAAGCCTATGGGGCTACGCGCGATATCGATGCCGCAGCAAAGTTGCTCATCTCTTCCTTTTATAAAGAGAGCCCTGACTATTTCCTTTCTCCCGACATCTTTTACGATGTGCATCGCCAGATGATTCGCCACATCGCCACTGTGATTGAGCAGAAATAACAATCTCGGGGTAATGTCTTCATAAGTTACGCTATATCTTTTCATGTAACCGTCCTTGACAACCTGCCCTAATTCTAATAATTTTTATTTATGCTCTGAAAAATGTATAGACAAAATAATAAAGTGTCCCTAATTTAATTTGGAGGAAGTATGGAGGATCGGATATTAATTGTGGATGATGAGGAGGTGATTTGTAATATTTTGTTCAAGAGGTTGGGGAAGGAAGGGTATTCCTGCATCACGGCCAATAATGGGAAGGAGGCCCTCAGCCATTTTTACCAAGGCAACTTTTCCCTCATCATCTCCGATATCAACATGCCCGAGATGAATGGGATCGAACTCTTACAGAAGGTCAAGGCCATCGACCCCAAGGTGAAGATGATCATGGTGACCGCCTACCCGGAAATCGATCTGGCAGTCAATGCAATGAGACTCGGAGCTTATGATTTCATTATCAAGCCGGCAGACCTTGACCTGATCGTCATGAGTGTGAAGAAAGCCCTCGAAAGCAAGCGACTCGAAGAAGAGATTGAGGCCTACCACAATCGTTTGGAAGAGATGGTGGGAGAGCGGACCGCTAAACTTCAACAGGCTTATCGATATCTTAAAAAGAGTCACTTAGACTCGGTCAAGGTTCTGGTTGAGGCAATCGATGCAAAAGACCCTTATACCCGGGGACACTCTGACCGGGTGAAACGGATGAGTCTGGCAATCGCCAAACAGATGGATTTTTCCGAAGAGAGGCTGGAGATCCTCGAATATGGAGCGCTTCTCCACGATATCGGTAAGATTGGCATCAAGGATGAAATTCTTCAGAAGCAGGGTCCGTTGAATAGCACAGAGTACCAGTTTATTCGGGAGCACCCGCTGATCGGAGTGAAGATCGTAGAGGGAGTGGAATTTTTCAAGAATAAGATTCCGATGATCCGCCACCATCATGAATATTATGATGGTGGCGGTTATCCGGACGGTCTGGCTGGGGAAGATATTCCTCTGGAGGCGCGGATCATCAGCCTTCCTGACGCATTTGATGCCATGACCAGCGTTCGGCCTCATCGAGGAGAGAAACCCCTTCACGATGTCCTGTCGGAGATGGAGAAGTGTAAAGGGAAACAGTTCGACCCGAAGATTGTAGATATCTTTATTCAGGGGAAGATTTATAAGGTGTAACCCTCAGGGGTAATCATCAAATTCCAAGCACCAATAATCAAATAATCACCAATTTATCAATGACCAAAATTCCGAGACAGAATAGACATAAAATTTACTGTGTTTTGAACATTGGTTATTGGAATTTATTTGGAGCTTGAAATTTGGTTATTGGAATTTAAAGATTATGCCGGCCAACCTCACCCCACAGTATTTAGAAGCAGAGGCAAAGTTCAAGCAGGCCAAATCCGTTCCCGAAAAGATCAAAGCCCTTGAGGTGATGATGGCCATCATCCCGAAGCATAAAGGGACGGAGAGACTCCGGGGGCAGCTGAAGTCCCGGATGGCCAAATTGAAAGAGGAGCAGCAAAAGAGACCCACGGTCAGCAAAGCAGAGCAGGCATATAATGTTAAAAAAGAGGGTGCGGCTCAAGTGGTACTGCTGGGCCTTCCCAATGTAGGGAAATCGAATCTTTTTACTCACCTGACTCACGCTATTTCTGAGGTTGCGGATTATCCTTTTACCACACAGAAGCCCATCCCGGGAATGATGAGGTTTGAAAACCTCCAGATTCAGCTCGTGGATACACCGCCCATTCAAATGGACCGGATCGAGTCCGGATTTCCCAATCTCTTAAGGAATGCCAATGGATTTATTATTGTTCTGGATCTGACAGATGATCCTGTCTTCCAGATGGAAGTGATTCTTGAAGAGTTGAACCGGATGAAGATAAGGGGAGGGGACAGAGATTCAGCAGATCTTCTGGAGCAAGGATGGGTTTTTAAAAAGGCGCTTCTTCTTGGCAACAAGGCTGATCTCAAGGATTCAATGAATGGACTCCGGGTGCTCGAGGACCGTTTTAAGAATGAATGGATGATTCTGCCGGTTTCTGCAAAAGAGGAGATGAATTTCGAAGAGGTGAAGAAAGAAGTTTATAGCCGACTGGATATTCTCCGGGTCTATACAAAAATACCGGGCAAAGACGCAGACCGGTCAGAACCTGTGATTCTGAAAAAGGGAAGCACGATTGACGATGTGGCTCTCTCCGTTCATAAAGATTTCGCTGCCAAACTCAAATATGCCCGGGTCTGGGGATCGGGTAAATTTGATGGACAGATGGTGAAGCGTGACTATCGGGTGAGCGAAGGCGATGTCATTGAACTGCATATTTAACGATGAACGATGTAACGCTCCAACCCCCCTCTATTCCCCCCTTAAACTAAGGGGGGATGAAGGGGGGTTATAAGGGGGGGCGAGGGGGAGTTATGAGGTTGAGTAGATTTAAGATAACGAATAGACAATAAACCATAGATAAAATGGCTGTTTTAACGAGAAGAAATTTTTTCAGGTGGATGTTGGGATTTTCGCTCCTTCCTGTTTTTCCCTTTTATCTGCGAGAAACAGAAGCAAGTTCGTTTTGTGCATCGAGACAGGAGGGGAAATCGATCGCAGAATTTTTCAAAGGAGAAGAACTTTCCTACGAAGTTGGATTCTGGCTTTTTAAAAAGGCAGCCCTTGGTAAATTAACCTTTAAAGAGATGGACAAGAAAGGTCGTTACATGGCCATCCTCCAGACAGAGACCTTGGGGATTCTGGGATATATTGCTCGTTATCGGGTGGACACTTATCGTTCTGTCATGGAAGAGTTGGATGACGGAAGGCGCCTGCGGGCGATTTCATTCGAAGAGAATGTTAAGGTAGGGGAAAAAGTGAGAAAGAGGACACATCTTTTTGATTATCAGAGAATGAAATGGGTTCAGACCAGGAGGAGAAAGGACGGGACCATCGCGAAGACAGAAGAAGCGATCCCTCTCGGAAAAACCTATGACGATTTCGTAACAGCTTCATACAATTTTCGTTACGGGGTATACGGAGAGATCGAGAGGGGGAAAAAATATGTGGTTCCCACCTTTCCGAAAAAGGGTCCTTCAAACTATGAAGTGAGGGTGGCGGCGAAAGAAGAGGAGGAGAGAAGGAGAAGATCAGAAAAGCTTAAAGACGGAAAAGATTACTTTATTAAACTTCTTCTCGATCCGGAGATCACTCATTCCCAGGAGGGTTTGATCGAAGGGTGGTTGTCAAGAGATCTCTATCCCATGGAAGGAACGATCAGAGATGTGGTACTCTATGGAGATGTGACCGGGAGGCTCGTTCAAAAAAATAAAGGTTAAGGCTAAGGTTCAGGTTAAGGTTAAGGGAAGTCTAATCTCTAAGCCTCAACCTCGACCTTAACCTTTGTCTTTGAATGATGAATACTCATTCACGCTATTTCAGGATACATCGGAAGGAGATTGCCTATTTCAAGTTCATCATCGAATCGCATGAGGGGATGGCTGTGGTGAGAACGAAGGATCCTCACGAAGCGATTGTGGAGTTGATGATCGCGCCGGGTTGGGAAAAGGATGTGGAGGAGGTGCTGGAGGGGTTGAGGAAGGAGATAACAATCGAGGCAATCACCTAAATCCGAAGCACGAAAAACGAAATTCGAAACAAGCACGAATATTCAAAATACACAATTCAAAACGGTTTTGCTTAAGATATTCGAAAATTTGAATTTTGGGATTGTTTCGTGCTTCGATATTCGGATTTCGAATTTTTAGCAGCTATTTCATATCAGGAGAATTGAATGATAAAACATATCCCTTTTGAAAAAATTCTTAAAGAGGCCCTCAGAGAGGGTGGGGAGTTTGCGGACATCCTGTTTGAGCAGACCTATTCGGTTGCCATTGTCTGCGAAGAGGACCGCATCGAGAAGATGATCTCAGGCCAGGACATGGGCCTGGGGCTCCGTGTCCTCTATGATGGAAGAACCTTTTACAGTTTTACCAACCGGCTGGGAGAGGAGGACCTCCTCCAGTTAGCTGGTGTGGTCAGTCGCGCAGTCAAAGAAGACCGTGGCGGAAAGATCTTCAACCTCATCGATCCAAGCAGGGCATTTCCTCCCAGCCCTTCGGTTCATCCTCCTCGTGCCCCGATTGAGAAACATCCAAAATCCATTCCGATCGGAGACAAAGTCTCGATGGTCAATCGGGCCAATGAGGTAGCACGAAAACTCGATCCCCGCATCCGGCAGGTGAAGGTCCTCTACCGGGATGTGAGTCAGTCTGTCTCCATTACCAACTCGGAAGGTTTATGGATAGAAGGGGAAAAGGTGGGCATGGTCTTTTCCGTTCAAGTCGTTTCCTCCAAGGAAGAAAACATGCAGACCGGGTACGAACCGATCGGTGGGACAATGGGTTTTGAGCTCTTTGAACTCTGCCCCCCGGAGAGAGTGGCAGAGATTGCGGCAAGAAGATCGCTTCTGATGCTATCGGCAAGAAAGGCACCGATGGGTAAGATGACCGTAGTCCTTTCGAGCGATGCAGGAGGAACGATGATTCATGAAGCTGTAGGCCATGGACTGGAGGCAGACCTAGCCCAACAGGGCCTCTCTGTCTATTCGGGAAAGATCGGAGAGAAAGTGGCCTCTTCCCTCATCACGGTTGTGGATGATCCCACTATTCCACAAAAGAGAGGCAGCTATGCCTTTGACGATGAAGGAGTTGTTTCGCAGAAGACCACTCTCGTGGAAAAAGGGATTTTGAAAAGTTATCTTTACGATCGTCTGTCCGCTTTCAAAGACGGCGTTTCATCGACCGGAAATGGAAGGAGGGAATCTTATCAGATCAAGCCCATCCCCAGAATGAGTAATACTCTCATCCTTCCCGGGCAAACAAAGCCCGAAGAGATTATTCGCTCCGTGGATAGGGGCCTGTTCGTAAAGAAGATGGGGGGCGGACAGGTCAATACGGTCAATGGTGATTTTGTCTTCGAGGTCAGTGAGGGATACCTGATCGAAAAAGGAAGCATTGGAGAACCGGTCTGTGGAGCCATCTTGATTGGCAATGGACCACAGGTATTAAAAGAGATTGATATGGTGGGAGACGATTTAGGTTTTGGGATTGGAACGTGCGGAAAAGATGGACAGGGTGTTCCGGTTGCCGATGCCCAACCCACCCTGAGGATTCCGGAGATCGTCGTCGGAGGGCGTGAAGAGGCCCCTAAATAGTAGGATGGGGAGATTGGGCGTTGAGGAGATAAGGGGATAGGGTGTAAGGGAGTTAAGATTGATGCCTATCCAGAGAGACAACGTTAAAAATAGTATCAAATCCTTCCAAGAAGTTTCAGTTGACCGATTCTTATTAAATATGTATATTTTAATCGACAATTTACGGGATGGAAAAAAAGATATTTCTTCTTTTCAACCATGGAAATTAATTTACATGCGCGCCTGATTTAGGCTACAATAAATTTCAAAAATGAAAACCATCCACAAAATAATTCATGGTGATTCTAGACAGATGAATCTGGTGACCGATGAATCGGTACATTTAATCATCACCTCACCTCCATACTGGCAGCTTAAAGATTATGGGACAAACGACCAAATAGGTTACCATGAGTCCTATGAGAGTTATATCAATAACCTAAACCTTGCCTGGAAGGAATGTTACCGGGTGTTGCACCCAGGTTGTAGGCTTTGCATAAACATCGGAGACCAGTTCGCTCGATCTGTCTACTATGGACGATACAAGGTCATTCCGATTCGAACCGAAATCATTAAATTTTGTGAAACAATCGGGTTCGACTACATGGGTGCGATCATCTGGCAAAAAGTGACAACAACCAATACAACCGGTGGAGCGACCATCATGGGGAGTTTTCCATATCCCCGTAACGGAATTCTGAAACTCGATTATGAGTTTATTCTGTTGTTTAAAAAACAGGGAAATCCACCTAAGCCGACCCGAGAGCAAAAGGAACTGTCGATCATATCAAAAGAAAATTGGAATACATATTTTTCAGGCCACTGGTACTTTGCAGGTGCTAAACAGGAGGGACATATTGCGATGTTCCCTGAAGAACTTCCTGCCCGGCTTATAAAAATGTTTTCTTTTGCAGAGGATACAGTTCTTGATCCCTTCCTTGGTAGTGGCACGACTTCAATGGCTGCTCGTAACCTGGGACGTCATTCAATCGGTTATGAAATAAACGAAGATTTTATTCCGACCATCAGGAAAAAGCTACAGATAGAGCAGACCGATCTTTATGGAACAGAATATGTTTTTCTAAAAGACCCTATCAAAACCGACCTGAACGAAGAGATTAAAAAGCTGCCCTATATCTTCAAGGACCCCCATAAACTCGACAAGAAGATAGATCCCAAAAAGCTTCAATTTGGCTCCAAAATAGATGAAAACAGTGGAGAGCGCGAGGAGTATTACTCTGTTAAGGAAGTCATCAGCCCTGAGTTGATTAGACTCAGCAACGGACTGATTGTACGGTTGATCGGAGTTAAAGAGAATAAGGAAATGAATGGGTTGGCAGTCAATTTCATTACTGAAAAAACAAGAGGGCAAAAGGTCTTCCTGAAATTCGACAATCAGAAGCACGATAATGAGAATCGCCTGCTTTGTTACCTCTATTTAAAGAACAAAACATTTCTTAATTCCCACCTCATAAAGGAGGGGCTTGCGGAGGTAGATTGCTCTATTGATTTCAAATACAAGGATAAATTCATAAATCTTCGTGGGGATTCAAATTATGGCCTTCAAAAAGTTCGCTAAAGATTTTGGAAGCAAAGAGATAATCTTGAATTATGGAAATAGGCGATGGGGGCTTACCAAGACCAATAAAGTAGGTGAAGTTATGGCGATGATACGCCAATGCCAGCCAAAAACATTTCAAGAATGGGAAGATTGGTATTTTAAGAATGCTTTTACAAATACGAAACAAACAATAAAAATCACCGAAGAAATACTGACCGAACTTGGCCAACGATTGCATGAAAAGATTACTGAAATTGTTGCCCCACAATTACGTGAAGCATTAGCTACTTTGACCCAACAGGATTGCATCGACTATATATACCAATTGACGATCCATCGAACATTTGACGGATATTTGGCTGAAAAGTCGGTAGTTCACGATAATCTTGCCAAGGAGTTTCCTGATGTTGTCTTCGAGGAAACGAATCCGGATCTCGACCATGCCGGAGACATTGATTTTATCGGTAAGGTTGGTAACAAAGCATTTGGCCTCCAGATCAAGCCTATCACTGCTCATGCCAGCCTCGGCGATTTTTCGGTTACGGCCCGGATGGAACAATCCTTTCGTGACTTCGAAGAACAGTTTGGAGGAAAAGTCTTTATCGTGTTCAGTGTCGAAGACAAAATTAAAAACATTGAAGTGATTGCCGAGATAAAAAAGGAAATCGAGCGGCTCAGAAAATAATGATGACCTACGGAAGAAAAATCTTAAGTTGCGTTTTCACCTACGTTCCCATTGTTCGCCCATGGAATCTGGATAAAGGCTATGCTGACTATGAAATGTTGGTTTTACATGCCGAATTTATTTCCCAGTCTCGGGACTGAGGAGGACAATTGATAAAAAGGTCAATAATAGGAGGTGTCATTATGTTCGTGCATTCTTTCAGAAAGTTGTTGGTCGTTTGTTCTATCGCATTCACAATACTGCCGGGATTTTCTTTAGCGCATTCACCAGACCAACCCCCTCATCAAACCTTCGAAATGGGCCACCTCAAGCTTGAAAGCGGGGAAGTCATTGAGAACTTTGTCATGTCGTATGTCACCCATGGCAAACTGAATGAAAACAAGTCTAACGCTATCCTGATGGCTCCGGCGTTAGGAGGCAATCACCATCGAATCGATTTTTTAATCGGCCAGGGGAAGGCTTTGGACACGGAGAAATACTTTATCATCTGCGCGGATTCTATCGGAAATGGCCTTTCCACCTCTCCGAGCAACAGTAAAACTCAGGCGGGACCGAAATTCCCTAAATTTAACATCCGAGATATGGTCTATTCTCAATACAGGCTCGTGACCGAGAAGTTTGGAATCAAACGCTTGGTGGCAGTTGCAGGTGCTTCGATGGGTGGTTTTCAGGCAATTCAGTGGGCGGTCAGCTATCCGGACGCTTTGGGTTCGGTCGTGGCGCTCACAGGTGCGGCCCGATCTTCTGCTTGGTTCATCGGGGTTTTACACCTTCGGAATCAGGTATTGATGTTAGATCCCGCATATAACGAGGGGAATTATAAAGAACCACCTGGAAATGGTTGGCGACTCTTTTCAAACGTCAGTTATCTGGTCGGGGTTACGCCGGAAGGGGCAAATCACATGTTCCCTAACGGAAAAGATATTATTCCATTCCTGACAGGACAGGGGGATAGTATGGCTAAAAGGCCGCCCGACGCAAACAATCAAATCTATCAGACGTACGCTTGTTTTAACCATCATGTAGGCGAAACGCCGGGGTTTAACGGCGATTTGGTCAAAGCGCTGAAAAGCATCAAGGCGAAAACTCTTCTCCTTCTTGCTCGTAACGATGTGTTGGTTCCTATTGAGCAGGTGAAGCAAGATGCAAAATATATCAAAGACGTGAGGGTCGAAGAGATTCCAACGATGTTCGGTCACCTCGGGGCGAGTGCGAGCTATAGCCCTGCCGATGTCGATTATTGCAATCGCATTGTTCGAGAGTTCTTGAATGATGCAACGAATTTTGGGAGAAATATCAAATAAAGAAGAGCTTGGTACCAGGCAAGGGTAATTCGGTACGTTCCCGCAATAAATACACGAGGGCGGCACATTTCATTTATCTCAATAGGCATGTTAGAATGGACTTTATAGAGTCAGCCTTCGAGGTCAGTTCAAAGTTCCCAAAGGGGCTAAGAACGCAGTGGTTCTTCATAAGGAACACCTGATAACTGACGGCATCTAAAACGGGCTCGGGTCGGACCCAGGTAAGTATCTGATCCTATAAATGAATACCTCAGAAAATATGTCAGTTTTAGTCTTAGGATCGTCATTTTGGGACTAAAATTGCGAGTCTCTCAAGGCTAACTAGGAGCCAGGGCTAAGGTCAACAACTTAACTTAGCCAGACCCACGTTGACATGCCTGCTGTTTCTTGTATTGTCCAAACAATTTTCTTGCTTTTAAGGATCAATTGGCTTATAAAGAGTTAACAAAATAAGTTGAACAGAGCCTTATCGGCTTATCGTCTATGCCCGCAAGAACTCTAAACGACTTCTTTGCGGGCTTTTTTTCAGCATAAGAGCTGATATTTGCTTATTAATCAGTCCAAAGTTGTATAGACACGGAATCTAAATCTTTCCTCTGTTCCCTTTACCAAAGGGAGGAATGGCCTCGCTTATAACCCCCCTCTATTCCCCCCTTAAATTAAGGGGGGAGGAAGGGGGGTTACGGGAGACTTTCCGAAGAGCATGTCTTTTCAGTTATGGACTCCTTAATAATTAGGAATAACTACCCCGTCATTCCCGCTGCGAGAAATGTGGGACCAACAGGGTAAACTCAAGAAAGGAGAACGATGATGAATATTTATGTGGGGAATTTATCCTATGAGGCAACCGATGCGACGATCCGGGAGGCTTTCGAATCCTTCGGCGAGGTAACGTCAGCGAAAGTGATCAAAGACAAGTACACTGGCCAGTCGCGGGGATTCGGTTTTGTAGAAATGCCCGCACCGGCTCAGGCTCAAGCAGCCATTAAAAGCCTTAACGGAAAAGACCTTCTGGGCAAACCGATCAGCGTGAATGAGGCCCGTCCCCGTGCCGACCAGGGAAAAACCGGGGGAGGGCGGATGGGTTATAGTGGTCGAGGTAAACGTTATTAATCTTGTTTTCTCAGAAAAGAGGTTAAACCATGTTACAGCGAAGAAGACAAGGAAGGTCTCATGCTTCAAGGTCAAATCCTCTGAGGCATCGAAAATCTTACAAAGTTTTGTGTTCGGGCTGCGGGAAAGAGGTTGTTCTCCCCGTTCCCCCGCCGACTGACAAAAAACTACTGTGTATGGAGTGCTTCAGGAAATAGAGATATCTGAGGAGCGATGATATGAATAAGAAGGTTTACGTAGCCAACCTCCCTTCCCAGGCCAGCGAACTGGAGCTCAAAACCCTGTTCTCGAAAGCTGGAGATGTCGTATCTGTCAAGATTGTAGCGGACAGGCAAACCGGGCAACCGAGAGGCATTGCCTTCGTTGAGATGTCAACACAATGGGAAGCTCGGAGAGCTGTCTCCATGCTGAACCGAACGGATTTCATGGGAAAACACTTGCTGGTTAAAGAAGCAACCGTCAAACGTGGTTTTCGGGAGAAATAGCCTTAAGAACCTATGATGCCCTACTCCTCTTCCTGAACAGGTTCGGGGAGTTTTTCGAGTTTCACCTTTGAGATTCTGCGGCCGACCATTTCGATGATGTGAATCTTTTTCCCCTCCACTTCTACCCTATCACCGCCTTCAGGAATTTTTTGAAGGGTGGCCATCAGGAATCCCGCCAGTGTTTCATATTCCGGTGATTCGGGCAGGGGGATTTGATAGTCTTCTTTTAAGTCCTTGAGGCTGATCGATGCATCGATCAAGAAGGTTCCGTCTTTTAACTGAATCACGGGGCTTTCCGTATCGTGCTCATCCCTGATCTCTCCGACGATCTCTTCGATCAAATCTTCAATGGTCACTAAGCCGGAAACACCACCATATTCATCTACCACGATGGCCATATGGATTCTCCTCCTCTGCATCTCTTTCAGGAGGAGACTGATGTTCATTGTCTCAGGGATGAAGTAAGGGGATTTAATGATCTTACGAATATCGACCTGTCCTGTTTTTGTAAACGCAGTGAGGAAATCCTTTGAATGTAGGATACCTCGAATGTCATTGATGTCCCTTCCATAGACGGGATAACGGGAAAACTGTTCCTCTTCTATAATTGTCCTGATCTCCTGGGGCGATTTTTCTATCGGGATGGCCACGATTTGAGTGTCCGGAACCATGACCTCTTTGACGGACATGTCCGTAAATTCAAAGACACTTTGGAGGATCTTCTCTTCCGAGGGCTCGAATACACCATGTTTTCCGCCTTCTTTGATCAAGAGCTTTATCTCTTCCTCTGTAATATAGGCCCTTTCGCTAAAAGGTTTTCTCCCGAAGGGACTGAGCACGAGGGAGGTGCTGAAGGTGAGGAACTTGACAAAGAAAGCGGTGATCTTTGAGAAAACATCGATGGTTCTTGCCGTCCAGAGCCCGATGGTTTCAGGATGCATCAGTGCAATGGACTTGGGCACGAGTTCTCCAAAGATCACGGAGAAATAGGTGATCACGACGACTACGATCCCAATGGAAATCGGTTCAGCGGCAACCGAGATGGCTTTGATCGGGACCATCTGAAGGGCTGGTTTGATCACCTCGATGGCAGCTGCGCCTCCAACTGCAGAGGCGAGGACACTGACTCCGGTAATACCAATTTGAATGGTGGCCAGAAACCGGTCCGGTTCTTCCTTGAGTTTGAGAAAGATTTTTGCATTTCTTCTACCCTTTTCGGCCAACTGCTGAATATGGGTTTTTCTGGCCGTCACTACAGCAATCTCCGTTCCAGCGAGATAACCGTTTAAGAGGATGAGGATGGCAATAAAAAATATCTCTCCCAAAAGTCCTTGCATAAAGGCCCCCTTACTTTTTCAGTAAAATAGGTAAGAAAAATAAGAATAGCAGAGAAAAACTGTTGGAGTCCATTTAATCGTTTTAAAGGAAGCGTGCTCTAAAAATTGATCTTTTTGAGCCGTTCGATGGCTTCCTTTAACCTCGACTCGTCCACGGTGAGGGTCATCCGGACATAACCTTCTCCTGCGTCTCCGAAACCATTTCCCGGAGTAGCGACAATACCCGCGTTTTCAATCAGAAGTGTGGCAAATTGAGCGGAGGTGTATCCTCGCGGGACCCGGATCCAGAGATAGAAGGTAGCCTTGGGTAAATCCACTTCAAGTCCGATCTCCCGAAGCCCTTTCACCATCACGTCCCTCCGGCCTTCATAGATCCGGATGATATTTGGAATGGGCGTATCGTAGCGGTTAAGGGCTTCGATGCCGGCTTCCTGAATTGCCTGAAAGAGACCCGAATCAATATTGGTCTTGACTCTCCCCAACCCGGAGACGATTTCAGGATGTCCCACGGCAAAACCCACTCTCCAGCCTGTCATGTTGAAGGTCTTGGAGAGGCTGTGAAATTCGATGCCGACCTCCTTCGCCCCTTCGACTTCAAAGAAGCTGAGAGGCCGGTAGCCATCGTAAGCCAGTTCAGAGTAAGCGGCATCATGGCAGACGATGATTCCATAACGCTTGGCAAAGGCAATCACCTCTTCGAAGAAAGGCTTTTCGGCAATCGCCGCTGTTGGGTTGTTGGGATAGTTGATAAAGAGAAGTTTCGACTTTTCTGCTACCTCTTTTGGAATGTCAGAGAGTTTTGGAAGAAAACCATTCTCCTTGAGCAGGGGCATGAAGTAAGGCGTTCCTCCTGCAAAGAGAGTTGACACGCGGTAGACCGGATACCCGGGACTCGGCACGAGCACATAGTCTCCCGGATTCACAAAGGCAAGAGGGATATGAGCGATTCCTTCTTTTGAGCCGATGAGGGCGAGCACCTCTGTTTTGGGATCGAAAGAGATATGGAATCTTTTCTCAAACCAGTTTGCTGCGGTCTGCCTGAATTGGATCATACCTTCATAGGAGGGATAATGATGATTCCCTGGGTCTTCTGCGGCTTTTTTCATCCGTTCGATGATCGGCACGGGAGTAGGAAGGTCAGGATCTCCAATTCCCAGGTCGATGAGATCCATCCCCTTCTTCCTCATCTCCTCTTTCTTCTTATCGATTTCCGCAAAGAGGTATGGGGGAATCTGTTCAATCCGTTTCGCCTTTTGAATATGCATTCCTATCTCCTTCCGGTCAGGTTTACCCCGTTAGAAAGCCCTACGGCTCGCCCTTTGCCAAGCACAGCTTCTATCGGGGTGTGAATCTTTCCGTTAGACATTACAAAACTTTCTAACGGGGTTTAACTACCTTTTATCCTATGGCTATCCCAAATTCAAGAAGAAAAGTAGGCAATCAGTTTTAAATATTGACATCAACTCGTCTTCCTATCATAATAATAGGCATTTTAAGAAAGAAGGCACGATGAAAAAGCAGTCTCTTCTTCATATAGTTCTATTCCTTTTTCTCCTCCTTTCACTCTTGGGTGGATGCGCTGGCAAGGGGAAGGATGTCAAGACGACCCAAGGGGATCCGGAGATCCTTTACCGTCAGGGACTGGAACGGTTCAATAAGAGAGACTATTCTGAAGCCTTGAAGGTATTTGAACAGATTAAATCTAACTTTCCGGATAGCCCGCCCTATACACACTGGGCTGAAGTGAAGGTGGGGGATTGCCACTACTTTAAGAAGGATTATGTGGAGGCTATTGCGGCCTATGAAGAGTTCAAGAAGACCCGACCCACGCATGAGGATATCCCTTATGTCCAATTTCAGATCGGCATGTCTCACTTTCAGCAGATGCGCACACTTGACCGTGACCAGACTCCCACGAAGAAAGCCCTCTCCAACTTCGAATATGTAGTCGCCAATTTCCCTTCCAGCCTTTTTACTGAAAAGGCCGCGGAAAAGATTGAGGTCTGCAAGAACCGGTTGGCTGACCATGAATTCTATATTGGAAATTTCTATTATAAGCAGGGGAAATATCAGGCAGCCGCGCTCCGACTGGCAGGGCGAGTGGAGAAGTTCCCAAAGAGAACCGATGAGGATAAAGCTCTTTATCTTTTAGGAAAGAGCTATCTTGAACTCGATCAATGGGAGAAGGCGAGAGATGCTTTCACCCGGGTTGTCAACGAATATCCGAAGAGTTCCCATTACCGGGAGTCCAAATCGATCCTGGACCAGGGCAAAAAGGAGAAGGCGGTTGTTCGTAAAGCTAAAGCCAAAGAATCAAGAAAAAAGGCGGATGTAACCGAAAGGGAGTCTGAAAAAATTGCGCTGGCTAAATTCGACGAAGAGAAGAGACAGCCAGTTCCATATAAGGAAGAGGGGGGTAAGATGAAAAGGGAAGAGAAGAAACCAGTTTCCCTTCCCGCTGAAACCAAACCTACTCAACCTGCAACCTCTGTTGAAGAAGCCAAAGTAGTTTCTCCACCTCTGATCCGGTATGAAGAAGAAAAGAGGCAACCCATAGCCCCTCAAACGCCCCCTCCGAAGGAAGAGTTGAAAGTGGAGGTAAAACCCGAGGATGAGAAGCGGATGGCAGCACTGCCACCTCATCCTTCAGCTCCAGAGGCAAGGGATAGCCCGAAAGAAAAAGAGGGACTCAGTGAAGAACCCCCAAAGCAGAAAGAGGCAGAAAAGGTAAGAGAGAAGGCGAAGAAGATAGCAGCGTTACCTCCCCCTTCTACGGAGGAGAAGGAGGTTGCGAAAAAGGAGGTTCCAGCAGAACCTAAGGAAATCAAATTGGGGGATACGAGCGAGCCCATTGATATCACTTCGGACAAAGTAGAGGCTTTTTCAAAAGAGAACCTGATTATCTTCAGGGGAAACGTGATGGCCCGTCAAAAGGACATCGTCATCTATTCTGATTCTTTAGAAGCGTTTATCTTAAGCGATGGCAAAGGGATTGAGAAAGTCGTGGCCGGAGGAAATGTGAAGATTCAGCAAGGGGTTCGGGTCGCTAATTGTCAGAAAGCAATCTTTTATAATCGGGATCAGAAAGTGGTTTTAACTGGGAATCCGAAGGTGTTGGAGGGCGACAATTTAGTCTCCGGAGAGGAGATTATTTTTGATATTGCTAAGAATCGTGTAGAGGTAAAAGGAGGGCCGGGAGGAAGGGGAAAAGTGAGGGTTCTTCCTGGAACGGAATTAGAAAAGTTGAAATGATAGAGTGACTCTTCGGTCTGATCTTTCTTCTTTTAATCATTCACACCTGCCAGACCTCATCTGATATTCATCAGAAATTCCAAAAAATATTAAAAAAACTTGACAAGAAAAATTAGATGGTTTAAAGTGCCGCCGTGGGAAAAAAATCACCCCTTAAAAAGACATATGGATGCCCTCCTTAATGACAAGAAATCGGTTATAGGAGGCTTAGACTCCTTGAGTTATTTGATTTCTGTGATCTCGGCAATTCCGAAATTGTAAAGAGAAGGAAGCGGATTTGTTGCACTTATAGATAACATAAATTGTGAGCCCCCTTCGGAAGAAGACTTAATTGGTGGTAATTTTGACAACGAATGTTGGGACTTGATCGTATCATCATCCCAGGGTCCGCAGGGACCCGCAGGGCCACAGGGACCTGCGGGCGTAAGCGGATTGGAAGTTGTTTCGGCGACGAGTGCTATGGACAGTAATCATAAGACTCAGACAGTGTCTTGCCCCGAAGGGAAGAAAGCTTTGGGCGGGGGAGGATCTATAACACTCGGCACCTCTACAGTAGCCTACGTATCGCAAAGCTATCCGACTGATACCACACCAACAGGGTAGACTGTTGTTGGCAGGTATCAAACTAGCGGGACTTTTTCAGTGACAGCCTGGGCTATCTGTGCCACTGTCGAATAATGATATGAGTGTCAGTAATACGGAAAACAACAGTGCAACAGCTCTTGACGAGCGGCGTGGCGATTTGCCCCGCCGCTCTTTTTTATAGCGGATGACACGAATCTATAGTGAACGACTTTAATAAATTGACATCCATCATGTGTCATTGCGAACGAAGTGAAGGTCGATGCGACCCACGTTCCCCGCATCATGTGCGGGGTCCTCGCAATGACTACTTTTCAAAGTCGATCACTATAACGAATAGAACGAATGGAGGATGTTAATAATGGATCGGATCTTCAGCGGGATTCAACCCTCGGGCGAAATTCATATCGGCAATTATGTGGGAGCCATCCGCAACTGGGTCCAATTGACCAACCGGTATGATTGCATCTATTGTGTTGTGGACTATCATGCAATTACCATCGAATACGATGTGGAAATGATGCAACGGAGAATACTCGACACAGCCACTATTCTTGCAGCCTGCGGATTGACTCCGGATAAATGCATGGTTTTTGTTCAGTCCCATGTGCCCGAGCATACCGAACTGGCCTGGATCTTTAACTGCGTGACCCCGATCGGAGAATTGGAGAGAATGACCCAGTTCAAGGAGAAATCGAAACAGCACCGGCAGAATATCAACATGGGTCTTCTGGACTATCCCGTGCTTCAGGCGGCGGATATCCTCATCTATAAGGCGGGTTATGTCCCGGTCGGAGAGGACCAGACCCAGCACGTGGAACTCTCGAGAGAGGTTGCACGAAAATTCAATGCTCGCTATGGGGAAACCTTTCCAGAGCCCCAGGTCCTTCTCTCAACCGCACCAAGGATTGCGGGAACCGATGGGAACGCAAAGATGTCCAAATCGATGAATAATGCCATTGGACTGCTTGAGCCTCCGGAAGTGATCTGGGAGAAGTTGAGAACCGCCGCAACCTGTGAGCACCGGCAGCGCCGAAGCGACCCCGGCCATCCGGAACACTGCAATATCTTCACCATGCATACGGCATTTTCAAAACCCGATCAGATTGCTTTTGTCGATCATAATTGTAGGACCGCCGGGTTTGGATGCATCGAGTGCAAAGAAATCCTCCATAAGAATATGGTTGAGGAACTAAGTCCGATTCAGGCACGCGTCCGGGAGATGAACAAGAAACCGGAATATATTATTGATGTCTTGAAATCCGGAGCCTCTCGCTGTAAGGCCATTGCCGAAAAAGTGATGGACGAGGTTCGAACAAAAATCGGCATCAAATCCGAATGGTTGTAAGAAATCGGGGACGAGTTCCTATTCCCAAAGGTTCCAATTGATTTGGTGTGTCAAAAGTGTTACATTAAGTTTGGAGGTAAAACTTATGCCTGTGAAAAATCCTCGGATTAATGTCGTGCTGGAAAAGCCGCTCTACCATACCATTGAACAACTGGCAAACAGGGATGGGATCTCCCTCTCATTAAAGGTACGCGACCTTGTGAAAGAGGCGCTGGAGATTGAAGAGGATATAGCGCTTTCTGCGTTCGCAGAGAAAAGAGAACGGACATTCACCAAAACAAAGTCATTAAAGCACCATGAGGTTTGGTAATTGTGCCATTCGAACTCAGATACCATCCTGATGTCAAATCCATAGACATTCCCCTCCTTGACGCAAAACTCCAAACCCGTATTAAGAATGCCGTAGAAAGGCGCTTAATGACAGCACCTCATCTCTATGGGGAACCCTTACGGAAGACACTCAATGGTTACTGGAAGTTAAGGGTTGGGGATTACCGGGTGGTTTTCAAAATTGTTGGGGAAGAGGTTTGGGTACTCGGCATCATTCGCAGAAAAAAGGTTTATAAGGAAATAGAGAAGAGGCTTTAGCGTAAATGATAATAAATTAGTGATAATAAATTAGGGACGGGTTCCTATTTCAGACGATCGAATAAGATCTTCAATTTGCTCCCCCCAATTTCTTACATGGGCTGGTATTTTCCCCTGCAATATGAAAAATTAAGTTGACAAATATGGCTACAAGAATGTATACTAATATGTAAACTTAACGAAAGAGATTTCAACTTTCTAACGGGGTAAACAATAAAAGGAGTACTTTTATGTCAGCTAAAACGGTGAGGATTAGAAAAGAGACACAAGATATCCTCCGGGAACTTGCAAATCATGAAGGAAAACCGATGCAGACGATCCTTGACCTAGCCATAGAAGGATACAGAAGGCAGCGTTTCCTTCAGGGGGCAAATGCAGCTTATGCCTCCCTGAGGAGCAATCCCAAGGCATGGAAGGAAGAACTTAACGAACGCAGGGAATGGGATGCAACGATGGCCGACGGCCAAGAGGATAAATAGACATGGCTGAACCCGTTCGAGGAGAAGTTTGGCTTGTAGATCTAAATCCCGTCCGTGGTCATGAACAGGCGGGGAAAAGGCCAGGGCTTATTGTCTCCGTGGATCTTTTTAATCAAGGGCCTGCCGGACTTGTCGTCATTCTTCCCATTACGACTAAAGCCAAAGGGGTTCCTTTTCATGTTGAAATCAAGGCTTCAGAAGGCGGGTTAACGCAACAAAGCTTCATCAAATGCGAAGATATGAGGTCCATCGCCAAAGAGCGTCTTTTCAAAAGAATCGGCCATGTGTCTAATGAGGCAATGAAGGCAGTAGAAGACCGCCTCCGCATCCTCCTTAATTTGTAATGAACGATCTTTTCCAGTGACACTTCACATATTTTTTTTCAGACAGCTAGGCTTCTTAAAAATAGGGAAGTGTCCCTAATTTTAGTTCTCGGCAGAAGGGATTATAATCGAGATCTTTTTTTCTGAGGATTCTCTAAGAATAATGATAATGATTTCTTTACCCCGGCCTTTTTGAACGACGGCATCGTGGATATCTTTCAGCTTGGTAATCTCTTTTCCGTCAATTGAAACAAATTGGTCTCCGGGGAGAAGGCCGGCCTTTTCCGCCGGGCTCCCGGGGATCACTCGCTCAATCAACACTCCCTTTGCTTCCTCTTTCTCCTTTAGCACCACGCCGATTCGGGGTCGTTTTTTCTCAAATGGAGAGGGGTGGGTGATCCAGAGGAAGTCGGCTAAAGGTTCTGAAACCCCCGAAAAAGAAAGGTCCTCATCGAGGTTTTTCTTCCAGGTTTTTAAAACAATGGTTTGGAAGGGAAGGGGGGTTCTACGATAAAAACGTTTTGGAATTCCAAAATCAAAAACGATGTGGCCACTCCCCGCAATCACAACCATCGTTTTCCCTGCGCCATCAGGGGATTTAAGAAATTGCGCGAGCGTTTCTGCCATGCCTTCATCCCACAGACATTGGGCTTGATAGAAATGCTTGAACTTTTCAGCAGACCCACCCTGGTGATCCCTATAGATGGTTTTGATATACGAAAGATGTTCTTTATCGGTCAGGTTGATCTCAGGAAGTTTCGTTTTGTCTTCGGGGGAAAGTTTTTCGATCCCGGTCTGGGCTACTTTTCTTACAAGATCCCTATGAACATTGAGGGCGATTACTTTCAGACGGTGATTCTTAGCCTCATCAAGGATAGATCGATAGAGTTGATAATCCATGCTCCAGGTCTTTTCCCACTGGACCTCCTTGAGAAAATCTTCTTCGGTTAAAAGCCCATGACTCCATTTATCAAGAATCGGTTGCTGGGACTTTTCGAACATCTCCATTCCGATGGCCACCTCTTTTCCCTTGGCCATGAGATCTTTGATGATCTTCACCTGAATCTGGTGGTGCTCGACCTGGTCGTGAGATTCTCCAACAAAGATCACCCGTGCTCCCTGAAGGTCGTCCGAAAGCTGCTGAAAGGATATTTTTTCACCGGCAGGCAGCTTAATGATTTCCTCTGCCCCGGGCGGTGGACTGATTTCAGGGACTTTGGACACCCAGAGAGGAGAGACACGCTTCATGCAGCTAGAGGAGAAAAAGAGAAGAGAGGCAATGACTACCCAGAGGCAATGATTTTTCATATAATCAATTATAACATTCGACCTTAAGAGTCGAAAGGAGAAGGAACGATCCTTGAAACTTAAAGGAAAATTGTGATATTCATTTAAAGAATGCTGATTTTGAAAGAGGGAAGAGACAAATGAAACACGTGAAAATAGCTGTCTTCATCTTATTCATTTCTTTGATTTCTGTCGATTATGCCCCGGGCCAATCCTCGACAAAAGAATTGGAATCAGAAAAGATAGAGGCATTGCTCGAAAAAATCAAAACGCTTGAGGAATCCATTGCCCAACTTCGTTCAGAGATCGCATCCGTAGAAAAATATTTCAAAACTATTCAGGCTCGCCCACCTCTCTCTTCTTACAAGCTACCCGCAGAGATGACCCTGTGTGGGGAGAGGGTACCCCTTCAGGATAGAACTATCTGGGAGAATCTGGACCGGGAATTTATCATCACCCTGGATAATCATGCCCAGATCCTCTTATGGATGAAGCGGGCGCGCCGTTACTTCCCCCATATCGAAAAGAGACTGAAGGAGATGAATCTTCCGGATGATCTGAAGTATGTCACGATTACGGAAAGTGCTCTCCGGCCTCATGTGGTCTCCTCCGCCGGAGCGGCTGGGATCTGGCAGTTTATCCCCTCCACGGGGGAGAAGTACGGGATGAGGAGAAGTAAAACCCTTGATGAGCGTTTCGATTTCTTTAAAGCAACAGAGGGGGCATTGGGCTATTTGAAAAGCCTTTACGAGGAGTTCGGCAGTTGGACTTTGGCCATGGCGGCCTATAATGTAGGGGAAAATCGTATCCGGAAGGAGATCGAGCTTCAGAAGACGAGGGATTATTACTATCTTGACCTGCCTATGGAGACAGAGCGATATGTCTATAAGATTGCGGTAGCGAAGATTATCCTCTCCGATCCAGGGAAGTATGGATTCTCTCTTGAAGATTCGGAGTTTTATGATCCCCTCAAGTTAGAAAGGGTCCAGATTGAACTGAAACAGCCCCTTCCCATTATGGAAGTGGCGAGGGCTATCGGATTTTATTATAAAGATCTCAAAGAGATGAACCTCCATCTCCCGGATGAGGCGATTCCTGCTGGCATCCATTTCCTCAACCTGCCCTCCGGGACCTCCGAACGCTTCTGGAGCTTTTTCAATAACTGGAAGAAGTAGCCTTTTAATTTTTGTTGAAATTATTCAACAAAAGGAATATCCTTCATATTTAAAGACCGTATAGCAATCACAGGCGATGGAGGAGAGGCAGTCAGGTTCCAAAGATTTAGGATGCGGGTCTTTTATACTAAGGGAAATGGTCACCTACGTAAAATCGAATGCTTTCATGTTCTTGGCATGTTGAATTCCGAACGGTTAAAGGTTGCCGCCCTAAATCTTTTCCACCCGACCGCCTCTCCCCCATTTCGGAAATCGGTTTTTTAATATTACAACACAACCTCTAAGAGAAGGGATGGTGAGTGTGGACAAGGAACGGATTCTAATCGTCGACGATGAACCTCTCGTTCTGGAGATGGTTGCCTCATATGTGAGCCACCTCGGATTTGAGCGGACAACAGCCAGAAATGGCAGGGAGGCATTGGAGCGGTTAAGAAGTGAACCGGTTACGATTTTAGTCACCGACATCAGGATGCCTGAGATGGATGGATTTGAGTTGATGAAAGCGGTCCGGTCCGAGTTCCCGGATATCCATATCGTCGCCATGACGGCCCATGGCGCCTCCTATACATTCACCGATGTAGTTGAATGGGGAGCGACGGATTATATCCCCAAACCTTTCTCCCTCGATGAGATGAGAGCCAAATTAAACAGGGTCGTCCGTGAGAGAGAGCTCCTTCGGGATTTAAAGCAGAAATCCTTGGAACTGGAAAAGGCAAACGAGGATCTAAAAAGACTCGACAATTTGAAGTCGATCTTCGTCTCAAGCGTTTCGCATGAACTCCGGACCCCATTGACGGTCATCAAAGAATTCATCTCTCTGACGCTCGAAGGACACGGGGGAACCCTCACCGAAGATCAGAGAGAGTATCTGGGCATCGCCCATAAAAATATTTTGCGTCTGACGAACCTCATCGATACGCTCCTAGACTTTTCGAGAATCGAGTCCGGCAAAGGACTGCAATTGAAGTTCGAGCCCGCCCGTCTGGTGGAGGTGGTTGAAGACGCATCGATGACTTTATCCCAATCGCTGGTAGAGAAGAGGATTACCCTTGAAAATGGGCTCGATCCGGATATGCCTCAGGTTCTGATCGATCGGAATCGGCTGGTCGAAGTGTTGATTAACCTGATGAACAACGGCATTAAGTTTACTCCAGGCGGGGGCAAGATCACGATCGATACAAGAGGGCTGACGGAAACTCGGGATTACCTGAAGATGGTGGTGAGTGATACGGGCATTGGGATTCCTCCTGAAGATTTGCCTAAAGTGTTTGACCGATTCTACCAAAGCCATAATACAGGGATTTCCATGGGATCGGGTCTGGGGCTTGCCATCACCAAAGAGATCATCGAGGGGCACCGGGGAACCATCCAGGCCGAGAGCCGGCTGGGAAGCGGTACAACCTTCATTTTCACCCTTCCCCTACTTGGAGTGCATAACATCTTTCAACTTCTTATTGAACCAATGCTGGAAGAATCTGCGAAAGACGGAATCCCCTTTTCCATGCTCCGCATCAAGTTCTGGGACCCGAAGATGAAACGGGAGGTGGTCTTAAGCCACGACTCCTGGGGAAGTGTCAAATATGCACTCCAGAAGATGGTCCGTTCGGTTGATATCGTTATCCCCTTTCCAAACAGCCTCATCTATCTCTTCTCGTTTATTGACCAGAAGCTGGCCAAGGAGATCGGAGAGAGGGTAGAGGTGAAACTGACCCAGGGAGGATATGTCCCTAAGGGAACGGAGGTTCAATTTACAACTTACTCCTTCCCTCATGATTGCGAATCAAAAGAAGAATTTTTAAAGGGGTGCCATCAGCTTATCAAGGTGGAATAAACCCCTTCAAAAGAACTTTGGTCTAACCCCACCTCCCCTCCCCTTAGATTAAGGGGAGGTAGGGAGGGGTTAATAGCGGGATAAGGAAGTTACATCTACAGGGAGTGGCTATCCTATTATGAAAATGTTATTGGCAATCTGTGTCTTACTTGCCATCGCAATGGCCTGTGATGGCAAACCTTCCTCCTCGCAGGGGAAGTCTGAAACTTTACCCGTTCAGAAAGTGACCATCGAAAAAGAGAAGATTCAGAAGGAAGAACCTCTTCCTCCCGATGTGAAAATCAAGTTGAAACGGGATGGGAAGGATAACTATTCCTGGGAACTGAGCGGTTCGGATGTAAACGAGGTCCTCAAGATCAATGAAAAACTGAGAAAACAGTTGGGCGGAGAACAGCATAAATAGCAACGGATTGATGGTTTATTGGGTTTTTTGGGTTCATTGGGTTATAGTGTTAACCCAACAACTCAAACAACTAATAATCTTATGTAGGTGAAATGATGGAAGCATATTTTGAACAGATCTTTAAGGATCTTCCCTTTGGGCTGGGCATTGCCATACTCATCTTTTTGGGAATCCTCCTGATCATCTGGCTTCTCCTCCCCCTCTGGGTGTTATTCATCCAATGGAACACTGGAAAAATCAGAGATGAGATCCGGAGGCTTGCCGATCAGCTCGAAAGCAGGGAGGGGAACGGAAGGGATAAACATGTCTCTGGGCCGAAGGATTAAAACGGTCCTCGTTTTCTTTCTGCTTCTCCCGATCTCCCTGGCCTATTCCCAAAACCTCCCCAAGATTCCCTTATACATCAAAGATAAAGAGATTCGAGTGGAGGTGGCCAGGACCCCTGGGGAGAGGGCTGAGGGATTGATGAATAGAAAGCATTTAGGGAAGGAAGACGGGATGTTTTTTATCTTTGAGGAGGAGGGGTATCACAGTTTCTGGATGAAGAATACTTTGATTCCACTCAGCATTGCCTTCATCGACAAAGAAGGCCGGATTGTGAAGATCACAGATATGAAACCCCTGACCCTCGATTCCCATCCCCCACCAAGGCCAGTTCTTTATGCCCTGGAGATGAATCAAGGGTGGTTCTCTAAGAATGGGATCAAGGCAGGAGATGTGGTGAGGTTCTCTAAATAGTTCGGAAAAAAAGTTTTGAGTTCGGAGTTCAGGGTTCGGAGTAAAAAATAAATCTAAAACTCCGAACTACGAACTCATTGCTCCGAACTAGGCCGTATCGTAATTCCCGATCCAGCAGTAGAGGCAGAGTTTTTCACGGGGCAGCCCGATTGCTTCTACCATATCTTCAATTTTTTGATATTTCAATGTAGTCACTCCCAGTTCCTTCCCAATCCAATCCACCATCCGTTTATATTTTTTTGATCCCTGGTCAATATATTCCCTGACATCTTCGATCTCTTTTCCCTCGAGAGCCTGGATTGCCTTTCGTGCGGCCAGTTCATCAATGGAGCGGGTTGAAAGTGCGAACCGACAGGGAAACATCAGAGGAGGACAGGCGGGTCGAATATGAACTTCCTTGGCTCCACACTCCTTAAGTTTTTTAATCGTGAAGTTCTTCAATTGGGTTCCCCTGACGATGGAGTCTTCACAGAGGACAATCCGATTTCCACAGATCACTTCTTTGACGGGGATGAGTTTCATCGTTGCCACGAGGTCGCGAATTTCTTGAGAAGGAGGAGTATAACTTCTTCCATATCCGGGCGTATATTTGACTAGTGGCCTTCGATAGGGAAGTCCGGATTCCATTGCATACCCGATGGCATGACCCACGCCTGAATCAGGAACGCCCGCCACCAAGTCTGCTTTGATGTTATCCCCTTTGGCCAGAGATCTACCGCATCGCTCTCTGACCAGCTCCACGCTGATGCCTTCGTAACTCGAAGCAGGGTAACCGGTATAGATCCACAGGAAGGAGCAGATCTGATTTTTATTTTGCCCAAGGGCTTTTTCTTCTAATCCAGATTTCCCCATGAAGATGACCTCACCCGGGTCGAGATACTTTTTGATTCGAAAACCTAAATTCAAAAAGGAACAGGTTTCTGTGGCGATCGCGTACTCTCCATTTTTTTCTCCGACCACCAGAGGGGTTCGACCCAAGCGATCCCGGGCCGCGTAGATCCCTTCTTTTTTCAGAAGGAGAATGGAAGCAGAGCCTTTAATCCGGTCATAGACCCCTTCTATTCCTTCAAGGAGGGTGCGGCCCCGGGTGATGAGTTTGGCGACCAATTCAACGGAGTTCATCCCGCCATGCGACATCTCGCCGAAGGTCTCCCCTTCTTTGAGAAGTTCTGAGCCCAATTCTTCGACATTCTCTATCAATCCGGCTACGACAATAGCAAACGTGCCGAACTTGGATCCGATGATCAAAGGCTGGGGATCCCGATCGCTGATCACTCCAATGCCGATGCGTCCTTTCATTTCTTTATACTCATCGAAGAATTTCGACTTAAATTGTGATTTGCTGATATCATGGATGGAACGGTAGAACCGCTTTCCAAAAACGGCCATGCCTCCGTATTCTGTCCCCATATGGGAATGATAATCGATTCCGTAAAGCAACATGTCCGCGCAGTTCTTTTTTGATACGATTCCAAAAATGCCGCTCATAGATCCTCCTTCATCCAATTTTGCTTTAACCCAATAACAAAGCAATACTGCATTGTCAATACAATTCGGGGCCCCTGTAACAGCGAGGCATTATGAGATCGGGATCCATTGCATGATGATGGCGTCTTCGTTCCCGTAATAATTTTTGGAGATACCGATCTTCTCGAATCCCAAATGTGAGTAAAAGACTTGCGCCCCGAGATTGCTTCTCCTTACCTCCACCTGTAATCTTTTTAAATCAGGGATCTCCATCGCCTTTTGGAGAAGCTCTTTCCCGATCCCCTTTCTTCTCTGCGAGGGAAGAACGGCGATAGAAATGATGCGCCCCTCCGGAATGAAGATGATGTAGCCCCAAACCTGATTCCTCTGATCAGCGGAGGTTTCTGTATAGACGAGAAACGTTTCAGGGCAGAAGGAATGGAGCTCGATGAAGGTCATCCGGTCGTAGGGAGATTTCGGGAAGGATTCCTGTTCGATTTTAAGAATGGCGTCTAAGTCTGATAGAGAGAAAGGCCTAATCATCAATCTTTCTTTATTCCAGAAATGATGGAAGCAACCCCTCCTGTCAACGGTCGGGAAAAGACATTTGCCAATCCAGATTTCCTCATCAATCCTTCATATTCTTCAGCATATCGAAAATGAAGGACAGACTCAGGAAGATAGGCATAGGCCCCTCTGTCGCCGGAGATCCATCCGCCAATCCATGGAAGAATCTTTTTAAAATAAATTGGATAGAGCCTTTTCATCACCCCCTTCTGCGGGAAGGTAAATTCAAGGATCACAACCCTGCCACCCGGCCTGACGACACGGACCATTTCCGAGACAGCTTGTTCCTTCTCCACAATATTTCTTAAACCGAAGGCGATCATTACACCATTGAAGGAGTTCTTCCGGAAGGGGAGGGACAGGGCATCTCCAAGACCAATGGCAACTTTCTGGAGAAGTCCTTTTTCCGAAAGTTTTTCGTGGGCTCTCCTGATCATCGGTTCCGAGAAGTCAAACCCGAAGACCTTTCTTCCGTGATTCTCCTGTTGAATCATTTCTATCGCCACATCTCCTGTGCCCGTGGCAATATCGAGCATCCAGCCATTGGCCCCCTTGAATTCACGGACCGCCATCTTTCTCCAGTAGACATCTCTCCTCATGCTGAGAAGGTGATTGAGAAGGTCATAAGTGGGAGCGATATTGTTAAAGAGGTTTCGAATGGATTCAGGATGCAGTGAGTAGGTTTTCATTTGGGAAGATTATAGCAGAAGAGACTCGGTACAGGCAATTGACATCTCCCTCTGTTAAAAGTAGAATATTTAAAATTATGAAAACGAGAGTAACAAACTTGATCCTCCTCATTGTTTTAATTCTCTTTGTTACCCCGTGTTATGGAGAGATGTATAAATGGGTGGATGAGAAGGGGACACTCCATTTCGCTGACGACCTTTCAAAAGTTCCCGAGAAATACCGCCCCGATGCTGAGTTGCGGAAGCCTCCCAAAGAGATGAAGGAGGTTTCTGTGCCGGAGGCTCAGGAGAAACCCAAAACCGTTCCGGGTATGACCTCTCCTCCAGTCAAAACCGAAGCTGCAGGATATGAAGTGCCGCTTTTCAGACGACATGAGCTGTGGCTTACGGAAGTTGTGTTGAACGGAAGCGCCAAGCATTATTTTATTGTGGATACAGGGGCAAGCTTTACCCTCATCAGCCGACAGATCGCCAATGAGCTTGGGATCCCTATTAACGATACGACCCCTTTTATTCGTGTTGCGAGTGTGAGCGATGTGATGCTCACCCCGTTGGTGACGTTAAGGTCCATACGGGTGGGAAAAGCAGAAGTTGAAAATGTCGACACCCTCGTTTATAGCATGCCATCCTATCAGGGCCTATTAGGAAATTCATTCCTTAACAAGTTCAAGGTGGTGCTCGATTCCATCAACGGAAAGATGACTCTTTATTCGATGCAGGGAACACCCTCTCCGGACCGGCCGGGAGGATTCAGCAGGGATTACTGGATCGGTCAATTCAAGTTTTATAACCGGAACCTCGAAGAATTGAGAAGGCTCAAGGCCAGTTATGAAGGCCGCGGATCACAAGCAGAACTGAACCGGATCAATAATGCAATCCGGTATTTTGAAGGTCAACTGAGCGAATTAGAACGGAAAGCCTCCTTCGCAGGGGTGCCCAGGAATTGGAGAGAATAACACCACTGTTATACAATGGAAACATTAAAATTCGAAGCACGAAATTCGAAACAAACACGAATGTCCAAAATCTGAATGTTTTAAACAAAAAGATTTTTGAATTTTGGAATTGTTTCGAACTTCGATATTCGGATTTCGGATTTGCCTGGCGAAGCCAGGATCATGGTGTATACAGCACCACCAGGAGTTTAGCCTCTTCATTTCCCAGATTGCGAAGCTTATGGGGAATGCCCGAATCGAAATGGAGGGTTCCGGCTTTTTTGAGACGATTCTGATTTTCTCCGACCCTCACCTCCACCTCTCCTTTTAAGACATAGATGAATTCTTCCCCTTCATGGCGGTAATCCACCATCCGATGGTCCTGCTTTGGGTCGATGGTGACGAGGAAGGCCTTCATGTGTTTCGTCTCTGCATCCGGAGTGAGCGTTTTGTAGGAGTAAGCCTGAGTCCGTTTGTAAAAACGCTCACTTCTCTTTTTAGCCAGAGCTTCCTGTTCTTCAGCAGAAAGAAAAGAGCCAGAGTCCATTGAAAGGGCTTTCGATATCTGGATGACCGCAGACACAGGAGGGATGATCTTCCCTTCTTCGATATCCCGGAGATAGCGGTGTGAAAGTCCGGTTTTGTTGGCGAGATTTTCGAAAGAAATTTTCCTGAGTGTCCTCAGTTGTTTCATTTTTGCCCCAAATGATTTTTCATCTACCTTCTTCGTGGCCATACTGCCTCCCTATTGTCTCAATGAGATATATGTCTATATTATATTGTCAATTAAATATTTTTCAATAGATATTTTGAACGTACCATCCGTTTTTCAAATTACCCTTTAGCTTCTCTCCGTTTCATTATATAATACTACAAGAGGTTGAACATGGCGGAATGGGTAAAAGCAGGAGTGGTTGAGAATCGCTTTGAGGGGGATAGGATTTCTCAGTCCTTGAGTGAGGCAGGCATTCCATTTATGGTGAAATCATTTCTGGACACCGCTTACAATGGGCTCTATGTTCCTCAAAAAGGATGGGGAGTGGTGATGGTTCCAGAAGAATTTAAAGAACAGACCGAAAAGATCGTCAATGATATAAGAAAATCTTTTGAGAAGGAGGGGAAAGATGAAACTGAATAGCTTAGAAGACATTTTACGATTTGCCATCCGAAAGGAGGCGGATGCGGCAACGGCCTATTGGATCGCCGCAGACAGGGCAAACCCAGGGGTCAAGAAATTTTTTGAGGAGTTGGCTGAAGAAGAGGAAAGGCATAGGGATCGGCTTGAGAAGTTCGATGTGAAAAAAATCGGTCGAATGAAATTGAAAGAGACCAAAGAAATAGGGATCAGTGAAAGAATAGATGATATCCCCTTTGGCCCGGAATTGACTTATGATCAGATTCTTCGGGTGGCGATTAAGAATGAGGAGAAGTCCCAGAAGCTCTATACCTCCACTGCAAAACTGGTCACGGATTCAAATCTGAAAAAATTATTGTTGATCCTGGCGCAGGAAGAGTCCACCCATAAAGCGAGGCTGGAGAAGATTTATGACGAAGAGATTTTGACAGAGTTCTAAATTAGAATATAGGTTAAGGCTCAGGCTGAGGTTAAGGCAAAGGCAATGGCAATGGCTTAATGTGTTTGTTGTATTAGTCTTGACCTCAACCTTGGCCTCAACCTTTGTTTTAGGGGCTTGGGATGATACCTGGACTGACGGGAAAAGCTGAGATGATGGTAAGAGAAGGGGATCTGGTCAGCCATTTGGGGGAGATCGATGTCGATGTTCTCTCAACTCCAAGACTGATTCAACTGATGGAGGAAGCGGCCGTCAATGCTATTCGGGATATGATCCCTTCCGACCAGTTGAGTCTGGGAACCCAGATTAATATCAAACACATCTCCGCTACCCCTCTCGGGATGAAAGTGACAGGCCATGCCATCCTGAAGGAGATCCAGAAGAATCGACTCCTCTTTCTAGTGGATGCCTATGATGAGAGGGAGAAGGTGGCTGAAGGAGAACATGAGCGGGTTCTCGTTTCAAAAGAACAGTTTAACCAGAAGGTAGAAAAGAAGAGGTCAGGGTGATCTGTGGTTCTTCTAATGAAAGAGTGAAGCCTAAAAAGAGGAAAAAACGTTTTGAAATCCTGGACCATACTGCCGATATCGGGCTGGTTGTGTATGGCGAGGACCTTAAGACGCTTTTTGAGAATGCCGGGGAAGCCTTCTTCGATCTCATTACCGATTTAAAGAAGGTCAGGCAGAAAGAAGAGAGGGAGATTGAACTTAAGGGTGAAAGCCTGGAACGGTTGATGGTCGATTGGCTGAATGAACTGCTTTACCTGCATGACGTCGAAACCCTTCTTTTCAAAAGATTTGGAGTCGAAGCGGTTGGAAACGAAGGGCTGAGGGCAAAGGCCTGGGGCGAACCATTTCAAGAAGGAGTCCACATAATCAAAACCGGGGTAAAAGCAGTGACCCACCATCAAATTCAGGTGAAAAGAGAAGACGGAGGCTGGAGGGCACGGGTGATTGTGGATCTATAATAAATAAATGGGTTGCATTACATCAATCGGTTAAGGTTACGGCTACGAAGCCCGTTTCGGTTAAAAAGGTTACGTTGATCGTTGTCGAAGCTCGTATCGATGCTCGTCTAAAGATTCTCGAAACTCGAGTTTCTTATTTCGAGCTTCGGGCTTCGATACGAGCCTCTTCACCGACAAACGAGTTTCGAGGTATCCTTTTGACCCTAAACGATACGGGCCTCGTGACCCTTACCGTTAGACTTTATTATCTATACCAAGGATGGTCAAAATGTCAGCCAACGAAAAGATCAAGATTCAAAAAATAGATGATTACCGGTGGAGAATCCCGCGCGAAGGCAAGATGAGGACAGACGGAATCATCTATGCCGATGAGCGGATGTTTCAAGACATCCGGAAGGATCAAAGCCTGGCGCAAGTGTCCAATGTCGCATGGCTTCCGGGCATTGTTGGCCATTCTCTTGCCATGCCAGATATCCACTGGGGATATGGGTTTCCCATTGGCGGAGTGGCTGCCTTCGATTTGAATGACGGGATCGTCTCTCCAGGAGGAGTAGGATACGACATCAACTGAGGCGTCAGGCTGATGCGCTCAGGCCTGAGCCGCAAGGACATTCAGGGAAGGATAAAGGAGCTGGTGGATACCCTTTTCATTAACATTCCTTCGGGTGTGGGTTCCCATCGAAAGGACCTGAAACTGAATCGGGAAGAGCAGAAGCAGGTCTTCAAAAAAGGGGCGAAGTGGGCGATTGAAAAGGGTTTTGGGACAGCAGAGGATATCGAACATATCGAGGAGAGAGGTTGTATCGAAGGGGCTGATCCAGAGCGTGTCTCCGAGAAAGCAATGGAGAGGGGAAGGGCGCAATTGGGGACGCTGGGTTCTGGAAACCATTTCATTGAAGTTGGTTATGTGTCCGAGGTGTTTGATCATGAGGCTGCTCGTACGTTGGGATTATGGAAGGATCAGGTAACCGTTTTCGTCCATACGGGTTCAAGGGGATTAGGGCATCAGGTCTGTGACGATTATATACGGGTAATGATGAATGCCAGCCGGAAATATCAGATTGAACTTCCTGATCCTCAACTCTGTTGTGCACCAATCTCTTCATCAGAAGGAGAACAATATCTGGAGGCGATGGCTTGTGCAGCCAATTATGCCTTTACCAACAGGCAGATGATTTCTCACTGGGTGAGGGAGACCTTCGAACAGGTTTTTAAGAAGAGTCCAAGAGACCTTCAACTCGGTTTGGTTTACGATGTCTGTCATAACATCGCGAAGATCGAAACGCATACAGTCAACGGAGAGAAAAAGAAACTCTGTGTCCACAGAAAAGGAGCGACAAGGGCGTTTTCACCACACCATCGGGATATTCCAATAGATTACCAATCGATTGGCCAGCCTGTCCTCATCCCGGGTGATATGGGTAGGTGTTCTTATGTATTGAGTGGAACAGAGATGGCAATGAAAGAGACTTTCGGCTCCACCTGTCACGGAGCAGGAAGGGTGATGAGTCGTCATCAGGCGATTAAGACAGCAAAAGGAAGGGCGATTTCGAGGGAGATGGAAGATAAGGGGATCATTGTTCGAGGAGCAAGCCGGGGAACGATCGAAGAAGAAATTCCCGAAGCCTATAAAGATATTAATGACGTGGTCGATGTGGTTCACCATGCAGGGATCAGTCTGAAGGTCGCAAAACTGGTCCCCATGGGAGTGGTCAAAGGATAGGGTTCAAGGGGCCAAGGGTTCCAGGGTTCAAGTGAGAATCTCAAATGAAAAAACTTGAATCCTTGAACCCTGATTGTACAAAAAATGAAGATACTGGCGATTGATATCGGGGCGGGAACTCAGGACATTCTCCTTTTTGATTCAGAGAAAAATATCGAAAATTGCACCAGCCTGGTCCTACCGACACCCTCCCAAATTCTTGCGGGACGATTGAAAATAATTGAGGGCGATCTCTTTATCCATGGAGATACCATCGGAGGAGGATCGCTCGGTCGGGCCATCGATAACCACCTCAAAAAGGGTTATCGAGTGCTCATGGAAGAATCCGCAGCTTATTCGATTCGCAATGATTTAGATCAAGTCAGATCCATGGGGATCGAAGTGGGAAAAAAACCTTCATCGGGACAGTTCCACGAGTTAGAGATCTGCGAGATCGATCTGGACCTTCTCCGTCGTTTCCTTACTCAATTTGGAGAAGAATTTAAATTTGATGTCATTGCCATCGCAGTTCAGGACCATGGGGTGGCTCCTAAAACGATCTCAGACCGGATTTTCCGATTTACCCGAATGGAGGCAATGCTGCAACAAGATAATAGACCCGAGTCATTTCATTTTTTAGAAGGTTCAGTGCCGGACTATTTTCTCCGGATGCAATCAGCAGTGAGGGCGGTGAAAAGGTTTACCTCATCCTCTGTCCTGGTAATGGACACTGCTTTTTCTGCGATTTTAGGATGCATGGACCAGGTGGAAGAGCCATCCCTGGTCGTCAATGTCGGAAATGGACATACGATTGCCGCCCTGATTATTGATGGAAAGATCGAAGGGATCTATGAGCACCATACGCATAGGTTGACTTCTGAGAAACTCGAGAACCACCTCCGCCTCTTTTCACGGGGTGAATTGAAGGGACAGGAGGTTTACGAGGGTGATGGCCATGGAGTCATCACTTTGACTCCATTTCTTGGAGATATGGGTGTTCGGGTGACGGGTCCCAACCGCAACCTTTTCAAAGGAACTTCTTTTAACTATACCTTTGCCGCTCCAGGCGGCAACACCATGATGACCGGCCCAATGGGGTTGGTGAAAACCGCACAATACCGGTTTGGTAATTCATAGCATGTAGATATCTTTGCGGGGAAACTGATTTTTTGGAGGGTTATTCTATCGTAACAAGCTGAATAAGGGATGGTTTTTAGAAGGGGTTCCTTTGATTCGTGGAATCAGTTAGGGTAGAATTAACCCATTCGATTAGGAGGTGTAAGAAATGTTTGATCGAATTACCTTTGATCCAGAGATCATGGGAGGCCGTGCATGTATCCGGGGGATGCGGATTCCTGTTTCGGTCATTGTGGGTCAGATCGCACATGGGGCAAACTTTGAGGAAATCATGGAGGGATACCCAGACCTTGAGAGAGAGGATATCCAGCAAGCCATTGAATATGCGGCATGGCTGACCCAAGAGCAAGTTTACAACCTTTGAGGTTCAATGATGCGATTCCTTGCTGATATGGGTGTGAATATCAAAGTTGTGGAATGGCTGCGCAATAAAGGTCATGATGCGAAACACTTACGTGAAGAAGGATTGCACCGGATGCCAAATGGTGAGATATTTACTAAAGCTCTCCTTGAAAACCGTATCATTATAACATTTGATCTCGACTTTGGGGAAATCGTGGCCCTTTCGAAAGGGAAAAAGGCGAGCGTCGTTCTCTTCCGGTTACATAATACTCGAACATCCCATCTTATACGCCGATTATCAATTGTCCTGGAGGATTCCGCCAATGCATTGGAAGAAGGGGCAGTTGTGGTGATCGAAGAATCACGTCATCGTGTGCGCCATTTTCCGCCAGGGAAAAAGTAGATCGCAAATTAGCTTCTGTCCTTATAGAGGCATCATGGGATTAAAAAGAGGAGGTTGAACATGGGAAGGGTTTGTTATTCGTCTTTTAACTCAACATGGTTGAAGAAGGTGTTTGTTGCCTCCACTGAGAAGGGGGTTTGTATGGTGGATTTCCTCAAACCGGAGAAAGTTTTTCTGAAAGAGTTGAAAAAACAGTTTCCCGGGGAGATCATTAGAAATGATCAGAAGAATAGAGAGGTTCTTTTTCAGTTGAAAAAATATGTGAAGGGAGAGCTAAAGCATTTTCAATGCCGATTGGATTTGAAAGGGACTCCTTTTCAAAGAAAGGTCTGGTCAGCACTGACCAAGATTCCTTACGGCAAAACACGATCCTATCAAGATGTGGCTCGGACTATTGGCCATCCAAAGGCCTTCCGGGCTGTGGGAAATGCGAACGGGAACAATCCTGCTCCCCTGATCGTCCCTTGCCACAGGGTGATTGAGAGTAATGGCGGCCTGGGTGGTTTTGGCCACGGGCTGAAGGTCAAAAAGCAACTGCTGGACTTCGAAAAATCCCATGGGATTTGATGAGTTTCTGAAAGAAGCCGCTCTCCTCCTTGGCCTTCAACGTCGGCCTTTCCAGAGGAGGGGAGTCAAGAGAAAGGTTGAGCGCAGACTTGTTGAAATCGGGTGTCCTGGTTTTGACGAATACCTGTTAAAGATTCAAATAGACCCCAAAGAAAAGGATCACATCTCGACAATCCTCACGGTTACCATCTCGAGGTTTTTCAGGGACAGGGAGGTGTTCGATGCACTCGAAAAATCTGTCCTTCCTGCGATCCTAAAAGACAGAGAAAAAAAGGATTTGAATGTCTGGTCGATCGGTTGTGCCAGTGGCGAAGAGCCATACAGCCTTTCTCTGTTATGGAAAGAAAAATTTGAGAAAGATTTTCCGAAGCTCCATCATTCTATCTTAGCCACAGATATTGATGAGAAGATGATTGAGAGGGGAAAAGAGGGGCGTTATAAAAAGAGCAGCCTCAGAGAAGTTCCGGATAACATCTTAAAGCGTTATTTCAGAATCAAGAATGAATTTTATGTCCTTGAGCAAGTCATCCGGGAGAGTGTGGATTTTAGAAAGCAGAATATCCTTGAGGACGAACCCTTTTCGGGGATGGATGTCGTCTTCTGCCGTAATTTAGCCTTTACCTACTTCTCAAAAGAATCCCAGACCAAAGTCCTTAAAAAACTTGCCGAAGGCCTGAATGAAAAAGGGTTTCTGGTTATCGGAAAAGACGAAATCCTTCCCCTCATGTATCCCACCCTGTTCGTCCCGTTTTCTAAAGCTCAAGGAATTTACCAGAAATTTTCGTTAAATGTAACTAATCGACTTAACCTATGTTCGGAGACTGAAGATTAACGATAGAAGTCTTGAATGGAAAAGTTAAGTAGTTAAGTAGGGTGGGTCAAGCGAAGCGGACCCACCTTCTTTAAACGGATTCTCCTTTTTTATTCCAAATCCATTCCAGAAAGGGTACCGGGGGTAACGGCTCCCCAACCGGGCGAGTATCATCCCTCCCCAACAGCCTGCCGGAAGGAACTGTGCGGCCAATCCCAAGGGTTCTGAACGTAACCATGCTTCGCTGGATTGTAGTGAATATAATCCATGTGCCTTCTCCCATCCTCAGTTCCTATTTCTTTCCGCATGGAGTCTGCATCTGCTTTTAGATCTTGCCAACCATTTCTTTCATGAAGAAAGAGTTGCGAGGGGGGGCATAACTATATTGTGTTGATTTCACAAGACAATCCTAAGGGTTGTCTTGTTGGTATCAAATTTTGGTCCTTTCCATTCTTTTTATCCGAAGCTGGTGGAGTTCATCAAGGCTTCTTCCATCTGTCGCAATGTTGAGAAATGGACCAATTCCTCTTCAGCGAGATGCTGGTAGAATATTTTTTCAAAATCGCTGGTAGCTTCTTGAGCTAAACGGTTATAGAACTCATGCCCTTTAAACTCGAGTTGAATGGCTAATCGGATAGATTCCATCTCATCCGGGTTGATACTGAAACCTTCGCCCATCTGTTCTCTTGCTTCTTGGAAGATGTTCTGGAGAGTCTTCTTCTTCGTGATACCGGATAGAATCTCCGGGTTCGCAGAAACCACATCACTCTCATAAATCTTTTTAACCCTTTTGATATGGTCCAACTCCTCTTCAGCTATCGTCTGAAAAATTACCTTTGCGATATAGGTCTTTGCTTTCTCCACTGCCTTGAGAAAAAATTCTCGTCCATCAATTTCAAAACGAATCGCTTCCTCTAAAATCTTCCTTTGTTCAGTCTTTTCACTCATTTGCAGCTACTATCGATTGATTCGGTTTAAAACCCAAACGGTCACTCATTTTTTTAACGGTCTTATTGAAATCTCATTTTACCAGGAAGCGGGTCGCATGTCGAGAAAGGTTCTCTCGTTCATTCTCAATCATCATACATATACTTTGCTCATCATTACTGCGGTGTTGGTGCTTTGTCCTTCAACCGTAAGGTTTCCTGGGATGTCGTCGACGTCTTCCGGTCAATGCCGGAAACCTGACCCTTCCCGCAATCATGACAAGGCAAACATTCAACGCCGGATCAATATCCCGGGACGTGAGACCAAGATTTCGTTGCAATGACTCACTCCGCATTGATCACCAACGGATCGAGGTGGACTGCTGTAAAAATTACCACACATGTCACACTTGAGGCACTAAATATTCCTCCCATTCCTGATATTTTGAAAAGCAACACTTCAAGACATTTCGATAGCTTTAAAGGCTTTTAAATGGAATCTACACATCTTGAGACGGAATGTCAAATTGTTGGTAGAAATAGTCTTCATCGGGTTTCCATCCGAAACATGAGAATGGGTTTCCCCGATTTGGTTTATCATCCAGGCTCCCTACCTCGGTTATGGGTTTTATGTCTAACACCCTTCGTCCTCCTTATCTCCATCATCCTGTAAGGATTCGTTGTGAGCTCATATCACGGAGAACAATTCCGTTAGTTTAACAAGGGTTGAGAAGTGGCGGAGCATCCCTCTGATGATGAGTTGTCGGGTGAGGAGCTTCTTGAGAACCTTAAAACCATTTGCGTCAAAAAAGTATGGGAGGCCGAATTTGATCTTGAGGAGGCATAAGTCAAGTACAGTTGTTGAATCGGCAATAATATGCAGGTTGGGTTGAATCATGGTATTTCCTGAGATTGTAAGCTCTCCTTGTTTGAATTCCAATCCCACAGAGGTTTGAATATCGCGAGCCTCTATCAATACCTTGGCCTTCAAAGATTTGAAGGGTTTTGTCTTCTCCGAGTTTTGATCCAGATTCTGCCGGATGAGGTCGGAGAGCATTGTAGCCAGACCTATTTCGTTTGCTTCTTTGAGAACAGTTATTAACGGTTTCATGATAGAATTGGCATTGCTATAGGAGTAACTCCCCCTCCCCCCTCTTAACCTAAGAGGGGGATATTCCACCTCTTAAAATAAGAGGAGGTTAGGTGGGGTAGCGATGGTTTTAAAATGCGTTCTGATATATTTTGAGGACTTCGTCCGGATCGAAGACCGGCTTCGGATTGTAAACGATGGTCCCGTCCATCAGGGCCTCATTGGCACATTGAACCAGCCCAGCTTCTTCCACATTCACTTCCCTTAACGTCTGCGGCAATCCGAGGGCTCTTGTAAACTCCCATATGGCTATGGCAGCCTGCTCTGCGGCTTTCAACGGGTCCATCCCTCTAACTTCTTTTCCCATAGCTTCGGCGATCCTGGCATAAAGATCAGGGCAGGCGTCAAGGTTATACAGGATGCAGTGCGGCAGGAGAATGCTGTTGGCTACCCCATGGGGAACGCCGAATGCCGCCCCGACACAATGAGCAAGGGCATGAACAAGCCCTAACTGGGCATTCGAAAAAGCCGCTCCTCCAAGTGTGGCAGCGATCAACATCTGGCCTCTTGCGACAATATCTTCTCCGTTTTGTACGGCTCTGGGCAGAAACTCTCTGATCAACCTTATTCCATGGAAAGCCAGTCCATCCGTAATCGGTTCTCTCTGCATGGAGGGGATGGCCTCGATACAGTGACACAGGGCATCCATCCCCGTGGCAGCAGTGAGACTTTTGGGCATTCCTGTAGTCATGCTCGGGTCGAGAATGGCGATATTCGGGATGAGAAAATTGTCTGCGAATAGTAATTTCCGCTTCTGCTCATGATCCTTGATCACTGCGGCATAGGTGACCTCGCTTCCGGTTCCTGCAGTTGTCGGGATGACGATATGCGGGATAAGGGGACTTCCAAGCATATTGAGGCCGGCATGATCCTCCAACTTTCCTCCTTTGGTCAAACAGATCGCCATCCCCTTTGCTGTATCAATGGCACTTCCTCCTCCGACGCTAACCAGGATATCTGCTCCAAGAGATCTTCCATATTCCGAGCCTGCGTTAATGATGTGGACTCCGGTGTCAGGGGTGACGTCGGAAAAAATGCCTACACATCTGGTCCCTAAAGCATTGCGGACGAAATTGACGAGGTCGGTTTTAACGAGATCCCGGTCCGTTACGATCAGAGCTTTCGTCCCTTTTAACTCGTCTACCTCCATTCCCACCTCTTTAGCCGTACCAGGCCCGAAAAGGATCTTGGTGGGAAGCCTGAAAATAAAATTGAGATCGACATCATAGGACATAGCGCCATCCTCCTCTCTTTCAAAGAGAAGAAATGTTGTTCAGTGCTTGGTTATTCATCGAGGAATTTTGTTTCGATTCGGGTTGTACATTCAACAAGTTCCTGTGACGCCTTGACATAACGGACGATCGTTGGCAGGTCCCCTTTCAACTTCAGTTTTCCCTGCATCATTCCTTTCACCGGTTCCAGTTCTTTCTTGATGACCTGTTTCCATCGAGCATAATCACCGGTGATACAAAAAGGGGCCTTCTGGGCTTCTTCGGCGGTAACGATCTTCGCATCTCTACAAACTCCCTGATGAAGATCGAGCCATATACCAACATCCTCCTGAATGCCAATCTCCGGTTTCGCTGATGTAACCAAGGCAACCACCCCAGCAGTCCAGGTTGCACCTGCTTTCTTGTATCCCTCACTGGAGTTAATCTGTTTCTTAAACTCTTCAACCCACTCTGCACTTGGAAATGTTAGAGCCATAAGATTCCTCCTTTTTCTATTTCCTCATATTATCCATGCAGCCTCTTTGCTAAATCCTCCAGTCCAGCCTTGATCAATATCTCTTTTTTAGGTTTGCCCTCTTCGTCCAATCCCCTGATCTCATAGTATTCTCGGAGCAATTTTTCGACATCTGGCATTGAACCGGCTGCAGCGCCCTCTTTCAACGGAGTAAGGATTCTTTTGGGCAGCCTGTCATCTTTCCCTGTCACTCCCATCATATTTCCGAGCCCTCTCTTTAAAAGCCATGTTCTTTCTCCGCAGGCGAGGAGATCTTGCAACGAAAAATCGATTCCTGTGGTTACCCTTACCATCTCTGCAAGATCATTCGCCGAGAAAGTCCAGGCCACAAATTCGCAGATCACGAGAGAGTTGCAGGGAATGCCAAAGTCTTCGCAACGTTTTACCATCTCAGCCTTGCCTTCGCTTGTCTGACCTATATAATTTTCCTGAAATCCAGCCTCCGGATATGTAGCGATTCCCTGTTCAATGCCCAGACAGAGATGCATGAGATGGCAGGCTCCCCGGATGGATGTCATATAAGCAAGGCCCATGCCGTGAAAACCTCTGGGGTCGTGCATAGGAGCCTCCAGCCCTTTCACCTCGACGCTAAGCTCCTCTGCATCTTTGCCCATTCTTTTGGCTGCTTCCCTGGTCCCCTCAGATAGAATTAGGCCGATCCCTTCTTTCTTTGCAATCTTGTGGATCAGTTCAATGGCACCCTGGATATTCCCCCATGTCAGGTCAATTCCATCGGTATCTCTTTTAGTGATCAGCCCTTTCTCATAGGCTTCCATGGCAAAGGCAATGGTCGCGCCACAACTGATGGTATCCATTCCATATCGGTTGCACCATTCATTGGCCTTGATCACGCCTGCGAGATCATCGTTCATGATCAGCGTTCCGAAACTCGCACAGGTCTCATATTCAGGTCCTGGTCCTTCTTCCGTCTTAAAAGGCCCATCATCAACCTTGACGATTCGCTTGCAAGCAACCGGGCAAAAAGAACAGGCATGATTTCTGGTAAGATACTTTTCGGTCAAGGAGGGTCCACCAAGATTTGCAGAGAGATGGAGGTCTTCTCCGATGCTCCAGTTTTTTATAGGCACATCACCTGTCATCATTCCCAGGTCCATGCCAGCATCTGTTCCCATAGACCGAAACGACTGAGCCACGACAGCATCACGAGATTTAGCAATTAAAGTTTTTCTCAGTGCCGCATAATCCTCCGGAGAAGAAACCTCCACTTTATTTGTGCCCTTCACAACGACAGCCTTTAACTTCTTTGAGCCCATCAAGGCTCCCATCCCTGTCCTGCCGATGAAATCACCTTTGTCATTACAGATCGCTGCGAATTTGACCAGATTTTCACCAGCAGGGCCGATGGAAAGGACTTTCGGGTTTCTTTCTTTCCCATGCCTTTCCTTCAAGAGATCTGTGACTGCATAATTGTCCATTCCCCACAGGTCCTTCGCATCTCTTATCTCAATCTTATCGTCTTCAATGACGAGATAGACCGGAAAGGGTGACGCACCCTTGAAGATGATTCCATCCAAACCGGCGAATTTCAGCTCCGGTCCAAAATTCCCGCCGCAGGTTCCTTCTCCCCAGATTCCTGTCAATGGCGACTTTCCACAGACCGCAAACCTCGATGTGCCCGGCAAGGTGGTGCCGGTGAGAGGTCCATTCATGATGATGAGCGGATTGTCCGGAGAAAAAGGATCAACTCTCGGATTGAACCGGTCGAGGAAGAGTTTTGCAGCCACCCCGCTTCCCCCAATAAATCGTCTTTTGTCTTCCTCAGACACATCGGTGATGTTTATTTGAGAGACAGATAAATCAACTTCCAGGATTCGGTTTTTGTATCCTCCCATGGATCTCCTCCGGAATTTTTAATACAATATCAGAAATGCCATGTTTGTCAATTTACATTTTATTTTAGACTTCCCTATATATTGGCGATGGGTTGACTAATTGTACAAATTGGTCCAAGAAATTATCATCAGAGCATGCCTAACGAAACCATAATTTAATATTTTTAAAAGAAATTAAATAGTTAAATTGATCGGAGGTTGGCATTATATTTGCTTTTAGACCTACAAGGGCTTATACTTGATTATATTAAAAACGAAGAAAGGGGGAGCAGAAAATGAGTGTAAAAGCGATTAAATGGTTGTTTCTAATTCTTATCATGGTCACACTGTTTTGTATGAATGGTCCATCAGTCCTTGCCAGGAATAGTTCTCTTAAATCCCCACCTTTAGATTATGCCGGGAAATCTTATACGGGAGTTCAAGATCCATCTTACCTCAGCTACGATTTAGCTTTGCGGGAATATATGGTCTATCGAATTAACAAACACTTCGGGATCACACTCGACCCAAAAGCCTATTCTGGATTTGACCTCCTTGAAATCGAAGCTCTTTTTAAATGTAAAAAAAAGGAGGAGCCCTTTAATACCTTTCTGAATATGTTCCCGAAAAGTCCTTAGAATTGAAAGTAGTCTTCCGTGGAGATTTTAGTAGGTTAAAGGAGAATCTTATATGAGAAAAAGTGTATTGAGCACAATTTTTATTTTGGCCCTCATGCTGATGAGCATCGGGCAGTTCAGCAAAGCAATGGCTGAGGTGAATATCAAGGTTGGGATCAATATTCCTCCACCACCCCCGCTTGTGATTCCATCACCACCACCCATGTACGTTATACCAAAGACCTATGTCTACTTTGCCCCCGAGGTTGAAGTGGATGTCTTTTTTTATCATGGATACTGGTACCGCCCACATCAAGGTCACTGGTATCAGTCCAAAAACTACAATGAGCATTGGGTTTATATAACTCCTCAGAAAGTACCCACAGTGTTATTAGATCTTCCACCGAACTTTCGGCGCGTACCCCCGGGACATAAGCATATCCCGCATGGGCATCTTAAAAAGCACTGGAGCGCCTGGGAGAAAGAAAAATACTGGGAGAAGCACGGAGGGAAAGAATGGCATGGTGATGAAAAATGGGAACATCAAGGGGGTAAAGGCAAAGGTAGAGGTAAGGGAAAACACAAAGATTAGATGAAAATATAAATTTTCATGTTAGGTATGAATGGATAATTGGTATTAACCTCTGGGCGGGGGATGCCTCCGCCCAAAGGATGCACTGGGTTGGTTAATAGCGGCGGTAATGGCCTTCAACCCAGATTCTTCTCTCTACATATCGTCCAGGGGTCTGACGTTCTACATAGTGACCCGCTACCCAATTTCCCCACCGATCGTAATGGCCAGGCACCCAAACCCTCTCCCATTCTCCTGGAACCCATTCGCGAACCGTTTGCCAATGCCCCGGAACATACTCATGAGGCGGAGGATAATAAGGTTCCGGCGGCGGAGAGTAAACAACATGAGGCGGAGGGGGATACGCATGGAGATGATGGACAATCAGGCCCCCTAATGCAAGAGCCCCGAGAGCAATGCCAGCTCCTTGCCAACGGTGACGTCCTTTCGACCCTGCCTCCGCATAGGTAAAAACAAAGAGAGAGATTATGGTTACAACCAAAGCAATAGAGATGAGTTTCTTTGCCATAATAGACCCCTCCTTTCCGGTCGTTTTTTGGTCTTTGATAATTTGACGGCTGGAGTAGGGATTTTATTCAAATCGGAATATCGGATCCAGGGAATATTTAATTTTCGAGAAAAGAAATATCCCATACCCGGAGGTTTCCCTTGAACCATGAAAACTAACAGATTCGGAATATCCTTTGTTATCAATGAGTTAATGATTTTTACGCTGACAATTGCTGATTCTCCCAATTAAAAATTGGAAGAAATGGCATAGATGATCACCCCTTCACGGATTTTCGGACCTCCGATCAAAACTGTTCTTCCTGGGGAAAGCCTGACATTGGTATTGAGGATATTAATTCTTTCACGGGCGACTCTTATTCTTAAATCGGCAACATCCCTCCTGCGCATTCTCTCCAGGGTGGTCTCGATGATGATTCTACCCTCCCAGGCCGAGATGGAAGCCGGTCGATTCGGAGAAAGATGAAGGATTTCATCTTTTAAGAGGCGATAGGAGGTGAAGCTGAACAGGGACCCCAACTGTCCATGGATATCCCCCAAGGACGGATCGACCCCTGTTCCCACGTTGGAAGCCCGGATCACCCTGAATCGTGTCTGAACCTGGCCGAAAGCTGTGGAAGCGAAGAAGAGAAAAAAGATGGAACAATAGATGGTTAGGATGGTCGTCCTTTTCATGATGAAAATGTCTCTTCCTCCGGTTCTTCGAAAAGCCATATTACTGTTACCTGCCCTGTTTCCAGGTCGTATACCATCACATTATGGGTGTCACTTTCCACGTATTCTACAACAGATGCTTCCAAATAGGAAGGGGTTTTTTGAAAGAGAAAAGGTGAAATGATTAGGGCAAGAACGATTGCCGTCGCCACGGCAGGAATCCATACCCTCTTCCTGAGCAAATAAGATAGGTCAAGCCACGAACGAAGCAAGTTCCACCAGGATGGTTTCCTCTCCATGCGGATGTTTTTTTCTATCTTTTCCCACACCCACGGAAAGGTTTCTTCCTGGAGGGCTTCATCCACAGGCGCTTTCAGGGCATTTTTCAACCCTTCGAGTGCCATTAGCTTTTCACTGCAGGTTGTGCAAACAGGGAGGTGCCTTTCGACAAGAGCCCTTTCTTCATCCGTCGCCTGGCGATCGAAATACCTCTCTATCAGTGGTGAAACCGACGAACATGAATTTTTCATCCGCTTTCCCTGCCTTTTACCCCGTTAGAAATAATGTTCCGCTGCTCTGGAGCAGGAATAGATTTTGGAATAATTCCGGCGGGGCATTAAACCTAAATCCCGCTGGAATTTCTAACGGGGTTCACCATGTCCTTTAACAGGACCTGGAGCTTCTTTCTCCCGTAATGGAGACGGGACATCACCGTTCCGACGGAGCACCCCGTTGCCTCTGCGATTTCCTCGTAGGAGAGTTCCTCAATCTCCCTGTAAATCAAGGTCTCCTTTTGATCCTGAGGGAGCTGGTCGATCGCCCATCTCACCTTTTCCTCCACTTCCTTGCGGGCAACAATTTGATCGGGCCTTTTATCAGGACTATCGGATGGCTGGAACCCTCCTTCCTCATCCAGGCTAAAAAAAGTCCCCTTTTTCCCCCTCCGGGAGTGGTCAATGGCTGTATTCATGGCTAAACGATAAAGATAGGTATAAAAGGCTGATTTCCCTTTGAAATTTTTAATTGAACGGAAAAGCTTGATAAAAACCTCTTGTACCACGTCGAGGGCGTCTTCTCTGTGCCTCACCACCCCATAGGCAATCCGGTAGACCTTCTTATGATACTGATTGAAGATCTCTTTCAAAGCGTCCTGATCACCCTGCTGGCAACGGGAAATCAGTTCCGTTTCCTTATCGTTCACTGCCCTGTACCTCTTTAGACGAAAAATAGGGGGGAAATATTCAAGCGCCTTGATTTTATTTATCTATTAGTGTAAGACTTTCGGACAGGTTGGGCAAATGGAAAAATTCAAGCAGATTGGGATTGTTATCATCGGATGGGTCTTCCTCGTATTAGGCGTCTTGGGCCTCTTTCTCCCCGTTCTTCAGGGCATCCTCTTTATTATGATTGGCCTTGCTATCCTCTCCTCGCGAAGTGAAATGATCAAGCGGTTTTTAAAGCATCTCGAAGAACGCCATCCCCACTACCATGAGCACATAGAGAAGTGGAGGAATAGGATAAGAAGTTGGTTCAGCAAGGATGGGATGGAACGATAGATGGCAAACAAGAAACAACCGAATAAAAATGGAAACCTGAACGAGTGGGTGAATAAACTAAAACGGATTGAAGAAAACGCCGAAAGACTTTCACTCCTCTCACGTTTGGGTCAAATCCTCAATTCCACCCTGGATCACCAAGAAGTTCGGAGAAGGGCAATGGAGGCCGCCATCCAGTTGATGAAGGCAGAAGTGGGCTCTCTCCTCCTGATTGACGAAGAGAAGAACCAACTCTACTTTGAGGTGGCTCTGGGAGATCGGGAAGAGGCCATCAAGAAGATCATCCTGAATATTGGAGAAGGGATTGCGGGAACAGTAGCCAAGAACGGGGAGGCATTGATCATCAATGCGCCAGAGAAGGACCCCCGTTTTTATAGAGGGGTGGATGAGAAGACAGAGTTTAAGACGAGGAACATCATCTGTGTTCCGGTCATAGTCAAGGAGAAAACAGTCGGGGTTCTGGAGGCAATCAATAAAAATGGAGGGGAAGATTTTAATGAGGAGGATCTTTCTCTCTTCACCTCTTTGGCGGACCAGGTGGCCATCGCGCTGGACAGTGCACGTGTCTATCAAGAGCTTGAAGAGATGTTCTTTCAAACGGCTGAATCTCTTGCCGATGCCATTGAGAAACGGGACCCTTATACTGGGGGGCACACCCAGAGGGTGACGACCTATAGCCTTGCGATGGCAAAATACCTTCCATTAAAACCCGCTGAGATGAAATGGTTGAAGATATCTGCCGTGCTTCACGATATTGGCAAGATCGGAATCGATGACCGGATCCTCAGGAAGCCGGAACGATTGAACCCCGAAGAGTTTAATACGATCAAACGTCATGCCACCATGGGGGCCGAGATCATTGATCATATCAAACAGTTGAAGAATATCATTCCCGGGATCAAATACCATCATGAGCAGATCGATGGAACGGGTTATCCGGAAGGCCTGAAAGGAGAGAGAATCCCGATCATCGCAAAGATTGTGGCGGTTGCTGACACCTTCGATGCTATGACCACAGACCGGCCCTATCGAACAGGATTAAGCAAAGAGGTTGCGATTGATGAATTGCGAAAGTGTTCGGGTACACAGTTAGATCAGAATGTCGTGGAGGCGTTTGTGAGAGCTTATGAGAAAGGAGAGATATAGAAGTTCGGAGTTCGGAGTTAAAATAGAGCCTGTTTATTAATGGAATAATTACGTCATGCCGGACTTGAGGAGCTTGCCCCGTGCTTGATACGGGGGCATCCAGAGGTTTCTGAAAAGACTGGATTCCGGCTTTCGCCGGAATGACACCTTTTAATGCACACGTTATTTATAAACCAAAGGATTTATGTCCATTGAAGAGATTATCCAATCCTGGAAGCGTTCAAAGACGATTTCGCCCTGCATCACCGATATGCGTGTTTTTAAGAAAAGAGAGGGGCGTTACCGATCCTTCCCGGACTTTCTCCATCCCTTTCTGAAAGAGGCATTGAAATCCGAGGGAATTGAATCTCTATACTCTCATCAGGCTGAAGCCATTGAACATGTCGAGAAGGGGCGGGATATTGTGGTGGTGACGCCCACTGCATCCGGGAAGACCCTCTGCTACAATCTCCCTGTTTTGAACAAAAAACTGTCCGACCCATCCTCCAAAGCATTCTATCTTTTTCCTACCAAAGCCCTCTCTCAGGACCAGATGGTTGAACTACTGGAGATGGCGAAGAAGTTGGAAAAGCCGATCCGGACCTTTACCTACGACGGTGATACGCCACAGGATGCGCGGCAGGCGATCCGAACCCAGGGAGATGTGGTCATTACCAATCCTGATATGCTCCATACGGGAATCCTTCCCCACCATACGAAGTGGGTCACCTTCTTTCAGAGCTTGAGGTATGTGGTGATCGACGAACTCCATACCTATCGGGGCATTTTCGGATCGCATATGACCAATGTCATCAGACGGCTAAAACGGATCTGCGAGTTTTATGGATCGGCCCCCCAGTTCATCTGCTGTTCTGCGACGATTGCTAATCCAAAGGATTTGGCGGAAAGGCTTTTGGAAAAAGAAGTCCAACTGGTTGATCAGAACGGGGCACCCTCTTCGGAGAAAATCTTTCTCTTCTACAACCCACCTGTTGTGAACAAAGAGCTTGGCATTCGGGGAAACCATGTTCATGCGGCAAGGCGGCTGGTCTCTCCTTTTCTGAAAGAGGGAATCCAGACCATCCTCTTTGCCACGAGTCGTCTCAACGTGGAAGTGCTGACCAAATATTTAAAGGATCGATTTGAAAAGAGGCTCGAAGACAAGGGAAAGGTCAGGGGATATCGCGGAGGTTATCTCCCGGAAGTCCGCAGGGAGATCGAGAAAGGGCTGAGGGAGAAAGAGGTCAGGGCTGTTGTATCGACCAATGCCCTTGAACTCGGAATCGATATCGGAGACCTCGATGTCTGCATCATCGCAGGTTACCCCGGAACCATCGCGAGCACCTACCAGCAGGCGGGAAGGGTAGGGAGACGAACGGAGAAGTCGCTGGCCATTCTCATCGCACGGAGCCAGCCTCTGGATCAGTTCATCGTCGAAAATCCGGACTACTTCTTCGGAAGGTCGCCTGAGTTTGGTTTGATCAACCCGGACAATCTTCTCATCCTTCTCAACCATATTCAGTGCGCTGCTTTCGAACTTCCCTTCCATGACGGAGATCATTTTGGCAGGGAAGACCTCAAAGAGATTCTGCGATACCTTGAAGAGAAGGGAACCCTTCATTATGTTGACCAACACTGGTACTGGACTAAAGATGCCTATCCTGCGGAGAAGGTGAGTCTCCGTTCGACCTCCGAAGAAAACTTTGTCGTGGTGGATTCGACGAAGAAAAAAGAGGAAGTGATTGCAGAGGTGGACTTCACCGCTGCCCATACCACGCTTTATGAGGGAGCGGTCTATCTCTGCCAGTCGGAGCTTTACTCGGTTGAGAGACTCGATTACCAGAATCGAAGGGCCTATGTTACAAAGACGGCCGGAGATTATTATACCGATGCCATCGATTATACCGATGTCTCCATCTTGGAAGGCTTTGAAAGAAAGCAGGGAGAAGGCATTGTCTATGAGCATGGCGAGGTAAGGGTTGTCACACGGATCGTCGGGTATAAGAAGATCAAATTCTACACCCTTGAAAATTTGGGATACGGAAAGATCGAGCTTCCGGATCTCCAGTTTCACACCACCTCATACTGGATCACGTTTAAGAGGGACCTACTGGCACGGCTTTCTTATCCCCGGCTGGAATTGATCGAAGGCATCCTGGGGCTGGGTTATGCCCTCCATTCAATGGCAGCCCTTCATCTGATGTGCGATCCTCATGATCTGAACCGCTGTGTGGGAGACCGGGGTGCTAAATGGTTCATCAGGCTTTCAAGAGACTCCAAGGGAATTTACTCCTCTTTCAGCACTCCAGAAGAGATGGCGAGCGAGACAATCGATCTCTTTGAACCTACACTCTTCATGTATGATAATTATCCGGGAGGCATCGGGCTTAGTCACCAGCTCTATGACGACACGATGAGTCTTCTTGAGAAGACGATAAAGCTGATCTCTAAATGTGAGTGCCGATATGGATGCCCCTCCTGTGTGGGACCGGTAAAAGAGGTAGGCGAGAAATCGAAAGAAGTAGCCCTCTCCTTGTTAAGAGAAATTTTAAAATAATATTTAAGAGGAAATCCGAAGCACGAAATCCGAAATTCGAAACAATACCGAATGACCAAATATCAAATGTTCTAAACAAAGGAGTGAAGAGAATTTGGATTTTGAAAATTCGGATTTGTTTCGAGTTTCGATATTCGGATTTCGAATTTGAGCCTTTCACGATGGATCTTAAAGAACGTCTTCGACAGCTTTCCTCCATATCCAAAGTTCCTGTTGCCTCCATTGAAGAGGAGACAGGGGATCTGAAGGAGCGTCTTGATCGTCTTCTCCGGCCGGAGAAGGTTTTTCGGAAGAGAGAACTCTATCCCATCGAAAAACTGGTCAATGGGAAGATTGTCTCCGCCTCCGAGGGGGAAACCTTCCGGGCCGAGGAATATTTCCCTCCTGATTTTCGATACGGGGAGATGACCCTTTCCGAGATCCACAACATCCCTACTTATCCTGCGCATCTCCTCTCGGGAGACGAACGGTTAAAGGAGATCGATTTCAAAAAGGCTCTCTTTCTCGACACGGAGACAACTGGCCTTTCAGGCGGAACAGGCACATTGGCCTTTATGGTGGGGCTGGGATTTTTCCAGGGGGATGGATTTGTCGTCCAGCAACTCTTCATGAGGGACTATTCCGAGGAGAAGGCTTCGCTCTCGATCCTTCAGGACATTCTCAATTCCTATCAATTTCTGGTCACCTTCAATGGCAGGCATTATGATATCCCACTCCTCGAGACTCGGATGATCCTCTCCAGGAAGCGTTCGCAGATCAGGGAGATGCCCAACTTCGACCTACTCTTCCCATCCAGGAAAATCTGGAAAGGGGCTTATGAGAACTGCCGGTTGGTCACGCTGGAATCAAGACTCCTGGGAATGGAGCGAGAAGAGGATATCCCGTCGGAGTGGATCCCTTCCCTCTATTTCGACTATATTCAGACCGGGGATGCAAGAAAGATCCACCGCGTCTTCTATCATAACCGGATGGATATCCTCACTATGGTGGCCTTAGCCGGACGGATTCACCTCGTCTATCATGATCCTCAAGCCGCACGGCCCAGAAAAGGGGTGGAACATTTTTCTCTTGGAAGACTTTTCTGGGACCATGGCGATCGTGAGAAGGCCATCCCCTGTTTTGAGATTGCCCTGAAACGTTGCGATGATGAGCTCGCCTGGGAGGTGATGAAGTGGCTCTCCATGGCTTTTAAAAAGACGGGGCAAGGCGAGAAGGCCCACTCTCTCTGGCACGAGATGATGGAGTGGCCCTACCGGAAAGACGCATACCCTTACATCGAAGCGGCAAAGTATTACGAACACCGGCTCAAGGAGTTTGAAAAAGCGATTGAGTATGTGGATCAGGCGCTCACCCTGATTTCATTTCATCGGGAAAGAGACGTTGAACTTCTCCTGGAGAGGAAGAAGAGGTTGTTGAAGAAAAAGGTCGGAAATGAAAGTCGATGATCGGTTCCGATGGCTGATCTGGCTCTCTCTCGCTGAGATCGGCACGATGCTCGTTTTCAACAACTACTCCGCCATCCTTCCCATCCTTCAGAAGGAGTGGTCTCTTAGTAATAGCGAAGCGGGCTGGATCTTCTCTTCCTATCAGATCGGTTATATCCTTGCCGTCGTCCTTCTGACCTCTCTCACCGATTATATCAACACGAAATATATCTACCTTGTCACCTCGTTATGGGCAGGGTTAGCCGGAATTTTGTTTTCCTGGTGGGCTGAGGGGTTCTATTCGGCAATGATACTGAGGACGTTGATGGGAATCGGTTTTGCAGGAACGTATATGCCCGGATTGAGAATGGTTTCCGAGAGGTTTCCAACGAGGGAGAGGGGAAAGGCAGTAGGGATTTATGTGGGGGCCTTCACTCTCGGTGCGGCGCTCTCTCTCTTTATCACCGGAATTCTCCACTCTCTTTTGGGGTGGAGATGGGCTTTCTTCATCACCTCCCTGGGACCGGTTGCCGGAGGGATCATCGCATTCTTCAAGTTGGGGGATGTGGTGACGACGAGGAAAAAGGAGGATGTAGGAAGAGTTCCTGTTTCAGAGGTTTTGCGAAACCGGCCTGCCCTAATGATGATCGGAGGTTATGCAGCCCATATGTGGGAGTTGTTCGGGATGAGAGGGTGGATCGTGGCTTTTCTCACAGCCTGTTTCCTGACAGCTCAGTATGACATGGGAAAGGCAGTGAGCCTCAGTGCGGCCATCGCTGGAGCGATGACATTAGCAGGAGCGCTCTCCAATACATTCGGAGGTGCGCTCTCTGACCGGTTTGGAAGAACGAATACCATCGTCGTCATGATGCTTGGAAGTGGCCTTCTCTCCCTGCTCATCGGATGGACAAGAGGATTTCCCATTGCCCTGATTCTGCTGCTTTCCCTCCTCTATGGGTTTCTGGTGATAGGTGATTCCTCCGTAATTTCAACAGGAGTGACGGAGTTAGCCCATCCGAGTGGATTAGGGAGAACCTTGGCTCTTCAATCGCTCCTCGGATGGGGATCAGCCTCACTTTCACCCATTGCCTTCGGATGTATTCTGGATCTCACCAATCCAGCCGGAGCCTTGGACCAATTCGGATATGTTTTCAACTGGGGCTGGGCGTTTATGATCCTGGGGTTGGGCGGGTTGACAGGTCCCCTGATCCTCTGGAGGTTGAAGAAAAATTGAGATTTCTAAAATCTCTGTAATCTTCTTTAAAAATCTGTGTAATCAAGAGAGCGAGAAATAGATTTTGAGCTTTCTCAAAGTTGACCCTTGACAGAATAGGGCTGGATTTTTATATTATCGAATCGAGGGGTATGGTAGACACTCAATAAACTTGATGAACCAGGGAGGAACAACCAATGCCTACTTATGATTATCATTGTCCAAAATGCAAAAAGAAATTTTCTCTCATTCTCAGCATCAAAGACCATGACGCCGGCAAAGCCAAATGCCCAAAGTGTGGCGGAAAGAAACTGGAACAACAGATTACCCTTTTCCAGGCGAAGACCTCCCGAAAGAGTTAAATCCGTCACTCCTTTTGGGCGATCAGGCTGGCCACTGCCTTTCTCCTTCCCCCCTCTTTAACAATTCCTTCACGGTAGAAGAGAATGCGGAAATCTTTAAAAAGCCGGAGTAATTCGTTTGGTTTTAAGAAATATTTTCGATCTTTTGGGCCTTCACTGCTGATGTTCCTATGTTCGAGGATGTAAGTCTCGAAGATAATCCGGCCTCCTTTTTTAATTCCCCTTTTGATCTTTGGGATAAGACTTCGTTTGAGAAAATAGAAGTTGGCAACGAGATCATATCTCTCTTTTTCAATGTTATAAGTGTCGAGATCAGCAAGAAAGGTGTGGATTTTTACTCCCGTTTCGTTGGCCAATTCCTTTGCCTTCCTCAGGCCCTTCTCAGATATATCCACGGCACCCACATCGAACCCGCGTTGAGCCAGAAAAATCGCATTTCTTCCTTCGCCAGCCGCAAGATCAAGGGCTTTCCCTTTAGGGAGAAGCCGGATATGTTTTTTCAGAAAAGGGTTTGGGTCCTTCCCTAAAGCAAATCCTTTTCCTTTGAACCTGGCATCCCATCGTTTTTTATCCGATCTCATTTCGTCTCCTTTATGAACTCACATTATCATTTGAATTTTTAAGAGTCAAATAATGTAAAATATTTTGATCATCGGTTATATTTTATACATATGGGTCTAAAAGTAGACAGTTCATAACTATTTATAATTAATAAATTTATTGCTCGTTACACTTTAATTCGTCAATTTTTAAACAGATAAAATCGTTATTTCATTTTTTAATCAATGTTTGTTTATTTAAAAAATTTAAAATCTTATTTTTTTTCAAATAGTTAACTAATCAATATATGTAATAAGACCTGTGGTATGAATATTGCTAATTCACTTAAAGAAGGAGGTTAATCAAGCCATGAAAATAAGACTACTGGTTGTTTTTTTATTCATTTTTCTGCTTTCGGGATGTGCTAGTGTTGTAATCCACGATGACCTTAATGTTCCTGTGGGAACGGTGGAGGGAAATCAATTCACAGGAATCCGTTATCCATTCAAAGTTACCACTCCCCCTCATTGGAAGATGGCTACGGAGTTTCCGGAGTTTTTAAAAGGGTTAGGCTATGATGAACCAGGACCCTCTGACAAGGAAGTGACGGAATTGTATGTTTTTAATCCTGCAACCCAATCATCAATCCAGATTGATTTCACTCCAGCCAGTCGAAAAGCCAAATTCAGTCAAGAAAAGATGGAAGGCCTTGTCACTGCAGCAACAGGAGGATTTAAACAGGAACTTGAAGAGGAGCATGGCAAAGGGATTGAGGTGATGGTTGGCCCAACAGAGCCGATCACGTTCAAGGGTGTTCAGTTTGCGGCGAAGAAGTATGGAACCTATACCATCAAGGGAGTAAAGAGGGAACAGGGCTGGATCTATGGATTTGCAGAACCCTATCAACTTTTTATCCTTTATATGGTTGTAGAAAAAGAGGGAAGCAAAGACCGGGAAGATATGAAGAAGATTTTAGATTCATTTGAGGTCTTTCCGAAAAAATAAGAAAAGAAAGGAGAACCTAAGATGACAGCCAAAACTGAGACAACAGTATATAAATGCAAATCCTGTGGCATGGTGACAACGGAAAAGGGACATCTCTGTAGCCCTCAGGAGGTTAAAAAAGCCTATACCTGTGAGTTCTGTGGTATTACAGCGACCAATCCCAGACATGTCTGCAAGCCCAAGGTTGCAAAGTTGAATTATGTCTGTGATGCCTGTGGCCGAGTGGCAGTCGCTCAAGAGGAGCTGTGCAAGCCCGTCGAGATTAAGAAGTGAGGCGGAAGATTTACCGGTCGTCCACGAATACTGAATAGATCCTTTTCCTCCCTCCCATCAATCGTAAGGGTTGATGGGATTTTTTTTACTAAATAAATTGATTTTTTGAAAAACTTTTTTTATGGTTAAGATGTCAATAAATCAAAAACTATAAAACACGGTCATGGATCATGTCAGAATGGGGGGAAGAATGGAAACCGTTGAGCTGAAAAAAGGGGTTTACTGGGTAGGGGCCATTGATTGGAATGTTAGAGATTTTCATGGATATTCCACCCCAACAGGGACAACTTATAATGCCTATTTGATTCTGGATGAAAAGAACGTCCTTGTAGATACCGTCAAGTCGTCCTTCTATCTGGAGATGTTAGGAAGAATTTCGGAAATCATCGATCCTTCAAAGATTGACATTATCATCTCCAATCATGTGGAGATGGATCATTCCAGTTCGCTGCCTCAACTTGTAGAACGAATTGGAAATCCGGTGGTGATCACATCAGAGAGAGGAAAGAAGGGGTTGGAGAAACATTATAAGCGACCCATGAATTTTAAGGTGGTGAAGTCAGGCGAAACCTTTCCTATTGGCCGCAGAACCCTCTCTTTTATTGAGGCTCCGATGCTTCACTGGCCGGACAACATGTTCACCTACATTCCGGAAGACCGGGTCCTGCTTCCCAATGACGCCTTTGGCCAGCATTTTGCCTCGTCCTATCGCTTCGAAGATGAGGCGGATGAAGAAGTCATGAGGCATGCTGCAAAATACTTTGCAAACATCCTTTGGCACCTGGCACCCCTGATCGTCAAGAAGATCGATGAGGTTGTAAAGATGGGAATTCCCATCGATATGATTGGCCCCAGCCATGGACTTATCTGGAGGAAAGATCCCGGGAAAATCATTCAGGCCTATGTCGATTGGAGCCAGGGAAAAACAGCGAATAAAATCCTTGTCGTCTATGATACGATGTGGGGAAGTACCGAAGCATTAGCAAGAGCGATACTGAAAGGGTTGATTGAGGAAGGAGTTGAGGCAAAGCTGCTTCACCTCCGGTCAAACCACCGGAGTGATATCATTGAAGAGATGTTAGAAGCCAAAGGAGTTCTTTTGGGTTCACCCACCCTAAATAACGGAATGTTTCCTACAATGGGCGATTTCCTAACCTATATGAAGGGGTTGAGACCGAAGGGAAAATGCTTTGGCCTCTTTGGATCGTATGGATGGGGAGGCGGTGCGGTGAAGGAGATGCGAAAGATTCTCGAACAGGAGAAGTTCGAGGTCTGGGAGAAGGAGTTGTCTGCACAATTTATTCCTGATCCGGAAGAGATAAAGAACGCCATTCAATTTGGGAAGGAATTTGTTAAGAAAACGAATGGCACGAATAACAGCGAATGACACGAATATGGTTTATTCGTGGAATTCGTCATCATTAGTGTAATTTGCCATTTCACTTTAGGAACTTGTGAAATGAAAGAATCAACCGGCCCCTACAATCCCATCGTCATGGATCATTTCAAACACCCACGGAACATGGGCGAGATGGAAAATCCGGATGGGATGGGAGAAGCCCAGAATCCTGTCTGCGGAGATACGATGCGACTCTTCATCAGGGTTGAGTCGGACCGGATCGTCGATGCTACATTTCTCACTTTCGGATGCAGTGCGGCCATTGCTTCATCCAGTCTTACGACAGAGATGATTAAGGGAAAGACAATGGAAGAGGCTCTCCAGATTTCGGATGAGGACATCATCAATGCTCTGGGAGGACTTCCACCCTCAAAAGTCCACTGTTCCATTCTCGCCGAGATGGCGATCCAAGCTGCGGTGGAGGATTATCGAGAAAAGAGCAGGCTAAAATTACCCCCACCCTTATCCTCCCCCATCGAGGGGGAGGGAATTTAAACTTTCCCTCTGCAACTTAATGGGAGTGGTCCAAGATTATACCCTCTCCCCTGGCGGGAGAGGCTTGGGGTGAGGGGGACAGAGATACAAAAAGGATTAAAATGACCGGTAGAGAAGCTTGCCTCCGCTTGTTAAAAAGTGTAGTTGGAGAGTCACCAGCAGATCAGACCGAAGCCCTTCTCCTGACCGAGGATTCTTCTCTCACCCGTTTTGCCAAATCTTCAGTTCATCAACATGTAGCAGAAAAAAACCGGACATTGATCCTGAGGGTTATCAAAGGCAAGAGAATCGCTGTATTGGCAACCAATCTTCTCGACCGTTCCTCCATCCGGAGTTTAATTCAAAGAGCGATCTCCCTCGCAAAGGTTCAGCACCCCCACGAGGATTTTGTTTCCCTACCCACACCCAAATTCATTCCGGGTATAGACACCTTCCACGAGAATATCAAGTCTCTCACACCGGACCGTAAGGTGAAGGTGATCAATGATCTTTTCAAAATGGTAAAGAGAAAGGGCTTGGAGGCTTCGGGTTCCTTTTCGAATGGAGAAGTGGAGATGGCGGTGGCCAATTCTCTCGGAGTAGAAGCCTACCAGAGGTATTCGGATCTCGTCTTTCATCTGATTATTCAGAACGAGGGAAGTTCAGGTTATGCTGGCTTTGTGTCGAGAGATCCGGGGCAACTGGATATTGCTTCTCTTGCAAGAGAGGCCATTGAAAAGGCGTCAAGAGGATTGCCGGCTCAGGTTGAACCCGGAGAATATGAGGTGATCCTGGAACCTTACGCCGTGAGTGAACTCCTCTCATTTTTGGGCTTCCTGGGGTTTCATGCCCTGGCTGTTCAGGAGGGAAGAAGTTTCTTATGCAATCAATTTGGTCAGAGGATAGTGGATTCACGAGTGACCGTCTATGATGATGGTCTTGATCCCGCAGGACTCCAGATCCCTTTCGATTTTGAAGGAGTCCCAAAACGAAAAGTGGTCTTCTTTGAGGAGGGAGCGGCAAAAGAGGTGACCCATGATTCCTTCACCGGAAATCGTGAGGGTAAGGATTCGACGGGCCATGGACTCATCCCTCCCAATACGGAGGGTCCTATTCCTGTCAATCTTTTTATGAAAGGAGGAGAGTCCTCTTTAGAGGAGATGGTCAAGTCGGTCCGAAAGGGGATCTATGTGACCCGTTTTCATTACACCAATGTGGTTGAACCGATGAAAGCAGTGTTGACTGGTATGACCCGTGATGGGACTTTTTTGATTGAAGAGGGCGAAATTAAGATGCCGATCAAGAATCTGAGGTTTACGGAATCGGTCCTCAGGGCTCTCTCCCGGGTCAGCGCTGTTTCAAAAGAACGGAGAATCTGCTCCGAGGGGACCGTCTACTCGAGACGTTTCATCACAGGGGTGGTTGCGCCTGCGATCAAGGTGGATGGGTTTAACTTTTCAGGAGTATCAGCACTATAGAAAACTAGGGTTCATGGGGCCAAGGGTTCCAGGGTTCAAGTGAACATAACTTAATAAGATTTTTCCGATATTTTCTTGAATCCTCGAACCCTTGAACCCTTGAACCCTTGAACCCCAAAACATCTTCGAGATAGAAGGGGAGCACGGATGAAAGAGCTGATTCAAAACATCCTTGATCTGGCTAAACTCAAGAAGGTGGATTATGCGGACATTCGGGTTGTTCATCGCCGGACCGAGGAGATCGGGGTGAAGAACGGAAATGTAGAGGCCTTCACCTATGATGAGGATTCCGGATTCGGGATCAGGATTCTCCTTAATGGAGCCTGGGGATTTGCCTCCAGCTCCAGAACGACAAAAACGGAGATGGAAGCTGTTTTTTCAAAGGCATTGAAAATTGCCAGAGCAAGTTATAAAGCCAGAGGAGGTAAGATCGTTTTTTCCCCTGCCCCCCAAAAGGTAGATCAATACAGGACTCCTTTTTCTATCGATCCCTTAGAAGTCTCCTCTGAAAAAAAACTGAATCTTCTCCTGACCTCTGACGAGATGATCCGGAGAAATAAAAATGTGAAAATTTCAGAAGCCTTTATGGGATCCTATAAAACAGAAAAAATCTTTGCTTCCACAGAAGGGTCCTATATCGAACAGGAGATTGTGGAATGCGGGGCGGGCATTACCGCGACAGCCATTGATGGAGGAGAAGTTCAGGTACGGTCCTATCCCAACTCGTTCAGGGGAAATTTTGCAACCAGGGGATATGAATGGGTTGAAACGGTGTCGCTTCAGAGTCACGCTGAAAGAATTGCAGAAGAGTCTGTTCGGCTTCTTTCCGCCAAACCCTGCCCATCAAAAAAGACAACCCTCATCCTTGATGGTTCCCAGTTAGCCCTTCAGGTTCATGAATCGATTGGCCATCCAATCGAGCTCGATCGGGTGCTCGGGACAGAGGCGAGTTATGCGGGGACCAGCTTTGTCAGACCAGAGATGGTGGGTTCTTTTAAGTATGGGGCGGAGATCGTTAATGTCGTAGCTGATGCGACTCATCCGGGAGGATTGGGGACTTTCGGATATGATGATGAAGGGATCCAGGCCCGGAGGGTTCCCATCCTCTTGAAGGGGGTCTTAGTCAATCTTCTCACATCGAGAGAGACGGCCCATGTTCTCGGCAAAGAGAGCAATGGGACGATGCGAGCGGATGGTTGGAATCGGATTCCCCTGATCCGGATGACGAACATCAATTTGGAGCCTGGGGAATGGACCCTCGACGATATGATCTCCGATACCGAAGAAGGGATTTTTTTAAGTACGAATCGGAGCTGGTCGATCGATGATAAGAGGATCAATTTCCAGTTTGGCACTGAGGTGGGATGGGAGATCAAAAAAGGAAGAATCGGGGAGATGATTAAGAACCCCACCTATACGGGAATTACCCCTCAATTCTGGAATTCATGCGATGCCATTGCCGACCAAAACCACTGGCAGATGTGGGGAACGCCAAACTGTGGAAAGGGAGAGCCAGGCCAGGTGGCCCATGTGGGACATGGTGCCGCGCCTGCGCGATTCAGGAATGTTCAGGTAGGAGTGATGAAATGATAAGCACCAAATCCCAAGCACCAATAATCAAATAATAACCAAAACTCAATGACCGAAATTTCCCCCTCTCCCCGGGGGGTGAGGGGGATTGGGTCATTCGGACATTGGGTTATTGGAATTTATTTGGAGTTTGGAATTTGGTGATTGGAATTTTTATTTTTCTTTTTTAGTGATGTCTTCGGCGTAGCCTTCGCGAAAACCTTCGACGACTTTCTCGGAAACCTTTTGGGTTGCTTTAAAAATTTTCTTCAACCCTTCTTTGAATAATTCTTTGGCTTCTTCCAGTTCTTCTTTTTCTTCTTTCATCAATCCTGAACCTATTTGGTAGCCGGAGGCTTAGGAGGTGGCATTTTATCAGCCATCTGTTTCATTTTTTCCATTTGAGCTTTTAAGCGATTCGCCCTTTCGCTATTTGGATCCACTTTTAAATACTCTTCCCAAGCCTTGATCGCGCCCTTTACATCCTGTTTGTCATGGAGCAGGACGATCCCGATATTATAACGGCTGTTGATATGCTTGGGATCGCTCTGAGCAGCCTTTTTAAACTCTTCAATCGCCCGGTCAAAATCCCCAAGCGCTCGGTACATGATTCCCATATCCGTTCTCACATCCGGATTGTCGGGTTTGACGGCGAGGTACTGGCTGTAAGCGTCAATAGCCTCCTTGGGCTGTCCAGTATCAAAGTAAAGGTTCCCGAGTTCCACCAGAGCCGGCAGGTTTTTCGAGTCCTTTTTGATAATATCCTTAAGGCTCTGAATCTTCAGGTTGAGCTCTGCTGGATCAGGGCCAGGAGGAGGGGCTTGCGGGAGGGCCATCTGTGGCTTTTGAACCGTGGCTGTCTTAGTCGTATCTTTTGTTGTCCATAGAATTCCGACGATTGCGCCGGCAACGAATCCCACTAACAGGGCGATAACTATGTAAAGAATCGCTGTCTCTTTTTTCATTAAAGTGTCTCCTTTTACAAAAAATATTAGCTCATCCGGGTCGATTATTCAAGCATGAGATATTAGAGGGTGATCGGGGTTTTCACGAAAACAGGGGTAATTTGAGCTGATCGAGCAACCGATTTGATGTTTTTTTCAGTTGCTTTCCGTGAGTTTCTTTCAAGCGAACAAGAGTAGTTAAAAGTTTTG